>Ga0268264_10000028_pt1 | contig 426662 bp, 344 predicted proteins | sample KBSSwiS32_FD_190357 | JGI IMG/M metagenome (GOLD analysis project Ga0268264, IMG submission 190357) | Switchgrass rhizosphere microbial communities from Kellogg Biological Station, Michigan, USA - KBS Switchgrass S3-2 (SPAdes) (version 2) | ecosystem: Host-associated > Plants > Roots >...
AGGGTGGACGCGTTGGGTGCCATCGAATTTGCGGGCATAGTCGGCGTCGGCGAAATGATATTCGAAAGGATAGCTGGGGTTGTATTGCCGGAAGACCTGTTCCATGAAATGGAGGTTCTTTTCCATGTTGCTGCCGGCACTGTAGCGGATATTGATGACATTGAAGCCGTCGCCGTTGATGCCTTCCACGATCATGGGACGGATGTGATCATAGGGCGAGCCCAACACAAAATCCCTGACGACTCCTACCACATGGTATATTTTCCCGTTGTCCTCTCTGACCAGCTGCCCGAGTGGGTCTTTGAACCCCATTGCTTTTACGGCCGCCTCGTTCAGCAATAAGGCCGTCGAGTCCGTGGGATAGTTAGCCAGGTCCATGTCCCGGCCCTGCGCCAATTGCAGGCCTGCCGTCTTTACCAGGGATTCGTCCGCCGACAATACATCAAAGTCGATCTTATCCCCAGGCGTTTTACCCTGCCAGGTGAATCCCCAGCTGTCGTTGCCCCTGTTCGTCAGCGTCAGGTTCGACCGGGTGACGGAGGAGGCCAGGCCTGAAGAGAGCAATGCCTGTTTGATGGGTTGGAAGTTCTTAGCCAGGTCGCCAGTGATCCAATGGTAGACGAGCTGGCTATGTTCGTACCCTGCCTGGCGTTGCTGGGCATAGCGGATCTGCTGGACGACGATGAAAGTGGAGATGATCAGGATGATGGCAAAGCTGAACTGCACTACCACGAGGACCTTCCGGGGGTTGATACGTGCATGGGCTTTTTTGAATGCTCCTTTCAAAACTTTAACGGGCTGGAAGGAAGACAGGAAGAAAGCGGGATAGCTGCCGGCAATGATGCCTGTCAGCAGGATGAAGCCGATACCTGCCATCCAAAACCAGGGATTCGTGTAGGGTATGGTCAATTGTTTATCGACGAGGTTGTTGAAGGCAGGCAGCACCCATGAAACCAGGGGGAAGGCCAGGGCGGCGGCGAAGCCGGCGATGAGTACGGATTCGCCCAGGAACTGCAGGATGAGGAGGCTTCTGCCGGCGCCGGCCACTTTCCGGATGCCTACTTCTTTGGCCCGGCGTTCGCTGCGGGCGGTACTCAGGTTCATGAAGTTGATACAGGCGATCAGCAGGATGAAGGCGGCAATGATGCCGAACAAGCGTACGATCTCGATACGGCCGCCGACGATCTTGCCATTCTCGAAGTTGGAATACAGGTGCCATTTACTGATGGGATGCATAAACAGCTCTTCCTGCTCTTCGCCGTTGCTATGTTTTTGGGTGATGCCCCTGATCTTGTTGTCTACGGAGACCGCTGTGACGCCGGGTTTCAGCAATACATAATTGTTAATAAAGTTATTGCCCCATTTCTGATCGTCCTGGCTGGTCCTTTTCATGTAAGACCATGGAAGGAGATATTCGAAGTCGAAAGTGCTGTTGACAGGAAGATCTTTCAGGACACCTGTGACCTTGAGATCATCCTTGTCGATGCGGATGGTCTTGTTCATGGGGTCTTCGCTGCCGAACATTTTTTTTGCCATCTTTTCCGTGATGACGATGGAAGTGACATCGTTCAGCGCGGTGGCCGGATCGCCTTTCAGCAGGGGGAAGGTGAACATGGACAAAAAAGCAGGGTCGACGGTGAAAGCTTTTGAAGAGAACCGTTTTTCGCCTACGGCGGTGACATACCAGCGGATGAAGATCCGGGTTTCGTCTGCTATTTCGGGGACCTCCTGTTTCAAAGCGGGTCCAAGGGGGTTGGGGGTTGTGTTCCAGCATTGGAGCTTACCGTCGAAGGTGCCGCGGTTCCAGACCTCATAGAGCCGGGCTTTGTTGGCGTGGAAGCTGTCGTAGCTGACTTCATTATTGATCCACAATAATATGAGGATGGCGCTGGCCATGCCGACGGCCAGGCCGATGATGTTGATAAAGGAAAATCCTTTACTGCGCCAGAGGTTTCTTAAAGCGATCTTGACATAGCTGATGAGCATGGACTGCGTGTTATGGGTTTTTTAGGAGCTAAGAGGGTGCCAGGTTAGAATATGGTTGATCTTTAATGGTTTAGCTTTTGTTTCCTGGAACCTATTGCCCGTTTTTGGTACAGCCGCTGTACATTTTTAGTGTATGGGTTTTTTGGACGGGACCGTTTGTAAGCTGGCGGATTTTTGTAGGTTTGAAGGGATTTAAAACAGGTCTATGCCCACGATTCATTTGCTGATCAAAGGTAAAGTGCAAGGCGTGTATTACCGGGCCAGCGCTAAAGAGGTTGCGGACAGATTGCGTGTTACCGGCTGGATAAAGAATACCCGGGAAGGGCATGTGGAGGTGCTGGCCAGTGGCAGCGAGGATGACGTGCGCCGATTTGCAGCCTGGTGTAAGCGCGGACCTGAAAGAGCTGCCGTGTCGGAAGTGATCGAGCTGGGTGCAGGGGATGGGCACGCAGGTGCGGGGAGCCAGGCAGGGGTACGGGGTGGTCTGCCCCGGGGACAGGGAGGTCAGGAAGAGGCGGAAGGTTTTGTCATCCTGCGGTGAGGTCAGCTCAGTAGCCGGGCGTCTGTTTGAAGCCGGGGTTGCTAAAACTCCCGGCGAGGTCGATCTCCGGCTGCGGCACGGGCCATAAAGTGTCGCGCAGGGGAAAGGTCCTGAAGTTGCCGTTGGGATCTTTTATCATCGGCAGGATGACCCTGTCCAGGCGCCACCGTTTCAGATCGAAATAACGTTGACCTTCCAATGCCAGCTCGATCCTTCTCTCCTGCCGGATACGCGTGCGCATGGAGTCCTGGGAGATACCGGCCGGCAATAGGGGCATGTTGACACCGGGGCGGGCGCGAACGGAATCTACCGCGGCGTAGACCGTGGGGTCAGGGCCGCCAACCTCATTCTGCGCCTCTGCGTACATCAGCAGGATCTCTGCATAGCGCAGGTAGGGCCAGTCCTGGTCGCTCTGGGTGCCGATGACAGTGGCGCGGGTGGAGTCGACGCCTTTCTTGTTGAGGAAGCCGGCTGTCGCACCGATGTCGGAAGGCTTGAAAGGGATGCCGCCTTTATATAAGACGCCGGGCACGAGCACGGTGGCCAGGAGCCGGGGATCGCGGTTGGCATAAGGATTAGCGGAACTATACAAGGGGGAAACGGTGATGGGCAGCCCATCGGTGCATTCGTAAGCGTTCACGAGGTAATTCACGGGCTGGAAGCTGGAGCTATAGGTGTACAGGTAGTCCGCCGGGCTATAGGCATTGGGAACCTGGTATTTGCCCGAGAACATGATCTCGGGATTCGCATTTTGACCCGGCTTGAGGAACAGGCCGCGATAGCCGCCTTTGTACAGGCTGAACTTCCCTTCCGTCATGATGGTATTCGCTGTAGCCGCAGCCTGCTGCCATTGACCGGTGGCCAGGTAATATTTCGCCAGGTAGCCCAGGGCGGTGCCCCGCACGACATGGCCGTTGTAGGACGTATTGGGCAGGATGCCCGCGGCAAAGGCAAGGTCGCTGCGTACGGAATCGAGGACTTCGGCTCTGGGCGACCGTGCGAGCTTGTAGCTGGCGGAATCTTTTCCCAGAGGCCGGAAGGAGAGGACGACATCGCCATACAGCTGTGCCAGCAAAAAATAATAGTAGCCGCGGATGAAGCGTGCTTCGCCCAGGTATTTCTTCATCAACCCCGTGTCCATGGGGATCTTGCCAATATTGGCCAGGAAGATATTACAGGCTTCTATCGCCTTGTAGGACGTGTAATAAGCATCATACTGAATGACGCCGGTGGTGGATTCGATGGCGCCGATGGCCACATTGCCAAAGGCTCCGCTGTAGGCGTTGTCGGCGAGGCTTTCCCAGTACGGCGTACCGGATCCCCACCCCTGCCCCGTGTTGTTGGCGTTGGTATAGTTATATCCCTGGACGAGGTAGCTATAGATGCCGGCGAGCGCCAGGTCGGCATCGGCCGTTGTTTTCCAGAAGTTGCCGGCGGAGAACTGGTCGGGCGGATTCCTATCCAGGAAGTCCTTGTTGCAGCCGTACAGGCTAATGATCAGGATGATTGCGAGGAGTGGACGTTTTATATGTTTGCTGGTCATTTTTAGGCGGATTTAGTCAAATTAAAAAACTGCTTTTACACCAAAGGAGAACACCTGGTTCTGCGGATGCACAACGAAGCGGGTGTTGGTGGCGACCCGTTCGGGATCCAGGCCCGGAAATTTGGTAAAGGTGACCAGGTTGTCCCCGGCAAAGTATACCCGCAGGCTCGTCATGGCAAGCCTTTTGGTCACGGATGCCGGTACGGTATATCCCAGCTGAATATTCTTGACCCTCAGAAAGGACGCGTCCTTCAGATACCAGGTGGAAGGGGTGCTGGCATTCGTGCTGGCGAGACCCTGACCGGTGATATAGATCAGGGGCATGGTGTTGCTATGATTTTCGGGTGTCCAGGCATTGAGCCAGTCGGAAGTAGGCGGCGAGCCCTGGTTAAAGGGCTGGATACCCCAGCCATTTACAAATTGCTTCTGCCCATAGGAGCCGTATAGGAACACGGTGATGTCGAAGTTTTTATAGGAGGCGCTGGCATTGAAGGAATAATCGAATTTCGGAAATACGCCCGGAACGATGACCCTGTCATTGGCGTTGACCGTGTCATTGCCTGTCACATCTTTGAACTTCATATAACCGGGTTGGGGGGAGTTTTGCTGGACAGGGGATTTGGCTATGTCGTCGGCGGATTGGAAAATGCCTGCGAACTGATAGAGATAGAAGCTGCCGTAAGGCTGGCCTTCCTGGTAGATCGTATTATTGGCGGTGGTCTGCGGCGGACCGAATTTCACCAGCCTGTTCTTATTGGCCTGGATGTTACCGCCCAGGGTGTAGCGTACGGCTCCGATATGATCGGCATACTGAGCGGAGAGCTCCACGCCTGTGTTGCGCATCCTGCCGTTGTTGATCGTAGGGGGGATGAGTCCGATGTACCCGGGAATGGCGAATGACGCGAGAATGTCATAGGTGAGCTTGTTGTACCAGTCGATGGTCAGGCTGAGCTTGTTGAACAGGGTGAGATCGGTACCGATGTCAAACATCCTTGTCGTTTCCCAACGGATGCCTGGGTTGGGCAGGGCGTTTTGTGCGACACCCGTGGTAAGGGTGCTGCCGGTGAAAGGGTAGCTATATGAAATATTATTGTTGTAGGAGTTGCGGTAGGTATAGAGGTCCTGGTAAGGGTAGTTGCTGATGTTCTGATTGCCCAGTTTGCCCCAGGATGCCCGCAGCTTCAGGTTGCTGAGCCAGGAAACATCTTTCAAAAAATTTTCCTTTGTGACCACCCAGCCCGCGGAAACGGAGGGGAAGAATCCCCATTTGTTGCCGGGCGGAAAGCGGGAGGAGGCATCATAGCGGGCGTTGGCTTCCAGCAAATATGTTTCCTTGTAGTCATAGTTAAGCCGGCCATAATACGAGCGCAGGGACCATTCGGCGGAAGTGCCTGAATTGATCTGTGAGCCGGCGGGCCCGGCATTCAGCTCCTGCAGGATATTGGAAGCAAACGGGGTGTTGCGGTTGCCCACCAGCAGCTGACCTTTGTTATACTCTACCTGCGTGCCGGCCAGCAATTTCAGATCATGGGCTCCAAAGCTGCGCGTATAGGTGAGCTGGGTATAGCCGACGGGGTAGATAGTGCTGGTATCCGTGACGACCATGCCCTGCCCGTTGACGTCGAGGGAGCGTTCGGGCGCGTCGGTGGGGCCGGCAAACCAGTTGTATTGATAGATCACAGGCTTGAAATCGCTTCTTTTTTCATATTCGAAGTTGAAGCCTCCGCTGGTCCTCCACTCCAACCCTTTCAGCAGCTTCACATTTACGAACAGGCTGCTCTGAATATAATAGTCATCGTCTGTTACCCTGGAGTTCTCGGCCACGGCAATGGGGTTCTTGTTCGGTGTCTGCACGCTTGGGAATACTGAATTGACATAGCGGCCGCTGCCGTCCGGCAATTTAGGACCATAGAGCGGCGTTTGGGAGAGCGTGGAAAGGAACTGGTCCTGGCTGCCCCTGGACGCGTATAATCTCCTGCTGTAATTGAAAGTAACGCTCGATCCAAAGGTGACGTTGTCATTGACCTTTGAGTTGATGTTGAACTGCAGGTTATATTTTTTGAACGAAAAGCCGATCATGATATCGGGCTGATCGACATAGCCAAGTCCTACGTTATAGGTCGTTCCATTCCGCCCGCCTGTGATGCCAATGTGGTGCGTCTGCATGTTGACGGTGCGCATGACGGCATCGAGCCAGTTGAAATCGGGGTAAAGCTTTTTATTACGGCCCGGATCGGAATACAGGTCGATCTGCGCCTGGGTGAATTTATTCGGGTAGCCCGAATGGGTGGCGGCCGTATCCCAGAGCTTCATGTACAAGGCGGAGTTGTAAATGAGGTTATCGGGCAGGGCAGTGGGCCTGGCGATGCCCAGGTTGTAGTCGTAGCTCAGCTGCATCTTACCGCTGGCGCCCGACCGGGTGGTGACGAGGATCACGCCATTGGCGGCCCTGGTGCCATAGATAGCCGCCGATGCGGCGTCTTTCAGCAGGGTGATCGATTCGATGTTCTGCGGATCGAGGTTAGCGAGGCTGCCGGGCAGGCCGTCCACGATGACCAGCGGATTGCTGCCGGCGGAACTGTTGGTGCCAAGACCCCGTACCCGCAATACCAGCCCTTCGTTGCCTGCTTCGCCGGAACCCTGGACGAGGGACAGGCCGGGCAGCTTGCCTTGTAATAGTTGTGTCGGATCGGTGGCGACCCTCTTATTGAGATCGGTTCCCGAGACGGAGGCGATGGCCCCGGTGAGATCCGCTTTTTTCTGTGTGCCATAGCCCACCACGACGACGTTGTTCAGCTCGGCGGCTTTTTCTTTCAGGCTGATGTTGACGGTGGTCCTTCCACCGATCCTTTCTTCCACGGTGCCATAGCCGACGGCGGAGATCACCAGGGTGCCGCCGGCAGGGGCCCTGATGGAATATTTGCCAGTGGAGTCCGTCACGGTGGCTGTAGTAGTGCCTTTTATTGTTATGGTTATACCGGCCAGGCGTGTGCCGTTTTCATCGGAGATCGTACCGGTGACGGTCGTTGTCTGTGCCTGGACCGGCAGTTGCCCGAAGAGCAATAGCGTGATGGCCAGGATAAGGAATCGGTAGGCTTTTGTCATATGGCGAGTTTCTTAGGAAAGTTTTATTGGCAAGTTTCATCCGCAATTAAGGCCGAATTGGATGCCCTGCATTCAGCGGGATTGTCTTATTAGTCCCTCTTTTTGACAGGGACGGGGTCATGGTTCGCTGTGCTGTTGACGTGGTGCAGGGAAGAAGGCTCGCGTGCGGAGGTTTGCAGGGTGGAGAGTTTGCTTGGGTGGAGGCTTGCCGGCGCGGAGGGTTGCCTGGTGAAGGGTTTGTTAAGCAGGTGCAGTCAAGCATAGGCCTGCCAAGCAATTTTAAGGGAATAACCTAAAAAGTAATATCTTGCGCTCCATTAAAAAGGGTTATTGCGGGTCCATAGTTGTCTATGGGCTTTTTTGGTGCCTGACTGAAGGCTTCTTTAACCTTTTATTAACCCGAAGGAGAATACATTTGTGATCCAGGAACGAGCCCTTGCTCCGAACCGGAACTACATTACTTTAAGTGAAAATATGAAGAAGCATTTTGTAACTGCAATAGCTTTTCTGGCCATAACTACCGCTGCACTCGCTCAAAAAAAAGATTCCGTCGCAACATCTATCGTCAAACCGGCTGCTCCGGCGCCGACCACGGCGAATTCCGGTAAGAAAGACTGGAGCAAAGTGACGCTGGGCAAGCGCGCCAACGACCATTTCATGTTCCAGCTTGGATATGACAACTGGGCGCAGGCGACAGATAGTATGCATATCAAGGGATTCAACCGGAGCGCCAACTTCTATTTCATGTTCGACTTCGCTTTCAAGACGGACCCTCGTTTTAGCGTGGGAGCGGGTCTTGGTATCGGGTCCAGCAATATCTTCTTCAACAAGCAGAATCTTCAGATCGCCGGCAATACCCAGACGCTGACCTTTGCGGACGAATCAAATAGCGACCACTGGAAGAAGTTCAAGCTGGTGACGACCTACCTGGAAGCGCCCATCGAGCTTCGGTTCGCCATGGACCCGGAGAACACGAATAGCTCCTGGAAATTCGCGGTCGGCGCCAAGATTGGTCTGCTGCTGAGCGCTCATACCAAGGGAAAGACCCGTCAAAACAGCTTTGGTCAGACCATCGGCAACTATACCGAGAAAATAGCTTCCAAGCAATATTTCAACAGCACCAAGCTGGCTGCTACCGCCCGGATCAGCAAAGGGGTGTTTGGGATCTTCGGGCAGTACCAGATCAACAGCCTGCTGAAGTCTACTGCCGGACCTTCCGTATTCCCGTATTCATTCGGGATCATGCTGAGTGGATTATAATTAAGGGTTTTATTAAGGTTTTTGTAAGATATTTTAGAACGCCCCTACCGGGGCGTTTTTTATTACCTTTGCCGTCCAAATCATGAATTTTGATAGATAAGAAGAACGGCATACAGAAGGCGGAACGGGCAGTGCTGGTGGGTCTGATCCACAAGACCCAGACGGAGGAGCAGTCGAGGGAATACCTGGACGAGCTGGCCTTTCTGGCGGAGACGGCAGGGGCGACGACGCTGAAACGTTTTACCCAGAAATTAGAACACCCTGACAGCAAGACCTTTGTAGGCAAAGGCAAGCTGGAGGAGATCAAAACCTATATCCAGCTGAAAGACATCCAGGTTGTCATCTTTGACGACGAACTATCGGGATCGCAGATCTCGGCCATTGAAAAGATCCTGGATACAAAGACGATCGACCGGAGTGACCTGATCCTGGACATCTTCGCCAGCCGGGCGAAGACGGCCCAGTCGAAGCTGCAGGTGGAACTTGCTCAATACCAATATCTTCTCCCACGCCTTCGGGGTATGTGGAAGCACCTTGAACGACTGGGGGGCGGCATCGGCACCCGGGGTCCGGGTGAAACGGAAATAGAAACGGACCGGCGGATCGTCAAGGATAAGATCTCCCTGCTTCGTCGCCGATTGAAAGAGATTGATAAACAGGCTTTTACCCAGCGCAAGGACCGCGGTGAGTTCATCCGGGTAGCCCTGGTGGGATACACCAATGTGGGCAAATCAACACTGATGAACCTGCTGAGCAAGAGTGACGTTTTTGCCGAGAACAAGCTTTTTGCCACACTCGATACTACTACGCGGAAGGTGGTGTTCGAGACCACTCCCTTTTTACTGTCCGACACGGTGGGCTTTATCAGGAAATTGCCGCACCACCTGGTGGAGAGCTTTAAAAGTACCCTGGACGAGGTGCGGGAAGCGGATATCCTGCTGCATGTTGTCGACGTTTCGCATCCTCTTTATGAAGAACAGCTGGGTGTGGTGAATAAGACGCTGCAGGAGCTGGAGGCCTTCGACAAGCCGATGCTGGTGGTCTTCAATAAGATCGATCAGTATGAGAAGAAGGTCTTCGATCCCTGGCTGGAAGAGGGGGTGAAACAGGAGATCATGTCGGAGCTGCGGGAGCGTTGGGACCGGGAAACCAATGGCAATGCGGTCTTTGTCTCGGCTACGGAAAAACGGAATATCGATGAGCTGCGGCGGACGATCCTGGAAAAGGTACGGGTAATGTACAAGGCGAGGTATCCTTATAAAACTTTAGATTTTTTAAATGGGCTCTAAGAAGTATACATGGCATAAGGTGGCGGAGGCTGCCGCGGATTTACAATGGTCGCCAGGGGAGATAGCAGAGGTTTCGGCGGGAGATGTGAAGGTTTGCCTGGCAAAGTTCAAGGATGCATGGTTTGGTTTTGCGCATACGTGCCCGCATGCGGGGGCGCCGATGACAGATGGGTACCTGGTGGGCGCCTGCCAGGTGGTGTGCCCGGTGCATCATTTGAAGTTTAACCTGCAGAATGGGGGGAAGGATGTGAATGGGGAGGGGTATAGGTTGAAGACCTACCCGGTGGAGGTGAGGGAAGATGGGATCTATGTGGGGTTTGAGGAAGGGGGTGGATTTTTTAAGAAATGGTTCTAATAATTTTTTAGGTGTCAGGGTTTTAAAAGGGTAAAAATCCTTATTTTTGCGTCCCCTTTTGGAGAGGTTTGGTTAGGTTGTTGGTTTAGGTCCGAAAGGGTGAGAAAGATATAATCCTCCTTAGCTCAGTTGGTTAGAGCATCTGACTGTTAATCAGAGGGTCGCTGGTTCAAGTCCAGCAGGGGGAGCTGAAAATCAATCGTTTAGAAAGGTCACTTCGGTGACCTTTTCTTTTTTGCCAGTAATTTGCCAGTAAACTTTTGGCGGCTAAGCAAAGAGCTGATTCAGACTAAATTTACGGCTTATAAATCATTTTGCCACGGGCGAATATTTGCCATCCGGCGAACTACCCTGAGCTCAATCGCTTTGCCATTAATAAAATATTCCACAGAGAGAAAAGATCTGAGCCACTGTTGGCATAAAAGGCATGTGAAAGATCATTTCGGTCGATTACGGTAATTTCACTCCACTCGCTCTTTGGTTTTATGGATTTGAGGTCTATGGATTGGTATTGGGGAGTTAGGCCAATTTCTGCCGAAAAGATCTGTTTGATATCACCAAAATTAAGACTCTGTAATCCTTTTGTGTCCTTACCAACTACTTGGCGAGTGCAAATTAAAGTCCATTCTTTGCCCCCACTTGTAAAGAGCAACACTGGCTTTCCGGAAGTGGTTGCGTCGATTTGAGCCAAAAAAGACGCTTGGACATCATTGGAAATGTCTTTAAAATAAAAAGCATATTCTGTTGGTAGCTTATACTGTTTTGCTTTCCAGATCAATTTGTTTTCTATGTAGTCGTCAGTTTTTTTCATCAATGTTGTACGGTAGTAATTCCTATACTGACCCAACGCGGCAACGTTAGCTGTTTTCTTGTCCCCGAATATATTTGTTATAGCATTCGACACAAAGCCAGTCATCCCCATCCCGGTAGCCTTCTTGTTGATCGGCAGGATTCTCCGAGATCTTTTGCCAGCACAGGCTGCAATGTTCATGGTCCCAAGCATTCGCATCCAAGCTTGCATTATCCGGAATCGTCGCACCAGGTTGTAGCTTTCGGAGCGCCCAACCTTTCTCCATTGGTATCCAAACGCCAGGAACTGTTACAAATCTGGCTTTAATCCAATGCCTGGAGACATCTTCTACAAGTTCTATTTGATCCGAAGTCCACCAATCCTCACGGATTGGGTACGCATTCTCGTCCATACTGAAAATTTACAGGAGAATATGTTATAATAACTTTGGCAAGAGCAATTCTGCGTTATCTGCTATTTTGTTCATCAACGGAGCAAAATATTGCAGGTTGGCTTCGCTTACAAACATTGGAGTTAGAAAATCCCCCAACCGGTAAGTGATATAAAGTTTGTCGAAGCCAGAGCGCGGGCCGTATATCTTCGCTTCCGCTACCCAAGAATCTGCGGCGCCATTTAATTCAACATCGCTAAAATAGTACTCACCGTTTTCGACAATATCAAATGCGAGATTCATAGTAATGGTATTTACTCAAATTTACCGTTTTTTATGAATGCTAACAAAATTGGCACAAAAAAAGACTCTTATCAGAGTCGTTCCTCATCCTTTTGTCTGTTCTTAATATTTCCTCCGACATGATTGATCTCCCTTACATCAATCAGATGAACGGCTTCGACCAGTTTGGTGAGGTGTATAAATATGGAGAGCGAATTCGCTTCGATTCCGGCATCCCAAAAGCTGGTGCATACGGATCCTCCGGAAAGTATAGGTATTGGTCCGATTGGTACGGGCCAATCTTGTATTGAAAATACCGGACAAATGATCCGGGGTCTTTTGTGTAAGCGGATCGGCCCCCGAAACTGGCGAGCATATTCCGCAGGAACATGTTGGAAAACAGCTTTTGCCTAAAATTCATGGGATGGGCTTATTTATACTTGTAATGGCAATTTACTGATTTATAATAAAACTCGAAAGCCTTCCCGGTTGAACCTCGGTTTTAAAAAGAAATTGTAAATTGGCAAAAAGGGAAATCCTGGAAGGACAAAAGCCTTAAGAATACAATGCAAAAAATGGACATGACCGCTGATAAAAATGCAATAAATGTCTGCGATGAATGTAGAAGTGAATATTTTGTTCAAATCTCGACTATGGCGAACCTGTGCCCTGAATGTTCGCACACACTGTACGGTTATCCAAATTGTGACCATCTCTTCGAAAATGGAAGGTGTCTAAAATGCTTTTGGAACGGAAATACTTCTGACCAGCTAAAAAAATTGAAAAATAAGTGACCAGCCGCAACTCAAAATATCAGCCGGACGAAATACTCCAAATCCTCCGGGCTAATTATAGACATCAACAGCAATATGATGATATCGCATTGAAAAACCAGGATCTCAGGTTTGAAACTACCATTTTTGATTGGAGGGACATATGCGACCTCGTTGGCACAAGCGAATTATGGAAGTACCTAAATTATTATTTCCACTTGGATGCGAGTAGGGAAACCTGGATGGAAATCCTCGAACCGGACGACGAAAAGACGCTCTGGCATCTTTGCAGATTTGTTGCTGATTCGGCGGAAAAAGAGATCATCGAGCCAATTAAGATAATGGGAACTTATTGTGGTACGGCAGCGATCTTCAAGTCCCTAAAGAAACGGCTTGCGGACCGGGGCCTTGACGTTTCTGATATCCGACCATCTTCCCAGCTTGAGCCATTAGTAAAAAAATATAAGAGTGTGATGATTGAAGAGATCAATCAGCTCGCCCCGACCGTTTTACCACCAATTGACTACAAAACAAATTGGGTGTACCAATGGGGGTTAAGGGTGCTGTTGACTTTCGTTGTTGTTACGGCCTTCCTTGCTTACAGAAAATCTAATTGGGGTTGGTTAGCAGGCGGAATTTGTTTGATCGGCTACGGCATGACATGGCTCGGCGCATGGCTAAAGCCCAAACAGGCAAGTTTCAGAAATTTACACACCGTTGCCGATTTAGTTCGAAAGATAGATCAGCAAAATCCGACAACCTCTTAAAAGAAATACTATGAAAATTCTATGGTGCTGGAGGTGTAGAATGGAAGTTCCAATGCTTGAGGAACATGAAGCAAAAAAAGCCTACGAATTGTATAGCCTTGGATTTAAGAATCATTCAGGGTCTGGCATGAAAGGAAGATTCAAAGCTCTAATAGACTACTATCAAGAAACTACTGGCGAAGAATATGATAACCCGAACGCTATCATGCACCACATGGTCGATATGTACGGTCCTCCTTGTGAAAATTGCGGTAAGCCATATAGAACGTCAAAAGCGACTTTTTGCGCTGCCTGTGGCAACAAGAGAATATAACTTCTATTCGGCTTATGGAAAGTAATTGCGCATGAAAATAATTCGCTTAATCCGAAAATTTCTATCAAAAAATGGGCTAATAGATGAGGTGAAGCCCAGGACTTTCGATGAATATGTGCTAAGGGGTGTTCTGGCAAGGTCTGAATTCGGCATCTCGGAAGTATTTGGATTAAGATCGATTAAGTCGATGTACTTCGAAAGGGAAAAATATGCTTCTATAACCAGTCTAATTGAAGAAAAAAATTTAGCTGGTCTTGCAGATATGCCAGAGGGAAACATGCATCCGACATTCCAGGAATATTTGGAAATCATGCAATTCCTGAGTCAGTCTGGTCAGAACTATATTGTAACGGTATATGACAGTATCGAACTCTGGCAAAATCCGGAGGTCATTGACATCTTCCCGCTCGATTAATATTCAAGATGTCCGTCAACTTCTAGTCAGAACGACAGGCAAGGATAACCTCCCATTGCTTGGGCGCAATGAATTAAGGCCTATATTTAGAAGATAAATTCAATTCAACGCGCCTCATGGTCAGAAATTATTATTGTCGGCCTTGGTCTGAAACAACTGGCAACCCCTTGACCAATGACTGGGGAACATCCGTCTATTACTTTGAAACAGACGACCTAATGAATGTCCTTCGGCAAATGGAAGTTTTTGCAAATGGCCAAGTATTGAAATATGATATGGAGTATACCGATGATCAGTTTGGTGGCCTTTCAGAGGCTGCATTGGATGCGCAGGATTTTGCCCCTTATGCGATCAGCCAAGAGGCATTCGAAGAACATTGGCAATCGGCCAGCTATCGCCGCTTTCCTGAAATTGTCTGCACAAGCGATACCCTTTGGGGCCAACCGCGGCTCGATAGTCGAAGGCTGGCAGTTGGCGATATTGTGAGTTTGGTTGATGTTTATGCAGATTTGTCTGTTACTTTAAAGGATTTTGAATTGTCTCTTCAGCAAGTTCGTCAGGCACTTCATTATTGCAAGGATTTATACTGCCAAATTGATAAACCTGCGAAATATTGCCATAACTGTTCTCTCCGTGTAAAACAAGAGGGAGCTAACCTGGATGAGAAAGATCCTGAACAGGATAATTGGCTACGGGCCGCAAGATTACTTCAAACCTATTTCAGGAATTCAGGCCAGCCCGGTCTTTTTTAGCGGTCCTACTGAGTTTTCCTGCGTCGGCTTCTTAAAAGGTACGAGCTTCGCCGCGAACTCCTTTTTGACTTCCTTCTCGAAACTGTCCAGGTATTTCTCCGTGGTTCGTTTATCGGTATGTCCTAACGCCTCCTGAATAAACTCGGTGCTGGCCCCGGAATTTTTCATAACCGTGGAAAAGGAGTGACGGCTTACAATAGTCGTCAGCTTTTTATCAATTCCTAATTTCTCCCCGATGATCTCCATCCATTTGTTGATAGTGCCAATGAAATTCTGAACCAGGTCGTACAATCGTAAAGGGGTAATACCTTCGTGCAAAATTGGGAAAATGAAATTTTCCGGGTTCTTGTCCTTGTTGCCCCATTCCACAATAGTTGCCCACATGTCCGGATTGATAAATATGGTAATGGGTTTCGGATCGGTTCGGGCCGTCCGTTCCGTCTTCGCCCGCTCAAAAATGAGGTACTCGCCGTGGATATTCTTGTACTTCAACAACGTGACGTCTTTAGGATTCATCCCGTTCCCAAAGTAACAAAACAGCCAGAATGCCTTTGCCCGGCGCTCGCTTTCGCATTCCGGTTCATGGAAATAGATTTTTTCAATTTGGTCCAACTTCAGGGCCTTCTTAATATTCCTGCCGGTCGGGATTTGATATTTACGCCGCCCGAAAGGATAGCATTTGTCTTTGGAAATAATTCCGTCTGCAATGGCCTCATTGAAAATGGCCCTCAGATTCCGCAGGTAAATACCCTGGGTGGCCTTGGCGATACCGCGATCTTTGGTCCATTGTTCGAACTGGTATAGGAAGTTGACGGAAATGTCCTTGAAGCGAACATTACCCCGGAACGTCATCAGGGAATTATAGCTACAATGATAGGAGATAGCCGTCCCTAACTTCCCCTTCTGGATTAGCTTCTTAATATAAGAAAGGTATGTAAAGCCAAATGTTCTGGGTTCCGTAGGTGGTGCGGTCAGTATCGGGAGTTTCTTGAAATAGGGTCCATAATCGAAATCCTCCGGATTCGCGAAGGATTTGACGACCCTCGTTTTAAGTGGCCGGCGTTTACGGAATAGGGGATTGTTGAGAATATACCTTTTTTCAAATTCCTCAAAGGTGAACGGGTCAAGCGCAGCTGCGGCGTCCTCCGCTTTACGACGGATCATTTTCAGGCTGTCCCGGATTTTCATGGCCGATTCCGATACGCGGGAAGCGGAAAGGCTTTTGTACTCGGCTTTGGGCAGGTCATAGGTGGTCTGGTAACGCTGGGGTTTACCTTCATGAATAAGCAGGAGTTTGACCGGGTACTTGCCGGTCTTTTGTTTCAGCCTGCGTGTGTCCAGGGTGATGCTAATCGATACTGACATGAAGAGTTTTTTATCTGATTCACAATTACTCTCGCTTCAAAATTTGCCAATAATTTGCCAGTAAACGGCAGTTAATGGCACTCCGACGGGTTTCCCCCGAAGTTAGGTCAAAATATATAAACGACTGATAATTAAATAGTTAAGTTAAACTAAGCTAGCTCCGATTTACCCCAATTAAGGCCTGGATGGGCCTGTTAATCAGAGGGTCGCTGGTTCAAGTCCAGCAGGGGGAGCTGATAATGAAGCACTTAGAAGGCTACCGATTGGTAGCCTTTGAAATTTTCAAATAATTCGCCCAGCGTTTAATGATTTAGATTAATCCTACTGGATCAATACAGTCTTGGGAGATAGATTGACGAAAATTAATAATGGCGTTGCGTATATTTATGGGTTAGCGGGAACCACGCTTCGCCTCTCATGTCGCAATTTCCTGACCATAAAATATCAACACCGAACGTACTAGCAAGTATAGGGCAATTCTCCTCCTTTGACTTGCAGCTATTTGAAAATTATACGACGCAAAAGTGTTTCAACAAAAACGATGTTCTTTTAAAAGAGGGTGAGGTTTGCAAATCGCTATACTTTATTCAATCAGGTTCGTTTTTTCAATTCCAGTTCAAAGACATTGACGAGGTGATTATTGACTTGCATCTTGAAGGTGAATGGATGTTTAATCATCAAAGCCTTACCGAACAAACACCTTCAAAGACTACTGTTAAAGCGTTTAGTAAATCTGAAGTCATTGAATTAAGTTTAAAAAGCTTTCATGTTTTAGCATCAAAATCCCCATCCTTTTTGCAGTTTGCTAAAATTTTGAACCAGGCACATAACAGAACATATATTTTTGACAACTCGCTTACTCCTGCAGAAAGATATGATTATATCAAAAAGGCGAAACCCCAATTGGTAAAAGTATTTCCAATAAAAATGATCGCTTCGTTTTTAAAAATTGCACCTGAGACTTTAAGTAGAATTAGGGCAAAATATTAATTTACTGATTTCAATCAAGTGTGAATTATCTATGAACGAGCACCTTTGCAAAAACATCATACTCATTGCCAACCTTTTAATGTTCGCAATAAGTACACACTTGTTGATAATAAAAAAATAAAACAATGAATTTTGAAAAACTAGTTCCAAATGTTTATTATGTGAATATCATCAACGGTTTGAAATTTTTTGCCGACTGTTTAGGATTTACTATTGGACATAATGAAATAAAATCTGACCAACCGTTTTGCGTACTGAACAAAGACGGCTTAAGTATTTATCTCTTTGAACATGCAAAGCTTGCTAAAGAGCATAATCCTGAGTTTAGGTTCGTTACCAACAACATTGAAGAAGTATATGAAAAAGTTTCTACATCTTATCCTGAATTTCTTCATCCAAATCTTAAAGAAATTACTCTTCGTCCATGGGGTGCTAAAGAATTCGCATTAAGGGATGACCAAGTTTGCATTATAATTCAGCAGTGGTAAAATCATTTGTTTCGAAATGCTTTTTTATACATTAGTGTTGCTTAAATCCGATGCTTTCCCTGTTTTTCCCTGGCGCGTGAAAATGGATTTTCGTCTGCTGCACCTCATCAATTGCGATAAGATCATCGGTATCGCCTAAGACCTCATCAATAAAGCCAAATTGCCGGGCCTCGAGGCTATTCATGAACCTGTCCCTGCGAAAAAGCTCTTCAATCTCTTCACGGCTGTGGCCGGAAAACTTCCCCATCAGGTGGAATATCTGGTTTTGCAGCCGCTCCTGCTCCTTGTACGCGATGCGGACATCCTCTGTATATCCTTTCGCACCCCCGCCTGTCGGATGCATATGGATGGTGGCATGGGGCAGGGCGTAGCGCTGTCCTTTCTGACCCGCGGTCAGCAGAAAAGTACTCATGCTGCCGCAGAATCCCATCGCCACCGTGGCCACTGGCGACTTCAGCTTCCGCATGGTGTCGAAGATGGCAAAGCCACCATAGACAATGCCGCCCGGGCTGTTGAGGTAAAGCATGATGGGGTTGTGATTCTCGTTATCCAGGTAGAGCAGCTGCGCGACGACCAGGTTCGTGACGTTCTCTTCGATGGCCGTTCCTAAATATACGATGCGCTCCTTCAGCAGCAGGCTGTAGATGTCGTAGGCGCCCCTGGTGGCGCTGTCAATGACGGTTGGGATGATCATATCAGGTAAAAATTGTGTTCAATTGATGGGCAAAACCGGCTTCTTCCAGGAGTAGCCCGTAGATCGCTTCCAGCCGGAAGCGCTCCTGCCTCCGGGCATAGTGGCGAATCAGCCGGTGACAGATGCGCTGAGCCTCGACTTTTTCGGCGAACGCCTCGTCCAACAGTAGCCTGGTTTCAAAGTTTCGCGCTTCACCTTCACTGAGCTGATGAAGCAGCCATTGGTCGATCAAACAAATCTCGTTTAGTTCACTGCGCATAAGCCTCGTTTATTTTTATTTCCCTCCGGACCTTCTCCAGGCATTTGTACTTCTGTACAGTGGCGGACCTTGTGCCATTGAAACCAAACCGGACCGCTATGTCATGCATAGGACAATGGTCATAATAGAATGCCTTCAAGAGCTCAATGCATTTCTTCCCGCTTCTGATAAGAGATGCCTGGAGGCTTTGCTCCCTTTCCTCCATGTCCACATCCTCCGGCTCCGCAGCATCGAATGTTTCAGGCAGCGCCACCGTTGCCCCCCGCGCACGCAGCCAACATATCCTGGCTGTACCCAACAGGTATGCCTTCGGCGATGAATGCAGTTGCAGCCGCCCTGATTTTTCTTTTTCCATATAGATCAGCAGTGCGTCATGAAAGGCGTCTTTCGCTTCTTCAAGGGTCCCGCCTTTCCGCCGAATCATCCGCGCGACGTCTGGGAAACTGTCCCGGTATAGCTGTATGATCGGGTCTTCCATTTGTTTGGTCATTGCAAGTGCCGTTTATTATATGTGTCTAAAAAGGTAGGATGATCACCCGGGAGAGCAAAAAAAAATTTAGTCTCAAAACTGTGCTCAATGAGTTGGAGTGGAGGCACATTATAAAAAACAATAAGGCACGATGTTGGGCATAAGAAGAAAAGCCGGAAGTTAAACGACTGGAAAATAAGGCTTTAGCTTATAAGGCCTAGCCAAATCCCCCAGGAAAAGGTTCTTGGATTGTAAATAAGCTATGTACTTTTTATTGCATTCCTCTCAAAATGGGCTAGGATCGTCCGGCAATACACTAAAAGCTGTCAAATCCTCGACCAATTGGTTAGATATTTGTCCAATTACGGGAGTAGACAGATAAGTCAAACTATCATTTTTTTTCTATTATGGGGGACTGTATATTTTGCCGTATCTCTGTTCCGAAAGGATCCGATAAAGAGTGACTAAATAACATCCCAAGGATTCCTGGTTTTTGGGGGCCGTTTTCAAGTAGGTCCTAATTTCGGCTGATATGATATCAGACTCCCAATACTTAATCAGTTCAAACTTGAAATAACCGAGTAGGGCTCAATGCCCTACCCGGAGATGATTATATTTCACTATACTTAATAGTTACCACGGGTATTGTCTGTGTCACCTTTTTTAGATATGACTGATATCTAAGAATATCTACCGATTCCTTATAAGCGAAATCAAACTCCTGGATATAGCCATTTGGAAACTCTCCGTTTCTGCCTAGCAACTCGCTGAAGCGCAGCTTGTAGGCTTTGCGCTCTTTTTCTTTTAGGACAGTTCTCCAGTGTTTCATTGCATCAAATCTCGACAGTCTCCGACCCGCACCGTGGGCACAGGAAAACAATGCTTCCTTTCCTGCTTCGGAAGAGACTGGCTGCACCAGCAAGCTGCCCCTGGACATGGATAAAGGTATAACGATGGTTTTATCAGCCGCCAGCTCAGTGCTGCCCTTTCTATGCACAATCTCATTTTTATTAAATCTTAGATGGTTGTGTATAGAATCTTCCAACGAGTAAGCCGTCCCATTCAATTCACCTTTATGATCTGCGTTCTTGTAATTATTATTTAAAAACCGTCTATCAATTTGTGACTTATTGCAGCGGATATAGTTGGCATTTTGCAGAAAAATAAATGTTTTCATACAAAAATTCTTCCGTCGTTCATAACCGAAGCGCAAAATACTGGTGTAATATGGCATAAACCCGGGCTTTAAAAAATCCCGGTGTACATAATCAACCTGATTGCCGCAAGCAAGAGAATAATCCCTTGTCAATTGCAAACAATCCTGGTACAAGGCAATTCCTCTATCCCTGGTACCAGTATGACAAATGATATAGACGGCTTCGTCATCCTCTTCTATGGATAAGAAATGATTACCTCCACCAAGCCCATCATCGGTCATTTGCTGATGCGCAAAGTTCAACGCAGGATAATGCTCCTTTTTGTCGAAAGGTTTGAGCCAATGTACCTTGTCGATCTTCAGGTACATTACTCCGCAGCCTATGTCCTTGCCGGTGATCAAAGGATAAATATGATCTGATGTTTTAAACACGACACCTACGGGCAAAGCTTTCTCCTGGCAGAAATGAATGTCTGTAAAAGCACAGATAGCCTCAACGTACGGCTTCTGAGCATATTGCTGTAATTGATCCAAAGCATTTTGTTCAATGCTATTGGGATCACAATAGAATCCAATAGTGTTCATTTTCCTTAATTCTTAGTGAAAAAAGATTAGATCGTGGGGCTTGGTAGGACATCCGCCCCTTACAGAGATGTCAGCAGCCGAAATGATTCGGGAATGCAAAAGTATAATATTAGTTTTAAGAAGGCAAGGGGCACGCAAGAAATGGACGAATAAATACGGGTGATGGCCTTAAAAAGTTTGGTGCTTATTAATAATCAACGACATGCGTTCTATTGGAAAGCGAGGTTGTCAACAGCATGAAAAGAAATAGCGCATCCCGGATACCACTAAGTTGCCGGTTTCTTCTTTTTAAACAAAGCCCCTCCAGGATTAGCATTCTCGTCTATGATTTGAATACCTAGCGCAATTTCCAGGTTCGAAATGGTTTCAAGGGTCAGATTTTCCTGTCCCTTTACGATCTTGCTGATTTGTTGCGGAGAGATGTTCATCCGTTCTGCTAACTCCTTTTGGGAAAGGTTTTGGGCTTTTAGGGCATCCAATACCCGAACCGCAATAGCAGCAGATTTTTTTAACCATTCGCGGTTTTCACGACGGTATTTTGCTTTGGCTTTCCAATCAGAAGGCTGATCGGATGCCAGGTTAGATAATTTTTCTTTTAGATTATTCATCCTATAAGTATTCAAATCTTCAGGGTAATCTATCCCATTGTTTCGAAGGAAACTCGATATCATTCATCAGGTAGAAAAACTTGTCAAACTCGTTTTTAGGTTCACCATCCAAATGAATTGACCAAAGACCATCCTCTGCATCCTGTGATACAAAGATAGGAGCTAATCTCCTAGAATCAACCTATAGGTTTAGTTTATTTTTTTTACCTTTCCAAAATTGCTTGTTAATCAATGAATTTAATAGGAATTAGCAAGTCTTGACAGATGCGAAAGGATCAATTGTCCGTTCCTATCCTGGGGGGCTTTTCTTCTTCTCTTTGTTGATCAGGTAGGCGGCATTGATCACCGATTCCAGCACATCCGCAGCGGAGAAAAATCCCGCAATTGTTTGGTATGGGACGGTTATTCCCTCCTTGTACCACAATAATTTTGTGAAGAATGATATATCGAGAACAGGAAATAAAATGTCCGGAAAATGTCCGGGAACGTTAACCCCAAACGTCTTAGTTATGCAGCGTGAAGGATTCACGTGTAATTTCTAAACATTAAAAAAAATTTATGAATGAATTGAAAGACAAAGTAGCAGTGATCTATGGGGCAGGCGGCGGAATCGGCGGCGCTGTCGCACGTGCTTTCGCACGCGAAGGCGCCAGGCTTTTTCTTACGGGGCACCGCCTGGCGCCTGTGGAAGCGGTTGCCAGGGACATCGTGTCTGCTGGCGGCATTGCCGAGGCAGCGGAGGTTGATGCCCTTGATGAGCAGGCTATAGATAAGCATCTGCAGTCTGTAGTGGCCAAGGCAGGCCGTATCGATATTTCGTTCAATGCGATGGGGAACTCGCCAACCAAATATCTGGGGCCATCGCTGGTCGATATGGATCTTAAACAATTCTCCATGCCGATCGCGAGCTATACCACCTCCTACTTTCTGACTGCGCGTTTAGCGGCTAGACGCATGCTCCCGAACAAATCCGGCGTGATCATGACCGTCACTGCGCCTCCCGCAAGAATAGGCACGCCAAACGGAGGTTATGGTCCGTCACAGGCTGCCAAGGAGGCGCTTACCCGATACCTGTCGAAAGAGCTCGCGCCTCAGGGCATCCGCGTGGTCGGTCTGCAGCCGCACGGCATGCCGGAGACAGAGACAATAAGAGAAATATTTGAAAGCAGGGCCAAAACAGCGGGCCTAACCTGGGAACAATTTTCAAGTTATCTTGCAGACATGAACCATCCCAAACGTTTCATGACACTCGCGGAGATGGCCAATGCAGCGGCCTTTGTGGCTTCCGATAAGGCAAGCGTGATGATGGGAACGACCGTCAATCTGACCATGGGAGCCCTGGACGACTAGTATCTGCTGACATAAACCTATATAATATAAACATCAACATAAAGAAAACTACTATGACTGAATTTGCATATTTCTATCGGGGTTACGAACTACCTGCATCTCCTGAGGAAATGCAGAAGAAAACGGTCAAATGGATGACCTGGCTTAAGGATCTCAGTGACAAAGGCCATGTGAAATCACTCGGAGAGCCTTTGCAACCTGGGGGCAAGGTAGTCAAAGGCACAAAAAAGCAGATCATTGACGGCCCATATGCCGAAGCCAAAGACGTGGTGGGAGGTTATAGTATCATTGTGGCCAAGGATATCGAACAGGCTGTGGAGCTTTCCCTGGGATGCCCCATTTTCGAGGATGACGGTTCTATAGAAGTACGTCCATTCGGACAGCCAGCATTAGGCGATGGATATTGAGGAACATTTTTTCCGGCATGAATTCGGAAGAATTGTTGCCACACTTACCCGGCTTTTCGGAGTCGGTAACTTCGCCTTGGTAGAAGACGTCACCCAGGACGCCTTCTGTCGTGCTATGGAGACGTGGAAGTTACGCGGTCTGCCGAAAAATCCTTCCGCATGGCTGATGGCCACTGCCAAGAACCGTGCCCTGGATATCTTGCGCCGGGAGCGCACGGCCAGAGTGTCTGAGCCAGCACTAGCACGTTTCCTTGAATCGGAATGGACGCTGGTTCCGACGGTAGAGGAGGCGTTTAGTGCGTACGCTGTGAACGATTCCCAGCTCCGTATGATGTTTTCCTGCTGCCATCCCCGCCTTTCTGAAGAGGCTCAAATTGCACTTATATTGCACATATTATGCGGATTCAGTGTAAAGGAGATTGCACAGGCATTCGTGAGCAGTCATGCCGCTATTGAAAAACGCATCACCCGGGCAAAGAAAATATTGGCGGAATCCACGAAACTTTTTGATCTCGCCGATGCGGATCTTCCCTCCAGGCTTTCCTCCGTTCTGCAAGCATTATATTTGCTTTTCAACGAAGGGTATCATGGATCTTCACCTGAGGCGGCAGTGCGCATGGAGCTTTGCCAGGAAGCCATGCGGCTCATGAATTTACTCACCAAACAACCCGCTTTAGTAACCCCCCAATCATATGCGCTTGCTGCGTTGATGTATCTCAACGCGGCCCGTCTGCCCACTCGTTTAGACGGTTCGGGTAATCTTGTTTCGTTCTTTGAGCAGGATCGGTCTTTATGGAATCATAACCTCATAGCAGAAGGACAAGCGCTTCTTAACCTTTCTGCCTCTGGTACAGAACTGACAAAATATCATATTGAAGCGGCTATTGCTTCAATGCATACTAGTGCCGCGAGAAGCGAAGATACCGATTGGAAACAGATAGTATCGCTTTATGATATGCTTATGGCTATCCATCCTTCTCCGGTGGTTGCACTTAACCGTGCTATTGCCATCGCACAGCTGGAGGGCCCGGATCGGGGATTGCAAGAGATACGCATCATCCATGACCTTCATCGCCTTTCTTCTTATCCGTTCTACCCGGCTACGCTTGGTGAACTTGAACTCCGTCGAGGAAATTACCCGGTTGCGAAAGCGCACTTCTCCACAGCGCTTTCATTGGCACGCAATCCTATGGAACGTAATTTCCTGCAACGGCTTATAGATACATGCAAAGAAAGCTAGCGCATACCCTCAACATTACTCCTCCATAGAGATGGTTGCCAAACCTATTGAGGAAACCTGTGGGGCGTTTGCATTCAGGGTCGTAGTGGATATATAGTAAGTATCCCTGACGAAGGCTGATGCACCTCACACCGGTCGCCCTCATGTCCGGACTGGATTGATCCATGCACTCGACACCTCCAACGACAGGGGTATCGATCCCTGTGAGAACGCCGGATGGGAAAATGACGGAATAGGAAATAAGTTAATTCGTACGAAATTAATTTTGGGCGAGTGCGTTTTTGAGAAAATAGGCTATCATGAAGTATTTCCTGTTCGTCCTTGTCCTGCTTTTTAGCCCTCCTGTGTTTGCCCAGCGAATCGTTAAAAACATATTGATCCCGTATATAATGGATGAATTCGATACGACCGATTCGCTATTGATCAGCAATGGGTACTCGGAACGGCTGATCTATAAAAGCATGTCGGATTCGTCCAAGGTAGGGGAATCGTTGGTCCGCTATGAAGAGTATAATAAGACCGGTCAATTGAAGAGGCTGACTTTGGGTAGGGACATATTACATGGAAAGATCAACCTGTTACTCATCTGCAATAAATTGTCCGACACAACATGGTCAGTTGTCGCCAAATACCCTCCCGGATCGGAGGAACTTACATCCATTTCCTTTAGTTTGGACACTATTATTGATGGGAAACGAATCATCATTCCATTGTATAAGAAAGATGCGGAGGGCAATATCGTCATTCGATCCGTGATCGGGAAAAGAGACGAAGATGGATTTGCTTCATATGCGAAAACATATGATCTAAATGATAGCCTGATCGAGACTTACTACCCCCTTTATAGGGGGGACCAAAAGAAGGAGTGGTATGACACAGTGGCGGGCCCCTATGGCAGGACGGAGAACTACCATATGGTCGATGATAAGGTGATCTTTCGCTCTACGGAAATTTATAATAAGCGTAATCGCAGACTTCAATCCTCCTATGTAACGCAAAATTTGGGCAGCGTAGACTATGACGAAGGATATACGATGTACGGGTATGATACTGCGGGGAAGCAAATTTGCCGGGTGAGCCAGGGGGAGAATGGGTCGATAGGTATCGAAAGATGGTATAGCAAAGATGGGAAACTGACGCGATATACCAAAGACTATGATCTGATCGATGATTCATTGAATGAGGACAGGCGATATGACCGTTATGGAAACCTGATTTTCCTTGAACACGTTTCAAGTGACATGTGGCCTGTATATAGATATTCGTTTCGCTGGGACGTCTCCGTACAAGGGCTTTATCAACGGAAAGAGGAGTATTATTCGGGAAAACTCCGATCGATATATAGATATAAATATAGATAAGGGGTTTAACTTTAGGGGTTACAGGCAACTTTCGTAACCCCACTCCAGTGCACAAACGCTTTTCCAACAAAGTTGGAGAGACGTTTTGATTTATTGTGCCACCTAGCCCTGATTAAAGAACTCCACAGGACGTAAGGGCCTGTTCAACAGATGCTTGTGACAGTCAGGGCATAAATGATAGAGCGGGTTTTTGTAGGCAGCAGGTTCCTCTATTTTAGCCTGATTTGAATTGCAACAAGGGCCAGGTCACATTCGGATCAGGCAAACCGGATTATGAGATGAAATTACAGGCGATGTATTATCTTAGCTCATCAAGCCAACATGCAAATCCAGCAATATATAAAAGGCAGATATGCCGGGAACAATACAGCCGAGATGTCAGTAGAGGGCATTTTGTTGAGCCAGACAACCTATAAGAAAAATACCATTTCAGACTGGCATTTCCATGAACATCCTTACTTTGCTTTAATACTCAACGGAGGCAGCACAGAAGTCAGAAAAACAACCAAACTGGAATGTCTGCCCGGACATGCCTATTTTTATAACTGGGAAGATGTGCACAGAAATAAAGACTATCAGGAAGGCTCAAGGAACTTTAATATAGAATTTGATAAGTCATGGTTGAGAGGGTTCGACCTTGATCTCCAAATGATCAGAGGTATAACATTGCTTACCAGTCCGGATCAGCAATTGTTATTGACCAAATTGTACAAAGAATATACACTCGGGAATGGCGCTTCATCTATATCAATTCAGGCCCTCGCCTTTGAGTTAATCGCCCTTATCAGCTCTCCGACACTGCCTGTAAAATCACCACTCTGGGTCCGTCAGATCAAGGATATCCTGAATGATCGATGGTCGGAAAATATATCCCTTCAGGAGTTGTCGAATGTGCTTGGAATTCATCCGGTAAATATATCCAGGTATTTCCCTAAATATGTAGGTTGTACTTTCGGCGAATATATCCGCAAGATCAGGATTGTAAGATCTTTGCCCCTGCTCAGATCCTCCGCTTTATCCCTTACAGATATATCTTACGAATGCGGCTTTGCCGATCAGAGCCATTATTGCAGAACGTTTAAAAACTGACCAATTTTTCACCCCGTAAATTCAGGTCCTCCTAAAGCTATCTCTAAATTACCCAAAAGGCTAATTACGTTCTATTCCATTTGTTTTTGTTTATTCAACTTTGGCAGATGAATAAAAGAATTACTACCTTATGCCTTCTGGTAATGACTTATTGCGCAGCTGGCCAGTCCTTGTCCGAGAAACGGCACAAGCTCCTGGACAGCTTAAAGACCCTTGCCAACACAAATAATTATCCCAATATTCATAGTATTTTGATTTCCAAGGATGGGCAGTTGGTTTATGAACAATATTTCAATGGATGGGACAAAGATTCCCTGCACGATTCCCGTTCGTCCTTTAAATCCATAACCAGTCTTCTAACTGGCATAGCCGTCGATAGAGGGTTGATACAAGATGTCAGGCAGAAAGTATATTCCTTCTTTCCTGAATATAAAATATTACCGAACAACGATGCCAGTAAAAATGACATGACCATTGAAAACATCCTTCAAATGGAATCGGGATTTGACTGCGAGGAATTCAATGACGGCAAGGATTGCGAAACAGGCATGGCCGCTACCAACGATTGGGTAAAATATTCCCTGGATCTGCCGATGAAGAATAAGCCCGGCTCAGTATGGGCCTATACCGCTTGCGATCCCATGATTATGAGCGGTATCATCAGCCGCGTTGCAAATATGTCTGTAATGGATTTTGCACGGAAATATCTGTTTGATCCCATGGGGATTAAAAAATATAGATGGACTGTAGATCCGGAGGGACATGGAATGACTGCCGGGTCGTTTTATATCCTTCCATCGGACATGCTTAAAATAGGGGAAATGGTCCTTCAAAAAGGCATGTGGAATGGCCATAGGATCGTTTCAGAAGCATGGCTGAAAAAATCCACCAACACATCTATCCCTATCCCTGATTTTTCCTTTGCAAAGTTCAGTAGGTCTTCCGTTGCCATTCCTCAGCCTACCTATTATGGCTATTACTGGTATAGGGAAGAGATCAGGACTGGCACCCTGCGGGAAAACATTCTTTTCGCCTCCGGGAACGGTGGACAATATATAATGATTATTGAAAAGCTGGGGTTGGTGGTTGTCTTTACTCAGGGGAACTATAATTCCTGGAAAGCCAAAAGAGCCTTTGATCTCCTGGCAAGATTTATTCTCCCGGCTTATGAAAAATAGTGTACTAGTGTCCACTACGCCCAAATATGCCAGGCTTTTTACCCTCCGGAATATCGTCCCGGCAAATTACTAAAAGGCACAAAATCACCGAATAATTGGTTAGATAATTGTGATCCGTACCTAAAATCCGGAGATCTTATCCAGCTCTATGACGTGCTGCCCAGCTGTAAGAACTTTGGGAGCCCTGGCCAGTTTTTCAGCAAGTATAGAAGTGGGTAATGGCCGGAATTTCCTGATCAATCCCAAACCATTCAGGAAGTTTAACACACTCACCATTACACGCTCCCCCGGCCTATCGGTGTCCTTCCGTAACAACAGCCCTGGCTTGAAAATAATGTACTGATCAAATGCGAGGCTGGCGATGTCTTCTTCCAGCTGACCCTTCATCCTGGAGTAAAATACCTTGCTTTTCGTGGAAGCACCATACGCAGACAGCAAAACCATCCCGGGAATCCCATTTTTCCTGGCAATCCCGGCAAATTTAAAAGGGATCTCATAGTCGATATGCCACTGTTTATCCTTGGAGCCGGCCGCTTTCAGGGTGGTTCCCAGACATGAGAAACACACGTCTCCTTTAATCTGCGCGGACACCTCGTCCAGTTTGTCAAAATCAGTCAGGATCTCGGACAATTTGGGATGAACCATTCCACTGGGTCGACGTACAAATATTACAACTTCTGTATAGTCCGGATCCTGTAGCAGGACATTTACCAGGTCTTTCCCGGTAGCCCCCGTAGCCCCGATGATCAGCGCTTTCATATTTATATTTTTTCTATGTTACTGTTTAAATAAACATAACATTTCTTTGCCGATTTTCCGCCGGGAACAGTGGTATAAGCTAATATGTTGGGGAAAAATATTATTTTGGACTGAATTTCAAAGATGATATGTTGAATATTCTGCTCAATGGAATACAATATGCCAGCATTTCTGGTTTCTCCATTTTTTCATAAAACTATATTGTTCTGCGACTGAAATGCCGGCGGCAAATCAATTTCCCCCAGCATTTCCCTTATATCTATTTCTACCGTCCTGCTCATCTGCGAGATGGGGACATCATTAGCGCTCCCTTCAAATGGGTTCTCTGTGCTTTCACCCACCTGGTCCAGTGAGGTATAGATCCAGGAGATCAACACGCTGAATGGAATAACGAGCCAAACCATGTACCCTTTCAGCGCACCGGAAATAACATCGTTGAGTTTATTAAACTCTCCCAATAGAGCGAATGGAAGCAGCAGGCAAAAAAGTCTTATGAAAATGGTATTGATGGTGGCATATTGCCGGGGGTAAGGAAAGTTTTTGATCCTTTCGCTTTTCCCCTGGTGATCGGAAAACTCTGTTAACATGCCATGCATCCCCATAAACCGGAAATTGTCAAGTAGTCCCTCATCATAAAGGTCCTTTAAAGCACTCCCCTGCAAGCTCAGTAATTGGGCCGCACCATTATTTTTTTTCCGGATATCTTCCAGCTCTTCTTTCGTGATGTATTTTAGCAATTCATTTTCCATGGGTATTTCTCTTTCCGGAATAGTATAAAATTGCTTGTACTCCTTATTATAGGACTTATGGGTTGCTTCCCAAGGCCGGTGAGCCCTGAGCTGGTATCGCAACGCCGTGATCCACGCAAAATGACGATAAATAATTTCCCTGGATTTGTCGCTGTCCCCGATAAAATCTCTACACATCAGTGCCCATGACCGGCTGGCACTCATCGCTGCCCCCCAGATCTGCCGGGCCTCCCAGACGCGATTGTAAGTTTGTACATTTTTAAAGCCGACCATAAATGCAGTAGCAGTACCCAGCAATGCAGCAACAGGCCAAGGAATGGATAGCCATTTAATGTTAAATCCCTCATACAATACTGTTGGAACAATGGCCAATAGCAGGAGCGAAATGATACTTCTTCTTGTCCAAAAAAGAAACTCTCCGATCTTGTAGGATCTTCCGATATGCATTGTTTGTAATTTACTGGTTCCAGGAAATTTACAATGGCACGCTTGTTACGCTATTCCTGTTGAGGAAACTTCGCTCAGTACGGTCATGAGATATGGAAGCAATTGCCCGCCGGACCATTCTCCTTCATATTTCTTCCCATTGATGAAAAAGGTGGGGGTTCTGTTCACCCCGCTCCGGATACCACTTTCAAAATCTGCTTCCACTTTATCGATCAACGCCTTTTGCTCCAGATCATCTTTGAAGCGTGCGATGTCAAGACCAAGGCTCCCCGCAAATAGTAAGATATCCCCTTTTTCCAATGTCATTTGATGCTCGAAAAGGATATCGTGCATTTCCCAAAATTGACCCTGCCTGGCCGCCGCCTCTGCTGCTACCGCAGCTGAAAACGCATGCGGGTGAATCCTGGATAACGGAAAATTTCTGAACACAAATCGCAGATCGCTTCCCAGGATTCGCAGGATCTCTTTTACCATGGGGTAGGCCCGGCCACAATAGGGACATTCATAATCGCCATACTCCACCAATTCGAGCGGTGCATTCGCATCTCCCCAAATTTGGTCATTATTGTTTATAGGTCGTATTAACTGGTTCATTGGTTAACTGTTTTTAATGTACTTAATTCCTCGAGTGCATTCAATATTCCATCCGCGCCGGGATTAATACCGACAGGCGACAGGAAGTTCCAGCGAATAATGCCTTTTTCATCGATGACATACAATGCCCGTTGACATTCTCCCGTTCCTTCATCGTATACTTCATATAACCTGGCTACTTCACCTTTTGGTTCAAAATCCGAAAGCAATGGAAAATGAAATTTGCGATGTTCGGCGAAGGCGAAGTGGCTCCATTTACTGTCTACTGATATACCTATCAATTGAGCATTGTGCCTGGCAAAATATTTTCCCATTTCATTGTACAGGCTCATCTGGTCGTCGCATACAGGGCTCCAGTCCGCCGGATAAAACGCCAGGATGATCTTCCTGTTCCTTAGCTCATTCAATTTTATCTTTTGATCGGGTGTCGCGTAGAGCTCAAAATTCGGTGCTGCAGTTCCTGGCGATAACATAGTATATTTTTTTAATTGATAATATCGTTGTCTTCGTATTCCTTATAAGGATTTACCGTTTGAATTACAATGTCTGTGCTGCACTGATGATGAATGCGGCTACTTTGCCTGGTTGAGAGATCATAGGAACATGGCTTGATGTAAGTTCGATCGTGGTTGCTTTGATCAGCCTGGCTTTGAATCGCTCCAAATCAGGGTTGATCATTCCATCCTTCGCTGCGACGATATACCATGAGGGTTTGGTCTTCCAGGCCGGGCTGTTCACTTTCTCCCTGGTGGCTGACGCAGCCCATGTCACCTGTGTAGCATATATTACTTTCCTTTCTTCAGGCGATACATCCTGCGCGAAAAACTCGTTGATCCCTTTTTCCGACAAGGACAAAAAGCCTTCCGGACTAAGCCGGAACTCGGGCCCAACTGCTGTCGGAGGCATTGCAGCGTTAACGTCGTTAACGTTTTGTCCTTCCTCGGGAACCAATGCAGCAACATAGAGCAATCCGGCCACCTTTGGATCCTTTCCTGCTTCGGATATCACCATTCCGCCGTAGGAGTGTCCGACCAGGAGTACAGGTCCATCCATAGCGGCAATGGCCCGCTTAGTAGCCGCGACATCATCTGCCAGCGAAGTGAGTGGATTTTGCACGGCAATGACATTAAAGCCTTTGGCCTGAAGTATGGGGATGATCTTTGACCAACTGGATCCATCGGCAAAGGCGCCATGCACCAATACCACATTTTTTACCCCTTTTGACACCGGCTGCGCCTGTACCTTTTTCGACATTGAAAAACATACTACCGTCGCCATCAATGCGGCTATCAGGTATTTTTTAAAAATGTTGTACATAAAATCTGGTTTTTGGTTTGATTATGAATGGGTCAAAACCAAGGTTATGCCACTATTTTAGATAATTGGTTTGCAACAATTTAATTTTCGCAGGAGAACTAAAATATTGCTATTTCAATAATTGTTGAAAAAACTCGCGAGTAGAGTATTGAAAAAGAATGTTTTATGGTAAAAAGAGAGAACTATTGTAAATTTATTACCGCTTAATAAACTAATAAAGCACGTCTAAAAGCCTTGCATTGAAAACTAAGATTCTCATAGTAGAAGATCAATTTATTGAGGCGAAGAGTCTCAATGTCATACTTACTAACGCAGGATATTTCACTTGTTCTATTGCGCGATCTGTTGCTTCGGCATTATCGATCATCGAAAAAGAAAAACCCGATCTGGTATTAGTCGATATTTTTCTGCAAGGAGAAGGTAACGGCATCGATCTTGGCAAGATCCTGAATGAAAAAAATATGGCTTTTGTCTATTTATCGGCCAATTCGAACAGGCAGATCCTGGAGGCTGCGAAACCAACCAAGCCATATGGTTTTATGGTAAAGCCTTTTCGCTCCAGGGACGTACTGATCATGCTGGACGTCGCGTTGTACCTGCACAAGAACCGGCTTTCCGAGAAAATTAATATCCCTTCATCAAAAAACCCGGAATCGGTCGTACTTCCCCCTGAATTCAGTCACCTGGTCGGCAAAAGCCAGAAATTTCTCGAAACACTTGAGCGGGCCAAAATGGTTGGTCCCAAGGATACCTCCGTGCTGATATTGGGCGAAAGCGGTACAGGAAAAGAATTGATCGCTCACTCCATCCACAAAGTTTCCCCCAGGCGTTATAAGCCTTTCGTCGTTGTCAATTGCGGCACACTGCCGGCTAATCTTATCGAGTCAGACCTATTCGGACATGAAAAAGGGTCCTTTACAGGGGCGGCCAATAAAAGGGAAGGCAAGTTCGAGCTCGCAGACGAAGGAACGATCTTCCTGGATGAGATTGGGGAGCTGCCACTTGAATTGCAGGTCAAGTTCCTCCGGGTACTGCAGGAAAGAGAGATCGAACCCATTGGGGGTAAGCCCAAAAAAGTTAATTTACGTGTACTTGCCGCCACCAATAAAGATCTGGAAGAAGAAGTCGCTGCCGGACGCTTTCGGATCGATCTTTATTACCGGCTCAACGTTTTTCCATTGCTATTGCCATCGCTGCGGGAAAGAAAAGAAGATATACCGCTGCTGGCGAATCATTTTTTAAAAAAGTACAGCACTGAAGAAGGAAGACAGGTCCCTGTACTATCAGCGGAAGCTACGGACATGCTGATGCAATATAACTGGCCGGGTAATATCAGGGAATTAGAGAATACGATCCAACGAAATGTCGTGCTTGCAAAAGGTGCTGTAATTGAATCCCTGGAAATACCGCTTTCGAAAATTGGCGCCAATGTGACCAATAGCAATAAGAACGGATTTAAAACCATGATAGAAAATGAACGGGACCACATACTGGCAGTACTTGAAAGCTGTAACTGGAAAGTGTCGGGAAAGGGGGGCGCAGCCGAAATCCTGGATATCAATGTCAATACGCTGAACTCAAGGATCAAAAAATTGGGCATTGAAAAGGAGATCAATGCCAGGAAAGGATAGCTGTTGCTGTTATCATCTTAGATATGAGGTTAAAGGTTTTTCACATATCAATAGTAAATGGAACGGCAATGCTGTTGGTATTGGTCTTCCCGGAATTGTGCTTTTCTCAAAACCTCAGGTTTGATCATATCGGCACACAGGATGGACTGTCCCAGATCAATGTTACCTGCATCATCCAGGAAGATCGCGGATTTATATGGGTGGGGACAGATGATGGATTGAACAGGTATGATGGTTATCAATTTATCACCTACCGCCATAATCCCAAAGACAGCAATTCCCTCAGTAATAATCTTATTGCCGACATTATCCAGGACGATGAAGGGAACCTTTGGGTTGCCACGAAGAATGGCTTGAATAAACTTAATCTTAAAACAGGTAGGATTATGCGTTATATGCATGATCCCGCGAACCCTGCCAGCATTTCAAGCAATGGGTTAAATAAGCTGGCCCTGGATGCGGATGGTAATTTGTGGATCGCTACGCAAACGGGAGGCCTGGAATACCTCGATATCAAACAAAATATTTTTCAGCACCACCTGCACGCTGATGCTGAAAAGGCAAGCATCAGCAATAACGGGGTTCTTACCATTTATAAGGACTCGAAGCACCGCTTGTGGGTCGGAACTGTGAATGGGGGCCTTAACCTTTTCGACAAAGCGACCAATTCGTTCATTAAGTTCCCCATCAGGGAAGCAAGGACCGGCAGGCGGGCGGGCAAAAATATCCCCTGCATTTTCGAGGACAGCAAACAACGCTTATGGATAGGCACGCAAGATGATGGATTGTATCTATTTGACCCGGCTAATGGTTCATTCATGCAAAATAAGCACGATGACAAATCTCCGGGAAGCATTTCCAGCAACACCATACTTCGTCTTAATGAAGATGATAACGGCGATCTATGGGTGGGAACCGAAAACGGGGGGCTTTCCATCCTCGATGGGAACACCCGGAGGTTTCACACGCTTGTCCACGATGAGGTAGACAGGTACAGCATTACCGGCAATTCTATTTACGCTATTTATAAAGACAGGCTGGGCAATATGTGGCTGGGTGCATTTAATGCAGGGATAAGCCTGCACAAGAGAAATACGGAAAGTTTTATTCACTACCGGCGTAATTCTACCGCAGCGAGCATATCCAATAATTTCGTGTGGGATCTTTTTGAAGACAGGCATAAAAATATCTGGGTGGCTACAGATGGCGGAGGGGTGGATAAGCTGGATGCAAGGAGCGGGAACTTTACAAATTATAAACAACAAGCCGCCGGCAGGAATGGGTTGTCGGGCAACTATGTATTGGCAATTGCGGAAGATGCCGATGGGGATATATGGATGGGGACCTGGGGAAATGGCGTCAGTATATTCAATCCCAGGAAAAACAAGTTCAGTTATTTAAAACATGACCCGGACAACCGCAATAGTTTAAGCTCAAATAATGTGTTTGCTATCACGCAAACCAGGGATAAAAAGATATGGATTGGCACGGTCGATGCCGGACTGGATTGCTATGACAAGAGGTCCAATACATTTACCCATTTTACGAACGATGTCTCATCGTTGCTCGAAGACCGGGCCGGGAATTTATGGGTAGGGACATTTGAGGATGGCTTAAATCTCCTGGATCGAAAGACAAATACTTTCACCAGGTACAGCTACACAAAAAATGGACGGGGGTTAAGCAACGGCAACGTGCGTGATATTTTTGAGGACCATACCGGTAATTTATGGATAAGCACTTTTGACGGCCTGAATAGATTCGATCCTACAACAAAGACCTTCGCCATCTACACTACGGAGCAGGGACTGCCAAGTAATATCATATACGCCGCACGAGAAGATGATAATAGGCAAATTTGGATCAGTACCAATCATGGCTTATCGGTCTACGACGCGCCGACCGGCAAGTTTAAGAACTATACCACAGAAGATGGGCTGCAGGACGATGAATTCAAACCCCATTCGGCCTTAAAAGCTTCAGATGGCAGGCTCTATTTTGGCGGCATCAATGGGTTCAATGTATTTTCTCCTTCCGATATCGTTAAGCCGCCGGGGTTTTGCCCGATCGCTATCACTTCGTTCCAGATCTTTAATAAGTCCATTTCCCGTGCAGCAAAGGATGGGGATATCGCACGCCCGGAACAGGATATTTCGGATACCATGCAGCTCAGCTTATCCTACAAGCAAACGTTCTTCTCAATAGAATATGCGGCCCTGGATTTTTCTTCTGCCGACAAAAAGAAGTACGCTTTTATGTTAGAGGGCGTTGATAAGGAATGGAACTATGTTGGCAGCAGGAATACTGCTTCTTATACAAATGTTCCCCCGGGTCAATATTCATTTAAAGTGAAGTATCAGAACATTTCAGGATTGTGGTCACCCGAAGTCTCAAAACTTCAAATTACTGTCAGGCCGCCTTTTTGGCTGACCTGGTGGTTTAAAACACTTGCTGCTTTAACAATAATAGGAATGATCTTCACTTATATCAGGATCAGGCTGCATGCTATAAAAAGCCAGAAAATAAAACTGGAGATACAAGTCCATAAGAAGACTGCCCAGGTTGTGGCTCAAAAGGAAGCATTGGAAACACAGCAGCTTGAGATCAATCAAAAAAATGAATCACTCCAGGACCTGGTTCGCGAAAAGGACAACCTTCTAATAGAAAAAGAATGGTTACTGAAAGAGATCCACCATCGTGTTAAAAACAATTTCCACATTGTAGCAAGCCTGCTGGAGATCCAGTCAAGTTACCTGAATAACAAAGAAGCCTTGTCCGCGATAAAAGACAGCCAGCACAGGATCCATTCAATGTCCATTATTCATCAGAAACTTTACCAGTCCGAAACGCTGTCCACCATCCATATGCCCGAGTATATATATGAATTGGTGGAATATCTCCGGGAAAGCTACGCGATCCGGGAAAACGTCAGGTTTTCATTACAAATAGAGAACATTGAATTGAACCATGCGTCTGCTATTACATTGGGGCTCATCCTGAACGAGGCGATCACCAATGCGATCAAATATGCATTTTCAAATACAGAAGAAGGCAAGATCTCCATTTCGCTTACTCATATTTCAGATTCACAGATCTTGCTGAGTATTGCTGATAATGGACGAGGGCTTCCTACTGATTTTGACGCTAAGATCGGGGCTTCCATGGGTATGGAATTGCTGCAAGGACTCACTGATGATCTGGGAGGTAGTTTCACCATTGAAACTAACGACGGAACGCATATAAAGGTAATTTTTGGCTATAAGCCGACAGCGGCTGCCAATGTTTCATTTTCGTAATAGTATGCCAGGTTATTCCCGCAATTTTACGGCAGATGTAGCGGCTCCCGCTGCGAATGATAAAGGGGCGCCGGCTTTTGAAAGATCGCCGCCGTCAATTTTAATATTGCCGCAGGCGGCGCCTTCCACACGCATAAAAACGCCGGCAGGGCTCAATACACGCGTTGCGGTGAGCAAAACATCCTGCGTATCGATCATCAGCAGCACGGACTCGGCGTCTTTATTGCCCTGGGCGCCGAGGCCATTTATGGCCGCATCTGTCACCTGGTCAAAAACCACGGCCGGCCTTAACTCGGGTGCGGCAACTTCAAACCTTACATTATTCAAAGTAAGGCCTTTGGTATAGCGGGCATATAGACCATAGGCCGGGAAAACCCCATCGGCATAATATTCACCCGCATTTTTAGGTACATTCCGTACGGCAGCATCTTCTGCTGTGCCTCCTCCGGCAAAGGTAATATGGACATCGTTAAAGCTGATGTTCTCGAGTAAAAAGCCTTCGGCGCCATTGACGGCTATACATGACTTGATCTCGCCGGGGTTGTACCTGCTGGTAAATTCAGCATCGGCCAGCTGGACCGGAACAACCACGTTGGCATGAATGCCATTGAAAGAAATATTACGGGCCGTACCTGGATTTTCCACCGAGCCCATGCCAATTGATATCGGGCCGGTGACCTTATGCATCACCAGGTTGGAGAATGAAATATTTTCCATCCGCGAGTGGCGTTCGCAACGCATTTTTATCGGACAGCCGTAGGCTTCGAAAATGATACAATTGGAGATGCTGATATTTTCGGCAACGCCGCCGCCAAAGCGGAAAACCGACCAACGGGTGCTGAACGTGCAATTGGTGATGGTGATAAACTTGCAGCTGCCAAACAGTGCGCAGGCATCGTCCTGCGATTGCACATCGCAGTTAACAACATGAACATATTGGCAACTGATGAAATGAAAGCCATCGTTATTGTTGATCACCCGGCCATGGATGTGGATACCATCGATCTTTACATAACTGCTTTGAATAATACGTACAGAATGGTAGGCACAATCCTTCAGGAAGATATCATTAATGATAAGGTTCTGACACTGGTAGAAAAGCAGATGATAAGGGCGGTGATTGCCGGTGATGCCCGCCGGCGAAGGCGCTCCCTTGACCGGGCTGCGGAACTGCGCACCCTGCCCATCAATAGTGCCGGGACCTTCAATGCGGATGTTGTCGGCTTTTACGGCAAATAACAGGCCTACATTACCGTCATTTAATGTCGTATCGCCCGTGAGCGGGATGGCTTCGGCCGCGTAGTATTGCTTGCCATCGGCACTGCCTAATAATTTGCCTTGCGGGGCTATATGCAGGGTGACATTACTTTTCAGTTCGACCGTGCCGATGACAAATACCCCGGCGGGAACCAGCACGGTGCCGCCCTGATCTTTATTGCAGGCATCGATAGCAGCCTGCAACGCTTTGGTAGCAAGCGTCACACCGTCGCCTTTGGCGCCATAATCGAGGATATTGTAAATGCGGGCGCCCAACAGGGGATCGGCTTGGGGGGTATTTGCAGGCTGCGCCTGTAACAATGAGGGCGTGGCGGCAACTATACCGGCACCTACGGAAGCCCTTGAAAATGTTTTTAGCCAATTGCGTCTTGAAAAATTATCGTCGTGTGTTGCCATCATTCATTAGATAAAATTAAAATTACGCTTATTTTGACGCGGAAATTAACCGGAGATTGGCCAAACATTCATCTCAATTGCCATTCTGGGGGGGACCTATGATCTCAAGGATCCTTTCATTCCGGATGATCATCATTCCCTGCCGGTCCTGTGTAATGCCTTCCTGCAATTTATAAGTATACCGGGGAACCCTATCGTCCATTATGGTGGGCATATATTTAAATTGAATATTTTCATGTGCTTTCAGCGCCCTTCCTACTTCAATAATGTGCGTCGACACAATGAACAGGCAGTTCCCATATTCAGCAAAAGCTTCTGTTACAGCCAGCGTACCATCATATGCATCTTTCACATTGGTTCCCTTGAATAATTCGTCAAAGATCAACAACAGGTGCTTACCTGTACTTGTAGCATTTGCTGCGTCTTTTACCCGTACCACCTCCGCATAAAAATGGCTATATCCCAAGCCTATATTATCAGCCACATTAATTGATGAAAAAATGCCTTCCCTGACAGAAAACACCATCTCTTTAGCCGCAACAGGAAATCCAATATGCGCAAGGTAAACGCCTATTCCAATAGATTTCATCCAGGTGGATTTCCCCGCCATATTCGCCCCGGTGAGAAAGATCACATTGCTGTCGCCCTGCATTTCAAGATCGTTACCCACAGCATGATCGATACAAGGATGACGGAGCTCCTTTGCCTGCAGCGTATTCGTTATCTTTGGTATTGCCTGCGCGTATGTAAAGTCCCTGGCTTTAGCGACATTGCTCACAGCTATGTTCACATCTATTTCTGCAGTAAATGACAAAATATCCTGTATCGCGGAATTTAATTTACCTCTTACTAAATAGTCATATTCTGCGATCCTTCTCAGGGAAATAGATTTATATATGTCCGTATTGACCAATTGCATTAATTGTTCATTTTGGAAGACCTCCTTTATTCCATTCACTCTTTTTTTGTAAGCCCCGTTCATGAGATCTGCCCTTTCCACGAAACCATAGCATTTTTTTAATACAATTATTGTGGCCTGCAGGCCCTGGATTGTCTTTTTATACCGTTCGTCTCTTGTAAGCCCCGACAAACTCTTTTTTATAAGCGTATCCAGATATGATACTATCCGCCCTTGTTCATTACCGGAATCCACATATTCCTGCATAAGGGATACCTGGTTGGGATCAAATGGAAAGGAAAGATTGGCAGATTGAAAAAAATGAAATACGGCGGTTCTGCTGTTGATCTGATCAGGATCCGGCAATGGGTTCTTAAACATTGTTTCCAGTAATTTCTCACCACCCCTGGTTCTTACCTGGTTGAATAAATGATATACCGAGCCCTGGCGAAATTTTCCCATTAAATTTAGCTCGTCCAGGGATTGCTTGTCTATATTAAAGATCATGCGTGTTTCTTTCCATTTTTTAATGTTTCCAGGATGCCTTCATTCCTGATGATGATCATGCCATGACGATCTTCCGAAATGCCTTCCTCTAATTTATAGTCATATTCAGGCAGATGCCCATTCATGCGTGTGGGGAGGTAATGGAACCCAATATTCGGTGATTGACTGAGTGCGTCTCCTGCTTCCACAATATGCGAGGATATGATGAACATACTATTCTTTTTGCCGGCAAAAGCGCGGGTTACTGCTATGGTACCTTCTTCCGCATCCTTAACATTTGTTCCCCTGAACAATTCATCGAATATTATAAACAGCGATCTTCCGGTGCTCAACTCTGTCGCGACCTTTTTTACGCGAAGCACTTCTGCATAAAAATGACTGACCCCGATGCCTAAATTGTCGGGAAGATTTATGGAGGTATACATACCATCCATTACCGAAAACTCCATCGCCCGGGCGGCAACGGGAAAACCCATATGCGCAATATAAACCGCGGTGCTTATAGCGCGCAGGAAAGTACTTTTCCCGGCCATGTTGGCGCCAGTCAAAAAAACCAGGTTCTTTCTGCCATCCATTCCAAAATTATTGGCTACGGGCGCTTTAAGTTCAGGATGATATACGCCTTCGAATTTCAAGATCGTACTGCCTTTGGGATGTGCTGACGGAAAGACAAAATTCCTTTTTTTTGCCACTGCAGCAACAGAGATAAACACGTCCAGCGTATAAATGAAATGCAATACGGAGATCACTTTGTTCATTTCGCGAACACGCAGCAAAATATCAAAGGCAGTAACGGCGGCGTACGAAAGCTTCGATCCCGGCTTTTCATTAAATATGGGGGCAAGCGCCGGATCTTCCAGCAGTGATGCCATCGATGTCCGCTCAATATCCAATTCATGTATGCTGACAATATCCCCTTTTACCAAAAAATCCCTTATCAGGTGGAAAAGTTCAACTATTGCAATCACTCCGTTATTTACATCTTTCTCACTTAAACTCATCTTTTGCGTTTCGTCGGTACCGGCTCTGCCGGCGTAGGCCATGTATTTTTCCACATCATCCAACAAACCGCCTCCAAAAGGATATGACGTTCCCATGCGGGTGAATGCAGCAATGATATTGGCCCTTTTGTTAATGGCTTCGCGATCTGACAAAGGATGGCGGAACATTTTTTCCAGCACGGCCTCACCTCCCCGTGTAAAAGTATTGTTGTAGATATCGTATATACCATTCTGGCCTGACCCGGCGAAGAGCCTTAGATCACCGATGGTCTGATCGTCCGTTGCTAATAACATGTAAAATATTTTAGGCAATGTTTTTTATGTCTTATTTCCGGCTCCTCCTGATCAATATGATCGTTCCAAGTATTGCAATAATGGCAGGGAGAACATATATGAACAGTTTAAAGAGCAGATTAGCCGTATTCCCGTCGATCGTTAGTAAATTATCGGTGGGCATTGGTTTATTGGTGTACTTGGGATATTCATTGTACAGGCCCCAGCTATAAGCCGCGTTCCTGAATGCCTGTCCGTTGTCCCTGGAGTCGCTCATAAAATCCGCATCGCCTGTGACAACAATTCTTTGTTCTTTCCCATTTATTACCCGTGACATTTTTATCCCTGTAACATATTTGTCTTTTCGCACATCCCCTTCTGCCTGAGAAAAATAAGGTTTTGCCGAGTCCACTACCAACACACCGTTTTCGATCCAGTAAGCATCGTTGCCCGGAATACTAAAGATTGGCTCGATCTTAAAGCCATCGATCTCCTGAGCGGTGATCGCTGCGCTGCCCACTAACTTTAATGCAACCGTTTTTTTCGGATACAATTGATTGTAATACAGGAATGGTTCGCCTGCCATATGCGTTCCCGCAGAAGTGACCGGAGAGATCAGTATATGCGGCATTTCCTGGTCGTTGGGGTAAACAATGGTTCCCTTGTCAAGGTTTACGCCTATTGAGCCCAATATAGGATTCAGCAATGCCTGCTTACCCGGCTCCCCGTAAAAGATCGCATTGCCTCCTCTATCTAAATAGTTCCTGATCTTGCCGGATTCCAGTGGAGAGAGGGCGGACCTGGGGTCTGCAACGACCAGGATACTTGTATTTGCAGGAATATCTTTTTCTGCGAGGTTGAGCGTATCAACGTCAACGCCCAGATTTATTAAAGCCTCCTGGCTCAATTTGAATAAAGTGCCTGCCGTATATTCTCTTTCTCCGCCCCTATATGGGCTCCGTTCGTAATGGCCGCTGGTAAATAACACTAAAGGGGACGTATCTTTTAATAACCTTGTGATAGAGCCCGATACGTGTATTTCCTCCGGCCAGGGAAAACCGCTGGGGTATGTCCTTAAAAAAGTCTTCTTTCCTTTATACTCCAATTGCATCACCAGCCTCTTTCCTTCGCCTTCCAGGTCAATCATCGACCGGATCTCTGCCGGAGTCTTAAAAAGCGATGTTGAAAGTCCCCCTGCAATAATTGCCTCTTTAGCAATCTCATCCGTGCTCTTGTTAGGATAGCGCAATCTGAAAATAGCCGTATCGCTGTCCAATAAATCATAATAATAAACATACTCAAATTGTATATTGGGGTGAAAGCGAATATATCTGTCCCAAAAGTCCCAGATATAACTGTTCCTGTTTTGCGGGAGGCCGGCCCCGGTACTAAGTCCCAACAAGTTTGTGTATAATGTCACTTTTAATGGCTCATTACCCATCCCGGCAATCACTCCCCGCGTAACAGGGTGAATGGTATTTCTTTGACCCCTGGTAATATCTGCATATCCAATATATCCGGGACGCGAAGAAAAATAGCCCAATGATAGTACGACAATTGAAACTGCCAGATACCTGGTAAATGTGACCCTCCAGCCTCCGGCCTCTTTTATGCCTCTCAGTTTGATGATACTAAAAGAAAGAAATAATACTATAATCAGCAGGAAGTAGCTTACATCCCTGGTAGTTAAAAGGCCGCTCATTATTTTATTCGCCCGGCCGGAAATGGATAAAAACCAGGTAAGGTCCCTGACAAGATCATATTGCTGCCAAAGTCCTCCGATGACATGCAAGACAAAAAAAGCAACAAAAGTGAGCACGCCTGCCACTATTTGATAGTTGGTAAGGCTGGATATGAACAAGCCGATCGAAACATAGGCGCCTGCAAGCAGGTAAAAACCGAACATGCCGGAAAAGTATATGCTATAATCGGCATCTTTGATCGAGAAGCATACCGCAGCCGATGACAATGTTAAAGGAATAGCAAAAGCCGTGATGAAGGTCATTAAGCCCAGGAACTTTCCGGCTACTATTTCACGGGACCTTACGGGTGAAGAATACAGCAGTTTTATGGTGCCCGAATTAACCTCCTTGTTGATGATGCCCATGGTTAACAGGGGGATAAAAATATATAGCAATTTCACCACCTGTTCAAATATATCCCCAAATCTTCCGGCTGATAAGTCATTCCCCCAATCCGACCAGCCCTTCATGGTATCCTTGTTATAGTCCTGAATGTCAGCAAAAAGCTCCAGGGACAATAATAGCCTGATAGAAGAAACAATAAAAAAGGCAACTGAAACCACCCAGGCGACAGGAGAATAAAATAAGCTCCGCAATTCAGCTTTCGCTATTTTAAATATAATTTTCATTATTTTATCTATGCGGATTGAGTTGATAGTTGTTTAAATACATCATCCAGCTGTGACTTCTCCAGGTTTATCTCCTTTAATCTCCATTTTTTCGAAACGCTGGCGGCAATGATGTCTTCTGTGATGTCCGTGTGCCCTTCAAAATAGATGCGGCATTGTTTGTCGGTGAGGTACTGAACTTTTGTAACGCCCGGAATACTCAATAGTTCCGATTCAGCAGGCAGATGCTCCATCTTAACGAGTATGGTTTGTGGCAGCACATAATTATTAAATGCGTCCATTGAATCAGCAAAAACGATCCTCCCCCCTTCCACCATAATGATATCCCTGCATAAAATGCTGATCTCAGACAGTACATGAGATGAAAGCAGTACGGTGTGATCGATCGAGATCTCTTTAATTAATTTCCTGGCCTCGATAATCTGGTTGGGATCCAAGCCGTTCGTAGGTTCATCTAAAATAACGAGGGAGGGCTTATGAATAATTGCCTGTGCTATTCCTGCCCTTTGGCGATAGCCCCCGGATAAGTTCTTGATCAAGCGGGAGCTGAAATGCGAGATGCCGCATTTCTCCATGGCCTCACCTACTGCCTGCTTCACGCTGGTCTTTTCTATAAAGCGCAGATCAGCGGCATAGGTTAAATATTCCTGTACGGTGAAGTCAAGATACAATGGAGGGGTTTGAGGTAAAAACCCCAGCTGCCTTTTTGCACGTTCCGGCTCTTTCTTTATGTCGATACCATTTATATATACGATACCTTCCGTTTGCTTTAGGACCCCGCAGACGATGTTCATGATGGTGGATTTGCCGGCGCCATTAGAACCCAATAACCCAATTACTCCTTTCTGATCGATCTCTATATTTATATCGCGAACGGCCCATGAGCTGGTGTACCTGTGCGAGAGATCCTCTATTTTTAAGATTGTACTCATTTTTAGATTTTATTAAAAGTGAACAGGCTGACCGGCATTCTGTAATTCTATTTTCTCCTTCTTCTAATTAGAAACACAGCGCCTATTGCGAAAACAATTCCCGGAATAATGTATACAAAAACGACCCACAGGCTTTTTGACTGCCGCCTGTTTATAGTTAAGAACTTATCCTTATGAGGGGGGTAATTGGTATATAACGGGTATTCATTATAAAGCGCCCAGCTATACATCGCATTGCCCAAAAAACTTCCCGACCCTCTGAATGCACTCATAAAATCAGCATCGCCTGAAATAACCACACGTTGTTCTTTATTTCTAATTTTTCGTGCAAGCGAGATACTTGTCGTGAATTTATCTCTCTTTATATCTCCTTCAGCTATTGAGAATACCGGGGCTGCCGAGTCAGCAACAAAATATCCCCGTTCAATCCATGTGCTATATTCATCAGCAGGCTGAAAAAGTTCCTTTACATGCACCCCGCTGTCTTGCTTATAGGTGATGTTTGCCGATCCGGAAAGTATCAGGGGGGGCAACTCGCCCCTGCCCTGCTGATATTCAAACAATAATTGCTCAGCAGCCAGGCGGCCGGCGGCATCCGTCAATTTATTCATGGTAAAATGGGCCATATCATGAGGATTCGGCGCCACCAGGATCCCCTCTTCCAAAGTAATTCCGAGCCATCCCAGGATTGGATTGAGCATTTGTTGTTTCCCTGGCTCTCCATAAAAAATTGCATTTCCCCCGCTGTTTATATAGGATCTGATCTTGTCCTGCTCCCTGCTGGTTAAGGCAGATTTAGGATCGGCCACTACCAGGATAGCGGTCGAAGGAGGAATTTCATCGGTTAAAAGGTTGATAGTATCCACATCCATCCCCTGGTTTAAAAGTGCCATCCTGCTCAGTTTGTTCAGCGTATGGTCAGCATATTCTCTTTCTCCTGATTTAAACGCGCTACGTTCATAGTGACCACTTGTGAACAGGATCAATGGAATAGTATCCCTTGAAAGTCGCCGGAAAGCTGCGGAGAAATGCAGCTGATCAGGCCAGAATTGTATGTCCCCATATGTTCTTAGAAAGGTTTTTTTGCCTTTATACTCCAGTTGCATTACCACGCGCTTCCCCTCATCGCTCAGGTCGATGATCTTTCTTATCTCTGCCGGTGCCTTGAAAATGGATCCCGGCAATCCATTAAAACGCATAATTCTTTCTGCAATTTCCTTAGCGGTCTTATTGGGATACTGTTTAAAAAACGAACTGTCGCCATCCACCAAATCGTAATAGTAAACAAATTTGAAAGTAGTATTCGGATGGAACCTGAGGTACTTGCCCCAGAGATCCCATAAATAGCTGTTCCTGGCGTTTGGTAAACCATTTACGAACGACTGGTCCAATAAATTCGTATAAAGGGTGACTTGCAAAGTATCGTCACCCAATTCATTGATGGCTGCCTGCGTTGCGGGGTGAATAGTATTTATCTGGCCTCTGCTTACGTCCAGGTATCCGCAGTGAGCCGGCCGGTTGGTGATATAGCCCAGTAATAAAACAAGGGCAAAAACTCCAAAATACCTCATACAATGAACGTACCAGGGTTTTGACTCTTTCCTGCTTCTTAATTTCAATAATGTAAATACAATAAACAGCCCTATGATGAGGATGAAATATGATATATCCCTTGTTGTTATTAGGCCTGTCATCAGGAAATCCACCCTCCCCGACAGATTGAGAAAATAAGTGAGGTCTCTCACAAAATCATATTGTTGCCAGAGCTGCGGCATGATAGCCAGCATAATAAATACCATGATCGTCAACAGCGCAGCGACAACCTGGTAATTGGTGAGGCTTGAAACAAACAATCCAATGGCGGTGTATGTGCAGGTAAGCAGATAGATCCCAAGCAGCACTGTAAAAAACACCTTATAATCCGGGGATACAATTGAAAAATAACCTGTCGTCAATATTAGTGCTATGGGTATCATTAATATCATATTATAAGCCGCGAGGCCGAAATATTTTCCCAATACTATCTGACGTGTCCTTACGGGCGAGGAATTGAGTAAGTTAATGGTTCCGGAATGCACCTCCCTGCTGATGGCGCCCATTGTTAAAAGCGGGATGAAGAGATACAGGTTCTCAAACAGGAACTTATAGGATTGATTAAACAAATTGTGCGTCAGCGGAATATCGAAACCTTTCCATTTGGGCATGTTGTCGATCCTAAACTGTTGTACGGCTGCAATATCTACCAATGGATCTACAAATTGTACGCCGCATGCCACAAAGAACGTAATGGCTATTACCCAGGCAACAGGAGAATAGAACAGGCTCCGGAGCTCTGCTCCGGCAATTTTAAATATTATTCTCATTATTAATTATTCAGTATGGATTACTATATCCTGACAGGTGTTAATTGTGCAGCAATTCATGAATTGTCATAGAGTTAGGATCACCGGCCGAAGTGTTCCCCCTGATACCGGTGATCGCATGAGTACGTAATTTTGCAAGCCACCGATGAGTGCCAGTCAATTTTGCGTTGACATCCCTGCATACATAAGTAGTTAGCAAGTAACTGGTAGCGGCATCCCGAATTTCGAATTCATAGGTGTCTATATCATCCTTCACGGGAAAGTTTTGAAATTCAGTAACACCCATATAGGGCAGGTTTTGCACTACCGAACCGAAGGGCTTACCTTTTAGATTGACGCTGACAGCGGCACCCTTCATTAAATTAACGAAGCGGACAGCAGCAACACTATCCGATGGCTGCAATACCGGAAAATTATCCTTCACAAGTACGGTATCCAATGAAGTTGTTGTTCCGGAAATAAACAGCGAATAGATCCGGTTCTTTTCCAATTCAAGATCGAGTTTCAACAGCGGCGCACTCTTAGGCAAAGTATCGGGATAGGCATAAAAAGCAAAAGGTTGTACTTTGTCAGTGATATAATATTTATTCATGTATAAACTTAAAAGGAGCGTATTCACCCTCGCCGCCTCGCTATAATTAGCCAGGGGAGCATCGCTGAAATTCGTTACAACAATGCCATTATCGGCAATCCAGCCAAATAGCTGTAGAACGGCAAAATCGGGTTTAATTACTTTTTGCTTTTTGCAGGAAAAAAGAACAATTATCAGAATAAAAATACCATGCCGGGCAATATATGATAGTTGCATACCAGGAGCGTTAGAAGTTATTGTATTGGGGATTCTGAGTTAACCGGATATTAGCATCTATTTCTTCTTTGGGGATCGGATAAAGTAACTGGTAGTCACCTTTCCATGGCTGCTTATAAGGAATGGCCGACAATACGCCACTTGCCTTCCCGGTCCTTTTAAGGTCAAACCAGCGATGCGCACCTTCGGTTAATAACTCTCTGCGCCTTTCTTCAGCAACGGCATCGATCACTTCGCCTGATGTAAGCGTAAATGGAAGATCGCCCACACCCGCTCTTTGCCTGATTATGTTCAGGTCTCCAATAGCGCTGTTGGTATTTCCGGCTGACAACAGCATATTGGCTTCTGCGCGAATTAAATATAATTCAGCCAATCTCATCACTGTATAATATTCTTCCGGCTCGCCAGACTCCCGGCTGGTCTTATATTTATAGGGATAATACACTATTGGCGAGGTGGGAGATTCCTGGTAAGTCGCCATCCAATTCAACTTCCTTTTATCGGTGTTTTCAAATAAGTTGACAACATTGTCCGTATAATAGAAATAGGGAGGATAATTTGCCAGCATTGGAATAAAAGTCTTTCCTTCAGGCGTGCCCATTTGCATCTCGCTACTATATTGCGCCAATTGAAATATTGCCTCATTACTATTCTTAATGAAAACCCTGTTTAGGTCCGTTTCCAGGAAGAACAGGTCGCTTTTTCCGATGACCTTTGTCGCGCTGTTGATGGCATCCTGGTATTGCCCCGTATACAAATAGACGCGCGCAAGAAAAGCCTCGGCAAACCATTTATTTATTCTTATACGTTCATTTTTGCCAACAGAGAAATCACCTGCAACGGCGGCCTTCGCCTCAGTAAGATCTTTGATGATCTGTTGATATATTTTAGCCTGTGGCGACCTTGACAAATTCTTAGTCTGGTTAAAATCGATGGTGAGCACGAGCGGAAGGTCACCGAAGAAATTTGTGAGATAAAAATAAGCGAACGCCCTTACTGCCTTTGCTTCACCTGTCAATTGCTTTCTGACGCTATCAGACAAGAGAGGTGATGTTGAGCCTTCGATACCTTCAATTACACCATTAGCATCGTAAATTGTCTTGTATGCAGACTTCCAGATCTGGGATGGAAGTGTAGCATTTTGAGCATTGAGTGCATTAATATACAACACATATTTATCGACTTCGCTGACTCCGGTGCTATTAATTAAATCATCGGCAGAAAGGCTGCCTGCAATATTGGATAAGCCCGCATAAAAGCCTTTAAACGTAGGTAAATCAGGGCCCATATCGTCATTGATCATTCTACTGTATACACCCGCCATGGCCCATTCGGCCTGTGCATTACTTTCAAATACCTGGCCGGTCGTAATGGTGTCGATCGGGGGGGGTATCTCTATAAATTTTTTACAGGAAACAGCAATAGAAATTATATATATGAACAGAGCGGTCTTAGAAATCCTTGAATTAATACGCATGGTAGTAACTTATTAAAAGTTAAAAGTCAAACTGGAAGAGATCAATCTTGAAATCGGAGAGACACCCTTAAACCCCTGCACTTCCGGACTTGGCCCTTTGTAGGACGTTATATAGAACAGGTCTCTGGCCTGTACTGAAAGCCGGCAAGAATTCATTTTGGCCTTCGAGATCAATTTTTTAGGCAGTTCATAACTTATAGAAATGTTACTCATTTCTATAAAAGAGGCATCTGTGAATGCGCCATCGGACTCTGAAATAGTGCCATCGTTAATGTTTGTATACCTGGGATATAAAGCCATATCGCCGGGCTTTTGCCAATGATTGTGCTTAATTTCATCAGGCAATATTATATTATTCATAGATCCGGGGACAAGCGTGGTGAACGGATTAATACCCTTTTGGTTTGCGTACCTGAAGTATATATCGACATCAAACTGTTGCTTATAGGCTATCTGAATGCCAAATCCACCATAATATTTTGGTGTAAGATCAATAGGGACATACCGATCCGCATCAGGATCTCCGGGTTTAAATGGTGTATAGGCCGAAATTACACCGTCTTTATTTCTGTCTTCAAATACAGCTGTACCCCTAACCGGGTCAACACCTGTATAATGCAGATAATAACGCGTTCCCAGCGATTTCCCAACCTCGTATTTTGTAGCGTAGGGGGATCTGTCAATATCAGGATATTTAAGGAGCTTATTCCTGTTGACAGAAAGATTAAATCTTGTTGCAATAAAGAAGTCCTTACTGTTTACGATCTTTCCAAAGGCTGAAAGCTCAAAACCTGCATTCTGTACAAGAGCGCCCCAATTGCCAAGAACTGACGCAAACCCGGTGTATACCGGCGTCGGAATATTTGTAAGCTGATTACCAGACCGTTTGCGGTAATAAGCCGCTGTTACATTCAACTTATCTTTGAAGAAACTCAAGTCAACACCGGTCTCAAGCTGTGACGTTGATTCCCATTGATACTTCTGATTGATGGGCTGTTGGGCCAGGATACTTTGAACACCCCCATAGGGTCCCCATTTGTTGCCATAATCATTAGCATTGATCGACCACCTTGTCAAATATTGATAATCCCCTGATCCGTCGCCACCTGTAGCACCATAACTTCCCCTCAACTTAACAAAACTGATCCAGGAGGGCAACCCTTTTTTCAACCATTTTTCGTCGGATGCAATCCATGCCACTCCTACTGATCCAAAGTTCCCGAATTGTTTGCCCGGGCCAAACCGGGAAGACCCGTCTCTCCTGGCATTCAGATTGAGGATGTATTTATGGGCCCAATCATATCCCAATCTCGCAAAACCAGCCGTATATTTATACTCCGCATAGCCTCCCAATGCAAATTGTGTCATTGCATTATTGATACTATTTATAAGATCATCATTGGGATATCCCGAACCGTACAATGTAGTTGACTTTGTAGTGTTTGTATATAAAGATCCACCTGCCAGCAGCGTGAGGTTCCCCCTTCCTATGTAATTCTTATAAGACAGCTGAGGCTCAATCGACCAGAGATTGTTAACAGTAGTTCCGTAAAAGGCCGTTGCAACCGAAAAAGGAAATGCAGGATCAAATGAACTCTTTGGCTGAAACCTGTCATTTGCATTATTCTGAAATGTATACCCGGCCTGTATTGAAATATTAAGTCCTTTAACTACCTGATAACCCATATTCATACTGGTACTTACATTATGGGTTTTCGACTTATTTCCCGTTTTTAACCCGGAAAACGGATAAAAATTATTAAACCTATTCGTCGGCGACCTCCATTCTTCGAAATTCAAATCACCATTTTTATCATACATGGCCGGTGCATTGGGAGGTAAGGCCACAAGCGCAACGATTCCCCCTATGTTAAAGGCCTCGAAATCCGTCAGGGAGAGATTCGTTGTTACTGCCAGATTGAACTTCTGATCCGAACTCCGATGATCTATGCTCATGTTGAGATTGGTGGCGATGTTTTTCCCCTTGTTGTTCATTAATGGCTGGCTTGACCGATAGCCGGCGGTAATGCCATAGGTGGTTTGCTGCAACCCACCCGAAACGCTTGCGGAAACCGCCGTTTGTTTGCCGGTGCCGTATAATACTTTCTGCCAGTTGGTGTACCTGTTTTGATCCCAAACCGTCAAATCAATGGCGTTGTCCTTCGTAGGGATGATCCCATCATTTCTGAATGCCTCTTTTCTCACTTCGAGGTATTCCCTGGTGGGTAGAAAATCAAGGTATTTGGGGATCATCTCTATGCCCTGACCGATATTGAGATTAAACCTGGTTGGGCCTGGTTTTGCTTTTTTTGTGGTGATGAGTATAACTCCGTTGGAACCACGGGAACCATAAATGGCAGTTGCGTCAGCATCCTTTAACACATCAACACTTTCAATGTCTTTGGGATTAATAAATGATAAAATATTTTGCCCGTTGGTATTGGAAAAACCCGCCTGGCTCATACCATATGAAGTCTCTGAAGGATTGTCTGAAGTTAGAATTGCGTATTTATTAACATTCAATACATTATACGGCACACCATCAATTACATACAGTGGTTCGGACAAAACATTCGGATTTAAGGAATTCCTCCCTCTGACCTCCATTTTGACCGGTGCGGCCGGATTACCATTTGTTATGGTGATATCCAAACCGGGAACTCTTCCCTGCAAGGCCTGTTGCAGGTTCATCACCGGCTGTTTTTCTATTTCTTCCGCTGTTACAGTACTTACACTACCGGTAATCAGGCGCCTGGTAGTAGAGCCATATGCAATTATAACCGTTTCGTCAAGTGGCGAGATGCTCCTGCTTAATCTGACAATAATATTTTCTGTAGCGCCATTACTTAATTGTTCTTTAATTTTCCCATCAGGAGCTACTATTACGACTGAATTATTAACAATTTTAAGCAGTAAGGCCGTAAATCCGACGGCCGAAATTTCGATAACAGCATTATCAGGTATCCGGGATAAGGAGAACCGCCCGTCGTTGCCGGCGGATGTGCCTTTATTGGAGCCCTTGACGGCTATGGTGGCCCCTGCAACAGGCAGGCCTTTCGCATCGACAATGATCCCTGAAATAACGGCGAGGGGAACAGCAGCGAGGGTAAATTCTTTATCAGACGGGGTTTTAACCGCTGCAAGTGGAGAGATCGTGATAGTTTTGCTGGCAATAGTATATGTGAGCGGCTGACCTTCGAATATCTTATTTAAAAAATCCGTTAAAGGCATGTCCTTCACTGAAATACTAACTGGCCGGCTATTCTTTAAAGTCTCTTTTGTATAAAGAAAATAATAGCCTGTCTGTCTTTCCAGATCAGAAAAAACATTTTCCAGCGGCACGTTGCTGCCCGAAAAGCTCACGTTTTGGGCGAACCCATTTGCGCCGGCCTCCAGCATAAAAGCAGTTAATAAAAGCAGTGAGAGTTTCATCACTAAGAGCGTTTTGGTGAGGTTGGGGTGTTGCTGCATAAGCGGCATTGGTTTTGGTTGTAAAGAAGTCTGGCAGGCGTGACGGTCTTATTTTCCGGAAATAATCAAAACCCTTTCTTCTAACCTGGCTTTGATCCCAAATAGTTTTAAGAAACGAACTACATCCGACAACTGAACGCCCCTATCCATCTTTCCTTTAAAGATCACGTCAGGGACAGCACCTTCATAAACAACCTGTATGTCGTACCATCTTTCCAACTGGCGCATCATCATCCGCAAATCAGTATTATTAAAATCGAAGTACCCATTCTTCCAGGCCATTACCTGGTTGATATCCGCCCCGTTGACTACATGAATTTCCGTATTGGCAAGTGTTTGCGCCTGCTGTCCGGGTTTAAGTATTACGGATCGCTTATTGGCATTTATTTTAACGGAGCCCTCTATCAGGGTGGTGGTAAAAGCCTCTTCGTTGTTGTAACCATTTACATTGAACCCGGTGCCCAATACTTCAACTTCAGTCTTATTTGCTTTTACTTTAAATGGCACTTTAGGGTTCCTGGCAATCTCGAAATAGGCTTCTCCATCCATCTCAACAACTCTTTCGCTGCCTGTGAAAATAGTCGGGTATTTTATGGAGCTGGCGGCATTCAGCCAAACCTTGGAACCGTCCGGCAGGATCAACTGAAACTGTCGCCCTTTAGGGGTGCTCATAGTATTGTACATCGTTTCTTTGGGTCGCTGACCGTCAGGATCGTAAGCCAGGAGTCCTTTCTTTAATACTACCTGCGCACCATTTTGTGCAGCAATTATTCCATTAGTAAGGCTATCTAAAACCATCCTTTTGCCATCAGAAAGTGTCAGAACAGCACCGGACTTTCCAGGCGAAATATTGCTTCCGACGAGAGCGGATCGACGGCCCGCGGAAACTGATGCGCTATCCTGTGTCTGTATCCAGAGATAAGTACCGATGCCAAACAAAATAATCACGGCAGCAGCAGATCTGAACCAAATGGTTTTAAGCAAATGGACCTTTACCATCCTTTCCTTTCTGAAACGGTCCCAGGCATCATCCACTCTTTCCTCAAAAAAAGAGAGTTTCATAAGGTCCCGCTGCAAACCCGCCGTATCCCTGAGCTTTGACAGCACGTTCTGGTGATCCTCAGCAGCAGCGAGCCACCTGTCAAGGGCAGATCGCTCCTCCTCGCTAAGGTTGTCCTCCTGAAGATACCTGTAAATTATTTCGCTGATGTTGTTTTCCACTGGCTGCATGTATTGTCAGTACAGCGACCGAATGGTGAATTCATTACAACTATTTGTAAAAAATCTCTGAAAAGACTAAATAAATAAGCGCGGGGGAGAGTAAATTCTGCTTCAGAAGGGCATTTCTCAATTTTTCCAGGGCCCGGGCCTTCTGTACGCGTACATTGTTGGGCGTGATCCGGAGATGTTCGGAGATCTGTTCGGTGGTAAGGCCCTCTATAAACGACATTCTTACAATTTCTGAAAGATGGGGAGGGAGGTTCTTTATTTCGGCGTAGATCCTGCTCAGCACTTCCAGGTAAATAAAAGCGGATTCAACGGAGTCATTGCTTTCGGGTATAAGGTTTATAATTTCCTGTTTTTTTGCCCGTTTTACCTGTTCGTGTTTATGATAATCGTAGCAGTCGTGCTTTACTACCGTAAAAAGATAGGCGGAGATGTTTTCTTGATTGAGTCCGGCAAATTTCAACCGGTGGTGCCAAAGCTGTGCAAGCGCCTCCTGGGCAATATCTTCGGCTTCTTCTTTATTCTGCACCAGCGATTCGGCATACAAACACAGTTTGGGGTAATACATATAAAAAATTTTGCACATGGCGGCCGAGTCGCCCATCGCTAAACCTTGCAGCAGCTGCTGCTCATTATTTGTTATGCTATTCTCCAATCAGAAGTCTTTGTCAGTAAATGTAGATAAAATAGGAGAAGATTTTAATTTCCATTTATCTCTACTTTGTCATTAAAAATCAGGATTCCATTAATTTTGACCATGATCAGACTTAAACATTTGCTGTTTTTTTCCCTTGTTGTTACGGGACAGCTGGTATCGTTGCGGGCAAACGCCCAGCATCAGATAGCCCATCATGATATTCAGCCGTCATGGATCCTGGACTACCCGCCTTTCCGGATTGCCGGCAACCTCTATTACGTCGGATCCGACGATCTGGCGTGCTACCTTATCACTACGCCTAAAGGTCATATCCTGATCAACACAGGTGTGGCAGGGTCGGACACAATGATCCGCCGCCATGTGGAGACGCTTGGATTCAAATTCAGGGATATCAGGATCCTTCTGGCCTCACATGCGCATTTTGATCATGTTGGTGCGATGGCAGCGATCAAACAGGAGACGAAAGCGAAAATGATGATGGAGGAGGAAGATGCACCTGTAATGGAAGACGGGGGTGACTCGGATTTTGACTTTGGCGGAAGGGGGTTCTTATTCGAACCCGTCAGGGTCGATCGAAAATTGCATGATCGCGACAGTATCCTCTTCGGTGGTATGAAGATTGAAGTTCTCCATCATCCGGGCCACACCAAAGGGGCCAGCAGCTTTCTCTTCACGGTGAAAGACGACAAAGGTGCCTACCGGGTGCTTATCGCCAATATCCCTTCCATCCTTGCCGAGACGAAGCTTCCCTCCATGCCCGCCTATCAAAATGTAAAAAAAGATTATGTCTACACGCTGGATACGATGCCAAAATTGCAATTTGATCTCTGGTTCGCGGCCCACACCAGTCAGTTTCGTCTTCACGAGAAGCATCACCCGGGCGATCCCTATCATCCAATGGCATTCGCCGACCGGCCCGGATATGATGCCAAGATCAGGCAAATGCAGGAGGGCTTCGCAGAACGCTTAAAGGAGACGAACAAATAAAGGAGTGGAGTTTTGTTAATCACATGTTACCGGCATATGCCACCAGGCAACCATACCCTTATAAATCCCGTGCCAGAGGGAAATATCAAGCTATGGCAGTATCTATTTACAAAAAACCAGCTATCCTCTTTCTTATGGCCTGTTCTCTGGCGCTGACGGGCAGGGCGCAGGTGCAAATTGGTATCAAGGGCGGTCTTAATGTATCGGAGATGTTAACGAGCGGCAATCCCACTACCCTTGTCGAGGGAAATGCTCAAAACATGCGCTATTTTCCCTTTACGACTTTTCATGGAGGGGTATTCTTTTCCATTCCGCTGAGTAAAAAGTGGGTTTTTCAGCCGGAGCTGGTGTATTCCAGCCAAGGGGCGACAGACAAGCCTGAAAAGAATTACCTGGTCACTGCAACGGAAGATTATAGATTCGGCTATCTTAACCTTCCCCTCCTGATAAAATATAAATTGCCAGTGGGCTTTTTTGTCGAGACGGGACCCCAGGTAGGTCTGTTGCTGCGTGCAAAGATCAATGAGACGATGGTAGCGGATGCCGCTACTACCCAATACAATATAAAGGATCAACTTAAATCGACCGATCTCAGCTGGACGCTTGGAGCCGGCTATTGCAGTCCCTTCAATGTGGGGTTTGACATTCGTTATAATCTTGGGTTAAGCAATATCAATCAGGCGACGGCCGAGGGTCTCGCCAATGCACCTATTCCTAATGGTACGATAAAGAATAGCGTGGTACAGATCGGGGTATTCTACATCTTTGGGAAAAGGACATTCAACCCGCCGGGGGCAGAGGAATGAGAAGGCCTTTTTTTTTAATGAAATATCGCTACAAATCGGTATTGCCAAAGAAAAAGCAAACCTGGTGACGGGCAAACGTCGCCTCATTGCCTGTCCTGACAATACCGACGGGTGCAATATACGCTGAACGGATGCCGGTTTACGGATTATACCAGAAAGAGACCTCGCTCATATGGCTGGCGGTATTATTATCGAGGGTGTGCAAGACCCTGATGCGGATAAATCGTACGGGTGGTGGTGAGTCGATGAGATTGACCTGGACCTCTCCGATGCCGTCATCGGTCCTTTTGACCTCGGTGAGCAGCGTCCATCCTTTGGCAATGGACTCGGCCTTCCAGCCGGGGTCGTTCCCCGGAAGCATAGTAGCAGCGCCGGTGGTATCGGCAATTCCCCACACTTCGAAGTCATCGGGGTTATGATAGGAGCCGTCCTGCCGTCCCCACTCTGCAAATTTGGTCAGCCTGGCATAGGTCTGTCCCAGGTCGAAAGTGAAATGGTGCGGTATCGACGCGCCGTCCGTATGATAAATGCCGGGATAGCCATCCGGCTGGCCATTCCATATATTGCTCAGGTTCGTGCCATAGGCATTTGTAACGGCGTCATTCGGAAGGTCGATTTCTTTCCAGGCGTTTTTCGGAACGGGAATATTTTCAATCTTTACGGAATCCAGGTGCGTCACTGCAAATGAATCGATCGCGATGGATACGGGCTTATAGGCGGATTTGTAATAGATCCCGGAGCCCATGCTCCATGGAAATTGCGAGGTATCTTTCAGTGGTCCCAGCGTGATCTTATTTGCTACCCCCAATGTATCCGTATACCAAATCTCCGTGGAGGTGTTTACGGTGTCCGGTGTTTTCCATATAATGGTCACCATTTTTGTATCGGGTTCATAGGTGATGGCATCGATGGTACGATTTAACAAGGTGCCTGCGTATTTTGGGCCGTATACGTTGAGGGAAGGCATCTCTGTTGGAACAGAACGGTGGCCCTGGTCGTCGATGGTGTAGATAATGAAGGAATAGGTGGACTCCGCCAGGTGATCTATATAGTATTTTACGGTGTCGCCCGTCTTTGGGGAAGACACATCAAATACGGCGGAATCGGCGCCGTTGGCCCAGTAGACGACGTATTTCTTTGCTTTGGTGTCAATACCCTGCACCCAGGTCAGCAATACCCTGCCATTGCCGGGAAGGATGGTGACGCCGGATGCGGCGCCGGGATATACTATTTCACCTGCAGCTGTATATTTCTTATAATCATCCCATTTTTTACAGGCGCCGAAGATGAGGGTGACGACAACTATGCCTGCTATGAGGGCCTTTATATTTTTAAACATGGATTGTCATTTAATGTTATTGAGGATTGCCCCAGAAAGTAATTTCGATCGCATGGAAAAAATCCGTGCCGCTCCAGTTCTTTTGTAATTCCAGCCTGATATATCTTACGGGAGGGGCAGAGAGCGGGAAGGTAAATTCTTCTCCCAGGCCGTCCGTCCCCAGCGCATAGCTCAGGTCTGCGTCGGTGGTCTGGCCTAAAGGGAGTCCCGACGGCTTTATCGATTCGCAGTCCATCAGTTTCGTCCACCCATCCCAGGTGCCCGAGGGATCCGGGGTAGCGGCGCATCCCCAAATTGTATAATACCGTGGGTTGCCATGGCTATACAAATACCCGTCAAACCGCTGTAAAAGCTTGAAACGGCTCAGCTTGGCAATGACTCCCATATCGAAAGTAAAGCGGTGGGGATGCGGTTCGGCGCCCTGCAGGGTATGAAATCCCGGGCCTCCGCCACCCAGCTTGTTGTCCCAGAGGTAGGGCATTTCCCAGCCCCAGGCAGAAGGCTGATCGTTGGGAAGCGAATATTTCCGGAACTTCGATTTATCCAGCAGCCTTTCCAGCATGGGATGGATCGTTTTAAAGATGGTATCCGAATTATTATTCCACCGGTCTTTGATATAACAGCCAAAGATCCTTGCCGTGGAATCGAAGCCTCTCGTGGTAAAATTGCCGCTCTTTAGCTGGGTATAAAAGGTTTCCACGGGTGAAAACTCCCCATTGTTGTTCTTAGTCAATATTACCACTGCGATCTTATCCTCACCGGCATTGGTGAGGGTGACGTTCACCCCCCCGAAGTCATCGGTCATTTGCACGGTGGCTGCGATCGTCCTGAACGGTGGTGTCGTGGGATGCACTTTTACGGGTACGGCCGCCGATCTTTTCTCGCTTTTGCTGACTGAATACAGATTGATGGTGTATTCGGCGGCGGAGCTAAAGCCGTCGACATGGATGGTGTCATTGTAGCGGGAGGTTTTTGCCTGCCTTACTGTTGTGCTGTTGATATTATACTCGGCCACTACGTACTGGAGATTATCGTCCTTGGGCAAGGCATACGTCAGGGTGGCCGCGCCGGGGAGGTTGATCACCTGCACGTTGCTGACTAACCCGGGTATCGCGCCGCCGGTCTCGATGGGCGTATGGGAATTAAGATCTACTTTCTTGCAGCCGTGAAAGGACAGGGCCGTTGCCAGTAAGATCAGGTAAATATAGATTGGCTTCATAAAAATTTTATTTCGATGATGAAATATATTTTCGTCTGGGTTGTACCGAAGGGGTGGGCCCCTTCGGTCGCGACGCATTAACGGAGATGTGCGCGTGCGGCACTTTTCCGGGTAAAGCATGCGCACATCTCACCACCCTGGGTTTTGTACAAGCTTCGGGTTGACGATGATCGAATTTTCCGAGATAGGCCAGAGATAGTCTTTGCTGGTGAATACGGGGCTGAAAATCTGTCTTACCCGATAGTAGTTCACAGGGTCTTCCTGCTCCAGGTCCCAGCTTTGTATGGGCATGTTGAGGTAGACGTCCGCCTTCTTCCAGCGGCGCAGGTCCCAAAGTCGCTTGCCTTCGAAGATCAATTCGATCATCCTTTCTCTTTGTATGATATCACGCAAGCCATCCTTTGAAAGGGGCTTGCCGGGAATTTTGGAATAATTGGCCCAGCTCTCGACTACCCCTTTCAGGCCCGCCCGGGCGCGCACCAGGTCGATCCATTTATAGGTCTCGGCGCCTGGTCCGTTCATCTCGTTCAGGGCTTCCGCATAAAGCAGGTACATTTCGGACAGCCGTATGATGGGCCAGGGATAGGCGATGGTATTGTATCCGTTGGAGTTGCCCCCGAAATCATTCTTGTAATTCACCAGCTTTTTCGGCCAGTACCCTGTCACGGAATACAAAGAGGCGCCGAGCCTTGCGCCCAACTGCCCTGCTTTCGCCTGGACGTACCAGGTTTTCGTGTCGTTGAACAAGCCTTGTCCATACCATATGCCGCCGTCGAAGCCCAGGTCCGCATAATACCTTGGCTCCCTGTCGAAGTTCAGTTGGACCGTCGTGTAGTCCTTCCTGATATAGAACCGGTCGGTATCCGTTGCGGTCCTTAGCGTAGTAAGCCGGCTGAAGTAGTCATATTTGATGTCTTCCTCAATAGGAACACCGTTATTACTGTAGAACATCTCGGCGATGTGCAGCGGAGGCGCCAGCAGCGACCGAATGGATTCGTTGGTGGTCGGCGGGTTGGGTATGTTGGAAGGGTCTCCGGATGTCAATCTCGCCTGGCACAAGGCCTGCACGCCAGTGGCCATTGAATTCGTCCCACCCCAAATGATCTCGGGGTTCCACTTCTCCGTGATGGCGGCCCTTATATTCATCATGGTCCTGGTGGAATCCGTCATGGACTGGCCGGCCTCGGGGGTAAAGTAGTATAATGTTGCTCCCACCGCTGCGCTGGCATCGATGGCCGCTTTGCAGGCATCGGCCGCCGCCTTCCATTTCGTGGCATCGACATTGGTATTTATCAGCTGAACGCCATCTTTGTTCTTGAGGCCTGCATAATCGGGATTGCCATTGAAGAGGGGACTTGCGGCGGTGGCCAGCGCCTGCGCCTTTATGCAAAGCGCAATGGATTTGGTGATCCGGCCCAGCTCGGAGACCTCGTTCAGGATCTTATCGGGCAGTCCGGGCGTAGCTTCGTCGATCAGTCCTGTGATATAGCTGACCACCGTATCCAGCGGCTCGCGGGCGACCCTTACTTCTTCTATCGAGGCGGAAACAGGCAGGTTCTTCCGCATCACAGGGATGGGTCCATACATCCGCATCAGGAAAAAATGATAATAGGCTTTCAGGACCTTGACCTCGGCCACCCATCGCTTTTTTTCGAAGTCGCTGAGATCAGGCACCTTATCTACATTTTCGAGAAAAATATTGCATTCACGGAGCGCCTGAAAATAAGCTTTTCCACCATTGCCACCGTCCCAATAATTGCCAAGAGGGTTCACTACGTTCTGCTCTCCCCTGGCAATGGCATACAAGCCTATTCCGAAATATATGGAGCCGGGATATGGTGCGGCGAACTCGTCCCCTGAAAAGAAGCCGGGGTCATTGTCAGTACTGGCGAATGCGGGCAAATTGTTATAACAGGTGAACAGATATTTTTCGGCTTCGGATCGCATCCTGAAAGTATAATCTATGGTGCCTATATTGTCGGGCGCGACATCGAGGTATTTTTTACAACCTGTTCCTGCCGTCAGCCACATCAGGGCCATCGTGATCTTAATATAATTTTTCATTACAGCGGCGTTGAGTGGTTTAAAAATTAAGTGTGAGACCCGCATTGATCACTTTTTGGATCGGATATGCCAGGCCATTCCCGCCCATTTCAGGGTCCCAGAGTTTAAAGGCGCTAAAAGTCAGCAGGTTGAGGCCGCTGACATAGATGCGTAATCCACCTATCCTATACCTTTCAAGCACTTTGGCGGGGACGGTAAAGCCTAATTCTGCGGATTTCATTCTCAGGAAGCTGCCATCCCGCATGAACCAGGTGCTCGTCTGGTTGTTGTTATTGACGGGAGTTACGGAGAGGCGCGGCCAGATGGCATATATGTTCTGGTTCTCTTCCGACCAATGGCTGTTGGCATACGCTTTCAACAGTGCATTCTCTCCTACAAAATTATTGTTGATCGGCGTGTAAGGATCGTCATAGTTGGCGAAGGGAGCCGTGGCTGAAGTATTTATCCAGAACGATTCTCTTGCCAGTCCCTGGAAGAACACGGACAGATCGAAGTTCTTATACTGGATGGAAGTCCCGAAACCATACGTTATCTCCGGGGTGGTGGGATTGCCCAGCGGCACCATATCGAGCTCGGTGATCTTTCCATCCCCGTTGATATCCCGGTATTTTATATCGCCCGCCTGGTATAATCCGAAGTTCTGGTGCGGTGAATTCAAAAGGTCCTTATCGTCTATGAACAACCGTTCGGCTATGTAGCCCCAGGTTTGTGTAATGGATTGTCCTACATGCGATTTGTATCTTTCGGCATACACCGGCTCTTCATATTTCACATATTCTCCCCTGGCATAGGTGAGGCTGCCCCTGGCGATGACGGACAGGTCTTTGCTGAAGGTCTGGGTATAGTCGAACGAAAGATCCAGTCCCTTTGATCTTGCCTCGCCTACATTCGCCTGGGTTAGCGCCGAGAGCCCCACAGTACTGGGAATGGATGCCCTGTCCATGAGGATATTCTTCCTTCGCTGATCGTATATTTCCGCCACAATGTTGATCTTATGCAGGATCCCCATCTCTATGGCAAAGTTGGACTGATACGATTTTTCCCAGGTGATATCCGTATTGGGGTACCTGCTGATGGAGACGCCGTTCCGCGAATAGGTGTCGTCATAGCCGAAGGAGGCGGACCGTGACGCATCGTTGAGGTTCACGCTCGACAAATAGAAGAACCGGTCTGTTGACCTGCCGATGGCGTCATTGCCTACCAGGCCATAAGAGCCCCGCAGTTTGAGCTTGTTGATGATCCGGCTATTCCAGAATCCTTCGTTCGAGGCGACCCAGGCGGCGCCGACAGTGGGAAAGAACCCGAATTGTTTTGTTTTGTAGAACCTTTCAGAGCCATTGTATCCAAAATTTAGCTCGGTGAAATACCTGTTGTCATACGAATAGGATGCCCTTCCGGATAAGCCGAGGTTCCTGTGCGGCAACGATGATTGCACATTAAGGTCGCTGGTAGTGATCAGGCTTTGCTGGATCGTATAGACCAGGGTTGCGCCTACATTGTGTTTTTCGGCGAACGTCCTGCTGTAATCCAGGGTAGCCTGTGCATAGAGATTCGTATTCAGGTTCCTCTGCGGATCGTTGATGCCGGAACCGCCCAGCTGGCCCAGCGTCCTTATGTCTTCGTAAGCCGGGGGACCTTGCACCTCGTTGAGCCAGTTCAAGGTATATTTGTTGGACTGCCTGTCATAGGTGGAAACGTTGTAAAAGTAAGGACCATAGGCCCTGTAAACGTCGAAGTACGAATAGCGGTTGGTGCTGAAGAGCGCTTTGAAATTAAGTCCCTTTGTAAGCGAGGACAGTTTCTGGCTCAATTCCATCTGGGCCAGCATCCTGCTCTGTGAATATTCTTTATATCCTTTTTGGATCTCTGCATAGGGGTTGATGTAGAAAGAAGTACCGGATCTGAAGTTGCCGAACAGGATGTGCTGTGCCGCTATATTCGCGGAATCAGGTGCATAATAGGGTGCAAATAAGGCGGGGCTGGCCCTGAGCGCTTTCTGATAGGCGCCGGACCCCCCGTCGATGGGTCCTTTGTAATCGTCAAAAGTGCCGTACAATCGGACGACCAGCTCTGTCTGATCCGTGAGCTGGATGTTGACATTGGACCGTAGCTGGTAGCTATTCAGCTTTATATTGGTGTTGAAATTGCTCCGGTGGTCCACATTCAGGTTGCCGTTATCGATCTTATAGCTGCCCGCCACATAGTATTGGGCCACTTTTCCGCCTCCTGTTATGTTCAGGTTGGCCCGTTGGATGGAGGTCCTGTCCTTGAACAGGAGCTTGAACCAGTCGTTGGCGGGATATACGGTGGGGTTATCCTTAGCGGTGGTATGATCGATCTTGTTCTGGGAGTAGTTGAGATGCGCCAGGGGATCTCTCGTCAGCTGCGCCTCCGTATACAATTGCATGTGGGTGATCGGGTCTGCGATCGCAATCTTTTTGGTCGGCTCGGAAATTGAGTTCTCCACGCGCAAGCTCATTTTGGCTTTGCCTTCCTTCCCTTGCTTGGTGGTGATGAAAATAACTCCATTGGCGCCCCGGGCCCCGTAGAGTGCGGTGGCGCTGGCATCCTTCAAAATAGAAAAGCTTTCGATATCATCCGGCTGCAGACGGGCCAGGTCGGTGGTACTCAGTTCAATATTGTCTATCAGGATCAGCGGGCTTCCGCTGCCGTTGCCGAAAGTGGTGACGCCCCTTACGAAAAAGCTGGCATTATCGGCGCCCGGCTCGCCCGTACGCTGGTAGGCGATTACGCCGGCGAGGCGGCCGGCGAAGGCGGTGGTCAGATTGCTGGAGGGGATCTTAAGGTCTTTTGCATTGATGGAAGTGACCGATCCGACTATTGCTTCTTTCCGCTGCTTTTTCCCGTATGCTGTAACGACCACGTCCTCCAGCCTGGCTTTTTGCATCCGCATGATCAGGGTGATGGCAGGCCTGGCGGGGAACTCCTGTGTTTCATACCCTACCATGGTAAACATCAGTGTTGAGCTTTCGGGCACATCCAATATGAATCTACCGTTCACATCAGTGGTGGTGCCGATCTTCCCGTTGCCTTTTACACTGATGCTTACGCCCTGCAAAGGGCTTCCTGTCGAATCCGTTATCGAGCCCGTCACGGTGATCGTCGCGAAATATGCATTCAGAACGATGAGGTTATTAGGGAAGACCTTATATTGTATGGGTGTATTCGTGAATGCCAGCTTCAGCACTTCCTCCACGGATGCATCGGTGACATTTACCGTCACTTTTACATTTTTAGGCAGCATGGCATCCCTGTAAACAAAGCGGAAATCCGTCTTACTCTGAATGATGTTGAAGAGCTTTTTAAGCTCGATGTCCTGTACGGAAAGACTGATGGACTGCTGCGAGTATCCTTTAGCAGAAACCTGCAGGCAGGCGGCAAGAATAAGAATAACACTCAATTTCATGACCAACAGCAGTTTGTTTCGGTAAATAACCGGCCCGGCCGCAGATCGCAGCCCCGGCGTTATGGTTTTTTCCATAAATTGCAATACATTTTGGTTATAAATCTGGAGTTAATAGATGTCAAGTCCTGCTAACTCCTTTAGCCTGATGGGAGGGGATGCTGAAACATCTCCTCTTTTTTTGAGAAGGGGTGGATCTTTACTGCATAGATTTATTTTCGTTAATGAATAGCTGTTTATCTCTCACTTCAAAGCTGAATTTATAGGTGAACTGCAGGGCGGCGAGGGCTTCTTCAATGGTCTCTTTCTGAAATACTGCCGAGAATCTTTGCTCCAGCAGATCCGTGTCGCCCGTCCGGATCGTTATATTGTACCATTTTTCCATCCGGGGTATGATGTCCGCAAAGCGCTCGCTGTCGAATACCAGCTTGTTGTCCATCCATGATATTTCAGGAATGAGGTTGCTCAGCGGTTCTGTTTTAAGCTCTTTGATACGATAAAGCTTATCGCTATTCCGCCTGTCGCCATCCTTATCGATGCCGGCGGCCGGCGTTTCACTGATGGAGATCGTGATCTTTTCGTTTGGATGGAGCAGGATCTTTTTGCCGGGCATTTTTTTTATGGCAAGCTCAATGGACCCTCTTATAAGCGAGGCCTCCACTTTTGAATCCTCGGGATAGGCTCTTACATTGAAAGCGGTTCCTTTAACGGTGATATTTACGGACCTGGCATGCACCGTCAACGGCACTGCGGCATTGTGGGCTACGTCGAAAAAAGCTTCGCCTGTCAATGTAATGTCCCGTTTGGTTTTGCCGAAGCCGTCATTGTATTCGATCCTGCTGTCGCCATTTAACCAGACGACAGTTCCATCGGGCAGGGTCTTTTTTATATTAGTACGACCGGACAAGGATGGGTTCCGGGGGGAGGCCTGATCTGCCATTTCCAGCTTCCTTTGATGTCTTTCTTTATTGAAATATGCTATGAGCGTAAAGCAGATGATACCTGTTATCGAGGCGGCTATGGCCAGTTTTTTCCAGGTGAACAGGCTGGCGCCCCGGCGTTCCTCCGGGGCCGGAGACCCTGTAGCCATACCTTCGGCTGCAAAATCATCCGGGAACTCCCGGTTCATATTTTCCAGGTGTTTTTGCCATGCTGCTTTTGCTTTAGGGGATTTCGGGCCGGCCACGAGGCGCTGCTGAAAAAAAGTATCCAGCAATTGTTCTTTTTCATGTTCCTCAGGAAGCAATTTCAGCAATTGCTCCAGTTCTTCCAGTTCCTGTTCTGTGGCTTCCCCAAGCCATTTTGCGGCTAATAACTGTCGCAGCCGATCTGAACCCATAGATAAGAGGCTTTATACTATAATAGAGCCCCATTCGCGGAGAAACCCTTAAAGGGAGTAAAAATAAATTTGAAAAGGGCCGGGAGGGAGTAGCTAGTTCCTAAAATGCGCAAAGTCCGTATCTACAGCAAGGCGGATCCGTTTGATCGCGATAGCCATTTGCGCTTCAACGGTTTTCAGGGAAATATTCAGTATCTGAGCAGCGTCCTTGTATTTTATTCCATCTTCTTTGATAAGCGTGAAGACGAGCTTGCATTGGGGAGGCAATTTTTGAATTGCCGCTTCTATTTTGGAGATCAGTTCCGCAGACAGTACCTTTTCTTCCGGCGTTTGATAGGGGGACAGGAGGTAATCGCCGTCGATGGCGTCTAACCCCAGGAGAATTGTCTTTTTACGGCTCAAATACCGCATGCAAAGATTGCGCACAGATACGTACAGGTAGGTCTGTAAATTCTCTATTTCCCCTAAATGCGTCCTGTTTCGCCAGATATTGACGAAGACTTCCGATACCATATCGTCTGCGGCAGCTTCGTGTCCAAGCAATGAGGAAGCGAAACGGGATAGGTTCTCATAAAAATGATAAAATAGCTGCTCATATGCTGCTTTATCATTGTCCTTTGCTACAAGTCCTGCAAGTTGCTTGATATCAGGCAATTTCTTCATAATGGCAGTCAGCGGTCTGGCTACAAGTTCTTTTATGGGAGCCCGCTGAGATATAAATATAAATTAATCTATGAGTAACCCATCAATAACTCCTGGTTTTTTTTACTGTTCCGGAGAAATCGATCCCCGACACATGTATCTAGCCTATCTTACTTTTACCATAAATATGGTATTGCAGGTATCGGCGATCCCGCTACCTTCATGTAACCTATTCATTCACCTCCTAAATTCCATTTCATGCAAACGAATTTTACAACAGCTGAGCTAAGCAGATGGATCTCAAATTTCAATGACAATAAAGCATTGCCCTTTGTCACCACCTCGGCCCTGATCAAACTGGAGGAATTGGAGAAGTTTGTTGCCGAGATCAAAAAGCAGCAGGCCGACAGCGTCAGGATCTACTTTATGCGGCTGCAGACAGGCGAGAATATCCAGGCGCTGACACCTCCGGCTCTTTCGACAGGAGCGCCACCACCTAAAGGATGTAAATGGCATGAGGCATCCAGCGCTTTTACACAGGCGACCATCGCCATGGTGCCGGCAAAGAACTTTACCATTGAAGATGACCTTACGTTCGCGGCAGATGACATTGTTCAGGATAAAAAGATCACTACCCTGATGCCGGGCATACCGACAAAAGGCACCGGCCTGAACCCGCCCAGTCCGACCAAGACGGTGACCATGGTGGGCCCGAAATGATCCAATGAACGCCAAATTACTGATATCCACGCTTCCTCTGCTGGTGGTCGGATGCGCCGCCGCCGTCAGCCTTGTCAGCTTCCGCCGCCATTACCCGGCTGCGCTGAGGAAGCTCTCTGTTTTCTGGGTATTTAATTTTTGTGTCGATCTGTGCGGGCATATTACCAAGTACTATGGCTTGAAGAACCACTGGCTCTATAATATCTATTTTTGGCTGATGTACCTGGTCCTGGCCTATTTATATGACAGGCAGGTGAAGAACAAATATGTTCACCTGGCTATCCGGGCGTTCTATATCGTTTTTCCACTGCTGGTACTGGCGGAATCCCTGGTATCGGGGATTGATAAGCTGCAAACGTTGATGCTTGTCGCCGGCAGCATTTTTATGATCTTTCTTGCTGCAGCCTATTTCAGGCAATTATATTTAAGTGAGGACAATGAGTCCGTGGCGAGGGATCCCTGGTTCTGGTTTAGTTTCGGCTTTATCATCTATTTTGGCTGCTCGGTCCCTTTCCTCGGCATGCTGAATTATTTATGGAGCCACTATAAGGAATTCACCAATTTCTACTATTCGTATTTTTGCAATTCCTTCGCTATCTTACTGAACCTACTCATCATAACAGGATTCTTATGCCAGAGAAATTTTCAGAAGTCACGCTGATCCTCTTTGCCAGCACGCTGATCATCCTGTTGTTAACCGGCCTGGTAGTGGTTTCGCTTTTTATCAACCAGAGAAGAAAGTACAGGTTCCACCGGGAAAAATTTGAAATGAAAACTAATTTCGACCGGGAATTGCTGCGTTCGCACTTAGAGATCCAATCACAGGCTTTTGAAAGTATTTCCCGGGAGCTGCATGATAATGTGGGCACGCTGATCTCCATTGCTATGGTGCACATACGATCCATGTCTGTACCGGCGACGGAAACCGAGAAGATAGGGGAGGTTGATGGCCTGTTGAATGAGGCTATGGATAGCCTCAGGGATATTTCCAGGAGCATCAATCCCGAAAATATCAACCGTCTTGGCTGGCAAAAGTCTTTCGTGACGGAACTGGACAGGGTCCGTAAAACGAAGCTGTTCAATGTGCATTATTCCGAAGAAGGGATACCGTTCGGCATTGAAATACAAAAACAGATCATCATATTCCGCATACTCCAGGAAACATTGAATAATATTGTAAAACATTCCTGTGGGAGCCAGATCTATTCGCATGTTTGTTTTACGAACAACATGGTATCCATTACCATCAGGGATGATGGAAAAGGTTTCGAGGCTGGTCAGCCAGGCGAGGGTGCGGGAATAAAGAATATGCGCTCCCGTGCAGCCATGCTGCCCGCGGTACTCGATATCGGGCGTGGGGTGGAAAGGGGAACAATTGTCAAGCTCACTTACACGGAACAAACGACATAAATCTCATGTAATGATCAAAACCGCTATTGTAGAAGACCAGAGCCGTTATCGGGACCTGCTGCGGCTGATCCTCACCGGTGACGAAAATATCCAGGTCTTATTCGAAAGAGAGCATTGCCGGAACATTATTGACGATGTGGTAAAGGATATGCCCGATGTATTGATCATGGACATCGATCTTCCCGGGAAAAGCGGGATAGATGCGGTGATCGAGCTGAAAGATGTATTCCCCGAGATCAAGATATTGATGCTTACCGTATTTGAAGAAGACGAAAAAATATTCGCCGCCATAAAGGCCGGCGCCAACGGGTATCTGCTGAAAAAGGACCCGCCGCAAAAGATCCTTGACGCCATCAAGGAATTGAATGAAGGCAAGGCTTCCATGAATGGGTTGATCGCAAAGAAAGTGATGGAATACTTTCATAAAAAAAAGGCGGCTCCCAATGTGGATGAATTCAACCTGACCAAGCGGGAACATGAAATACTGGAGCTGCTTATTCAGGGACTAAGTTACAAAGAGATCGCCGCGAAATGCTTTATTTCGCCCGAGACGATGAACTCGCACATCAAGAATATCTACCAGAAACTGAATGTTCATTCCCGCGCACAGATCAACGCACGCTTTGGAAAAAAATAATTACCATATTCATGGGATTGCCCGTGCCTTTGGGTAAACATACATTTGTCCAGGATAAAATTAATCATCTTAAACAAATTGTTATGAACCTTACCATTATGAAGAGGCCGGGATTTATAACTGCAGGGCTCTTGCTGCTGACAGTTTTTGGTTTCATGGGCTGTAAAAAGGATGGTACTGCAACAGACTCCAGCGCCCCATTTAAGAACAAGATATGGACCGGGGAATTTAATAATGGTGACGGCGCCCAGCCTCTGAGCATGGAATTCAAAGATGGCGGTGCGATCACCTGGTATGATCTGGGAGGTGAGACTTCCGGGACCTGGAAGATTGAAAACGGCAGGATCAGCGTAAGCATGTCGAACGGAAATGGTTTTAAGGCCAGTATATCCAATGGCAACAAATTGACTGACTTTCAAAATTTAGCCGGCAGCTCGGCAATCATGGTGAATGCGGAGCTGAATACCAGTGCCGAGCCTACATTGGATGAAACAACCTGGACGGCGCCCAATCTGAATTTACATTTCACGGGTGGCAACAAAGTCGATATGGCGCTGGGGCCTACAGGGAGTGTCAAGTATCCTGATATTATTTTTGTGTACAAGGCAAAAACAATTCGTTTTGCTGTTGTCAATGGTGATTATAAATGGTTTTTTGTCAGGAACAGTTCGTCGGCTTTTAAAGGAATTAACCAGTTCCTGCCGGATGCTACCTTATATCCTTTCGATCTGTCAAAGAATTAGCCCCTCTTCTCACCAGCCCGCAGACGATGGTTTGCGGGCTTCATTTTCTTATCATTTTATAAAAACCCGCTGTTGCGGTGTCACTTATCACTCCGTTTGAACTGTGGTATATAAAATAAGCTTCCATCTTTTTATGCTTACTTAGGAATAATAGCGCTTTTTTTAAACCCATTCCCATCAAGGCATTGTCATACCCGTCGGCGGTGACAGCATCTTTAGCCCAAACCGTTACGCTGATCAATTCGTTCTGAAAAGGATAGCCTGTCTTTGGGTCGATTAAATGAGCTATCGTTTTCCCGTTGAGCTTATGGTATTTCCTGTAATTGCCCGAAGTGGTAATCGCGCCATTATCCAATTGTATGACCTTTTCCAGCATGGGTTCGTCAAAACTGTTGTGAGCAGGCGCCTCGATACCGATCTGCATCATTATTCCGCCCGGGTATTTTCGCCCCTTTATTCGTAATTCGCCCCCAATCTCAACAATGTAATTTCGGATTCCATTTCTTTCAAGAAACCCGGCAACAACATCCACGCTATATCCCTGTGCAATCCCATTCACATCTATCTTTACGCAGGGGGCATCTTTTACCAAACGTTTGCCCTGCAGGTGAATTTTATCGGCGCCGATGCAGGGCATTATAGCATGAATGCCGGCAGAATCGGGTTCGCCGGAAACATGTTGCGGGCCAAATCCCCAGATATTTACCAAAGGATATACTGTGATATCGGAAACTCCGTCTGTTGCTTTGAAGATCTCCAATGACCGTTGAACGACCAATCGTAAATGCCCGTCCATCTCTATGCCATCATCAGCATTATTGAATTTGCTTATCAGTGACCAGGGCTTGTATATCGAAAGTGAGCTGTCCAGCCTATCGAGGATGCTGTCTATCTGGCTTTTCACCACAAAACTATCTTCTGCATAATAAGTTATATGATAGGTAGTGCCTTGGGCATACCCGGAAATTTTAAACGCTGTCAGTGCCGGTGGAGGATGATTTTTAAACGATAACAGGCATATTGTACAAATAATCGTTAATGATATGCACCAACTAATTTTCACCGTGTAAAGTTTTTAATAAATTGACATCAGTAAGTACCGGAGGGGGGAACTATTGGTCTTTTGGCTCGTCCTTTACTTTGTAATTTACATAAATGGTTATGAATGCATTGAAATTTACAATGCAATAGAGTATGAGCAGGCCAAAAGGCAGAGGCTGGAAGGCGGGTGTCCATAGCTCTATTGAGCCAACGGTCATGCCGAAGGTGTTTGTAATAATTGAGGGGGTCAGGCTAAACAGATTGGCCGTTCCCAAAATGAGATATATACCTGTGGCGAAAAGACCGATCTTAAGATTTTTATACTGGAGGTAGGGCAAGGGTAGAAAAAGCAACAGACCAAGAAAATGCATCCAGCCGGCAACCGCATCAGTAAAAAGGATGTTCACCCAGGTGTAGATCAGTTGTCCGGCAATTATAAGCAAAGGGATGAATGCGAGCGTCTTTTGTTTATTCATGTCAATTGGGTTTTAAGAAGTCGCTATCATTTTGTATCGTCAGGAAGGCTGCCCATATCCCAGGCTGCGAATGGCGAACCAGGCCATCAGTCCTGTAGAAAGGGCGAGCGTATTTTCTTCGATGTCGAAACGGGGGTTGTGGAGGGGGTAGCTCTTATCGCCTGCGGCACTGTCTGTCCCCAGCAAATAAAAACAGGCATCGATCTCACGGCCATAATAGGCGAAGTCTTCCGCGGCCATCCACAGATCGGGATATTCGATGTTCTCCCTGCCAAGGTATTCTATGGCAAATGTTTCAATATCGGTGGTCAATGCCTGGTGGTTGTTCAGGGCGGGGTAGCCTTTGTTGATGGTGAATTCGCAGGCGCCGCCCAATGCTTCGACGATGCCACGGGCCGTCTTTATCATCTGTTCGTGGGCTTTTGTACGCCAGGTTTCGTCGATGGTGCGGAAGGTGCCTTCCATGTATACTTCATCGGGGATGACGTTGACACTGCCATTGGCGATGAATTTTCCGAATGAAAGTACGCTGGGAATGATGGGGTTGCCGATCCTGCTGATGATCTGCTGCAGCCCTACCACCATCTGGCAGGCGATGGCGACAGGGTCGATGTTCTGGTGGGGCATAGCTCCATGGCCCCCTTTGCCTATCACCCTTACGATGATCTCGTCCATGGAGGCCATCATGGCGCCTTTCCTGATCCCTATTCTTCCGGACCGGATGGAAGGCATGACGTGCTGACCGATGATGGCTGCCGGGACGGGATCGCGCAAAGCGCCCTCACGGATCATCATAGGGGCGCCTCCCGGCAATTTTTCTTCTCCGGGCTGAAAAAGTAATTTGACAGTACCTCCGAAATGGTCGCGGACGGATAAAAGAACACGGGCTGTCCCCAGGAGGGAAGCGGTATGTACATCGTGCCCACATGCATGCATGACACCGTCAATGCGGGACTTGTATTCAACGTTATTCAGTTCGGTGATGGGGAGGGCGTCTATATCGGCCCGGAGGGCGATGGTCCTGTCCGAGGGCAGTGTTCCCCGGATCGTTGCCAGAACGCCTGTTCCGGCCATGGCTTTCCAGGGTATGCCCATTTTATCGAGCGCTGTTTTTATAAATGCGGAAGTTTCATACTCCTGAAAAGATAATTCGGGCCGGGTATGCAAGGCCCTGCGGAGATGAACGGTATCGCCGGCGATCTTTGTCGCAGCCTGTTTTATTTGTTGCTCCAGCATGGTCAGTTAATGGTCTTTTAAACCCGGGTGTAAAAGTACTCTTTATTGCGCCGTTGTAATACCATTTAGTCATGATGCGTCGCCTGCCAGTCCTTTTCGAAGAATTTGCTCCATTCCAGGATGTATTTATAGAATTCATACTCTGTCTCGCAGCCCTGGATCAGATCGTAACTGGGTCTGTATTGCCGCATGAAGGTATCGAGGGCGGGTGATTGCAGGCCGGTGATCCTTTTTACGAGGGCTTTGGTGAAGCGATGGTCGACGTATTTCTCTTTTTCCTCCCATTTCAACCTGTCCTGGAAGGCGAGCATGCGGCGGTTCTTTCTTCCGTCGAAGAGCATATCCAGGTCGAGACCCACTCCTACCCCTCCCGAACGGGGTGTGTTGGTGGTGGAGAGGTAATCGGCGCCATAGTCGAAGATCTTCTGATATTCCCGGCGGTTCTCCAGGGAGTCAAGGTGGTAATTGCTGGATTTCACGAAGGCGGTGGGTAAGGAATCCACGACTATTTCCAGGCTCATGTCGAAAGGATAGCCTATGGGGATCTCCCTGACTGGAAATTTTTGGGTGGCCCGGCCCAGGTAAGAGAAAGAGATGGAGTCTTCGGGGGAAAGCTTAATATGATAGTGGCCGAGCGAATCGGTGATGGTGCCGGCGCCGGAGGAGCCCATGACACTTACGCCCCGCATGGCGTATTGCAGGCTTTTGTCGTATACAGTGCCGGTGATCTGCACTTGTCCGAGGGCGGCCTGCAGGGTGAGCGCGAGCACGGCGGTGAGTACTGGCTTTTTTAGCAGAAGTTCTGATAAACGCATACCTGGTTGAAAGATAGGTACGATAAAAAAGCCACGGGGTTGCCTACGTGTTATTTAACAATTAATTTGATTTTTGGGCCTGTTTATTAAAATAATCGGGCGGGAAAAGCTGCTGCCCGTATTTTTCGGCGATACCGGGGATTTCTTTTGGATCTTTTATCTGGCTGATCTCTTCGAACATTTTTTCCATGCCGGCGGGGGTGATAATGCAGAGCAGGCGGGCAGTGGCTTTAGTTCTATTCTTGAATTGGTGGATGATCCCGCCCAGGGGGATATTGACGTAGGCGCCTTTTTTTAAGGTGGATGTCCCCGTTCCGGTGGCGACTTCTATCTCGCCATCCAGGACATAAAATGCTTCCTGGAAAGCAGGATGGGCGTGGGGAACCGGGCCGCCGCCCGGAGGGACTTCCATATCGATGACGGAATAGGCGCCGCCGGTTTGTTCTCCGGATATGATGATGTGGTAAGCACCGCCTGCTACGGACAGGCTTTTGCCTGCGCTGGGCTCCACCACAGTGAGAGGCGCCCAGGCATGACTGAGCAGATAGCTTTCAAGGGAGCTTAGGTTTTTGAACTCCTGTTTTAGCGCGGGCAGGTCTGCGTTGTATCCTTTGTTCTCAAACCAGCGGAACATGATGGTCACTTCTTCCCCGGCCTGTTGTTGAAAAGCTTCGAAGGGAATTTGCTGATAGGCGACTTCTTTCCGCAATACCTTGCTGAAGGTTTTAGCCACTTCCTCCATGGTTATCTTCATGCTGGCCAGTTCGATCTCGCGGCCAAGGTAATAATTGGGATGCTCAAAGGCCTGTGCTACCATCGCTCCGAAATCGTCTTCTGACAGCTGCTGCAGGGCAGTGCCGGGGCTCAGCGGCATGAAGAGTGTTCCCTTTTCGGCCATAGATCGCATGCCATTGTAGTTGTACATAAAAAAGACGGGGCGGACGATGGTATGGGGCAGTCCGATGGCGCGAATATGTTCTTCAATGGCGAACTTGCTTTCGAAATGGGGGATGCCGGTTTTGCGTTCGGCACTGCCGACGGAACTATATACAAAGTGCTTAATGCCGGCTGCTTTTGCGGCATCCGCCAATGCTATCCCCTGCCGGATCTCGGTTTCGGTCCCTCCTTTGAAGTCCTGCATGGAAAAAATACCGTAAACATCTTTAAGTGCGCGATCGAGGGATGCGCTGTCGTTGAAATCTCCTTCAATAAGATTGGCGCCTGACTGTTGAAGCGCCTGGGCCTTGGGATGCTGCCTGTCGCGTACGAGCGCGAGGACCTTGAATTTCCCCTGCCGCAGCAGATGACGGGCAACTGTTCCGCCTTGATTACCGGTGGCTCCGGTGACGATGATGGTTTGCATAGGGCAAAGCTCCGCCGGATACGTCTAAAAAAATACTACTATCGGGCAGAAGAATAGTCCGGTCCGGCAGGAGACCTTGTTATGCTGAGTCCTTGAACTTTTTAGGCTTTACCCGGTGATGCTTTTCGAATAAACGGGTGAAGTGGCTCATGTTGGAGAATCCCAGGCGATACCCTGTCTCTGAGACGGAGAGGCCTTTTAGCATTCTTGCTGCCGCGTCCATCCGGGCGGTCTGGTAATAATTGTAAATGCTGTCGCCAAAGATCTGGCGGAAGAGCTGTTTCATTTTTGTTTCGCTCATGCCGACGCCGCGGGCGAGATCCGGTAAGTGAGGGGGCGTGCCAAGATCGGCCAGGATCTTCGTACGTACCTCGTAGATCTTCTGCGCATCCATCGGGTGCACGGGGATGGCAGGAGTGACAGAACGGGCAAGCAGCTTGTTGAAAAGATGGTAGATCAGTTCCCGCACTTTGACCTGATATAGCAGATGTGGCAGCGTTGCAGACTCATCGATCTGGCAAAGCTGGTGGAGGGCCCTTTCCATTTCCGGGTTGAGGTTTTCATGCAGGACAAATGACTGGTTGTTCTGCAGGGTGGTTAGCAATGGATGAGCAGCGGCATCGAGATGCAATAGGTTGAACAAGTCATGGCTGGTGATGGTAATTACCAGGAAATTGACGGTTTGATCTTTGGATAAACTAAGCTCTGTAAACAGGTTGCTGGTACCTACCTCTACTGCATACCCTCTATCACCGGGAAATAAAGGCTGTGCGCCATCAAATTTGAGGGTAAGAAATTCGGACGCTTCGGTTTCCAGCCGGCGAAGCAGGAATGGCTGCCGTAATTTATACTGGTGAATGCATAGAGAAAGACCGTAGTCCAGGTATACTTCCTGAATGAACCCTTCCCCCAATGCGGCAGGCAACGTTATACGATCGGATGTTGCCGTAACGTCAAGGAATCCGGCAAGTGCCGTAGCGAAGTGAAATCCTTTATGTGCTGAAAATTGAAATTCCATACGCTTGACTGAAGGTACGTTTAAAGGTATTTACCTTCTACCAGACTAGGAATATCTATATTTTCGAGGGGTATATCGGCTGGTCCGGTGAGGACGGCGCCATTTGGAGAATATCGTGCGCCATGGCAGGGGCAGTCCCAGGACTTTTCCATGTTGTTCCAGGTGACGTGACAGCCCATGTGGGTGCAGGTGGGCGATAAAGCGTGGAACTCTCCCTGCTGATCCTTGTATAATGCGATGGTGTCGCCTTCTACCTTCACAACTTTCCCTTCACCGGGCGCCATGTCGGAAAAAGAAGCAAGCTTGTCTGAAGGCAACAGCTTGCCGATCCACTTTTTCATCACATCCGCATTTTCCTTCACAAAGTTTGAAAACCCGGCTATGGGCTTAAGGCGATTAGGATTAAATACGGGCGCAAATTTTTCAGGTTCCCTCTGGATCATCTCCTGGAAGGTGAGCGCTGCAACGGCGCTGTAGATCATGCCGTTGCCACCGAAGCCGGTGGCAACTAATATATTGCCGGGTTGCCCGGGGAGGTGACCGATGTAAGGTAATCCGTCAACGGGCTCGAAGTATTGGGAGGACCATTTATAGGCGATCTCATCCACCTTGAAATGGGCGCGAATGTGCGCTTCCAGCTTTAGAAAGCAGGACTGTGTATTTTCCATATGACCCGTTTTGTGGTCTTCTCCGCCTGCAATGAAATAAGATCGTCCGTCAATGGTCTGGGTGCGGTAATAATGATAAGGATCAAACATATCATAGATCAGGCCTTCGGGATATTCACCTTTAAGCGTTACCGCCATGGCATAGCTGCGGTAGGGTGCGCAACGGGTATCGATGGTGATATTCAGACCAGAAGGAATATGGGTGGCGTAGATCAGATAAGTGCACCGGATATCGCCATGTTCTGTATGTACGGAGATGGGATCTTCATTTTCAGCGCCTGTTACGCGGCAATGCTCGATGATGCGGCCATCCAGGGATTGGAAGGCGGCCGCCAGCCCCATGGCATATCTTGTCGGATGAAATTTCGCCTGGCCCTTTATGGCGACGGCTTTTGACATTTTCAGATCGGCGGAGATCTGGTGCGTATAGGCTATGTCGATGCCCAGGTCGCGGCTGGCTTCATAAATGTCGTCGAGCTCCTTTGCCTGGTCTTCCGTCTGGGAGAACATATAAGCGGTGGCCATTTCAAAACCGCAGGCGATGCTGTATTTATCTATATTGGAACGGACCAGCCTGATAGCGGCCTTTGCGGCATTGGCTACTGTCTGAGCGGTGTCCTTATCGAAATTTTTGATGATGGTGGGATAGGGTGTGTCGAGAACGGTATTGAGGTGGGCGGTGGTGCCGCCTGTCGTGCCAAAACAAAGTGTATTCGCTTCCAGGACGACACATCTGAAGCCAGCTTCCTGTAAGCGTAGCCCTGTCGTCAGGCCGGTGATGCCGCCGCCGACGATGACTACGTCATAGTTCCTGTCTTCCGGAGAGATCCTGTTACCAGTGAGGCTTTCATTTTCTCTGGCCGTCGTGTCCTGCCACAGGCTGGTGAGGGCGCCATCCCTTTGTATCATGGTCTGTGTTTAGGATATACTATGCAAATATTGGTCCCCGCGCCCGGTTTACCGGTGTTTTTCCACTTTCAGGATATTCATCACCATGTCTTTATAGGAGCGTCCAATGGGCAAACTATGGGAGGCTATGTCCACGGAGGTGGTATTGAAGGAAAGGATCTGATCCACGGCAATGATATAAGAGCGGTGAATGCGTAGAAATTTTTTCTCGGGCAGTCGCTCCTCCAGGTAGCCGATCTTCTGGTAGCTGACGATCTGCTGGTTTGTGGTGATCACCTTCACATAATCCCGGAGGCTTTCGATCATGATGATATCCTTCAGGAACACCTTTACCATTTTCTTCTCCGCTTTCAGGTAGATGAAGCCGTCATCAGCTGTCTGTGTGTTGACGTCGCCGGGATCAATGGCAAAGGAGGGGAAGTCACCGGCGGGGCGGAAACTGAAAAAGCGGTTGACGGCCAGCACAAAGCGTTCGAAGGGAATGGGTTTCAGTAAATAATCGATGACGTTGAGCTCAAAGGCCTGCAGGGCATAATCGGGGTGGGCTGTCGTCAGGATGACCCGTGGAGGATGCTGCAGGGTCTTCAGCATATCGATGCCATTCAGGCGGGGCATCATGATATCCAGAAAAAGTAGATCGACGGGCCGGGTCTTCAGGAAATGAAGCGTGTGCATGGCATCGGCGCAGACGCCGGTCAGCTCCAGGTAACCCAGGTCTGCGATGTACTTACAGAGTACATCCCTTGCCAGCGGTTCGTCTTCGGTGACCAGACATTTAATCCGATGCATCTTTTTAATTTTCTGAAAGATCAAGTTTCAGGTCGATGGCATAATATTCCGGGTCATCTTTTTTCTCCAGGGTATACTTGCCGGGATATAACAAATTTAGTCTTCTTTCCACATTCTTTAATCCGAAGCCATTGGAGCAAGGTTCTTCCGGGGCACTGGCGGGAATGGGCGCTTTGCTGTTCTCCACTTTAAAGAAAAGCATTTTTTCCCTGATCATCAGATCGATGGTGATCCAGGCCTTTTCCGTGTCTACGGAAGGGCCGTGCTTGAAAGCGTTTTCGATAAAGGGCAGCAGGATGAGGGGGGTTATACCCGGTCCTTTTACGTCGTTGTGCACATTAAAAGAAATTTCCAGGCGCTGATCGAAGCGAATCTTTTCCAGTTCTATATAGCTGGCCATGGATTGGATCTCCTGTTCCAGTGGGATCTTTTCGGCCTTGCAATCATGGACCATATAGCGCATGAGGGCGGATAGTTTCAGCACTACACCCGGCGCTGCCGCCGATCGGGCGAGGGTTAGCGCATACAGGTTGTTCAGGGTATTGAATAAAAAATGCGGATGTACCTGGGCTTTCAGGTAATTCAGCTCGGCCTTCAGTTTTTCTTCCAGTATTTCGCGGTTCATTTGCAGCTGCCGGTACCAGAGCTGCCATAATTTGATAAAGGTGGCCACGAAGAATACCGGGCAGATATTCAGCATGATGATCCTGCCCAGTGAATAAAGGTAGGCAGAAAGAGAGGTGATTGCTAAGGTCTGCATCGTTCGGATGAGGATGGACGCTATGATACATGAGCCGAGAACGGTCAGTAAATAGAAGACGTATCGCTTGGTTATGAAGAAGCGCGGGATCAGCACGTACAGGTTGAAGTAGACCAGGCCCAGGAGAAAAGGCAGTTCTTTAGTCTCTCCCCAGAATGCATTGCGGAAGTAGGTTGTTGAGGCCTGCTCCGCACAATAGCCCCATACGAACCCATTTACCAGGAAGAAGACCGACCAGAAGGCCAGATGGGTAAGTGCACGATTGTCCGCCAACCTAAAATCCCTTATCATGGTCGCTAAAAGTAGATAAATAAGCGGGGCCGGCATACAAAGGGGGCGCTTTTTCGACCAACAACAGGTTTTGCACTGCAAATGGGAGGTGGTCTGTTATGAGCGGAAGGGGTAGGTTTTGGGTGTCGTATGACGTGGCTGCCCGGCGGCTGGTCGAATTCAGCAGACCAGGGAGCGGGATGTTTTTTTCTTTGAGGTATGAATGTCCGACTTGCATTTTTGTTCCTTGTCTTTTTGACTGCCGATGTAACTGCGCAAAGTACATTTGAGCCTGTTCAACCTCAGAAGAGGGTTGTCGCTGCGAAGATCGATACGTTGCTTGTGATTGACGGAGTGCTGGATGAGCCGGCGTGGCAGGGAGCGGCTGTTGTCCGTGAATTCGGCGAGATAGACCCTTTGCAGGGCGGCATTCCCGGTCAGCGTACGGCGGTGAAGCTTTTGTACAATAAGGACTACCTCTATATTGCTGCGATCTGTGGCGACAGTGTTGGGAAAGGCGGGCTGCGTGTGCCCAATTTTCAAAGAGATTTCAATCCGCCGGATCATGATCATATCGCCATCCTGATCGACGGCTTCCATGATGCCCGGAACGCCATGGCTTTCCTGGTGAACCCGTATGGGGTACAGCGGGATGTGCTTTGTTTTGACAACCGTCTTTTCGATGTCGACTGGGACGGCCTGTGGAAGGTCCGCACCAGCAGGTCCGACAGTGGCTGGATCGCGGAGATAGCGATCCCCTGGAAGACGCTGCGTTACCCCGACAAGGGGGGAGATCTCCAGACCTGGGGGATCAATTTTGTCAGGAAACGAAGGACAGGTGATGCCTATTACAGCTGGTCACCCTTCCCCAGGGAGTACTCATTGACAAGCATGGCATATGAAGGATTGCTGGACAGTCTGCAGCTGCCTAAGCCGGGGACGAACCTACGGGTGCAGCCTTATGCGCTGGTGAATGTGCGGCAAGATCATCGGGGGGGTGGGACTACCGTGACTTTTAAACCGGGGGGAGATGTCAAATGGGCCCTGAAGACCAACCAGGTGCTGGACCTGACGGTCAATACGGATTTTGCCCAGGCAGATGTGGACCAGCAGGTCAACAACCTGCAGCGCTTCTCTGTCTCTTTCCCGGAGAAACGGCCTTTTTTCCTGGAGAATGCCAGCCTGCTGCAAGCGGGGCTTGACCTGAATCCGGATGGCACTAAGAACACGCAGATGACTATTCAGCCTTTTTTCAGCCGGAAGATCGGCCTGGATGGCGCAGGCAATCCTGTGGATATCCGGTATGGAGGCCGTTATGTTTACAGGGGAGATAACCAGGCGGCGGCCGTGATGGCCATTCGTCAGGCGCCTTCCTTTGACTCTGCGGGACCTGCCGATTTTTTTGCCGGCAGATGGACACAACGGTTGGGAAGGAAACGGGCGGTTCAGATCGGGGGGCTGGTGACATCAAAGATTGACGAGGCAGCGGGTGTGAAAGGGAGCGGGGCGCATAACTGGTCGGCCACACTGGATGGATTTTACCGGATCAGTCAGAAATGGCAGGCTTCGGGCATGGTGAGCGGAACGAATGGCACTGGCGCGGACCAGCAGGGAATGGCGGGCTATGGGCAATTGTTCTATAAGGATAATTTTTTCACCGGGTGGCTGAACGAGTCTTTTGTCAGCCGGCATTATAACCCGGGTATGGGGTTTGTCAACCGGGGCGATGTGGTGAGCACTTCCCCGGGATTTTATTTTACGTCGAGAAGCAAATGGCTTCCGCCATTCTTAAGGTCTTTCTCTCCGGGCATGTCGACGGATCTTTTGCATACGCTAAGCAGGAGCCAGCTGGAGGAGGCGCGGGTAAATGTCTGGCCGCTGTGGTTCGGGCTTCAAAATGGGGGTTATGTCGGATTGGCCTGTGCATATAGCTATCAGTCGCTGTCAGCCGCTTTTCAGCCTTTGAATGCATCCATCCTACCGGGGAAGTACAGCTATGCGCGGCCGGGCATCGAGATATCCAGCGATGCATCCCGGAGATGGAGTGTTTATTACAATTTGTCTTTGGGCGGCTATTATGACGGTCGCCTGTTGTATAATAAAGTCTCGTTACGATATTCTCCTTTGCCAATGATCGCATTCAGCGGGAGTGTGGAAAGTTATGCTCTGAAAGATCTGGGGGCCAGCCGACTGACGGCTACTTATTATCTGTATAATGTACAGGCGAGACTGGCATGGAATCCACGGCTGCAGCTGGTGGCATTTTATCAGCATAATACTTCGAATGCATCGGAGGCCCTGAATGTGAAGTTCTCGTGGGAGTACCGGCCGTTGTGTTATGTGTACCTGGTATGGAATAGCAGGGGGATGGTGGAGCATGGGGTGGCGGACAGGATGAATGCTGCGATCAGCAAGGTTAGTTTTTTAAAGCAGTTTTGACCGGCTTTTATAAAAATAAAGATGCGCGATTGTTTATATTAACAATATCTACATATATTTGTCGCAGTTAAGAAGACCCTCCCTCCTGTTTATCTACGATTAAGAAGACCCACTCACCTGTTTAGTTTTTTCATCGCACACTAAACATTACCCATATGCTTAACCAATCTTTGCGTGTCGCTCTGCAAAAAATAATTCCTGGTCTGCTCTGTCTTCTTTTGGCCGCCTATCCGGCTATCAGCCAGTTGAGTGTAGGTTCTTCCGGTGCATTGTTCATTACAAACGGGACCACGTTCAGCGTTGACAGCCTGGTACTGATCCCTTCAGCGGATCTTACCCTGAGCAGCAATTCCATTGTGAAAGTAACTACGCCCCTTGGCTCTACCACTCCAGGCATTACCAGCCTGGGCCGGGTGTATAATATCGGTACGCCTTTTACCTTTTCCGGAACGGTGGGCCTTGTATACCTGGATTCCGAGATAGGAGGCAATACAGAAAACCAGTTACAGATAGCATTCAATCAAACAAGCGGAGGTACATGGACTACTACCGCCACCAGCTCAGTCAACACGGCTACAAACTACGTATCCTATATCGCCAGCTCTCTCGTCATAGCCAATATTTCAGCTACTACTTTAGGTGTCGTGCTGCCTATCACCTACTCCAATTTATCTGCCCAGTTAAACAGCCAGTTCATCCTTGTTAGCTGGGAAGCGGCATCCACTACAGCATTAGCCGGCTTTAATGTGGAATCCAGCGCGGATGGGAGAACCTGGAAGAAAGCAGGTTATGTACCGGCTGTCCAGGGTGAATCATCGTATGGCTTTAAAGATACCGACCTTAATTTTTCGATCCGGTATTATCGCATAGCGCTGATGGATATTACGGGTGAAACGGCTTATACCAAGGTGATCGCCGTTCGCAACCCTGCCGCTCCTTTTACTCTTCGCATAGCATTCAACAGTAGTAACGGGACCATCAACTTCCTCAATGCGACTCCCGACGGTATACAGCTTTATGACGTAAGTGGCCGGCTGTTAAAGAAGATCGATGCTGCCCAGTCGTCCTATACGGTCGGTGATATTCCCGCTGGATCCTATATACTTTACTTTAAAGTGGGGGCGGAAAAGTATGTACGGAAATTATTTTTTCAATAAACCGTTAAATACAATGCGAACGGGATGACTGTACCCATTAATATAGGGGGAGGGCTGACTCCGGGCGTTGTGTGGGCTGTGACTAAGTTGTGAGGAGGAGGGATAATTCTCCAATGGCGTATAGCGGCAAATTGATCATCCATTCCTCATTCCGAAAATCAGACATAGAGGTCCTGATGGCTGTAGCGGGTTTATATTTCTGATAATACACCTGCAGACTTTTGGCTCTCAGGTTCTCCGAGGCTTTTACTTCGATGGGGATCACCTTGCCTGCGATCTGAACCAGAAAATCTATTTCGGAGCGGGCGTTGTCGGGGGACCAATAGTGAATGCTTCCTTCTTTTAGGGCAACAAGCTGTTGAATAACATATTGCTCCGTTAGTGCGCCTTTGAATTCTTCAAACATCGCATTGCCTTCGAGCAGGGAGCCGGCATCCAGCTCTGCAATTGCCGCCAGTAAGCCAACATCGACAAGAAATAATTTAAAGGCGTTGAAGTCTTCGTATGCTTTTAATGGAATTGCTGGTTTGGAGACATTATTAACTTTATGGATCAGGCCACAATCAATGAGCCAGGACATTGCGAGCTCATATTCTTTCGCTCTTGCTCCCTCTTTGACCAATCCATAAATAAATTTCCGGTTCTCTTTTGCCAGCTGTGATGGAATTGCATTCCAAAGCATCCTTATCCGGGAAACAATGGCGTTGGGGGCATGTTTAGAAAAATCCTGTTCATAAGCGTTCAATATGCGCTGCTGTATCTGCCTTACCTCTTTAAAGTTTTTTCTTTGTATAAAGGTCGATACAGGCTGGGGCATTCCTCCCACATAATTATATTGTTTCAGTAGCTCGATATAACGGGATTTGAAGGTTTTGATCAATTCCCAATCATGTCTTTTTACCAGATCCACTAATGCCGTTTCGTTCATTGCCTCCAGGAATTCTGTAAAATCCAACGGATACATATCGAGGAATTCCACTTTACCAACAGGGAAGGAAGTGTGATTATTAAGTGCAACCCCTAACAATGATCCGGCAGATATTACATGGTATTCAGGAGCATTCTCCTGGAAATATTTCAAGGAGGTCAATGCTCCTGGCGCCTCCTGGATCTCGTCGAAGATGATCAGCGTATTTCCGGGTTCTACTGTTACGCCTGTTTCTATCTGTATGGCAGTCAGGATCCGGCCAATATTAAAGTCGGCGGTAAATAATGTTCTTAAGGCCGCATTGCTTTCGAAATTCACGTAGGCGCATTGCTCGTATTGGCTATGTCCGAACTCCTTCATGACCCAGGTTTTGCCTACCTGACGGGCGCCCCTGATTATGAGGGGCTGGCGGGTGGCAGAGGCTTTCCAGGCTGTCAGGAATGAGGTTGCATTACGCTTCATTTTGTTTGAAATTGTTACCTGATAATGGGTAAAGCTACGATTTTATGTACGTAAAAGTGTTAAAAATTACATTATCATGTACATAAAAGTGTGATGGATTACATTATTACGTACGTAAAAGTGTTATAATTTGGAGCAATTTTTTCAATTGATTGATTTTTATCCACTTATGTTTTATTTAAAAAAGCAACTTCCGGGCCAGCGAACTGACTCCGGAAGCTTGCATGTCCTGGGCTCATTATGGTGCAGAAAGACGAGCAGTCTTTCTTTGTTCATTAACCGTTGAGAATAGAGGAGTGGGATAAATAGTTTTGGGAGGGGTAATAGATAAAGAAACAGCTGCCATCTTTCAACAGGGGTATGAGCTGGTCGGTCAATTCCTGGGGGATGGCGGGGCAACCGAAAGTAGTTCCCATGACGCCGTATTTGTGCAGGATGCGTTCGCTGACATAGGGTGCGCCATGGATGACGATGTTCCTTTCACTGGCCAGGCTGTTGAAGCCTCTGTCCATTCCATCGATGCGGAGGGAAAGGCCGTTCTCGCCGAAATAGGTGCTCCTGGTGACGTAGAAGCCCAGGCTGCTTTTGTGGGATTCGGGTGCGTTGGAAAAGGAGTTAGCGAACTCTTCGCCGGAGCTGATGCCATGGGCGACGTAGTTGCGGTAGAGGAGCTTGCGGGTGCGCATGTCGATGACATACATTCTCTTCAGGCTGGAGGATTGGCTGAAGTCACAGATGGAGAGTATATCCGAATTGTGCAAGGCGTGTTTTTTCAGCAGTCTGTGATAGCCGATCAGTGCGTATTCCAGCACTTTTTCATTCAGGCCGGAATCTGCCAGCTGCATTTCTTCAAACATTATATTGGCTTCCATGCTGATGAGCTTTAGCTCGGCCTTCCGGGCGGAGGCGCGTTGTGCAGCGGCAAAACGGGTGGCGGCGGCTTTTGCTTTGGCGGCATTTGCAGCGGCTGCTTTATTACCGGCAGCGGCATCAGCGTGGTAGGAGGAGTAAAAAGATAAAAGTTCGAGGGAGTTGGACTTTTTGGCTTCCACCAGGGGCGAGGGAACTACAAAAAGTGACAGGCACAAAAGTTTGCCAAAATACTGTACCGGCGTTGTCATAAAGGGTGTTTTAGGATTAACTACTGTGAGTAGTTCATAGCCTAGTGGATTGCCGGAAATTCAGAGGATGGGAGGACTGGAGAAAGGTTAGTAAAGTGGAAAAAAATTAAGCGATGGTAGTTCGAGGAGATTGGGTACGGGTGGTGATACGTATTGATCAGGATCAAGACAAAAGTAATTCCCGGAGTGGGTTTGTGCAAGCATTTTTAACGATTTTTTGGGGCGGCGATGAAGTTTGGAGATTGGGGGACTGGTGGTGAAAGGCGTATATATGTTACTTTTACGCTATGGGGGTATAGGGTCATACGGGCATCCCCTTAGGGAGCGATCTCGTATTCGAGGGTTCGATAGATCGTACTCCTCTCCCCTGTGGGTTTCACAAATCGAACCTTAACGGGAATATGATGTTTTCCAGGGTTGCCATTTACGGTGATTTTATATTCAGCAAGGCCTTCCGCATTCATGGGGATTTTCCTGCCATTGATGGTCACTTCCGGTTCTGCCTGCAAGGAAAAGCTCCCTACGCCGGCAACAATTGTCAAAGGCTGTCCTTTTTTAAGATAGGTTTTGTTGGGGGCAATGATCACAGAAAAAAGATCATATTGGAAGATGCTGGACGTTGTATAGGTGATGGCGAAATGGAAGAGACGATTTTCGACCAATAACAGATCGTTCCTTATTTTGTCTAAATAAGCAAGCCCCATGAAAGCCGTCATATTCTCTGTATCGAAAGTTTTCGTATCAGCGACAGGGATGCCTGTGGTGATCTTCGCTATGCTTTCCTTTATGTGCTCTCTAATGGGAGATATGGCAGATAGGCTATCCGGTCTCCAATCATCCAATATTGCCTGCCTGTATGCTACCAGTCTGTCATGTAATTCCTTTTTTTTACCAGCTCTTTCGAAGAACCGGTCGCCGACGGTCACGTCCTCTTCGCCAAGGCGGCCAGTAGTATCGCCGGAAATGCCGGCCTCTTTCTCCAGCGCTGCTTCGAGGCTATGGATATAAGCATTGATATTTTCTGACAATTTTTTTAAGGTGCCGATCCTGGGGATCCATATCCCTGTCTTTTCATGGGTGGACGGATCTTGATACCTCCCCTGCAATAGATTGTCAAGCTTGTCTGTTTCGCCCGCTATGAATTTATTGCTGTTGTCCAGGCCCGCCATGAGAGCCCTGATCTGTGTCTGCCGCGCATGTTGCCGGCATGCGACGACGGCCAGTAGGCAGGTGAGAAGCATGTAAGCTCTTTTCATTCCTATGATATTTTAAAAATTGCTAATTTCCCCGCATGAACCCGAAATCAGGACTCCACGAAACCCTGGTCGACACCTACAAGGTCCTGGGGCTGCCGCTGGACCTGATCCATGCGGAAGCGGGGTTCACCATTCACAACCTGGCGGATATTCACCATGAACTGCCTTTTACCAGCCCGGTGTACCGGACCAATTATTTCTCTTTTGTGTTTGTAAAAGATGCGGAAGGGAGATATACCACCGGCGAACTGACCTTTACAACGGAGCCGGGCACTATTTATTTCACGAATCCGGGCCATTATAAATCGTTCCGGTGGAACCGGCTGGGCGAGGTGTACCTGGTGACGATGAGCGAGGCTTTTTTGAAAGAGAATGTCCATCATGATGTCTTTAAGGAATTCTCTTTCCTGCTGGCGGAAACCGTTCCGCCGAAGATGCTGGAGCCGGCGGTGTTCCATGAATTCGAGCAGCTGTACCTGCTGATCAATGCGGCGTATTTCGGGGATTCGCCCTACAAGTACCGGATGATCGGCAACTTGTTCGTGGTCCTGTTATTAAAGATCAAAGAATATTTCTGGCGTGACTATAACCCTATCTATGAAGGGAACCGCAGCAGCCAGATCGTGAAGCTTTTCAAACGGGGCCTGGAAAAACATTACCGGGACCTGGTGAATGGTAAGACAGAGAAAGTGTTCCGGGTACAGGATTATGCCGAACAGCAGAACCTGCATCCCAATTACCTGAGCAATGTCATCAAAAGCAAGACGGGCAAACCCATCGGTACCTGGATCGTTGAAAAGACGATTGCCGAAGCCAAGTCGCTGCTGCAAAACACCCCGATCTCGATAAAGGAGATCGCTTATAAGCTGGGCTTTGCGGAGTCCGCCCATTTCAGTAATTACTTCTCAAAACATACGGAGATGTCTCCGGCCACCTACAGGAAAAATTGTGGACGATCGGGCGCCGGGAAAATGTAGCCCACTTGCGTCAAGAAAATGTAGCCTCCCTGCTTCAAACCCTCTTTCGGGGACATCTTAGGATTTTGCATCTCTTCCTGTGATCTGCGTACTTTTTCGGGTCGTAACCGTGCGAACTTTGTTCTAACAAAACAAAGAAATATGAACACGCTAAACGAAAAAGTAATATTGGTAACCGGCGCCTCCAGGGGCATCGGCGCCACCATCGCCCGTCAATTAGCCAAGGCGGGAGCCAAAGTGATCGTCAATTATGCGGGGGGCAAGGAACCCGCCGAACAGCTGGTGCATGAGATCAAAGGAGCGGGGGGCGACGCCATTGCCTTACAGGCGGACGTCAGCCAGCCGGAGCAGGTGAAGAACCTCTTCGATGCAGCCATCGCCTATTATGGCAGGATCGACGTACTGGTGAATAATGCCGGCATCATGATCAACAAACTCATCAAGGATACTACCGATGAGGACTTTTCACGGTCGTTCGATGTCAATGTAAAAGGCACTTTCAACACGCTGCGGGAAGCCGCTACCCGGCTGGCGGACAAGGGCAGCGTCATCAACTTCTCCACGTCCGTCAACCGTATCATGCTGCCGACCTATGGTACGTATGTAGCTACCAAGGCTGCGGTGGAGCAGCTTACCCGGGTCTTTGCGAAGGAGGTCGGCGCCAGGGGCATCAATGTCAACTCGGTCTCACCTGGCCCTACGAACACGGAGCTTTTTACCAAGGGCAAGCCCAAAGAAGTCATCGACCGGCTGGCTTCGCTGTCGGCCTTCAACCGTATCGGTGAGCCGGACGATATTGCAAAGATCGTTGTATTCCTGGCCAGTGACGACGCCAAGTGGATCTCGGCACAGAATATCGGGATCAATGGAGGGATGGCTTAATTGGTTTAATTACTGAAATGGTCCGGCTGTCGCCGGCCGCAAATAAAAAAACACACAACATGAACTCGTTAAAAAACAAAACCGCCCTGATCACAGGCTCAGCCAGAGGATTGGGCAAGGCTATTGCCGAACGTTATGCCGCCCTGGGCGCCAATATCGTTATCAACTATTCAAAGGACAGGGCTTCCGCCGAGGAAGTGGTAAGCAATATCAAAGCGATGGGTGTACAGGTGATCGCGGTACAAGCGGACGTGAGCAAGCCGGCCCAGCTGGAAAAATTATTTGCCGAAGCAAAGACGGCATTCGGAAAGATCGACATCGTCGTAGCCAATGCGGGCATTGAAATGGTGGAGGTGCCTGTCACGGACTTTACGGAAGAGCAGTTCGACCGAGTGTTCTCCATCAACACGAAAGGTTCTTATTTCACCCTGCAGCAAGCCGCGAAACATGTGACGGACAATGGAAGGATCATTTATATCGCCAGCAGCACGACGTCCTTTCCTGTTCCGGGCATGGCTGTCTATGGCGGCAGCAAGACAACGCCCCGCTACCTGGTCGATATCCTTGCCAAAGAGATCGGGCACCGGGGTGTGACGGTGAACTCTATTATTCCGTTTGCGGTGGATCACTCCGGGATCTTTGTGGATCCGGCCGCTTACCCGGACCTGAGAAAGCAATTACTGGATAGCTGTCCTATGCACCGGCTGGCGGAAGTAGAAGATGTGGCGAACGTGGCGGAGTTCTTTGCCAGTGATCTCTCCTCCTTTGTCAGTGGTCAGCATTTGCTGGTGAATGGCGCGGCGACGAATTAAGAACGGGCTTTGGCCAGCGGGTCTATGGTCCAATAAGAAACCCCCGGAACGATATTTCCGGGGGTTTTTCGTTTTATCGCATTACAGGCGGATCACCTTGGTTACGCTGGTAACGCCGCTCTCTACATGGACGATCTTCAGCAACCAGATACCGGCCGACACACCACTCAGATCCAGGGTAAGGAATTGCTGCCCTTGCAGGCTTGCTGTGTATTCCTTTTTCCGGATGGGGTTGTGGCCAGAGATATCCAATAGTTCGATCTTCAGTTTTTCTCCGTCCCTTGCAGTCAGCGATATCTGCAGGCTGCTGCCGGTGACAGGGTTGGGATATACGCTCAATGTCGCAGGGGCTTGGGCGGTCATTTGCACAGCCTTGCCGGCAGATGCCGATGCAGTGGCCAGGGCTGCACTGCTGCAGGTACCCAGGGGTTTCCACCACCAGTCGGCTGTGCCGGGTGTAACGTTGTACAAGGCGTCCGACAGGCTTTGGTATAACACACCGTTGTACACTACCAGGTCGCCGTTGTTGTAGACAGCGGGGTAAGGCTGATAGGTGGCTACACCTGCGCAGTTGGCCGTGCCGCCGTTGCCGCCCGTCACCGTGACCGAAACCGCGGCGGAGGTGGTCGTTGCGCCGCCGTTGTCCGTTGCTTTCGCGGTGAGCGAGTAGCTGCCGCCGGGAACATTGCTCCAGGTATAGCTATAGGGGCTCGCGGTCGCGGCGCCCAGCAACGTTGCGCCGTTGTAAAATTCCACTTTGGCGACAGTACCATCCGCATCGCTGGCCGTGGCCGTGATCGTGACGGTGGCTGGTGCGGTATAGGAAGCATTGTTAGCGGGAGCGGTGATATTTACGACAGGCGGAGTATTATTAGTACCGCCTGAACAATCCGCTACATACGCCCATACTTTCCCGTCGCCTGTGTTGATATCCGGCTGTTCATTTTGTGTCCACCATTTGGCCTGGTAGATCTTGTTGTTGTACACTACCTGGTTGCCATTGGTATAAACGGCGGTGGCGCTCCAGGCCGCGATGCCGTTGCAGCCTGTGCCTGTAGAAGTACCCACTACGATCGTAACGACGGATGAAGTCGTGACGGCCCCTCCGTTGTCGGTGGCTTTCGCCGTGAGGGAATACGTGCCGTTGGGAACGTTGCTCCAGCTATAGGAGTAAGGGCTGGATGTAGCCGTGCCCAGGAGCGTGGCGCCGTTGTAAAATTCAACTTTGGCGACAGTCCCATCCGCGTCACTGGCCGTGGCTGTGATCGTGACGGCGGCAGGTGCGGTATAAGAAGCATTGTTGGCAGGAGCGGTGATATTTACGACAGGCGGGGTATTGCCGCCATTACCATTCCCGAAGAAATAAGCGTAGTAGTTGGTTGCAAATTCATCGTTGTTGGTCTTGTCCCAGTTGATGGACCAGGTCATGATACCGCGCAGGCCGGGATAGCCGCCTGCTTTGCGCAAGGTATATGCGCCGCCAAAGGATGTTCCTTTTGTCAGGTAGTCCAGGGCCTGTTTCACACCGGAAGGGGCCAGGTAACCACCGGAGGGTGCGGCGGAAGGTACGGCAGGCAACCCAAAGGCGACCTGGTCTTCGCGCAGGGCCGGGAAGGTCTGACTGGTGCCGGACACGGGGAAGCCTGTCAGCAGCATCTCCGTCATGGCCACGATGAAATCGGACGTGGATTGAGAATATACTTTATTATCCAGGCCGTTGACGGAACCCGTGTTGTACAATTGCGGGTGGATGAATGTCAGTTGGTCCTTTAACCCATAGATCACGGGCAGGTAGGCTCCTACCAGGGGAGAATAGGTGTTGGCATACGCCGTCTGCACGTAATAGGTTTCCGGCGCCATGGTCAGCCAGCACGTCTTTCCTTTCGCTGCCCTGTAGCTGATGATCTCTTTAACCGCGGCGATCAGGTTCACCACTTTGGCAGTGGTGGGGCTGGTGAAATTCTTATCGCCATTGTCCAGCTGGAGAGTGAGGCCTCCTTCCAGGTCGAGGTCAAAGCCATCGAAATTGTATTGATCCAGGATCGCCTCCATCGAAGAGATGAACGCCTGTTTTTGTGCTGCGCCGGAAAGGACCAGGGTCCCATTCTGTCCACCGATGGAGAGCAACACCTTTCTGCCCTGTGATTGCAGGGATTGGATGTCGGAGATGAAGGAAGCGGGGGTGCCGTTGGCCGGAGCAAAGCTCATGGTGGCATAGTCCGAACCGCTGCTGGCAAAGGCGACTTCGATCACGTTGTATTTAGGGTTGACGTCCCGCAAGGCGATGTAGGGCGGCGAGTCCGTGGTAGCGCCCCAGTTATGCCAGTAGCCTACGATCACTTTACCCCCCGGGTTATTGTTATTGCCGCTGTTGACAGTGACCGATACGGCGGCAGAAGTAGTCGATGCGCCGCCATTATCCGTTGCCTTGGCGGTGATGCTGTAAGTCCCTGCCGATGCATTACCCAATGTATAAGTGTAAGGGCTGGACGTAGCAGCGCCCAGTAAAGTTGCGCCGTTGTAAAATTCTACTTTGGCGATGGTGCCATCCGCGTCGCCGGCAGTGGCTGTGATCGTGATGCTGGCAGGCGCCGTGTAGCTGGCTCCGTTAGCAGGCGCTGTCAGGCTGACCGTCGGGGGTGTGTTGGTGGTGGTCCCATCCGCAAATACGGCGTTGATCTTGTTCACCAGGGGGGCGGTGGTATTGGGACAATAGATCAGCTTGCCTTTTGCTACGGTACCCGCCGTCATATTGGTCATGTCGCCATAGACCTGCCAGACGATGACCCCGGCAAGGCTATTGTCTTTGACGTATTGCGCTTTGAGCCCGATGGATCTTTCGTTGTCGTAGCTCAGGAAATAGTTGCCGTTGGTCTTATAGGGTACTTTGGCAACGTCATCCCAATACTCTGTCCAGCCGGAGGTGGTAGCCTGCACGATATAGCTGTAGTTGGGCGTGCCTGTCCAATAGGACCAGTTGGTAAAATCCGCGCAGGTCTGCACGGGGCCGTCGGGCTGCAAGGTTTCAGCTCGTTTGCTGGTGGCGCCGTTGAGGGCGGCAGGGCCGGTGGTCACCACACCGCGTCCATAGAAACCGGCACCGATGTTCACCTTGCCCATGTTGACGCCCAGGGCTTTTACCGCCTGCACGGTAGCATTGACGGAAAAGTTGGCGTACTCCGCTCCCGGGTAATCATATAAGGGTGCGTTGTGGCCGGCCTTGTTGGACCAGCCGCCATTGTAATCATAGGTCATCAGGTTGAAATAGTTCATGGAATTATTCAACCTTGCCCAGTCGAAACCGTTGAGCTTTGCCGGAGCGGCGGAGAAACAGGCGGTGATGAGCTTGCTGCTGCCGATGGCTGCGCGTACCTGTTCCACCAGCAAGGCGAAGTTGCCATAGTCGGCGGCGCTGTAGTGTTCTATGTTCATACCGGGATCATTGGGATATTCCCAGTCGAAATCAATGCCGTCGAAACCCATGCCCATGAGTGTCTGACAAGATGCAATAAATTTAGCACGTTTAGCGGCGTCAGCAGCTACTTCAGGGTAATGTTTGCACATGCTCCAGCCTCCGATGGAAGCCAGCACTTTCACTCCTTTCTGGTGCGCCAGGTCTATGACGCCCGGGGCGCCGCCATCCTTATGTACGGACAAGGGGAATGCGCCGGTGGCGCCTGTATTGATATTCTTCCAGCCGGCGCCGTCATTGCGATAGCCCTGGTTGTAGGCGTTGCTGCCATCGGAAATATAATACAGGGTCTCCAGCTCACCGTACAACAGATACATATCCCAGCTGCTGTATATGTCCGTATTCACCAGGGGTGCGGGCGCCTGAACGGCGCCTACCTGGTAAATATTCTGGTTGCGGTAATCGCCGCTGTGCAAAGATCCGTCCTGCGCAACGCCGAAGAAGGAGAAGTTTAAAATAGTGTACTGTGAGTAGTCCACGTTCAATTGGTTGTATCCTCCTTTGGGCACCAGGTTAGCCACTTCTTTCCAGGCATCCCATTGTGTGATATAACCAATGACCTGCTTGTTGTGGCGGCTGGTCGTGGCAGGAACCGGCGGGCTCACCTGCGCCTGCGCCGCGGTGGTCAGGAGGCAGAGCAGCCAGCAGGCGGCCAGCAGGCGCCGCAGAAGGACGGGAGGATGAGATGTGAAATGGGCCAGCACGCTTCGGAATCGGGCGCGTGCATCATGCGTAAGAAAGGTTCTTTGTGGAAAGGTTTGCATACAAGATAAAGGTTTGATGAAAAAATTAAGCACAATGGAAAAGTATATCGAACGCAGCGCTTGTAATTGCTCTGTTGAATATTTTTTTATACACACAAAGTGTTTTCTGCAGATGCATTCGTAATGTCACGAGTAGTTTCACGAGCGTATGCGGGTATATAGAAGATCATATAACGGTTATCACTTAGCGCCTGATCTTTTTTTCAGAAGAGCGATTACAAAAGACGGATGATGACACTATCTTGCAGTGGTATCATAGCTATGAACAAACTTTATCCTATTAGAACCTGGCATGCCTCCCCTTCCCTCAGCCGTAGAATACCCATTCCCCATTTTCTAATTTCAAAACCATTCCCATGAAGATGAAAATCTTACTCAAAACTTTTGTGTTCCTATCATGCCTGTTGTTGTCGGCAGGCGCGGCTGATGCGCAATTCAAGGTGGTCGGCTATATGCCTTCCTGGGCCGGCAGCGTGAGCGCCGTCCAGTACAGCAAGCTCACCCACATCAACTATGCTTTTCTACTACCTAATGCAGACGGCTCTTTACAGGCGATTGATAATGCATCCAAGCTGCAAAGCCTGGTGAGCACGGCGCATGCGAATGGCGTGAAGGTGCAAATCTCGGTAGGCGGGTGGAACAATGGCGATGACAGTCATTTCGAAACGCTGGCGGGCAACGCCACCTACCGCACCAATTTTGTGAACAACCTGGTGAGCTTCGTATCCCAGTATGGGCTGGACGGGGTAGACATCGACTGGGAATACCCGAATGACGGAAGCTCCGCCAACAATTATCTTGCCCTGATGCAGCAGCTGTCAACGCAGATGCATAGCCGCGGCAAGCTATTGACGGCTGCGGTGGTGGCCTATGGAGGATCCAGCATTTTGAACGGCGTGTTCGACGTGGTGGACTTCCTGAATATCATGGCCTATGATGAGAACGATTACCAGCATTCCACCTATGCGCTGGCCGTACAGGCTGTCAATTACTGGAGGGGCCGGGGGCTGGCCGCCGGCAAAACAGTGCTGGGCGTACCTTTTTATGGGCATCCCACCTGGGAGAGCTATGCTGCGCTGATCGCCCGGGGCGCCGACCCATATTCAGATACGTTTGACGGAGTAGGCTATAATGGCATTACCACCATCAAGAGCAAGACCAACCTGGCATTCGACCAGGGCGGCGGCATTATGATGTGGGAGCTTAGCCAGGACGCTACCGGCACCTATTCGCTGCTGTCCGCCATACATGATGTGGTGGTAAGCCATGGTGGCGGCGGTGGCACCCCCGGTGTAATAGAAGCGGAAAGCTACAGCAGCATGTCGGGCGTGCAAACGGAGGCCTGTACGGATGCCGGCGGCGGATCTGACGTGGGATACATCGATACGGGTGACTGGATGGCTTACAGCAATGTCAGCTTCCCGACCACCGGCGATTACACCATTCAGTACCGCGTAGCCAGTCTGAGCGGAGGCGGTAAAATATCCGCCGACCTGAATGCCGGCGCCATTCAACTGGGCAGCATTGACGTGCCTTCCACCGGCAGCTGGCAGAACTGGACCACCGTATCGCTGACCGTGCATGTAACGGCGGGTACATATTCGCTGGGGCTGTATGCCGCGGCCGGCGGCTTCAATGTGAACTGGTTGAAGGTTACGCCGGTGAGCGCTGCGTTCACCACGACGGTGCAGGCAGAAAGCTACAGCAATATGAGCGGTATCCAAACGGAAACCTGTACGGATACGGGTGGCGGTTCAGACGTCGCCTACGTAGATGCAGCTGACTGGATGGCTTATTATAATATCAATTTCCCGTCAACCGGCGCCTATAAAGTCGAATACCGGGTAGCCAGTGTCAGCGGCGGCACCTTGTCGCTGGATCTGAATGCCGGCAGCATACAACTGGGTTCCGTGAACATCCCGGCCACGGGTGGCTGGCAGACCTGGACGACTGTCTCCAACACGGTGAATGTCACGGCGGGCACGTATAACCTGGGTGTATATGCGGTGACGGGCGGCTGGAACCTGAACTGGGTGAAGATCACTTACCTGGGCGCTGCTGCCAGTGCAGCCAGTAAGACTGCTGCTGTCAACGGGCAGGCTGTTTCCCTGGAAGCATCTGCCGGTAAACAGGAGGGACTTACCATCTATCCGAACCCTGTGCATGATGATCTGCGCATACTGGCCGGCTCAGCACTGGCCGGCGGGCAGGTACGGGTGTACGACATCTCCGGCAAGCAGGTGATCGTAATCCAACGGGCGGGCGGTCATGTAGACGTATCGCAACTCCGTCCCGGTGTTTATACGCTGGTGATCAGCAGCCAGACAAAAATGGTTACGAGGATGTTTATTAAGAGATAATTTTTTCATAGGCGGACCTTCGGTCCGCCTATGTTTATTTAAATCTATACATTATGCAAAAAACTTACCTATGTCTTATTAGTGCGGCGCTCCTGACCATCGGTATCGCCGGGTACGGACAGGAGAAACCTGTTCCTTTGGGAAGATCAGCCGATCTGCTGCAAAACTTCCGGCAGCAGATCAATTCAACGCAACAGCAGCAGGGTATCAGCCGCCTGCAACTAAAGACCAGCGACAATGTGGTCCTTCGCGGCAGGGTCAATCACCGGCAGATCAGCGGCAAGGGAAATGAGTTCCTGGTGGGAGAGATCGAGCAGGCGCCCGGCTCTTCCTTCTTCATCCATGTGGAGGGGACCGAGCTGAAAGGGAACATTGTACTGCGCGGCAGTAAAAAAGCCTATGTGTATTATTCCGATGGCAAGGGCAACGCCTACCTGCGGGAAGAGGATATCCATAAGGTGATCTGTGTGGATTATTTAAAAGCGCCGGAGGCGGGCAGCGCGGCGCCTTCCCTTGCTGCTGCCGCGGTCATCACCGACCTGCAAAGCTATCCGTCGGGCGTCGGCTGCGTCCTGCTGGATTTTGACGGACAATATGTTTCCGGGACGCTGTGGAACGGAGGCAACCCTATCAATGCGGCGCCTGCCACGTTGAACGATACAGAAAAGGAGCAGGTATGGGAGCTGATCAGTGAGGACTACCGTCCTTTCCGGCTGAATGTTACCACCAGCGAAGCGGTGTATAACACCTACCCTGCCAACCGCCGGATGCGCTGCATTTTTACCCCTACCAATACTGCGGCGCCCGGAGCTGGAGGTGTGGCCTATCTCAATTCATTTACCTGGGGTAATGAAACACCGTGCTGGGTATTCAACGGCGGGGTGAAAGGGGCCGGGGACGCCGGCGCCCACGAGGTCGGTCATACATTCGGGTTAGGCCATGATGGCCGCACCAACCCGGTGGAAGATTATTATTTAGGGCAAGGGAACTGGGCCCCGATCATGGGAGCGGGCTATTATGTACCCATCGTACAATGGAGCAAGGGTGAATACGCCAATCCCAGCAATACCCAGGACGACCTGGCCATCATTGCCAACAATACCAATGGAATAGGCTACCGCGCCGATGATTTTGGCGGGACGACGGCTACTGCCGCGGCCCTGTCTATCAGCTCTTCGGGCAGTGTCAGCAATTCGGGCGTGGTCGAGCGTACTGCAGATGTGGATATGTTCGCTTTCACCACCACTGGCGGGGCCGTTACGCTGAATGTCAACCCGGCGGCCTTGCATCCGGACCTGGACATTCTCGCGACACTGTACAATAGTTCCGGAGGTGTTGTAAGCTCATCCGACCTGAGCGGGCTGAATGCCACGATCAGCGGTTCGCTGGCCGCCGGTAAATACTACCTGGCTGTGACGGGCACCGGCGCGGGTAATCCGCTTACGACCGGCTACACCAACTATGCTTCCCTGGGTTATTATACCATCACGGGCTCTGTGGCTGGCGGTCAAAGCACCGTGGCGGCCATCTTCTACAAGGATTGTAATTATGGCGGCACCTCCACCAGCCTGCCTGCGGGCTCGTATACCTTAAGCCAGCTGCAGAGCTATGGCATCCTGAACGATGACGTCTCTTCACTGCGGGTGAGCAGCGGGTACCAGGTGATCCTTTACTGGGATGACAATTTCGGGGGCAGCACTTTAACGGTGTCAGGCGACAATGACTGCCTGGTGGACGAAGGATGGAACGACAAGGTTTCGTCCCTCAAGATCGTCCCCACTGCCGCAGCCAGCACGCTGATCCAGGCCGAGAGCTACACCAGCATGTCCGGTGTCCAAACGGAAACCACCACGGACGCCGACGGGGGATCGGACGTTGGCTATATCGACACGGGCGACTGGATGGCGTACAACAGCATCACCTTCCCCACTTCGGGCACTTACCTGGTGGAATACCGGGTGGCAAGCATGAGCGGAGGCGGGCAGCTGTCGCTGGACCTGAATGCGGGCAGCACTATCCTGGGTTATCTCAATGTGCCTGCTACCGGCGGCTGGCAGACCTGGACGACCATTTCCCATACCGTCACGGTAAGCGCCGGAACGTATAATGTTGGTGTATATGCACAGACCGGCGGCTGGAACCTGAACTGGATCCGCATTACCAAAGTGAGTGCGGCCCTGTCAACCGATGCAGCTGCAAGCAAGGTGACTACGCAGACTGCCGTCCTGCAGGATGCCCGGTCGGGTTTTGTATTATATCCCAACCCGGCTAAGGACCAGCTGAATATCTACACAGGAGAGAACTTGTCCTCCGGCATCCTTACCATCTACGATATGCAGGGACGCGCCTTGCTGAATATAAAGAGCGGACCCTCGGCCATCGATGTGTCATCGTTGAGCCCGGGGATCTATACGCTGGTGTTCAGCAGTAAAGACAAGAGGATCGTCAGGCAGTTCGTGAAAAAATAGTATGTGCTAACGCAAGAGCAATCAGGTGCAGGACCCCTTTCCAGGGGTCCTTTTTTTTGGTATGTTCTTTAAGGTATGCGTTTAAGGCTCGATATACGGCTTGCCCGGAACGCCCCAGCCCCATTCCGGCATGGGTGTGTTGGGCTCGATGGGCGATTTTTCAGCATTGGAGGTAATCACGGCAATACGGGTTCCCCATTCGATGTAGGCCACGAAGGCGGAGCGAAATTCCGGGTCGTCGGGCAATTGGATCTCATCCGCGGTATCGATCAACAGCTTCACCCATTGGCGGCGGTGCTGCTCTGTAAGATGGCGCCCCATGTGCCGTTGCACCATGCCGGCATGGCTGCCGCCCTCCGCCGTATAGAGGGCCGGGCCGCCGAAGACCTCGGCGATGAAGCCGGCTACCAGCTGCTGGTGATGCGGGGACATGTGCCGGAAGATGGGTTCCAGCAAAGGGTCGGCCAGGACCTTTTTATAAAATACATCGGTCAGCTGCCGGAATTTTTCCATGCCTCCCATCCATTCGTAGAGGGAGGGTATGTTGTTTTGTTGTGGCATCATTTCCACATACCCTTCCGTTCCATGCACCCGGATCCGTTGCCCGTCTTTTATCAGTTTGGTTGCATTTTCTACCCCTACAACTGCCGGTAAGCCATATTCACGTGCAATCACGGCTCCGTGGGTCATCAGTCCACCCACTTCCGTGATCAGGCCTTTAATGGATAAGAACAATGGCGTCCAGCTGGGGTCGGTGAAGGCGGTGACAAGGATATCACCCTCTTCCAGATCAGCCTCTTCCATATTCAGGATCACACGTGCCCGTCCCTCTACGACGCCCGAAGAAACAGCGAGGCCCACAATGGCTTCGGCGGGGATATTTTCCCGTTTGTACTGACCCGTAATGATCTCGCCATCGGATGTGATAACACGTGGCGGCGTTAGTTTGTCATATGATCTGTACTCCTCTTTTCGTTTGTCGATGATCGGGTAATCCAGTTTATTTGTGCGTATGGCTTCCTGCAATTCTTCGAAAGCGAGATAGTAAATATCTTCTTTTTCATGAAGAGTGCCGGCTTGTACGAGTCGTTCCGCCTCTTTTAGTAAAGCCTGCTTATAAATGAAATAGCGACTAACAATGTCATATTTAGGATATTCACGATAACCGATGAAATTCCGGACCAGGTCGATCATTTGTTTTGTCTCTTCGGCTTTTTGTTCACCATCCGGCAATTGCTTCAATCGGGCTAATAAGTCCTGTTCCTTTTTCAAAGCTTGCTGCCGCCCCTGCTCGAATTTCCGGCTGCCGGCGCCAGGCTCCAGGTTTTTGATGTTACTGAGGATCAGGGGTATCAGTATGCCAGGTTTTTCGCTCCAGCGCGTTCTTGTAATATCGATCTCCCCGGCACATCGCATGCCGTATTTGCCGAGAAAAGCATTGATCGCGTCCCGGGTTTCCTTTCCGCCATCAAACTTAACCAGCTCATCCAGAAAGTTGTCGTCCTTCACCTGTTGCAGATACGCAATTATTTCCGGATAGGGGCGAATCACATCTGCGACATCCAGCAGCGCCATACCCATTTCAGAAGTGACGTTGTTTGGTACGGATAGGGTAAGTGTGTCTGCAACGTTCTTTTCACCTAACCATTCATTCATTTTTTCATTGATCCACGCCGAAGCATGGATGGCTGCCATGATCACACTCAAATTGTTCTGATCTGACGCGCGCTGTCTCCGTTGCTGCATATCTTCCAGGATACAGTCAAATACTTCCAATCCTGATCTCGTAGAGATGTTATGTTTTAACGCCGATAACGATGTCTCACTGCTTTTGATCAAATTAGCAACAATTCCCGGATCGTTCCCTGCTTCTGCCAGAATATCCGTCGTCGTCATGCCCTTATGGCTTTTAACGGGCCCCGGTTCGCTGGTGTCATTTGGGTCCAGTTTTATGAAATCCCGCTCTATGATGGTGATAAGCGCGTCTTTTATGAGCGGATCGGAGTGCCCTAAAACACCCAATAAATTTTGCCTGCCGACCGGCGAAGCAAGGCCCGTCGTGATATCCACAAACAGCCGTCCACCACCCGTTTTAAACATGGGCCGGGCACCTGTTAACAACCAAACAGATATCCCCAGGGGTTTGATAGGATCCGTCATCATTTGTTGATGGCCGACAGAAACATACACGTGATTCTCCTGGTCATTCGCTGCAGGAATGGGATATAAAGTAGTGATCGGCCGGCTCTGGACAATATAAAATGTATCATCGACCAGACACCATTCGATGTCCTGGGGATGGCCGAAATGTTCTTCGATCCGTCTTCCTATGCCTGCCAGTTGTAAAATTTGCTGTTCAGTAAGTGTTTGCGTCTTTTGCTGACCGGCATCGATCTGCCGTGTCTCTGTTCCGCCTTCTTTTAGTCCATAGACAGCCAATTTTTTGGCTGCTATCTTCTTATCGACAAGCCTGCCGTTGCACACTTTATAGATATCAGGGTTCACCAGGCCGGAGACCAGGGCCTCACCCAGTCCGAAGCTGGCATCGATGGATGACACTTTCCTGTTTGAAGTGACGGGATCGGCCGTAAACAAAATTCCTGCCGCCTGCGGGAAGACCATTTTCTGAACAACCACTGACAGGTGGACGTTACGGTGGTCGAAGCCGTTTTGAAGGCGGTAAGTTACTGCCCTCGCGGTAAAAAGCGACGCCCAGCACTTGCTGATGTGCGTTAGGATCGCCTCCTTTCCGATGATGTTCAAATACGTATCCTGCTGCCCTGCAAAAGATGCCGTCGGCAGGTCTTCCGCCGTAGCGCTGGACCGCACGGCAAAGGCATCTTCTTCACCGAACTTTGTGAGGTTGCGCGTAATCGCTTCTGCTATATCGGCAGGAATGGGTGTTCTTTCGATGGTCGTACGGATCTTTGCGCTGATCTCACTGATCTTGTCCCTCTCTTCTGCCTTAAGAGGCGTTAATGCATCCAGCAAGCTGTTAAGCTCCGGATTGTTTTCGCCAATTTTTTTATACGCTTCTGTGGTAATGCAAAAACCCTCCGGAACCTGTATCCCTCTGATCCCGGAGAGTTCGCCCAGATTGGCGCCCTTGCCTCCTACCATCATAAGCTTTGATCTGTCGATCTCGTGAAAGCAAACTACGTATGTATTCATGTTTTCCCTTTTTAGCAATGCAGCATTTTGCAATCTAAATTAGGCAGGAATTATATATCAGTGAAGGATGGCCTATAAAATAAACATTCAAACAAATTGAGCGCTTTGTTGTTGAAGATGCAAAGGGGCAAACAACTTTCGGATCGACTTTATTTATATTCAACGGGGGTTTTATCTTATCAGCGGGGAAGGGCGATATGCTCCTGCGAGATATTCCACCCTTCCAGCCGGAGCTCAGGCGGCGCGCCTTTCAACATAACTTTCGGGCAACTAACCGTTGCCGTTATTGTCCCACCGGGTGGCAAGGAAAAATAATTATCGGACCAGAAGCTGGGCAGGACCTCTTCGCCGTCAGCTATGACCTGCGGGTTCAGGAAGAAGGCGAGCTTGTCTGAAGTGTTCTTAAATCGGACGGTCCAGGTGCTGTAATTTTTGTTACCCGGGTTTACCGTGGCTTGCACCTGCACGCGGGCGGCGGGCATCCGGCGGAGCAAGGTGAAGTCGTGTTGCGGCGACATCCAATAGGTGTTACGGGAAATTGTTTTACCATTGGCGTCGTTGAGCGTTAGCAGAACGAAGGAGATGCCTTTTGTCTTTCTCAGGGGTTCGGCCAGTGAAAGGACAGGTTTAGCGTCTGTGGTGTCGATGGAAGTGTGGCCTTCCTGTTTGAACAGGGCCTTGCCGTTGACGTCCATGATCGTGGCAATATAGTTGAGTCCTTTGCGGGATTGGTAGGTGCGGTTGACCAGCGCTACGGAGGAGTCGTCCAGGTTCAGCTGGATATGCAGGGGCTCACAGGCGCGCTGCATAAAATAATATCCCGCGTTGGGTTCCAGGAACCAGTCGTACACCTGCCAGACGACGCTGGGGAAGGCGGCATTCAGTTTCCAGAGCATGACGCCGCCTGTTTCGCGCAGCTTGTGGCCGGTGGCTTCGAAGATGGCGCGATAGCCGTTGGCATTCAGCAGCTGCATTTTATCGGAGAAATCACGGAGGCTGCCGGGTGCCCCGTAGCGGTCGACCATGGCCTTATGGTAAGTGTCATATCTCCCGTTGCCGGTGCAGGCGTCATGGTAGCCCCAGGTATTGTTGAGCGGATACGGCAGCTTTGGATCGGGCGCCAGGTTGGGGATGATCTTTGCCAGGGTATTGTAAGGCGGTTGGGAAGGGATACCTGTTTCATCTTTGAATACCCAGCCTTTTCCTTCATTGACCAGCTGATAGTATTGTGCATCATCCTGCCAGGAGTAGGGGCCGCCGCTGTATACGCCGGACAGCTTGTTATCGGGCCAGGAGCCTTTCCAGTCTTCAGGCGCTTTGGAGAAACCGGAGGAGCAGGGTATAAAAGGTCTTGTGCCGTCCAGGTTGGCGACGTTGTCCCGCATGGCGTCGTAGAGCTCTTTGCGGGCGTGTCCTTCGTTGCCGCCTGTCCATACCAGGAGGCTGGGGTGATTGCGGATACGGAGGATGGTGCTGATGACATTATTTACAAACACGTTGGTCTGCAGCGGCCAGTCGGCGGAGCCTTTGAATCCGCCGTTGGTGTCGCCTGTGATCCAGAAGTCCTGCCAGACCAGCAGGCCGTAGCGGTCTGCCAGCTCATAGAAATCGTCCGTTTCGCCCAGGCCGCCGCCCCAGATGCGGACGAGGTTCACATTGGCATTTCGGCAGAGCTTCAATTCATAATCATATCGCTGGTAATCCCTGTTCAGCATCATATCAGGCACCCAGGCGCCGCCCACGAGGTGGACGCGCCGGCCGTTGACATAAAAATCCCGGCGGATATAGCCGTGCACATCGGTGGCGGTCGAGCCGACCGTGCGGATACCGAAGAGGAAAGAAGTGTCATCCGAGGCGCCGTGCTGGTCTGCGAACCGGAGGCGGATGCGATAGAGGTTAGGGTTGCCGTATCCGTTAGGCCACCACAGGCGGGGGTTGCGGATCGTCAGGGAAGGGGTGTTGTCCGGGTTCAGGTGGATGTTGCCCGTGGCATTGGCTTCGGCTGTCAGGTCTTTTGTAAAAGTGACGGACTGTCCGCCCGTGAAGTTCTCCGGAGTGATGGTGACGGTGAGCCTGCCTTTGCGCGCCTGGCCGGCAGTGTTGGTCAGGTTGATATTCAGCGAAAGCTTTGCCGTATTGGTATCGGGCAGGTCAGTGATGATCTGCGGGTGCGTGATGATCACCTGTCCGGTGGTACGCAGGTAGACGGGCTGCCAGATGCCGATGTTGCGGTCCCTGACTTCGGGGATCCAGTCCCATCCTACGGAGCTGAGCATGGTGACATTTTTCCCTATGTCGCCGGTGGGTCCGCCATTCTCAAAAAAATCGTCCATGGCTTCCAGCTGGGGTGCGGCGGGCAGGCCGGGTTCGTCCAAGGGATAGATCTTTACGGCCAGGGCGTTGGTCTCCCCTGCTTTGATCGCCTGGTCCGCGTCGAGATAAAATGTTTCGAACATACCCACCATCCGGGAGGAGTCGGCTATGCGGCGGCCGTTTAGCCAGACGTCGGCCCTGTAGTTGATGCCTTTAAAGATCAGCTGAAAATGCCGTCCTTTATCCGTAGCGGGGACGGAGAAGGTGGTGCGATACCAGTACGGTTTTTTACAGGGGTTGGGTTCTCCCGGCAGGTGGCTGTACTGCGCTAAATGATATTGATGGTTGAAGGAGTCGGAGGCATCGGGGATGAGCATATTGTTCATCCCTGTATAGGGATCGGGATAGATCTTATTGGCTACGAGCCCGGTGAGGACGGTGGAGGGCACGGTGACAGGGTACCAATGATCCGGGGCCTGATATGCGGCGGAAGAAAGAGTCGCCCCATCGTCTTTTACGACGGCGGAGGACTGGAGGGTAAAATGAGAGAGCTTTACCTGGCGGACGGATTGGGCTGCGATCGTCAAAGAGAAAAGGCAGACGAGGCTTGTGCTGACGATGGTCCTGGTGGAAAAAAACGGGTTGCTTTTCATATGTTCCTGCTAAAAGTGGCGTTGATCCACCTATAACCGGAGGATCGGAATTTTGTAAAAGTACGTCATATAAGACTTTTCCGTCCACTGTTTCGGATTCCGAATCATGATTGTTGCAGCGGACAGAGCGCTTTCGTGTTATTTTCCCGTCATGTCGCTGTTGCTGACAAAAGCAATCCTTTTACCATCGGGGGACCAGGAAGGGGTGTTGATGGAGCCCTGTCCTCCGTAGACATAAGCCAATACTTTGGGCTTGCCTTTCCCGTCGATGGGCAGCAGGCGGATATAGACGTGTTTGTACGGCGGATGGATCCCCGCGGGGGTCTCTTCCTTCAGGAAGGAGAGGTATACAAACCATTTGCCGTCGGGTGAGATGTGGGCAAACCAGTTATTGAGATTGTCGCTGGTGATCTGTTCCTGCTGGCTGCCATCGGGCCGCATGCGCCAGATCTGCATCAGGCCTGTTCGAACGGAATTGAAGTAGATATATTTCCCGTCGGGGGTGTATTCGGGGCCGTCGTCCAGTCCTTTGGTATTGGTCAGCCTGATCTCTTTTCCCCCGGCGGCGGGTACTTTATAAACATCAAACTCTCCGTCGCGCTCGCCGCAGAATACCAGGTCCTTCCCATCGGGCGACCAGCCATGGAGGTAGGAAGGTCCTTTGGGGGTGACCTGTTTGGGGGCGCCTCCTTCAATGGGCACGGTGTAAATGATGGAGCCGCCCAGGTCTTTTACATAATTGCTCAGGCCGAGCATCTTGCCGTCGAATGAAATGACGTGGTCATTATTGTTACGGGTAACTGATCCTGTATTGATGGTGACGGGTGTCCGGGCAGCGAGGTCAAAACGGTAGATCGATCCTTTGGCGTCATTGAAAATAAGGTTCTTGCCGTCCGGGGTCCAGTTGGGCGCCTGGATGGAATAGGGTACTGTGTAGATAATATCCCGGCGGCCGGAAGCCAGCTCCAGGAGCTCGAGGTTGCTGCCCAGGGTCATCCCGGTATTTTCATCCGATTCGCCCTTTAAAGGGATGGAGATATTGACGTTGCTGAATACGCCTGTCTCCAGCTTGTCTGCGTCATGTGATCCTACAAAAAGGCCGACATAGACTTCGTCACCCAGGTCGATGCCGGAGATGGTATCTGTCTGAAAAGGCTGGCCATATTCGGCTGCGCGCATGATGTAGCGATCGCCCTTTCTTTCCAGCTGGAGGATATTGGCTTTGGTGAGCTTCAGCCTGTGCTCTTCCGTCTGGGCGCCGGAGGTGCGGCGGAACTGAAGGGAGGTGAGCCCGTCGCCATGCTCTACGGCATTGACATGGGGGGACTTGCCGTCCAGGCTCTTACGAACCATCCAGCCTACTTTACGATGCTCTTCTATCCAGCTGCCCAGGAATTCGGCCCGGGTGTAAAGGATGAAATCGCCTTTCATCTTCTTCCATACGAACTGGAATTCATCGTGGTCGCCCCAGATATTGTAGCCGGCGCCGGAGATGACGTACTGGCCGGTGGCCGGGATAAAAACGGCCGAGCCGGGCATTACATTGTTGCCGACATCACCGTGCTCTTCGAAAATGCCCACGCTGCCCTGCTGGCTGCGTGCGCAAAAAGATACCAATATTAAAAGCAGCAATACGTTGATCTGTCTCATCGATTACAATTGAATTTTTTAGAAAATGTGCTATCAGGGGCAACGGGACAAATTTAGCTTTCAATTGCTCAGGGGCGAACTTTCATACTACATCATCCCCACATCACAAGGCTGATCTCCGTCGGAAGGCCCTTCTTTTTACCACAACATCACTACATCATCCGCTGTAAAATCCGTCATGGTCCATACAACATGACATGCGGGTGGAGTATCTTTATAAAAATACCTGCTTTGAACAGACTGCGCCATTGGGGTTCCTGTATTTTGCGAGCTAAAGGTTGCCTGAGGGCAGCCCGGACCCTTGCTTTGGCGGTAATCTGGCTGTTCATGACCTTTTCCGGCGCAGGCCAGAATACCATCGGGATCCCGGAGATCGTCAACTACCCGAGGGAGATCTATGCAGCCGGCACGCAGAACAGGGGGATCGTGCAGGACCAGAATGGGGTGATCTATTTTGCCAATTACGAAGGGTTGCTGAGCTTCGACGGAACGTACTGGAAATGCTACCCCCTCCCGAACAAGACGGTGGTGCGGTCGGTAGCCATTGGCCAGGACAACCGGATCTATGTGGGGGGGCAGAACGATTTCGGCTATTTTTCCCCCGACAAGCGTGGGCGGCTGGTCTATACCTCATTAAAAGGCCTGCTTTCCCAAAAGCATACTTCCTTTTCAGATATTTGGAATACTGCAGTTTACGGGAACGATGTCTTTTTCCGGTGCAGGGAGAGCATCTTCCAGCTGAACAATCAAACCATCACGGTATACCCGGCTGCAACGGAATGGCAGTTCCTGGGGGTCAGCGACAACCGGCTGATCGCGCAGGATGCCAAGAATGGCCTGCTTGAGTTTCGGGACGGCTTATGGGCGCCATTGTCGCTGGCGGAGAATGCGCTGCCGCCGGGATCCCTGGTGACGGCTATTTTCCCCTATGGCAAGGACAGCGCTTTTCTCACCACGGTGAATACGGGGTTTTTCATCCTAACGGGCGGCAGGATCACTCCTTTCCGATTTGCAGACTTTAATCCCTTTGTCAATGAGCGTGTCCTTACCGCCATACCCGTCAACAAGGATTGGATCGCTGTCGGGACGAACCTGGACGGGGTCTATATCGTGAATAAGGAGGGTGAGATCGTTCAAAACCTTTCCCGGAAGGAGGGGCTGCAGAACAACAATATATTGAAGCTGTTCCTGGACAACAACAATAATCTCTGGCTGGGGCTGGACAACGGCATTGACTTCATTGCCTACAACAATGCCGTCAAACATATCTACCCGGAAAAGCTGAATGAAGGCCTGGGGTATACTTCCATCATTTATAACAATGAATTGTTTGTCGGCACTTCCAACGGGCTTTACAGGATGCCGCTGTCCGAGAAGGAGGATATCAGCCTGTTGAATGGCGAATTCATACCCGTGCCGCATACGAGGGGGTCGACCCAGGGATTATCGGAAGTAAACGGATCACTACTGCTGGGGCACCATGACGGGGCTTACCTGATCAGGAACGACAGGCTTGTTCCGATCAGCGAGCATACGACCTATTGGACTTTTTTACCTTTTTCCAATGTGCTGCCTTCTTCCCTGGTAGTTGCGGGCAATGACAAGGGGCTGGATATCTTTCAATATGACCGGGGGTCTTTCGTTTCGAAGGGCAACCTGCCTGACTTTACGGCCTCTTCGCAATTCATGGCCATTGACAATAACAATACCCTCTGGGTAGCGCATCCCTATGATGGGGTGTATAAAGTAGATATCAATGACCTTGCGCATCCCCGGGTAATCTTGTATACGGAAAAAGAGGGTCTGCCTTCCTCTCTCAAGAACCATTTATTCAAGGTGAAGAACCATATTGTGGTGACTACGGAGAAGGGCATTTATGAATATGATGCGAAAAAGAATGTTTTCGGGGTTTCCGCTTATTTCCACGATCTCTTTGGCGAGCGGAATATCCGGCTGCTGAAAGAAGATGAAGCCGGGAATATCTGGTTCATCGAGGAAAATAGCTTGGGGGTGGTGGACCTTTCCGGGCCGAAGCCCGGGACGATCTACTTTCCGGAGCTGAGCGGCAAGATGGTAGCGGATTACGAGCATATCTATCCCTACAATAAGTTCAATGTTTTTGTGGGCGCTGAAAAGGGTTTCTACCACATCAATTACGAAGCGTATAAAAAGAACCGCTGGCCGCTCCGGGTAAAGATCCGGCAGGTGAGAGCATTCGGGAAAACGGACAGCCTGTTGTTCGGCGGTTATTTCGGGGAAGCGGGTGAGGTATTGGAGCAGCCGGCGGGCGCCTTCTACCGTATTACAAATAATTGCAACTCCCTGCATTTCGAATATTCTTCGCCCCTGTATGGGGCGCAGGGCAGTGTGCAATACAGCTATTTCCTGGAGGGCTTCGACAAGAGCTGGTCGGGATGGCAGAAAAAAACAGAAAAAGAGTATACCAACCTGCCGGCTGGCAGCTATGTCTTCCAGGTACGCAGCAAGAGCAACCTGGGAAATGAGTCGCTGGTCAGCAGTTATGGATTTACCATCTTGCCACCCTGGTATTTTTCGATATGGGCGTACTGTGGCTATGGGCTGCTTGTTCTTGCATTGGTATATCTGCTGTATCGCTGGCAGCGGCGCCTGTTGCAGCGCCAGCAGAGAAAGCACGAAGTGGAGCAGAAGCGGCTGCAATACCTGCACCAGCTGGAGATGGAGAAATCTGAAAAAGAGATCATGCGGTTGAGGAATGAAAAGCTGGAGGCGGAGATAGAGCACAAGAATACGGAACTGGCATCTGCGGCCATGCATCTGGTGCAAAAGGGGGAGCTGCTGGGTAATATCCGGGAGGAGCTGGTGCGATTCAAGAAGGGCAATGGCAATGGGGATAGCGCTTCGCCGGCGGATTTTTCGAAGATGCTGCGGATCCTCGGCGAGGAGAATAAGATGGATAAGGACTGGGAGCAGTTTGCGATCCACTTCGATAAGGTGCATAGTAATTTTCTGCGGACGATGAAGACGGTGTATCCCGGGCTGAGCGCGCATGAGCTGAAGCTGTGCGCTTACCTGCGGATGAACTTGTCCAGCAAGGAGATCGCCCAGCTGGAGAATATTTCGGTGCGGGGGGTGGAGATCGGGCGGTACAGGTTGAGGAAGAAGCTGAAGATCCCCACGGAGACGACGCTATTTGATTTTTTGCTGGGGGTGAAGGAGGGTGGTTTATGAATGTAGATCACACCGGCGGGAGTTTTCGAAGCAGTTTCTTACAGAAGTGCAGTAATTCCAGGTACCTTATCCGTATTTTCTACCTTCTGGGGAAGTGCCTCTTTTATAACCTTTAGAAAGACATGTATAATTGACTCATTATCTTTTATTTAATTCGATTCTACTGAGGTCGATAAATGCTCGCTTCCCTGAATTCATACATTAAGAACTAAATTCTAAAATTCAGTACAAAGGATAAGATATGAAACATGCTATTCCATCCAAAAAGGCCTATCATGAAACCATGGTTGCTGTCTATAATTTAATGAACAAGGGAGAAGCTAACCTTACTACAAAAGAGCTTAAAACTCTTGAAGCTATGGCCAAGGCTGCAGAGGAATATGAGGATATTGTACTGGGATTAAAGCCCGGCAAAGAGCCTAAAACAATAACAGAATTGTTGGAGCAAAAGATGTATGAAAATAAAATGACCCAAGCAAAATTGGCTGATATGCTTGGTCTCGGAAAGTCGAAACTTTCAGAAATACTTTCCGGGAAAAGGAAACCCGATGTTTTATTCCTAAAGGCGCTTTACAAAAAGCTAAAAGTTGATCCGGCATTCCTGCTGGAACATGCATAGTTATTTTAAATCAGTCTGAAAAAGTTCAACATCTGCTCGACCAGGGCTACAAAGTCTTGCAAAACAACTGTTTACAAAGCTTTTTCATTTCAGGGTCTACCCATTCTGGCACGCTCTCTTTCGAATCATTATATTTAAGGATTCAAACAATGCCCTTCAAAAGAAGTTTTTGGCTCATGACCTTACTTATTGTATTGGGATGTCATGCGCACGTGCGGAATGAGTTAATCATTCCCCCCAACATTATACCTTGGAGCGCGGATAGTAGTGTGCATTGGCAAGATTTTCAAGGTCGTCCTCCATTTATTAATGATAAGGCGGCACTGACCGGTACGCTCATTAATTATAAACCTACATTCTTAGGTAATGCGATAAGAGTTGAAGTCATTGCATATTTTTTAAAGGACTCCTCCTGGCGGATTAGAAGACCTCTTGGCTACTATGTGCTCAATCATGAAAGAAGGCATTTCGACATTGCAGAGATAGATGCCCGAAGAATAAGGAAGTATTTGCAAGACTGGAGAGGAAACAGTTTAGACGATTACAACTTCTATATCATGAATGGTCGAAAATCTGTTTTTATAGACTCTTTAAGTGCCGAGTATGATTTAGAGACCAACCATTCACGAGATACTGTAAAGCAAGAATTATGGAATCTTAAAATCGATAGTCTTTTAGAAGTTTATAAACCTTATGAAATCACCACTTTCAAGATTTCGATAGGTAGCCATTAAACTCAGGTTAAATATGTCCCCTACCGAACAATTACTGTACCACGACCGTACATACAATAACAGCTCCTTGCTATGAAACCCTTTACAGGAAAGGAATTCAGTACTGGCATTGTTGTTGTGGCGATGCCGGCATAAAACCAGCCTATGCCTTTCAATATCAATCTCAGGATTACGTGGCGTTACCTTTTAAAGGACCGCCTGTCCACCAGTCTTAACCTGATTGGCCTTTCCTCAGGGCTGGCCTGTGCGCTTCTGATCTTTATCTGGGTTGGCGACGAACTCAAAATGGATAAATTCCATAAGAAAGGCGAGCGCCTTTATATGGTGAGAGAGAACCGTATTAAATCCGGAGGTATATGGACCGCGCCTACCACCGCCACCCCTACGGCGGCGGCGTTTGCAAAAGACTTTCCCGAAGTGGAGTACGCGGTTACCGTGAGCGATGCAGGCGATATCACATTAACTGCAGGCCAAAATAATATCCGCGCAGCCGGGAAATACGTCAGCAGGGATTTTTTTAATGTCTTTACTTATCCGATGATCCTGGGGGCGACGGATAAAATGTTACAGGATGAGACCTCCATTCTTCTTTCGGATGTGCTGGCTAAAAAATTGTTCGGAAGTGAAGCGGCTGCGATGGGCAAGCCGCTGATAGGGCAGCATCAGGATAACTATTTTGTATCAGGGGTGTTCCAGGCTCCCGGCGTGCATTCTTCCGAACAGTTCGACTTTGTGCTGCCAATCGAGCCACTCGTAAAAAAACAGCAGTGGATGACAAGTTGGGGAAACACGGGTGTCCGGACTTATCTTACGCTTAAACCAGGCAGCAACGCGACGGTTTTTAATCAACATATTGCCGGATATGTTAAGAAAGCCACGAATGGGGACATAACGCATCGCACACCTTTTATTACCCTTTATTCGGACAGATATCTGTACGGAGATTTCAAGAATGGCGTCGTTTCCGGCGGCCGCATCGACTATGTTCACCTGTTTTCCATCATTGCCATCTTTATCCTGATCATAGCCTGTATCAACTTCATGAACCTTTCCACTGCGAAGGCGGCCAGGAGGATTAAAGAAGTAGGCATCAAAAAGGTCGTGGGCGCCCGCAGGGGCAGCCTTATCTTACAATACCTTGGTGAGTCTTTGGTCATTACCACGTGTTCCGTGCTGCTTGCTTTATTATTGGTAATGATCGTGCTTCCTGCCTTTAATAACATTACCGGCAAACAGCTCACGCTGGACTTTGACTGGAAGCTTACCACTGCTGTACTGGGGGTTACACTGTTTACCGGCCTTGTTGCGGGCAGCTACCCTGCGCTTTACCTGTCCGGTTTTAAACCGGGGCTAATTTTAAAAGGAAAGCTCAGCAGCGCTGCGGGAGAAGTCTTTGCCAGAAAGGGTCTGGTCGTATTTCAGTTCACGCTGTCGGTGATTCTTATTGTATCGGTGCTTGTAGTTTATCAACAGATCAAGTATGTACAATCTAAAAATCTCGGATTTGATAAAAATAATGTGATCTCTTTCACGAAAGAAGGCAAATTTGAGAACGGGCATGTGCAGGAGGCTTTCCTTGCAGAAGTACGGAAATCGCCGTCCGTTGAAAACGCTTCGAGCCTCGAACATAGCCTGACAGGACATAACAGCGGAACTTATGGAGTGGGCTGGCCCGGCCGGGACCCGAATGATAAAACGGAATTTGAAAATATCGGCGTCGATTATGGGCTGGTACAAACCATGGGAATGCAGCTTGCAGCGGGCCGTGAATTCTCGAAAGATTATGGCTCAGACACGCTTGGGATCATGTTTAATGAAGCTGCGATCAAATATATGGGAATGAAAGATCCTGTAGGGAAGCTGGTGATGCTGTGGGGCGAACAAAGGCATATTATCGGAGTGGTGAAAGATTTCAATTTTGAATCCCTGCATAAGGATATAGGGCCGGTGTTTTTCAGGCTTGACCCCGGCGCTTCACGGTTCATGGTGCGGATAAAACCGGGCCGTGAAAAAGAGGCCATCCAGGACCTGCAAAGCCTCTACAGTAAATTCAACCCGGGCTTCACTTTTGAGTATACATTCCTGGATGAAAGTTTCCAGACCCTATATGCGGCAGAACAGCGCGTATCCGTCTTATCCCGCTATTTCGCAGGACTCGCGATCCTTATTTCCTGTCTTGGGTTGTTCGGGCTGACGGCATTCACTGCGCAAAGAAGGCAAAAAGAGATCAGCATCCGCAAAGTTGTCGGGGCTACGGCAGGCAATATCGTAGTAATGCTGTCAGCTGATTTTTTAAAACTGGTGCTTGTCGCGATAGTGGTTGCCTTCCCGGTATCCTGGTGGGCGGTGAACCAGTGGCTGAAAGGATTTGCCTATCGGACCTCCGTCAATGCAGGAATATTCGTCATTGCGGGGCTCTCGATCTTTTTAATCACCATTATTACGATCAGCTTCCAGTCCTTTAAAGCGGCTTTATCCAATCCTGTGAAGCATTTGAAGAATGAATGAGGATTGGCTACATCCTTCACGAGGAAAATTGTGTCAATATCGCCAGTGTTTACTTTTATAATATGTTCCGTTTTGCCATCTTTCGTGACGTCAACATGATCATGAAGCGATGAAATTAGTGTCTGATCTTATTTGCTCTTAACCTCAATCTGAATATCAGGCACGCTACCTTCCAAAGCGGCATTAAATAATCATAATTATGGTCATTATGGTAATTAGGATGAATTTTATCTTCCAGGGAAAAATAAAACTTATCAATAGCTGGCGAGTCTATATGCATTCTCCGTTTGTATTTTCTTTTCATATCTTTTGATAAATCAATTACCTGATCCTGCGCTCCATGCGTCGCTCCAATCAATACCGCCATTTTTCTTTGTCTGTTTGATCATGGCATCGAATTTAACAGCCTGATTTGGTGTTAATACTCCTTTGATCTTTTTGATCGTAGCTGCGCGCAGCGAGAGGCTCGGTTTCTTCATTTTGTCTGCATCGCCATGCTCAGCCTTTTTTATCTTTTCAAACTTCTCAGTAGATTCCTTGTAGATAGCTGCAACCTTCGTGGTCTGATCATTCGTTAATGTCAATTGCTTTTGCAGACCTTTTGCTTTTTCTTCTGCGTTACCTGGTTCCGGATGGGATACCTGGGCATAGCTGGCTGCTGTTAACCCGATCAACAAACAGCATATCTGCCATACTTTTTTCATGTTTCGTTTCTTACGTGATTAATTATCCGAATAGCTGAATATACAAATTTATATTATCAAACTAATATTGGGTGGGTTGATCATTTCTTCCCGGCGCTTCCCCTGGCCGAATCGAACAGCCATTTCCTGGTGTCTACCAATTTCACCATATCGGCTGGGGCGAGCACGGGAAGTTATACTCACAGCGACCCCTATTCAAATCGAACGAATATATCCGAGATTAAAGCCCGGCGCACTAGCCTTTGTGCTAAGAGGCAAAAAAATGTCGGGTAGGCTGGATTCGAACCAGCGATTACGTGCTTCCAAGGCACGGGAGGACGACCTGACTCCTCTACTACCCGAAATAAAAAACCCTCCAAATTGGAGGGCTGCTTAAAATCTTTGAGTATATGACTTACATACACACACGACTTCGCAGCCCGTATCGGGGGTACTGGGGTCGCAGTTGATGTATGTTCAAAATTTTCATGTTGCAAAGGTTAAAAATATTTTTAAAACTTCCAAATATATGCTGACGCAAAATGCTTATAATTTAATGAACAAGGGTGAGGCTAGTTGACCTTGATGACGACCTTGCCTTTCGCGCGCCCGCTTTCGACATAGGTCAATGCTTCTTCTGTTTTCCCAAATGGAAAGACCTTATCGACAACGGGGCTGATGATACCTGCATCAATAAGAGCAGTGATCTTGCTTAACTGGCTGCCTTCCGCCCGCATAAAAAGGAAAGAATAGTCTATGCGCCGGCGTTTTGCTTTTCTGCGTATGCCAAAGCTCAGCAGTGCCATGACCATTTTCAGCGGCCAACCCAGCCGGAGCTCTTCTGCAAAAGCTGGGTCCGGAGGACCGGATATCGAGATAAGCTTTCCACCCGGCTTTAGCACCCGGAGGGACTTTTCGAGTGTCCTGGCGTCCTGGCTGTTCAGGACTACATCATAGTCTTGCAGGATGGTGCCAAAATCTTCCTTTTTATAATCAATCACGACATCTGCGCCAAGTGCTTTAACCCATTCTACATTCGCCGTACTGGTTGTGGTTGCTACAGTGGCGCCAAGGTGTTTGGCCAATTGAATGGCAATGGTTCCGACGCCGCCGGAGCCTGCCTGGATGAAAATTTTTTGCCCTTTTTTCAGGTCTGCTTTTTCAACAAGCGCCTGCCAGGCCGTTAGGGCCACAAGGGGGATAGATGCCGCCTCTTCCATGGTAAGCTTTTTGGGTTTAAGCGCCACATCGGCTTCATTGATTGCAATCTGCTCGGCAAAAGTACCGATGCGATGATCTGCCGGTCGTGCATACACTTCGTCGCCCACTTTAAAGCGGCTTACCTTAGCGCCTGTTTTTGTAATCACACCTGCAACATCGTGTCCTAAAACTAGGGGTGTTTTGTAGGGCAGGAAAGATTTAAACTCACCACTTTTGACCTTTGAATCCAATAAGTTCACGCCGGCAGCATATACCTGCACCAACACGTCGTTTTCTTTAACAACAGGCGCGGCGATGTCCTGCAGATGCAATTTTTCTTTCTTGCCGTAGCGGTCTATAATAAATGCTTTCATTTTGTGAGGTTTGTTCTATGGTTGTAAGGACTGATAAGCTTTCTTAGGATTGACCAGGCCAAAAGCTATTTTCGGGAATAACCGGTTGAGTATATACAGCAATTTTGTATCCCCTACCCGGATGGTATATTGGTCTTTTTTAAGCCCGGATATCAGTCCTTTTACCAGCTCTTCTGTGGTCATTTTTTTATCGTCCCTGGCTGCCGTCATTTCTGTTGCTACAAGTGGCGGCAGCAGTTCGAATACCTTCACGTTGCTGTTTAAGATGCGTAAATGCTCCCTGAGCATCCGGGTGTAAAAAGCTAAAGCTGTTTTAGTAGCCGAATAAGTAGCTTCCAACAGGGAAGGTACGTAACTAAGTATAGAGGTTGTATTGATAATGGCCGCTTCCTTTCTCGATCTCAACATATCCATAAAAAGGTTGTTCAGGCGGATCACCCCCAAGTAATTGACGTTCATTTCGTAAGCGGCCCCTTCCCAGTGTTTGTCGTTGGCAACACCCAGATTTAATGGCGGAACACCAACGCCGGCGTTATTGTACAATATATCAATACCGCCAAGGTCTTTTATCCGGCTGAATAGCGAAGCGGCATCCCCCTCATCGGCTACATCGCTGTTGATGGCGATCAAAGCCGGATTCATTTTTTTGGCAGCGTCCAATTTCTCCTGGTTCCTGCCTGTAATAATAACCTTGGCGCCATTGGTTAAAAATTGCCTGGCCGCTTCCAGGCCGATGCCGGAAGCTCCGCCTGTTATCAATATTGTTTTTCCTTTTATGATCATGATAATTTTTGTACTTTTACTTGCATTTTGCAAGTGCAAATATATACTTTACTTGCAAAATGCAAGTGTTTTTTAAAAATATTTTTATGCCTAAAGCAAAAAAGAGGTCGAATTGTCCGGTGAGTTGTTCTCTCGATATATGGGGAGATAAGTGGTCGCTGTTGATTGTCAGAGACTTGTTGTATGAAAAGGAACGTACTTATGGGGACTTTTTGAAGTCAGCGGAAGGGATCGCCACCAATATTTTAGCCGCCCGGCTGCTGGCGCTGGAAGAAAACAAGATCATTAAGAAATTAGCGCACCCCGATAGCAAGGCCAAAGTGCTATATAGACTAACCCAAAAAGGGATTGACTTACTTCCCATAATGATTGAAATAAGTCTATGGGCCGAAAAATATTTTTCTATCCCGGAAGATCAAAAGGCGCTGTTGAAAGAGGTGAAAAAGAATAAGGCCGGCTTTATTAAAGCGGCGACTAAAGAATTGGAGGGCTGGACCGGATCATCAGTGAATACAGGCACAGCTTGAGAAGTTTGCTGAATATAGCTATCTTAGGGCTAACAATAAAACGCATGCGTAAATTCAAAGCCCTTTCTTTTATTATCGTTTCTCTCATCCTGTCCGCGGATGTTTTGGCACAAACCGACTCTATCGTATTAAAAGATATCACCTGGGACAATGGTTCTCCCGCCGGCATGACAGAGCTATTCATCCCTTCCGGCAATGTCCTTTTAGCCGGCTTTATATACAAAGCCAACGGTGCACAAAAGCATCCTACCCTATTGTTGTTACACGGCTATCCGGGTAATGAGCGGAATCTCGACCTCGCACAGATCGTAAGGGCCCATGGGTGGAATGTCGTTTATTTTGACTACCGTGGCTCATGGGGAAGTCAGGGGCAATTTGGTTTTAAGAATGCTGTTGAAGATGTAGTCAACGTAGTTGCTTTTTGTAAGAAATACCAGGACTCGCTGAAAATCGACATTTCCAATATCGTGCTGTTCGGGCATAGCATGGGGGGCTGGGTCTGCCTTAAGGCGCTGCAGCAACTGCCTGACGTTAAAAAGGGCTTTGCCTTATCGACCTGGGATATCTATAGTGACTATAAAAAAGTCCTCACAGAAAAAGAATTGATGCTATTGGCCAGCGATCCGGACCGTGGCGGCAAGTATTTCGTTTTGAATGCCTCCTTTAAAGAAATATTCAGCCCTGTCTTAAAAAATCCCGGCTATTTTAATTTGGCGGGTGATGCAGCCGCATTAGCCGGGAAACAGATCATCATGCTGGATGAACACGCCCATAACAAGCTATTGGCTAATACCATAAAGTCCCTCAATAAATCCTATTTTGATTACCAGGTCTGGCAGACAGACCATCCATTCACCAATAAAAGAGTCGCCCTGATGAAAATGGTGCTGTCCTTCCTGGACAGGTAAGGAATTTCAGGTACAATATATTATTCAATTTTTAGAGAGCACCTCTTGTATCAACATACGTAAAACCACTTATCGGCAGATAGTTTATATTTAATGTGTAATAGGCACGCTTTGAGCTACGTTATATTGCCCAAAACGTACCCGTATGTTCAATCTCTTTAAGAAAAAGGAAGAGGTCCATCCTATCTCACATATTTTCAGCAACCTGACTGAAAATCAAAAGATGTCGGTTCACAACTTTTTATTCGCTATTATATGTCCTGATAGCGGGAGCATAACCCAAAAGGAAGAACTTCTGCTGAATGAGTTTGTCGGGGCTTTACATATAAGTATTGATCGTTGTTTCGGCTACGTGAAGACTTGTGGATTGGAAAGAACGATCAATGACCTGGATGTGCTGAGCCGGAACCAAAGAGAGTTCCTCGTAGTGTCGATACATGAATTGATCCTACGTGGCGGCAGTCTTAATGACAGAAAAATTATGCGTGTGGTCGACTATTTTGAAAAGATCGGAATTGATACAGACGAGTATATGCATATCGTAAAGAAATCAGCAGCGATCATGCGGCATTTTTCCGGTAGATAAAGACTCAGTCGTTAGGTCTTATCACCTGAAAGGAGATCGTATCGTCACTAAATCGTAACGAGGTATCCGTCAATATTGCCTTTTTATCCAGCTTAAAGTCCAAAGGAATGTGCATCAATATGCTATCCTTCTCCATTTCATATCTTCCCCAATAGTACGTAACACGCCAGTGATCATCTTTTTCCGCCTTTAGGTGGCCGTTCTTTTTAAAATCGAGCTTGAAACCCCCGTCATTTCCAATCTGATAGGTTGTTGCAATAAAGCTAGTCTCAGAATTATCCAGGAACGCCCGCCTTTTTATCTGACCAATCAACATGCTCAGAAAGATCAGGCATATAAGAACAGGCGCGAATACAATTAGTTTTTTATGCCTTATAAACTTCCTGGTATTCAGGATGAAGAAGATAAGGGAGGTTGCAGAAAGACCTATCAAGGGAATGGAATTGATCCATTCGAAAAAAAGGCTCAACGTTTTAATCTGGCGGGTTTCTGCGTACAGTGCAAGCCCCCCAACGATACTGGCTATTGCAATTTGATAAAACTTCATGTTGTAATAGTTAGGTCCACTCCGGGCCATCTCTCTGATACAGGTCGAAGCTATGGATTTTATTTTTTACTTTATTCTTCGTCGTAAGGTTTTCACCTTTAAAATGCCATCAATTTTATTCCTTAGTTCCAGCGGCCTGGCAGGGACTAGCGTCGAACCTGATCCTTTTTCCTGTAGAACGGTCATATATGGCGTAATCCCCCCCCGGTATTGTCGTTTTCAACCAGCGTAAAGTCCTGAAACACCTTCGATATTTGTATTGTCAAGAAAATTCAAATAATCTTAAGAACGTTTTATGAAAAGAGTATTAATTATTGCCATGCTTTTTTTTGCAGCATTTCAGTCGAACGGGCAGCAGCTTAAACCTGCCGACAGTGGTTATGTGCCTGTCAATGGTATTAAAGTTTATTACGAAGTATACGGTGAGGGCAAACCTATCGTATTATTGCATGGTGCCTTTATGACCATTGAGACGAATTGGGGGCAATTAATACCTGAATTGTCAAAAACAAGAAAAGTAATTGCCATTGAATTGCAGGGACATGGACATACACCGTTCTCAGACAGAAAATTAGAACTCCCTACCCTGGCAAGTGATGTGGCAGGGGTAATGGACCATTTAAAAGTTGACAGTGCCGATGTTGCAGGATATAGCATGGGTGGCGCTGTGGCGTACCAACTGGCAATACAAAGCCCTAAGCGGGTAACAAGATTGGTGATCATTTCTTCTACTTATAAAAGTAGTGGCTGGCGGCCCGAAGTAACGAATGCATTCAAAAGTATGAAGCCTGAATTTTTTACGAATACTCCTATGAAAACAGCATACGATGCAGCTGCACCGGACAAAACAAAATGGACAAAGTTCGTGGAACAGATGATTGCTTTTGTCGGGATGCCATTCGACATGGGTGACGCCAATATTGCGAAAATCACTTCGCCTGTATTGCTTATCTCGGGCGACAATGATGGCCTGGATAAGATTGAGTTGATAAAGACATATCAACTACTGGGAGGGGCTGTATTTGCGGATTTCGGACCGATGCCAAAATCACATCTGGCCATTGTTCCTTCGCAGGGGCATGTCAGCCTGATGATGCAGACAAAAACAATATCAGGTTACCTGGATGGTTTTTTAAAGTAAACATAATGCAGACGCCCCAGGCTGATGCTATTCTTCCTTCCGCACCTTCAGGTTTACCGACATGTTCCAAGGTGTGGGGCATATACCTGGTTCTATAATCTTTGCTTACCTTTATAAAAAAAACGTGTACGATATTTTTCAGCAGTACCTTGATCGGAAGATCGAATTGACCAATGACGAAAAAGAATTGATACGCTCCGTATCAATTCTGAAAAAATTACGAAAAAAACAATACTTACTGCAAGAGGGTGATGTGTGGAAATATCATGCCTTCATTTCCAAAGGTTGCATGCGTATGTACGCGGTAGATGATAAGGGCATCGAACATGTTATTTATTTCGGTGTAGAAAACTGGTGGATCGGCGACCGGGAAAGCCTGCTAAACCAGACGCCGTCGCGGTTGAACATCGATGCGATCGAAGACTGTGAGGTGATATTATTTACCGACCCGAACTTTGAAATGATCTGTTCTAAAATTCCGGCTTTCAGGGATATGATCCATGCGATTATTTCAAAGAGTTTAAATGTTAACCAAAACCGTATTTTATCCAGCATTAGTAAATCCGCTGAAGAAAAATACCTGGATTTCATCCAAAAGTATGCTGACTTTGCTATGCGTATTCCGCAGGCCATGATAGCTTCTTACCTGGGCATTAAACCTGAAACACTTAGCCGCATCAGAAATGGCATAACAAAAAAATAATTGTTCCTGTTCATTATCCATCGTCTTTAAAGAAGCGCTACAAAAGCTCCTTTTGCTGTATGCTTATGTCAATTCAGTATTTTCCCGCTTGATGTAGATCAATTTATTTCTTGCCTTACCTCATTCACCAGGTTTTATGGTTGTAACAACTTTGTGTTATCACAATAACAAAAAATTACAACCATGTCAAAGACAATTTTTATCACAGGCACCAGTACCGGTTTTGGCAAGCTTACTACCATTACATTAGCCAATGCCGGTCACACCGTAATTGCCGGGATGCGTAACATATATGGAAAGAATGCCGCCGTCGCGCAGGAACTATCGGCCCTACCCAACGTAGAAGTAGTGGAAATAGATGTAACCAGCGACGAATCAGTAAAGGCTGCGTTCGACAAAGTGCTGGCGAAATATGGCAGCATCGACGTACTTGTCAACAACGCCGCAGTTGCTGGCTTTGGTTTACTGGAAGGCTATACACTGGAACAGATCCGAAAAATATTTGAAGTGAATTTTTATGGCGTGTTGCGCACTTATGACGCTGTGCTACCCTCCATGCGATCGGCTAAAAATGGCTTGATCATCAACATTACTACCGGCGCCAGCGGGCACACATTGCCCTTTATGGTCCCTTACATGGCTTCCAAATTTGCAGTGGAAAGTATTACCGAAGGCATTCAGGATGAACTGGCCGATTACGGTATCGAAAACGTAAGTATCCAGCCCGGAGTGTATCCAACAGAAATGAACAATGGCTCCAAAGCCGGACTGAACGCAGATAAAGAAAATATCACCGCGGAATATGGTGAAGCGGCTACGCAAAAATTCACAGCATTAGGAAATTCATTATTTGGCAAAATGGCGCAGTTCAATATGAACCCCCAAACCATAGCGGATGGTATCCTGGATTTGATAAGTATGAAAAAAGGCAGTCGCCCACTACGTTTTCCGCTGGATGCCATTGCACAGGGAACTGACAAAGAATTTATAAAAGCCCGTGCTGATAATAAGGCAAAATGGCTGAATGCGTACAATGGCTAAGGAGACTGGTTTTAACAATTTTCAATTTATATACATCTTTTACGCTGTACCCGTACAAAAAAGCTTTTAAAAATCTAAAAAAATAATACAATGACAACCGCAAAAGAGCTATTGATGGCTTACCTGCAAAACATTAATAACGCTGATGAAGCTATAACCCTGTTTGCAGACGATGCAACTATAGAGTTACCTTATCTCAACAGCCTGGGCTTACCCTGGCGATGGAGCGGCAAGGAAACGCTGTACAAATTTCTGCAAAACCTCCCGAAGACATTCCCCGGATTTCAATTTCAAAATATCCGGATACATATTGATACCCCGGAGCAGGCTTTTGGCGAATACGAAGTAGAATGTACCGTCGCTTCTACCGGCAGACCTTATCACCAACATTACATGGGAAGACTTGTAGCAAAGGAGGGGAAAATAGTACTGCTTCGGGAAGCGCTTGACTTAGCGCAGGTTGCTAAAAGCTCATTTCCAAATGGCGTTGCCGATCTGCCCAAAAAGTAGACATCTGTAAATATGACTTCATACATAAAAATTGAATTAATTAATATAACAGAATATGCAATTATTATCAAAAGAAAGTCAGGCAACTCAGGAAGTACTTGACGGTTTTTTTCAGGGAACTTCGCAGAACGCCCCAGAGGTTATTGCAAGATACTTAGCTGAAGATGTTGATTTCTACATCGCAGAATCTCCCTATATGCCCTGGACAGGCAAAAAGAATAGCAGGAACGAGGTTATTGTGGCTTTACGCCAATTGACAAGTGCACATAACACAGCGGAAGATGATTTTGAAATGGATCATATTTTTATTGACGGCAAAGAAGCAGCCGTTTTCGGTAAAGCCGGGAGAACGGTGATTGAAACAGGAAAAAAGTTCAAAGAACCTTTTTGTATGCGGTTTACTATTGAAAATGGATTAATCACAAAATTCCTGATGCTGGAAGACTCTCGTCAGATCGAAAAAGCATTTACGAAGGAGTAATATAAGCACCATGAAAACAAATCAGTTGAGAATTTGCCAGTCCTGATCTAAAAGTAGTTGCAGCACTCTAAAAACAAAAGCCTTTAGAATTTTTAAATCTGAAGGCTTTTATTGGAACCTCTTGCCAAAAATTACCGATTATTGCATTTCCAATCCTTGCCAAGAAAAATGATGCAATATTTGATTTACTAAGTGCATATAAAATTACTCAGGACCCTAAAGTGAACGATCTTCTTATGATCTATTCTGAAATAATTGGAAAAATAGCGGATAAAATAAAAGGACTACCAGATAAAACAGCATTGTCATTTGCTGTTGTTAAAAATGGGAAGGCAGATTTTCATGGAATGATCAAAGAAAATGGAGACATTAATGAAATTAATAATAATACTGCTGCTTTTGAAATAGGCTCCGTTACAAAAGCCTTCACTGGCAACATATTAGCGCAGTTAGTCGTTGAAAAGAAGGTTGATCTTGACGATCCGGCTCAATATTTTCTTCCATTTCCTCTACTAAATAATCCCCCAATTTCCCTAAGGCATCTGGCACTGCATACTTCCGGCCTCCAAAGAATGCCACATGATTTCGAATCTCAGCCAAATTATGACAAGGACAATCCTTTTAAGAACTATACGGAGGACCAGCTGACCGCCTACTTAACTCAAAACCTGCGGTTGGATAGTTTGCCTGGCGAGAAACACCTATACTCAAATCTGGGATCGGGCTTGTTGAGCTATATCATTTCAAAGATTGAAGGAAAACCTTTTGCAAAAGTAGTTGCCGAAAGAATCTTCGGGCCATTGAAAATGGCCAACTCCACCTTCGATGTCCGCGAAGTACGAACAGAAATGGTGAAAGGTATTGACGAGCAGGGCAATTTTTGCGCGCATTGGGATGGCGGCATTCTCGATGGTTGTCTAGGCATTATTTCCACCGCGGAAGACTTGTCCAGATTTGCCATCATGACATCCGACCTATCGGATGCGGCTGCTAATTTGCAGGCAAGAGAACCTTTTTTTGTTGATGCTCTTGTAAAGAGCAACCTGGGATGGGGTGAACGTTTGATCCTACCGCAAAATATTTATATGCAGGGACTTAATGGTGGAACCGGCGGATACGGCGCCTCTATACTCGTCAACCGCAGGAAGAATTGCTCAGTTATTGTACTATCCAATATTTGGCCCTGGCGATATATGGAATTAGTTTTTCCGCAGGTGACAGCATTATTTATTGAAGTGTCTAAGGATAGCTAATAGTTTTTGCGTGGAATCCGCTACACCAAATTCTTCTTAATATAAGTTATACTTTTCGTGATGCTGTCGAAGGGTGAGCCGGGGCATTTATCCTGTTCGACAAAGAAGTATTTCATCCCGGCGTGGCTGGCGTGGGCGAAGATCTTTTTAAAATCGATGGTGCCATTGCCTACTTCCGTAAAAGAGTGTTCGGGCGTGGCATCCATATCCTTCAGGTGCCAGAGGGGGAAACGGCCGGGGTTCTTTGCGAACAGTGCGATGGGGTCCTGGTTTGCCTTGGTGACCCAGTAGAGGTCCATTTCCATTTTCACGAGGTTCTTATCGGTATTTTCGAGCACTACATCATAGGGATATTGATCGCCCTGTTTGTCGAACTCGAAGTCATGGTTGTGGTAGCAGAATTGTATACCGGCCTTTTTGCATCGTTCCGCGGCCTTGTTAAATTCGCCGGCCAGCCATTTGTAGTGGTCGAGTCCTTTTCTTTCAGCAGGGGACAGCCAGGCGCAGACCATGTATTTTATACCCAGGGCGGCGGCATCGTCCACGGCGCGGTCCCAGTCGTTCAGCAGGGTGCCTTTCATCTCTTTTTCCTTTCCCAGGTCCTCTCCCAGCCTATAGTGGCAGCTGGGCATCACCAGTCCGTTGCTTTTCAGCAGATCCTTAAAGCTTTTGGGGTCCATGCCATAAAACTTTTCGGTGCCTGTGTAGGTGGCCCCTTCCAGGGAGTTGTACCCTATCTGTGCGACCTTTGCCAGCGTACCGGCAGGATCGGAAGCCATGGCGTCACGCACCGTATAGAGCTGGAGGCCGATGGTGGGCTGGCCGGCTTTTATGAAGGAGGAAAGCGCGGGTGCTGCAAGCACTCCGGCGGAATAAAGGGAAGCGGAGCGGAGGAATGATCTTCTTGTGTACATCGGTAGTTTTTTAAATATGGAAGTTGTCGTTCTTATTATATTATATGGATAAAGGTAATTTTTCCTCTTTACCGGGCGGCTTCAGGCACTACTTCACTACCACATCACCCGGGTTCTCATGCTCAATTTACCACAACATCACTACATCATAACCTATATCGGCGCTAATTTCCCGGAAAAGGCGCCGCCGAAATTTGTAACTTTTCACAAATTAAGCCATATGAGATTGCAAAAATTCTTCTGTCTACTCATATTTTTCGGGGTGGGGGTTTTTTGTTTTGCGGGTTCCCGGCCGGGGGACGAACACAAGACACTGCCCATCGGGGCGCAGGCGCCGGACTTCCGGCTCACGGGGGTAGATGGGAAGACCTATACCCTTTCCTCTTTCCGGGATGCCCGGGTCCTGGTGATCGTCTTTACCTGCAACCACTGCCCTACGGCCCAGGCATATGAAGACCGTCTTATCCGCCTGACGGCTGATTACCGGGACAAAGGGGTATCTGTGGCGGCCATCATGCCCAATGACCCTCAGTCTGTCCAGCTGAGCGAGCTTGGATATACGGATATGGGCGACAGCTTTGAGGAAATGAAAAGGAGGGCTTCGGAAAAGCATTTCAATTTCCCTTACCTGTTTGACGGGGCGACGGAAGCCGTCTCCAAGAAATATGGACCAGTGGCCACCCCTCATGTGTTTATTTTCGATAAGGAACGCAAGCTGCGTTATAGCGGCCGCATCGACGATGTGGAAAAGCCTACGAAGACGCCCAATTCCATGGACACGCGAAATGCCATTGAGGCTTTATTGAAAGGCTTGGAGCCTCCTGTTACGACGACGAAGGTGTTTGGCTGCAGCATCAAATGGGCGGAGAAAAGCGACTGGACCGTCAAAGCAAAACAGGAGTGGGCGAAAGAGCCGGTGAAGCTGGACACGATCGATGTCGCGGGACTGCAGGCGCTGGTGAAAAACAATACAGACAAGCTCCGGCTGATCAATGTATGGGCGACCTGGTGCGGCCCCTGTGTGACGGAATTCCCGGACCTGGTAGATATCAACCGGATGTACCGGCGCAGGGATTTCGAGTTCATCACTGTCAGTGCGGATGAGCCGGGGAAAAAGGATAAGGCGTTGAAATTCCTTCAAAGTCAAATGGCGTCGGGCACCAATTATATCTTCCATATCGACGACAAATACAAGCTGATCGAGGCGGTCGATCCTAAATGGCAGGGGGCGTTACCTTATACCTTGGTGGTTGCGCCAGGCGGGAAGATCATTTATGCGAAGGAGGGACCCATCGATCCGGCGGTACTGAAGAAAGCTATTGTGGATGATCCGACTATCGGGAGGTATTATTGAGTGGAGATCCTGACATATACGTCCCCCGTCGGGTATCCGCCAACGTTATACGAAAGCATGTCATTCTCAACAAATACATAAACCGTCATGGCGTTTGTGTCGTTGTCATAAATGATCCTATCCATCATCTTCCCCGTTGGCTGGTATTTTTCCCTGACTATTCTATATGTTCCCTTTTTTTTCAGCAGTCCGCCAGTGTACTTCTCATATGTATTGGCTTGGTACTTATAGATATTACCATTCCCCGGGGGAAAATTCATGGTGGCCACGCCGGCACTATTTCTCCGCAATTCCCAGGTGCCGACAATCAAAATATTGGTAGCCGATGTAGTGTCGCTACTTTTTTTACAGTTTGAAAAAAGGCATAGAATAGAAAACATTGCAAGAATAAGACGGTGCATAAGCAAGGGTTTGCTCATCTGACAATAAAAGGTGGGAAAGCGTTGCAACGCGTATAAATACCGTTTTCCCGGAGATTATTTCGTGCTACCGCTGGCGCTTTCCACCGGATGCGATTCTTCCTCCTCTTTATCCTCCGTCTCTTCCAGCTGATCGCCTTTTTTGGTTCTGCCTGCTTTTACTTTTGGATTTTCCTGGGTTCCCGTGACCTTGACGGGTATGCCAATCAATCCGAAAGGAGGAAGGCCTACCCGGAACTGGAGGTTGAGCCGTCCGTCGAAAGCGGCCTGTCCTTCCATGCGCAGGCGAAAAGCGGACACTTTCATGCGGGTGCGGGCGATGGTGATAATATTATTGTTGATGGTGGACTTAATATCGACTTTCGACAAGTCGGGATCCGTCACGTCCTTGTTCGTCTCTTTGCTGACGGCGCTGAAAAGCTTCAGCCCCTTGACCTTTACTTTACTAACAGACAATACACCACCGCCTTTGAGGGAGGGATATACGGGATGCATGTTGCCGTCCAGTTTGCCGGCCAACTGGTAGTCCAGGGATATAATGCCCTGGGCTTTGGCGGCCGAGGTGGCCATGTCGTGGAAGATCTTTACCTCTTTATACGCCCGCTGTACGTCGAAGTCCTTTGCTTTGATGCGATAGTCAAACATGGCCCGCTGAGGGGAAAGGCTTTGATACGCGGCATTCATTTCCACGGGTGCGCCGATGAGCGTAAAGCGGGTCGTATCCAGGCGCAGCCTGCCGCTGTCGATGGTCATGCCGCCTGTGAAATCGTTCAGGTCTATCCCATTGTACCGAACCCGCTTCACCTTTGCATTGAAGCCTACGGAGATGTCGCCGGGGATGATAACGACGCCTGTCTGGCCGGCGGGAACGGAAGATTCGACGGCGGAAGGTTTGTACACAGCAAAGCTGACATTGGCAGGTGCGGAGGCGCCGGGAGTGACAGTGCCGGGGTTTGCGAACGCCATAAATTCGTCCACCAGGAGGTAATCGCTGGTGAGATCAAAATGGCCTTTCACGGGCTGGCCTTTGTCGGTGATATAGCTAAAAATATTCGAGAGCCAGCCGTTGAGAGATGCTGTCGTCCTTCCGTAACGGAAGTCAAATTCATCGAACCACATTTTGTCCTGATCAAACCGGAACAAGCCCCTGCCGATCCTGAAAGGCATGGGGAAGAGCTCGGAGCTGACCAGGAGGTCCTTTACTTTCAAGGTACCGGAATTATAGAGGCGGTCATATCGCCCGGCCTGTGCATCGCTTTGCCGGCCTTTCAGGGAGAGATCGGCTTCGATGAAGCCTTTTACGTCATAGCCTTTAATGGCAAACACCTGGTAGATCTTGCCCAGGTCGAGCAATCCCCGGGAAGTGATGTTGTAGCGCAGGTCCTGGAAATTCTTCAGATCGGCCTTCAACACAAAGGGCTGGCCTTCGAAGCGGAAGGAGAACGGCGTCACTTCCACTTCCAGGTTCTTCAGCGTGCCGGTGCTGTTCCAGATATGCGCGTTGACCTGGATCCGCTCCAGGGCGTGGGGATAATATTTCGTTTTAAGGATCCCATTGTTCAATTGAAGATCGGCCACGGTAACGGGGAATATTTTGCGTTCCGGCTGATACTTCCCGTTGGACAGGATATGCACCTGCAGATCTCCTGCAAGGTCCATGCTGTCGAGTGGCATCACCTGTTTCAGATCGGATAAATGGAAGACGGACTCCAGGCTGGCATCGACGGGAAAGTCGCGGGCATTGCCCAGCTTAAAGAACCCTTTGATATAATTGCTTAATACACTGGCATTGATATTCTCGAGCTCGAGGCGGATATTGCGGTAGTCGTTGTTGGCGCAGGACGCGTCGAGATTGAAGCTGATGTCCTTTATTGCTTCCGGAAAGGAGGCATATTTGAAATAGCCCTTACTGAGCGAGCTTTTGACAGAGAAACGGGGTATGCCAGTCACGATGGTGTCATAGGCGACTTTACGGAGACTTGTCTTGCGGACCACGCGGGTGCTATATTGTCCTTCCGCCCCGGCATGGAGATCATAATGGCCTCCCAGGTCGATGGAACTGATGCCTAAAGCCTTACTCCATTTCTGCAGGTCCATCCCGGCATCGATGTGGCCTTTTATCCAGGGCTGGTTCAGGCCTTTCAGCTGTAAGGCGGCACTGAAGTAATCCTTATCGATGTTGAAATAAACGGTGTCTATGATCGCTGACAGGCTATCGGGATCCAGGCCTGGCAGCCGTGAGCGGAAGCTGAGCAGGAGATTTTTCAACGGCGCGGGGGCCTGCGCATTGGCGAGATACCCGTCCCTGATCTTCATGTTCAGGATGAGGTCGGGCATGATCTTAGCGGAGCTGATATACTTACCCGTGAGGGACGCATCGAGATCACCGGAGCCTTTCAACTGCATCCTGCTGAGCCAGTTCAACATGTCAGGGGGCATGGCGGTGAAGATATCGTGCAGCCCGGCGTCCACGGACCGCATCTTAAAGTCCATATCATATCCATCTTTCAGGAATTCGAACCGGCCCGTAAAGTCAACGGGAAGCTGGTTGATCATCAGCTTGTTCTTTTCGAAGAACAGGCCAAAGGAGTTCGTGTTGATCCTGGTGAGCAGATCGGCATCGATCTTTTTGTTGACGAAATAGGCCTGGCGGTTGTAATACAGGTCCATGGACGCCACTTCCATATGCGTGGTCAGGTCGAAAATAGCCTGGTTGAGGTCGCCGCTCCCCCTGTAATCGATGTCTCTCATGTTGATGAGTATGGGCATTGTGCGGTCGTTGTATACGAGCTTACTCTCTTTGATAACAATTTTCCTGATCTTCAGGGATGCGTCCGACGAGTCGGTGGCATGAGCGTCTTTGGTGCTTTCCTTGCTCGCATATACGTTATAATTGGCCTTCCCCGCCGAATCCACCTGTATATTGATAAATGCATGGGTAAAGAAGATCTTGTCGATCCTCAGCGTGGAGAATACGCTACGCAGGTCGACGCCCAGGGCTGCTTCGTCCGCCTCGATCAGGGTCTCTTTTTCAAAAGGCGCCGAGCCTTTCAGCTTAAAGTCATAGAGTGTCAGTGTCAGGGCGGGGAAATGTTTGAAGAAGGACAGGCGTGCCGAGGAAAAGCTTAGTTCGCTGCGCACGCTGCTCCTGGCCCACTGACGGATCCTGGCAGACACGAAACCGGGAAAAATATAAGGGAGCAAAAATAACAACAGGATGATACAGCCTGTGGCTATGCCGCCGATCTTCAAGGTTTTAAAGAACAGCCGGTGGAAAGGTCGGTTCATAACAAAAACTATTAAGAAACTATTATACCGCTAAGAGTATATATTTAAGTGTAAAAATACTAATATTAAGAAAGTTATCTATTTTTAATCGGCCGCGCACCTCACGGCCATGAAAAGCCTTAATCTATGCCAACTTCTGCCATTCCCGAAAACAAAAAGAACCGCGCACGGGCGGCTGTTGAAAAAGAAGCGAACCTGGACGCTATCGTGGAGAATTTCGATGGGTTTGTCTGGAGCATCGACCGTGACCTTCAATATATTGTACTCAATACCGCCTTACAGAAGAAGATAAAGGAGCTGGCCGGCCTGGAGGCCCGGGCGGGAGATAAGATGACTGATTTGATCGGAATGCTGGACCCTACGAAGGCCCGGATCTGGGAAAAGATCTGTCAGCGGGGATTTGCGGGTGAGCGTCAACGGGTAGTGGAAAAGTTAACCATCAACGGGGATGCGGTCTTTTATGAAGTTTCGATCAACCCTATCCGCAAGGGCAGCGAGGTGGTAGGTCTTTCCTGTTTTGCCCGGGACCTCACGGAGGAGACGCTGACGGAACAGAAAGCGCAGATGAACGAGATCCGTTTCCGAAGCCTGATCGAGAAAGGAACGGATATCATTGTCGTCGTCAATGACAAAGGCAGCATCGCTTACACGAGTCCTTCCATCGAGCGTATTTTTGGGATCACCGATGCGGAGAACCTGGGCAAGAGTGCTTTCGACTATATCCATCCTGAGGACCTTCCCCGGCTGGTGGAGACCTTTATGGAGGTCCTGAGCAGTCCGGGCAAGCCTATCTTTGTGCAGGCCAGGGCGCAGAAGGAGAGCCGGCTCTTCTGGGTGGAAGGGATCGTCACCAATCTCCTGGGTGTAGAAGGGGTTAATGGCGTGGTATGTAATTTCAGGGATGTCACGGAGCGAAAGGAAATAGAGAAAAAGATCATGCAGGCCGCCATCGATGCACAGGAGCGGGAAAGAGAAGAGATCGGCCGGGAGCTGCATGACAACGTGAACCAGATACTTACCACCGCCCGTCTTTACCTGGACTGTATACTTGAAACTCCTTCAGAGCAGGAATCCATTATCCGGCGCAGTAGCGAGATCATAACTTCGGCCATCGAAGAGATCCGCAAGCTATCCCGGAGCATGACCCAATCCTTTCACAAAGAGCTGGGGTTGAAGCTGTCCATCGAAGATCTTTTGCAAAACATCCGTCAATTACCGGAGGGTATCCTTGTCACTTTTGACTTTTTCCTGCCGGGCGAACAACATCTTGACGACAAGCTGAAAACGACCATCTTCCGTATCGTGCAGGAACAATTAAATAATGTGCTCAAACATGCCGCAGCCTCCACGGTCCATGTTTCTCTGCTGGAGGATGGTCCTGCTCTCTGGCTGCGTATTCACGACAACGGGCAGGGTTTCGATACGCGTAAGAAACGCGATGGTATCGGTATCAATAATATCATCAGCAGAGCGGAGCTCTTCAACGGCCAGGTGGAGATCGAATCTGTGCCGGGTAAGGGTTGTACCTTATCCGTGAGCTTCCTGCATCACTGACCAGCGGGCGTCTGCTTTGGTCCTGAGCAGGGGGCTGATCAGGCGGACCCACTTCTTACCAACGGCCAGGCTCCATTGAAAGGTCCGCAGCGTATCGTGGCCTGTAATATCCAACCGTTGAACCAGGAATCGATGTTTCAGCGGGAAGGGGTTGATACGGTTGCCGATGCGGAAGGCCAGGCTAATCCCTTTGTCTTCAAGGACCTCGAAAAGCGTGGACTGGTCGAGCCCCTTCCGGCGGGGATAAGCGCCAAAGGGATAGGCCAGGCAGGGCTGGTAAGGAAGATCCATTGCGCTCAATGCCATCATACTCAGTTCCAGATCTGCTGCCAGCCGGAATGGGTTGAGCTCCGCATAGCTCCGGTGGTCAAAAGAATGTAGTCCAATTTCCACCAGGTCCGGGTCCATCCTGCGGATGTCTTCGGCTGTCAGGCAGGGGAGGCCCCTGTATTCTCCCTGGTGGATGAAGGCGGGCACAACAAAGAGATTGATGCGGATGCGATATTGTTCAGCCAGGGGATAGACGATCTCCAAAATATCCTTGAAGCCGTCGTCGAAGGTGACCAGGACCGGCTTTGCCGGAAGGCTGCCATTTCCTTCCGCCGCTGCGATGAGCTCGCTGAGCTGGATAGTGGAATAGCCGTGTGTGCGCAGATAGCGGAATTGCGCTTCCAGCTGTCCTGCGTCGACCGTAAGATCGTCCCTTCTTCCATCGCCGGACACGCTGTGATACATGAGCACCCGCAGGTTGTCTTTTCGCAGCAGGCGCTGACCCATATACCGGATGAGGTCGAAGATCATTGGTTTGGAGGGGTGAAAGGTGTAGGAGCGGTTGGAGCGGTGGCGCGCAGCTCCCTGATCTTTACATATTTGAGAAAGTGGTACTGCGCGTTGAAGACTGACCAGTAAAAGCCTTCCAGGCCATTTAGAAAATTCCGTTCGAGGAAATAATACCGAAGGAAATAATATGGCAGGGCGGACAGGACGGCCAGGATGGATTTTTTCTTTCCTTTTCCCACGGCTTCACGGGCTGAAAGGGATGAATAGCGGTCGTATTTTTCGTTCCATTGCCGGAGATTCGCATAGCTGTAGTGCAGCATCTTACCTTGTAACCGGCCGGTCTCTCCTTTCAGCTCCAGCTTTTCGTGGACCAGGGCCATGTTGAAATCCCCGGCCTGCCTGTTGAAAAGACGCAGAAAATACCGCTGGCTTTCTTTTCCATGCAGGAATTCCCGTCCCAGGAATACCAGGTTCATAGGAAGCTGGTATCCTGTACAGGAGGGGTTTTTCGCCATCGTGTCCTGGATCTCCCTGCACAGGCTTTCAGAGGGCACCTCATCTGCATCTATGCACAGGATCCAATCATTTTTGGCCCTGGAGACAGCGAATCTTTTCTGAGCGCCGTATCCGTCAAAGGATCTGAAAAAGATCTTGCATCCAAATTCCCTGCAAATTTCCAGCGTATCATCGGTGCTGTAGCTGTCTACGATGACTATTTCGTCACACCAGGATAGCTTAGAGAGGGTTCGTCGGATGTTCCGGCTTTCATTAAAGGTGATAATGACTGCACTCACTTTTTTAGCGGGTATCGGCATAGAACGGGCAAGGGTTCCAGATAAGACACCCCTGGTGTCTTCCGGTGTTTGTTGAAAGGTTAGCATACGGCGTGTTTCAACAGGAAAACGCCCGGGCATGTTAATACCCCTACGAGGGGAGCGATATTATTTTTAAAAAGCTCAGCGCATGGTGTCGAAATAATAAACCCACTGATGTTTACTGCTGCCTCCAAATATGCCCAGGCCATTTTGGATATTGCCCGGCGGGGAATAGAGCTGCCCGGGAGGAACGGAGCCAATGTCGGATTTGTATTTTTCGTACCAGAACCAATAATTATACAATTCGGGGCTGACGGACTTGAGCTGAAGCAATACGCGCCCCCGCCCTTCCGGGTCCGCGGATATGAAATTCTTTCGATCTATGAGCACCGTGGTGGTATATTTCCTGCCGACGACATGGCCCGGCCAGAAGATCCTGCGGAAGGGGCTGTCCAGGCTGCTGACCTGGGCGTTGTCCACGTTGGCGTCATCCGTGAAAACGTTGAGCCGTGTGAAGCTATTGGTTGTGGAAGAGTCGCAGAGCAGATGTACTCCCGGTCTGTTCTTTACCTGCTCATATAAGGTCTTCCCCTCGGGACGCTCGTAACTGTAACGGACGCCTTGCCAAAAAAAATAATGTGTAACACGCATCAATTCTTTTAGCGCTTCAAAAACAAAATAATGGGAAACGCCGGGCGAGTCAGTGATGGTGAACCTCAGGCGCAGCATGGGGTTACCGTTGCGGGTATCCGTAGCGGTGTCGACAGCCGAAATGTGCAGGGATGGCGGTATGGTGGTCTGTGCCGTGACGGTACCCGACAGGGGGTCCTGTACCTGAAGTGTATAGGTCATATTATACCGCGGCTTCTGAGGGGCCGTATAGATCGACGCGGGATTGCCTGTATAATCGGGAGAGGTGTTGAGCTTAAGCGTCCAGGACCTGCCGTCCTGCCGGGCGATCTTTACGTTGGCGGAATTCACCTTTTCAAAGCTGATGATCCCTCCTGTGCCGACCTGTATACTTTTACTGACCGGTATTTTTATGGAGTCGCCAGCCGTAAGCTCGGCCAATATTACCAGTTCATTGTTAACCGGCTGGTCCTGATAAGGGTCTTTCCTGCATGCTGTTGCGCCGAGCAGTGTCCAAACCAGCAATCCCGGCAGCGCCAGGCGTATAATAAAGGAATATCGTGCAACTTGCCGCATCAAAAATCGACTGTGGATGACAGGTAGGGGGTTATGTTAAATAATTGGTTTTTCATGACGATGACAAGGGATTTGCTGTGCAGAGACCCTTCCAATCCATAGCTATATTGACCGGGTGCGCCGTATACATTGTAAACACCGGCCGTCCAGTTGAAACCAAACCGTCGTTTGCGGGGCGGGTGATAGCTGGCTGAAAGGTCCAGGCGATGATAAGGCCTGGTACGATAGTCATTGACGCCCGAAAAATGATAGATGAACCGATAGCTTTTCAACAGGTCGTCCGGATTGGAAATCTGCTGGGCGTTGTCGTAATCCGGGTAGATCCGTTCCGGCAGCGTAAAAACATCGCCCGAAGATATCATCCACAGTAAAGATATGTCTGTACGCTTGTCCGCCTTGTAGGTAACGGCCATGTTGAGGATATGGCGCCGGTCATATTTGAAAGGGAATTTCCTGCCTTCATTGATCTGATCGAATTGCCGCCAATTCCAGGACAGGGTATAGGCGATATGCACATTGAGCTTCCCTCCTTTCTTATCCCCGGCAAATTCCAATCCATAGCTCCAGCCTTTACCCGTCTGGACGTTCTGTTCCCAGGTGGAGTCCGTATTTATAAAAAAGCTCTTGCCTTCCGAGTAGTTGGTCACTTTGTACATTTTCTTCCAGTAGCCGCCAATGGTAAAGGAAAGGTCCTTTTTTCCTTTATAGGTATATCCCAGATCGACGCTTTTGCCATTTTCCGGTCCCAGCACACCGGTGCTGGGCACCCATGTATCGCTGTTGATGCCCAGGGAGGGGTTTGTGAGCAAATGGAGATACTGGGTCATCCTGCTGTAAGAAGCATAGATCTGTCCCGTGGTGCTGAGCTTGTAGACGGCATATAGCCGGGGTTGCAAGGACGTGTACCGATAGTCTTTGAACCGGTATTTTGAAAAATGGATCCCCGGCCTCAGCAGAAAACGTTTGGTCACATTGACATCCGCCTCGGAATAAAATGTGATCTCCCGAAATGGCAAAGGAGTGAAGGATTGAAAGCTGGCCGGGTCGATGGCGATGGTGGAATCGATCCTGCTTTCGAAGGGCTTGATACGGGTATAGGCAAATTGCCCTCCGAAATTCAGCTTGATCGCATTGGTCATCCGCATTTCGACCTGTGTCCGACCGGCATAATGAGCCAGCGAAGAATATGTATTAAAGGATCGCCGGGAGAGTGGCAGGCCCGAAGAATCATCATAGTTCGTATAAATAAACCCCGCGAGGTTGTAATAATTACTGGTAGAGATCGTGGTGGTAACAAAAGCATTGGAGGAAAGCAGATGTGTCCATGCAAGCGAAGCAACCCGGTTGCCCCAGCGCTGTCTATTGTTCAGATTGTTGTTGCTAACCTGCAGGTTCAAATGATCGACGCCAGTGTAGGCATTGAGCATCAGCTTGTTATTCTTGTCGAGCAGATGGGTGCATTTGAACTGGATGTCATAGAAATTGTTGTTGAAATCTTTCTGAAAGAAGTTGAGCAGGGAATTGAACATGCTATGGCGGAAAGACAGCATAACAGCGGTCTTATTCTTTTTTAAAGGGCCTTCGATGGTAAACGATCCCGCCAGGAAGTTGAGATTGGCTTCCCCTCCCCATTTCTCCATATTCCCATCCTTTGTATTGACGTCGATGACAGCCGAAAGCCTGCCTCCATAACGGGATGGAAAGTCACTTTTGAACAGCTGCATTGATCTCATGGAAGTTTTATTCACGATGGAAAGTGCGCCCAACATATGGGTAGGGTTAAAAACGGGATTGCCGTCCAGCAGGAAGAGGTTGCCGTCCTGTTCGCCGCCCCGGACCAGGAGCCCGTTGGCTGCATCCGTCACATTCATAACGCCGGGAAAAATATATAGTGAGCGGAGGGCATCGTTCTCGCCCAGAAAGTTATTAAAGGCATCGTACTCGCCGGGATGGATCTTATCATTGGCGTGCTTCTTTATCCCATCATCCGCGGAGACAATAACCTCGGGGAAGTCATCTTTGCGAGCCAGGAAGATATCGGCGCGAAGGTCCCAATGCAATCCGATCTCCAGCTGCCTGGGCTTGTAACCGGCATAGGTGATCTCCAGGATGTGACGTCCTTCAGACAGCAAAATGGTGAAATAGCCATGCGTGTTCGTTGTGATCGCCTTATGGGTGAGCGGTTCATATATGACCGCATCGTGCAGGGGTTCGCGGCTGCCTTCCTCGCCGACAATACCAAAAAAAGAATAAAGCGGCAAAAGCGCGTCGTCCGCCAATGGAACGGCGGCGGGCGCCAGGATGATCTTATTGTTCTTTTCTATGGCTTTTACTTTCTCGCCGGAAAGGACCTGCTGCAGTAGGGCGCCCAGTGTCAGCGCATCCTTGTCGGGGGTGACGATCCTGCCGGCCTGAAAACTTACCGATGCATATTCGATCTGTATGCCACTGCCCGCATTGATCTCATCGAGAAAATCCCTGATAGTGCCTTTTTGGAGGTGTGAACGGAAAGGCCTGTATAGCATGCTGTTCTTTTGAGCGGGCAACCGGAGGGCAACCAGAAAGAAAGAGAGAAGAAAGCAGCAGTATATCAGTGTGATCCTCATTTCCGGACAAAGAACAGGGTGTCTTTTTCCTGTGTGGTTTGAAGACCTGTCGCCAGCCGAAGCTCTTCCAGTACCTGTTCCAGCGGCTGGTGGTCAAAGCGGGCAGTGACTTTTATATTTCCTGCCTCACTGCGCAGGTCCGGAGCAATAGAAACGGAGACTTTGAAGTGATCATTGATGTCCCGCGCTACCTGATCCAGCGGCGCCTGCCTGAAATCCAGCAAGCCTGTCTTCCACGAAATAAAGTTAGGTGTACCCATTCCGGAAAATGACAATTTATTTTTCGTGATCGTTGCTTTCTGTCCCGGAGAAAGGATCAGCGGATGAGAAAGGTCTTCATTGGCAGTCAGCTTCACCTTTCCCGTAGCAACAACGACCTCTCCATCCGTGCCGCGGTCTTTCACCAGAAAAGAGGTGCCGATGTCCTCGATGGTGACATGGGAGGTATGGATCCTGAACGGCCGGAAAACATCGGGTGCGGGTGCGAAAAAGGCTTCTCCGCTGAGCTCCACCTCGCGGGACCGGCTGTCGAATGTAGGGGGGTATTGCAGCTCAGCTCCTTTTCGCAGCCAGACCATCGATCCATCGGGCAGGGTCAATTGCCTGACGTCCCCGTCAGCAAGGACATGCTGAAGCGGGGGATTGCGGCTGCCATGATAGTACCACCATCCGGCGCCAATAACCAGCAGCACGGAAGCCGCTGCAAGGGTTTTTGTCCAGCGGCGCCGGAATGTTGCCGGTGACGCATAGATATCCGGACTTGCTTTCTGCCGGGGATCGATCTTTTTCCAGGCGGCCTTTTCATCAAATCTCCGCCCGTTGAAAATAATCCCGCTGGTCTCCCACAGTTTTTTCATTGCCTCCAGCTCAATGGGATGATCCGGATCAGCGTCCAGCCACTGCCGCAGAGCAGCCTCCTCATCCGGAGAGGCGCTACGGCTAAGATGCTTTGCTATCAGCCGTATATGTTCGTTGTCCTCCATCATGAAAGGTGGTTTATATAAAAACGACAAATTGGCCTTTCCCCCCACGGTTCATAAAAAAAAATTAACCAGGGCCCAGGCCAGGTAAACTCCTTTATCCTTTAAAAAAGCCCTTATCATCCTCAATGCCTTACTCAGCTGATTTTCCACTGTTTTGACGGAAATGTCCAGGCTTGCGGCTATCTCTTTGTAGGTCATATTACTGATCCTGCTCAAAAGAAAGACTTCCCTGCATCTGGGAGGCAGGCCTTCGATAGCCGTCTGGACGAGGGCCATGTAGTCGGTCGGGCTGTTTTCTTTATCGGGAATGTAATCGACTGCGTCATCTTCCCATTCCACCCTGCCGCCCTTTTTTTCCCGCCGAAGCTTTGTGATACAATTATTCCGGACAGCGGTGAAAAGATAATATCTTATGCCTTCCGTTTCAATAAGATCCGGGCGGTCCTTCCATACACGCATGAAAACTTCCTGCACGATGTCCTCGCAGGCGCTTTCGTCCTTTAAAAAACTATCGGCATAATTACAAAGGGAATTATACCAGGTATTGAATACTACCTGAAAGGAATGGTAAAGGTGATCCCTGTTGGTGCTCATACGTTAACGGGTCCAAGTTAGCTGCTTTGGTATAATCCGTTGAAAAAATTTCCTGCCGATGAAAAAAAAACCAGACCTTTGAGCGCATTAATGGCTAGCTTATGAAATTTTAACTTTCTCTTCGCTTTGTTGGTGGTTTCCATCAACCTTTAGCTGGGTTCGAACGACTGCAGTGCATTGCTCACGCTCTCTACCGGCTGATATTTATTTTTCCAATTTTTAAATCAGGATCTCATGTCTTCTGACCAAACTACTTCTACCAGTAATAATTCTGTTTATTCCGTTATAAAACAAGCCCTCTCCGGCGAGCACCGCGACTATACTACAGGCAGCATCCGCAGGGCCGTCATTTTTCTATCCATCCCGATGATCCTGGAAATGTGCATGGAGTCGGTGTTTGCGGTGGTGGATATATTCTTTGTGGGCCGCATCGGTAAGGAAGCCGTAGCAACGGTGGGCCTGACAGAGTCAGTCCTCACCCTGGTGTATTCCATAGCCATCGGTCTCAGCATGGCAGCAACTGCCATGGTGGCCCGGCGTACGGGTGAGAAGAACTTTGAAGGGGCGGCGCATGCAGCTGCCCAGGCCATCAACCTGGCCCTGGGCATCACCGTGGTCGTCAGCCTGGCAGGTTTTTTTCTTGCTCCGGATATCCTGCGGGTGATGGGCGGCTCCCCTGAAACGGTAGCTACCGGCGCTGTATATACCCGGATCATGTTTGGCGGCAGCGTGGTGATCATGCTGCTGTACCTGATCAACGGCGTCTTCCGCGGCGCCGGCAACGCTTCCATGGCCATGTGGTCCCTATGGATCGCCAATGGCTTTAATATCCTCCTCTGCCCCCTCCTCATCCATTATTTCGGATTGAAAGGGGCCGCCATCGCTACGACCATCGGCCGGGGTATTGGCGTCATTTACCAGCTGTATCATCTCTTCAGGGGCAAGGGCATCATCCGGATCAGCGCGAAGTCCTTCAAGCCTGATCTGCCACTTTTGAAGTCAATCGCCAAGGTTGCCTGGACCGGTACAACCCAGTTCCTCATTCAATCCGGCAGCTGGATCGTTTTGGTATGGATCGTAGCCCATGTGGCGATCTCCAAAGACGCAACTATCGCAGGCTACCAGGTGGCCATCCGCATTTTTATTTTCTTCCTGCTGCCGGCCTGGGGCATGAGCAATGCGGCCGCGACACTGGTGGGCCAGAACCTGGGAGCCCAACGTCCGGACAGGGCCGAACAATCCGTGTGGACGGCGGCCCGCTACAACGGCATCTTCATGCTCTTCGTCACCCTGCTGTTCCTCTTTGGCTCGGGGGCGATCGTCTCTTTCATGAACAAAGACCCGGAAGTACAAAAAGTGGCTGTGTTAGCCTTGCGTATCGTGAGCCTGGGCTATATCATCTACGGGGTGGGCATGGTGCTGACCAATGCCTTCAATGGGGCCGGAGATACCCGTACACCTACATTGATCAATATCTTTTGCTTCTGGGCTTTCCAGATCCCGCTGGCCTATGTCCTGGCCATGGTGCTGCACCTGGGACCGATGGGCGTCTTCATCGCCATCCCTATGACGGAGCTGGCTGTGATCATTTCGAGCTACCTGGTGTTCCGAAAGGGTAACTGGAAAAAGGTAAAAATATAACCATGTAGGACATTTAAATATTTCATTGATAATTAACCCCTTACAGGCCGTAAGGGGTTTTTCTTATCCCGGTGAAAAAGGTGAGGGCCGCACAATAAAATCTTTCTCTAAAAGGTTCTTGTACAAGCAGGAATAAGATAATATTTTAGTTCTCCCTCCGTTTAAGGGAGACTGTCAATTAAAAACCTTTAGAGCAAATGCGTCGTATTCTTTTCAACCGGGTGTGCTGGCTTGTGGTGCTCGCTTTTGTGGCGCCGGTGAACGTGCTGAAAGCAGGTGAGCGGGATGGACCCCGGGGACACAAGCATGCTATGGTGATCAAGGCTTCGGTTAGCAAAGCCGCTGCCAAAGCGGCGGCCTTTGCGGAAGAGGTTACGGCCCTTTATGAGCAGATCAACCTGAAGGAGACGGGCCTGACGAAGAAGGCTTTTGAATATGCGCTCAAGGGATATTACTATATGCTGGAACATCATTGGCTGAGCAAGACAAATATTATTTCCATCTGTGATCTCAGCCAGTCTTCCCGGAACAAGCGCCTCTATGTGGTGGACCTGGAGCAGAAGATGGTGCTGGTGAATACCTATGTTGCGCATGGGCGCAATTCGGGCCTGGAATATGCGCGGAGCTTTTCCAACAACCCGTCCTCTCACAAGACGAGCCTGGGCTTTTATGTGACACAGGATACTTATTTCGGCGCGAATGGATTGTCGTTGAAGATACGGGGTATGGAGAACGGTTTTAATGACAGGGCGACGGGTCGGAATATTGTAGTGCATGGATCGGAATATGTTGGACCGGATTACCTGGAGATGAATGGGGTCAGCGGAAGGAGCTATGGATGCCCGGCGATCCCTGCAGATGAGTCGCAGGAGATCATCGATCTAATTAAAGAAGGGTCTTGTCTTTTTATTTATCATCCGACTAAGAGATATATTATGCGATCGAAGATACTTAATGGCTAGCTTCTAGCATGGACGCAAACTTCAGATGGTTTGAAGGTGAAAAAGCTCAATATAGGTTCGTACCCTATGATTGGGCTTTTCTTTTTTATAGTTTGTTTAGGTGATTGGTGATTTTCTTCCTGTGTTATTTGCCGCAGCTATGCACCTTCCGTCGCTGTACTTTCGCTATCACTGAAAATTTGTTCCTTGTTGAGCCGAGGCTACTATTGGGCGGCGGTGGCTGAATCAGCGAGCTGAAAGTAAGGCTCCTCCAGGTCATAGCTGACGGCCTGGTCGCGGAGGGGGCAAGTCCAATGGAAAAGATTATGGGGGATCATTTAAGTGATAGGTAATGTGCGGAGACAGGGGCCAGTGGTGGGTTTTGTGTAGGGGCCAAGGGCAGTGAGTGGGGTTGACAAGTGGGACGAGTTTTGAAGGAGTAGAGGAGGCGATTTGCTATTCAGGGACTTTGAGGTCGACCCTGCCCTGGAGGAGCCTTACTTTCCTACGGTTGGGGATATATTTTGATCCCCGGCAATAGTCCTGGCTCAATGTTGTATTGAAATTGATCGAAGGTCGGATAACCGAGCGAAGCGAAGGTTACGAACGAGCTGGAGCGTGTCGAAGCAGCTCCGACGAAGTTCTCAGCGACGGAAGGGTTAGGGTCGCCGACAAAAGCGGAGAAAGGGAATCCCCTAAACACCTAGAAAACCTAGAAAAAGCCGAAACAAGCACCACAGTACAAGAGAGTGACACAACGGCTGCTGAACAATGACAGGGTGCCGGCTATATTCAAAATTGCCAGGCGATGAACTGCGCGAGCATACCTACGATAAGGCCGGAATACAGCTGAAATGGATTATGATCGCCGGTGAGCAGGCGGGAAGTGGCTACCACGCCGGCGGCTAATGTGGCAATGGAAAGATAAAGGCCGGATGCGTAGCTGTCATGAAAAGAGAATAGTATGAAGAACATCAAGGCGCCTCCCAGGGCGATGCCGTGCATGCTGATCTTAAAATAGATATTTGCGATCCATCCTCCGCACAGGGCCAGGAAAGCGCCCAACAGGAAATGAATAGAAATGGGGGGGCTATCGGAGAGATTCTTGTACACGTTCCAGGTCCACCAATAGAAGATCATGGCAATGACATAGGGTATGATCCGCTCCTTCTCGGTGCGGAGGTGCATGGATTTGATGAAACCCAGTCTCCATAGAAGGAATACGGCGAAGGCGGGAAAGAGCGCGTCACAGAGGACGACGTTGAGAAACCGGAACAGCTTTATCTTTTGGTCGAACCCCGTGAAAGCATAGGGATGAAAAAAGATGAGGAAGGCCATTACGTAGCTGGTGATAAATAATGGGTGAAAGATATAGGCAACCAGGCGGGCAAAAAAGCGCAGGACCGGATTGGTGGTAGCAGGACTGGCGAGCGGCCCGTTGGCAAATATTTCACTCATGGGGGTGGTTTTCGTGAATCGACTTTCTTTTCACGGGCAAATTTATCAAAGTTTTGTTACGTGCATGAATATGATTGCAAACATATGCGGCGTCCCGGCCGGCTGGACTTATAGCTCTTTCCGGAGGCGGGCGACGGGGATGTTCAGCTGCTCGCGGTATTTGGCTACCGTGCGGCGGGCAATATTGTATCCTTTCTCCTGGAGCAGCTCGGTGAGCTTCTCATCGCTGAGCGGCTTTTTCTTGCTTTCCCCTTCGATGAGATCGCTGAGGATCTTCTTTACCTCGCGGGTTGATACTTCCTCGCCGCTGTCGGTGCTGAGCGATTCACTAAAGAAGAACTTGAGGCGATAGGTGCCGAATTCGGTCTGGACGAATTTGCTGTTGGCAACCCGGCTGACAGTGGAAATATCCAGCGCGGTCCTTTCGGCAATATCTTTCAGGATCATCGGCCGCAGCGTGGTCTCGTCCCCTGTGAGGAAGAACTCATGCTGGTAGTCCATGATCGTGTGCATGGTGTTGTAGAGGGTTTGCTGCCGCTGCTTAATGGCGTCGATAAACCATTTGGCGGCATCGATCTTCTGCTTGATGAAGAGGACGGCCTCTTTCTGGCGTTTGTCTTTTTTGCTGCCGCGGTCATATTCCTTCAACATCTCCTTGTACCCTTCGCTGATGCGGAGGTCGGGCGCATTCTTGGAGTTCAGCGACAGCTCCAGTTTTCCACCGGTGTTTGAAATGAAAAAGTCGGGGATCACATAGCTCTCTGCCTTATTCACTTCGCTGACGTCACCGCCGGGCTTGGGGTTGAGCTTGACGATCTGGTTGATCACATCTTTCAGCTGGTCATCGGTGAGATTGAGGCCCCGCTGGATCTTATCGTAATGCTTCTTCGTGAATTCGTCGAAATAATAGGTGAGGACGTCGATGGCCATCTCCACGCTTTTGCCGTCTCCTTTTTTCCGATTGAGCTGGATGAGCAGACATTCCTGCAGATCCCGGGCGGCGACGCCGGGCGGGTCGAAATGCTGGATCTTTTTGATCAGGGATTCTATCTCCTGTTCCGAGGTTTCAATGTTCTGCCGGAACGCCAGGTCGTCTGCGATGGAGGCTGTCTCCCTGCGCAGGTAGCCATCATCGTCGATGCTGCCCACGATCTGCTCGGCGATCTTGCGGGTACGATCGTCCACCACCAGCATACCCAGCTGGTCCAGCAGCAATTCGTGGAAGGAGGTCTCCACTCTGTGGGGCATTACCCTGTCTTCGTCCATTTCAGGGTAGTTCTCATCCCGCAGCTTGTAATCCGCCACGTCGTCATCGTATTCGTTGACATATTCGCTGATGTCGATGTTCTCATACTCGTCCTCGCTGCCGTCCTTTTCCTCGAACTCCTCCGAACTTTCGAATTCGTCCTTCAACTCCTCTCCATCACTGTGGTCATCTTCCGTCACTTCCAGGGCAGGGTTCTCCTCCAGCTCTTCCTTGATCCTTTCTTCAAGGTTGGCTGTAGGCACCTGCAGCAACTTCATCAGCTGAATTTGCTGTGGCGACAGTTTTTGTAGTAACTTTTGCTGTAAAGATTGACTTAACGACATTTATTCAGGGGTTTTGCTCTGCCGGTCGTTTCCAAAAAATGGAAAAGGCCGGCGCGGACCACAAAAATCAGGCCGTAAATCTACATAAAAAGGATAGAAGCACCATGCAACGAAAAAAAATGTTTCTTGTTGTATGTCTTTCAGCTCTTCTGGCAGGTGGGGCGAGCGGGCAGAATATTTTGCCGGAGAAAGCTAAAATGGTCCCGGCCCGCCAGGTTTGGGGCAGGGAATCTTTCCTTTTTCGGGTTCTCCCGGCCTGGGAGGCGTCCGTCAGGGGGAAAACGGAATGGGGCCTTGTTTTGCCGGGGAAGGGCCCGGGAATGGAGGGTGCGGGGAGGCCCCGGGGAGGCGTTGGACTTCGGGAGGAACAGGCCGGATGGGTAGTCCGGGGAGGGATGGGGTTGACAATTAGTGAGCGTGCTAATGGATATGGTGGTCTCATCCCGGCCGACAGGGTGGTGACGCATTTCGGGTTCTTCTGCAAGAGGGAGCTGGAGCTGGAAAAAACGATCCGTTTGCCCCTGCGTTTCCGGCTGGGTTCGCTGGAATATTGCAACAGGCTGGAAGGGAAATAGGGTATTCATCACGGCCCATGGCTGTGGCGAAAAAAAATCTCTTTTACTCCAGGCTTCTTTTATGCAGGACCTGGCTATAGCGTTGCAGATTGGCCCGTATGAGGGTCTCCAGCCTGATTTGCGCCGCCTTGTAGGCTGCGTTGCCTATCAAGTTGTCTTTCAACAAACTATCGGACGCATACCGGTATAAATAGCTGCTTTTTTCCTGCGTAGTACTATATCCCAATACAAATTCAGGGTCGATGACCTGGAAATTATTGAAAAATCTATTCATCACATACCGATCGGAAGGGGCAATGGAAGTATCCAACAGGCTCCGGCCAAAACCATTGTAGGTACCTTTATAGTGCAGCAGATCCAGGACCGTGGGCGTAATATCCACCTGCCCTATCAACGTAGTATCCACCTTACCTTCTTCATGGGAAGGGTCATAGATGAAGATGGGGATCGTACTGGAGTTGACGCTGGTAAAGCCGGTCTTATCGTCCGGCATCATCCAATGATCGGCGCTGAAAACAAAGATGGTGTTCCTGTACCAGGGCGATTTCCGGCATTCCTCAAAAAAGCGCTGGAAAGCGTAATCCACATAGCTTATGCTGCGCTGCGGCGGCGTCATGCCGGGGTCTGCGAAGCGGGCGCGATCTTTGGCCGGAAGGGTGTAGGGATAATGAGAAGAAATATTGAAGAAGACGGCCAGGAAGGGCTGTCGTTTTTCAGCAAGTACTTTTGCCCCATATTGTAAAAAGGGCTCATCGAAAATGCCCCAATTGCCATCATAGAATGAATCATCGTTAAAATCGTTTTGCCAGTAGGCATGATCGATGCCTGCCATATGGGTAAATGTTCCGAAACCAAAATGGTCTTTTCCCGCACCCATGAAAAAATCTGTGTCATATCCCTGCTCTTTCAGGAAATTACCGATGCCTCTTAGGGGTGTGTTGGCATATTCCGAATAATAAAAGGGCTCTTCGAGAAAAGATGGCAGGCTGCCCAGGATGGAGACAATTCCCTGATTGGAAGTAAAGCCATTGGCATAAGCGCGGGGAAAAAAGAGGCTCTTCTTCAGAAGGGAATCGAAAAAGGGTGTATGTGCTTTATAGCGATCGCCCGGCATGACATAACAACGGGCAAAACTTTCCAGGATACAGATGACTACATTCTTACGGGTGAAGGCTACAGAGTCATTCCCCAGTGATTGTCTGGTGTGCACGATGCGGTCCAATTGCGACGGCGAAAAATATTCCTTCTGCCACAGCTCTTTGTGACGGCGGGCAATGGAATAAAAAAACGTCAGGATACTATTCTGGGCCAGCGGTAATTGCACAGAAGAAATGGAAAGCAGCGGTGTCGTTGGAATGACGGGCCGGCCGGCACTTATAAAACCCGTGGGCAGGAGTAACAGCAAAATGATCAGGACCTGCATAGCCAGCGTCTTCACAGGATGGGCACGGTCCGGGCTCGCAGGTGAAGGGTTGATCAGGAATTTACTTATCAGGATCAGGACCGTTACACCGCCGGCAAAGCAAAGCAGGAGCGGCCAATAGCCGGAAAGAATGCTTTTGAAAGAGCGGATCGAATCTCCGAACACATAAATGAGGTCTATATTACTGCGATGGAGGTTAAACCTGAAATAACCGGCGTCGATGCAGTTGAGCGCCAGCCCGCCCGAATTTAAAACCACGAAGAGCAGGCGGGCTCCCCTGTACAGGATCCGGGCGCTTTTTTTTATCCATGCAGCAGTCATCAGCAGCAAGAGCACAGGGCTATTCAAAAAAATGATGCTTACCATGTCCTGCTGCACGCCACGGGCAAAGATCAGCCAGGCATGCCGGGCAGTCAGATCCCCGAATTGATGGGTATTATACGTCCAGAAGATCATCCGGAGCGACATATGCAACAATAACAACAGCACAATACCTGCTAAAACCTTATAGAATTGAGAAAGTGTCAGGGGCAAGGGTTTACGTCCGAAAATAAAAAATAAAGCCGAATTTACGGGCAAATGAATCAATCCGCCGGAAATCGTATACCCGGGCCGAATGAAAAATGTTATTTCCCTTCCCTTACAGGGCTCCGGGCAATAGCTGCTTTCAGCGTGCTTTTCACCCATGTGGAGCGCTACCGGATATCGATGCGTCAACCTGCCATGATAGGCGCTCCTCTTAATTCCTTTATCGGTGGATTAGCCGTGACCTTCTTCTTTGTATTGAGCGGTTTTCTCATCACATCCCTTTTGTTAAGAGAAAAGCACATCAGCGGCACGATCCGGATCGGAACCTTCCTGAAAAGAAGGGCGCTCCGCATCTGGCCCTTATACTATACTGTGCTGGCAGGAGGATATCTCCTGTCGATATTCGCTTTCAGGGACACCGGGGGCAATCCTCTTCAAAATGGTCTTGTGCTGAATGCCTTCTTGTTCCCCAATATTGCTTTTGCGTTTGGTATGATCCCGGAGGTAATCATCCAGATCTGGTCGGTGGGCACGGAAGAACAATTCTATTTGATATGGCCTTTCTTTATCAAGCATACAAAGCTTTTCAAACTGACCCGGGGTTTTATTATCCTGATCGGATGCTGGTTTGCTGCCGGGGTTCTTGTTCACTTCTGGGGCGATGAACGGGCGCGGGCACTCATCTTTCGCACACGGATCGATTGCATGGCTTTCGGAGGGTTGTTTGCCCTGGCGGTCTTATACGGGAATGCTCTTTCAGGGTGGATGGGCTGGTGCTACCGGGTTATCCTGCATCGCATGACGGGCTTGGCGGGCCTGGTGATGTTTGTGCTATTGTTAGCTGCCAGCTGGCGTTGGAACAATAGTTTCTACCAGCTGTATGCCCTGCTGTTCGGCGTTCTGATCGTCCGCGTAAGCAGCAAGCCCGGTGGGTGGCTGGAGTCTGCGCCATTAAAGTTCCTCGGAAGGGTCTCTTACGGCATTTATCTGCTGCATCACTTTGTGATCTTTTTCATTTTCCGGGAGATCTCTTTTATTTCAGGCATGCCCGGGCCATGGTGCGAACTGACCGTTTTCGTGCTGGCCAGCCTGCTTTCGGTGTTGATAGCTGCGTTGAGCTACCAGCTGTTGGAAAGCCCGTTCCTGAAAAAGGTCCGGATCAAACCGCAGCTTTCTCGCGGCTGAGCGCTTTTTTCACCGCAGCTACGATCTTCTCCCCTTTCTCCTTAATCTGTTCTTCCGTCCAGGCAAGGCTGATGGCGGTGGAAATGCAACGTCCCATGATACGATCGCTGACGGGAAAGGCTTCCGGTGACAGCTTTGTCAGCGCCGCCTGCTGGGCTTCACTGAGCCGGTTGAGACTTGCCCCCTGATGCAGGTGTGTCCATTTGCGGTAATAATGCCAGTTATTGTCGAACCAATAGAAGTTGCCGGGGAGGACGCCCTGTTCTTTCAGCTCGGCGACCAGGCTTCGGGTGATCGCTTCCGTGGGTAAGAACCAGCTGAGGAAGGTGCAGCTATCTCCTGCAGGGTCGGGTATCTGCCTGAAGGTGATCTCCGGAACGGTGGAAAGTATAGCTTTCAGCTGCTGGTGATTTTTCTTCTGGATGGCGAGAAATTTGTCCAGCTTGCGGATCTGGGCCAGGCCCACGGCTGCGTGCAGCTCGGAGATCCTGTAATTATAGCCGATGAAGGGATGGAGGTCCGCTCCGCGGTCGACCCCTTTATGGTCATGGCCATGGTCTGTATATCCGTCCGCCTTGATATAGAGGTCTTCGCTATTCGTCAGCACGGCTCCGCCTTCGGCGCAGGTGATGGTCTTTACAAAATCAAAGGAGAAAGTGCCGGCATGGCCGATGGAGCCCAGGGCCTTGCCCTTATATTGAGCGCCGATGCTCTGGCAGGCGTCTTCCAGCAATAACAGTTGATGTTCTTTACAGATCGCCTGGAGGGCATCCAGGTCCGCCATGCTGCCGCACATATGCACGGGCATCACACATTTGGTGCGGGGGGTGATCGCCCGGCGCACGGAGGCGGGGGCCAATGTCAGGGTCTCGTCCACATCCACCAGGACGGGAACGGCGCCCACGCTAAGGACGGCCTCGAAGCTGGCCACGAAAGTAAAGGCAGGCATGATCACTTCATCGCCGGCACCGATGCCCAGGATGGCCAGCGCGGTAGACAATGCGGACGTGCCGCTGGAGGTCAGCTGTGCGTATTTTACGCCGAAGGTCTGACAGATGGCTGCTTCCAGCTCTTTGGACTTCCAGATCCCTTTACGGGGCCCGTCGAAACCATAGCGCATGTAGATACCTGTTTCCAGGACATCGTTGACCTCTTTACGTTCTTCGGGACCAAATAATTCAAAACCAGGCATATATGTGGATTTTATATGTTCTTAATCAGCATCAAAGTTAGGCAAAAGGTTGCGAATGGCTACAGGGGGACTTTCCATATTGGTCCTGCTGATGGCTGTCGCGAAATAATAGTATCTCTTACCCGCGGGCTGGGCATAGACCCTTATATGGAAGCCGGCTACGGGATCATAGGGTATGTATTGAAAGACCTGCATGGAGTCGGTGTTGCATGCAGGGGTTTCGGAGCGATAGAGCGCATATCCCCTTAATGTGTCCTCATTGGCGCCCTTTGACATCCAGATCGTCTGGACGGCTTCTTTTTTGTTGTACTCGTTATGGGCGAAGGGCTCGTGGGGTCTTATGGAGTCGATCCATGGCATGGGCGGGATGAGGGCCGGGTAATTATAATAAGTCAGCTGGAGGCTGTCGCTCCATCCGTTGGGATTGGTCTCGAACGATCTGCTGCTGAAATAGATCGCGCCCTGTATGCTGTCTGTATTGCGTTGGAGCTGGATCTGGCGGGTCAGCTGGGACCTGTCCCTCCAGGCGGCGTTGGTGCCGGCCTTATAGACGGCCAGGCCTGCATAGCAGTGCCTGCCATAGGTATGCCGGGCCCACCAGGGTAACAGGACGGCATAATCGGCTCTTTTGTAGCCTATCTCCAGGTAAAGCTGGGGCGCCACGTAGTCGATCCATCCATTTTTCAGCCAGAGGAGGATATTGGCGTAGAGGTGGTCGTAGTTCGTCAGGCCGGCCATGGTCTCGCTGCCTTCGGGGTCCTTGCTGTTATTGCGCCAGACACAGAAAGGGCTGATGCCGAACTTGCAATATTTTTTCTCCTGCTTTATCATGGTGCTGACATGCAGTATGATGGAGTCGACATTGCTGCGCCTCCAGTCATCACGGCTCATCCCGTTGCCATATTTCGCATAGCTGGCATCGTCAGGGAACTCTTTTCCGGCTACAGGATAAGGATAGAAATAATCGTCGAAGTGCAGTGCGTCGATATCATAGCGGTGGACGATGTCCTGTATGACATGCACGACATACTGCTGCGCCTCCTTATTACCCGGGTCGAAGTAAAGGGTGCCGCCATAGTTCACAAACCATTCGGGGTGGAGGCGGGTGATATGGGTAGGTGAAATGGACGACTTTCCGACGGTGTATACGGCCCTGTAGGGATTGCACCAGGCGTGGAACTCCATGCCGCGCTTGTGTGTCTCCTCTATCATGAACTGCAGGGGGTCGTAGTAGGGTGAAGGGGCCTTCCCCTGCACGCCGGTGAGCCATTCGCTCCAGGGCTCATAAGGCGAGGGATAGAATGCGTCTGCCGCGGGGCGTACCTGGACGACGAGGGCATTCATTCCATTGTGCTGGTGCATGTCGGCGAGCTGAAGGAATTCCAGCTTTTGGCTGTCGGAGGACAGGCCTTTACGGGTGGGCCAATCGATGTTCTCCACGGAAGCGACCCAGGCGGCCCTGAACTCATATTTGGGTTGGGGCGCCTGCCCTGTTACAGGCGGTACCTGGGGCGGGGTCAGCTGACAAAAAGAGAGGGCGGGAACGGCCAGGAGGCTGGCGGCAAGCAATGATCGGTACAATCTATTCATCCTTTGCATTTCTTATCTTATCCAACAATTCATTCAATGTTTGCGCTTCCTGTTCTGTAAGGTTCTTCATGATGGCGTCCATCTGGTCGCTGTATTGATCGATCTTTTCCAGGAGCTTTTTTCCTTTATCTGTTATGATGACGTCCACCAGACGGCGGTCCAGCTTGCAGGTGCTTTTTTTCACCAGTCCTTTTTTCACCAGGCGATCCACGATCCGGCTGGTATCGCTCATCCTGTCCAGCATCCGCTGCCGTATCTGTAAGGTAGATAACGGCTGACCCGCGCCCCTGAGTATGCGCAGGATGTTGAATTGCTGAGCAGTGATATCCCATTCGTCGAAGAGCTTATTCATCTTCTCCGCCATCCAATTATTCGTATAGATGAGATTGATCGCGGATTTTTGAAATTCGTTACGGAATTTTCGCTGGTTTATTTCATTTTCAAGCGACATGGTTAGCTGTACAGTAATGGTAATTTGTAAATGTACAGAAATATTCGTTCTGGCCTACACGCGGGCTGTGCGCAGGTCCTGCGTCAGCATAAATATCGAGAACAGGTGGTGGGCTTCGTGGAGGAGATAGAACTCTGTCCATTGTGTGACGGTGAGCAGGCCATATTTGGGATGGAGGCCGGTACGCAGGAGGCCGGCATCATTCGTGTGTGCGAGGATCGCATTGACCTGTGCGGCCTGCGCGGATATCAGCTCCACCAGGTCTGCGAAGGATTTGTCCAGGCAGGTGGGGAATTGCGGATCTTTTTCCGCCACGTATCGTTCGAAGGAAGGGGCCGGCGCCGTCGCCATTTTTTCCAGGCGGCTGATGAAGACGGGCTGATAGGCGGCCAGGTGAGCGATGTGCTCAAAGGCGCTCCATTTGTCGGGGTTGATGCGTTGCCTGAGTGCTGTTTCGGTGAGGCCCCGGGTGATCTCCCGAAGGGATTCATGCTGGTGGCGCAGGCGGGTCGATATGGAAGCGGATAACGGCATTAGTCGCTCCATACTTTCGTTCCTTCGCTGCAATTGGCGCAGATGTCGATGTTCCTGCGGCTTTGGAGGATCTGCCGGCGGAAGTCCACATATTGTTCATTATGCCAGATCTCCTTAAATGGCCGGCCTTTCAGGTCGCCCAGCTTGTGCTGCGCATCCTTGTCGAAGCAACAGGGGACGACCAGTCCATCCCAGGTGATGACGGTAGCATGCCAGAGGCGCCAGCAATGGTTGTCCAGGGAACCTTTGAATGTATAGCTGCCGGCATCGTCCTTACGATAGCGGCTGTATTTCTCGTTGTCCGGAATGAGGTGGTTGGGATCGCTGCTGTAGTCATAGACCTGGGCGGTCTTGAACCGGACTTCGTCCACGCCTACTTCTGCGGCCAGGCGTTTGATATCTTCCAGCTGGTGTTCGTTGGGCTTTACGACCAGGAACTGGAAGAAGACGAAAGGTTTTTTACTTTTCAGCTCTTTTTTCCATTTGACGATGTTGCGGGCTCCTTCCAGTACCTTTTCCAGCTTACCGCCGACGCGGTATTGTTCGTATACTTCCTGGGTCGTTCCGTCGATGGAAATGATGAGCCGGTCGAGACCGCTCTCCACCGTGCGTTTTGCATTCTTATCGTTGAGATAATGGGCGTTGGTGGAGGTGGCGGTATAGATCCCTTTTCCCGCCGCATAAGCCACCATATCCAGGAAGGCGGGATTGAGATAGGGTTCGCCCTGGAAATAAAAGATCAGGTAGAGCAGGTCTTTGGACAGCTGATCGATGGTGTCCCGGAAGAAATCGTGCTGCAGCATGCCGGTAGGGCGGGTGAAGGACCGCAGGCCGCTGGGGCATTCCGGGCAACGCAGGTTGCAGGAGGTGGTTGGCTCGAAGGAAATACTGACGGGATAGCCCCACTGGATCGCTTTACCGGTGAATTTGCTCAAATAGTAGCTGCTGAGCACCTTTGTTCCATTCCACAGGCGCCGGGGCGTGAGCTTGGATAAAAGGTTGATGGTATCGTTACGGTTAAATGCAGGCATCCAAGAGTAAAATTAGGCATTTTAGTGTAGGTTTGCATCCGCAGTTATGGCGCAAGCACCGAACAAATATATTGCCTGGAAGATCATATTATTATCTATGGGAGTTGGGATGGTCGTCATGCTGGGGTTTGCGGCATATGACTGGTGGATAGAGCGAAGGGCCCATTTTGTCCGCTATCCTGAATTCGGGATAGATATTCCTGTTAATTATACTATTCATGGCATCGATGTGTCCAAATACCAGGATGTCATCGATTGGGAATCTGTGCGGGATATGCGGGTGGGGCATGTACAGCTGGGGTTTGCTTTTATTAAGGCGACGGAGGGATTGGGCAATGAAGATGCGCTGTTCCAGCGCAACTGGAAGAAATCGAAACATGCGGGGCTGGTGAGGGGAGCTTATCACTTTTTCCTGGCTACGAAGAGCGGCAAGGCGCAAGCGGAGAATTTCATCAATTCCGTGGAGCTGTCGCCGGGTGACCTTCCGCCCGTGCTGGATATCGAGCAGACATATGGGGTGCCGGCGGACAAGCTGCGGGAAAGGGCCAGGGACTGGCTGCTGACCATACAGGAGTATTATCATGTCACGCCGATCGTTTATACCAATGTTGATTTTTACCGTCAGTTCCTGAAGGATGACTTTGATGGTTTTCCCTTATGGGTGGCGCATTACCTGCAAAAGGAGCGGCCCCGTACGTACAGGGAATGGACCTTCTGGCAGCACAGTGAGCTGGGGAGGGTGAACGGGATTGTTACGAGAGTGGATTTTGATGTTTTTAATGGGGATAGTTTGGAGTTTAAGAAGTTGCTGGTGAATTGATTAGGTGAGGGATTGGAGGAAGGCGGTCGCAAATTGCGACCACCTCTGAAAGGGTTGTCGCCGGTCTCTAATTTCGTTTTTTCGAAGGAAATAATATGGATAAGTTTGCCGCCTAAACTTATCTTATGGCAAAGAGAAAAAAGGAGCTCGTTATCCCTGACGAGCTGGTGATGAGTAAAATCTTACTTATAAGAGGGAAAAAGGTGATGATCGACCGGGATCTCGCTGAATTGTATGGCGTGCCTACCAAAAGGCTGAATGAGCAGGTGAAACGTAATATTAAACGGTTTCCGAAAGACTTCATGTTCCAATTAACAGTTAAGGAAAAGGACGAGGCGGTCGCAAATTGCGACCACCTCGGTCAGCTGCTATGGTCGGACACGATGACCCAGCGACCATCGATCTTGCGGAACAGTAAGGTATATACGCCGCCGACGTCGCCGGCTTTTCTTTTCAACTGCCATTTACCGACGACGAAATAGTATTCAGCGGAAAGCCTTTCCAGCTTGAGGAGGGTAAAGGTCAGCTCGCCCATCTTATCGGGGGAGTCGTAATGTTTCTTATAATTATTCAGGGTGGCGGTGTAGCCGTAGGTGATGCCGGCCTGCCCGATGAAGGTCAGGGAATCGCTTTTCCAATAACCTTTCATGAAGTTGTCGAGATCGCCCTTGTTCCAGGCGGTGGTCTGGTCGGCCAGGATCTGGCGGATGGCGGATTCGTCGGGTGATTGTGCGAAGGCGGGGACGGCGAGCAGGAGCAGGAGGCTGAAGATGAGTGATGTTCTTCTCATGGGCTATTTTTACGGGGAAGTTACTACACCTCTTCCATTTCCCGCAGCAGGTCCTGCAATTTCCGGATGTGCTGTCCGTACAGCCGGCCCACATACCAAACATTGAGGAAATAGACGCCTACTGTGACGGGGATGAGCATGGCCAGCCAGATAAGGGGATGCTGCCACCAGGGTGATCCGCTGATACGATAGAAAAGGTCTGCTCCGGGCATGCGCGGGAATTTCCAACGGATGATGAGCCAGGAGAGGATGGCCATGACAGGGATCATGACGGTGCCTGCGCGGACATAGAAACGGATGTATCTTTTCAGGGTATCGACCTGCTGCCGCAGGCTGGAGCAGATGTCGAACTCGGCGCACTGCATTGCGTTCAGCAGCCGGCTTTTCCGATGGAAATAGACGGCCAGGATGATCACCAACAGGATAAAGAGCCAGGCGATGCCGGATAGCTTTCCGTCGAATTCCAGAAAATAAAAGAGGATGGCAGGGGTATAGGTGACCAGGATAAGGAGCAGCTCTCCGACCAGGTTACGCCGCATTTTTGCCACGGGACCTTTTGATCGCTGCTGCAGCAGCGCGCGGATCTGTCCGGGACTATTCTCCGGAACGGGTCTGGACGCCAGGGTGCGCCATGCATATTTCAGGCTATCTAATTCCATAAGTGGCCTCCTTTGTCATTTTACGTAATTTTTCGCGGATCCTGTTCATCTTTACCCGCAGGTTGTTTTGATTGATACCAAGGATCTCTTCCATTTCTTCATACGAGCGATCTTCCAGGTAGAGCATGACCAGCGCTTTTTCGATCTCCGACAGGCGATCGATGGCGGCGTAGAGCTGCTGCACCTGTTCCTCCTCCTCTCCGGGATAGCTCATATCCTGCAGCGGGGTGGGCATTTCATTTACGTCCAGCGGGGAAGGGCGTATGCGTTGTTTGCGGAGGTTGGAGATGGCTGTGTTCAGGGCGATGCGATACAGCCAGGTGCTGAATTTGGACTCGCCCCGGAAGCGGGGGTAGGATCTCCAGAGCTGGATGACTATTTCCTGGAAGAGGTCCTGGCGGTCGTCGGCTGAAAAGCAATAGAGCCTGCACACTTTATACAGCATGGCCCGGTGCTCCTGCACCAGCTTCACAAATTCCTCCTGTGTGTGGGGCGCCTGCAAACTGCGGGTTTTTACAAAAATAAGTGGTTGGTTCTGGCATTTGTCGCCGGGAAGGTGAAAATATTACCTTCGCGCCATGAAGAAAATATATTGTCTTTCTACCTGCAGCACCTGCAACCGGATCCTGGGTGAGATCGGGGCTGAGGAGAAGGGTTTTGATCTGCAGGATATCAAGACGGAGAAGATAACGCCGGCGCAGCTGGACCTGTTAAAAGAGAAAGCGGGCAGCTACGAAGCGTTGTTCAGCCGGCGGTCTTTAAAGTATAAAGCGTTGGGACTCAAGGACAAGCAGTTGACAGAGAAGGATTACCGCAAACTGATCCTGGAGGAATACACCTTCCTCAAGCGTCCGGTGGTCCTCGTGGGCGGCAAGATCTTTGTCGGCAGTGAAAAAAAGACGGTGGAGGCCCTTAAGGGCTCACTCAGTTAGCGGACAGCAGCTTGATCTTGGAAATGCCGGGCTGTTGCGCCACTTTCACTTTTACCAGTCCTTTTCCCCCGGCATAATCGCGTGCCGAGCTAAAGAGATAGGCTTCGGGGAGGTCGACGATCCGTTCCCGTACGGGATTTTCGTGGATGTGCTCGATCCGGGACATGAGCAGGTCGGGCTGGGTCGCGTCAACGTGCAAGGGGCTGCTGCAATTTTGCCAGAGGTGGCATTTTTCGATGCGTTTGAGGGATTTACCAAAGTCCTCGAAGCGCTGCAGCATCCAATCTTTCCGGAGGTCCATTTCCACATCGATGGCCTTCAATATTTCCGGGGTGGTATATTTCTTAAAATCCCTTTCAAAATATGCGGGGCCGCTGCCTTCGGGGGTTTTCACGAGCAGGTGGAGGTGGTGGGTCATCAGGCACCAGGCGTAGATGGAGACCTGGCCAATTTCCACAAAATGGTTCAATGCGTCGGCTATTACCTGTTTGTAGGCGGGCCTTGTAAAAACATCGATCCTGTCTACCACATTCAATGTGAGGAAATAACAGGCTTCCCGTGATCCGAGGTGCTTATCGTTTGCCAGCATAAGTATTTATTCATTTATGTGATAAAATAAATAGAGGGTACTGACAGGTGTGGGAAGGGGGATTTGGCCAGTGAACCGGTGGTTCGCTACTGAAGTTACAAAATCCGGGCCTTACATGTTCGTTTAAGTGCCTTAATTTTTTATTACTAAGGGAGGATGCCGGGGTCGGGCTGGAATAATCTCACTTTTTGCCCGGGACAGGCGCTGCAATAAAGGTAGTGCAGGGGGTTATCGACTATTCTTTCTTTCATAAGGCTGTCCAGTGGGGATGGGAAGGGCTGATCTTTTTTAACAAACTTTTCGAGGTCCACGGGCTGATTGCCGAATTGCCAGAAATGATGTTCCGAGTCGTTCTGATACCGGTTGGCGAAGAATTGAAAAAGGCGGAGAAGCCATTCTTTGCGGGCCTCGGTGGGGTGCTCAGCAATGGCCCGCAGGATCTGTTTAGCTGAAGTGCTTTTCAGATCCCTCAGGACTTTGGGAAGATTTGATCTTCCCTGTTCGACGCCTGCGATCATATGCAGCCGACTGGGTAGGATGGCATATTCGTATACCCGTAGCCGCTTGTGCTCAATGCAGTAATTCAGATTGTCAATCAGCAGATCACAATATTCGTGGCGGGTGAAAACATCGATCCCGCCAACTACGGTTAGGGTTACAAAATACAATCCGTCAGGCTGTATCTTGTACATTTCGGTCATGGGTAAAAGGTAGCAAACTTTTGTTAAAATCAATAATTACCCGACCCTCAGCGGATATTAGCAAGGGTAAATTTTTCCTTTGTGGTTATAGCGTTCCGGAATTTTTCCCTTGCCGGGAAAAATTCCCGTTGTGACTACTCCACAATACGCAGTTTGGCGTAGTTCAGCATGATCTTCTTCTCGCCATTGTACTGAAACTTCACTGTTGCGATGGGATTGTGTGCAGATCCTTCCATACTGACCACTTCTCCGAACCCGAATTTCTGGTGTTCGACCTTTTGTCCAATCTGCAGCGCAGAGGTATCGCTGGCGACGAAGTCAGGGCTCGGATTGTGTTCGATGGTCTTCATGTAAGGCTTAGGAGGGACGTAAGCGGGCTTGATATCTTTTTTGGCTGGAGGCGGGCCGTATTTTTTCTCGGCCTGTGATGCGGTGTTGCCGAAGCTTCCACCATGCATCCGGTCGTAAGCGCTTCTGCTATCGCCGAAAGTGCCCTGGTTCCGGGCGCCGCCGCCGGCGAAGCTGCGGTCCATAAAATCGGAAGGTATCTCTTCTATGAACCGGCTGGGCTCATTCTGGACGAGCTGCCCGAACCGGTACCGCGTATTGGCGTAAGTGATCCATAGTTTCTGTTTGGCCCTGGTGATGACGACGTAGAATAATCTTCTTTCTTCTTCCAGCTCTTCGCGTGTATTGATGGCCATGGCATTGGGAAACAGCATTTCTTCCAGGCCGGCTGCAAACACGCAGGAGAATTCAAGGCCTTTTGCGGCGTGGATGGTCATTAGCTTTACGGTATCGGCGTTGGGGTCTTTCTCGTCTGCATCGGTCAACAGCGTGATCTGCTGCAGGTAGTTGCCCAGGCCTTTTACTTCTTCCTCGAGCACGCCGTCCTCATCCGGCCTTTCCGTGAACTCTTTGATGGAGTTCAGCAATTCCTGGATGTTCTCGTACCGTGCGAGGCCTTCGGTGGTCTTATCGTTGAAAAGCTCTTTGACGAGATTGGTTTGTTTGCCTACATGGGTGGCTACTTCATAGGCATTCTTTGTCGCCAGCATACTGGCAAAGCTGCGGATCATCAGCACAAAGTTCTCTACTGCCTCCAGGGTGCCGGCCTTGAATCCGAACTCCCTTGCTTTTTCCAGCACTTCCCACAGGGTGATATTGTGTTCGTTGGCAGCGAGCACGGCACGGTCGATGGAGGTTTTGCCGATGCCCCGCGTGGGGTAGTTGATGATCCGTTTGAGCGATTCTTCGTCCCGGGGATTGACGATGATGCGCAGGTAAGCGATCAGGTCCTTGATCTCCTTGCGTTGATAGAAGCTGACGCCGCCATACATGGTGTAAGGAATAGCCATCCGCCGCAGGCTTTCTTCAAAGGCGCGGCTCTGGGCATTGGTACGGTATAAGATGGCGAAATCGCGGTTGTTGAAATGGTTGCGGAGCTTCTGTTCCTGGATGGTGTCGGCAACGTATTTGCCTTCTTCATTATCCGTCATCATGCGCACCAGGCGGATCTTCTCCCCTTCGGCGTTATCCGTCCAGAGGTTCTTGGGTATCTGCCCTTTATTGTTCCTTATTACTTCGTTGGCTGCCTTGATGATGCTTTGGGTACTGCGGTAATTCTGCTCCAGCTTAACGACCTTTACATCGTCATAGTCTTTCTGGAACTGGAGAATATTCTCGATGGTTGCGCCACGGAAGCTGTAGATGCTCTGGGCGTCGTCCCCTACCACGCAGACATTCTCATGTGCGGCGCCCAGGAGCTTGATGATCTCGTACTGGGCGGGATTGGTATCCTGGTACTCATCGATGAGGATATATTTGAACTTGTGCTGAAATTTATGGAGGCTTTCGGGGTGTTCCTTCAGCAGCTGGTACATCTTGATGAGCAGATCGTCAAAATCCATGGCCCCGTTCTTAAAGCAGCGCTGGGCATAGGCGGCATAGATCTGGGCGATAGCCGGCCGGTTGGCCCGCATGTCTTCCTGCTGAATGGCGTAATCATTGGCATATTCGGCGGGGCCCACCAGGCTGTTCTTAGCCTGCGAGATCCGATTGTATACCACATTCGGCTTATAGTGCTTGTCGTCGAGGTTCAGCTCGTTGACGACGGTCTTCACGACGCTTTTGGCGTCATCCGTATCGTAGATGGTGAAATTGCTGGGGTAGCCGAGCCGATGGGCCTCGCCCCGGAGGACGCGGGCGAATACGCTGTGGAAAGTCCCGATATAGAGGCTGCGGGCATTGGAGTTACCCAGGATCTTTTCGATCCTTTCTTTCATCTCCTTGGCCGCCTTGTTGGTAAAAGTGAGGGCGAGTATGTTGAATGCATCCACTCCCTGTGCGAGCAGGTGGGCGATGCGGGTAGTGAGGACTTTTGTCTTGCCGCTGCCTGCTCCTGCCACGATCATGATCGGTCCATCCTTGTGCAATACTGCTTCTCTCTGTTGTTCGTTCAGGCCGTTGATATAGTCGCTCATGGTGCGAAGGTACTTAAAAAGCTTTGAGCTGTGAGCGGTGAGCTTTGAGCTAAAGTTTTTTTGAGGAAGGGAGTTGTATGGGTTGTTAAAAGTGCCGGAAGGGTATTGATACTGAGGGTAAGTTTAGTTAATTTAGGCACTTATGTTATCCGAACCGCTGCCTTACCATGTTAAGATCCGGGACTATTTCAAAGGGCAGTCCGGGATCTGGTCATTTTTTGCTGCCGCCCCGAAAAGGGAGGAGCAGCTGGCTGCCTTTAAGACGGAGCTTTTGAAGAATACCTACCAGTTTACTGCCGGCGGTGACCCGCTGTTATATGGAAAGATCCATACCGCGCAGGAGAAATTGGGGCTTACCGGTGTGTCGGTGACTGCTTACCAGGCAATTACCCATGAGCCGGATCTGAATGCCAGCATTGTCTGCCTGGCGAACGAAGCGCATATCGTGTTCAGCGGGGGATTATTGCAGATCCTCGATGAAGCGGAGCTGCTGGCGTTGATCGCCCATGAGCTGGCCCACGTAAAATTCAATTCCCTTTTGGACGGGGAGCTGGAGATCTCCGACCGGATCATTATGGCCATCGCCAACAGTCCCGACAGTGAGGCGGCCCAGTATGAAACTGCCCGACTGTTCCGGCTGTATACGGAGATCTTTTGTGACCGGGCGGCGTATGGGGTCCTGGGTGATCCCAGGCCGGTGATAACGATGCTGTTGAAGATGGCTACGGGGCTTTCCGTGGTGCATGCGGACAGCTATATCCGGCAGGCAGAAACCATTTTTGCCGGGGGTCCGCTGGTCCAGTCGGCATCGCTGACCCACCCGGAGAATTTCATCCGTACGAGGGCTTTGCAGCTTTGGGGGGACCGGCAAGCGGGGGACGACGAATCTTCGGTTCGTTCGGGGGAGGCGGGGGTTGATCCGGCCATTACACAGATGATCGAGGGGGTCATGGAGCTGGACCGGCTGGATGTGCTGGCGCAAAAGAACCTGTCCGGGCTTACGGAAGGATTGCTGGTGTATTATCTCCGGCCAAGGTGGTTCAGGTCTGCGCCGGTGGTGAGCCTGGCCAAACAATATTTTGCTGATATTTCGCTGGAAGGGGAAGACCTTTCAAAGGCGGAGGGAGGCGATATTGAAAAGGTGGGAGGCGACATTGAAAAATTAAAGGCTTTCCTGGGCGGGGCGCATGGCAGCATACGGGAATATTTTGCCTATGTCCTGCTGGATTTTGCCCTGGCGGACCCGGACCTGGAGGATGTGCCGGCGGGGTATGCTTTACGGCTTGCGGGGGACCTGGGCCTTCTGGAAGTTTTCGAGCCCGTCATAAAGAAAGAGCTGTCTTATACCGATAAACAATGGGAGCGTCAACGGCAACAGATGATAGCTGCGTTTGACTCCTTAAAGGAGGATGGAGGATCAATCCGAGACCACTATGTCAAGTAACCGAATTTATTTTAAAGCATTCCTGCGAAGCGCCTTCGACGAAGGAGCATATACCACGGATGACGTGATCGCATTTGTATTGCCCCTTTTCCGCGAAGTGTGCGGTCTCCATGAGGCGGGCCTGGTGGCGCCTTTTGGAAAGGACGAGGCATTGTTCCTTACGGAGCAGGCCCTGGATATCGATGAGCAGCAGGCCCATGCCCCTTCGTTTGCCCTTCGCCGTGTGCTGGCCCTTTTTCCGGCCGTGCAATCCGGGAACTTCGAGGTGGTGGGCAAAATAAAGCTCCGTGCCGATGCGGGAGAGGACTCCATCGAGCAGGAGAACCTGCAGGTGCATCTGGATCCCGGGCAGCCACTGTCCTACCCTGCCTATATACCCGGCTATCGATGTTTCGAGCAGCTGCCGGGCCATCATGATCCGCAGACGGATATTTTCTGCCTGGGGTTGATCCTTGGCAGCATGGCCCTGGGACTGGACCTTTATGCTCCGGACGACCTGGTGTCTTTCGCCCGTGTACGAACCAGCCCGGCACAATATAACGATCGCCTCCATCCCACGGTGGCAAGGCTGATCACGGAGATGACGGAGCTGGACAGGAGCCGCCGTACGCAGGACCTCTACGATGTGATCGAACATCTGGAGCATTACCGGGATTACGATCCTGAAAAACAAACCGACCTCAGCCGGGTGGCGGGCTGGATCAATAAGGAGCTAAAGCAGCGGGACGCATTTATCCTGAATAAGCTGCGCAACAGGCTGTTCGATACCAGCCGCCGGAACAGGCTCCTGTATTACAAGCCGAATATGCGATTTGTGAACCTGACTGTCAGCAGCGTGCCGGTGGTGCTGCATTACCAGAGCATTCGCCCGGAGCATCTATTTACCTGGAACGATGAGCTGGCCGAAAAGTTCCGCGGCATGAAGGAGATCGTGCTGAACAAGTACCTCCGCTTCGACGATCATGCCTACCTGCCTTCCTCCCTGGATCGCGTGCGGGTGGAGTCGCAGCGGGCCATACAGGAATATGGGTTCAACCAGCTGAAGCTGGTGATCGCCTTCCTCAACTGGCACAACCTGAAAGAGGATCCCAACGAGCGCATACAAAGCCCGTTGCTGCTGCTGCCGGTGTCGTTGAAAAAAAACAAGAAGCTAAAAGAAGACCACTATGTGCTGAAGGTGCTGGACAATGCGGCCGAGGTAAACCCGGTGCTGGCGGGGCAGCTGAAAGACCTGTACGGTATCCGGCTGCCGGACCTCGTAGACCTGGATGAAACAGACCCGGCCCAGTTCTATCAATCCGTAAAGGCCCAGATAGACGAGGCCAACCAGGGTATCGTGCTGAACTATATCAGCAAGCCCCGGATCCGGCTGATCCATGGCGAGGCCAGGCAGACCGTAAATAATTACCGGAAGCGGCTGCGCCGTCAGCCCGGATTGAGCAGCCGCCATCACATCCCCTACAGCTATAAACCGGAGCACTATCAGCCTTTAGGGCTGGAGATCTTCCGTCAAAAGATCGGGACGGAGAAGGGCTTTTTGGAGTTCCTGGTACAGGGGGATGGGAAGCATTCGCCGAAACGGCTGATGGAAGCATCCAATGTCGGTCCTTCGGACAACGAACCTCCGGTTCGTCCGGCTGTCGGGGAAGGGGATCATGGAACAGTGGTTCGTCCAGTCGTCCGGGATTCTCCTGTCCGGGAAGCGGAGCTCTACAAGCTGACGGAAAGCGAAAACAATCCCTATTCCTGGGATTTCGATGTTTGTCATATGGTGCTGGGGAATTTCAACTACAAGAAGATGAGCCTGGTGCGGGATTACAATATGGTGATCGATCAGCAGCTGCAGCATCCGGTGTTCGACGCGTTGTTCAGCGAGCAGCCCAGGACCTTTAAAGAACATCCTTTCGATCTGAACAGAACGGATGACTGGCATCATGTCATCCAGGCGGACCCGACCCAAACAAGGGCTATCCTGCAAAGTCGTGCGGGCTATAGCTATATCATACAGGGTCCTCCGGGCACGGGCAAGAGCCAGACCATTACCAATCTCATCGCGGACTTTGTTGCAAGGGGCAAAAGCATCCTTTTCGTCTGTGAAAAGCGGGCGGCGCTGGACGTGGTCTATCACCGATTGAAACAAAACGGCCTGGACGAGCTGTGCTGCTATATCCACGACAGCCAGGGGGATAAGCGGGAGTTCATCCGCAACCTGCGTTCGACCTACGAGGATTTCACGGCACGCCGGATGGACCTGCCGGGGCTCAGGGCCCGGCGAACTGCTTTGGTAGACAGGATGAACCGGCAGGTAGACCTGCTGAAGGAATTCCATGTCACCAGCACCAGCGGAGAACAGGAAACAGGCATTACCGTCAGGAAACTGATCGAGCGCATCATCGAGCTGCGGCAGGACCTGGTAACGCTTTCCGCCCTGGAAGAAGAAGCGCTGCCGGCCTATGCGGCATGGCGGGACGCAGGCGGGGTTATCCGCCAGCTGAGCGAAGCGCTGGAAGAAGCAGGGTCGGACCCCATTTTCGCAGGGCATCCTTTCAGCAATGTTCACGAGCGTATTTTCCTGGCCGAGCAGCCGCATCGTATGCTGGATGCGGCCCTGGGACAGGCGCTGGATCTCCTGGACCTGGTGGAACGGGGCCTGGCGGGGGCGCCGATTGCGCGGGAGCAGATGGCTCATCCGGCCAGGCTGAAGAGCCTGGTGCAATTTGCCGTACTGCTGCATCCCCTGGTGCAAACCGATAATTTCCGGTTGGCAGATCCCTCCGGGGAAGAGACCCGGACATTTATCCGGCGTTTTAACGAATACAAATCGCAGCAGGAATCCTACCAGGAAGCCCTGCGGAAAAATATCCATTGGAAGGAAAAGCTTTTCGAGCAGGACCTTTCGCAGGCACTGGAGCTGGCGGCGAAACAGGAAAAAGCTTTTTTGAACTTTTTGAACGGGGGCTGGCAAAAGCTAAAAAAGCAATTGCAGGCATGCTATGACTTTTCGGCACATGCGGTAAAGCCTTCCTATCGCAGCATCCTGGAGCATTTAAGGGATGAATACGAGCAGGCCCATTTATTGGAGCAGGTAAAACGGCGGCTGCAGGAAGACTATCGCCTGGACAACCCGGACACTGCGTGGCTTGGCGTCAGCGTCCTCCATCAAAAGAAGGATGACCCTTCGCTGGTCTATTTACTTCGTCATCCCGAAGCAGGCGCCGTGGTGACCTCCCTGCATTCGCTGCATCAGCCGCTGGTGGACCTGGAAAGCCGGCTGAAAGAATGTCTGCATGATCCGGGCGCTCCGGCGGGCCTGGAAGCCCTGCGGGACGAGCTGCAGAATATCCGGCTGAATGCGGATGGCTTAAGGGAGATGCTGCCTGCGCTCCGGGGCTTTACGGAATTACCGGAAGGTGTGAAAAATATGCTTCGCGGATCTGTGTTATCCCCCAGGCAGGCGGAAGCGGTGATCGCGCGAAAGACCTTGCAAACGGTGTATCAAACGAACCGGGAGTTTGCGCATATCGACCGGCCGGCGCTGGATAAGGCGGTGCAGGCATTGGGTGAATGCTATGCAGAGCTGCAGCAGGTGAATGCCGATCTGATCCGCGCTTTCATCCGGCAGCGTTTTCTGCAGCAGATAGACCTGGCCAGCATGGCGGCCAGCCAGCTGACCGAGGAACAAAAGAAATTCAAGAAGGTCTATAACGAAGGAAGAAAGATCCTGGAAAACGAGTTTGGCAAAAGCATGCGTTATAAAAGTATCCGGGAGCTGTCGTCCCGGGAGAGCGGCAGGGTATTGAAGGATATCAAGCCTGTCTGGCTGATGAGCCCTTATAGTGTCAGTGACAGTCTTCCGCTGGACAGCGATCATTTCGATGTGGTGATCTTCGATGAGGCCAGCCAGATCACGCTGGAGGAAGGGGTGCCGGCCCTTTACCGCAGCCGGCAAACGATCATCGTGGGGGACGAGAAGCAGATGCCTCCCACTGATTTTTTCAGCGCCAGGGCGGAGGACCCGGATGACCTGGAAGGCCTTGCAGACGAAGAAGAAGATGAATGGTTAAGCGACGACGTGGACAGCCTGCTGGCACAGGGAGCACGTAAACTGGACAGCACGTTGCTCAGCTGGCACTACCGGAGCCATTATGAGACGCTGATCAGCTTCAGCAACCACGCTTTTTATGAAGGACGGCTGCTCACCATTCCGGACAAGACGATCCACAAGACGGAGAAGCCGGCCATTCTCGTCAGCAATGTGCGCGAGGCCGGTCAGCAGGTGAGCTGTCTTTTCGACCGCAGCATCAGCTACCATTTCCTGGAAGGCAGCGTGTATGAAAAGCGAAGCAACCAGGGTGAGGCCGTGTATATTGCTCACCTGGTACGGGAGCTGCTGCGCAGGGAGGCAAGGGAAAGCATCGGTATCGTTGCTTTCAGCCAGGAGCAGCAGCATATGATCGAGAGCGCCCTCTCGGCGCTGGGTGAAGAAGACGGCGTGTTTGCCCAGCAGCTGGAAGAGGCATACAATCGCACGGAAAATGATCAGTTCACGGGACTCATTGTAAAGAACCTGGAGAATATACAGGGTGATGAAAGGGATATTATCATCATGAGCGTCTGTTATGGACCTGATGCGAAGGGCAGGATGCTGATGAACTTCGGGCCGATCAATAAAAAAGGCGGAGAAAAAAGATTGAATGTTCTCTTCAGCCGGGCCAGGACGCATATGGCTGTCGTCAGCAGCATCCGGCATGGGGCTATTACCAACGAATACAATGAAGGGGCCAATTATTTAAAACGGTTCCTCCAATATGCGGAGATGGTGAGCCTGGGACAGATGCAGGGCGCGCGGAGCATACTGGACAGCCTGGTGCTGCGTAAGCAGGAGGGGCCTGCGGACAGCCGTCCTTCCCTGGTGCGGGAGCAGATCCGGCACCAGCTGGAGGCCCTGGGCTATGTCGTGGATGAACAGGTCGGGCAATCGGATTTCAAATGTTCGCTGGCAGTGAAAGCCAGGCCGGGAGATCAGGCTTATAAACTGGGCATCCTTTTGGATGACGACCGGCACTATTTGAATAACAACCTTATCGAGCAATATTACCAGCGGCCCGCTGTATTGGAGCGCTTTGGGTGGAAGGTCCTGCCGGTGTTTGCACGGGATTGGCTGCATCAGCCTCAGAAGGTGATGGATCAGATCGTGAAGATGCTGGAGGAGCGGGATGAGCTGCGAGCAGGGAGCGATGAGCGGGGAGCAGGGAATGATCAGGCGCTGCAAGCGGGGGCGGGAGAGGCGGTGGAAGGGCCTGCGGCAGGGGCACGGTCCAGGACAGGCGGCGGGCCGGGTTCCGAGGCGGGGATCAGTCCGTATGACCATCTGCCTTTCCGGCGGCTCCATTACCGGGAGGGCAGCAGCGATAAATTCTGGGAAGCCGCTACCGATGGCAATAAGCTCGTGGTCCGTTGGGGAAGAACGGGATCCAAGGGGCAGATACAGCTAAAGACCTTCCCTGACGGGGAGGCTGCCCGGGCAGAAATGGAAAAATTGATGCTGGAAAAGCAGGGATCCGGATACGTGGGTTAGGATCCGCGCTGTGAGCCGCCTGTGAGACGGGTGTTCTTAACGACTCCTTTGGAATTGGCTTTTCCTTTTCCTGCGGGGAATCCGGGTATGTTGCTTTTCGGGCCGGCGAGGGCCTTGCCGTCTTTTTTCTTCTTATTATTGGGGATCAATGCCATATGATTAGATGTTGTTTTTTTATCGAATTAATGAATGAAGGTACTGAAATTGAGCAAATAACGTAAAAACTGAGGTAGTTAACATGTCGAGGGAACTTTATTTTGATATCAGTTCGGAACAAAGCGGAGGCAGCCTGTACCGGGTGAAGGGATTGTCGGGTACCCATTTTTATTATAATCACAGCACTTATGATGACAGCAGTGACGAGGTAAAGGTCTTTGAGACTGTTTATGCGGATTTTGCCGCTTTCTGGAAGGAGCTGATCAAGGATGCGAAATGGTTTTACCTGCATCCTATGTTCGTCCATCCGGAGCAACGGGATTTCGTGCGGGAACAGCTAAAGACGGTGAATTGGGGGGTGCATGCGAACAAGAAATGGCAGGAGAGCCATCAGCGGCAGTGGAAAAAGATACTGGAGGGTCCGGGAAGCTATTATAAGGGGCCGGGGGGATGAGACGGAGGTTCAGGCTTCATATAACTCTTCCCCATATACGTCGATCAGGGGCTGTCCCATGCGTTGGAGATAGTCATTGCATTGCTGCAGGAGAAGGGGTGAAACATTCGGGGAATAGAAATCGCCCCTGTACCAATAGCTGAACAGGGGTTGCAGCGGTAACTGGTCTTCGCGCTGACCTTGCATGATCATTCCGCTCAGGCGTGCGATCTCGTTATCCGGCAGGTGGTTGAATACCCCGCTGCTCAGGAGCTCCCTGGTGAGATCGATCAAACTGTTTGTCATCATCTGGCAGCGTTTAGATGGGAAAGGTCATGCAATAATGTTACCAAGGCGTAAAGTTTGTATTAAGATAATATTGTGTTGGTATAACCAACAGACAAAGGAAAAGTTCAAAACTGCCGGAGTCTATGCTTTGCCGGAAGTTGCCGGGGCGGAAGGCTTCCTTTCCCAGCGGGACAATTCGGTATTATCTTCTGCCAGGAAGGTGAGGACGCCATTCCTGAGCTTATAGTGGGTGGTGAGCAACAGGCTTTTGAGGAAGGCTTTTTCATTGAACCCGGTGCAGGCCATTTTTGTGGTGACCAGCTTATCGCTGAACGTGAGGCTGCTATCGGTGGCGCTGTACCAGAATTTTCCGCTCATATTATTGCATCCCGTATTGCCTGCAAAGCGGCTTTTCTTGAGATCAAGCTGCAGGGTGGCTCTTTTGCCCGCGGCGGTATCGGAGGGAAGGACCGGCTGCAGGAACCAGGGGCCTTCGAGCACGGTGGTGTCGGGGGCTTGTTTCACTTTTGCCGCGGAAAGGGCTGCCGGGCCGGCTGAATCCTTTGCGGTATTTTTCGTTTCCGGCTGCTGACATGCCAGCAACAAGGTGAGGCAGGCGAAGATCATTAGTCTTAGTTTAAACATACCGGTGTTTTTTATTGAGGGGTCGAAAAGCGTGCCAATCGCGCCGAAGGTGCAGAGCCTGTCGGGCGGTTGGGCGGACTGCCGGGGGACGGCTGAGGGACGGCCGGGGGATGGCTGGGGGAACGGTTGATAATGGGGAAGAAATTCCCCGGGAGGAGAATACAGCTAAATTTTTTAATTTACGGCATGCTGCAGGACAACTTACTACTGATCATTTCTTTATTATTTGCCGTCACGATGCTGTCCATGCTGAGTGACAAGCTACGGATCTCCTATCCTATTTTCCTGGTGATCGCGGGCCTGCTGATCAGTCTTTTTCCGGGTATTCCCCGGATCATGGTCGATCCGGACATCGTTTTTGTGATCCTTCTTCCTCCCTTGCTGTATTCCGCGGCCTGGAATACTTCCTGGCAGGAATTCTGGCGGATGCGCCGGCCGATCGGCCTATTGGCCTTCGGTTTGGTGATCTGTACCGCCTGTGCGGTGGCTTACGTCAGCACCCGGATGATCCCCGGCTTTTCTCCTGCGCTGGGGTTCCTGCTTGGCGGGATCATCTCCCCTCCTGATGCGGTGGCCGCCACGAGCGTGCTGCAAACGTTGAAAGTACCCAAACGGGTGGTGACCATCCTGGAAGGGGAAAGCCTGGTGAATGACGCTTCCAGCCTGATCGTTTTCCGGTTTGCCCTGGCGGCTATTTTTACAGGGAAGTTCGTATTGTGGCAGGCCAGCGAGGAGTTCCTGGTGGTGGCCGTTATGGGTATCGCCATTGGAGTGCTGATCGGTTTTGGGGTGTATGCCATTCACCGCTGGCTGCCGACAACGCCCAGCATCGATACGGGCATATCGCTGATATCGCCTTACCTGATGTATATCACGGCGGAACATTTTCATTATTCAGGGGTGCTGGCGGTGGTAAGCGGAGGATTGTTCGTGAGCTACTGGTCACGTGAAGTCCTGGCTTACAGTTCGCGGCTGCAGTCGCAAAGCGTCTGGAGTGTGCTTATTTTTCTCATGAACGGCGTGGTATTCATCCTGATCGGGCTTCAGTTGCCCGGCATTGTAAAGGGATTAGGGGAATATTCGCTGGGATCAGCGATCATCTATGGCGTGGTGATCAGCCTGGTGACCATCTTCATCCGGGTACTATGGGTATTTCCGGGCGCATATCTGCCCCGTATCTGTTTTAAGAAGATCCGGCTGAAGGAACAGCGGCCGGAGACAAAGGCGGTGTTCATCATCGGTTGGAGCGGCATGCGGGGGATCGTCTCCCTGGCATCCGCCCTGTCCATTCCTTTCATGCTGTCGAAGGATGTCCCCTTCCCTCACCGGGACCTGATCCTTTTCATCACCTTTATCGTCATCCTCTGCACGCTGGTGCTTCAGGGCCTCAGCCTTCCGGTCCTGGTCCGCCTGCTGAAGGTGGAAGTACAGGAGAATGAGGAAGAGCAGCAGCTAAGCATCCGTCTTCGGTTAGCCACTGCCGTGCTGGACCATATTACCGGGGCATATGGCGAAGAGGCGACCTCCATCGAAGCTTTCAACCGGCTGAAAGAGCGTTATGAGCGGATGGTGCAGATCACCAGCCAAAAGCTGGAGAAAGAAGAGGGGAAGGAACTGAGCCCTTCCTTTCTTCCCCGATATCGTCAATTGCTCCTGGAGCTGGTGGCTGTGCAGCGGCGTGAGCTGTCGCAAATGCGCCATGATAAGATCTTCTCTGATGAACTGTTACGGAGCAAGGAGTTCGAGCTGGACCTGGAAGAGGCCCGGTTCAGGAAGACGGGAAAAGGGAAAAGCGACAGCAAGAGCAACGGGGGGTGATGGCCGGTGGATATCTTCGGCGCCAGGCGGCGTTTTTTATCCTGAAAACGGTTTATATTAGAGAAAAACATTATGAACCAAATCGCTATCCTCCGGAAAAAATCTCTCCTTTTGTTTTTTGTACTGGGCCTGACTGCAGCCACCTCGCAAGCTCAATTGGGCGGGCTGACCAGTGCTAAACCCAGTCCCGGCAGCTTGCTGAAACAATTTGCAGGTGCGTTGAAGCCCGCTTCCTTTTTGACCAGCTGGGCCAGTGGCGGCAAGACCAGCTGGCTGAGCGCAGCCGGCAAGGTATCCGATGCCGTCGGCATGGCCAGCAGCATTTCTTCTCTTACGGGCTTTATCAAGCCCGACATGTTCAAGCAGGGTTTTAATGTAAGCACTATTACGCAGGCGGCCACCGCTGTGAAAACATACTCCGATGCCAGCGGTCTGCTGAAGAGCCTGGAAGGAGGGTTAAAGCCAACGGCTTTCCTCAGCAGCTGGGCCACGAAGCGTCCCGGTTTCATGAGCGCATTGAACCTGCTGAAGTGATCGCGTCTATTGGTTGGTGGGGTTGGCGTGCTGGAGGATGACGCGGTAGAGGTCGTCCGGGTTGAAGGGTTTGACGACGATGTCGGTGAGGCCGGCCGCATAGGCTTCGCTTTCCACTTCTTTGGGTGTGCTGGCTGTGAGCGCGATGATGGGCAGCGTCTCTCCTCTTTTGCGCAGCAGCACTGTCGCCTCATAGCCGTCCATTTCGGGCATATGCAGGTCCATCAGGACGAGCCGGTGGCGGGCCGCGTTCAGTTTTTCCAGGGCTTCCAGTCCATTGGTGGCGACGTCGACAGTGGCGCCGCAGTTTTCCAGCATGGTCTGGGCGACCAGCACATTGAGGGGATTGTCCTCAACCAACAGGATGGTGATGCCTTTCAGCAGCTGGTCGCGGAAAGCAAACGATGTAAGCTCTTCATGCTGGCCGATGGCTTCGTCACTGAAATTAAGCGTTTGGGTAAAATAAAATTCGGAACCTTTTCCCGGCTCGCTTTTCAATTGTAAAGCCACGCCCTGCAGCTCCAGGATCCTTTTGGTGATGGCAAGGCCGAGGCCGGTGCCGCCGTAGCTGCGGGAGGTGGAAGAGTCCGCCTGGGTAAAGCGGTCGAAGATCATGCTTTGTTTTTCTTTTGCGATGCCGATGCCGGTGTCGACTACTTTGATCGTGATGGTGGCGGCACTATCTGTCAGCAGATCGGCTTGAACGATCAGCTTTACGGAGCCTTCTTTTGTAAATTTAATCGCATTGTGCACGAGGTTGTTGACCACCTGGCTGGTGCGGGTGGGATCGCCGATCAGCTTCCGGTCGAGGCGATGATCCACTTCCAGTAACAGGGCTACGCCTTTTTCTCCGGCAGCGTTCTTCAGGCCGGCTACGATGTTGCGGGCAATGGCAGGCAGGTCCATAGGGATCTGCTCGAAGCCGATCTTTCCTTCTTCGATCTTATTATAGTCGAGAATATTATTGACGATGGACAGCAGGTTGTTGGCAGAGAAAAGCAACACGCCCAGATCTTCTTTCTGATCGGTGCGTGGTTCGTTCCGCAGCAGCAGGTGTGTCATCCCGATAACGGCATTCAGCGGGGTCCTGATCTCGTGGGACATGGTGGAAAGGAACTCCGATTTGGTGCGGAGGCCTTGCTGTGCCTGGATGGCGGCAGTTTTAAAAGTCTGGGCAAAGCGATGGGACAAGGCGAGGGACTGCAAAAAGAAAAAGGCAATATAGGCGATGAGCATGACCAGGCGGAGCGCCGGAATGAACCCGAAGAAATGGAGATTCAGCAGCAGGAAGACGCATAGCAGGATGGCTGTGCTCAGCATGGCGAACAGGGAGCCGCTGCGTTTATTACGGGCCGCCTTCAGGTAGACGAACATGGCATAGGCGATGGAGATGAGCAACACCACCAGAAAAGGGGTCATGAACTGCGTGAAGATCGTAGTGGGTGCCAGCAGGATGATGGCTGTATAGGTATGGCACAACCAGATCATTCCCTTCATGACGATGGGGTGCGCGTCGTCGGGATAGAGGTGACGGGAGTAGAGGGTAAAAAGAGCCACGCTCAGAGAAAGGCTCAGGTATTCTATGCGGATGGTGATAAACCAGTTCAGGCCGGAAAAAAGGGAGTGGAGGGCATATGTGTCTGTGCCCACCATACGATAGCTATAAAAGATGCAAAACAGGGAAAAGTAGAGGGTAGTCTTGTCATGCCGGCCAAAGATGAACAGGCCCAGGAAGAAGAGACCTCCCATGAAGAGGCAGCCGCCCAGGAAAAAATCATAGGCGGCGTCCTGGTATTTTTTTGTGACGAGATCGTCCTTATTTCCTAAGAGTATTTCCTTATAAGGTCCCCCTTTCGCATGCCAGAAATTAGCGATCTGCATCACCAATACGATGGTATCCGGCTCCCCCACGGGCAGGATGACTGTGCGGGTGGCCCAGAAAGGTGTGGATGTCTCTTTTGTACGGCCGGGCTGGCCGTTCTGGGATTGGACGGCGCCGTTGACAAATAATTTATAGGAACAATAGGTATCGGGCACTTCCAGGCCGATGCGGGGCCGGTTTTTGGGTAATATGACGGTGAGTGCGTAAGTAGCATAACCCCGGGTGGGATAGGTCCGGCCGTGGAGGCTGAGGTCTTTCCAGAGGCGGGGATAGGGTGCGTCTTCCGGGACGGCGGCGTTCAGGCTGTCCGGGGAGAGGAGGTTCATCCAGTAGAATTTCCATTCTCCGTGGAGCTTGATGGGGTGGTCGAAAAGGTTGGTGTTACGCAGGTCCAGCAGGCCATTTTGTGCAAAAGGGTCCGGCGCCCGGTCGGCAAAACAGGTGAGACAAAAGGTTAGCGTTAGCAGGGTCCACCCTATGTTGCGCAGATATCCACTCATAAAGCCGGCTACTAGTTGAGTTACAATACAAATAACGTACAATAGGCGCTTAAATGATCGGCGGGGGGAAAAAAAGAAGCCGTCCGCCAGCTGGCGGACGGCTAACTAGTATATTACACTTATTTCTTTTCGAGCAATTTGAAGAACTGATCGAGCGCAGGCAGGATCACGATACGGGTGCGGCGGTTAGCGGCACGTCCTTCATCTGTATCATTGGCGGAAACGGGCACATATTCGCCGCGGCCAGCTGCCGTGATATGAGCGGGATCCAGGCCATATTGACCTTGCAGGATCCTGACAACGGAAGTAGCACGTTTGACGGAGAGGTCCCAGTTGTCCTTCAGCTGACCGGGATGATGGTAAGCTTTGTTGTCCGTATGGCCTTCTACCATGAATTCGATGTCGGGCTGCGCCTTCAGGACAGTAGCTACTTTACCGAGAACGCCTTTGGCGGCTTCGTTCACGTCATAGCTTCCGCTCTTGAAGAGCAGCTTATCGGAAATGTCGATGTAAACAACACCCTTATCGACCTTAATATTGATGTCCTTGTCATCCATGTTGCCGATGGCGCCTTTCAGGTTCATCACCAGGGCCATGTTCAGGCTGTCCTTATGGGCCAGTTCGGCCTGAAGGTTCTGGATGTAGGAGTCTTTGCTGCCAATATTATCCAAAGATTTCTTGATGCTTTCTGCCTGAGAGCTGGAGATGACAGAGAGATCCTGCAGTTGTTTGAGGGTAGCGTCGTGGTTCTGCTTCAGGAAATCGATCTGCTTGTTGAGCGCGTCAATCTGACTCTGAAGCGCCGTCTTCGCGCTGGCGTCCTGTGCGGTAAGGTCATTACAATTTTTCAGATCACCAGCAAGCTTTGCGTTGGCTGCAGTGAGAGAATCGATCTTAGCCTGGGCGGCCTTAAATTTTTTAGAGCTAACGCAGGAAGTAAAAAGCAATGCTGAAAGAACACCGAAAAAAAGGGTCTGTTTAAGCTTCATAGTAATATCATTTATTTAAAGAATTAGATTATTCTTTCATCGCTGATGGTCATACGATCAACCTGGCGATCAATAGAATAATGTCAAAGATAGTTCAACAAACGAAAAAAGCTAATTTCGTGTTGTATAAATTAAGGCGAATTTAATGCCAAAAAACAGTTAGAGAGACAATTGCATATAGAATATCCTAATATCCGAAGGGTTTTCACAAGTATTTTTTATTCAATCTGTCATAATTTTTAAACTATACGCGCAATGAGACAATTATTACTCATATTGTTCGCCGGCTGTCTTTTCGTCCGGCTGAGCTCCTGTAAGCTAATGCCAAAGGAGACTCCGGTGAAAGAAGACAATAAGGCATTCGGCCTGTTCCTCTCCAATTATTATGAAGGAAGGATGCGGCTGTCACCCCTGGAGGCCACATTGAATGGCGACTCAAGATATAATGATCAGCTGCCTGCGGAGTTTGCAGATGGGTATCGCGACTCGTTGAAAAACTTCTACACCCGCGTCAAAGATGGGCTTGCGAAGTTTGACCGGAGCACGCTTGACGAGAATGATGGTCTCAGCTATGACATTTTGCAGTGGGAACTGAACACGCGTATCGAAGCATTCAAATACCCCTATTATTATATCCCTTTCAACCAATTTTATGCGCTGCCACTGACGCTGGGGCAACTGGGCAGCGGTGATAGCTTTCAGCCATTCGCCACGGTGAAGGATCACGAAGATTGGCTGAAGCGGGCCGGGGCTTTTGGACCCTGGGCGGATAGCGCCATCGTTTATTTCAGGAAAGGCATTACGGCGAACTTCGTACTACCGAGGTCGTTGGTGGTGAAGATCATTCCCGAGATGCGGGCCCTGGTGACGGACCAGCCTGAGAAGAGTCTTTTTTATACGCCCGCGACGCGCCTGGAAAAAGTTACCACGGATACGGTAACTGTCCGGCGGTTGAAGGATGCGTATGTACAGGTGATCCGCGAAAGCATTGTGCCTGCCTATAGGAAACTGGCCGATTTTCTGGAGAAAGACTACCTGCCAAAGGCAAGAGCAACCTCTGGCATCAGCGCTTTGCCTGGCGGCGCCGACTATTATGCTTACCTGGTGAAGGATCAGACAACCACTTTGAAGCGCCCGGAGGAGATCTATCAGACGGGGCTGCGTGAAGTGGCCCGCATCCGGGGTCTGATGGACAGTGTCCGGCATGCTGTTGGATTCATCGGTGACCTGGCGGCTTTTTTTGAATATATGAAGACGAATAAGCGATTCATGCCCTATAAAACACCGCAGGAGGTGCTGGCGGCTTTTGAGCAGATCCACCAGACGATGCAACCGTCCCTGACGAAGATGTTCCATCATGTTCCCAGGACGCCATTCGAGATCCGTCAGACGGAAGCTTTCCGGGCTGCCAGCGCGAGTGCGGAATACAACCAGGGTTCGGCGGATGGCAAGCGGCCGGGTATTTTTTATGTGCCGATCCTGGATGCTGCCAAATTCAATACTACTTCCGGCATGGAATCGCTGTTCCTGCATGAGGCGATCCCGGGGCATCACTACCAGATATCGCTGCAGCAGGAAGATACTTTACTGCCATCCTTCCGGCGTTATGGCGGGGGCAATGCCTACCAGGAAGGCTGGGCGCTGTATTGCGAGTCGCTGGGCAAGGAGCTGGGGCTTTATACGGATCCTTACCAGTATATGGGAGCGCTGGGTGATGAGATCCACCGGGCGATCCGGCTGGTGGTGGATGTCGCCATCCACATGAAGGGGATGACGCGCGAGGAGGCCATTAAATATATGATGGAGAATGAAGCCATCTCGCAGGAAGGGGCTACGGCGGAGATCGAGCGTTATATGGCGATACCGGGGCAGGCGCTGGGGTATAAGATCGGGGCGCTGAAGATCCGGGAGCTGAGAGAAAAATACGCGTCGATGCTGAAAGATAAGTTCCGGCTGGCGGACTTTCATGATGAGATATTAAAGGATGGGACAATGCCGTTGGAGGTGTTGGAGAAGAAGATGGATGTGTGGGCGAAGCATGTGTCTGAAAGTAATTAGGATACATTTAAAAATCGATCTTCAGGTTGACGGCGGGCGTCACTCCCTTAAAGAAATCATGGAAGTACATACCGGGCGTCAGGACGAGGTTATTGCGCAATAAATTCAGGTGGCCTATAAAAAGGCGATAGCTGTTCTTTTCAAAAAAGTCACCGTCCCGTCGTATCAGCCGGCCGATGGAAAGGGAAGGGATAAGATTAGTCATGTGCTTTCCTTGCGGGTCTTTCCATTCCCTGCTGATGTTGAGCACCAAAAATTCATTCCTGTAGGTTTGGACATGTCCCTGTGCGTTAGTCGCGAACAGGAAAACGGGCTGCCACAAGGCGGTGAAGCTGCGGCTCCCATATTCCCTGTTGAAATGCAGCCCGATGCCCAGGCCAAAGGAAGGAGCAAAATAATTCTTGTAGTTCCCCACGTTGAGCTGGATAACGGAGCTCAGATAGTCATTGACCATCGCTACATACCCGGCGGGCTGAGGCGCTGAGATCGTGGGCTCCTTCTCCGCCCGATAGACCTTTTTGTCGTTTTTGTCGCGCACCCAATAACCTTTCATGTTGCTTTGCAGCCAGCGGATCTTTCCATTCAATCCTCCTGTGATATAGTTGGGCAGCTCATGATAGTCGTTGAGGTAGAGGCTCAGCCGGTCCTGCCTGATCCCATCATGGCTGCGGCCGGAGCTAACGGGGTATTCGAGGACGATTTGGATCGTATCCTGTTCCAGGCGAAGGGCAGTGGGCTCTGCCTGGTCCAGTAAGTAGCTTGCCGCGGTGGGACGGAAGGATTGAAAACGGACCTTTTTCTTTCCTGTGGCATCCGTGACATAGTCGATCTGATGCCAGTTGAGGGGATCGGAAAGCGAATCATTGAACGGCTTCATATCGGCAATGAATACCAGTAATAAAGAGTCGATGTTGGTGAATTTTGCCAGGTCCTGTGCATCTTCCAGCTCCAGGCAGAGGCGGTTGCCTTTTCCCAGGTCGATCCAGAAGCGTCTTTCCAGATGCCCGACTGACTCGGGGAATGGCTTGCCGACGGAAGCGCGTATTGTATGTTGAGCGCATACGGTTCCCAGGATGCTCAGCAGGGTGAGCATCGTACAGATGAATCTTTGCATGATGTTATGGGTTTTGAGGATGTTTAAGTGGAATGATCGGATGGTCTATCGGATCGTTGTTATAGGTAGTTGCGGGTCTGAAGGTTTCGGATTGGGTAAACCTGACCCGGAGGCGTCCGGGTCTCAGCCGCTCGCCGGCCATGGAAGGCCCGGGCTGTGCGGGTTCCAGCTCGTTGATATGGACTACCCGGGGCTGTTTTGTTGGCGTTGCCGGCGGTATGGCCACGGTCAGGGATGGGGACAGGTCGGGCGGGGGGAACTGCAAGCTTTGAGCTTTGAGCGGCGAGCTGTGAGCCAGGGTGTGGGGCAGGGTGCGGCGTGCGGGGTGCGGCGTGCGGGGTGCAGGGGTGCGGGGTGCGGCGAGCGATGAGCTATGAGCCGGGGTGTTTCGAGCCAGGGTATTTTGGATCGGGGCGCCCGGGGCCGGAACGGAAGGCTTTGCGCCGGTCGGCGGATATATCCGGGGCTGGCCAGGTTTGGGTAGGGTCCTGGGCTGGATGGCCTTAGGCTGGATGGCTACTTTGGGCCCGCCGGAATGGGGGAGGGCCCTTTTTTCCTTTAGTAAGAACGCGACGGGGACGAGCGCCAGCAGCAGGCAGGCGGCGGCGGTCCGTAGCCAGGGGAGGGTACGGCGGCGGGGCGTTTCCCGGAGCCTGTCGTATAATTTATCCCAGGCGGCCTCTTTATCGGCGAGCCCCACTCCGGGCAGGGCGCCGGGCTCTTCGAGCCGGCGGCTCCACGCGGTGCGCCCAGCAGGCAAAAAGCCTTCGGCGGGCAATGAGCGCTCATTGGGTTTTGCGTTGTCCATAGCTAATTCCTTTTTGTAATAACATTTTTTGTAATAGCGCCCGCGCCTTGCTCAGCTGGGATTTGGAAGTGCCTTCGGCAATGCCCAGCTCTCCTGCGATCTCTTTATGGTCGAGGCCTTCCATGACATGCAGGTTGAACACGGTGCGATAGCCTACGGGTAACTGTATGATCATGTGGAAGATCTCTTCGGCCGAGAGGAAGGCCAGGGCGTCTGTCTCAATCGGGATATCTTCAGCGGCTGTTTCGGCCAGCATGGCGAAGACGTTCTTTTTGCGGAGGAACATCAGGCATTCGCGTACCATGATGGTCTTTATCCATCCGTAAAGGGCGGCCTCTCCCTGGTAGGTAAAGCCGGCCAGGTGCCGGAAGAACTTTACGAACCCGTCCAGCAGCCTTTCTTCTGCATCCTCCCGGCTTTTCAGGTAGCGGCAGCAGACGGCCATCATCGGATCGGCGAAGCGGTCGAAGAGGCATTTTTGTGCTGCGGCATTGCCTTTTGCTGCGTCCTTTATGAGAGGGGCTATCTCCATGGTTAAGGTCTGTGGATGAATATACTTCTTTACAGGATGTTAAATGCGGATGCGAACGACCTGGTTGCCCGGTCTTACGGAAAAAAATAATAATGTGGTGCAGCTGCAGCGGTTTTTTAAGCAGGTAAACGGGTATTAAAAAGATAGTTCCCGGAGGCATAGCCAAAAATATTAGTGAGAAAATTGCTAAAATATTTGGTGTGCATAAAATAATTACCATACCTTTACTGAATCAATAATTTTGGGAGAACTAAAAAATACGATTATGTCAAATGCAGAAAAACTCAAGGCTTTAAAGCTGACAATAGATAAGATAGATAAGGATTTCGGGAAAGGCAGTGTCATGATGATGAATGAAAAAAGCCAGGAGCCGATGGAAGTTATCTCCACAGGTTCCATTGGGCTGGACATAGCATTAGGCGTAGGCGGTCTCCCGAAAGGAAGAGTGGTGGAGATCTATGGTCCTGAATCGTCCGGTAAGACGACGATCGCCACGCATATTATTGCGGAGGCGCAGAAAAAAGGCGGCATGTGCGCCATTATCGATGCGGAGCATGCTTTCGATAGCGGCTATGCCCAGAAGCTGGGTGTGGATATCGACAATCTCCTGATCTCCCAGCCGGACTATGGGGAGCAGGCGCTGGAGATCGCGGACCGGCTGATCCTTTCCGGTGCACTGGATGTAGTAGTGATCGACTCCGTGGCAGCCCTTGTACCGAAAGGCGAACTGGAAGGCGAAATGGGCGATAGCAAGATGGGTCTCCAGGCCCGTCTGATGTCGCAGGCCCTTCGTAAGCTGACGGCTACCATCAGCAAGACCAACACCATTTGCATCTTCATCAACCAGCTCCGTGAAAAGATCGGGGTCATGTTTGGCAATCCTGAGACGACCACCGGTGGTAATGCGCTGAAGTTCTATGCTTCCGTAAGATTAGATATCCGCCGTATGGCGCAGATCAAGGATGGTGAAGAAGCGGTAGGCAACCGGGTGAAAGTAAAGGTTGTAAAGAACAAGGTTGCTCCTCCTTTCCGTGCTGCTGAGTTCGATATTGTTTTTGGAGAAGGCATTTCGAAGATGGGAGAGGTCGTCGATATGGGTGTGGAGCTTGGTATCGTGCAGAAAAGCGGCAGCTGGTTCAGTTATGGTACAGACAAGCTGGGACAGGGAAGGGATACGGTGAAGCAGCTGTTGCGTGATAATCCTGAATTGGCTACAGAGATCGAGAACAAGATCCGCGAGAAAGTCAAAGAGATGGCGAATGCGTGATTAATAGTAGGATTAAAGTATAAAGATTTTAATTGGGTTAGTAAGTACCGGCCCCGATGTTTATCGGGGCTTTAGTTTTTTGGTTTGTTTAGGTGTGAGGGTTTTGCGTTGTGGGTGTTGCTGGCTGTTGATTTTGGGGGGAGGGTCTTATTAGGCGAAAGCGCCTGACGGCGCTTACAGTGGTGCCTGACGGCATGGGTTTAGTTAGACTCTAATGATGGGCCTTCGGCCTGTTTTTTTAGCGCTGGACGCGCCTAAAAAAACAAAAGGGGTCTGAATAGAAATTCAACCCCGTTTTAAAATCCAATATCCTATGAAAAACCGAGATAAAGGTAGCGGATTCAAATCAAATCTGCAATACCATTTTCCGGTATTCTTTTTTAACCTTGTTTTTAATTTTTTATCAGCTGGTTGGAAACGATCCTGTTGCTTTCTTTGTCGGCAACCCGTAAAATATAGACGCCCCGTTCCAGGGAAGAAGCGTTAATCACTTGTATTCCAGGCTGTAACCGTTGAGTAAATCGAATGGAGCCGATGGCATCGATGACTTGAATTTCCACGGAATGTTCCGTTCGGATGATGAATAACTTATCGACGGGATTAGGGTAAAACTTGAAGGTTACATCCCCGGAAAGACTTAGCTGGACTGCTTTGGTGTAGAATTCCTTCCCGTTCTGACCGGTGTATCTGACCCGGTAATGGTCGATGCCGTTTGGCGGCGCCAGGTCTGTGAGCTCATAATGATTGTTGTTCCCTGTCTTTCTCAATGCACCGATGGTCTCGAAGTGTTGTCCATCTGTTGCGCGCTCGATAATAAAATAGTCTCCGTCCTCCACGCTGTCCACGTCCCACTGTAACCATACTTTATTAATATCACGAATGGCGGCCGAGAAATTTGTGAAGACCTTACCGTTACCCACGGCCGTTATTTGTTTGATGCTGCTGTCTGAAGGATCCATAGGCTCACCCGGCTGCGACCTAACGGTAATGCAACAGCAAAAAGCAACAACGGTGAGCGAAAAAAACTTCTTCATGACTATGGGTTAGTAACTTCATCAAGGAGCATGCAATTAACAAATTCCATGCCGGGAATCGCTGCGTCCACTCGGGCGACCTCCGGGTCTTTGCAAAAAACGCGGGGATTCGTTTAAAATTTCTCTATACTTGTTATAATCTTCTTAAAACGGGATTACTTTGCTTTGACGAACAACATAAACTAACGCGCATGGAACCGAAACTCCGGAAAATGGCCAGTTTCAAACGAATCGCCCTGGTAGCACATGACAACAAAAAGGGTGAGCTGATCGAGTGGGCAGTGTACAACAAGGCGGCTTTATCCCGGCATCGCCTGTATGGGACGGGCACCACAGGAACCTTACTGGAGAAGGCTTTGGGGCAATCTGTCAGCAAATTTCTCAGTGGCCCTTTGGGGGGTGATCAGCAGATCGGGGCCAGCATTGCGGAAGGCAAGATCGACGTGCTGATCTTCTTCTGGGACCCCATGGAGGCACAGCCGCACGATCCGGACATAAAGGCCTTGCTTCGTCTTGGTGTGGTCTGGAATATACCCATTGCCAGTGACCGCGCTACGGCCGACTTTTTGCTTACATCGCCGCTGATGGTCGAGGATTACGAAATTATTCTACCGGACTATAGTCAATATCTTAAACGGCCGGTGAACCGGCAATAAACAATCTCGCAAACCAATTAACATGAGAAAATACGTTTTGACGGCCGGTACGCTGCTACTGGCGTCCCTGACATGGTCGCAGACCAAACCGCTCGCGGGTTTTAGCGAATCCGCCGCAAAAGCCCAGTTCGCAAAGGAAGAGCAGTTCGACAGCTATCTGAAAGCCTCCAATGTGGACAGCTTTATGAAGATCATGTCGGCCCATCCGCATCATGTAGGGTCGCCCGCGGACAAGCATGTCGCCGACTTCATCTACGACAAATTCAAGGGCTGGGGCTATGATGTTCAGATAGAGACGTTCTACGTCTTATTCCCTACGCCCAAGGAGCGGCTCCTGGAAATGACGGGGCCGACCTCGTATAAGGCTGTGCTGGCTGAGCCGGCCCTGAAGGAGGATGCTACCTCGGGTCAGTCCCGTGAGCAGCTGCCCACCTACAACTGCTATTCCCCGGACGGGGACGTTACGGGGGAGCTGGTTTTTGTCAACTACGGCATTCCGGAGGATTATGACCAGCTGGAAAGGCTGGGTATCTCTGTAAAAGGGAAGATCGTCATCGCCAAGTACGGTCATTCCTGGCGGGGCATCAAGCCGAAGGTGGCGCAGGAACATGGCGCGATCGGCTGCCTGATCTATTCCGATCCGAAAGATGACGGCTATTACGAAGGTGATGTTTATCCTAAAGGCGCTTTCAAGAGTGAATATGGCGTACAAAGGGGGTCTGTCATGGACATGCCCGTTTATCCCGGCGATCCGCTGACACCGGGCATCGGCGCCACGAAGGATGCCAAAAGGCTGGACCGGAAAGAGGCCGCTACGATCCTGAAGATACCGGTACTGCCTATCAGCTACCATGATGCGGCCCCGCTGCTGAAAGCGCTGGAAGGGCCGGTGGCGCCGGAATCCTGGAGAGGGGCCCTCCCCTTCACCTATCATGTGGGACCCGGCAAGGCTACCGTCCATCTCAAGCTGGCCTTCAACTGGGATATCAAGCCTATCAATGATGTGATCGCCCGGCTTCCGGGTTCCCAGTGGCCGGATGAGTGGGTGATCCGGGGAAACCACCACGACGGCTGGGTAAATGGCGCGGGCGACCCGCTCAGCGGAATGTCTGCCATGCTGGAGGAAGCGCGCGGCGTCAGCGAGCTGGTGAAAACAGGATGGAAACCCAAACGTACGATGATCTATTGCGCCTGGGACGGGGAAGAGCCGGGATTGCTGGGCTCTACCGAATGGGTGGAATATCATGCGGACGAGCTGCGCCAGAAGGCGGTGGTCTATATCAACACCGACGGCAGCGGCAGGGGTTTCTTCGGTGCGGAAGGATCGCATGCGCTGGAGCCCTTTATGAACGAGGTCGCCAGGGACGTTGTGGACCCTGAGACAGGGATCAGCATTGGAGAGCGCATGCATGCGCGGGAACTGGTGAACGCGGCCGACGGCAACCGGCTTAAAAAAGACCTCCTTTCCAAGAAGACCTTTTCCATCGGCGCCCTGGGTTCCGGATCCGACTTCTCCCCTTTCCTGCAGCATACGGGCGTCCCCAGCTTCAACCTGGCTTTTGGCGGGGAAGATCCGGGCGGAGAATACCATTCCATCTATGATTCTTATGATGATTACCGGCGTTTCAAGGACCCGGGCTTTCAATATGGGGTAGCCCTGGCCAAGGCCGCGGGCCGTACCAGCCTCCGGATGGCGGATGCTTCCCTCCTGCCCTTCGACTTCCGCAGCCTGTACAAGACGGTGAATGGCTATGCCACGGAGCTGACGGGCTTGCTGGACCAGATGCGGGAAAGCACCGCCTTGTCCAATCAACTGATCCGGGAGCATCATTATTCCTATGCGGGTGATCCTACCGTCACCCTGCTGCCTCCTCCTGTGAAGGAAGAAGTGCCCTACCTGGATTTCTCGCCCCTGCAAAATGCGCTGCGCAACCTGGAGAAGGCTACGGATCGCCTGGCGGACACTTTGGGGAAACGGAATCTTACGAATCTGACGGAAAACATATCAGATGCTGTAAACCAGGCACTTTACAAGGCGGAACAACAATTGCTATTCAGTAAAGGGCTGCCCCGCCGTGACTGGTACCGGCATGCGATCTATGCGCCCGGATTTTACACGGGCTATGGCGTGAAGACCCTGCCGGGGATACGGGAAGCGATAGAGCAGCGGAACTGGAAAGAGGCGCAGGAGCAAATAGGCGTTGCAGCATCCGTGCTGCAGCAATTTACGGATTACCTGAACGGGATCCGGCTTTGAGGAATGAGGATGAAGCGGTGCACAACTGGTATTGAAAAAATTACTACGATACTTTTTATGGATAGCAGGCAGCTTAGGCTGCCTGCTTGTTCTTGCGTGGCTGGGATTGGCCCTTTATGTCACAGCGCGTAAGCAAACGATCATTGAAAAAGCCCGTATTGAACTGAGAGACCGGATGGGGGGAGACGCTTCCATCGGTGATATGGAAGTATCCTTTTTTCATCATTTCCCCAACATCACTTTGCACCTGTCGAAGGTCACGCTGCGTGACAGTCTCTGGCAGCAGCATCATCACGACCTGCTGAATGCGGACGATGTTTACCTTCACGTAGCTGTCATCCGGAGCCTTTTGTCCCGTGAGGCCCGTCTGGGCACGGTGTATATCGAACGGGGGTCTATTTATATCTTTACCGATTCCACGGGCTATAGCAATACTTCGGCGCTGCGTGGCCGTCAGCAGGAAGGCGGGAAGCATGCCGATGTACAGCCGCCTGACTTTTCGCTGCAGGAAACAAGGCTGGTGATGGAGAAACAGGACCGGCACAAATTATTTGACCTTGTATTTCACCGATTGGATTGCTCCATCTCCCAAAAAGGCCGGGCATTGTCGCTGAAAACGCATGTGGATGCGCAGGTGAAAAGCTTTGCCTTCAACACGGAAAAGGGAAGCTTCCTGAAGGATAAGCCGCTGGCCGGCAATTTTACCCTGCAGTTCAACACAGGGAGCAAAATAATACAGTTCAATAAGATCAAGGTGCAGATAGACGGCCATCCTTTTGTGCTGACGGGCCGTTTTTTCCCGGATGTAAAGCCTGACCCTTTCACCCTGAACATTCAAACATCGAACATCCCTTACCGGAAGGCTACCGCCCTGCTGACGCCGATCATCCAGCAAAAGCTGGACCTGTATGCCGTCGACAAGCCAGTGTCTGTCGAAGCCGACCTGGATGCGGGATCGGCGGATGATCCTACGCCATTGATGAAGATCCGCATGAATTTGCAGCATGCCGGCATATTGACGCCGGCGGGAAGATTTAACGATGTGACGGTGATGGCCAGCTTCACCAATGAGTGGATACGCCATGAAAAAAGGAGGGACGAGAATTCGGCGGTGCAGCTGATCTCTTTCACGGGCACATTCCTGGATATTCCCCTGCATAGCGACTCTGCCACCATCACGGATCTGAAACACCCCATGATGGATTGCGATCTGCACGCTTCGTTCGCGCTGACCAGGCTGAATGACCTGGCGGGCAGCCGAACTATCCAGTTCCGGAAAGGCAGCTGCCTGGTGAACGTGGGTTATAAAGGCCCTCTTAAGGAGAATGACAGCGCCCGGGTATCACTGTCTGGTGAGATCGATGTCGACTCTGCCGCCATGACCTATATTCCCTATAATTTTCAGCTTACGGAAGGCGTTGGAAAGATCCGGTTCAGAGACCAGGACCTGCTGTTCGACCGACTCGAGGCCCGGGCCGGCAGCAGCAAGATCGGGTTGAAAGGGATCGTCCGGAATATCGCTCCGCTGGTGGATCAGCATCCCACCAATGTATCCATGGATTTTACGCTGAGCTCTCCGAGACTGGACCTGGAAGACCTGACGGCTGTATTGGGTAAGCCGGCGACGGAAAGTCCTTCACGAAAGGCGTCCAAACATCCGTTTGGGGAGCCGGCGACCAGGCTGGATCAATTACTGCGGGACGAAGCGATCCATCTGCAGATAGAGGCTACCGAGCTGCGCTACCAGCATTTCACCGGCGCAAAGGCAAAGGCGGAGCTTTTGTTCCTGGATAACGGGGTACAACTGCAGCGCATGCATTTGGCGCAGGATGACGGTTCGCTCTCGCTCAGCGGGACGTTCAGGCGTCAGCCGGGAGGCGGGGGCAACCCGCTGTCCTTCCGCAGTCATATCGAGCAGGTGGATGTGCACAGGCTGTTTGCCGAATTTTCCGATTTCGGACAGGACGCCGTCACCAATAAGAACCTGAAAGGGAGATTGACGGCGGATGTGGAAATGACGGGCCTGCTGACAGACAAGGCGCGATTAATGAAAAACAGCATGAAGGGAAGCGTCAGCTTCAGTTTGAAAGACGGTGAGCTGATAGACTTCGAACCTATGCAGAAGATCCATGAGACAGTGTTGAAAAAAAGAGACTTTTCGGCGGTCCGTTTCGCCGAATTGAAGAATCAGCTGGACCTTGACACGACGACGCTTACGATCCACCGGATGGAGATCCAGTCCACGGCTTTTTCGCTTTTTGTGGAGGGCACCTATGATCTGAAGAAAGGGCCGGACCTGAGCCTGCAGGTGCCGGTGAGCAACTTGAAGAAGGACCGCAATCCCGAGATACCTCCCGACAGTAAGGGCAATGACGGCAAGGCGGGTCTGAGCCTGCGTCTACGGGTGCGGAGAGGGGATGACGGGAAGATAAAGATCAGCTGGGATCCGTTTAAAAAGGCGCTGAGGAAAAAGAAATCATGATGGCGCCCCTGGGTTTGGCATACCTCATTATTTGCTAACTTGCAGATATGGCCTTTAAAATTCATTCTGAATATGCGCCGGCCGGCGATCAGCCGGAAGCCATCCGCCAGCTGACGGATGGTCTGTTATCAGGCGAACAATATCAAACTTTGCTGGGTGTCACGGGCTCCGGCAAGACCTATACCATTGCGAACGTGATCCAGAACGTGCAGCGTCCGACGCTGGTGCTCACCCATAATAAGACCCTGGTGGCGCAGCTGTACGGGGAGTTCAAGCAATTCTTCCCTGACAACGCGGTGGGGTATTTTGTGTCTTATTACGACTACTATCAACCGGAGGCTTACATGCCTGTGAGCAATACCTATATCGAAAAGGACCTGTCGATCAACGAGGAGCTGGAGAAGCTGCGGCTGCAGGCTACGACGCAATTGCTCAGCGGCCGGCGGGATATCATTGTCGTCGCTTCGGTAAGCTGTATCTATGGTATCGGCAATCCCGCGGAGTTCGAGAACGGGATCGTGCGCATCCAGAAAGGTCAGATGGTGAGCCGGCAGGGTTTTCTGCATGCCCTGGTGAACAGCCTGTACAAGCGTACGGAAATTGAGTTTAACCGGGGACATTTCCGTGTCAAAGGGGACACGGTGGATATCAATCTCCCGTATGTGGATTATGGTTATCGCATCAGCTTTTTTGGAGATGAGATCGATGAGATCGAGAGCTTCGACGTCAAGACAGGCAAGCGGATCGGGACGATGCAGGATGCGGCCATTTTCCCTGCGAACCTCTACCTGGCGCCAAAGGATATCCTGCACCAGGTGATCTATGAGATCCAGGACGAGCTGACGGCGCAGGTGGATTATTTCAAGAGCGTGGGCAAGTATATCGAGGCGCAGCGGCTGGCTGAGCGGGTGAACTATGACGTGGAGATGATCCGGGAGCTGGGCTATTGCAATGGCGTGGAAAACTATTCCCGCTTTTTTGATCGCAGGTATCCGGGCACCCGTCCTTTCTGCCTGCTGGATTATTTTCCGAAAGATTTTATTACGGTGCTGGATGAAAGCCATCAGACGGTGCCCCAGATCAGCGGCATGTACGGGGGTGACCGCAGCCGTAAGCTGGTGCTGGTGGACTATGGTTTCCGTTTGCCCAGCGCATTGGATAACCGCCCCCTGAACTTCCATGAATTCGATTCCCTTACGGGGCAGACGATCTTTGTCTCGGCTACGCCGGGGGACTATGAGCTGGAAAAGACGGGAGGAATTGTCGTGGAGCAAGTGGTTCGGCCCACGGGGCTGCTGGACCCGCCTATCGAAGTGCGTCCCAGCGCCAACCAGATCGACGACCTGCTGGACGAGATCGACAAGCGGGTGAAGAAAGGCGACCGGGTATTGGTCACTACGCTCACCAAACGGATGGCGGAAGAAATGGATAAATACCTGCACCGCATCGATATCAAGTCAAAATATATTCATAGTGAGGTGGACACGCTGGAGCGGGTGGAGATCTTGCGGCAGCTGCGGCTGGGGGATATCGACGTCCTGGTGGGTGTGAACCTGCTGAGGGAAGGGTTGGATCTTCCGGAGGTGTCGCTGGTCGCCATCCTGGATGCGGACAAGGAGGGGTTCTTACGTAATGAGAAGTCCCTTACACAAACGGCGGGCCGTGCTGCGCGTAATGTCGACGGGCTGGTGATCTTCTATGCGGATATGATCACGGAGAGCATGCAGCGTACGATGGATGAGACGACGCGGCGGCGTGAAAAGCAGATCGCCTATAATGAGGAGCATGGGATCACTCCCCGGACGGTGACGAAGTCGAAGGAGCAGGTGTTTGCGCAGACGTCGGTGCTGGATATCAAGGGTTATGACCAGGCGAATCCGTATGCCATTGCGCCGGATGAGGACCTGGTGACCATGGTGGCGGAAGAGCAGGAGGTGTATCAGACGATCCCGCAGCTGGAGAAGGCGATCGCTAAGATCAAGAAGGAAATGGAGAAGGCGGCGAGGGACCTGGATTTTATGGAGGCGGCGAGATTGAGGGATAATATGTTTACTATGCAGAAGCAGTTGAAGGAGATGAAGGGGTAGGGTGCTCCTGCGGGTATATGGTCATGTTCCCAAAAACTCGTCTTCCGTCATTTTGTAGTCTGCGTTGAAATGGAACTTGCCCTTTAGGACGCCGAGTTTCCTTTTGCTCTTTTTGGGAGATGCCTGGGGCACCAGCTGGGCAACAATTTCTTTATTCTTCCCGTAGGAAATGAAGATCTCCTCACCGGCCTGTGCTTTTTTCAGTAGCGCCCAGAAATTTTTCTTGAGTTCGTCAAAAGTTACGATGATCATATTATAAGATTTTGCAGGTAAAGGAATGAGCTCCTGGTCGGATTGACCAGGAGCTTGTAGGAATAGAATTGTTTATTCAAGTTTTCTATCGTCTTTCGCTGCCTTTAGCTCTTTTGCCGTCTGTCTGCTGACTATTTGTTTGCCTGTCCTGGATTCTATGTCTTTCCGGGTATTGCCGGCGACAGTGCCTCCCTGTTTTGCGACCTCTTTGCTTTCCTCAAAAGTTTCTGGCTTTTTCTCTTTTGAAATTTCTGTCGTCGTTGCCTCGGCCAGCATGTTGAGGACAAGCTCCAGATTAGTCCAAGGGGCCGAAGGCCCATCATTAATGGTTTTTCCGCGCGGGGTTAAATTCCAGATTACCTTGCGCGGAAAAACACATCCCGGAGATTTTCCTTTTTCAGGCCTTTGAAGTCTTTGTACTCTTTTACGGTCTTTTCGCTCCAGGCCTTGGTGATGATGTCGGTAAGGGCGGCAAATTGCTGACCTTGTTGGACGCCCCTATTCTCCCATTCATAGTTGAGCTCTTTGCGGATCTCGATACTTTTTAGCCGTTGGTTGATCCATTCCTTACTGTAGCCGAGTTTCAGGTAATTTTCCATGGCCCTGTCGATGGACTTTTCAGGGTCCTGGGTTTCTTCGAGGCGTTCGTAGCCGACCTTGGCCAACCATTGTTTGAAGGGTTCGGCCTTCGGGGAGGGGATGGATTGGATGAGGCGGAGCAGCTGTTCGGTGTCGGCGACGTCGGTTATTCTCAATTTTCCATCTTCCGCCTCCATTTTCAAGTGTCCCAAATTTTGGGACAGTTGACTGCCTTCCTCCTGTAATTTGGTTTTCAAGGCATTCCAATATTTCCGGGGGCGGGGACTTTCCGTTAATACTGCGATAATATCCACAACCGAAAAATACCATTTCTCCTGCTCAGCATCCCAGTGGCTGCGGATCTTTTGTGATTCGAATAGTTTTATATTACTCATAAGATAAATTTTAATTGTCCGTAAAGGTAGGAAATACCGTAAGCAAAAAACTAAAAATTTTAGCGCGACCGGTGGTTGTGCGTATCAGTATTTAAGTAACTTGCAGCATGGACAAAAGACTCTTTTTACTGGACGCCATGGCGCTGATCTTCCGCGCTTATTATGCATTGATCAACAGCCCGCGGATCACTACCAAGGGGCGGAACACGAATGCACAGTTCGGATTTACCAATGCGCTGATCGAACTGATCAACAATCAGCATCCTTCTCATATGGCCGTTTGTTTCGATACGCATGCGCCAACGGAGCGCCATACGGATTTTGCGGATTATAAGGCCAACCGGCAGGAAGCGCCGGAAGACCTGCTCAGCGCGGTGCCGGATATCAAGGCGATCATCAAGGGTTTCAATATTCCCTGTATGGAGCTGGACGGATTTGAGGCTGATGACGTGATCGGAACGCTCAGCCAGCAGGCGGCGGCGGCGGGATATGAGGTGTATATGGTGACGCCTGATAAGGATTACGGGCAACTGGTATCGGACAAGATCAAGATCTACAAGCCGGGTTACCAGGGTGGAAGTGTGGAGATTATGGGGCCGGCGGAAGTGTGCGCCAAATGGAATATCAAAGAGGTTTCGCAGGTGATCGATATACTGGGCCTGATGGGTGATGCGGTGGACAATATTCCCGGGATCAAGGGGGTGGGTGAAAAGACTGCCGCCAAGCTGCTGGCTGAATATGGTACGCTGGAAAATGTAATAGCCAGCGCGGATAGCATTAAGGGGGCGTTGGGAGAGAAGGTCCGGGCGGGTAAGGAGCTGGCGGTGATGAGCAAGAAGCTGGCTACCATCATCACGACGGTGCCGGTGGAGTTCCATGAAGCCGATTTCAAGCTGAAGGATTGGAATAAGGAGGCCCTGAACGAGATCTTTACGGGGCTGGAGTTCAAATCGATCGGAAAAAGGATCCTGGGAGACAGCTTTACTGCTGCCGTGGCGCCTGAAGGGGTGCAGCGCGACCTGTTCGGGAATGTGGTGAGCATGCCGGCCGGTAGCGCCAGGAAGGGGCCATCCGGGCCGTCCGTTGAGAAGCTGGAAGAGGCGAGCACCCGGCTGGAGGCTGCGGTTGAAAGAGGAGAAGAAACGCCGGGAGAAGAGGGGGAGGGGGTGCAGGTCACAGGCGGAAAGAATATTTCAAACGCTGCCCATACCTATACGGCGGTGGTTGGTGAAGCGGCTATCGCGGAGCTGGTGCAAAAGCTACTGGTACAGAAAGAAGTTTGTTTCGATACGGAGACGACGGGCATCGATGCGAATGATGTAGAGCTGGTGGGCATGAGCTTTTCCTGGCAGGCCGGGGAGGCTTATTATGTGCCTGTTCCTGCTGACCAGGAGGCAACCAAAAAAATATTGAACGCATTCAGTCATGTATTCGACCAGGAGTCTATCACCTGGATCGGTCAGAACCTGAAGTACGACCTATTGGTGCTGAAATGGTATGGCGTGGAGCTGAAAGGAAATATTTTCGATACGATGCTGGCACATTATGTCATTGAGCCCGAAGGCAAGCGGGGCATGGATATTTTAAGCGTCCAGTACCTGGGCTATGAGCCTGTCCATATCGAAGAGCTGATCGGCAAGAAAGGTAAGGGTCAGGGGACGATGCGTGATGTGGAATTGGAAAAAATCAAGGATTATGCGGCGGAGGACGCTGATATCACCCTGCAGCTGCAGCAATGTTTTCTTCCCCTGCTGAAGAAAAAAGAGGTGGAAAAAGTGTTCTATGAGGTGGAAAATCCCCTGGTAAAAGTGCTGACGGCGATGGAGTTCGAGGGCATCCGGGTGGATATGGACTTTCTCCGGGAATATTCCAAGGAGCTGGACCGGGAGGCAAAAGAAGCGGAGGAGAAAGTATATGCCCAGGCCGGGGGATTGCGGTTCAACCTTGCATCGCCCAAACAACTGGGAGAAGTGCTGTTCGAGAAGATGCAGCTGGACCCCAAGGCGAAGAAGACGAAGACCGGCCAATATGCGACAGGTGAGGATGTGTTGTTGAAGCTTGCCGCACGTCACCAGATCGTGGATGACATCCTTGCATTCCGGGAGCTGACGAAGCTGAAGTCCACCTATGTGGATGCCCTGCCCCTGATGGTCAATCGTAAGACGGGCCGGGTGCATACGAGCTATGCACAGGCGGTGGCGGTGACGGGACGGCTCAGCAGCAACAATCCCAACCTGCAGAATATTCCCATCCGTACGGAGCGGGGAAGGGAGATCCGGAAGGCGTTTGTTCCGAGAAGCGAGGAGTTTGTGCTCTTGTCGGCGGATTATTCACAAATAGAGCTGCGTATTGTAGCGGCCATCAGCGCGGACCCGAACCTCTGTGCCGCATTCAGGGAAGGGAAGGATATCCATACGGCGACGGCGGCTAAAGTATTTGGCGTGGAGGAGAAGGATGTAACCAAGGAAATGCGCTACAAGGCCAAGAGCGTCAATTTCGGAATTATATATGGGCAAGGCGCATTTGGCTTAGCGGATAACCTGGGCATCAGCCGGAGCGAAGCAAAAGAGATCATCGACAACTATAAAAAGCAGTTTGCGGGTATCCAGCAATATATGGACAGCACGATGAATTTTGCCCGGGAGAATGGTTATGTCGAAACGTTGATGGGGCGGAAGCGTTGGCTGCGGGATATCAATTCGGCCAATTTTACGGTGCGTGGTTTTGCCGAAAGGAATGCCATCAACTCCCCTATCCAGGGAACGGCGGCGGACATGATCAAGCTGGCCATGATCAAGGTAGACGAAGCTTTCCGGGTCAATAAGTTCAGATCCAGGATGCTGCTGCAGGTGCATGATGAACTGGTCTTCGACGCGCACAAGGATGAGGTGGACAAAATTAAACCCATCATTATGCGTTGTATGGAGACGGCGCTGCCATTGCCGAATGAAGTGCCGGTGCTGGCGGAAGTGGGATCCGGGGTCAACTGGCTGGAGGCGCATTGAGGCGTGCAGGGACTTCCCGGGCGTCAGATAAGGATCAAAGGGTTGAGATTAAAAAATAAGGCCAACATTTTAACAATTTATTTTTCAGCGGCATAAAACTTTTGGGTTCCAATTCAGTCATACTTCGGGGCCATTCCGAAGAATGGCAGCAGATGGGCCCGTGTCCGGCCTTCAGGAGGGAGATCGGTATCGGCCAGAAGAGACCCATATCGGCCTCCAGCCGGGAGAGCTGGTTCGTCCCCCTAGTCCGAATTTCCTTTTTTCTACCATCGTTAACGATAAAAGTACATATATGAGAAGTTTTCGCACTATATTAATTCCGCTCTTTTGCGCCGTGTTTTTTGCCGGCTCTGCCTCCGGGCAGGAAGCTCAGCAGGACTGGCCTAGGAGTTTCACGACAGATGATGGTTCGGTGATAAAAATTTATCAGCCGCAGCCGGAATCTTTCTCGGATAATGTCCTGAAAAGCCGCTGGGCTGTCTCGGTCCTGCAGACGGGCAAGACGGAGCCTGTTTTCGGTACGTTCTGGTCGATCGCGAATGTGGAGACGGACCGGGATAATCGCCGGGTAGTGATCCAGTCGGCAAAAGTACCGAATGTGCGTTTTCCGGGAGAACAGGATGACAATTTCAATTCCAGCCTGAAGAGCTCATTAGAGGCCAACCTGCCTGAAGCTGCCGGGGATCTCTCCCTGGATGAGCTGCTGGCCTCGCTGGATCAGAATACCGAGCAGAAAAAACTTTCGAAGGACCTGAATACGTCGGCGCCCAGGATCATTTATTCCGACCGGCCGTCCTTACTGGTGCTGATCGACGGGCAGCCGAAGCTGGAGCCGAATAAGGACTGGGGGGTGGATGTCGTGGTCAACTCTCCTTTCACGATCGTGAAGAATACGAACGGGGCCTTTTACCTGTATGGCGGCAAACATTGGTATACTGCGCAGGCTGCTACTGGACCTTATTCACCCGCCGGCAATGTACCTTCCAACCTGAATGCGGTGAAAAGTGCGGTGGATGCGGCCAACGCTTCCAATGCGGGTTATGTGGACTCGGCTACTGCGCAGCAGGATGCCCAGGTGTCCAATATCGTCGTGAGCACGTCTCCTGCCGAGCTGATCCAATCCAACGGTCAACCCAGCTTTACGCCCATATCCGGGACGGACCTCAGCTATGTCAGCAATTCTCCCAATGATATTTTCCAGGACCAGAGCACGGGGCATTATTATGTGCTGATCTCCGGCCGCTGGTATACTTCTTCCTCCCTGACGGGTGGATGGCATTATGTTGCGGCCAACGCGCTGCCTGCCAATTTCGCCAGCATTCCGGAGGGAAGCCCTAAGGATAATGTGCTGGCCAGTGTTGCCGGTACGGAAGCCGCTCGTGAAGCAGTGATGGATGCACAGATCCCCCAGACGGCAAAAGTGGACCGGAGCTCGGCCACCACGGATGTGACCTATAACGGGGACCCCAAATTCGAGCCGCTGCAAGGCACTGATATGCAGTATGGTACGAATACATCCAGCTCTGTCATAAAAAGCGGCAATAGCTATTACACGGTGGACAATGGGGTTTGGTTCGTCGGTCCCAGTCCCAGCGGTCCCTGGCAGGTGTCTACCGAAAGGCCTGAGGAAGTGGACAGGATCCCGCCGAACTCTCCCCTGTACAATATCAAGTATGTGTATGTGTATGATGTGACGCCGCAGTATGTCTATATGGGGTATACGCCCGGATATCTGAATAACTATATCTATGGTCCCACGGTGGTCTATGGAACAGGGTTCTATTATGATCCCTGGTATAGCGGCTTTTATTATCCCCGTCCCTGGAGCTGGGGTTTCAATATGTGCTATAATCCCTGGGCCGGATGGAGCCTGGGCTATGGCTATGGCGGCGGATGGTTGAACTTCGGGATCGGCTTCGGCTACCACAGCTACTGGGGCGGCGGATGGGGCGGTGGCGGATGGTGGGGACCCCGCGTCTATCGTCCTCCCTATGCGTGGAACCGGGCTCGCAGCTATGGTTATTATGGCAATAATTACTACCGTAACAGGAACTCATATACCAACCATTATACCACGAACATTTACCGGGGCCGGGGTGGTGTAGTCACCCGGAACGTGCAGGGAGGTTATAACTTCCGCAATGTGTCTACCCGTCCGACCGGCTATAACAGGCCCGGCGGCTACACCGGCAGCAACCGGCCTTCGCCGCAGGGTACCCGTCCAGGGGGAACTTATAATGGGACGAGCCGGCCTATCACACAGGGGGGAAGGCCGGGTATGCGGCCGGGTTCAAACAATGTTTATTCGGATCGCAGCGGGAATGTCTACCAACGGAACCCTTCTACGAATCAATGGCAGCAGCGGCAGTCCAATCAATGGAGGCCTGTGCCGAACAACAACCAGGCTGTGCCGAACCTGAACAGGGATCAGCAGATGCGGAGCCGGGGTCAGCAGAGCACCCAGAATTTCGAGCGGGCGCGGAGCGGCGGTTATAGTGCACCTTCCCGACCCAGTGGCGGCGGCGGTGGATTTAGCAGGCCCAGTGGCGGAGGAGGCGGCAGCTTCAGTGCGCCCCGATCTAATGGTGGGGGCGGCGGAGGCGGCTCAAGGTCTTCCGGCGGCGGCGGTGGCGGTGGCAGCAGGCCCAGCAGAAGAGGTTAGCACATTAAATATATTAACAAAAGCCCCGGATGAGTGTTAATGCTTACCGGGGCTTTTCTGTTTTCCCTTACCTTGGGCTGAGGAATTAATTTTTCCATAAGCAAACGTGTTTCCATGCCTGTGACCAACGACATCTCTCATCCGTGGCTTTACCAGCCTGTCTTCCTATTGGACAATATCAGTGATGTCGTTGTTTCCACCGACCTGGATTATCGTATCAAGACCTGGAACAAGGCAGCTGAAGAGATGTTTGGATACAAGGCGTCCGAGGCCCTGGATAAGCCGGTAACAGAGTTGGTCACCTATGATTTTCTTACTGATTCGCGGGAAATTGCCTGGAAGGCCCTGAAGCGGGATGGGAAGTGGAGTGGCGTCATGCTGCTGAGAAAAGGTGAGCGGGAGATCTTCCTGGAATGCAGCTCCTCATCTATCAAGGATCCGGAAGGCGCGCCGCGGGGGTATGTATCGATCTACCGGGACATTACCGTCCAAAAGAACCTGGAGAAAATGTTGATCGAGGAGGAGGTGCGAAAGAAAAGGGAGATCATCAAGGCTATTATGGAGGCACAGGAGAAAGAGCGGAGGGAGATCGCAGCGGAGCTGCATGACAATGTAAACCAGATCCTCACTACTTGTAAGCTTTTCCTGGAAATAGCCCGGAACAATCCCGCGGACGCCCGTTTTATCGATGGATGCTATCAAAACATCCAGACAGTGATCGAAGAGATCCGGAACATCTCACATAATCTTACACCTTATACGTTGAAGGACCTGGGTCTGGCGGCGGCTTTGCATGACATCGTTCAAAAGATCAACCAGTCGGGCAAGCTGACCATCCGTCTGCTTGCCTTTGAAAACCTGGAAGAGGATGCGATAAGCCAGGATATCAAGCTGGCTGTCTTCCGGATCATCCAGGAAAAGATCAGCAATGTGCTGAAGCATGCGCATGCCACGGAATTGAAGATCGGCCTTCGTGTCTTTGAGGGCCGGATCCGGGTGCAGCTGGTGGACAATGGCCTGGGTTTTGATGAGAAAGTCGTCAAAAAAGGGATGGGATTAAATAATATTCAAAACCGTGTGGAGTATTATAAAGGATCATTCCATCTGAGGACGGCGCCGCGAGAGGGATGTGAGCTAAACATTGAATTGCCCTGCCACTAAAATTATCGTTCTTTGTATAATATGACACCGACCTTATATTACTGTTATGATGCCTATTGCGGATGGTGCTATGGATTTAGTCCCGTCATCCGGCAGATCTTTGAGCAATACCGGGACCGCCTGGCCTTCGACGTACTCTCCGGGGGCATGATCCTGCCTGAAACGCCGCAGCCCATCGGGGTTATGGCGCCATATATCCAGAAAGCCTATAAGACAGTGGAGGAGCATACGGGAATAAAATTCGGTGCGGACTGGCTTTGGCATATTTTTCATCCGGAGGAGAGTGACTGGTATCCTTCTTCGGAGAAGCCGGCCATTGCCATGTGTGTATTCAAGGAATATCATCCCGACCTGGCCATTCCTTTTGCTGCGGACCTGCAGTATGCCCTGCACGAGGAAGGCAGGGACCTTACGGATGACGAGGCCTATCGTCATTTGCTGGAGAAATATGAGATCCCGGACCAGGAGTTTTACGCCCGATTGCGCAGCGCAACGTACAGGGAAAGGGCTTATGAGGAGTTTGCGCTGGTAAAGCAGCTGAAGGTGACGGGGTTCCCTACCCTGTTCCTGCAGGTGAGCGCATCACGGCTGTATCTGCTCAGCAGGGGGTATACGGACCTTGCGTCTTTACAGGCGAGTATCGGGCGGGCATTGGAGGAAGCTGCAAAAGAGGCCACAAAGGAGGCCCGATGAGGCGCGGAGAGGTGCGGTGATCCGCAATATATCCGAAATATCGGGCGCGGTATTTAGGGGTAAAAATTTATGGTCAAACTGGCCGTATAGTATTAACTTGCATGTCCCATAAAATTATCAGCATGGAATATAACAAAATTATCGCTGTTACCGGTTTGCCCGGATTATACGAATTGTTAAGCAGTAAGTCCGATGGTGCGATCGTACGTTCGCTGGATGACAAGAGCACTCGTTTTGTGTCGAGCCGTATCCACAATTTTTCGCATTTGGAAAGTATCGAGATCTATACGGTGCGGGAGAATGCCAATTTAGTAGATGTGTTGAAGGCGATGGAAGGCAGCTCCGAAAAGCTACCGGATGAAAAGGACAATACCGCCCTGAAGGCTTATTTCACGAAAGTATATCCGGACATGGATTTCGGTCGTGTATACACCAGTGACCTGAAGAAGATGGTGAAATGGTTTAGCGTGCTGAAAGCAAATAACATCGAGATCAAGCTGTCCGAGCCTGCTGAAGAAGCCGAAACTGTGGCGGCGGAAGAAGACACAGCAGAGAAGGCGCCGGCGAAGCCGAAGAAAGAGAAGGCTGTAGCGGCTGCCGAGGAAAAGCCTGCTGCTAAAGAAAAGAAGGCGGCTGCGAAGAAGGAAGAAGCGGAAGAGGAGGCTGAAGAAGAAGGGCCGAAGGCAAAGAAAGCGGCGCCCAAGAAGAAGGCGGCTGAGAAAGCGCCGGCAGAAACGGCCAAGAAGAAGACGGCAGAAGCGCCCAAGAAGGCCGCTGCGAAGAAGAAATAGTTCGGGCCGCGGGCCGTGAGCTTTGAGCAAAGAACCAGATAAGTAAAAGGGTTTTTAAATATAGCTATGAAATATACAGCTGAATTAGCAAAGCCTGTACGGCATTTTCTACCAGGTGATTTTGTGTTGACGGACTGGAAGGGATTGGAACCTTATTTCCAGGATCTCGAGCAGCGGGTGCTGGATTCCAGGGAGTCGCTGGAAAAATGGCTTCGGGATATGAGCGAGCTGGAGGCGGTGGTCAGCGAGGATGCCAGCTGGAGGCAGATCCGCATGACCTGCGATACGGAGAATAAAGAGCTGGAAGAGGCATTCAGGTATTTTGTGATGGAGATCCAGCCGAACATACAGCCTTATGCTGACCGGCTTAACCGCAAGCTGGTGGAATGCCCGCATACAGCAGCGCTTGATCAGCATCAATTCTTCACGTATCTCCGCGGTGTAAAGAAAAAGATCGAACTTTTCCGCGAGGAAAATATTCCTATACAGGCAGAGCTGAGCGTACTGGCGCAGCAATATGGAATGATCGCCGGCAAAATGACGGTGACGTTGGAAGGCAAGGAGTTTACTTTGCAACAAGCAGCAAAATTCCTCGAAAACCCGCAGCGCAATGTGCGTGAAGATGCGTACAGGAAGATCCAGGACCGCAGGCTGCAGGATAGGGGCGCGCTCGATGAGCTTTATTCCGGATTGATCAAGCGGCGTCACCAGGTGGCGTTGAATGCGGGTTTTGCTAATTATCGCGACTATAAGTTTGAGGACCTGGGCCGTTTCGATTATACGAAGGAGGATTGTTTTGCGTTTCACGATGCCGTGAAAGAGCATGTGCTGCCCCTGGTTAGCCGGATCATGGAAGAGAAGAAAAAGAAGCTGGGAGTAGACACGCTGCGTCCATGGGATACGGAGGCGGAACCTGTCGGAACAGAGCCTTTGCGCCCTTTCAAGGACGGAGGAGAGCTGGTGACCAAGACCATCGAGTGCTTCGATCAGCTAAATCCTTTTTTCGGCGATTGTCTGCGTACGATGAAGTCCATGGGCCGCTTTGACCTGGAAAGCAGGAAAGGGAAGGCTCCCGGCGGCTATAACTGTCCGTTAGCCGAAACCGGCGCCCCCTTCATTTTTATGAATGCGGCGGGGCAGATGGGCGACCTGACGACGATGGTCCATGAGGGTGGCCATGCGATCCACTCTTTCCTGGCACATCCGCTCGAACTGAGCACCTTCAAGGAGTATCCGATGGAGATCGCGGAAGTTGCGAGCATGTCCATGGAATTATTCAGCATGGATCACTGGGATCTTTTCTTCACTAAAAACGATTTAGCAAGAGCACGTCGTCATCAGCTGGAACGTGTTATCACGATCTTCCCCTGGATCGCCACCATCGATAAGTTCCAACATTGGGTATACGAAAATCCGGCGCATTCACTGGAGGAACGAAAGGAAAAGTGGCTGGAGATCCTGCAGGAATTTTCCACTCAAGTGATTGACTGGCAAGGGCTAGAGCAATACAGGCCCGCTAGCTGGCAAAGACAGCTGCACCTTTTTGAAGTGCCGTTCTATTATATTGAATACGGCATTGCACAGTTAGGCGCCATCGGATTGTGGAAGCAATATAAAGAGAACAAAGAGAAAGCGTTAAACAATTATATGGCTGCGCTCAGCCTGGGAGGGACCCGTACGTTACCGGAATTATACGATGCAGCGCAGCTCCGGTTCACCTTTTCAAAAGAGCATATTAAACAATTAATGGAATTTGTTAGTACCGAATTGGAACAGAATTGTTGCTAAAAAATTTTTTAAAAATACCCGGAAAGTAGTACTTATACCTCTTGTTCGTATGCTTTTTTCCGGCTATATTTGCAATAGACGATGAGATAAGTAGGGTGATTCGAGTCACCTTCTACATAAAGAAGCTACTAATCAGAGCCTTAACCAAAAGTCCCGGTGTTTCTACATCGGGGCTTTCGCTTTTAAGGATGTCGGGAGCATTTCGTGAGCGCTGCGACAGGTGAGAACCAACGAACCATAGGTTCGTTCCATGCAGGTTTATATTTTCTTTGGGTGCCAGAGCTCGCCAGGGGCGTGGCTTTGCGGCTCAGGAGTTACAACTTTTACATACGCCGCTTACCAACATCTCTACCTGCTCGGACGTAAATCCTTTTGGAAGTTGAATAGGCGGAACAGATACTCCTTCAAGACAAACGGTGTTGCCACATGCACTGCAAACGAAGTGAACGTGATCGTCGTGATGATGGCCGCCTGTACAATTGTCCTTACATAACGCATAACGTATAGAATTATCCGCAGTCGGGATACTATGAATAAGGCCTTTTTCCAGGAAGGCCTGCAGGGTGCGATAGATAGTGACCCGGTCGAATTTTTCGCCTGCGCGTTTTTCAATGTCGCTGTGTGCGAGTGCGCCTTCCTGTTGCAGGAAAAGTTCAAGGATCTTTTTCCGGCCGCTGGTGATGCTGAGCTGATTGCGTTTGAGTATATCTTCAATTTTATTTTCCATGACGATCTTGTTATCCCGGATTATTATTGAATAATCCATTTGCAAAACGCGGTGAGGAAGGAGCGGGCTCTTTCAGCAAGGACCTGATATCTTTTTCCATTTCAGCCAGCTCATCCTTTTTAAGGCTATCATAGATCTTGCGCACGCATCCGGTCCTGTCCACCAATGCGAGGAACTGCGTGTGGATGAATTGTTCGTCGATGCTGGTGGTGTTGTTCTTTGGGTCATCCAGTAAATAGCTGTTCCGGGCCACATGATACAGGCTGTCCTTTCGTCCCGTGAGGAACCACCATTTTGCAGGGTTGGCGCCCAGGGAGTCTGCATAGTGTTTCATGCGCCCCACCGTATCGACTTCCGGGTCCACGGTGTGGGAGAGGATGCGAAAATCGGGCTCGCCTGCGAAATCGGCGGCAATCTTTTTCATGTTGGAATTCATCCTTGGGCAGATGCCTTTGCAGGTGGTGAAGAAATATTCCGCTACATATACTTTTCCTGCCACGTCATTTTGTGTGATGCGCTTTCCTTCCTGGTTGACGAAAGAGAAAGTATGTACATAGCTGATGATGGGCAGCTTTATTTCTCCGTAGCCGGGGATGAACCGGGCCAAAGCAAAATAGAACCCGAAGAACAGCAGGACGAAGAAGCCTATTAAAAATCCCAGTTTTTTCTTATTCATGATTACTGCAAAATTAAGGCTTACCGGGGACAAATTTATTTGCAACATTGTTGCGTTTGGGGTATATTTGCATTCTTCTGGCTATGTTACGTAAAATTAATTGGGATCTCCTGGGCATCAGCGCTTCTATTTTGTGCGCCATTCACTGTGCCATCCTGCCCCTGCTGCTGGTAAGTCTGCCGGTGCTGGGGGTCAATATTATACACAACGCCCCTTTTGAATACGGGATGATCGGTCTCGCCTTTGTGGTGGGTAGCCTGGCGCTTTTGCATGGTTTTCGGTATCATCACCGGCATCCTGGTCCCTGGCTGCTGTTTACGGCGGGGTTATTATTGTTGGTAGCCAAGCAGATATGGCATGCATACGAGCTGCGGCTCCTCCCGTTTGCGGTTGGGCTTATCATCGGGGCGCATGTGCTGAACTATCGTTTTTCCAGGACTGTCCAGGTGAGGGAGGAGGTCCGGGAGACGCTCCAGGAGGAAGAGGGACGGGAAAGGGCTTGAGCGGCTGCGAGCGATGAGCCGTGAGCTGCGAGGAGGAGCGGGCTTGAGCGGCGGTGAGCAGGGAGATTTAGAGGTAAACGAGGGACGTGGTTTTTGGATGGGAATTGTTAACTTTGCAGGACAAACAAGGCGTGCTATGATCAAAACTGGAAATCCTGTTATCAGCATATATACTGAAATGACTCCCAATCCGGAAACGATGAAATTCGTGGCCAACAAATTGTTGTACCCCGGAAAGAGCATTGATTTCCCGGATGTGGAAGCCGCCAAGCCTTCTCCGCTGGCTATCGAGGTATTTGGTTTCCCTTTCATAAAAAGTGTTTTCATCGCCAGCAATTTTGTAACGCTCACCAAGACTCCCGATACCGATTGGAATGACGTCATTCCCACGATCAGGCAGTTCCTGAAAGAATACCTGGAGGAAAACAAGCCTGTCATCAACGAGGAAGAGGTTGTCATTGTGAAATCCGAAGGCAATACCATCGATGCAGATGATGACGATGTTGTCAAGCGCATCAAGGAGCTGCTGGAAAATTATGTGAAGCCTGCCGTAGAAATGGACGGTGGGGCGATTCAATTCAAAAGCTACCAGGAAGGTGTTGTCAACCTCATGCTGCAAGGTTCCTGTTCCGGCTGTCCTTCTTCCATGATCACGCTGAAAGCAGGGATTGAAGGCATGATGAAACGCATGATCCCTGAAGTCAAAGAAGTAGTGGCGGAAGCGGAATAAGCCTGCATGAATGTTTCAGCCCTCTACCAGCAATTTATCACCGACCTGCAACATACCTCCTGGCTGGAATTCATAGCCGTGGTGGCAGGCATTCTCAGTGTCTGGTTCAGCCGTATGGAGAACATCTGGGTCTATCCTACGGGACTGGTGAATACGATCATCTATATCTATCTCAGCTTTAAGTTTGCATTATTGGGCGAGGCGAGCGTCAACTTCTACTATACGGTCGTCAGCATCTATGGTTGGATACTGTGGGCGCGCAAGGACCGGCAGGAGCGGCCGCTGCTGCATATCACGGCTTCCTCGCCACGGGAATGGCTGCAGCAGGCCGGTTTCTTCAGTTTCTTTTACATCGCCGTTTTTTGCGCACTGACCTATCTGAAAAAAGATTTTGCGCCGCAGGCCATTCCATGGGCGGATGCTTTTGCATCGGCCACTGCTTATACAGGCATGTGGCTGATGGCAAAGAAGAAAGTGGAAAGCTGGCATTGGTGGATTGCCACGAATTTCGCGTCCATCCCCCTGTACTTCGTGAAGCATGCGGTATTCACCAGCTTATATTATGTCGTCCTGCTGATCATGGCTGTCTCGGGGCTGATCGAATGGCGTAAGAAATCCAAACAAAGGAGCTATGCGGCTTAGGAAGATCGTCATCATAGGACCGGAGTCTACGGGCAAGAGCACGCTGTGCGAGGGATTGGCGGCGCATTTCAACACGGATTGGGTGCGGGAGTATGCGCGGGAGTATTTGCTTGCGCACGGAAAGCACTATCAATACGCGGACCTGCTAACCATTGCCCGGGGGCAGCTGGCGCTGGAGGAGCGGCAGGCGGCGACGGCATTAAACAGCGGAAAGGATGGCGCGGGAGAAGAGATGCCAGGAGAAAAAAGGATGGCCGCTGACCGGGTGGATCATCATGACCCGATCCTTTTCATCGACACAGATATGTATGTAATGAAGGTCTGGGGCGAGTTCGTATTCGGTCGCTGCGAACCGTGGATACTCGATCAGATCGTCGCCCGTAAATATGACGGTTACCTGCTGTGCAGAACGGATCTGCCCTGGACGGCGGACGAGCTGCGGGAATATCCGAACGAGGGGCCCAGGGAAATCCTTTTCCATATGTACAAGGATTGTATGGTGAACCAATCCGCTCCCTGGCGGGAGATTGGCGGGCAGGCGGATGAAAGGCTGCGGACAGCGATCGTGGCGGTGCGGGAAATGCTGGGGAGAGTCTGACGTTAGTTCATCAACCGTTGAATGTCGGCATCGTCCTGCAGGTGATTCATCTGTGTCAGGATCCAGGGATAGCGATGGGCCACATGATCCGACAGGGGCTTGACGGTAAACTCCTTTGGATTGGGGAGACAGGCGGCGATCTTTGCGGCCTCGATGCGGGTGAGACTTTTAGCCGGCTTGTTGAAATAAAAACGAGCGGCAGCCTCGATGCCATACACCCCTTTACCCATTTCACTTATATTCAGATACATTTCCAGGATCCTTTTCTTACCCCAGATCCATTCGATCATAAACGTAAAATAGACTTCCAAAGCCTTCCTGATCCAGCTTCTCCCCTGCCAGAGAAAAACGTTCTTGGCCACCTGCTGGCTGATGGTGCTGGCGCCATGGAGGGACTTGCTTTTCTGATTATGTTTCATTGCCTTTTCGATGGACTTGAAATCAAAACCATCGTGATCGGGGAACAGCTGGTCCTCGGAGGAGATGACGGCCAGCTTGGCATAGGGGGAGATGTTCTTCATGTTCTCATAGTCCCGCTTGAGCCCTTCGCCTTTGAACACGCTGCTCAGCTGTGTCAGGGTGATGGGGGGATTCACCCATTTCAGCAAGAGCAGGTAAAACAGCTGGAAAAAGAATAAAAAGATAAAGATGCGTTTGGTCACTCTCCATATGCGGGGCACTAATCCTTTGGTATTGATGGGCATCCGTTTAATTTACCCTTGCAATATACGGACTTACCTTTTCAGGACATAGGGAGTTACCGCGAAAACAACGGATAGTATTTTCCTCAACCGGCATTCGGAGAATTGCGCATATCAAAATGGACGCGGTGAGGGGGCGGGTGTTGGTGCAGACGCCGGCTTTTTCTTAAAGTTGAGCTCAAGGTAATCGAGCTTGAACCTATGTCCGAGATGATAGGTCGAGCGGGTTGTCCGGGTGAGGAGAAAGCCGCCGACGAGGAGGGATATGCCGGTGATGACGCTGGAGTGGGTATACCAGTCTTTTGCTTTATCGTGGCGGTAGGCGCCATTGACGGCGTTGAGGACCAGGATACCGCCTGCTGCGGCAATCATACCATAAGGGAGTACCGTATTGCTAAAATTATAGTGTGTGCGCCGGATGGTCCGGATCTCCTTGTAATGAAAGGCCATGCCGTTGAGAAAAATGCTGTCATGGCGCATTTCCGTGATGGTGCCGGTGAGCCATTGATGATAGATGGTCTCCATGTTGAGCTCATCCCCTACGGTGTAAGTGCGAACGTGGGCGCCTCTTTTTTTTAATACGAGGATATCTGTCTGCGCCTTTGTAATAAAGGGGATGAGACAAAAAAATAATATGAGGGGTTTGATCAGCATCTGGTTCAAACTTACAAATAGAACGTCATATCTACATGTTAATGCACAAGGAATGTTATACATTCCTTGTGCCTATCTAATGATGGGCCTTCGGCCGACAGACCTGTGGTCTGTCTTAATGCATAATCTTCCGGGAAAAAAGCACGAGGGCGAGTCCGAAGATAATGAGGAGCGAGCCGGAGATCTTATTGACGATGGTGAGGGCGCGCAGGGTGATCTTGCTGCGCAGCTTGCCGGCCATCATGACCTTCGCCACGTCGGCGGCCATATTGATCAGCAGGCAGACGGAAAAAATAATGACGCGTTCCTGCAGGGTGTGGTCGACCGAGAGGACGGTGGCATTGCCCAGCCAGAAGAGGATGACGCCGGGGTTGAGGGTATTGATGATAAAACCTGAGGCAAAGATGCGGGCCATATCTCTTTTGCGGAAGCGGATCATGTTCCCCTCGGCGTCGGTGGGGAGATGTGCTTTTTTGAAAAAGGCAAAATAGACGCCCATGGAAACGAGGAAGGCGCTGCCGGCGATGGCGATAGCGGCTTTGTGTTCCAGCATCTGATTGACCAGGGAGCTAACGGTATTGCTAAGGAAGACGAGGATGATATCACTGACCCAGACACCGGCGACGAAGCTGAAGCCGCCTTTGTGGCCATTGTTCAGGCTTTGTTTGATAATGGTAAAAATGATCGGTCCTACCGATAACGCAAGTACGAATCCCAATGCGATACCTTTCAATACGGCTTCTGTCATAGTTTACTTTTGTGCCTTATAGCTTGCAAAGGTCGGGAGAATACATCAGATGGCGCCTGTTTCCAGGAATTTCTGCCAGTCCTGCAGCATCTTGCCTTTCAGCACCCGGGGGAATTTATGCTGTCCGCCTATTTTACCTTTCAGCCGCATGAACTCCATGAACTTTTCTTCGGACAGCACCTGTACGTATACGTCTTTCAGGGCGCTGTCCCGTTCGACGGCATAGTCGTCGTTGAGCTCCCGCAGCCTTGCGTCGATCCTTGTGCGCAGCACTTCCGGGTCGACCTTATCGTTGGTGGCTACCCACCATTGGTGCGCAAAAAACAGGCCATGGGGTACGCCAGCCACGGTGAACTCGGGGATCGAGATATTCAGCTCTTCACTGGTGAGCTGAACGGCCTTGTTCATGTTATCGACGCTGAGGTGTTCGCCTACCAGGCTGAGGTAGTGTTTGGTCCGTCCGGTGATAATGATCTCGCTGCGGGATTTGTCCACGAAGCGGACGGTATCGCCTATCAGGTAGCGCCAGGCGCCTGCGCTTGTGCTCAGGAGAATGGCGTAATCTTTTCCTTCTTCCACCTCATGGATCATATACGCTTCCGCGTTCTCCACGAGATTGCCGTCCTGGTCGAAATTCTTGCTGTCGAAGGGAACGAATTCCAGAAAGATATGCTGGTTGGTCACCAGGCGCATGCCTTTGGCGTATTGCTGGTCCTGGTAGGCGATGAATCCTTCGGAAGCCAGGTAGGTCTCGATATAGGTGATGGGTTTCCCCAAAAGCTTTTCGAAGCCTTTCTTATAGGGTTCGAAGGAGACGCCGCCATGAACGAAGAATGCCATGTTGGGCCAGATCTCGTGGATGTTGTTGAGATTATATCGTTCGATCACCTTTTCCATGCAGAGCTGGATCCAGCCGGGGACGCCGACGACAAAACCGATGTCCCACTGGGGGGCGAGGCGTACGACTTCTTCCAGCTTCTTGGTCCAGTCCGTTGTGCGGGCGATCTTTTTGCCGGGTTTGTAGAAGGGCTGGAACCAGAAGGGAACCTTGCGGGCCGTGATGCCGCTGAGATCCCCGGCGTAATAGCCGGAACCTTTTTGCAGGCTAGTGCTGCCGCCGATCATCAGCCATCCTTTTCCGATGCTCTTCACGGGAATGTCGTGGTAGTTGCGCAGCGTCAGCAGCTGCTTGATCATGACGATGCGGTTGCCGCGCAGGAGGTCATTGGTGATGGGGATGAATTTACTACCGGCCTCGGATGTACCGGAAGAAAGCGCATAGTATTTGATCTTTCCGGGCCAGCATACGTCGGCGTTACCTTCCAGGGTCTTGTGCCACCAGGCTTCGTAGATCTTATTATAATCGAAGGTGGGGACCATCTCCTGGAATTTCTTACCGGGATGTTTGCTCAGGAGAATTTCATCAAACCTGTACTGTTGGCCGAACTCTGTAAAGCGGGCTTTTTTGAGCAGTTTCCTCAATACCTTCAGCTGCTGCCGCCGGGGTGATTTCTGGGGCAACCGCAATGCTCTTGCCAACGATTTGGGTAATTGAATTTCAATCAACGCCATTGAGTAAGATTTCGCCTTCGGCCGGTGAACCTGTGGTTCACCACAGGTAACAGTTCGTTTATCAGTTCGTTGCGGTCAAAATTAAGGTTTTGGATGATAATTTAGTTACATTTATTTCCATGAAGGTAAAACTCTCCCCTGCATCTTTCCTTTGCTTTTTCTGCCTTGTATTTTTAATCCATGAAATTCATGACTGGGCGCATTTCTGGGCGTCGACAGCGGTCTGCGGCTGCCTGGGCAACCGGGCCTTTGACAGCTGGGTCCCTTGTACGGCCTGCGATCCGGGACGTGGGTGGGAGCTCGCCCTTGCCTGGTTAGCGGGACCGTTGATAAATTACCTGGCCATCTGGGCAGGCTGGGGTCTGATGCAGCCGGATAATCCTCCGGAGAAGCAGTCCCTTGGTTTCACCATGGTCTTTGCGGCCCTCCCTTTTCCGCGGATCATGGCGGCCCTGGCCGGAGGTGGGGATGAGACGGCGGCCTTTCGTCAACTGTTCCAGCGTCCGGATGGAAGCAATCACTATATCGTTGCGGGAGCGGGGTTGCTGGTGGTGCTGCTCCTGTGTCTGCCGCCGCTTATCCGGGCTTTTATGTTAGTCACGGGCTGGGTGGGAAGGGCTATTATGTTTCCTGCATTTTTCGTGCTGCCGGCCATGGTGGACCGTTGGCTGGTGCACGACGAGCTGAACAGGCTTTTGGCCAGCGGGGTGTTGTCCCGGCAGATCCTCCGTGGCGGCGCGCAGCTGTTCGTCTTTGTATGGGTTGCGGTATTGCTGGTTGTCTACCTGCTCATCCGGAAAAGTCTTGAATACGTGCTGGAATACAGGGAGCTCAGTGTGTGACGGGCATGGTGACGGCGATGCCTCTCTCTTCAGCGGAGGGGCTGCCGACGGCGGAGCCGCTGGCGGCGGCATGGACCAGGACGCGCTTATTTTTATAGTTACCTTCCAGGGCTGCAATGATCTCCTTGAATGAAAGGTCCTGGCTCTCGCTGAGAATGATGTCATAACGGGGGGAGTCCGTGGTGGTCTTTGCGGAGCGGGGCGAGCCGCTCACTCTCAGCCAGACGGCGATCTCCAGCAGGCCGTTGAAAAGGCGGGAAAAGGGTCCTTTGAAATGTTTGCGGCGGAACTGGGCCATGGCTTTATAGAACTGCTTTACATATCCAGCATCCTTTCGGGTGCTTTCCCCTTTGAAATGGATGATGGTCGTATCTGCAATGTAATAATTGGTAAAACCGGCCTGTTCGATGCGATGGCTCAGATCGATGTCTTCCGCATACATAAAGAACTGTTCGTCGAAAGGCCCTGCTTTATCCAATGCGGCCCTATCTACCCACATGCACGCGCCGGAGAGTATGGGAGCGGGGTGGGTCTTTTTTTCCGGCAGGTGTCCCATGTAATAGCCGGCCAGGCAGCGGGACCCGGGGAAAAGGGCTGTCAGGCCGGAGAGCTTGCAAAAGGCCACCCAGGGTGTGGGAAAGCCCCGCCGGGACTCTTTCAAGAATCGTCCGCTGCCGTCGATCATCCGGACGCCGGCGGCACCGATGTCCGGGGTGGAGGTCATGAAAGATAAACAGATCCGGCAGGCGTCTTCGGGCAGGATGGTATCGGGGTTGAGGAAGAGGATGTATTTCCCTTTCGCCTCCTGCAGGCCGCGGTTGTTAGCCCGGGAGAATCCCTGGTTGTCGGGAAGGGCTATGAATTTTACCTTTGGGAACCGGGGCGGGAGATATTCCAGGGTCCCATCGGAGGAATTATTGTCAATAACGATGATCTCCGTCTCTCCCCGGACACCCCGGAGGGTTTTTTCCACGGAGAAAAGGCATTGTTCGAGGAAATATTTCACCTGGTAGCTGACTATGATGACGGACAGTATCATAAGTGGTTGATGCACGAAGTAAGGCAAAAATGTCTAATCATGGGCCTTCGTCGGAATTTGGGGGGACGGGTTGTATATTTGCGCATGCTAAAATCAACATTAATAAGGGCTGTTGAGGCAGGTGCGGCTGTGATGCAGAATTTTTTCCAGGGCGAGTTCACTATTTCCAACAAGGAAGGCGTTAATAACCTGGTTACGGAGGCGGACCATGCTTCAGAAAAGGCCATTTTCGAGATCATCAGGCAGGATTTTCCGGATCATTACCTTTTAAGCGAAGAGGCTGGGGCCATTACGATGGACTCTTCGTTCAAGTGGATCATTGACCCTATTGACGGTACGGTAAACTTCGCCAACGGCCTGCCATTGTGCTGTGTTTCCGTAGGGGTGGAGCAGGATGGCGAGATGATCCTTGGGGCGGTGTACAATCCTTTTATCCGCGAGTTCTTTTTTGCGCAGAAAGGGTATGGGGCTTCCCTGAATGATAAAAAAATACATGTCAGCGATGAGACGTCTGTCGGCAAGGCATGCCTGGTAACGGGCTTCCCTTATTCCTACCTCGACGAGGCGAATGGACCGCTGGAGGTATTTTCGCGGCTGATACGCGCCGGGGTGCCGGTGCGCCGGCTGGGGTCGGCGGCCATCGATCTTTGCTGGGTGGCTGCAGGCAGGTTCGACGGGTTTTATGAACATAAGCTGTCGGCATGGGACAGTGCGGCGGGATTCCTGATCGTGGAGGAGGCCGGGGGCCGGGTGTCGGATTTTACGGGAAGCCGTTATTCTCCTTACCAGCCGCATATTGTAGCCAGCAATGGGAAGATCCATGACGAGCTGTTGAAAGTGGTGAATGACCCTGTTTATAAACTGAGTTAAATACATTGAGCGCATGAGTGAGAACAGGACTGAGATATCGTCTTTGGGTGAGTTTGGGCTGATAGAGCATCTTACCAGGAATATCGAGATACAGAATGCCAGCACCATTGTGGGTGTGGGCGACGATGCCGCGGTGATCGATCATTTCGGCAAGCAGACGGTGGTGACGACCGATCTGTTGATCGAGGGTGTTCACTTCGACCTTATGTATACGCCCCTCCGGCACCTGGGCTATAAGTCCGTCGTCGTGAACCTCAGCGACGTCTATGCCATGAACGCCATCCCTACGCAGATCACGTTAAGCATCGGCATCAGCAACCGGGTGAGCCTGGAAGCGCTGGATGAGTTTTATGAAGGCGTGTATGCGGCTTGTGATAAATACGATGTCGACCTGGTGGGGGGAGATACGGCCAGCTCACAGAAAGGTTTTATCATCTCCGTCACTGCCATCGGTGAAGTGAGCCCTGATAAATTCGTGAAGCGCAGCACGGCGAAGAAAGGCGACCTGCTTTGCTGTACGGGTGACCTTGGGGGAGCCTATATCGGGCTTATCCTGCTGGAAAGGGAAAAAAAGATCTTTTTGGAAAGCCCCCAGATCAAGGCGGACCTGGAGGGGGAGAAATATGTGATCGGGCGTCTGCTGAAGCCGGAAGCGAGAAAGGATCAGATAGCGTTCCTGCAGCAGGCGGAGATCGTGCCGACCTCGATGATGGATATCAGCGACGGGCTGAGCTCGGAGATCCTGCATATATGCCGTCAAAGCGAAGTGGGCTGTGTGCTCTATGAGGACAAGATCCCTATCGCGGAGGATACGCGCAACGCCGCCTACAAGTTCGAACTGGACCCAACGGCCTGCGCCCTGAGCGGCGGAGAGGATTATGAGCTGCTGTTCACGGTCCCTCAACAGGATTACGACAAGCTGCTGCTGAACGAGCAGATCAGCGTCATTGGCTATATGACCGAGCAGGAGAAGGGGGCAAGGATAATTACCAAGGGAGGTAATACGTTTGATATTACCGCGCAGGGTTGGAATGCTTTTGCCGGCAAATAAGCTTACTATGCAAAAACGTCTGTACCATCTTATATTGTGCATATCCGTGATCGCCGCCTCCTGCGGGACGACAAAGCAGGTATTCAAACCGGAAAGAAAATATGCGCCCGCCGTCCTCCGGGGCGACTACCAATTGTTCCGTCATATCCTGGAGGACCTGCATCCCAGCCTTTACTGGTACACCTCCAAAGACAGCATGGACTTTTATTTCAACAAGGGCCTTGCGGGTATTACGGATTCCATGACCGAGCCGCAGTTCAGGACGTTGCTGAGCTATGTCATCGCCAAAGTGGATTGCGGGCATACTTCTATCCGGAGCTCCAAAGCGTATAATCGTTTCCTGGACACGGCGAAGCTGCCGCAATTCCCGTTGATCATGAAATGCTGGAAAGACACGATGGTGGTGTCCGCGAACCTGAACCGGAAGGATTCCATTCTGAAGCGGGGGGTGATCATCAAGAGCATCAACGGATGGAGCACGACTCAGCTGACGGATACTTTATTCAACTATTTTGTCAGCGACGGATATAATCTCACCGGGAAGTACCAATACCTGAGCACGGGCCTTAACTTCTCTTATTGGTACAGGCAGGTGATCGGCAATACGCCCACTTATTCCATCACGTACCTGGATTCAGCGAAGCAACTGAGGGAGGCGCTTGTTACGCAATATGATCCCCGGGCGGACACGTCCAGCAGGGTCCGGTCATTGCGTGCGCCTGAAGGAGAGAGAAGGCCCGGTCTGGCGCGGGAGCCCAGAAGGAAGCAGCGGAGGGAACGGAAAGAGCGGGAGGCCTTTCTTACCCGCAACCTACAGCTGGACAGCACGAATACCACGGGGTTTATGGCCCTGAACACATTCGAGCATGGGTATCATCTGCGCCGGTTCTTTCGCCGGAGTTTCCGGACGCTGTCGGAAAAGCATGTAAAGAACCTGGTGATCGACGTCCGGGTCAATGGTGGCGGGGATGCGACCAATTCTACGCTCCTCACCCGATACCTGATCGACAAAAAATTCAAGGTAGCCGACTCGCTGTATGCGTTGCGCCGTCATAGCAAGTATGACAAATACATAGAGAACAGCTTTTTATACCGGATCCTGATGGACGTGGTCAGCAGTCGCCGCGCCGATGGGAAATATCATTTCGGGTATTTCGAGCGGCATACTTTCCGCCCGCTGAAGAAAAATCATTTTGACGGCCAGGTATACATACTTACAGGGGGCAATTCTTTCTCTGCCACCTGTCTGTTTGCGGGGGCATTGAAGGGGCAGAAGAATGTCACCCTCGTGGGGGAGGAAACAGGGGGTGGCTATTATGGCAATACCGCCTGGATGATCCCGGATGTGACGCTGCCAGGAACGGGCGTGCGGTTCCGGCTGCCCCGGTTCCGGCTGGTAGTGGATAAACGGCGGCAGAAGGATGGGCATGGGGTTTTGCCGGATGTGTCGGCGCTGCCTACCAGCGATGCCATTCTGAAGGGGCTGGATTTCAAGACTGCCAAGGCCCGGGAGCTGATCCAGCTGCAAAATGTCAATAGGAAGTAAGGCCGTCCCTCCGTCTTACGGATAATTATTTGATCAGGTCAGGTATTTGTTTTAACTTCTGTCTCTGCTTGACTCTCCAACAACCGGTGTTGCAAAACTTTTGAGGCGCTGATTTAGTATTTGAAACATACTAAAAGAAAAAGTTTTCAAGACCAATGCTCCGGCAAATAACCGACTTTTTTGCCCGCCTATTTGACGATTCAGATTGGCCACCCAAATGGCATTGCGGTCGCTGGACCGAATTCCATGGATGGCTTTATATCGTCAGCGATCTTTTGATCTGGGCCGCGTATTTCAGCATTCCGGTGGCGATCATCCGGTATATCTCCAAAAAGCAGGGCCTGCCATTCCTTAAATTATATTTTCTTTTTGCGGCATTTATCCTGGCCTGCGGGTCCACTCATTTCCTGGATGCAATAGCGTTCTGGATACCCGCGTACCGGCTGAACGCCCTTGTACGTCTGATCACGGGAGTGCTCAGCTGGATCACCGTCTTCTCCGTGATAAAGCTGCTGCCCCAGGCCTTTTCCCTGAAATCGCCGCAGGAGCTGGAAACAGAGATAGCCCAACGGAAACTAGCGGAAGAGCAAAGCCGGGATAACGAGACGCAGATACAAACCATCTTCGATGCCGCGCCGGATGCCATCATCGTCATTGACGAAGAGGGCATGATCACCAAATGGAACCCCCGGGCGGAAGAGCTTTTCGGCTGGACCGCCCCTGAGGTCATGGGAAAAAGACTGAGCGACGTTATTATCCCCCACCATTATCGCGACGCGCATCAAAAAGGATTAACCCGGTTCCTTGTGACAGGGAAAAGTACGGTATTAGGAAAAACCATCGAGATACAGGCGCTCGATAAGAGCGGCGCCGAGCTGGAAGTGGCGCTGCGTATTTCGCCGGCGGTGAGGCAGGGCCGCCGGCATTTTATCGGCTTTATCCGGGATATCTCCGAACAGAAAAGGGCCCGGGAGGAAATAAATAAATTAAATGAGACGCTCGAGCAGCGTGTTGCGGAACGAACGGATGCGCTGAATAAGAGCATCAAGGAGATCTCCGATTATAAATACGCGCTGGACGAGTCTTCCATCGTAGCGATCACGAATCAGAAGGGGATCATCACGCATGTGAACGACAATTTCTGCAAGATCTCGAAATACAGTGCTGATGAGCTGATCGGCCAGGACCACCGTATCATCAATTCAGGCTATCATCCGGGGGAGTATATCCGCAATTTATGGGTGACGATCGCAAATGGAAAGATCTGGCGGGGTGAATTGAGGAACAAGGCCAAAGACGGAAGCATCTACTGGGTGGATACGACGATCGTCCCTTTCCTGGATGAGAACGGCAAGCCTTACCAATATGTCGCCATCCGGGCGGATATTACGGAAAGGAAGCAGGCCGAACAGGCTTTCCAGGAAAGCCAGCAGCTGCTGCGCGCCATCATCGATAACTCGGAAGCTGTCATCTATGTCAAGGACCTGCAGGGGCAATACCTGATGGTGAATTCCCGGTTCCTGGATGTCTTTCATCTCGACGCGGGAGAGGTCCTGGGCAGGACCGATCGCGCCCTTCTTCCTTCCGAAGCGGCGGATGCCGTGATGGAGTTGGACCGGCGGGTGATAACCGCCGGGGGCACCCTGAAAGAGGAAGAGCTCATTCCGCAGGATGATGGCATACATATTTACATTTCCGTAAAGAGTACGATCCACGACGGCGCCGGCAAGCCTTATGCCGTCTTTGGGATCTCCACGGACATTACTGAGCTGAAAAGCGTCGAGGAAGAGCTGCATAAGTTGAACGAAGAGCTGGAAAACCGGATCAACCTTCGTACTGAGCAGCTGGAAACTGCCATCAGGGAAATGGAGGCCTTTGCCTATTCCGTCTCCCATGACCTTCGAGCCCCTTTACGGGGCATCACTGGTTTTGCCAGCATCCTGGAAGAGGAATATAGCAGCAAGCTGGACGCTGAAGCCCTCAGGCTCACTTCCGTGATCAATAACAATGCCCTGAAAATGGGGCGGCTTATTGACGACCTGCTCGCCTTTTCCCGGACCAGCCGGCAGGACATCATCAAAACGACGATAACGACGCAGTCGATGGTCCTGGATGTGACAGAGGAGCTGATGAATGGCGTGGAGACATCTTCCATAGAATGGGAGGTCCATCCCCTTCCAAAAATACGGGGCGATATCGCCGCCATCAGGCAGGTGTGGGTGAACCTTATTTCGAACGCCGTCAAATATAGTGGCAACAGGAAGCCGGCACGGATCGAGATCGGAAGCTATCCTGATAAAGGGCAGATCGCCTTTTTTGTGAAAGACAATGGCGTGGGATTCGACAGCAGATATAAGGACAAGCTATTCAGGGTCTTCCAGCGCCTGCATAGCGCCGACCAGTTCGAAGGCACCGGCATAGGTCTGGCGCTGGTGGAAAAGATCGTTTCCAAACATGGGGGAACCGTATGGGCAGACGGCGAGCCGGACAACGGCGCCTGTTTCTCTTTTTCATTACCCCAGGAATAAAAACATACCATCATATGAACTCTGTCGATGTATTACTGGTAGAAGACAACATGACTGACGCGGAGCTTGCCATCCGGGAGTTCAGGAAAAATCGCCTGGCCAACAACCTGGTCCATGTGAAGGATGGGGAGGAAGCATTGGATTTCCTGTTTGCCCGGGGGAAATTCGAGGGATTGCGGGAGAACGCTCTTCCCCCGAAAGTAGTGCTCCTGGATATCCAGATGCCAAAGGTCAATGGTATCGAAGTGCTGCAGAGCATGAAGGCGGACGACCGTACCAGGTCAACGCCCGTGGTCATGCTGACCTCCTCCAAGCAGGATCCTGACATACAGCAATGTTATGCGCTGGGAGCGAACAGCTACATCGTGAAACCGGTGAATTTTGAAAGGTTCGCGGAGGCGATAAGAAACCTGGGATTCTATTGGCTGCTATTAAATCAACCACCGCTGTAGCGGGGAACAATATGGCCGACACATTAAGGATATTAATGCTGGAAGACGATGTCAATGATGCGGAGATCATTCAAAGATTGCTGCAAAAGGATATGCTGTCGTGTGCATTCTCCCTGGCAATGACAAAAGAGGCGTTCCTGGGAGCGCTGAACCATTTCGAGCCGGACATTATCCTGGCGGATAATTCCGTTCCGCAGTTCGACGCAAAAGACGCATTACAGATCGTAAGACAGCGATCGGAGGACATTCCTTTTATCCTGGTGACGGGCACCGTATCGGAAGAGTTTGCCGCGGGCATTATCAAGGCGGGCGCGGACGATTATGTTTTGAAGGACAGGCTGCAAAGATTGTCCTCCGCCATTGAAACGGCGATCAAGCAACACCGTGTGAGAAAGGAAAAACAGGAGGCCATGGAATCCATCCGGAGGTCGAACGAGCGTTTTCAGACCATTTCCAGGGTGACAAAAGATGCTTTATGGGACTGGGACCTGGTGTCGGACAATATATGGTGGAGCGAAAACTTCTTTACCCTGTTGGGCTATGATCCGGCCCTTCCGGTGCCTGACCTGGACGAATGGACAAGCCGGCTGCATCCGGATGACAGGGACAAGGTCATAACAAGGCTTAAGAACATAAAAGAAAATAACACGATCTCCTGGGAGGACGAGCTGCGGATACTACTTCCGGACGGCAATCATGGTACTGTACTGGACAGGGTGTATACCCTGCGGGATAACGCAGGGAAGGCTGTCCGGGTGATCGGGGTATTCGTGGATATCACGGAGCAGAAAAAGCTTATCGCGGAAAGAAGGAAGATGGAAGAAGAGCGGCTGACAAGCCGGCTCGAACAGCAAAAAGAAATAACCCGGGTGATCCTGCAAACGCAGGAAATGGAGCGGAATACGCTGGGGCGGGAGCTGCACGATAATATCAACCAGATCCTGGCTTCCGTAAATTTAAAATTGGGGTATTATCTCGAGGAGCCGGAAAACAACCTCGATATCATTGAAAGCTGCCGGCAGAGCCTGGTCCTGGCCATCCAGGAAGCCCGCAATCTGTCTCATCATATGGTGATGCCGCGCTTCTCGGAAAAAGACCTCAGGAACGAGCTGAGACAACTGATCGAAAATTATAATTTCAACCAGGTGGTTGAGCTGGATGTGGCCACCATGCAGGAAGAGCTGCTTTCCCCGCCCATTAAAGAAACCCTTTTCCGCATCGTCCAGGAACAGCTGAGCAACATATACAAACATGCCAAGGCCAACAGCATCATGATCCGGCTCAGCACCACCGGGCGGAGCGTAACCCTGCTGATCATCGACAATGGCATCGGGTTCGACGTACAGCAAAACCGGAAGGGCATCGGTATTACCAATATCTTTAACAGGGTGGAGGCCTATAACGGAAAAGCGGATATCGTCTCCTCTCCCGGAAAAGGGTGTACCCTATCTGTAGTCGTACCGCTTTCCGGCAAAGTCCACCGGCTGGCTTAGCCTCAAGGTGACGCATGTCTTCGGCTGTGCCCAGAATTTCGTATTTTTAATGCCGCTCATGTCACCTGCCCGTAAAATATTCCTGCTCTCTTCTTTCCTTGTTTTGGCTATTTTGGCCAGTGCGAAGGCACAGGATGCTTTGGATTCCGTTCAGCTGAGGAATATGAAAGGAAAGATGGTCAGCTATGCTTCGGTGAGGGGTGGGACGCCATTGGTGCTGGTGTGTTTCTGGTCGATCAATTCGGAAGCTTCCATCCGGGAGCTGACGGCTATCAGCCAGCAATATGCCAAATTGAAGAAGCCGCTGGCCTTTACATTACTGGCCCTCTGCGTAGACCAGGGCAATCTTCTCAGCCATATGCGGAACACGTCTTTGGAGAATGACTGGGCTTTCGATGTATATGCGGATGTCAATGGTGATCTGCAAAAGGCGTTTCATTACACGAACCCGCCCCTGTCCCTTATCGTGAATAAGGGGGAGGTGGTATACCAGCAATCGGGGTTCGAGCCTGGCTCCGAGCATTATCTTTTTTCCAGGATGCAGTCGCTGGCGGCGGGGAATTGACCCTCCGGCATTGCCGTAAATACAGCCCGGCAGATACGTTTAGCTAAAGATAACCACTAGTTTTCCAAGTTATTTCCTGCATTCGAACATAGGAAGCGGTAACCCGCGTTGAGAACAACGATCTTTCCCCCTGCAGCAATAAAATTTTGTCATATGTCCAGGCGACATCCCTTCATGCAGGTCTCCCGGCGCCTGCTCTGGCTTTTGTGCCACCTGACAGGCATGGCGGCCTTTTCTCAAAAGCAGCAGATAAGGTTTACGCACCTGAGCACCGAACAGGGCCTGTCCCAGAGCAATGTCACCTGTATCCTGCAAGATACCCGGGGATTTATGTGGTTCGGCACCCGTGACGGATTGAATAAGTACGACGGCTACGGGTTCACGGTCTATAAGAATAAGGCCGCCGATCCGGGCAGCCTGAGCAATAATTTTATTACCAGCATCATAGAAGATAAGAGAGGAGGGCTATGGGCCGGCACCTGGGGAGGTGGGCTCAACCGGTGTGACAGTAAAAAGGCGAAGTTTACCCGCTATAGCCATGATCAGCGGCAAAAGGGCGGGCTTTCCAGTGATTTCATCAATAGCCTGATGCAGGACAGCCAGGGGAACATATGGATCGGGACGAATGGAGGAGGCCTGGACATTTTGGATCCCCTGACGGGTAAGTTTACCAATTACGTCTATGACAGCAAGGATCCGGGCAGCATCAGCGACAACGACATCACTCATATTTTCGAGGACAGCCGTCACCGTATATGGATCGGCACCTCGCATGGGGGGCTTTGCCTGTTCAATTCCGCCGAAAATTCATTTACCCGCTTCCTGCACAACGAAAAGGACAGCTCATCCCTCGCGCTGAATTTAGTATGGAAGATCTTCGAAGACAGCCGTCACCGGCTTTGGATCGGTACCCGGGGCGGGGGATTGGACCTGATGGATCTTTCCAACAACACATTCCGGCATTTTAAACATGACCCGAACAATCCCAACAGCCTTGCACGCGACATCGTATTCAGCCTGGCAGAAGATGACCGGGAGAACCTGTGGATCGGCACTGAGAATGGCGGGCTGAGCATACTGCATCTTCCTACGGGGGTGTTCAGTACGTACCTGCAGGATGATATCGACCGTACCAGCCTAAGCAATAATTCCATCCACTCCCTCTATAAGGACGCCCGGAACAATCTTTGGGTGGGCACTTATAGCGGGGGGGTCAACCTGTATAATAAGAATGCGAACCTGTTTGCACGCTACGCGCATAGCACCGACCCGAATGGGCCCGGCAACAACAGCATCCTGAACTTCCATGAAAGCCGCGATGGCCTTGTCTGGATCGCCACGGATGGCGGAGGCGTAGATCTCTTCGACCCGAAAAAAGGGACCTTTAAACATTTTACGCATCAGAAGAATGACCCGAACAGCATTTGCGGGAATTATGTCCTTTGTGTACAGGAGGATCCGGATAATAACCTATGGATGGGCACTGTTATGGATGGCACCAGCGTGTATGACCCGTCGAAGCACACTTTCCGACATCTGAAGAAAGGCGCCGGAGACAGCTCCTCCATCAGCGGCAATAATGTAGTGGCCATGCTCGTGGACAGGGACAAGGACATGTGGATCGGCACTTACGGGGACGGGCTGAACCTGTACGATCGAAAAAAACAGCGCTTCCGGCATTTCCGGAATGACAGCACGAATGCCAATTCTCTCAGCAGTGACAGGGTGGCCACCCTCCTGGAAGACAGTAAGGGATACCTGTGGATCGGCACATTCGATGGCGGCGTGGACAGGTTCGACAAACGTACGGGCACCTTCACGCACTACCGGCATTCCGACAACAACAGCCTCAGCAGCAATTCCATCCACCATATTTACGAGGACAGTCACGGCGGAATATGGATCTGTACAGCCGTCGGGCTAAACCTGCTGGATCCGGCCACCGGCCGTTGTACGGTGTATGCCTCGAAGGATGGCCTGCCCAGTGATATTGTTTTCGGTATCCTGGAGGACAACAATGGGCTGTTCTGGATCAGCTCCAACGGGGGACTTTCCCGCTTCGACCCGGCGACCCGGACTTTTACCAATTTCTCAGCGGCGGATGGGCTGCAGTCCAATGAGTTCAAAGCTCATTGCTGCTTTAAAAGCGTCACAGGTGCCTTGTATTTCGGTGGCGTCAACGGCTTCAACGTTTTCTACCCGGACAGCATAAAAGCCGTGGCGTTCGACCCGCCCCTGCTGATAACGGGCTTCCAGATCTTCTATATGGAGGTCCCTGTTTCCGATGAGAAAGCCATCTCACCCCTTCAGCAGGCTATTACGGAAACAAAAGAGATAACCCTGTCTTATAAAAGCTCCGTATTATCCTTCGAATTCGCCTCCCTGAATTATACGGTCCCTGAAAAAAAGCAATATGCTTACATACTGGAAGGATTCGACAAAAAATGGAATAATATAGGATCCCGGCGGAGAGCTATTTATACAAACCTGGATCCCGGCGTTTATGTGTTTAAGGTCAGAGGGCTGACCAATGACGGAAAATGGTCGGGGGCCACCACCAGCATTCAGCTTACGATCACACCACCCTTCTGGATGACCTGGTGGTTCCGGTCGCTGATCGTCGTGTTCATCCTGGCAACAATCATTATTGTTTACCGGCTGCGGATCCGAAGCATGAAGAGGCAGAAAAGAGTATTGGAGCAGCAGGTGAAGGAACGGACCGAGCGGCTGGACCGATCTATGAAAGAGGAGCGTAAGGCCCGCGTGGACGCGGACAAGGCCCGGCAGGAGGCGGAACATGCCAACCGGGCTAAAAGCGTATTCCTCGCGACCATGAGCCACGAGATCAGGACACCCATGAACGGCGTGCTGGGAATGTCGACTTTGCTGGCGGGGACACCCCTCACCGCCGAGCAGCAGGAATATACGGAGACGATCCGCAGCTGCGGGGAAGGTCTGATGACGGTGATCAATGATATTTTGGATTTTTCCAAGATCGAATCCGGCAATTTGGAGCTGGAAGAAAAAAACTTCGACCTGCGCACCTGTATCGAAGAGGTGCTGGACCTCTTCGCCGTCAAGGCGGGGCTGGCAGGGCTGGACCTGGTGTACCAGATCGACAATCATGTTCCATCAGTAATCATAGGTGATGTTTTGCGACTCAAGCAGGTGTTGATGAACCTTGTCGGGAATGCCATCAAGTTCACACAACAGGGAGAGATCTTTATAGGCGTACGCAGGCTGAAGACCATGGGTAACGGCAAAATGGAGCTCAGCTTCGAGGTCCGGGACACGGGGATAGGCATTCCGCCTGATAAGATCGACCGGCTGTTTAAGGCTTTTTCCCAGGTGGATTCGTCCACCACGCGTAAGTACGGAGGCACCGGGCTGGGCCTGGTCATCTGCGAGAAGCTGATAAAGCTGATGGGCGGGGACATCCGCGTAGAAAGCCGGCCCTGGAAAGGGACTGTTTTTGTCTTTAGCATCCTGGCCGTTCCCGGCAACGAATCTATAAAAACATATATAACCAATAGCCTGGCAGGCCTGGAGGGCCGCCGTATCCTGGTCGTGGATGACAATCCAACGAATCGCAACATTCTCCGCAGCCAGCTGCTGGAGTGGAAGCTGGTACCTGTCCTGGCGGACTCCGGCAAAGCGGCGCTGCAGGCCCTGTCGCAGGGCCCTGGTTTCGACCTCATACTAGCGGATCTTCAGATGCCGGAAATGGATGGAGTCCAGCTGGCGGAATCGATCCGGCAACAAGATCCTCACATACCGATGATCCTCCTGAGCTCACTGGGTAATGAGTATAGTAAGGACAAGCCGGGACTCTTCCACTCCGAACTGACAAAGCCGGTGAGACAACACCAGCTATGCGAGCACATGCTCAGCGCCATGAGACAGGACGGCGTCCTGATCAGACAAAAGCTTCCCGCAAAAGAAGCATTAACCGCTGAGCTGTCCGCTAAATATCCTCTCCGCATCCTCATCGCAGAAGACAATCTTGTAAACCAGAAGCTGATCCTGCACATTCTCACAAAGCTGGGGTATGCTCCCGATGCGGTGGAAAACGGGCAGGAAGTATTGGCGGCGGTCAGCCAGACCACCTACGATCTCATTTTGATGGATGTGCAGATGCCGGAGATCGACGGACTTGAGGCCACCCGCATCATTCGCGGGCAACGGGCGAAACAGCCCATCATCATTGCCCTGACTGCCAATGCCATGCAGGAAGACCAGGAAGAATGCCTCCGGGCCGGTATGAATGACTATATAAGTAAGCCGATAAAGCTGGAAGCGTTTGTGAAGGTGCTAGAAAAATGGGCTTCGCTGCCCGTCGTTGACGATTAGGCTTCCCGGTGCAGGATCAGGCTTCTCCGTCCACGATCACCTGCTGCAGATTGAGCTGATCGTCGAGCAGGATGAGGTCGGCCCGGGCGCCGGGCTGGATGCTGCCCCATTTTTTCTCCAACCCCATCACGGTGGCAGGATAGAGGGAGGCCATACGCAGGGCTTCGGGCAAGGGTATGCCTACTTTTTCCACCCCATTCTTTACCGCCTGCAGCATTGTGAGCGCGGAGCCGGACAGCGTCCCGTCGGGAAGGGTGAAGCGGTCGCCTTTGAAGACGTGCACATAATCTCCGTATTGCACTTCAGAGACGGCGTCGGTGATGAAAAAAAGGCGGTCCCCCATGATTTTTTTGCTGATGCGTACGGAGGCGAAATCCACGTGAATGCCATCGCAGACGATGCTGCTGCGTACATCCGGGTTGTCATAAATGGCGCCGACCATGCCGGGCTCGCGCCCCTGCAGCGGGGACATGGCATTGAAAAGATGGGTGGCGGCGGGGATCCCCTGGTAGAAGCCGCCGATGGCTTCTCCGTAACGGGCATTGCTGTGGCCGGCGGAGACGACAATATTATTTTCCAGGAGCAGTGCGATGCATTCCCGGTCGCATTGTTCAGGCGCCAGGGTCATCATTTTAAAGATGCCCTTGCCTTTTTCCAGGAGCTGCTGGACCTCTGCAACGGTGGGTTTTTTGATAAATCTTTCGACATGGGCCCCTTTTTTAGCGGGATTGATATACGGGCCTTCCAGGTGGATGCCCAGCAGGCCTTTCCCTCCGCCAGCCTGGTAGTTGCGGGCTACATCCATGCTTTGCAGGAATTTTTCTATCGAGTTGGTGGCGAGGGTAATGAGGAATTGGGTGCAGCCTCCCTGCAGGCAATATTCGTAGACGGCCTCCAGTGCGTCGGTGGTGAGGTCTGCGGAGAAGAGGCGGCCGTTGCCGCCATAGATCTGGAGGTCGATGAAGGCGGGTGCGAGCATGTAGCCGGCGAGGTCCTTTGTTCTGTAGCCGGGAGGTATGTCATTTATGGCTACGATGCCGGTGATCTTTCCGTCATTGACGAGGACGGCTTTGCCAGTTTCGATAGCTTGTCCTGTGAAGATCTCGCGGGCGATGAAGGCGGTGGACATGGGTCGGCGGGTTTAGGGTTCGATGGTAAATCTGTCGGCATCTTGCCAAAACGGGAAGCGGGTGCGGACCTCTTCCAATTTTTCCGGCTGCAAAGTACTGGTAAAGATCGACTCTTCCTTCGGTGCGTGGTATAAAACCTCTCCGAGGGGATCGATGATCATGGAATCACCGCTGTGGTAAATATTATTCCCATCATTCCCTACCCTGTTGACGCCCACGACGTAAGCCTGGTTCTCGATGGCGCGGGCCTGGAGGAGGGTCTTCCAGGCGTGGCTGCGCCGTTCGGGCCAGTTGGCGACATAGACGAGGAGGTCGTATTCGGGTTCGGGGGCTGCGGGAGAGTTGCCGTTGCCGGGGAGTGGCAGGGCCTGATCTGAGGCGGATGGTTCCGTGGATTCCGGAGGTTCGAAGGGTCCCTGCAGCTGCTGGCGGGACCAGACAGGAAAGCGGAGGTCGTAGCAGACCAGGAGGTTGACCTTCCATCCATTGACGGAGGCGATCAGGCGTTTGTGGCCGGCGGTATAGTGTTCGTGCTCACCGGCGTAGGCGAACCGGTGCCTTTTGTCATAGGTGCCGTATTGGCCGTTGGGGAGCATCCAGATAAGGCGATTGAAATACCGGCCTTTTTCTTCGATGATCAGGCTGCCTGTGAGGATGATCTTTTTGCGGGCGGCCGTTTGTTGCATCCAGGCGACTGAGGGTCCGTTCATGGGCTCGGCCAGGGCCTCGGGCCGCATGCTGAAGCCGGTGCTGAACATCTCCGGCAGGATGACCAGGTTGGTTCTTTCCTCTATGGCATCGATCCGGGCGCCGAGGCGTTCCAGGTTGGCGGCCTTGTCTTCCCAGCGGAGATCGGGCTGAATGAGTGTTATGGTAAGTGGAGGCATGCGGTGTAAATTTACTCTTTCTCCTTCATTTGTATTTGTGCGAGGGCAGCCTGTATCCTGTCGGTCTCATAGCCTTTCCGGGTCAGGCTGGCCTGCGCCTTCTGGCGGCGAATGAACGGTTCTTCCTTTTTCAGGGATTCCCATTCAGCTTCTGCCAGCCTGGACAGGGCACGGTCATAGTCGTCTTCGCTGATGGCGGCAAGGGCCTTTTTGATGCAATACTCTCCTACCTGCTTTTGCTTAAGTTCGTAGCGGATCTTTATCTTTCCCCAATGCTTCAGGCGGAACCGGCCGCCGGCGAACTGAACGGCAAAGCGTTCTTCATTGAGGTAATTGTCTTCGATGAGGCGGGACAGGGCTTCTTCGACGTCGTTCTTTCTCAGGCCCAGCCCGTACAGTTTCTCCTTTACTTCGGAGTGGCAACGCTCCTGGTAGGCACAGTAATGTCTTGCTTTCTGAAGGGCCTGGTCGAGGGACAATTGTTGCCTGCGCATCATTCGGTGCGAATTTACGTACTATCGGGTTACCTGGTATCCGGATGTCCCGTTTGTTCCGGCGTACCGGCCGGGTTAGTCACAAAAAATTAACAATTGTAAGAACGGGGGCACCCGCCTGGCCGAATAAGTTGGCCATTAACCAAAAATCAGTAGTTTCGCCTCAAAGATACCATTCCATGAAGTTTATCGTTTCGTCCTCGGCTTTATTGAAACAATTGCAACAGATCAGCGGCGTCATCAATGCGAATACCGTCTTGCCAATCCTCGAAGATTTCCTGTTTGAAGTTGAAAAAAATAAGCTGACCGTGGTCGCTACCGACCTGGAGACCGTCATGAAAGTCCACCTGGAAATAGAAGCCAAGGACACCGGTAAAGTCTGCATTCCTGCCAAGATCCTCATGGACTCACTGAAAAATATTCCCGACCAGCCGCTGACCTTCAATATCGACAAGCATTTTGCGGTGGAGCTGACCAGCGACAACGGAAAGTATAAGGTCATGGGCGAAAACCCTGATAATTTCCCGAAAGAGCCTGCCACGGACGAGACCACCTCTTTCACCACGACTTCTTCGGCGCTGGTGACGGCCATTAACAAGACTTTGTTTGCCGTGAGCAGTGACGATCTGCGTCCTGCCATGACGGGCGTTTTCTTCGAAATGGATAAGAAGGGTTTGCAATTCGTAGCTACGGATGCTCACCGGCTGGTGCGCTATAAACGCACGGATGTCAGCTGTCCGAAGAACGACAGCCTGATCGTGCCGAAGAAGCCCCTGAACCTGCTGAAGTCCGCCCTGCCTTCCAACGAGGACGAGATCACCATCAGCTATAACAGCAATCATCTCTTCGTGTCACATGGCACCACGCAGATGAGCTGCCGGCTGATAGACGCACGATTCCCCGATTATAAGGTGGTCATCCCCGCCGACAACCCCTACAAGCTGGTGGTAAGCCGCAATGATTTCCAGAGCGCGCTTCGCCGGGTGAGCATTTTCAGTAACAAGAGCACGAACCAGGTGGTGCTGAATATCCAGGGCAGCGAATTACAGCTGACGGCCCAGGATGTGGACTTCTCTTTCGAGGGGAACGAGCGGATGAAATGCCAGTATGATGGAGAGGACCTTGCTATTGCCTTCAATGCACGCTTCCTGATCGAGATGCTGGGCTCTACGGATTCGGACGAAGTGCGGATGGAATTGTCTACGCCAACGAAGGCTGGTATTATCAAGCCGATGGAACAGGATGATAATGAGGAGGTGCTGATGCTGGTGATGCCATTGATGCTGAATAGTTAAGATCGTTAATTTTTTGATATGTGTGCCTGGCAGAAATGTCAGGCATTTTTTTTGTAAATTGGGGGTATGGACTTCGTTCAATTGCGATCTTTTGACAATTATATCTCTGCGCACATCTCCCTCACCATGCTGCAGGACGCGGGTATCAACTGTCATTTGCAGGATGAACATATCATCACGCTGGACCCCTTTCTCAGCCCGGCGCTGGGAGGCATGAAGCTGATGGTTTATCCCACCCAGGCCGAGCGGGCTGTCGAGCTGCTGGAGGAGGTTGACCGTTCGGGGCATTAGGTTTGCTTTGCACAGCATAAACACATGCCATTAGATACTTCCCGGACGATGGAGATCGCCACCCGTGACACAACGATCTTTTTGCGCAAACGCGGTACAGGGCCGGGGTTATTATTGCTGCACGGTTTCCCCGAGACGCATCTTATGTGGAGGGATGTGGCCCCGCTGCTCGCCAGGGATTTTACCGTGGTCTATCCTGACCTTCCCGGGTATGGCAGCAGCGGTTGTCCTGTTTCTGATGCGATGCATACACCTTATACAAAGCGGGCGATGGCTGCCGACATGGTGTCCGTGATGGAGCAGCTTGGCTTTTCCCGGTTCTTCGTGGCCGGGCATGACCGAGGGGGAAGGGTCGCTTACCGGCTGGCGCTGGATCATCCTGACCGGATAAAGCGCCTGGCCGTTCTTGACATCATACCTATCGGCGAAGCATGGGACCGGGCTGACCGAAGACTTGCCACCTCATTTTGGCCATGGTCGCTCCTGTCGCAACCGGAGCCGTTGCCAGAGCAGCTAATTGCCGGGGCGCCGGAAGCCATCATCCAGGATGCGGCCACGCACTGGGGATCGCCCGGCGGTGTTTTTCCCCCTTTTATCAGGGAAGCCTATGTCGAGCCCTTGCGGGATCCTGCTCATGCACATGCGATATGTGAGGAGTTCCGCGCAGCTGCTACGCTCGACTATGAGCATGACCATGATGATCTCCTGCATGGCCGTCGTATCGACTGTCCGGTGCTCGTGCTTTGGAGTGCCGATAATGCGCTGGATAACTGGTATCATACGGATGGCGGCCCGCTGGCGATCTGGCGCGGATGGGCAAATGACGTACGGGGGCAGGCCATCAGGGGCGGGCATTTCTTTCCCGAAGAGGCGCCGGAAGAGACTGCCGAAGCGCTGAAGTTGTTTTTTTCCGCAGAAGGCGGATAGGAATTTTTTAGTAACTTCCTGTTAAACGATCTGCAGGAGGAGCCATCATGGAAAAGCTTGCCTATTATTTTGACCATATCCAGCCCTGGGAGCGCAGTGTGATCATAGCGGCCGGCCTTTTAATATTCTGGATGCTGGAAGGGGTGGTGCCGCTGGTCCGCTTCCGATACCGTAAAGTGCGTCATGCGGGACTGAATCTCTTCTTTACGCTGACGACCATTATCATCAATTTTGCTTTTGCTGCGTTGATCGTACGCGCCAGCCAATACGGTAGCGTGCATAAGATGGGGCTGCTGTATATTGTCAACATGCCGCTGTGGCTGTTTACGCTGGCAGGGCTGTTGCTGTTGGACCTGATCGGGGCCTATTTTATTCACTGGCTGCAGCACAGGGTGAAATGGATGTGGAAGTTCCATTTGATCCATCACAGCGACACCTGGGTGGATACGACCACCGCGAACCGGCATCATCCGGGTGAAAGTGTCTTTCGGGCGATCTTTACCTTGCTGGCTGTCGTCATCACGGGCGCACCGTTGTGGCTGGTGTTCTTTTACCAGGCTTTGTCGGTGCTGCTGTCCCAGTTCAACCATGCGAATATTTCCTTACCGAAAGGGTTGGATAAAGCCATCTCATGGATCATCGTGTCTCCGGACATGCATAAGGTCCATCATCATCATACACAGCCGCTGACGGATACCAATTACGGGAATATCTTTTCCATCTGGGACAGGCTGTTCGGGACTTTTGCTTACGTGGGGGATACGCGGTCGCTGCATTATGGGATCGATACATATCCTGCCGAGGAGGAGCACAACCGGATGGGCAAATTGCTGAAAATGCCATTTGGGAAGTACCGGCCGCCGGTGGGTGGGAAGTTTCGGGAAATAGAGCGGCCGCTGAAGGTAAAGGATTCTGGGGTGTCTTAGTTGATTGATTATCAACGTGAATTTCCTTTGGGGTCGCAATCATGTTTCTGGAAGGTCTTTGCTTTGGATTTTTTATGCGTGGACTAAAGAAAATATTACCTTTGTAGTAACAGTACTCACCACGCTACCCATCAGAACAGCGTCCCAGGGTGAGTCTTTTGCTTTTACAAAGTTCCATATTCAAAATAGTGTCCTTCCCAGAGCGTAAATCAATGCTTGCCGGGAAGGTTTTTTTATATATACAGCCATGATATATAATAAACAGGAAACAACGATTGAGGATCAAATAGAACAATTAAAAGCCCGAGGATTACAGATCTCTGATGATTCCATGGCCAGACATTACTTATCTAATATCAGTTATTACCGGCTTGCCGGATACTGGTGGCCCATGCAGGCAGATAAAATAAATCATACATTCAAGCCCAATAGCAAGTTCGAAGATGTCATTGCCTTGTATAATTTTGATAGGGAACTACGATTATTGTTCTTTGATATTATCGAAAGAATTGAAATTGGACTTAGGACAAAAATGATCTATCATCTTTCACATGAGCACGGAGCGTGGTGGTTTCAAAAGTCGGAATTATTCATAAATACGAGAGAATACATCAAAACAATAGCTGCTATTGAAGAGGAGTTAGACAGATCGAAAGATATATTCATTAAAGACCACATAAAAAGATATAAGTCAGATCTCCGATTCCCTCCTGCCTGGAAAACATTGGAAATAACAACTTTTGGTGGTTTGTCGAAATTATATGGCAATCTTAAACCTTCTGTGAAATCAAAAGATACTATTGCGGCAGAGTTAAATACAGTAAATCATACCTTTTTACCAAGCTGGCTGTTATCTATAGCCCAAATCAGAAACATCTGCGCCCATCATGGACGATTATGGAATAAGAACCTTCCAGGCAGGCCCAATCTCCTTCCCCGCCCTCCTGCACCCTGGCTTAAAAATGTACCTCCCGTGAACGAACATCACATGCTATACATACATGCTTGTTGTATGAAATATCTGATAGATATTGTTAGTCCCGGACATTCCTATAAAATGAAACTTGCACTTCTATTTCAAAAGTATCAAAATGTCGATTTGAATGCATTGGGTTTTCCGGCCGCCTGGGAAAATGAGCCATTATGGCAATAGAATAACCTATTGCTGCTGCTGTTGCTGCTGCATCATCTCCATATAGCGGCGATAAGAGTTCTGTTCGCCCGCTTCGTTACCATTGCGTACGGCCTGCGGAGTCAGGATCGTCGCTGTATCTTCCGTGGTTTTTCCGCTTTCATATGATACGGATACACCCACTTCCAGCGTTTGCCCGGCAGTCCCTTTATACGTGCCTTTGACAGGCGAGCAGTCGGAGAAATTACGGCCAACGGCCAGGCGTACGTGGAGATCATCCGCTATACAATTGTTGGTAGGGTCCAGGCCAACCCAGCCATTCCCGGGGATATAGGCTTCGATCCAGGCGTGCGTGGCGCCCTCGCCCCGCATGCCGTTCTTATTGGGACAGATGTAGCCGCTGACATAACGGGCGGGGATGTTGATCTGCCGCAGGAGCACGAGCAGGATGTGGGCAAAGTCCTGGCAAACGCCTGCTTTCAGTTTCCATACTTCATCGGGTGTCGTCTCCACGGTGGTGACGCCTTTGATATATTTAAAATTATCGTAGACGTAGGTCTTTAGCTGCTGCGCGGCCTGCAGGGGCGTGAGCGCAAGTTTCTCCTCGGGGCGGGCATGGTCGAGGATCTCTACCAGGGAAGCGAATTTTTCCTGTTTGAGAAAATCTATATAGGGCACCTCCCAGCGGAGCTGCCCCAGCGCTGTCCACTGCTGTTCCACGGGCCCTTCGTCCACCAGCCGGGGCCGGGGCTTGGTGATCACTTCCAGCCTTGAGTCAATAACAAGAAAGGTATGCGATTCGGCATTGGTAAAGGCCCCTATCTCATTGTCGTAATAATCCTTGTAGATATCCAAAATGGGATCGCCGGTGATGGTAATATCCTGCTTCAGCACTTCCTGGTATTCGTCCTTGATGGGAAAAAGAACGATCTGATTGGCGCTGTCCCTCACCGGACCCTCATAGGTGTACTTCGTAATGTGGTGGATGCTAAATCGGGGCATGGGGTAAAAATAAGCAAATTAGGGTAATGACGCCGGGAGTGTCTTTATGTATACGCAAAGTAGTGCTGGTTTAGGGCAATGCCTACCTGATAGAGGTCGTCCTTTATTCCATTGAGATAGGTATGCAGACCCTGGGCCATGATGGATTCCACGGTGGAGTAGCGGACCTTGCTTTTGATCTTGCCGATCATGAAATCAATGTTCCTGAAAGCTTCCTGATTACGCTCCCCTTTCAACCTTTCGAAATAGCGGTGCAGCTGATTCGCCGAGTAAAGGATCGAGCGGGGGAAATCTTCATTCAGCACGGTCTGCTCTACTACATTCTTCGCGTCGAAGCCGCTGCGATAGGTCTTGAGGTAGAGCTCATATCCTGAAATGGACAGGAGCAGGTATTTCCAGTAGGTGGTATCCGTCTTGGTGAAGTCATAATTCATGTCGCTGAACTTCACGTCGAGGATATCGGCCGACTGTACGCCCCGTTCCAGGAATTTTCCGATGTTGATGAAGGCATAGCCCTCGCCCCTGGCCATGGTGACATCCAGGGTGCCGAAATAGAGCATGCCTTGCTTGATCAGGATGTCCAGGATGGAGATGGGGTCTTCCCGCTGGAGGTCGTGGTTCAGCTTTTCATCGCGGATGGTGTGGTAAAAATCGTTCAGGCATTGCCAGAGCTCTTTGGTGATGTGGTCCTGTACGCTGCGGGCATTCTCTCTTGCGCGGGTGATGATATTCAGTACGGAATTGCTGTTCTCCCTATCCGTCACCATGTACTGGAGCACGGCCCGGGTGTTGTGCGCCATCTTTGTCGCGCCTTCCTCGTCAACATAGCTGAAGATGCGCAGTACGGGTTTCCAGGAGAATTCCTGTATGTCGTCCTGGGAGGAGGCATAGTTTATTCTTAGCATCCGGAGGATGCCATCTGTGCGCTCCATATAACGGCTCATCCAATATAAACTGTCGGCGACTCTGCTCAGCATGCGATACTCTTTTTTTCTGCGGGTTTACTTCTTCGTAATCTTTTTTAAGTCCTGGCCTGACGGCCGAGGGAGTTGGGTGTGGTTAGACTCCTATGATGGCCCTTCGGGCGGCCTCGCTGTGCTCGGCCTAGCCTGCTAGCACCCAAGTGTCCTTGCTGCCGCCGCCCTGAGAGCTATTCACCACCAGCGAACCTTCGCGGAGCGCCACTCTGGTGAGGCCGCCGGGCACGATCTGGATACCGTCCGGACCGCAGAGGGCATAGGGACGAAGGTCGATGCGGCGGGGTTTCAGCTTCCCATTCATATAACAGGGCGCCGAGGACAGATTGATGATGGGCTGGGCGATGTACTGCCGGGGGTCTTTCAGGATCTCCATCTTATAGCGGCTGATCTCTTCGTCGCTGGCTGTATGGCCCATCAGCATGCCGTAGCCTCCACTCTCGTTTGTTTTTTTGATCACCATCTTTTGCATATTGGCGAAAACATGCTCCCGCTCCTCCGCATGGCCCAGCTGGTAAGTAGGCACATTTTTCAGGATGGGCTCTTCATTCAGATAGTATTTTATCATGGCCGGCACATAAGTATAGATCGCCTTATCATCAGCGACGCCATTCCCTACGGCATTCACGATGGCAACATTTCCCTTACGGTACGCGCTCATGATGCCTGCAACTCCCAGCATGCTGTCGGGGTTGAAGACGAGCGGGTCGAGGAATTCATCGTCCACCCTGCGGTAGATGACATCCACCTGCTGAAGGCCTGAGGTGGTCTTCATGTAGACGCGGTGGTTGTCGATGACGAGGTCCCTTCCTTCTACCAGCTCTACTCCCATCAACCGGGCCAGGGTGGTATGTTCGAAATAGGCCGAATTGTAGATCCCCGGCGTCAGGACCACGACCGTAGGGTGGGCCGTCTGTCGCGGGGAGAGCGAAACGAGGTTCCGGTGGAGGATATTGGGATATTCCGTGACGGAGCGTACATTATTACCGGGCAGCAGGTCGGGAAAGAGGCGTTTGGTGATCTCCCGGTTCTCCAGCATATAGCTTACTCCGCTGGGAGTGCGGAGGTTGTCTTCCAGAATATAAAAAGTACCGTCATAATCACGAATGAGGTCGATACCGGCGATGTGGACATACAGGTCGTGCGGAACATGGAACCCATGCATTTCCCGCAGGTAATGCGGGCAGCTGTATATCATCTCCACGGGGACGATGCCGTCCTTCAGGATGAACTGGTTGGTATAAACATCCTTGAGGAAGAGATTGAGGGCTTTCAGCCGCTGCCGGATACCTTCTTCAATATATTTCCATTCCGATGCCGTAATGATCCGGGGGATGATGTCGAAGGGGAAGATCTTTTCGATGCCTTCCCCGCTGCTGTAGACGGTGAAGGTGATGCCCTGGCTCATGAACAGTCTTTTCGCAAGCTCTTCTTTTTTATTCAGCTCTTCGATGCTCATCTGCTGCATGAAATCCACCACGCCCCGGTATTGTCCCCGGACGGCAAGGTCGGAATACATTTCGTCCCAGGTTCCGGGATCGACAGTGTAGCTATTGAGCAGTTCGCTGGTATGCATACATGGTTAGTTTTGGAGAAATAATGTCCTATGGACGGGTGTGGCAGGCGCTTGCGTTAGATTTACTAAATATAAATAAAAAAATGACCCATTTGTCCGACAGCGGGAAAAAAGTACTTTTGGGCCTTCAATTTCTTTTATGAAGACAATCGCCATGATCCCAGCCCGTTATGCGGCGACCCGTTTCCCTGCCAAGCTGATGCAGGTGCTGGGGAACAAGACCGTGATCCGCCATACTTATGACAATACGGTGGCCACGGGGTTATTCGATGAAGTGGTGGTGGTGACGGACAGCGATGTCATCTTCCGGGAGATCACCGGGCATGGCGGGAAGGCGAAAATGAGCATCCGTACGCATGAGAGCGGCAGCGATCGCATTGCAGAGGCGGTTGCCGACATGGACGTGGATATTGTCGTCAATGTCCAGGGTGACGAGCCTTTTGTCCAGAAAGACCCGCTTGAAAAACTATTGGCGATCTTCCAGGGCGAGGCGGGCCGGAATGTGCAGGTGGGTTCGCTCGTACAGGTGCTGAAGGAGCAAAGATTCATCGATGACCCGAACTACGTCAAGGTGGCGCTGGATAAAAATAATAACGCGCTTTTTTTCAGCCGCAGCGTGATCCCTTATCCACGGGACGCATCCGCGGGTGCGGTATATTATGAGCATATCGGCGTGTACGCTTTTCGTAAAGAAGCGTTGCTGCAATTTACCGCATGGCCGGTGAGTCCGTTGGAGGCGGTGGAGAAGATAGAATGTCTGCGCTATTTAGAGAATGGGGTGCCGATGAAAATGGTGGTCACCTCTTATATGGGTGTGGAGATTGACACGCCGGAAGACCTGGAGAGGGCTGCTAAAATGCTATAATGAATTTTTTTCTTTTTATGTGCAAGACCTTGCATTTTTCGATTTGCTAAAACCCTGATTCCCTAAATTTAACGCCAATTCAACTGCATGAATAAAGCATTATGGGGTTTTGACCTCGGCGGAACCAAAATAGAAGGGGTCATATTGGAGTCCCTTGATAATCCCACTCCCATTGTCCGCACGCGCGTGGACACAGAAGCATCCAAGGGTTATGATCATATCATCGAACAGGTAGGGCGGCTGGTGAAAGAGATGGAAAAGCAGTCCGGTCTGAAGCCCGGCGCCATCGGCATGGGTACGCCCGGTGTGCTGGACCCGACGCTGCAGACCATGAAGAATGCCAATACCACGGTGCTTAATGGCATGCCATTGCTGAAGGACCTGCAGGAAAGACTGCAGATCCCTTTTGTGCTGGCCAATGACGCCAACTGTTTTGCCCTGGCGGAGACACACCTGGGGATCGTCCGGCAAAAAGCGCCGGAGGCCCGGATGGTCTTCGGTATTATTATGGGGACCGGTGTCGGCGGTGGCATTGTCATGAACGGTAAGATCTGGGAAGGCCGGCATGGCATAGGGGGTGAATGGGGTCACAATTTCCTGGATGAATCGGGTGGTCCCTGTTATTGCGGCAGGACGGGCTGTGTGGAAACAGTGATCTCGGGCCCTGCCTTGGAAAGATATTATAAGTCCCTTACGGGCACGCATATAAAGTTAAAAGAAATCGCTTCCCGGCACCGGGACGGGTCGGATCCCGCGGCGGATAAAACGATCGAGCGGCTTTGTCATTTTTTTGGCAAGAGCGTCAGCGTTATCACCAATATGCTGGACCCGGATGTCATCGTCGTGGGCGGAGGCGTCGGCAATATGGAGGATATCTATACGAAGGGGCTGGAAACGTTGGGACAGTTTATCTTCAACAACCGGGTAGAAGTGCCTTTGCTAAAACCCAGCCTGGGGGACAGCGCGGGGGTGTTTGGGGCGGCAGCCCTTGTGGCTTAGCGGGATAGGGGCGCATTTACAAACATTCCCGTAACTTGCAGCCTCAATTTCGATCCCGTTATGAGCGTGAATAAATTCCGGAATTTTAAGATGGTGGGCTATGTTATCTATGGCCGGGGAAGCTTTTCCCAGCTGGATGAGATCCTTGCCCCTCAACGGAAGGGAGATGCTCCCATGATCTTTTTACTTGACCATTTTTTTGAAAATAAGCCTTTGGCCAAGCGGATCCCCTTAAGGGGGAAGGACAAGGTGATCTATGTGGATGTCACCCTGGAGCCGAAGACCAAATATGTCGACCAGCTGGCGGGTGAGCTACGCCAGGAGTTCGGTACGGTGAGCGGGGTCATCGGCATTGGCGGCGGATCCGCGATGGACCTGGCCAAGGCTGTCTCTCTCATGATGACCAACCCCGGCTCTTCGGCGGACTACCAGGGCTGGGACCTGGTAAAATTTCCGGGTGTATACAAGGCGGGTATCCCGACGCTCAGCGGCACGGGGGCGGAAGTTTCCCGGACGACGGTGCTGACGGGTCCTACCAAGAAGCTGGGGATGAACTCGGATTTTACGCCTTTTGACCAGATCGTGCTGGACCCGGAGCTTACGGCAGACGCGCCTGTGAACCAACGGTTTTACACGGGGATGGATTGCTATATCCATTGTATTGAAAGCCTTACGGGAACTTACCTGAACGAGTTCAGCCGCAGCTATGGTGAAAAGGCCCTGCAATTGTGCCAGAAGGTTTTTGTCGAAAAAGACCGCTGGGATGCGGACAGCGATGACCAGCTGATGATGGCTTCGTATGCGGGGGGAATGAGCATCGCCTACTCCCAGGTTGGGGTAGCGCATGCGGTGAGCTATGGCCTTTCCTACCTGTTAGGCACGAAGCATGGGATCGGGAACTGTATCGTTTTTGACAAGCTGGAGGAGTTCTACCCTGATGGGGTCTATGAATTTAAGAAGATGGTGGAAAAAAATAAGATCGATATTCCACAACATATCACAAAAGGTCTGTCGGACGAACAATTCAACGCGATGATTGACGTTTCTCTGGTCATGAAGCCGCTGTGGGAAAATGCACTGGGGAAGGACTGGGAGAAGGTCATGACAAGGGAGCGGCTGCGGAAACTGTATGAGCGACTGTAAAGAAAGCTTCGAGTAGCGAGCTTCGAGCCGTGAGCGAAGGACTTAATAAGTCTTACTCGTAGCTCATAGCTAGTAGCTCGAAGCTGATTTGGTGGCTCACAGCTCGTGGCTTCAAAAAATGCTTTCTTTATGATGAGAAAAAGCTTTTTTCCGGGATATTTGATCATTTTGCTGCTGAGCCTGGGCGCCTGTAAAAAGACTGCTACAGCCGTGAGTAATCCGCTCACCCCTTTGCAGTCGCTGATCAATACCGATACCAGCCTGAGTCTTTACCATCGCATGTTGCTGGCGGCCAATGAAACGGGACTGCTGGCAGATAATTCCGTCACTTTACTGATCCCCACCAATTCGGCTTTTCGCGCCGCAGGTTATAACGAAGCGCTTATCGATTCGCTGAAACCATCGGTAGCGGACCGCATCATCAGCTACCATTTTATTCCTCAACGGGCAACGCCCTCTACGAACAGTTATACATCCTACCCTACCCACCTGGGTTTTTCGATCTTTGGCGAGCTGGACGGCAACCAGCAGACCTGGTTTAACGGGACTGCCGTAGAAGATACGGCCGAGGTAGGGAAAGCGTTGATCTACAAGCTGAACACCCTCCTTTTATCGCCGATGGACTCGCTGCTCTACCAATTGTCCAGCGATACCACCCTTTCATTTACTGCCGAGCTGTTCACGCGGACCAGGCTGGATACCACACTGGTACAGTCGCAGGGCAATTATACGGTCCTGGCTCCTGTCAATAATGCCTGGCGAAATGCAGGTTATGACAGCACCGGTCAGATCGATTCGGCTGACTTCAATAGCATGCTTGTCCTCGCGAAATACCATGTACTGACGGAGCGCTTTTTCACCAATTCGCTGAGCGGGCTGACCAGCGTGGAGACCGTGCAGGGCGGGTCGCTGACGGTAGGCGTCTCGGGCGGGGTGCTGCAATTTTCCGGCCCGGGGAATGCCTCCCCTGCTAATTTACTGAAGGGCAACCAGCCGGCCGGCAATATCTTCGTGATACACAAGATCGACGAGCTGCTGTCGCCGTGACAGCTTTTGGGCAGCGACTTCTTACAGCTTTTCCAGCACGCGTTTTGCATAATGTCTTTCCGTATTTTTGAAGTATGCCCAGCTTTAATGATATCAAAAACCTGCTGCAACACAATAAGCTCACCGAGTTCGTCAAGCTGAGCAAGCTGACACCCCGTGACATTGCAGAGTTCACCAACCGGCACACGCCGCAGTGGGCGGTGCGGCTTTTCCAGCACCTCGATGCAAAGAATGTCGCCAAGTCCTTTAAGTTCATCCGGAAGAAAAAGCAGCAGTCCATCCTCAACGCCTTACCTGAAGAGAAGGCGGCGGAGATCCTGAATGCCATGCAACCCGATGACCGGACGGCTTTTCTTTCCGAGCTGCCGGGTAGTGCGGTGAAAGAATTGCTGAAAGTGCTTACGCCGGAGCACCGGGCCAAGACGCTGGAACTGCTGGGTTATGCGGAGGGCTCTGTAGGCAGGCTGATGACGCCGGATTATGTAGCTATCAAGATGTCCGAAACCTGTAAGGGTGTGCTGCAGATCATCCGGCTGCGGGGTAAGGCCTCGGAAACGTTGAACTGGCTGTTTGTCGTCGATGATAAGGGTATACTGATCGACGACATCAATATAAAAGATTTCCTCGTGGTGGACCCGGAGACCACGGTAAGCCAGATCATGGATCACCAATTTATCGCCCTGAAAGTGAACGATCCGCAAAAAGAGGCTATCAAAGTTTTCCGGAACAACAGCCGGTATGCCCTGCCTGTCGTAGACGATAACGGCATGCTGCTGGGTATCGTTACGCTGGACGATGTGCTGCGATTGGCGGAATCGGAAGACACCCGTGAAATGCAGAAGATCGGGGGTTCCGAAGCGCTGGATGAACCCTATACTACTATTTCCTTTGCCAGCCTCATAAAGAAAAGAGCGGGCTGGCTCATTATCTTATTCCTGGGAGAGATGCTGACCGCAACGGCCATGGGGCATTTCGAAGGGGAGATCAGCAAGGCGGTGGTGCTGGCCCTGTTCATTCCGCTGATCATCTCCAGCGGCGGCAATTCCGGAAGCCAGGCCTCTTCCATCATTATCCGCGCGATGGCGCTGGGGGAGATCGGTTTCCGCGACTGGTGGCGGGTGATGCGGCGGGAGGTGATGTCGGGGCTTGTGCTGGGGACGATCCTGGGGATCGTCGGTTTTTTGCGGGTAGCGGTCTGGCAGGAGTTTCATTTATATAACTATGGCTTGCAGTGGATGAAAGTGGCGGCCACTGTTTTCTTCTCTCTTATCGGTGTCGTCATCTGGGGAACATTGTCAGGCAGCATGCTGCCCCTGATCTTAAAAAAGCTGGGAGCGGACCCGGCGGCTTCTTCGGCGCCATTTGTGGCTACGCTCGTGGATGTGACGGGGCTGGTCATTTACTTTACGGTGGCATTCCTGGTGATGCAGGGAACACTGCTTTAGTAGCTCATTTCGTCCAGCTTTACTTTTCCTTTGAAGGTCCAGAATACAAAAGTAGTATAGGTCGCCACCAGCGGTGTGCCGATGAGCGCGATGATCAGCAGGATCTTTACTGTCTGCTGTGAAGAGGCCCCATTATACACCGTTATGCTATTGCCGGGATGCTGGGGGGAATACAACAAATAAGGAAAGACCTCCAGGGCCACCATGATCAGCAGCAGAGCGATGGTGACGGCCGAGCTGATGAAAGCGTAGCGGTATTTTCCTTTTTTTATCTGCCGGGGGATATTGGCGATGCAAAGGGTCATCAGCAGGGGGATGATGAAATAGCCGGGGCGCGCTTTGAAAAAATCGCTCAGATGGGGAATGTACAGCAATGTATACAGGGTGGTAATGACGAAGCTGACGACAAAGAAGATGGTGAAATTATTCGAGAGCAGGTGCATTTTTACATAGAGGCGGTTCTCGGTCTTCATGGTGAGAAAGATGGCGCCGTGCATCATGAAGAGCGCCAATGTCGTGATGGCTACAAAGATGGCGAAGGGATTGAAGAAGTAGAGCCAGTCGCCCGTGAACTCCATGTCCTTGTTCAGGGGCAATCCTTCCACGACATTTCCCAGCATAAGCCCCAGGGAAAGGGAGATGATGATGCTGGCAACGCAGTAGACAATGTCCCAGGTCTTGCGCCACCAAAGCATGGGTTCCTTGCTGCGGAATTCGATGGCGACTCCCCGCCAGATGAGGCCGATGAGGAAGACCATGAAGGGTATATAAAAGGCTGAAAAGATGGCGGCATAGGCTACCGGGAATCCTGCGAAAAGAGCGCCACCTCCGATGACCAGCCAGACTTCGTTCCCATCCCAAATAGGTCCGATGGCATTGATGGCGATGCGGCGGCTTTGTTCTTTATTGAGAAAGAGGTGGAGGGCGCCGGCGCCCAGGTCGAATCCGTCGAGGATGGCGTAGCCGCTGATGACGGCCCCGAAGACGAGGAACCACCACTGGTTGTAGTCTATGCCTAAGAATGTGTGCATAGTTCTTGGTTTTTTTAGCAGGCCTGACGGCCTTGGTTTTGTTAGACTCTTACCTATTGCGACCTTCGGTCGCGGCCTTCGCTGTGCTCGGCCTTAGTGTTCAAGTATGGGGTTGTCGCGCCTTGTACCATCTTCGATCTCATCCCTGCTGCCATAGTCCACAGGACCATGCTGGATCTTCCTGTGCATCAAAAAAAGAAAGAGAACAAACAGGACGATATAGACGAGGGTGAACAGGATTAGCGAGAAAATGATCTGGTTGGCCGTGACGATCTTTGAAAGTCCGTCGGAGGTTTTCAGCAGGCCATATACTATCCAGGGCTGGCGGCCCATTTCGGCGGTGAACCATCCGGCCTGGTTGCCTATCTGCGGCAACAGCACGCTGTATGCGAAGATCCACATGAGCCATCGTTTGTCGAAGAGCTTTCCTTTCCACCACAGCCAGCTGCCAAAGAGGGTCAGCGCGATCATGCCTGTGCCGATGGCCACCATCAGGTGATAGAACTGAAAAACGCTGTTGACCTGCGAAGGACGTTCGTCCGGCTTAAAAGAGCGAAGCCCCCGGATGGGCGCATTGAAGTCGCCATGTACGAGAAAGGATAGGCCTCCGGGGATCTTAAGGCCGCTGGTCCTGCCGTTGCGATTGTCGACATAACCAAAAAGATACATGTCGGCACGGGAAGAGCTGTCGTAGTGTCCTTCCATGGCAGCCAGCTTTGCCGGCTGATATTTAGAGACGCCGTCGGCGCTGCGATGGCCGGTGAATAATTGCAGGAGTGAAAAAACGGTTGCGACGGCCAGGGCGATCTTGAAAGAGGGTCGCGCGATCTCCAGGTGTTTTTTATGGAGTATATACCAGGCATTGACGCTGAGGACAAGAAATGCGCCGGCAAGGATGGCGGCGATCCAGACATGGAGCAAGCGGTCTACGCTGGAGGGGTTGAAGACCATGGCCCAGAAATCCGTGATCTCGGCGCGGGCATTCAGGCCTTCGCCTACGATGTGGTAGCCTGCGGGTGTCTGCTGCCAGGAGTTGGCCACGACGATCCAGACGGCGGAGAAGAGGGAGCCGAAAAATACCATGATGGTTGCAAAAAAATGAACGCGGGGGCTTACGCGCTTCCACCCGAAAATGAGCACTCCCAGGAACCCGGATTCGAGGGCGAAGGCGAAGATGCCTTCGGCCGCCAGGGCGCTGCCAAAGATATCACCCACATATTTCGAATAGGTGGCCCAGTTAGTGCCGAATTCGAATTCCATGATGATGCCGGTGGCGACGCCGATGCCGAAGATCAATGCGAAGATGCGGATCCAAAATCTTACGGCCTGCTCGTAGATCCTGTTGCCTGTCTTAAGGTAGAGTCCTTCCATGATGACGAGGACCAGGCCCAGGCCGATGCTGAGGGGAGGATAGATATAGTGGAAAGCAATGGTGAAGGCGAACTGTATCCTGGCCAATATCTCTACATCCATAGCGTTGGTTTTTTTACGGCTTGTGGCTTGCAGTCGTCATCTTTTTGTCCACGTATGCTGGGTTCGCCACCAGGCGGACTTGTCGCCGGGCCTACTTCTTCTTGTACACAGGCACATTGCTGCAGGCCTCTCCGTACATGATGCTCTTCACCACGGGGCGCAGGCGTTTGGCAATCTCCATGTAGGCGAATCCGCCCAGGGGCAGATCTCCGCATCCTTTTACGATGATGCGTTTGTCCGCAAACTCCTGTATGTCGATGGCGGCGAGCCTGGAAAGAAATGCCTGCTGAAGGGCTGTCTGTTCATCACCCATGATGATGTCGCGGGCGAAAGGCTGAAGGTTGACGGCGATCAACATGTAAGACCAGAGGGGTATGATGGCATCCACGGAACAGGTGACGGCGACGATCTTATCCTGGTATTGGCTCCAGTCGATCTGCTGGAGGGCCGCCCTGAAATCTTTTTCCCGGAGGATCTTTTCCATAAAAAGATAGGACTTCAGGTCGAACAGCACGATCTCTTCGCGGGGATAATATTCTTCGAGGTCGAGTGTCTGCAGGGCGCTCTGCGCTACTTTATTGACGATCTCTTCGCTCATAGACTGGAGTTAATAATGTGATATATGGCAAAGGTACGATACGAAAAGATATGTGGTATAAAAAACCCCATCGCATGCGATGGGGTTGGTTTATTTAGACTTTTATTATGGGCCTTCGGCCAGCCTCGCTGTGCGAGGCTTCCTGTGCGAGGCTTTTTGTGCTCGGCTAATAGAATTTCCCTCTATCATCCTTGATCTTCGCCTGTTTGCGCAGGGATTCCATCAGCGCGCCCAAAATCCGGGATTTCTGCTGCTGTTCCTGCATGAAACGTTGTTGCTGCAGGTCGGCATTGAGGTTGGAGGTAGCGCTGACGTTCTCCACTTTTATCACAAAGACACCGCCATTGCCGGCGATAGGCTGGGAGGCGGGCTTGCCTGCCAGAGCCTTGCTGAAGGCTGAGCCAATAACTTTGGGTTCCTGACCGGCATTGGGGATCATGGGTGAAGAGAATAATATGCTGTCCGCCCGCTGGACTGTTTGTCCTGCACCGGCGGCGGTGGCGGCCGCTTCCAGAGAAGCGGGAGTGCCCAGCTTCTTTATGATGATCTCGGCTTTCTTCATATTCCGCAGGATGGGCTCTACCTGGCCACGCGCCTTGGCTGCCGTCATCAATCCTTCGGCATTGATCTCCGTGATCTGGGCCACTATATATTTATCTCCGACGGGGAAGGGTTCGGAGACCTCTCCCAATTTTCCTTCATATATCCAGCGTACGAGGGAACGGCTGGCTCCCAATCCGGGGATAGAGAATTCGGAAGGCTGGATATCAGGCGCCAGAAGCTTTTGATAGTTGTTTTTCTGTATTGCCTGATCAAATGCTTTGGCATCATGATTTTCCCCGGCGAACTGGGAAGCCATGCCGGAGACGCGCTGGTCAGTCTCGTTGCTGGCCTCGATCCTTTTGGACATATAGGCTACCTTGTAGGCAGGCTCGATGTTCTTCTGATCTACGATCTGCATATAGTGATAGCCAAACTGGGTCTTGACCACCTTGGCCTCTCCTTTCTTGCCTTCAAAAGCAAAATCGTTGAATTCTTTTACCATCTGTCCATTGGCGAAATAGCCCAGGTCGCCGCCTTTTGCTTTGGAGCCTCCGTCGGGGCCGGCGCCATCATCGGAATATTTAAGTGCAACGGTGTCCCAGCTGACGCCATGTTCGAGTAAAGTTTTAACGCTGTCGATCCTTAATTTAGCCACGCTGTCAGGCAGGAGGGCCTGTCCGTTGCGATCGGCTGTTGCCACCAGTACATGGCGGGCTTTTACCGAGTCGGGCATTGTCTTCTCGTCTATCTTTTTTGCAAGTACGTAGCTGCCGGCGTCCAGGTAGGGTCCAAACACTTCACCTTTTGCCAGCGCAAAAATGCTATCCTTGTTGGGTACCATGATCTGTGACTTGCCTTTGTAGCCATCGTAGAACTGCTGTTCGGAACCCATGCGGGCCAGGAACGCTTCGTTGTTGGCAGCCTTTGCGAAATCTGCTTTCATGTCCGTGAGCTGCTGGCGAAGCGCAGCGCTGTCGGCGGCATTGGGTGATGCGTCAAATACGACATAGGCAATGCTCCGGCTTTCTTCCTGGTGGAACTGATCCTTATGCTCATTAATATAATCCGCTATTTCACTTTCCGTCACTTTTACAGCACTATCGGGAATGGTGAAATAAGGCGTGTTGACATATGAAACGGAAGCGATCTGGCTATTGTCGGCATTTTCTTTTTCCAGCATCCATTTTGGTACGAATGCGCTGTTGCCCAACAGTGAAGTATATTTTTCCCGCAGCCGCATCTTTGCGATCTGGGGAACCGATTCTTCGAAAAAGCCGCGGGCGGCCTCATATTCTCTATTATCTCCGCTCTTCTTTGGACCGGCTTTCCAAAGCTGGCGCATTTGGTTGATCCTGGCGGCAGCAGCCTGGGCGTCGAATACTCCTGTCTTAGGATCGGTGAACGCGCGTTTGATATCCTGAATGGCATTGGCGCCGACCAGCATATCGTTGATCTCCTTATCAGTCACTTCCAGGCCCAGCGTATTTTCATCCCCGGTGAGGAGGGCTTCTTCAATCATTTGTTTCCACACGCCTTCCCGGATGTTTTGCTGTATTCCTTCATTCATAGGATAGCCGCTCTTTTTATATTGATCTTCCTGCACGGATACCAATTTCTGGAAGTCATTATACTCTATCTTCTTTCCATTGACGCTCCCCACTTCAGTAGAGCGGTTGCCGAAAAGGCGGCTTCTGCCCACGAATGCATCCATGAGAAGAAAGCCAATAAGGCTCAAAGCAATCAGACCAAAAACTAACCAGGCGGCTTTTTCCCGGATTTGCTGAATAATAGACATAGTTATGCTTACCGTTCGTTTTTTTGAACGGATGGCGAAGATAGGGTAAAAAATATTATGAACAAATTGTGGAAAATAGGCGAAACCGCCTGCTGTGCTGGGTTTCAAAAATATCCGGAAGGGGTTTTTGGAGGGGTGGTATTAGGTTTTCGAAGATATTTTAGTGATAGAGAAAAACAAATTTATATATACCTCCGTTTTAGTCTAACTGAAGTCAACCGGTTGCCTAGTTAGGCGTGGAACGTTTGGTTACAGGCCTGCGGCCTGAGTTTGGTTAGACGCTTACCTATTGCGCCCTCGCTGTGCTCGGGCTGGGGAGCGTGAAACGCTAATCAACAGGATAATATGAATAACCCCCCTTTTCCGTGGATAACCCATGTTCGGGACCCTTCGGAACTGGGATAAGTTAGGGAATAACTTCACGCGGAGAAGATCCCGGACACTGCCGGGTGTACAAACGCACAGTTATTCCACCGCCGCTAACAGCTGCACTGCAAAAATCTTTTCCGGACACTTATTTATTCCACCTTAGTGGAAAACCACCCGAAACATCGATCCAAACAGGCTGATCCATTGTTAAGTATTTGTGGAATGCTGTGAATAACTATGGATTTTGTTGTATTCCAATAGTTAATGGAATTTCTTATCCACGAATTCACCATCCTAATAGTAATAGCTATTTTTATAAATAAATAAATACTATTAAATACTATGGTAGATATTAACATGGATGCAGCCGTAGCGAATTTGGAGAAAAAAGGTTTTTTGGATATTGATGTTTCGCCGGAGCTGGATCTTTTCAAAGAGATAGCACTGCTGAAAAAGGAGAAAAATGCCATTATTCTGGCACATTATTACCAGGAGGCGGATATCCAGGATGTGGCGGATTACCTGGGGGACAGCCTGGGCCTGGCGCAGCAGGCGGCGGGAACGAAGGCGGACCTGATCCTTTTTGCGGGTGTCCATTTCATGGCGGAAACGGCGAAGATCCTCAACCCGCAGAAGAAAGTAGTGCTGCCGGACCTGAAAGCAGGCTGTTCGCTGGCGGACTCGGCCCCTGGTTTTTTATTCAAGGCTTTTAAAGAAAAGCACCCGGATCATATCGTCATTTCCTACATCAACTGCACGGCGGAAGTAAAAGCGCTGAGCGATATTATCTGCACCTCATCGAATGCGGAGAAGATCGTAGAAAGCGTACCGAAAGACCGGCCTATCATTTTTGCACCGGACCGTAACCTGGGAGCTTACCTGATCATGAAGACTGGCCGGGATATGCTGCTCTGGGATGGCGCCTGTATGGTACACGAGATATTCAGCCTGGAAAAGATCACTAAACTGAAGATCAGGCATCCCAACGCGAAGTTGATCGCTCACCCTGAATGTGAAGAGCCTATCCTGCGCATAGCGGACTTCATAGGCTCAACAACAGGCTTGCTGAAATATACACAGCGGGACGACGCCCAGGAATATATAGTGGCCACAGAGGCCGGTATATTGCACCAGATGGAACTTGCTTCCCCTCACAAGACCTTTATTCCGGCTCCGCCGAATAACAGCTGCGCCTGCAATGATTGTCCCCATATGAAGCTGAATACGCTGGAAAAGCTGTATTTATGTTTGAAATATGAGCAACCTGAACTGATCATGGATGAGACGTTGATGAGGGCTGCACGGAAGCCAATAGATAGAATGTTGGAAATCAGTGCACAATATGGTTTGTGATAACTGTTGGATTGATGAAATTGTATTATAATTAATTGATAATCAATTAGATGAATGAAAAATAGGCTCAGTAAGGAGCCTATTTTTGTTATGGTTGAGCCATATTAGATTATCTTCCCATATAGACCATCAGGATCTGGACATCACTTGGATTGACGCCGCTGATACGGCTGGCCTGGCCCAGGGTCCTGGGACGAATGCGTTTGAATTTCTGGAGGGCTTCATTGGAGAGTGAAGAGATGCGATCGTAATTGAAATTATCCGGGATCAGCAGATCTTCCAGCTGGGCCATTTTTTTTACCAGGTCTTTTTCCTTTTCTATATATACATCATATTTCACCTGGATCTCGGCTTGCTCGATGGTCTCGGCAGTAAAATCAGCAAAGACATTTTGCAGTCGTGGGATGGACCGGATCATAGAAGGAAGATCGATATTGGGACGCAGCAATACCTGGATGGCTTTTTGTTTTTGTGTAAGTATTGCTGAATTTTTTTCCTGCAGGAATTGTTCCGACTCTGCCGGGTCCAATGAGTATTCTTTCAGGATCTCTTTTATTTTTTCTACCCCGGATCTTTTGGCTATTGTCTTATCCATTCTTTCCTGTGAAGCAAGTCCTAACCGGTAGCTCATCTCAGTCAAGCGGAGGTCGGCATTGTCCTGGCGAAGCAGTGTGCGAAACTCCGCTCTCGAAGTGAACATGCGGTAGGGTTCTTCCGTTCCTTTGCTGATGAGGTCGTCAATGAGGACACCGATATACGCTTCGCTTCTTTTTAGAATGAATGGTTCCAGGCTGCGAATTTTCTGATGTGCGTTGATGCCGGCCATGAGACCCTGGCAAGCTGCTTCTTCATAACCTGTGGTTCCATTGATCTGACCGGCGAAGAACAGGTTCTGGAGCAATTTTGTTTCCAGCGAATGTGTCAGCTGGGTAGGTGGAAAGTAATCATACTCGATGGCGTATCCGGGGCGGAAGATCCGTACGTTCTCAAATCCGGGTACTTCTTTCAGGGCTTTGTATTGTACTTCTTCAGGAAGGGAAGTGCTGAAGCCATTGACATAGATCTCTACGGTGTTCCAGCCTTCGGGTTCGATGAAAAGCTGGTGCCTCTCTCTTTCCGCGAACCGATTGATCTTGTCTTCAATGCTTGGACAGTATCTGGGGCCTATGCCCTCGATACGTCCGGTGTACATGGGACTTCTGTCGAAACCTGTTTTGAGTATGTCATGTACAGTGGGACTGGTGTAGGTGATCCAGCAGCTTCTTTGTTCTTTTGGTCTCGGAACATCCAGGTAGGAGAAGCCTACGATCTCTTCATCCCCCTTTTGTTCTTCCATCTTTGTATAGTCCAGGCTTCTTCCATCTATCCTTGGTGGCGTCCCTGTCTTGAGGCGATCGCTTTCGAGCCCCAGGGATACCAGTTGTTCTGTTATACCTGTGGCGGCTTTTTCCGCTACTCTCCCACCCCCGAATCTTTTTTCACCTATATGGATCACGCCATTGAGGAAGGTTCCGCTGGTAACCACGACTGCCTTTGCTTCTATTTTATGGCCGAGACCGGTGATGACACCGTGAGCTTTGTTGTCTTTGATAAGGATCCCGTTCACCATATCCTGGTAGAAGTCGACGTTGGGTGTATTCTCCAGCATCTCTCTCCACGTAGCTGCGAACAGCATCCGGTCGTTTTGAGCCCTTGGACTCCACATAGCGGGACCTTTTGATCGATTGAGCATCCTGAACTGGATCATGCTTTTGTCGGTGACTATGCCGGAGTAACCACCGAGCGCATCAATTTCACGAACGATCTGGCCTTTTGCGATGCCGCCCATGGCAGGGTTGCAGCTCATTTGGGCTATGGTCTGCATATTCATGGTGATGAGGAGGACCTTTGAGCCCAGGTTTGCGGCGGCAGCGGCGGCTTCACATCCGGCATGGCCTGCGCCGACTACAATGATATCATATGAGGGGAACATAAGGTGCAAAGGTAGTTTATCTGGATTTATTGTTGATCGGTTGATATATGGCCTTGCCCAATGTAAGGGGGCTCCAAGGATAGCCGGGCGAAGTGTGCGAAGTAAAGGGGATGGAAGAATGCCAACAGGACGGTTCCACGTGGAACGTACGCCGTCAATTAATTATTGCTGTTGGCTGGAAGTTCTTCCTTAGGTAGCGGCAATTGATGGTAAATATTTAAAAAGGGCGGTTTCACGTGGAACGTTCCTCCCCTACTTAAAGTATATAGCGAGATATTTATCCTCCATTTTTCTCATAACCTCCTGATCCTTGGGCCTTTTATCCTTATACCCGCATAGATGGAGGGCTCCATGAAAGATAACTCTATGTAATTCATTCTTTAAAGAAGTCTTAAACTGCCCTGCATTGTCTCTTACCCTGTCAACACTTATATAGATCTCTGCGTTTATAGGTTGACCAGGCTCGGAAAGGTCGAAAGTGATGATATCTGTATAATAATCATGCTGCAAGTGTTGCCGATTAATTTCCAATAGATAGTCATCAGAACAAAATATGTAGTGGATCTCTGCCAGCCTTTTCTTTTCCCTTTTGAAAAGGCTGGTTATAAAGGACTTTAAATGGGTGCGCTGGGTAAGGAAATTGGATCCTTCCAGGAAATGAAAATGAACAGGGGAGTGAGGCTTATTTGAAGGCATTTCCGGGAATATGAATGAGTTTTGAAAAGGTTGATTTGAATATTTAGGGGTAAAATTAATAAAAGTCAATGGGTTGCCATCGGAGTGAAGGATTTCATTCATGAGCGATCATAAAACGTACCTTTACCGAGGATAGAGAAAACAATTATTAAATGAAGCGTTTATCAGAATTAGGACCCGGAACTGTAGCAAGAATCCACTCTTTTGAAAAAAATGAGCTTTTCCTTAAGCTAATGGAAATGGGCTGTGTTCCCGGAGAATTGATCCGGGTAGAACAGGTCGCTCCCCTGGGAGATCCTATCTCGATCACTGTCGCAGGATATAATCTAAGTCTTCGCCTGGATGAGGCGGATAACATTTTCATGGAGGAGGAGGTATACTAATGCAGGTAGGGCTTTACTTCGGATCCTTTAATCCCATTCATCATGGGCATCTGATCATCGCAAACTATTTGCTGGAAAACACAGACCTCGATCAGATCTGGTTTGTCGTCTCTCCGCAAAATCCTTTGAAGCCTTCCGCCTCCCTCCTGAATGAATATCATCGGCTCTTCCTGGTACAAGCGGCTATAGATGGGGAGAATCAACTTAAAGCCACGGATATCGAGTTTAAATTACCCAAACCATCTTATACAGTGGATACGCTAGCCTACCTCCAGGAAAAGTATCCAGCTCCCCTCTATCAATTCTCTATCGTCATGGGTAGTGACAGCTTCCAGAACCTTCCCAAATGGAAGAATTACAGCTGGCTACTGCAGCATTTCCCTGTTTATATATATAAGCGGCCCGGGCATGAAAACCTTCCCTCCTTCCCGGAGGCAAGGAAGATCACTGTCCTGGATGCTCCTCTCCTGCCGATCTCGGCTACGCACATACGAAAAAATATAAAAGAAGGAAAGTCGATACGCTACCTGGTGCCTGATGCGGTGCGGGAAGAGATAGAGCGGAATGGTTACTACCGGTAACGCAAAGGAAGGTACTGAGATATGAGGGGGAAGGATTGTACAAGGCTAGCGGTATCACAAAAGCCCTTCCTGTGATTTTTTTGGCAGGGACTTTACCACCAATAAATAAGAGTCATCGATCATTTCCCGCAAAGTGCGGGCAGGTATACTACCATCGACAATGACCGTATTCCACATTTTCTTATTCATGTGATAGCCGGGCTGGACGGCATGGAACTGTTCTCTCCATTCAATGGCTTTCTCGGGATCGCATTTCACATTGAATTGCAGGACCGGATTGTCCAGCGACACCAGCAGGAACATCTTTCCCCGGACTTTGAAGACCAGTGTGGTGTCACCGAAAGGAAAGGTCTCTTCGGCCTCCTTCTTCTTCAGGCAATAATCTCTGAGTGTTTCGATATCCATTCCGTAAAGTTAAGGCGGAAAGGTTTTCGCTGGTAAAGCGATCGTTAGATGCGGGCAGGAAGTGGCCCCGAAAAGGATCAGTTCGATCCGGAGTAATCGACTACTAACTGGCAGAAGGCTTTTACGCCTGTCTTGAAACCGGATTCATCGATGTAAAAGTCGGGCGTATGGTGTGGAAAGGCTGTGTGAGGATCCTGGCCTTTCTTCATTCCTCCCAGGAAGAAAAAGAAGGAAGGCACTTTATCACCGAAGAAAGAAAAATCTTCCGAGCCTGTCGAGGCGTCGGTCAAGGTGACGTTGTCCTCCCCTGCTGCTTTCTGCAGCGAAGGAAGCATTTTCTTTACAAGCTCGGGGTTATTATAAGTAATAAGGGTCTTATTCTCTATGCTGAGCTCGGCGGTAGCGCCGGCGCTTTCGGCGATCTTAGTGACTGTCCTTTGCATCTTCTCATGGAGTTCACGCTGCATGGCCGTATCCAAAGTGCGGATGGTGCCCAACATTTCTACCTCCTCGGGAATGATGTTGGAGCGGACGCCACCTTTGATCACACAAACGCTGATGACGGCGGGATCTTTTGTCAATTCCGTCTGGCGGCTGATGATGGTCTGCAGTCCTGTGATGATCTGTGCGGAAACGACGATTGGATCGATGCCTCCCCATGGTTGTGATCCGTGTGTGCCCTTGCCTTTTACTTTCAACGTGAACCAATCGGAAGCGGCCATGGTACCGGCGCTGCGATATTTTATCTTACCTGACTCCGTGGAAGAATTAATATGAAGGCCGAACATTACGTCCACTTTTGGATCGTTGAGCACACCTTCTTTGATCATCAGGGGTGCCCCGCCCTCTTCACCTGCGGGAGGGCCTTCCTCTGCCGGCTGGAACACAAACTTCACGGTCCCTTTAAGGTCTTGTTTCATACCGGCCAAAACCTCCGCAACGCTCATAAGGATGGCGATATGCGAATCGTGTCCGCAGGCATGCATAACGCCTACTTCCTGTCCGTTGTAAGTCGTCCTTACTTTTGAAGCAAAAGGCAGGGAGGTCCTTTCAACCAGTGGAAGGCCATCCATGTCTGCGCGGAGGCCGATGACGGGACCGGGCTTTGCTCCACGAAGAATGCCTGCCACTCCTGTCTTGCCTACTCCTTCCTTTACTTCCAGTCCCAGGGAGCGGAGGTGATCGGCGATGATCTTTGCCGTCCTGATCTCACGGTTGCCCAGTTCAGGATGTTCGTGAAAATCTCTTCTCCATGCAATGGTCTTTGGCTCGATCTTATCGGCGGCCTTGCGGATGAGCAAAGTCATGTCTTTATTTTGCGCGAGGATGTAAATTGCAGGCAGAAAAATGCCGGCGAGGGAAAGCAGGGATCTTCTCATGTGTTTAATAGTTTGGTATATGAATATACTGATTCGCGGATTTAAACGGATCGTTCATCGATTGATTTTGTTCATGTTTTCAACAAGCCATAAATTGTACACTTATTACGTGTTTACTATGCGCATTCGGACTACACCGTGACAGTTTTATTTCGACATATTGCATTTCTTAAGGCGGTGTTCCTGCACAGTATTTCTGCATTCGGCGGTCCACAAGGACATATGGGAATGATGATGAAGACATTTGTAGGCAAACGCCGGGATGTCACCGCAGCAGAGCTGATGGATTACAGCGCCTTTTGCCAGCTGCTGCCCGGCGCCAGTTCCACGCAGACGCTGACGCTGATCGGGTATAAGAGAGGGGGCGTTGTCCTGGCTATGCTGACCCTGATCATCTGGACGCTGCCGGCATGTATACTGATGGGAGCATTCTCGTTTTTTATCGCCTATATCGATGAGCGGACCATGAAGACGGCCGCGCTTTTCCGTTTTGTAGCGCCGATGACGGTGGGGTTCATATCTTATGGCGCCTACAAGGCCTTCAAGATCTCCATACACAATACCATCACCCGTGTCATCCTGCTGGTGAGCGCGGTGGCTACTTTTATCCTCTTCAAAACGCCCTGGATCTTCCCTATTCTCCTGGTGCTGGGCGGGTTCGTTACCAACCTCAGTGACCGGCGTATCCCGCAAAAGGAGCTGATGCCGAAGAAGATCAAATGGGGTAATATCTGGCTGTTCGCCATCATTTTCCTTCTGGCCGGGGCGGGCAGTGAATTAGCGCGGAAGAACAATTGGCCCAACCGCCGGCCGCTGAATCTTTTCGAGAACACATATCGCTTTGGAAGCCTGGTCTTTGGAGGAGGTAACGTATTGATTCCCATGATGTACGAACAATTCGTAGTTCGTCCGGAGTCACAAAAGCTCATCCATCGGAATCCGAATATCATTCGTATCAACAGGGAAGACTTTTATTCCGGTGCGGGTATGGCCCGGGCGATCCCCGGGCCGGTGTTTGCTGTGACCTCTTTTATGGGGGGTATGGCCATGAAGGATAAGGGAACAGGCATGCAGGTGCTGGGTTGTTTTATTGCAACTACCGGTATCTTTTTGCCCAGCGCGCTGCTGGTCCTTTTCTTCTTTCCCATCTGGCATAACTTGAAAAAATATGCGGTGGTGTATCGCGCCCTGGAGGGAATTAATTCGGTGGTGGTGGGGATTATGATCGCCTCGGCCTGCTATATGATGAGGGACATGTCCTCGGAGAGCTGGACGGACCTTTTTCTCAACCTGGGGGTGATAGTGGGGACTTTCACGTTGCTGAACAACAGCCGGCTGCCTTCGCCACTGATCGTGCTGGTCTGCCTGTTGCTGGGATGGGGCTGGACTTTCTTCTGAGATAAAAAGGGGTTATCTTCCCCCATTGTTGTTCCTGCGTTGTTGCTGGGGATGGAAACGCCTTCCGTTGCTGCTGCCTCCTCCTCCTTCTCTTCTGTTGCCTCCACCACCTCCGCCGCCTGTGCGCCGGCCCTTTCGGGGGTTGTATTCGGGGGATGGACCGAACTGCTCGGGCACTGGGGCTTTGGGGACAGGTGATCCCAGGAGCTGCTCGATGGTGCTGAATTTATTCTGTTCTTTTTCGCTGACAAAGGTATAGGCCATTCCGTCCGTTTCGGCCCGGGCGGTGCGTCCGATGCGATGGATATAGTCTTCGCCATCGTTGGGCACGTCGTAGTTGATCACCAGGTCGATGTTATCGATGTCGATGCCACGGCTTAGGATATCCGTTGCGACGAGGATCTGCAGGCGCCTGCTGCGGAATTCCAGCAACACCTCTTCCCGCTCAGCCTGTTCAAGGTCGGAGTGGATCTCTTTCACATTGAAGCGGGCCCGCTTCAGGTCCATGGTCAGCTGTTTCACGTTGTGCTTCTTGGAGCAGAAGACGAGGATGCTTTTAAAATCCGTGGACTTGAGAAGGAATTTCACCAAGGGAATCTTCTGTGTATCGTATACGATGAAAGCCTGCTGCACAATTTTTGCAGGAGGTTTGGAAATGGCGATATTGATCTCCTCGGGCGCATGCAGGATCTTTTTGGCCAGGTCGCGGATCTTGACGGGCATGGTGGCCGAAAAGAGCAGGTTTTGTCTTTTTGGGGGCAGGAAGGAGATGATCTTCATGATATCATCATAGAAACCCATGTCCAGCATCCTGTCGGCTTCGTCCAGCACGAGGTATTGGAGGCCCTGCAGCCTGACATAACCCATGTTCAGGTGGGCGATCATGCGTCCGGGGGTACATATGACGATGTCGGCGCCACGGGAGAGCGCCTGTTTTTCATTGGTGAAGTTGCTGCCATCTCCCCCACCGTAAACGGCGATAGAGCTGATCTCCGTAAAGTAGGCCAGCCCTTCCAGGTTTTGTGCTATCTGCACGGCCAGTTCCCGGGTGGGCACGATGACGAGGGCATTGACCTGGTCATCTATACGGGAAGCGAGCAGCTTATTGATGATGGGAAGCAAAAAAGCGGCAGTCTTGCCTGTGCCGGTCTGGGCAGAGGCGATGATGTCCTTACCAGCGAGGATCAGCGGGATCACCTGCTCCTGTACCGGAGTAGCGTTTTCGTATCCCGAGGCGTCGATGCCTTCCAGCAGGCTCTCATTCAGTCCGAATTCTTTAAAAGTCAAATTAGAAGAGTTAAAATGGGCAAAAATATAATAAAAGTGTTGACTAGCATGTTTTTAGGGGAGCACACCACATGTAAAGTTAGGGATTGGGAGAATGCCGGGCAAACATTTAATATTTCCGGCCCGAACTTAGTAACTTAACGTATTATTGAACGCGATTGCGGGTTGCCACCAGACGAACCGGAGGTTCGTTGGCCTAAGGCCAGACATTAGATGCTTGTCGCAAATGGACTACATTTCAAAAAGCCCATTTGCGGCAATTTTGTAACAACAGGTGAACCCTTTTAACATGACGGCAGAACATCAACGACTGGCGGTTAACGCCGCCAAAAAAATACCTTTGGAGCAATGGGGACCTTATTTGAGCGAAAGACAATGGGGAACGGTGAGAGAGGATTACAGCGCTTATGGCGATGCCTGGCATTATTTCCCTTATGACCATTCACATTTCCGCACCTACTATTGGGGGGAAGATGGGTTGGCGGGGATCTCCGACTTTTTTCAAAATCTCTGTTTTGCGGTGGGTTTATGGAATGGGAAGGACCCGGTCCTGAAGGAGCGGCTTTTTGGCCTGGGTAATAAGGAAGGCAATCACGGAGAAGATGTGAAAGAGCTGTATTATTATCTCGACAATACGCCTACCCATTATTATATGGAGTACCTGTATAAATACCCGCAACAGGAATTCCCATATAAACAGCTGCTGGAGGAGAACCGGAAGCGCTCGAAAGAGGAGCCGGAGTACGAGATCCTGGATACCGGTGTTTTTGACAAGAACGAATACTTCGATGTCAACATTTCGTATGCCAAGCAGAACTCCAAGGACATTTTCATCCGCATCAATGTGCATAACAGGGGGCCGAAAGAAGCGGAGATCACGGTGCTGCCTACATTGTGGTTCTATAACCGGTGGAATTATGACGGACTGGAAAAGAAGCCTGTGATCACGGCAAGAGACAGGAATTCGGTCAAGGCTTCCCATAGCCGGCTGGGTCCCTACTATCTTTATTTTCAGCAGCCCCAGTACTGCCTCTTCACGGAGAATGAGACCAATACGGAAAAAATGTCGGGAACGCCCAACAAGACGCCATTCGTAAAGGATGCGTTCCATGATGCCGTCATTCATAAGAAAAACCTGGAGATACTGCAGCAGAAACGGTCGGGAACCAAATTTGCGCCGGTGTATCATTACCAGATCGAGGCCGGCGGATCACGCTCCATCACGCTGCGGCTCTGCAATAAGATCATAGAGAGTCCTTTTTCCAGCGGGACGATGGGCATTTTTGCAGCCCGCAAGGAAGAGGCGGATGCTTTTTATCAATCTATCCTTCCTCCCAGGATCACGCCGGAGATGGCGAATGTACAGCGGCAGGCGCTGGCGGGCCTGCTCTGGAGCAAGCAATACTATCACTATGATGTGGAGCGATGGCTTACGGCGAGTGATGGGATCACGCCGGTGAATGCCGGCAAGCTACATGGACGCAACCATGAGTGGAAGCACCTGAAGAACCAGGATATCATCGCCATGCCGGACAAGTGGGAATATCCGTGGTATGCTGCCTGGGACCTGGCTTTTCAAAGCATTTCCATGGCGCTGGTGGATCCTGTTTTCGCCAAGCATCAGCTCCTGCTGATCATGCGGGAGTGGTATATGAAGCCGGATGGCCAGATACCGGCCTATGAATGGAACTTCAGCGATGTGAATCCGCCGGTGCAGGCCTGGGCGGCCCTGGAAGTTTACCGGATAGAAAAAGAGCAGACGGGAAAAGGTGATATCGGGTTCCTGAAGCGCATCTTTCAAAAGCTGCTCATCAATTTTACGTGGTGGGTCAACCGAAAGGATGCCAACGGCAATAATATGTTCGAAGGCGGCTTTTTGGGGCTGGATAATATCGGGGTGTTTGACCGCAGCCACCACCTGGGCGGCGATATGCAGCTGGAGCAGGCGGATGGCACCAGCTGGATGGGCATGTATGCCCTGAACATGATGGACATGGCGCTGGAGATCGCGATGAAGGATGAGGCCTTCGAGGATACGGCGACCAAGTTCTTCGAGCAGTTCGTGCTGATCGCAGAGGCGTTGAACGAGCAGGGCATGTGGAATGAGGAGGATAAGTTCTTTTACGATACGCTGTCTATCGCGGGTCAGCCGACGCAGCTGCGGATCCAATCCATTGTGGGCTTAACCACTTTATTCGCCGTATCGATCATCGAGAAGAAGACGCTGATGAAGCTGGTGGATTTTAAAAAACGGATCAACTGGTTTGAAAGCTACCGATTGAAAAATAAACGTTACTGGCCTAACGAGGAGCACAGTGACGGGGAGCAGATCCTGCTTTCGCTGGTGCCGCAGAAGCGATTGGTGCACCTGCTGGCGCGACTCCTGAATGAGGCCGAGTTCCTTTCTTCAGGGGGGATCAGAGCGTTGTCGAAGCACCATGAAAAGCATCCCTACACGATCAATATCGGCGGCATCGACTATCATATCAAATATGATCCGGGAGACAGCACGTCGGATTTTTTTGGCGGCAACTCGAACTGGAGGGGGCCGGTGTGGATACCGATCAACTATCTTATTATTCAGTCTATCCGGAGATATGGGAAATTTTACGGCGACACGCTGCTGGTGGAATACCCTGTGGGATCGGGCAAGCAGCTGAACCTTGAGCAGGTGGCTGATGAGCTGACCCGGCGGGTGGTCAGTCTTTTCCATGCGGACGAAGCGGGCAAGCGGCCGCTGCACGGCAAATACAACTGGTTCTACCAGCGGCCGGGCAACCAGCACCTCCTTCTCTTTTACGAATACTTTCATGGCGATACGAACCACGGACTGGGCGCCAGTCATCAGACCGGATGGACTTCCCTGGTGTCCGAACTGATCAGCGAGATGGTCAGCAGGAACGGGAAGGGGTGACCGGACGGGGAAAAATACCCTATTTTGGAATTTATTCCTAATATTGGAATATTCCCTGATTGGGGAAAGTGTGTTTTTCGTTGATATTTAAGTACTTATAAGTGTGGCACTTCCTTGGTATCTCCTATACCAATCACTTAATAAGTACCCATGAAAAAGAAATTATACACGATTGCTTGTTTTGGTCTGCCGCTCTTCACTGCAGGCTCCGTTATGGGGCAAACAAGCTACCTGATCACTTCCAACAAGAACTGGTCGGCTGTGCTTCCTTCAACCTGCGCCAATTGTTCCATTGTCATCTCTCCCGGCATGACGCTGACCATCGACCAGTCCGTCACTTGTCAGAACTGTACTTTCGAAGGCGGCAACCTTTCCATGACGGACAAGACCCTGGACCTTCAGTATGCGGGAAGCATCGTTACCACCCAGTTTAAAAATATTGCTTTTCAGATCCATGGCGACAACGGCAAGGTGATCGCCAACGCACCCTTATCGTTGGATGGCGCCACCTTCACTTTCAACGAAGGATCTTATTTCAATACCAGCTATAGCCTGGATATGGTGGGCAGCAAGGTGAATTTGGAAGATAACGCCACCATGTATTCCACGGGAGGAGCCAGTACGCTGATCCGATTGTCAAGCAGCAGCAAGATCGTCATTGGTGACGGCAGCGTTGCCAGCGCAGCGGCCTTTACCGTGAGCGGTCCTTCACTGGACCTTTATGGGGTCTCCAGTGTGATGGTGGGAAATACGAATAACGCGTATTCCAACTGGTCGGATTATAGCGCGTCACCCGCCAATAGCGTCAATGCGGCGACCCCGAAATCTTATTCCACATCCAACAGCACGATGAATTGCGGCGGCGCCGGACAGAATGCCTGTGCAAGCCCCGCCCTTTATGGGCCTGCCACCCTGGCAACCGGGGGTACGCGGCCGAGCAATACATTGCCTGTGATCCTCAGCGGATTTTCTGCCCGGAGCAATGGCGACGGCACGGCCGGCCTTACATGGGAAACGGAGATGGAACAAAACTCCAGCAGATTTGAGATCGAACGCAGCGCGGAAGGCATCAGCTGGATCGGGATCGGCACCGTGTATGCCAAGGGGAACAGCTCATTGGTTTCCAGCTATTCCTACACGGATATGAGCCTCCTCTCCGGAACGAATTACTATCGGCTGAAGATGGTGGACCTGGATGGCAGCGCTGTATACAGTGAAGTAAAGGTTGTCCAGGGATCGGTGGTGAGCCATATCAGTTTTTTCCCTAACCCGGCGAAGGAGTATGTGAATGTTACGCTGGGCGGCGCGAGCACGGGAATCGTTACTGTGCGACTTGTAAGCCAGGCTGGTGCGGTGTTGCAGGAGAAGAGCGTAACCGGCGCCGCAGGTACTGTTGTGACCATGCCTTTACACCAGGTGGCATCGGGTCTGTATGTGCTGTATGTGTCTTCCAAGGATGGCATGCATGAGAGCAGCAAGCTGCTGATCAATCGAAATTAGGTCTTGTTTTTTTTATAGTAGAGACAGTGGTTTTCTTAATGTGTTAATAGTTACAATGGGCCCCCATTTCTATGGGGGCTATTTTTTTGTATTTGGGCTAATCATCCAATCGAAAGCCGGCATCATTCCGATCGCAGGCTCTTCACCGGATTCGTCAATGCCGTTGTTATACTTTGGTAGCTTACTGTCAGGAGGGTGATCAGCAAGGCCCCCGCGCCGGCCGACGCGAAGATCCACCACGGCATACGGGAACGGTAGGCATAGTGCTGCAGCCAGTTGCCCATGCAAAAATATGCGACGGGTATGGCTATCAAAAGGGAAATGCCGACCAGCACGATAAAGTCTTTGGTCAGGAGGCCCCAGAGATTGAAAACGGTTGCCCCCAGCACTTTGCGCACGCCGATCTCCTTAATACGCTGCTCCGCCATGAAGGTCGCCATGCCAAACAAGCCGAGGCAGCTGATGAATACAGCCAGTGATGCAAAGATACCTGCCAGTTTGCCGATGCGCTCTTCGGTCCGGAATTTTCGGGCATATTCTTCATCCGCAAATTTGTAAGAGAAGGGGACGGACGGGGAATAGGTTTTACAAACTGCTGCGATCTTTCGCAGGGCCTCGCGGGTGCTGGCCTTCGGATCGACCTTACACGGGACGGAAGCCAACCTGCCCGCCTTAAAAGATGACAGATGTAAGGCTGGTAGCTGCCGGCGATCAACTGTCCGATCAAAGGCATCCTGCGTGAGCCAGCAGGAGCACGAACATTCCGATGATGCCGAATAACCAAACATACCGGATCGCGCCGCCCGTGTTGATCTTATTCTTAAACTCCGAATATAAATGCCATCTGCTCATGGGCTGCAGGATGATTGCCGGCTGGAACCTGGCCTTGTCCCGATCCACATTATTGAGCTTACAATCTTTTATTTTTTCCGATACCGTGGCGATGTCCTCATCCCCTGCAACCTGCACAAACATCTGGAAATAATCATCATTCCAGTCAGTGGCGGCACGTTTTAACCAGTCTGCCGACGCAACGTAATAATCCCAGGGGGCCACAAAGGCGAGATTGTGAAAAGTAGTGTTGAGCGGAAGGTCTTCGTATACTCCCGCTACCGTAAAACGTTGTATATAAGAAACGGCGGATCGCACGACCCGCCGCTTGAGCGCTGAGTATACACCGTCCTAGTGATTCACAAGTAGTTTCACCTGTTGGGGTTTCAGACCGTCAAACCATTGAAGCAGGTAGATGCCATTGGGGATTGATCCAAGCTGATCGATGAGGATCGAATTGGCGCCCGCGCTCACCGTGACTTGTTTTTGCCAGATCCTGCTACCTTTCAGGTCGAACAGGCGCAGGCTGACATCGCCGTTGGAAGCAGCGACGAACGTTACGGTGGCAGATGATCTTGCGGGGTTGGGGAAGACGGTCAGGGCGCCTGCGGCTCCGTCCATTTGTATGGAGACGATCTTACTGTATTGGTTGCTGCCGGAGGCTTCGGTCTGCCGGACGCGATAGTATACCACGCCCGCGCCTGCAGCGCCATCGTTGTCATTAAACGCATATTGCTTGCCGGAAGAGGCGCCGGGCTGATAGGCTACATGCCCGATGTCCCTGAAGGTCCTGGCGTCCGTGCTTTTTTCCACGACGTATTCCAGGGTATTGATCTCATGGCTAACCTGCCAGGTGATGGTGTTGACGCCATTGTTCTTTATAGCTGCGATGTCCTGGAACTCCACGGACAATACTACACAGGAAATAGGGAAAACGGGCGTCTGGGCCTGGGTGATGGTCTGCGACAGGAGGCCGGTCCCGCCGGCTGTTGCGCCATAGTTCGTGGACATGCCGTTGGTGGTTCCGGCGTTGCCGCCTGTTACGGAGCTGCTGGCGCCGAGGGTCATATTGGAGTAGATGACGCCGCCGCCGCCACCGCCGCCGGGACCGTGGGAAGGGCCACCTGTCATTTGATTGTTACCGCCATTGCCGCCTTTGGCCGTGACCGTAAGAGCGGACAGGCTACCCGTCTTGCTGTAGATAAGGATAGAGCCGCCTGCGCCGCCGCCGCCGGAGCCGTCATTCTTCACGGAAATATTGCCTGCGCCGCCGTTGGACTTGATGGTTCCCGAGCCTGTGATAGCGTTGGCCGAAAGGATGATGATGCCGCCGCCTGCCGCGCCGCTGCTGGCGAAACCGCTGCCGGGGCTTCCGGTGCCATTGTTGGTCGTGCCTGCGCCACCGCCGCCGCCCATGATCAGGCGGGAAGGAGCGCTCTGGCTGAAGACCGAACCGGATCTGCCGCCACTGGTGACACCGGAGCTCCATGCATTACCGCCGCCGCCGCCGAGGCCGGCATTGCCGCCGCCACCGCCGCCGGTGTTCTCATCATTGTTGCTGGCGGGGTTGCCATCGGTACCGCCGCCGCCGGCATTACCGGGAGCGCCTTTGCCGTAACTACCGTTGGGATAACCTTCAAAGGAAGAGACATCCAGGAATGTGTTGTTGTTATTCAGATATTTCGGCGTACCGGCGATACCTTCACCTTTACCACCATTCGCGTTGCTGGTCGCCGGCGTGATAAAGTCTGCATTGGAGCCCGAGCCGGAGCCGCTGAAAGCGCGGCCGCCGCCGCCTCTGAAACCGAGGCCGGATGCGTCGATGGTATAGCCCGCCATAATAATATTGTGGGTGGCGTAGAGGGCGATGACGCCGCCGGTGGCACCGTTCCAACGGGGAGCGAGGATGTTGGCCGCGAGGGTTACATCATAATATAAGGGCACCCGGATCACCTGGTAGGTATATTGACCGTCGGTGCCGAAAGGGGTATTCTGAAAGCTGCTGCCAAGTGGGGAGACAAGATTGAGGGTACCGCCTGTGAGGGGTACGCTGTTGGCAGCTAGGACGAATTCCATGCGGCCTGCCAGCAATGCACTGTTGTTAAGATACCCGCTGCCCGACCCCGATCCATCACCATAGCTGGATGTATTGGTGGAATTGATCTGCGCTCCCTGCATCTGGATCACCAGCAGGGCATCGCCGGAGCTGATGGGAGTGACACCATAGGTCACCGATCCCAGGATGATGGAAGTGCTGCCGGCGTTGACATAGCTTTGAGCCGCCGGGTAGAAGGTGTTGGGGTAGGTGCTGATCGATTGATTGCTGGTCAGGGGACAGCTTTGTGCGTCAGCGGTATTGTTGTTTACGGCCATGAGCGCCGCGAGCAGGAGTGATGAATAATACCGGAGCTGGATAGCCTGGTAAAAATGTTTCATCGGAATTAGATTAAGGGTTGACGGATTCTGGTTTAGTCTTCTGCCATAGATATCTAAAAAAGTACCAGATTACACTTAGCTATTAGTCAGGATTATATGTAAAAAGCTAAATGGGAAGGTTTCTACCGGCTGGAAGGATTTTCCGGATTTGGGAATTTTGGGGGGGTCAAAGCAGATGAAGGCGTAAGGTCAGGCCGGCATTGTAGGCAAGGCCGTATTCGCTGACCCGTCGCTGGTCGGCGGGTTTGATCAACCTTTTAAAGTGGCTGGACCTGCCCTGGCTGTTGTCGAAGTATCCCAGCCGCCACCGGGAATTGAAGTCGATGTCGGCGCCAACGCTGGCGAAAAGGCCCAGCTGTATATTATGTATATGGACCGGGAACCAGAAAGCACGGAGGGCCGGCTCGATGATGAGGCCGCCTCTGCGGAGGCCTAAGGGTTTGTGATACTGATCCGCCAGCTGCCGGTATTCGGATGGCATGTCTCCATTCAGCGAAATGATGTCCCTGTGAAAGCCGATGCCGGCGCCTGCCAGCAGGAGAAAGTTATGTTCCTTTACCAGTGCAGCATACAGACCGGCGAGGAGGTTGAAAGAGGTAAGGTTCTTCCCCGAATTGATGGTGGATACCCGGATGTCGTACATCAGCCGGGAGCGCACGGGCATGGCGCTGATCTCGAAATGGAGGCTGGACGGGACGTGCGGCTCAGTGGGGTAGCCATATTTGGTCAGCCAGCGATTGATATGGGGATCGTTGGCATGCGTGAAGCTGAGGCCGCCATTGAACAGCAATGAGAACGTGGAATCGGCGGGGCCCTGGGAAAAAAGAGGTCCTGGCGCTATCAGCAAAATCATGAGGATGCAGGGGATCACCTTCATCGGCTAAAAGTAGTCAAATTCAGGCGCCGCGCATAGTTTTTTAACAAAATGAAGCGGCATGTCATTCACTCAGCGCCAATGCCTTTTTTTCCTTCAGCTCTTTCTTCGTCATATTAAAAAGGATACTATGCCTGTTGTTCACCCGCTGTACGAGGTGGACGTGGGCGATAAAGTCCTCTACGATCTGGATCTTATCGCTGGGGGTGACCACCAGCAGCTGCAGGTGCAGCTGTTTGCAAAGTTCCATGAGATAGGTGGCTTTTTCCTCATCCTGGTTGCTAAAGCTCTCGTCGACGGCGATGAAGCGGAGGCTCTTTGCATTTCGTCCTTCGCGGGTGATGCCGAATTGGTAAGCGATGGCGCTGCAAAGGATGGTGTAGGTGAGCTGGGCTTTTTCTCCGCCTGACAGCTGGCCCATCTGGCGATATGTTTTCTTCAACTCGTGTGTCTCCCTGAATTTTTCATCGGCCCAGAACTCGAACCAGTTGCGTACGTCCAGCACTTTGGCGCGATGGGATTCATTTTCTTCCAGGCTGCTGATGAGCGTTTGTACATTCTGTTTGAAGTGGAGGGCTTTTTCCTCGAAGCTATTCTGCTGCCAATCGGCCGCCTGGGGCAGGGCATTCAGGAGCTTGTGCCGGAATTCCTTAATGGCCGTGTCGGTGACGGGACGGATGCCGAGCTGGATATAGGTATCGGGGAGCCTGTTGAAATTGATGCCGGACAGGGAGCCGTTGAGCGTGAAGATGCTGTTCTTTATTTTCCTTTCCCAGCTTTCCAGCTCTTCATTGAGGACGCCCATTTTTATCACGGCGGTGTCGTGCAGGAGGCGTTCGAAATCTTTTTTGTAGCGGGGAAGGTTTTCCGTCTGCAGCTTGTTCAGCCATTCCAGATACTCTTCCGCGTATTCCCGTTCCGTGGGCAGCTGCTGGGTATCGCCGATCCAATCGGTGAAGCGCTGCATGATCTCGGGAGCGGGATTTTTAATGCGCATCATGGCGCGGTCCAGTTCGCGGCCTTCGCGCTGAACGCTGTCTTCCAGCTGCCGGGCGGTTCCTTCCGCCTGGTCTGTCAGCTGCCTGCATTTGGTATCGATATTCTCCAGGGTGCAGTCCGTCAATTCAGCGGCATGCTGCTGCTGGAATTGGAGCAGGAGATCCTTATCGTTGTCTGTCAGCAGATCGAGAAGGGGCTTGCTTGCCAATCGTTCTTTCTCCATTTGTTCCAGGGAGCTGCCGCCCAGGTGCAACTTTCCTACCAGCGCATCTTTTTCCGCCTCGCTGCCGGCGATGGCCGTGCGGATGTTCTCCAGTTGTTTGGTCAAGGCCTTCAGCTGATCGCTGCCTTTTTTCAGCTGCGCCATCTGTTCCTCAATGCTATACATGTCCCGCTGGATACGGGCGGTGTTGATATTCTTAAAGCCCGGGTGTTCCGTGATGCGTTTAACGGCAAAGACCTGCTCCTGGAGCCGGCGCCCTTTGTTCTCCGCGCGTTGTTGGGCTTCTGCGGCCTGATCCATAACAGCGACCAGCTGAGAGCGGCGGTGCTGGAGCGCGGCTTTCTTTTTTTCATTGTTCCATCCCATTACATAACGTCCGGGATCATTGCGTTCCGGCCTGTCGTCCTTCTCATGCCTGTCGCGATTCTTGATGAGGCCGTTCAGCGTGATGGCCTTCTCATAACGTTCCAGGGCTTTTTCGCTTTCGACGCAACTATGATTGTAAAGCTGGATGACCTGCTGGCTTACCCAGGCGCTGAGGGGATGCTCCGGGTGAAATTCCAGCTTATGCCAAACGGTGCCTTCGTCGGCAAACTGCCGCAGGGCGACGTCCTTTACGTGATTGTAAACGAGCCGCGCCCGGAGGTTGGTGTTGTTGACGAACTTATTGACCTTCTTATATTGTTTATCGGGGATGAGCAGCCGCAGTGACAACGGGTTCAACAGTTTTTCCAATGCGGGCTGCCAGTCTGCTTCCGCGGCGCCCACCTGCATCAGCTCGCCGGCGAAGGGAAGCTCATGCTCTTCCAGTTTCAGGGCCTGGCAGATCTCCCTGCGGAGATGGATGAGATGCCCGGGAATATTGTTCCTGTTCTCCAGGAGGATGTTGAGCTCGCCTTCGATGCGGGCCTTTTCTTCTCCGGATTTTTTCAGCTGGTCCTGGGCGTCGAAGCCATCTTCATTGTTATTGCGGATGTCACCGGCCAGTCTTTTATCGGCACGTTCCGCCTCTTTCTTTATACGAAGGTAGGAGGTCTCATCGGCGGGACTTGATTCGGGAAGGTGTAAGGCGGCGCACCATTCGGAGAATTGGCGCAATGCGGAGTCGGCCTCCTTATATTCTTTTCCCAGGACTTCCAGGTCTTTTTCCAGCTGCTGCAGGCGCTGGCCCGCCTTGTTTTGCTCCAGCTGATTGCGTGTCTGTCTTTCTTCTTCCTGGAGACCGGCGATCTTTTGCCGGAGGCCTTCCAGCTCTTCCCGCAGCAGCTGGGTCTCTTTTTCGCTGCCGCGGATGGCTTCGTCCAGGAGATGATATTTGGTATAGCTATTCCAGATCTTTATGGTATCCAGCTCCTGCCGGATCTGCCGCAGCTGATCGGAGCTTTCGCGGAAGGCTTTATAGTGTTTTTCCAGGGGCTGGAGGATGCGGATCTGTTCTTCCGATTTTTCGATATTGCGCTGGGCGTCGGAGAGGGTGGAGAGGTGTTTTTTCAGCTCCTGGAATTCCTGCTCCATATTCTTCGGCTCCAGCATATTGGTGCGGATGAACTCGTTGAGCTCGCCCAGGACCTTGATGCCCATGGTCTGGTTGAAAAGGCTTAGCGCCTGCATGCTTTGCATGCCCAGCACTTCCACCAGCCGTTGAGCGTAGCGGCTGGCGGCGTCGAACCATTCCACTTGTTTGCGGCTGCCTTTATTGTATTGCTGGTCGATGCGGCGGCGCCAGGCGCCGTTCAGGTCGAAGGGCCGGAAATCGTCCTCGATGTGGAGGGGTTTGTGCGCTACGGCAAAAACGCGTTTCATTTCAGCGCCGCTGAACCAGCGGACCTGGAAGAGGGTGACATACTGCTCGGCCTCATTGGAAAAATGCGCCAGCAGGATGCTGTAGGCCTGTTCTTTATTTTCCCGCAGGTAGAGGGTTTTGCTGGACTGGCCGTCGCTGGTGTTGATATTGCCATAGCCTCCAAGGACGTAGGATTCTTCGGTGCGGTCGCCCTTCTTTTCACTGCCGGAGGATTGGTTATAGAAGCGGTGCTTTTTTTCGGGGACGATGAGGGTGAGCAGGGCATCCACGAAAGTGGTCTTGCCGCTGCCGTTGGCGCCAGTGAGGAGCGAGGTCTCTCCCTGCGGAGAGATCTTCCAAACGTGCTCGTCAAAGGTCCCCCAGTTGAAGATCTCCATGTATTGCAATCGGAAGCCGGATTTGGCTTCGTCGGTACTAAATACGCCCAGCTGCATATTGCGACAATTGGTTTTTAAAGTTTTCAAGGATCTCGTGGTCTACCTTTGCCTTTATGATCTTTTTGATACGGAATTTTTCTTCGTCGGAGAGATCGGCGTGCTCTACTTTTTCGATGAAGTCCAGCTCTTCGACCTTGTCTATGAGCCTGTCCAGGTCGCGGATGAATTTTACGCGGCTGGGGTTTTCCTTGAAGAAGAGCTCTGCATATTCTTTGATCTCCCGTCTTTTTTTGATCAGCTCCCGCGTGCCGGCCTCCCCTACTTCGAACTCGGCCATCATGTCCCGCAGGAGGACCAGCAGGATGCTTTCTTCATATCCCAGCTGGATACGGCGGATCCAACCGGCCACGTTGTCCTCTTCGTCCAGGCGCAGCTGTTCGAGATAGGCGTAGCCGTCGTCTTTTTCCAGGACGAGGACCAGGCCCAGCTGCTGGAGGAAGCGGGTCAGCTCCACCTGGTATTGCAGGAGCTGTTCCCATGCGGATTTTTCGAGATATTCCACCGGTCCTTTTAACAGTCGGATGAGGACCGGGGTGTATGGTAAGATGCTTTGTTTTGCGATGGCCATTTTAAACGCTGTTTGGTTACCTGCTGAACAGCAGGTAGGGTACTTCAATGAATTTGGTCTTGTCCTCATCCAAGGGGATGAGCTCGGTGATCTCCTGCATGGATTGCACGCGGCTGGCTTTTTCGCGGAGGAAGCTGAAATAGCTTACTACTTCGGCCACGCCATGTGTGAGGCCGGCGGAACCGATGATCTCCGACAAGGTGGCTGTGGTCCTTTTGCGGAGGGCGTCCTCCACGTTCTGCCAGAGCTTTTTCCGGTCGATGTGGCTGGTGTTCAGCAGCCTATTGAACCGCAGCAGATCTTCCACTTTTTCCTGGGCGTTGGACGGTTGCTTTACGGCGCCCACCGTTTGTTTTTCGGTGAGGTTGAGCCGCCGCTCCATATTCATTTTTATGGGGGCGGGTTCGTGCAGCGCTAATCCGCAGGGAGGCGGGGTGTCGTCCATGAACTGGAAGACGAGCTCCTTGATGCCACTGATCTGCTGGCGGAGGCGGCGGTGGCGGGCGATCTCTTTTTCCGTGATGATGCGGCTGAGCTTTTCGGCCATTCTATCGTTGGAGTCGTAGACGCTGCGGCCCTGCTGCAAGAGGAGTGATTTGATATCCTGGACGAAATCGGCGTCGCCGGCGATATCCCTGTCCCGGAGCAGCTGGAGGAGCTGATCTGTCAGCGTGCGCCATTCTTCCTGTCCCGCGCGGGAGACGAGAAAATCCCAGAAAGCATAAAAGCTTTTACCCTGGTCGCTTTTACGGAGGGCGTCGTAGGCTTCGAAAGCGTAGCCCACAATGGCGCCTTTATGGATCTCCGCCCGCGTATGCTGCTCTACGATATGACGATGGATATATTTAAAATTATCCTCTACTTCCCGGAAGTCGCTGAGCAATTCGTGGCTCAGGCGGGTGAACCATTCCAGCCTTTCGCGGAGCTGTGCGTTGGTATAGATCTCGGGTTTGAAACCCATTTCGATCCTTTTGATCTCCTTGTCTATTTCCGCCTTACGGTTCTTCAGCTCTTCCAGTCTTTTGGCGGCATTGTCCTCTGTATATTCCACCATTTCGCGGAGGGTCTGGAACAGGAAGCGGAAGCGGCTTTCGGTGCCCACGAACTGTCTTTTCTCCAGGGATTGGAGCCATTGAAAAAGCTTTTCCGTGTGGGCGCTGAGCTGGTATTGCGTGACGGCTTCGGCATCTGGAAAATCCTGGAGCAGGCGGCGCTGTACCCAGTTGAGCAGGTATTTACGGGCGCGGCTTTCTTCATCCTCTCCGAATTCGATGCGGGCTTCTTCCAGGTCTTCGGTCCCTTCGGAGTGATTGCGGAGCTCTTCGGCCAGCAGGCTGATGAGGCCGGGTTCGGGGAGGGAGAGCTTATTTTCCGATTTGAAAGCTTTAAAAAGGAATGGGATCACCCAATGCGCATTGCGCATACGGACGATCTGCACGGAGGGAGCGGATTCGAATAAATAGGATATGTCCGGTGTCGACATCTATAGCCTCGTTAAGTTATGGCCTGGTTAAGTGGCGTAAATTATGGATTCCGTCGAACTAATCGGATAGGAAAAACACGGATGGGGATAAAGGCGGGAAATAGGTGGATACTATTTTTTGGTGGTGTTAGGGCCGGTGATCTTGTAAAGGACGTGTTCGCACAGCCAGTTATCGGCGGGGATGGAGGGATGGGCGAATGTACCCTGGCGGGTCATGCCGATTCGGCGCATTACTTTCTCGGAAGGGAGGTTGTGAACAGCGGTCCAGGAATAGACCTCTTCCATTCCCCATTTTTGGAAGGCCTTGTCCAGGCAGGCTTTGGCGCCTTCGGTCGCCAGGCCTTGTCCCCAGAAGGGGGTGTCGAGCCTCCACCCTATTTCAACGCAAGGCGTGAAGTCTGCGATGAAGCCCGGCTGAGAAAAGCCGATAAAGCCGATGAAATCGCCTGTTGCTTTCAGCTCGGCGGCGAATAGTCCATAGCCATCCCCATCGATGTGCTTGCCGATGGTGGCGATATGCGCCAGGGACTCCTCCCTGCTGAGCAGCGCCGGAAAATATTTCCTTACCAGCAGGTCCTGGTTCATCCGGATGAAGGTCTCGTGATCTGCCTTCCGCCAGCTGCGGAGCAACAGGCGATCTGTCTCTATAAATGTGGTCGTCAATGTTGGTTTATGGTTGATGGTACAGGAGTTGATCAGTTGGATACGTTGCCGGAACCCGTAATGATGGGAATGGACTTCATGATCTTTTTGTGTCCCAATGGAATCTCGGCCATTAATGTCACGTGGATACCGAGAAAATCGGCAATGAGGAGCAGGTCATCGAAGGAAGGGGACATGAAACCTTCCATGATCTTTTTCACTTCGGTATAGGATTTATTTGTCTTGCGGACGATGTCATCGATGGTGACATTCTTTTCCTTTGCGATGGCGCTCAGATATTTACAAAATACCATGCGCATTCTTTTTATCCTTTCCATATACTGTAGATTAAGGTGAAAAGATACCAGGGTGTAAAAACAATTTCTGTGCCATAAGATATTGATATTTTAACGGTTAGTTAACTTATGCGCGGTGCTGGAAAATAGGGGGTAGATTAGTGGAATAAAAAAAATTGATTGCCATGCATCGCAGGTCTTTTATAAAACATACGGGTCTTATCACGGTGGGATTATCATTAGCGGAGAAGGCGGCCCTGGCTGTTTCGGCTATTGCTCCCGTTAATAAGCTGCCGAAATGGAAGGGGTTTAACTTACTGGATTTTTATTCTGCTGATCCGTCGGAAAACCGGCGGTCTACCACGGAAGAGCACTTTTCGTGGATGCGGGACTGGGGTTTTGACTTTGTGCGAATACCCATGGCGTATCCGGCTTATTTGGCGTTTGACGGTGACAGGAACATTACGGCGAACGAGACCTATTACGTGGATAAATCCAATCTCGAGAAGATACAGGCGCTGGTGGAGATGGCTCATAAGTATGGGATGCATGTCTGCCTTAACCTGCATAGGGCCCCGGGCTATTGTATCAACGCGGGGTTTCCCGAACCGTTTAACTTATGGAAGGACCAGGCGGCGCTGGATGCCTTTTGCTGGCACTGGAGTATGTGGGCGAAATTATACAAAGGGACCTCCTCCAAAAAGATAAGTTTTGACCTGGTCAACGAACCCAGCATGCGGGAGGATATGAACGACCAGCATTCCAGGTCGGGACCCGTGCCGGGGGATATATACCGGAAGGTTGCCAAAGCTGCAGTGGAAGCTATCCGGAAAGAGAACCCGCAGCATTTGATCATCGCCGATGGCAACAGCGGGGGGAATACGGTCATCCCTGAATTGATAGACCTGGGGATTGCGCAAAGCTGCCGGGGTTATTATCCGCATGCCATCTCACACTATAAGGCGCCCTGGGCAAATAAGGACCCCGAGCATCTGCCGGAGCCCCTGTGGCCGGGCAAGGTAGGGAATCAATATCTGAGCCGGCCGATGCTGGAATCGTATTACCGGCCCTGGATCGAGCTGATGCAAAAGGGGGTGGGTGTGCATTGCGGAGAAGCGGGCTGCTGGAAAAAAACGCCGCACGGTGTATTCATTGCGTGGTTCAGCGATGTGCTGGAGATCCTTTCCGCGCACCAGATAGGGTTTGCCACCTGGAATTTCATCGGCGATTTTGGTATATTGGATTCCGGCCGGGAGGATGTGGCGTATGAGGATTGGCATGGGCATAAGCTGGACCGGGGATTGTTGGAGCTGATGAAAAAGTATTGAATGATTCAGGATGCCGGGGCGGGACCCGGGGTACATTCCACCAGGTAGTGGCCGAATTTGTCTTTATACAATAGCGTAACATTCCATCCCTCTTCCGCGGCGATGCGACCCAGGGTGAGGCGGTCGATGAAAAGCCAATGGAACCAGCTGCTGCGCATGCGGCGGTATTCATATTGATACAGCACTTCTCCATAGTAGGGTAACCCTTTCGGGGGCCGGCCGTTGTACAGGTAAGCGACGTCACAGGAGTCGAAGACCAGGCGGCCGTCTGGGCGGAGGAGGGTGCGTGCTTTTTTGAGGAAGGTGCGGAGGCCGTCGATGGTGCCTGCAAGGCCGATGCCATTCATCAGCAGGAGGAGGGTGTCATATTTTTTACGAGCGTCGATGGTGAAGAAGTCCTGGCAGCGGATGTGCTTTACGCCCCTGGCTTCGATGACCCCCGCGGCTTTGGGGGAGATCTCCAGGGCTGTAGCGTGCAAGCCAGACTGCTGGAGGAAGAGAGTGTGGCTGCCGGCACCGGCGCCGATGTCGAGGATGCGACCCCGGCAATGCTGGAGGGCGATCCATTCCAGGTCCGGCATATTGTCCGCGTTGCGGAAATAGGTCTCGACAGGCATGAGCTCCCTGGGGCCGTAGTGACTGTGCACCCACAGCTTAGCGGAGGAGGTCATATGATAGTAATCCTCGATGGCCTGACCCAGGACGTCTTTCATGTAGATTTTATTCGGCCGGCGGGACCGGCTTGTCTTTCAGACCGGCGCGACGTTTAAGTTCATTAATGGGCATATCGAGCTGCCGCCCGATGGGGCGACCATCCCTGTAAGTGATCACTTTCAGCATATCGGCTTCCTTTGGCACTGTCAGGGGATGGGTGTATTTCGGATAGTAATTATCGGGATTGGAGTTATCAAAAGTGTAATAGATATCCAGACCTTCCACTTCCGTGAACAGCTCGATGGAGAGCGAGTCGTTGGCTGTGGGATCTTTTTTTGCCTTGAAGCCTGCGTCATACAGGGAGCGAGCATATTTTATCTGCCGGATGTCCATGCGCTGGAAGGTGGCTTCCGTCCTGCGGACGAAGTCGTTCCAGCTCTTTTTTTCTTTGGGCGACCATAGGCATTCCGCCACGGCCAGGCTGCGGGGCCATACCATGTATTGGAGGTGGCGGGTATTGTATACCTGTTCTGTCCAGAGGTTGGCTTGCCCTCCTTTGATGAGGGCGGGGTCGACGCCGTCGGGGACGGGTTCGAAGGAGTAGGCAGTGTTGAGGCGGAGGATGGCGTATACGGGAGGTTCGATGATGCCGTCACCCTGCATGTAGTCCAGGTACACGAAGGTGGTGGGGGACATGACCACCTGGTGGCCTTGTTTTGCCGCCTCGATACCGCCTTTGATACCGCGCCAGCTCATGACGGCGGCGTTGGGAGCCAGGCCGCCTTCCAGGATCTCGTCCCAGCCGATGACCTTTTTGCCTTTGGACTCAACGATCTTTTCCACCCTTTTCTCAAAATAGCTTTGGACCTCCAGCATGTTTTTCAGGTTCTCTTTCTGCATCAACTGCCGGATGGCATCGCTCTTTTCCCAGAAGTTCTTGGCGCATTCGTCGCCGCCCACGTGGATATAGCCGAAGGGGAAGAGGGCGGCAACTTCTGTAAAGACCTTATCGAGGAAGGGATAAACTTTTTCATTGGCCGGGCAGAGGGTGTTGTCGATGATCGCCGAGAAGCCGCCGGGATACCAGTTCATGAACTTGTCGCCCGAATTGACGCGGTATTTATCGGCGCCTTCCGTGCAGGAGAGCTCCGGGTAGGCTGCGATGGCCGCCAGGGAGTGGCCCGGGATGTCTACTTCCGGGAGGATGTCCACGAAGCGGGCTGCGGCGTACTGGACCACCTCTTTTATGTCGGCCTGGGTATAGAAGCCGCCGAAGCTGCGGGGCTCATCGGGGGCGGGTGCGGAGAAGGTGCCGAAGCGGCCTTCCAGCTTGGTGTTCCAGGCGCCTACTTCCGTCAGCTTGGGCAGGGCCTTGATCTCGATGCGCCAGCCCTGGTCGTCTGTAAGGTGCCAGTGGAGGAGATTGTATTTATATTTCACCATTTCGTCGATGAAGTCCTTCACTTCCTGTTTGGTAAAGAAATGGCGGGAGACGTCCAGCATGAGGCCGCGCCAGCCGAAGCGTGGGTAGTCGCGGATCGTGACGAAGGGGACCTGCCAGGCGATGCCTTTGACGGCGGTGCGGCTTTCGATCTCTTTGGGGAGCAGCTGCAGCAGGGTCTGGACGCCGTAGAAGATACCGGCCGGTTTGTTGGCTTTGATGGTGATGCCTGTGGCGGTGACGGAGAGGTCGTAGCCTTCATCGCCCAGGGTGGTATTGAGGGTTTTGTTAAGCGAGAGATGGATGGTGGTCGTCAGTGACCCGGGTCTGGCGAGCACGACGTTGTAGCCTGTGGCCGAGTTGAGGTGCGTCTGCAGGTCGGTGACGGCCTGGTTTAGCCGGTCGCCTGTTTCGATGGAGATCATCCTGGGCAGGGTAAAGCTACCCCGGCCTGGTGTCAGGCTGACGGGTGCGGGGATAATGGATATTCCGTTGGTCGTCGGCTGGGCAAAGGTGGCAAGCAGGGTGCAGGCGGTCAAAATCGTCAGGAGCGTCTTTCGCATGATGTGTTGGCTTGTTTTGAATAATGGAAAGTAGGACATAATATTATATAGAGCTGCGGGGAAAGGGTTTGTAATCTGTGTGCGTTTATTTTTTTGAAAGATAAGTTTTTATATGGTGATTTCGAAGGTGAACGACAGGCTTAGAAGAGATCTTCTATGCGGAGGGTGCGGCCGTTGAAAGTGAATTCGTCGCCTGTCTTTTTATCATGGAGGGTTTTGGCGAGTGGCGCCGCGGGAGAGAGGAAGAAGATGGTCTGGCCGTCTACGGATTGTTTGCCCAGGCCGGCGGCGATGAAGAAAGCTATTTCATGGCATTGGATAAAGGCGCCCGGGAGGGGTTGGGTGCAGAGGGCGTCGGTGTGGACCCGGAGGAGGGCTGCGTGTTCGCGTTCATGCTCTGCCTGCTGGCGGGTGTGCATTTCTTTCTGGAGGTGGCCCATGGCGCGGCCCGTCTCGTATTTGTCGCCGGCGGAGCTTTTTTCTTCCTGGTTGGCGGCCTGCTGTGCCTGATCGGCGGCCTGGCGCGCGGCCGCGATGCGCTGGGCGATCAGGTCGAGCCCGAATTGTTTGAGGGTGGCTTTGAAGGCAAGTTTTTGGGTATTGTCCATGGTTTTGCTGCAGGTGGATTTGGGCTGGTGATGTCAGATGACACTGATCTTGAGCACGAGCTTTTTTACCAGCTCCGGGGCCTTGTTATATACTTCGGGCTGATGGATATCCGTAGGGAAGAAGATGATGAACTGGCCCGGGCTGAGGCGGATGTAGCTCAGGTCTTCTTCGGGAATGGAATAGAGGGCAACGTCTTTTTCTTCGTTGTAGGCGACGGAGGGCTGCTGACCATTGAGGGGGGCATAGCCGAACTTTTCCGTACCTGTCACCATGATCTGGATGTCGGCGTAGTCGCGGTGGCTTTCGGGGTCACATTCCTCGAAGGGTTTGGTCGTGTATTCATTGATGATGGCGAAGGCGTTGTCCCCGTCGATGTCGTGTCTGCCGACAGGCAGGGAGGACAGGTCGGTATTCAGGGCAAAGTCGATGGCTTTGGCAAAGTTGGCGTTGATGGCCTTGTACCAGAATAGCTGGGAGCGTGTGGAGGTGATCATGGGGTAAAATTAGGGGAGAAATTGCATATCGTGGCGGGGAGACCGGATGCGAGGGGTTTTTTTGGAGAGATAGATCATTATCAGGTGATCCAGGTCATACAGGTAAAGGGGTTTGCTGGCTTTTGCTGCAAATCTTATCGCCTGCCTGGTGAACCCGGAAGTGGCAACAAAGACGCCGAAGTGATAGGGCCGGCCTTCTCCGGCACCAAGGAAAGCGCGCAGGTCTTTTGTGCCGATGCGATCTTTTTTCCAGCACCTGATCCGGATGTGCAGCGCTTCACGGCCAGGCAAAGCGTTTTCGAGCAAGGGTTTGCTGCCATTGATGAGCTGATCGCACACAAAACATTCGAGGATGGGGGGCGCGCATTTTTTGAGGTGTTTTATGATAACGGATACCTGGGCTTTCGACAGTCTTTTATAGAGCAGGTCCAGTTCTGAAATCACTTGTACTTCTGTATGCATGGTTTAAGTATTTAATCATCCAATATGTTGTCAAGCGTTTATCATTAAATCCCTTCAGGAAAAAACTTGAAAAACGAACTAACTCTTTATTAATCGAATTAAGTATTAAATAAACGAAGGAAAGATAGAACAAAGTTAATGAACCGTGGTCTTTTTAAACCGCATTAATTTTTTCCATAAAACCAGTTTTAGACCGGACCGTTTAAAAAGTCGAAACATTGCTTTATGTATGATTTTTGTATAAATCATGGGGCAGGTGAGCAAAGCATTCAAAATCAAGCCTACAGATAACGCAAAGGAAGTGGCCAGGGAGGCCAGGCGTAAGAACAGGCTCAATTCCATCAGGAATGAATTAGAAGCCGGCAGGATCAGCAGTTTTGAGCAGATCTTCGCGATCATCAGCGAGACGCGCATGTCTACCGAGCTGGATATCTCTTTTTATGCATTCAGAAAGAAAGTGCAGGACCCGGGGGAGTTTACCGTCAATGAGATGATGCGCCTGGCCGCGCTTTTTGGCGTGAAGTACGATGTCGTTGCTACGTTCATCCTGGACAGGATAAAGGCGAAGTCAAAAAGTAAGATCTTTCGGGAGTAGGGCGGGTGGCAAAGTCAGCAACATCTATAGCTATTACAGAAGAAAAGATCCTGAACAAGATTTACTATTTTAACGGAAGAAGAGTTCGAAGACTTGAGGTCGCAATTTGCGACCTCAAGTTGGGGTGGCCGCAGGGTGGCGCCTATGCCTTTACCGAGCATGGTGTTTTAAAGCTGTCCAGCGTGTTGAATAGTGAAAGAGCGATCAACGTCAATATCCAGATTGTTTTTGAGCACTTGAAGCAATTGCTCAACCCTCCCCAGGAGCCAAGACCGCGTATAGGCTTCCGCAGGCCCGGGGAGGAAGAATAAACAGCGCATGAGGAACCGACAATGATCAAAATCATGCACAATCAATTCCTGTTGGATCGTGGACCTAAACTATCTGGCCCCTTAACCTTGGATTGGCCAGGAAAAGTATTTATAAACCGGATCGTGGGGTAATGTTCCTCAACCTTGCCAACTCGTACTATTTTGAAAAAAATTATAGCAGGGCATTGACATTACTTGACAGTGCAAAAGCCGGTCTTCCGCAGGGCCAGGTATACAATCAGGTGGAAGCATTCGAGCAACAAATCAGCTGTAATAGGCACTATTTAATCCGACAATCACCTTGGAGAGGGCATAACATAACCTTACAATTATTTGTTTCTTCAAAAACGGGATATTTCCAATCTGTAATGAGGTTCGTTTTAAGGGAAAGTTCATTCGGTACGCAATGACTTTATAGGGTTGGCCAGCGCCGCCTTTAAAGACTGCACCCCGACCGTCAGCACCGTCACCAGCAGCAATGCCCCGCCTGCCAACAGGAACACATCCGCTCCGACGCTCACACGATAAGCATAATCCTGCAACCACCAGCGCATACCATACCAGCCGCCAGCGGAGGCGATCACCAGCGCGATCAGCACCAGCACGACAAAATCCTTACCCAACAAGGTCAGGATATCCGTCACCCCGGCTCCCATCACCTTGCGGATGCCGATCTCGCGCGTCCTTCTCTCGGTCGTGAACAGGGTCAGCCCGAAAAGTCCGATACAACTGATCAACAAGGTGATACCCGTCGCAATGTCCATCAGCCACTCCATGGTCTGCTCGCGCCGGTAGAGCAGCGCAATCTCGTCATCGAAAAAACTGAACTCGAAGGGGCTGTGCGGGTAGAAGGTCTTCCATTGGCGCTCGATACGCGCAAGGATGGCGCGGGCTTCTCCCGCCGACCTCCCTTTGGTATCGAGCCTTACCGCAATGTCGGTACAAGCGATGCCCGCCAGCAGCAAGGGCTGGATTGGCGAGCGATAGGAGTATTTATGAAAATCCGCCACGACCCCGACAATCGGCACATATTTGTTCCAGGTATAGATCTGCTTCCCAATGGCCTGGTCCGGGCTCCCGAAGCCCAGGGCTTTTGACAGGCTCGCATTGATCACAACTTCCTTAAGCGTGTCGCTTGGAAACAGGTTCCTCCCCGCAAGTAAGCGGATCCCATAGAGCTGGATATAATGCTCGTCAGCCGTAATGCCCTCGACGATCAGCCGATCTGTACTATTTGCCCTTAACCTGATCGTAAAAATGCCCCGGTCTGAACCCATCGGCGGCATATTTTCCCGGGCCACGTCCGCGACGCCGGGCACCTTTCTGATCGCCTCCTGTAACAACCGGGCTTTGCCGACGCCATCTTTATGCTCATTCGTATTGAAAGTGACAATGGCATCAGACCGGAAACCGAGGTCTTTATGCAACATGAAACCGATCTGCCGGCCAATGACCATCGTGCCGATGATAAAGAGCAGGGAGATGGTGAACTGGAACACGATCAGCCCCTTGCGCAACCACCATTTCTCGCCGCCCCTGGGTGCGCCCGCACCTTTCAGCGACGGCACCGGAGAATGTGCAGACAACAGCCTTGCCGGATAGAGCCCCGCGAGCAAAGTGGTGAGGATCGTGATCCCCAGCAAAAACAGCAGATTGTCCGGTGCAAACGGCAAAAATCGCAAACCCGAAGGGATGAATTGCTGAAAAACGTGCAGCACAGGTGCAGCCAGCAACAAGGCCATCATTCCGGCTAACGCCGTCAGCAAAAAGGTCTCGATCAGCAGCTGCAAGATCAGGTTGATCCTGCCGCTACCCATCACCTTACGGATGCTGATCTCTTTTTCCCGTGTCAGCGACTGGGCAGTGGCCAGGTTGACATAATTGATCATGGCTAAGACAAGGATAAACATCGCGATGCTCAGCAACGCATGTAAGACCGACAGCTGCGCTGTGCTGATGGCGCTGTCACCTCCCACGGGAGTAAAATGCACGCTGCTTAAGGGTTGCAGCTCGATGCGTGGATAAATGGATTTCCTCCGGCCCTGTTTTTCGTATAACGCCGACAAAACGGTCCTGACGTGGTCCGGATCGGCTTTAGACCCGAGTTTCAGGAGCACGGACTCCATGGGAGTAATTTTATTGGTCTGTGGCGGATCGAGCCCCAGGCTTTGCAGCAGGAAGCTGTGATCCACCGTCGACAGGGAAATAAAGTCGGTGTAGGGAAAGTCCGTATGTTCCGACCAGTCGCGGACGATTCCGCTGACATGGACATGCAGGCTATCCTGGTAGACGATCTCCCGACCGATGAGGTTGTTGAGCGGGCCGGATCCGAAATATTTGCGTGCCCTGCTCTCCGTAAGGACCACGCTGAAGGGATTGGCCAACGCCGTTTGTTCATCCCCTGCGAGCCAGTTGTAGGTCATGATGCGGAAATACTCGGGTCCGGCGGCGATCGGCGTTGCAGGATAGTCGGCTTTTTGCTTCCCCATACCTGCGACCGTGGCCGTGTCCTGGTCCAAAATATGATAAGGCGCCACGGTCTCCACACCCGGCACCTCTTTTCGTACGGCCTCAGGCAGATCGGCCAATACAGCCGGCACGAGGCGCTCCGGTTCATCTTTGATAAACCGCTCATAGGTGTTGATTCGGTAGATTCTGCTGCCGTCCGGATGGTTACGGTCAAAGCTGAACTCGTAGCGGATGATCACCCAGATGACCAGACAGGCACAAATGCCCAGGGCCAATCCGAGGACATTGGCGAGGGTGTAGATCTTGTTTCGGACCAGGGTACGCCAAGCCATGATCCAATAGCTTTTGAACATATGAATTTTTTTTAAGAGACAGTCTTACCTGGCGCTACAAATAAGATACCGCTTCAATATATATTTGATAGTTAGTTTTTTATGTTCTCTGCACGCTCTTTAGCTGTTCGGATTCGATACATGGGCTGTCCGAACACTGACTCGTCCTAAAATAGCTATACAGGTTGTCTTGTCCGATCAAATAGTGACTATTACAAACAGCGGAAATTTATCTTCGAAATCCGGCTTTAGCACAGGCTTTTCTTTATTTTTTTGATTGCCAGAACCTGTCTTTTCCTTCCCTTATCCATTCTAAAGATTGGGCTATTCTTTTTTGTCGTGTTGCAGCAGTCTTTGCATCAGCAACCCAAACAATATAGTTCTTGCGAAAAGAAGGTGATTTACCTTCAAATATTAAGTTTGCCTTTTTGTCTATTTTCAGCGCGTCAATAAATTCCATTGGCGCCACAACTTCAGTTGTTGATTTTTCTTTGACAGGCTTTGGTTTTGCAGTTCCACTTGCATTTATTTCCATTGCTTCCTTAATGAGATCAATCAAAATTTTTTTAGCGGGCAACCCGGCTAAATCCTTTACCTTATCCATATACCCGAATTTTTTGCCTGCTTTTATACTATCCTGAATAGATTTGTCTTTCATTAATTCGGCTTTGTATAAACTAAATGAGCAATGCTGTTTAAAACCCGCCATCATAACCAAATGGTCGCCTTTGTACGAATAATGAGGCGTTCCCCATTTAATATCTTCTTCTACACCGGGGCAAGTACTATGTATAATTTCCCTCAAATAAGTGAGAACAGGCTTCGCAAAGTCAGCCATTTTTGCAATGTAATCATCTACTTTTTTATTGTAATTGGCCATATTAAATGTGTTTAGATTGTAGTAGGGATAATGGCAAACAAATAGCGCCAAAGGACTGTCGTTACTGCATAAGACAGGAAAAACGTTTTATTTGTGACACAATCGTCAACTTATTTTGAAAAGTTTCTCATCATAGGAAGGCCGGTATGCCGTTTACAGATGATGATGCAAAAAATCATGTAATATATCGTTGAATTTTTCCGGCGTTTCCATATTGGGAAGATGCCCTGCGCCTGGTATAACAGCCAGCTCTGCGCCGGGGATCCTGTCGCTCATGAGGCGCGCGATAGGCAGAGGAGTAAAATAGTCATCTTCTCCTACCACGATGAGGGTGGGGATGCGGATGTTGGAGAGAATGGGCAGATGGTCCCTCCGATCGGCCCTGCCGCGATGGGCGGCGGCGGCGCCTGCTGCATTTGTGCTGCTCATCATTTCATACAGATGCGTGTATACGGGCTGGTTGTTCATCGAAGCCGGGGCGATGTACTGGTGGATCGTGTCGTTTGTGTGCTGCCGCATGCCTGTTGCGATGATCAAGTCTGCCTTCTGCAGGCGTTGTTGATGGCTTTCCGGGGTTTCTCCCCGTGCATCAGAGTCCACGATGACCAGGGCTTTTACTTTATGCGGGAAGAGCCTGTAGAAATCCAAGACGATCTGTCCACCCATGGAGAGGCCGCAGAAGACGGCGCTGTCAATCTGGAGGGCATCCAATAGGTGGAGGATGTCCAAGGCCATTTCATCCAGCATTACTTTGCCGGGAATGACATCGGTGCGGCCGTAGCCGCGGAGGTCGGGCATGATGAGGCGATGATCCGGCGCAAAGCGGGGGACCTGGTATTTCCACATCGTATGATCGAAAGGGTGGCCATGGACAAAGACGATGGGCGAGCCCTCTCCCCTATCGTCATAATGAAGCTGAATTCCACGTATTGGCAGCCGCGGCATTTTTGTTTGTAAAGCTAGGAATATAGACGTGGTGAAAACAGGCGCAGATGAGGAAATTCGGGGTGGATCAGATGGCAGGAGAAAAAAATTTTTGGGCCGGATAACGAACAATTAACAAAACTTTCCTTACTTCGCTTTAGGTATTTTCCCTTATCCAAGATTCGCTTTCCAATTTTCTACCCACTCTGATTAGTTAGTAGCATCAACCGTAGACGCATGGGCAATGCCCTGCGCACCACCCTTAAACCGGCTTCTCATGCAAGGACCCCGGAGCGCAATCCTATTGCTGCTCTTATTTATATCTTATTCCTCTTATGCCCAGGCTCAGCCTGACAAGGCTGCTGCCATAACAAATTTTCTTTCCCGATTCTTCAACAAAATAGAGCACAGGATCACCGGCCTGGATGATCAGCTCACCCACAAGACAGCAAAATATTTGGAACGCATGCGCCGGCGTGAACAGCGCATGTATCATAAATTATACAAGAAAGATTCTGCGGCGGCGAAGGCGTTGTTTGGGGGGTACAATTGCATTAAGAATATTGATTTTAACCATCACGGTCCTAAATACAAGTTGACAGAAAAGCAGAAATAAAGAAGGAGCAATTCAAAAATGCAGATGGTTCGCTGTCGGAAAGAAATGTCTTTGATATTCAAGATGATAACTTTAAAAGCGATGTCTTCAAGGCGTTTAATGGTGTGGATGTTAAAAATACAGATCGTTCTATATCATTAATTGCCATAAACGAGGAAGCATTGGATTTAGATGGAAGCGGTATTCCATTCGTTGGGGCCGAAACAATTTATCACGAAATGAAAGCGCATGTTGAGGGGGTAACAGGGGATGTTATGGAGGAACATGAACACTATGGAATAGAAACTACTGTAGACAAAAAAGGCGACATACACCAGAATGTCCGAAAAGGATCACCGATGAATTCCATTGTAAATCAACTACTTGCGATTGCTAAAAAGGAAAACAATAAAGATGCAATTTATCTTTTAAACCTAATGCTTAAAAGGGATTCGAAAAAGTAAACAAAATGAGACGTTTCATAGGGATATTATTTCTTGCCTTTTTTCAGAACTTGACGGCCCAGTCAAGCTCATACCCCGATAAGCATATAATTTTGCGGCGCACATTTGAACGGGGGAATAAAATAAAATATACGGGGTTCCCAAAGGAATATTCAGTCACCCTAACAATAATAGACAACAAAAAATTTAGTTTGGTGTTACAAGACTTGACAACTCTTACAAAGAGTTATTCCTATGGAATATTGAAAAGTAATAAGGATACTCTTATCTTATTGCCCAATTCAGCAAAGTCAGCAAGTAAACGATATAAAGAGTCTTTTCTATTCATTCATATGCAGCCCATATATCTCTTGCAAAATAAAGACTCCCTTCAAATTTTAGACGATAATCCCTTTAAAGGAAAAGCTGAACGAAATAACTAGAATTGATATCGGTTTCCAAATTTGGGAGAGACGCATTATTATCCATTTGGACTTATGATGGCTGGGATAAGTGATAATGAGTTAAGATTTGGACAAAATGAGAATAAAAAGAAATGGAATGCAGGCAGATGAAGATCATAAAAATAGCTGGTTTTTGCTTGGCGCTATCATTAATGTGTTGCGGAGAACTGGACATTGGTGCAACTTATCGACAGGCGCTTATTACAAAACAAAATGGCAATAATATTTATTGCTATGAAATTGAATGGGCTCTCGGTTCACAGATGACTTTTATCAGTACAAAAGATGTATGTGCCGACCTAGGGCCCGATCAGGATATTTGTTTTGGGAAGGGATATCCTGTTATTTATTACAAAATACGTGAAGACACCGTCTATATTTTCTCTAATGTGGCGCCAAAGATCCCAAAGAATTTTTCGCTGGATCTAAAGGTCTCCAAATTGGATATACTGCAACGTGAGGATTGTGAACGCGAGTATAAATCCGGGAACTTGGGTAAAGTAATCTTCGATACTGTTTTCCACCGACTGCCTTGCAATATTAGTCCGGATACTTCAGGATGGAAGATGCGGTTCGGAAATCAAAATACAAAGTCCAGGTAAGCGGCGTGTATTTCATCACGAACAGTATCAACTTTAAATAGTCTAGATCAGGTAGGGTAGTGTACTCAAGTATCACTTTTTAACTACTCCTCGTCCAAAACCAGGTCAAAGGGGAAAGCAGAGTTTAAAAGTTACGAAACTTCTCCGGACCTCTTCCTCTTTTGTGAAGGATGTAGATGCGTTTACTAAGGCGTTCGCTAATAGCAAAGGTAACAACCAAAAAGTTATTAATGACTTTGTAAAGAAAATGCAACAGTATGGAATAACCGTAAGAGTTTCTCAATGAAAAAAACACTTATGATATTATTGCTGGCAAATGTTCTCACATACGTAATTGTAATAGTGGCGTTTTATTTTATAGGCTTTTCGATGGGTCTTGCCGACAATTCATCCCAATTACCGCAGCAGGAACGACTCTTTACTAAATTTGTAATCTTTCACTTTCTATTTAATTTTATTTTGCTTTATAGAACAAGGCAAATTTCGGTTCTCGGAGTAGCAAGCTCGGTCTTACTAATTGCAACTTTGTATATAATTACGGCGAAGTGTTATGATTTTTTTTAGGATATGCCTCTGTAAGAGGAAATCCATTATTATCTGTTTGGGTTGACCGTGGCGGGGAGTAGTGATAAGGCTTTGAAGGGAAATTATGCGGAGAATAAGTATAGGTACAATGGGGGGGGATTGCAGAATCAGGCGTTTATGGTTTAGAGCGTAACGGAAATAATTTTATGTTTTCCGGAGGAACATATGGGAAATACGCAGATCAACTTAATAAGAGTCCAACAGGCCCTACACGCAATCAACTTTATCCATTATACCAAAGTAAAAAGTTAAACAGAAAAGATATTGACCCAATTAATCAATGAGATTCAAAATCTACCCAAACCGTACAAATATAGATACTATTATCGTAGAGTTAGGGTATGGAAGTTTTATGTAAATTGTATGAGAATTGAAGGGTATAATTTTAATATTGTCATGAATAATAAATTGGCTTCGCTGAGCAAAAACATAACGCGAAAGAAAGGTGCAAATAACGATGTTATAAAAAATACATCCTCACAATTAGACTTCATTCTTCCTGATGATTATTTAGAGTTTATTCATGAAAGCAATGGTGGTGAAGGAATCATAGGAAAAATGCAGTACTTATCGTTATGGGAAATTGAGGAACTTACTAAATTGAATAAGGATTATGATACAGAAATATATGCTCCCGGATATTTTATCTTTGGATCGGATGGAGGCGGTACTGCATATGCCTTTGACAAGACTAACGGGAATATTGTTTCTTTTCAGTTTATAGGGATGGTAATGGAAGATGAACCCAAATTATGGGGCAATAATTTTACCGTTTTTTTGGAAAATTTATCTGTAAGTAGCTAATCTCTGCCGTTCATATACGGGGGATAATTCAAAGGTAAATGCACCCGTTGCTGAATTTTAGGAACGCTAATTTACCAGGCTCATCTCTAGTTGATGTAAATCAAGATCATTATCTGGTAACATTTTTTTATGAAGTGGATTATTTCTTTAACCTTAGATGCTGGCGACAGCATAGAGAAAAGGCTTGAAAGTGTTCTCGATTATATATTTGATAAAGACGAAAATATAAAGGTGTTTGTTAGCGATATTGAAGCAACTGGAACAATTGGCGACTCTTTGACGCGTAAAAGCGATCAAAACCGCGAGGGTTTTGATTCTAGTAAAGATGAACTACTGAGCGTGGTCAGTGAACAAGGGCAAATATTTGAACTAGAAGCTTACTTTAGTAATTCCAAGAAGTTTATTGTGATCGTACGAGATGGGGGTTTGATTGATTTTCTAGGAGACAATAATAAGCCATCTACTGAGGATGTAGGGCCGTATATCGAGGGAGATTTAGAGCAGTTCAAGCCATTGTTCGAGTAATTCATGAAGCTGCCCAACCAATTTAATCATATACATTTCCTATATAGAAATTAGTATGCAAGATTTAATTGAAATAGCTGCAAGAATAGAATTATTTAAAGGCGAGGACGTCAGACAGACTCCAGTTGTTAGCGGGTATCGACCACTTTTTGATCTTCCAGGAGCAAAAGCAAAAATTTCGGGAAAAATTGATTTAATTGACATGGATGATTTTTCTCCAGGCCAGAAAGGCGTTGCTAAAATATCTTTTATAAATGGAATGATATCTAATGACTATTTTCAAAAAAGCGTGAAATTTACTATTGGAGAAGGGATGAAAGATTTGGGGAAGGGAGAGGTTCTAGGATAAAAACACAACTGAACTATCAAATGAGCAGCCTGACCCGAAGGGGCACGCCACAAAAAATTCATCAGCACACCTATTCCCCCAACAAACACACTTATAGCCATAATCAACACACCTATGGCCGCAGATGACACGCTGATGGCCTATATGACACGACAGCGACTGCGAACCTTACCCCTGATCAGAAAAATTCATTCCAATTTTTTGGCAAGTCAGCCGACGGCTTTGTATATTGCCTGCACACCCTAAGCTATTCATATATGGAATATCGCATTTCCAAGAGCGCTAAGATCATCACAATTATTATTGTCATTGCGTTATCGATCGGAGGCTTGTATCTTATTTCCCTCGCATTTCATCCCACCCCCAACTGGCCGGCGGTTGGTTCGTTGCTGCTGGCTGCGGTGCTGATGGGGATAGGCGCGCTGGCGTATCTTGACGCTACCCGTTTGGTGCTGACGGTTGATCAGTATACGTTGACGCTGGACAGGATGTTTTCCTCCCGCTCCATCCTGTTGGAAGAGATAGACGGATACCGTAGCGGCGAGAAGGATACCTTCTATATCCTTACGAAAGGCGGCGGCAAGCCACTGTCGCTGCCACAGAACCTTGATCGCAGAAAGGAATTGATCGAGTGGTTCAAAGAAAAATATGAGGATGTCGATGCCCGCGAGCGGGAGAAGGAAACAGAGATCTTGTTGGGAAGCGAGCAGTTCGGAAGCACTGTAGAGGAGCGTACCGCCCGGCTGGAAATGGCAAGCAAGGTTGATAAGGTGGCTACCGCAGCGGGCGTCGGGGCCCTGCTTTGGTCGCTGTTCTATCCGAGCCCCTATGAGGTGATGATGATCGTGCTGCTTTTGTTGCCCTGGATCGCTGTCTTTGCTACCTGGTATTTCAAAGGGCTCCTCAGGCTGGATAAAAAGAAAAGCAGCCCCTACCCCTCAGTCGTACAGCTCATGTTTTTTCCCACGTTAGCGGCTTTGATAAATGTCTTAAGGGGATATGACCTATATAGGTTTGGCGAAAAAGCATGGTCGATATTGATAGTAGGTACGCTTCTTGCATCGGCCGTTTGTCTTGTCGCCTGCCGGGAGGCGATCGCCGCGACAAGTAAAAAAACGTTGACCTACTGTTGTATTGTTGCCCTGGCTGGTCTGTACAGTTATTCGCTGCTGATCTTTTCCAATTGCTATTATGACCGGTCTGTGGCGGAAGTCTTTCATGTTGAAGTTACGAACAAGCGGATAAGCAAAGGCAAATCTACCAGCTATTACCTGTCGCTTTCACCCTGGGGACGCTATACGGATGGAAAGGAAGTGTCCGTGTCGAAGCGCTTTTACCTGGAAGTGAACCAGGAGGACTCGGTGAGGGTATTTTTGAAAAAGGGCCAATGGGATGTACCGTGGTATTGGGTGAGAAAATGAGTTCCATTTTTCCGTAAATTGATCCCCTATAAATGAGCGCACTATGAAAGAGATCGAATCTTTATTTGAAACCTATAAGAATGCCGTCCTTCAAAAGGATGTCGAAGCATTCGTTTCTATTTTTGATGAGGGTGTCAGGGTCTTTGATATGTGGGAATGGACGTATGAAGGGTTGACTCCCTGGCGGGAAATGGCGAAAGGCTGGTTCGGGTCGCTGGTGAACGAGCGGGTGGTCGTTACGTTCGATGATGTGGAGGTCCAGACAGCGGGTGAGATGGCTGTTGCAAGCGCTTTTGCGAGATTCGCGGCTATTTCGGAAAAAGGAGAAGAGCTTCGATACCTGCAGAACCGGCTGACATGGGTCGCCCGGAAAAGAGAGGGAGTGTGGAAGATCATCCATGAGCATACATCGGGGCCGGTGGATGGTGAGACGATGACGGTCTTGCTTAAACGGAAATAAGTAGGGTGGCCGGAAAAAGCGACGACACGGAAAAATCAAATATCAGTGTGTAGGTTTTTTTTTACCTTGCCCGCCATAAACACCAACATGACCTTTACAACCTTGTCTCCTGCCTGTTTTCCACGTTTTTGTAAGTTCCGGCCAGTGACCGCAGCTGCTTTATACACATTAGGGTTATTCTTCAACTGATCGTATGAAAAGGCAGCTGTATCTTGAATACCTTAGGGCGATTGCTACCTATGCGGTTATTTTGTGGCATTGTGTAACGAATGTGTATGACCAGTTTGGCCCCCTTCGGGAATGGTTTCCTGCAAGCATTACCGTTGGTCTTCTGGTCCGATGGAGCGTACCTGTTTTTTTTATGATCAGCGGCGCCCTGCTCCTTAATAAGGATGAAGACCTTGCGGGGTTCTACAAGAAAAGATTTGCCCGGATCTGTATTCCTCTTGTTGTATGGGTTGTTTTGTATGGAATGGTCAAGCTGTATCATTTTATGATCTACTCGCCCCCCAGGCCGTCATTTTTCAGGTATGTTATTATCGATAATTTTGGATTGTTCCTCTTTAACAAACTTTCCTATCATTTTTACTTCGTATCGATCATCCTGGGCCTGTATTTATTAAGCCCGTTCATATCCAAAATGGTCAGATCACTTACCAGGAGAGAGCTAGAGACCTTGTTGCTGATAGGGGTCGGAGCTTATTCGATCCGTACGTTCTATCCGAATCTTTTTATAGTTGACAATATTCAGATCGGAAGTCATTTAGTCTTCTTTATCCTGGGGCATTACCTGTACAGGTATCCCCCCGAAAAAAAAGTGCGATGGTCCATGTATATCACAGGGCTTTGTTCAGCCATCCTGGCTGCCTGGCTCTCCTATTATAAAGAATATGTCGACAAAGGACACCAGGATACTTTTTACAAAACAAACAGCTTCTTTATTTTCGCCATTTCTATAGCTATATTTGTTTTCTTTCAACAAAACATTCAACCCGCTGCCGACGATAAGGCCAATAGCCCGATCCGGAAGGCCATTTTATTCGTTTCTTCCAATAGCTATGGCTTTTTTCTGGCGCATCCATTGATCATAAACATTTTATTATATAGTAATTTCAAGTTTTACACGCTTACTACCGGTCGCCTTACGCTGAAGTTCGGAGGAAAGGAGGCGGGTTTTGAAATGAATAACACAGCGGGCGGCTACCTCCTCTCTTTACTGGTGTTTATTATCTTACTGGTCGTTTTTTATATTATCAAGCGCGTAAGGCTGACGCGCTATTTTACGTAAAAGGCAACCAAGTGATAATGAATTGATAATCAGCTGGGTATCTTTGGGGTGTCCGAAAAAGCTCCAGTTCAGCTCCGCGTTTCATTCCGGCGATCATAAACGATGTTAATCCCTTTCTCCTCAATTAATAAGGACTTTTCCTTAGTGTTCGGTAAGCTTATTGGGCAATTTGACAAATGAGCCGGTACAAAATGAGGCGATGGGCAATAAACTAGTGCATCTTTGTACCAGAAACGCGGTCGTAAAGCATCCAATATCCAAAGTATCCATATATCTGAAAAACCGCCCCTAAACGCTGAACCGGTAGTGATCTAAATCCAATACTTGAAAAATTACTGTAACACGCAAGATCTTCCTACAGTGAACGAATCAACCCGCTACCCGGCGGGTTCTTTGTTATCTTAATGCCCGACGCATTAAAAATTTAATATATTTGAACATAACTTAACTGACTGTGAGGAGAGAAGTTTTGCAAGAGGGTCATAATGTCTTTTCAAAAAAATGGAATAGAGAGGTGGGGCGTTCGCCTCTGGCCTTTTTTGTGAATCATATTCACCCGGTGAGGTCGGCGTTGCTGGACTACATCGATGATCACTGTTTTACCTGTACCATACGCAAGGGCAAGCTTTTGCTGAAAGCAGGAGAATTTTGCCAACAGTTGTATCTTGTCAGGCAGGGAGTGCTTCGCGCCTATATCAAAGAAGACTCGAAAGAGATCACAACCTGGATCACGGCGGAAGATGAAATGGTCACTTCCATACGAAGCCTTTTTGACCCCGAGCAGCCTTCCCTGGAGAATATCCAGGCTATTGAAGACTGTGAACTGGTGGGAACACAGCATGAATCGCTGCAGTACGCCTACGAACATTATATTGAAATGAATATCGTGGGCCGTAAATTACTGGAAAGATATTACTGCGATGCGGAGGAAAGGGCTTATATCAGCCGTCTTAACAGGGCCGAGGCCAAATACAGACACTTTATGATCACCAAAGGGCGGCTGGTGAACCGGATCCCGCTTAAGTACATAGCGTCTTACCTGGGAATGACCCTGGAGACGCTGAGCCGCATTCGTAGTAAAATGCGGTAGCCGGCCGGCCCGGCCACCTCCTTCCTGCCGAAAATAAACGTTGACAATTATCAAAAATTTAGCGGCCAATGCGCCACATGATAATTATGTCTTTTACGTTTGCATGAACTCCAAAACCTACTGCATGCAAACATTATTCGCACAGTTGAATCTTCATACCAGGGCGCAGCTGGTATGGGAAGAGGGGAAATTGATCTCCGACAGAAGCGATGCACAACACAGGATTACCTTATACAAGCTTTTCTCTTTCTACGTGGAAGTCTATTGCGATCTGGACTTTACCACCATTGAGGAGATCAGACCGGTGGCGTGTCCTGAGCTGGCCTCCCCGGCCTCTCTACCATGAATAGCGTGGGATAATTTGATCAATAATAAGTATACGCAGCATTTGTCCGGAACCTTTTTCCTGCGTCACTCCCGTCGGTAAATAATAGATCGCCTGTCTTGGATGAAGGTGTTTGGTCGCTATTGTAAGTATAGGTATAATTGACTGTATAAGCAGTAAGGCCAGCCCCCGCTGAAAAGGTTTCTTTCCCTGGATTGTTCTTCTGTAAACGAAACCCTTGCAGGAGAAAAAGGTGGTCATGTATGCCGTCATGAATAAGACTGAAATCCTCCACATTGATCTTGTTGTCGTACTGCTCGAACTGCCTGATCGAGGTTAATTCGGGCGAACCACTTTGGGCGGGGCGGTGTTCGGTAATTGTTTTTACATTTCCATCGGGGTGATAAGTGAATGTCAATGTACGATCGATCAAAAAGCCGGCGCTGCCTTCCTTGTGATCCCATTCTATTTCTTTGACCAGATCTCCATTGTACGAGAAGGTAACGTGCCTGTAAAGAACATTTGCCTGGTTTATAAATTTGATCATGAACACTTTGCCTGCATTATCATATAAATACCGCAAAGTATCATGATTGACCAGGATATTGTTTCTCATCTCGGCGATCTTATTTCCGGTGTACAGAACATCATAGATCGTGAAGCCGGAAGCAAAGTCAGCTTTGGTAACCATGCTGTCGCTGTTATATTCGAAATGGTAATAGGGAGAAGGGAGATGAGGGATCGTAATATCTTTTAGTAGTATTTTTTTAACCGGGGCAGGCGGCGGGGGGTTGTGTGGGTTATTAGTATGGTCCTTTCTGCACGAAACAAGGAGCGACATAAAAGCCGCTATCTGTAAAACCTTAATATACCACATACTCACTTTTACCAGTAAAGCTAAACTACTGCCGGGTTAAATTTGGGTGAAACCGATGAATTGTGGAATTGGGTGTATGAATGGAGGGGTTCATTATTTTAACGGTGTTCCGTCGTGGTTGTCCCGGGCAGCGCCCTAAAGAAAAAGCGATCACAACATTTGATATAACCGATTCATTCCGAGAGTGGTGTGGGGCGGATCAGGATGGCGTGGCCGGCAAATTTTGACATTAGCGATATGGAATAAATATAATAACTTTGGATTGCTTCAAGGCAGCGAGAAAATATTGTTTCTCTAAAGCCTTTAATGATGAAAATTCAATACTGTTCCGATCTTCACCTTGAATTTCCGGAAAATCGAAAATTTCTTAGCAGAAATCCCTTGCACCCATTGGGGGAGTCCTTGTATTAGCAGGGGATATCGTTACATTTCATGATCCTGGGAAAGCCCGGGAATTTTTCGACTTCGTTTGTGATCATTATACTACTGTGTATTGGGTGCCTGGTAACCACGAATATTATGGATCCGATATCTCCGACAGGCCGGGATCGTTTTGCGAAAAGGTCCGGGATAATTTGTATTTGGTCAATAACCAGTCCATTGTTCATGATGGCGTCAGGCTTGTTTTTTCCACTTTATGGGGCCGGATAAGCCCGGTTAGCGCGTGGGATCTTCAAAGAAGCATCTCTGATTTTTCTGCAATACGATTTCAGGGCCGGAAATTTACCGCTCAGGATTTTTCTTTTCTGCATGACGAGGGGTTGACTTTTCTCCGGAATGCGTTGCGTTCCGGGGGTGCAGCGCCAACGGTCGTGATCACCCATCATGTTCCCACTTTGATGAATTACCCCGCGGTGTATAGGAATAGCCCATTGACGGAAGCGTTTGCAGTAGAGCTCTTCGATCTTATCGAGGGTGCAGGAGCCGCCTGCTGGATGTATGGCCATCATCATGTCAATGCGCCGGCGTTTAAGATTGGGGAGACGATGATGCTAACGAATCAATTAGGGTACGTGCATCATTATGAACACGGGTCTTTCCGAAGAGGAGCGGTGGTGGAGGTTTGAGAAGTGCCGGGACCTGTGCACTAGCGAAACAATTCTTTAATATATTCTTTCTTTTTCCGGGACACAGGTACAAGAGAAGCATCCTCCAATAATAGAAAATCGCCATCTTCTTTCACCCAGCTTTTGATGAATTTCTTATTTACGAGATGCGATTGATGACAGCGCAAAAAGCCATAGTCCTTTAAAAGCTCGTCGAATTCAAAAATGGGCTTGGACACCAGGAGTTTTTCGCCTGACAGAAGGAAGAAGGTCGTGTAATTATTGGACGATTCGCAACGGACAATATCCTGCGTCCGCACCAGCCTTGTTTCCTTTGCCGTGGCCAGCGCAATGCGGTGTGTATCCTTTTCCTGTTGGTGCTTTAGCAATTGCAGCAGGTTGTCCAATTGCAGATTTTGTTTTTTTTCGCTGTACCGGGCGACGGCCTTGCTAACCGCGGTTTTCAGCTCCAAGGTATCGATTGGCTTCAGCAGGTAGTCGATCGCCGCAAATTTTACCGCTTGTATACCGTATTGATCGAAAGCTGTAACAAAAATACTCCCGAAAAAGTGCTCCGGCAGCGATTGTAATAGCTCAAACCCGTTCTTTCCAGGCATCTGGATATCAAGAAAGAGAAGATCCGGTTTCTGAAGAAGGATCATCTCCCTCCCTTCATCCGCCGTTAAGGCAGTGGCGGCCACCACAATATCCGGACAATGCTTTTCCAGCAGCCTGGACAGGTTGTCCAGGTTGTTTTGCTCGTCATCGATGATTACCGCTCTGATCATCCCAGCCAGTTTTTAAAGATTAGATTAACCGTGGTTCCCGTTCCGGTGTCGATATCCATGACAATCGAATGCATTTTAGACATTTCATTGATCAGGGCTATTCTTTGCCGGGTTAGTTTCAGACCGTAACCCTGCGCAGTATGGTGTATATTGAATCCCCTGCCGTTATCGGCTATGCGCACCAGCATGTCGTTGTTTATTTGGCTAAATACTATTTCAATCCTTCCTTTTTCCTGTAAGGCCGAGATACCGTGTTTTACAGCATTTTCTACCAGCGGTTGCAGCAGCAGGGAGGGGACCTGAATTTCCGACAAATTAATGATCTTGCCGGTATCTATTTTATAAGCAAAATGAAACCGCAATTGCTCCAGCTTCAGGTAGCTCTCCAGGGTTTGAATTTCGCGGTAAAGTTCGTTATTTTCATTATTATTTCCATTCAGTACATCCCGCATCAGGTTGGCAAAGTCCGCCAGGTAGTTATTCGCCCTGTCTATTTCGGCCATATTGATCAATCCCTGGATCGAATTAAGTGCGTTAAACACAAAATGGGGGTTGAGCTGCGAACGGATGGCCTTGATCTCTGTTTCCAGTTTCCCCTTTTTCTGCTGTTCTGCCAGCAGTAATTGCTTTTGCCGGCGAGCGCGCAGCAGCAGTATGATAAAACCAATAAAAGCAGCTATTAAGCTGCCAGCCACCAGTTTGAAAGCGGCGGTCTGATGCCATGCGGGTTTTATCCGGAAGGGGTATGAGGTCACGTGCTGCGGTTGGATGAAATAGCGCATGTCCAGCCTGTATTCCCCTGGCGGGAGGTTCCTGAGCCAGATAAAATGACCGTCAAAGTCGTTCTGCTGCCATTTCATGTACGCTGAGCCGTCTTTGATGAGCTGGTATTCCAGCTGCCGCCGTTGGTTGGAACCTCCTTTGAGATAGAATACGAGGTTATTATCATCGTAGGGCAGGATCAGCTTTTTCGGAAGCGAGCTCGCGGAATCTATCTCATCCGGCGGATAGCGTTGTTTCCATTTTTTTCTTTCATCGGGCGCTAAGGAGCTTTTTTGCAATTGAGAGATACTCAGCCGTCGGAGAAATTCATTTAATTCGTTGGAAGTATATATATTAAGCAAAACAGGTTGGGTCTTTCTCCAGAAGACATACGTATAAGCCAGGATGCTGTCGGAATTTTTTCTCCTGACATCCACGCCGAGATAGTTCCCGAAACCCGCTTTGTATCCGCCCAGCAGCGCCATTTCTTTACCGCCACCTTTGGGCGCCTGGTCCCCGGTGACAAAATGTGTGATATTGGTCCATGGCATAACCGTTGTGCTGTGATTCTCCCTTACCCTGAATTCATATTGGGAAGCATTATGGTGATCAATGTGCTCTGCGAAGAAATAAGCCTCCGATGAATCATAAGTAGTGTTGTAATAATAGTAATAGGGACGAGGAGACGTAAGCTCTTCCGGTGATAGCGGAGGGTGGGTCCCTATGTCGTCAACATAGCTGTTGTTTTGGCGGGTGGCGGTAACCAGCGAGGGACTGGTATCGCCTTTCGGCTTATTGTACGAGCTGATGGAATAGTCTTTCAGGTTTATTTGCGGAAATGCTGCCTGGGCTACAACCAATAAGATGGCGGAAAGAGATAATATCTTGTTCATGAAGATGGATTTGACATCAAAACTATTTTCTCTATCCATGTTTACCGGGGCAACTGTGAATCTGGCGGGTGCGGCTGTGATTCGATCATGCTAACTGCTTCCCGGTTTACCCAACCTTTTTCCGGGAAACCGGCCGCCCACTCCAGGGGCGTTACGTTCCTTGCTATGTGCCATCCCGGGTCTTCGCACCAATCGAGGTACTTTCTCAGGTTTACCCTGACGTGCAGATCGGCTCCGAGATCCAAAAGACGGCGGGCCATGTACGCATCCCGCTGCCTGCCGTTGACATATGCATCACTTACGATGGCGTTGAATAGCGGGGTATGTCCGCCAAAGCCTTCTTTGTCTATAACGCCCGGGGCATTTACATCCGCGCCTTGTTCCAATAACCAGTCGAAGATCTCCCGTTCGTCAAAATCAATGGACAGGTGCAGGAGTGTGGTCCCATCGATCGGGGTACCGTGCAGGCCCGACCGGAGATCATCCGCGCAACCCAGTTCGGGAGGATAAATTTCGCGATAGTTGAAACGCCGGTGGATCAAATCCGGATCGCGTTGCAGATGGATTTTGAGCTGGCCCAGATCGCCACAATGAAAAGCCATCATAGGCGTATCTGTCCAGAGATAGCCTCTTGCCCTGAATCGTTGTAAGATCGAATGTTTGCCGATGGGGTTGCGGCTGTATGTTTCCAATACCATGGCAAGCGGGGCTGATGTATCACCTTTTTCGTTCGTCAATGGAGCGCCTGCATCATCCAAAAACCCGAAACCACGTTCATTCAGTGTTTCGCAGGATCCCATGATAATCCCGGGTGTGAACGCAGCACCCTGTCCATGCAGCCATTCGGCTGTCGCAATATCCCCATGCAACAACGCACGATCGAAAGCATGCTGAAAATCTTTTGCACCCAGCGCCGCGATCGTTTTGATCATGTCAAGCAGGCCCATGTTAGCGGCGTGGCTCATGGGCGGACCCCAATTGCCACTCCGGACAGGCACATGCAATAAGTTGGGATAAGCTGTGAGCAAACGGGTGACGGCCGCGGCATCGCCGGAACGAATGGCTTTGTCGATCAGTTGAGCCGCGGTATTGCCTGTGATGCGCTCTTTGAGTTGGGTCCAGGAGGAGAAACCATATTCCCGTGCCATGACCAATTGCGCATCGCTCAATTTTAATTGGGTGGATATTGCGTCATCGCCGGCAGTTAAAAACCTGGGGTGCTGACGCCGGACGCGATCGAGGGCTTCGGTAGATCTTGCTTTGCATTGCCGGAGCAGTTCGCGTGCCTGTTGTTTGGGAACTTCGAGATGGGGCTGTGCGGGCAAGCCGCGGGAGACTGTAGACATAACTTTCCTTCTTTTGTATGCCCGTGTCCGCACAAAGGCAAGAAGTTAAGTTAATAAAATATTTGTTCGTGAACGACACCGGTGGGCTTTGCCCATTTCCGCGGACTGGATGCTTCCGGACAGCGAGGTGAAATTAGGAAATAAAAAAGCGACTACAACATTTCGTCGTAATCGCTTGATTTTCTTCGTGGTGTGGGGCGTTCAATTCGTCAACTTATACAGCTGGGTGATGGCTCCCTGGGGCAATGCCCTATTGTAGATCCTGATCTCGTCTATTATGCCATTAAACCAATAGGGGAAGAGGGAGTCATTCATCTTTCCAATAACCAGCGGGAAAGCATTACTGGTGAATGAAACAGATTTTGTCACGGTGGCTTTGAGCACACCGTTGATATAGAATTTGGATGTTATCCCGTCATAGGTGTAGGCCAGCTTATACCACGTTCCGGTTCTTATCGGGATACTATCGCTGGCGGCGCCTGCCGCAGAACCCTTCGGGATGTTATCACCATAACCGCCCCCTGCAATTTCCTGTGTAGTATCGACCGGAGCACTGCACGGCGTATTCAAAGGTTGTATACGCATTGCATACAAGCCGTTGACATCGTCCGGAGATCCTTTTCCTAAGATTTGATTTCCATGACAATCACCGGCATAAAAGCCGTTCAGTTTAACGATGGCAAATAGGGTAATATTATTATTGGGATTGAGACTTTGACTGTTGGTTACCTGCATATAGCTGCTGGAACCGTCGAAGAGGTAAGCATTTCCCGCCCTGCCAGAGCGGTCTGCAGTGATGGTTGCATTGTTAAAAGCAATGTTGTTCCCGTATCCGCTGCTGTCATTCAGGTTCCCCCCGTTAAAATTATAATAGGCTACCATCCCGCTGCTAATATCATAAATGCTATCGACAGGCGGGTTCACCGTGACCACGGTAGTGTCCGTGCCGATCCCGCCCAGATCGTCCCATACCGATAGTTGAAATACATATGTACCCTGTACCAGGCCTTGTACGACAGTAGATGGCGCTCCGGGGTCCACAATGACAGAGGCCGACGGACCGGAGATCTGTTCCCACAAATAGGTTAAGATCTTTCCATCCGCGTCCTTGCCGGTGCCAGTAAGGGTGACTGATTCCACCGGATACGTCACCGTCTGGGAAGCTCCGGCATCTGCCACCGGTGATTTGTTCTCCGTATCTTTTTTGCAGGAAGTGCTGAATAGAACGAGGGCAAATAAAGTCGAAAGAATAGAAGATTTTGACATTGTACGGGGGGTTAAATTTTGAATAAAAGTACAAGGATTACTGCTGCTTTGCAAGTAAACTGAATAATTCTCAGACTCCTGGCCACGTCTGAAACCCTTGCTGCGTGTCGATTTGAGCAATAATCGTGTGGCCAGGTCGAACAGGCGTGTCATTATACGAATAGGCGTGCTCGAAAAGTTTTTTTTGATCCTCAACAAAAAGTGATTCCAGATTACATGGCTTATATGTCGAGTTGCCTTTTGCCGTGGCCATCATGGGAGCATAAAGAAAAAGCGACTACAACATTTCGTCGTAATCGCTTGATTTTCTTCGTGGTGTGGGGCGGGATCGAACCGCCGACACAAGGATTTTCAGTCCTTTGCTCTACCGACTGAGCTACCGCACCTTCCATCCAATCAGGAGCAAAAGCTCCATATTTGGGCTGCAAATATATTGCTTTCCGGGGAAGATTACGAAAATTTGCGTAAGAAATTTATCAAAAATCCCGGCAGAAATGATCTGTAAATCAGGTTTGTATCGGCGACATGGGATTTAGAGGGCTTCGCTCAATAAAAACGGGCGGCTTTATAAACGGATGAGAAATTAACACGTTCAATGCCGGATTCTTTATAATTTGTCGCGCCAATCAACATTCGTATGCAATTTATCGACAAATCCGCGGCAGACCTGAGAAACTTCGGGGCTAAGAAAAGTGAGGCATATGCACAGGCAGCGCCTTTCCCCAATATCGTTTTTGATGATTTTTTCATTCCTGAAAGATTAAAAGAGGTACTGGCGGAATTTCCGGACCTCTCCAAAAAACCTGACCTCAAGTTCAATGATGAGAACCAGATCAAGCGGGCTTCCAGGGGCGAGGCAAGGTTTGGCGAAACGACGAAGTATTTCATGCATTACATGAATTCGGAGCCTTTCCTGGAATTTTTGTCGGCGCTCACGGGGATCGAAAATCTTATTCCGGACCCGGGTTTCGAAGGTGGCGGATGCCACCAGATCCTGCCGGGGGGAAGATTAGGCATCCACGCGGATTTTAATAAACATCCGAAAACAAAGCTGGACAGAAGACTGAACGTACTGGTGTATATGAATGAGGATTGGGATGAGTCGTTTGGCGGGCATTTCGAGCTATGGGATGTCGAAATGAAGGGCTGTGTAAAACGCATATTACCGCTCTTCAACCGGATGGCTATCTTTTCCACTACCAGCACTTCTTATCACGGACATCCTAATCCCCTGACCTGTCCTCCCGACAGAACGCGGAAATCACTGGCGCTGTACTATTATACCAATGGCCGGCCGGAAGAGGAGATGAATGATGCGCATCTTACGCTCTTCAGGGAGCGACCGGAAGACAAGGGGAAGCCAAAGTTCAAAAGGGAATCAAAGCTTGTGAAGTTCCGGAAAAAGCTGACACCCTCCTTTTTGAAAAAGAAGAAATAGGGGGCGCCGCCGGGGCAGCTATGATCACATGCCGTATTCGCTGAGGAACTTGATCCGCATGATCTTCAGCTGCTCCCAGGTGAAATTACCATCGGACAGCTCCTGCTGCGCTACCTGCAGGCTGCTGGTCTCGCAGCCTTTGAAATACTCGATGATCTCATCCTGTTCGTATTCGTCCAGCATCTCGTCGACGGCATAGTCCAGGTTGAGCTTGGTGCCGGCGCCGGCGATGGTTTCCATATCTTCCAGCAAGGCGTCCAGGCGGAGGTCCTTGTTTTTTGCGATGGTCTCCAGGGGAATCTTTTTATCCACCTGCTGGATGATGTATACTTTATTGACGCTTTTGTTAACGACGCTCTTCATGATGAAATCATCGGGCTTCTCGATATCGTTCTCCTCTACATATTTAGCGATCAGCTCGATGAAGGGCTTGCCATAGCGGATGGCCTTGCCTTTGCTGACGCCCTGGCATTTCTCCAGCTCCTGGGTCGTCGTGGGATATAGGGTCGCCATATCCTGGAGGGATGTTTCCAGGAAAATGACGAAAGGAGGCAATTGTTTCTTCTTGGCTTCTTTCTGCCGCAGATCTTTTAATAGTTCGAAAAGCTTCTCGTCGGCGGAGGTGGTACCGCCTGTCTGTTCGCCTTCTTCCTCGTCATCAGCATTGGCTTCTTCAAAGAGATTGTTAAGGACGATCTTGAAGGACCGGGGCTTTTTCAGGAAATCCTCTCCTTTCTTGGTGAACTTCACGACGCCATATTCTTCGATGTCCTTTTTCAACAGATCTTCCAGCAGGAGCTGGCGGATCAAAGAGTTCCAGAAATGTTCCGGCTCTTCCTTGCCGATGCCGAACTCGGAAATGCCTTCGTGGCGGAACATATGGATCTGGGGCGTCAGCTTGCCCGTAAGGATGTTGACGATGTAGTTCGTAGCAAAGCGTTCATCCAGGGCTTTGACCGTCTTCAACACCTTTACGGCATTTTCACGGGCCTCTACCCTCTCCTTCGGATGGAGACAGTTGTCGCAGTTGCCGCAGTTCTCGGTGGTATATTCCTCTCCGAAATAGCTCATGAGCACTTTCCGGCGGCAGACGCCTGTTTCGGCGTAGCCCACGGTCTCGTTGATCAGCTGGGCGCCGACCTCACGCTCGCTCAGCGGCTTGTCTTTCATCAGGTGCTCCAGCTTGGCGACGTCCTTATGCGAATAATACAGGATACAGTTGCCTTCCAGCCCATCACGGCCGGCGCGTCCTGTCTCCTGGTAATAATTCTCGATGGATTTGGGAATATTGAAGTGAATGACGAAGCGGATGTCCGGCTTGTCGATGCCCATCCCGAAAGCAATGGTAGCAACGATGACCTGGACGTCCTCATTCAGGAAAAGATCCTGGCGTTCGGCCCGGAGCTTGCTGTCCAATCCTGCGTGATAGGCCACTGCCTTGATGCCATTGGCCACCAGCATATCCGCCAGCTCCTCGGTGGTCTTCCTGTTAAGGGTATAGATGATGCCGCTCTTTCCCTTATGTTGTAAAATATAGCGGACAATGCTTTTGATGGTCTGGTCCTTCTTGATCTTGGGCTGGATCTCGTAATACAGATTGCCCCTGTTAAAGGAGGAGATAAATATTTTAGGATCACGCAGCCCCAGGTTCTTTACGATGTCGCTCTGTACCTTGGGCGTGGCGGTCGCTGTCAGCGCAATAACGGGAATATCGGGGCTGATCTGGTCCATCATTTCCCGCAGGCGGCGGTATTCGGGGCGGAAATCATGTCCCCACTCGGAGATACAGTGCGCTTCATCCACGGCGAAGAAAGAGATCTTCAAGTCGCTGAAAAACTCCATATTCTCCTGCTTGGTGAGGGTTTCCGGGGCCACGTACAGCATTTTCGTGTGGCCGTTGAGCAGGTCCTCATGGACTTCCCGGATCTGTTTTTTATTCAAAGTGGAATTCAGGAAATGGGCGACGTTATCCTTGGCGCTGTAGCCGCGGACCAGGTCTACCTGGTTCTTCATCAGGGCGATCAGCGGGCTGACAATGATGGCTACGCCTTCACTGATCATGGCGGGCAGCTGGTAGCAGAGACTTTTTCCGCCGCCAGTGGGCATGATAACGAAAGTGTCCTGCCCGGAAAGCAGGTTCTGGATGATAGCAGCCTGATTGTCTTTAAAGGCGTCAAAGCCGAAATATTCCTGTAACTGAGCCTGTAGGGGATCTGAAGGCGTGGATCTTACTTTTACGGACTTGCTACTGACGGCCTTTGTTTTCCTGGTAACGGTTTTTTTAGTTGTGGTTGTTGCCATGCTCGAATATTTTCCTCCTCACGATTTACGGTAACCAAAATACCCTGAACAGCCGGAATTACTTATTCACGCATTAAGATTAACAGGTGAATAAGGGCGTTCTTAATAATTAATTCAGAGCCCGGCTTAAGGGGTTGGCGAAGTTACACAAAAACAGGGTAAGCCGCTAGCTGATTGTGTTAAAAATTGCACCCCGCATTATAAATATAAGAAAAAATGATATGTATTGAAAAAGGAAATTTCAAACGACAGTAGGTTGATATACAGTGTATAATGCGTAAATGTGCTATAGGGAGGGGTGAAAAAATAAATATTAACACTTAGAAAATGGGGTTTGGCCTGCTTTTAAGGGAAAGGGGGAACAATGCGGGGTCTGGGGATATGTAAGTACCGACAGGTCTGTGGCGATTTGTCCATTTTAATGTAGGTTTGCGAATCTTTATGAGCAAGGGCATCAATATTCTCGAGACAGGCAAGAATACCATCCGGAGGGAGGCTGCATCGGTGGCCGCATTGGAAGGGCTTTTGGATGGCCAGTTCGAGAAAGCGGTGGAGCTCATATTCGCCTGCAAGGGCCGGGTGATCGTCAGCGGCATTGGGAAAAGCGCCATCATTGCGCAGAAGATCGTCGCCACTTTTAACTCCACGGGTACGCCGGCCATGTTTCTTCATGCTGCGGATGCCATTCACGGTGACCTGGGCATGGTACAGGAGCAGGATATTGTACTTATCATCAGCAAAAGCGGGGAGAGCCCGGAAGTCAAAATGCTCCTCAGCTTTATCCGGAATTTCGGGAATACCCTCGTAGCCATGGTGGGCAACCTTCAATCTGTGCTGGCCAAACAAGCCACCATTGTGCTGAATACCACGGTAGACCAGGAAGCCTGTCTTAATAACCTGGCCCCTACCAGCAGCACGACGACGCAAATGGTGATGGGTGATGCGCTGGCGGTGACATTGATGGAAATGAGGGGATTCGGGAGCGAGGACTTTGCCAGGTTCCATCCTGGCGGTACGCTGGGAAAGAAGCTTTACCTGCGGGTACAGGATTTGTATATCCATAATGAGCGTCCGAATGTACCTATCACTGCCACGCTCCGGGAAGTGATCATGGAGATCACATCCAAACGCCTGGGCGCCACAGCGGTCACGGATGATAAAGGCGGCTTGCTGGGCATCGTTACGGATGGAGACCTGCGCCGCATGCTGGAAAAGAATATCAACACGGACGGGATGACAGCCAGGGACATCATGACGGAGCATCCGAAGACGGTGGAGGCGGACGCACTGGCTATCGAAGCACTTGACCTTATGCGCACTTATGATATCACACAGCTGGTCGTAACCGGGACGACTGGCTATATGGGCTTTATCCATTTGCACGACCTAATCCGGGAAGGGATCATTTAAAACGTTTTATGAATAAAAATCACTATGTGGTCATCATGGCCGGCGGCATCGGCAGCCGCTTCTGGCCAATGAGCCGTCAAAACTTTCCCAAGCAGTTCCTGGACATCCTGAATACGGGAAAGACGCTGATCCAATGGACCTTTGAGCGCTTTTCCTCTTTTATTCCCGCGGAGAACATCTATGTGGTGACGTCCAATGAATACAAGGACATTGTGCGGGACCAGCTGCCCGAGTTACCCAAAGAGAACATATTGGGAGAGCCATCCCGGAAGAATACGGCACCCTGCATCGCTTATATTTCTTTCAAGCTGATGCAGAAGGACCCCAAGGCCTCCCTCATCGTGGCGCCGGCCGACCACCTGATCATGGATAAAAAGGGGTTTAACAAGGTATGCCTGGAAGCGCTGAGCTTTGTCAACAAGCACAGCGCCTTTATCACCTTAGGCATCAAGCCTACCTATCCCAATACGGGGTATGGCTATATCCAGCACGAACAGCAGTCTGTATCGGACAATGTATATAAGGTCAAGACCTTTACCGAAAAGCCCAACCTGGAGCTGGCCAAGACCTTTTTAGCCAGCGGCGATTTCTTATGGAATGCGGGTATTTTCGTCTGGCAGGTGAAGAACATCATCCAGGCTTTCGAGAAATATCTTCCCGAGATGTACGACGTTTTTGCGGCGGAAAAAGAGAAGTTCAACACACCCGGCGAAAAGGCCGCCCTGGAACATATCTACCCCTTGTGCACGAATATTTCCATCGATTTCGGTATCATGGAAAAAGCAGACAATGTCTATGTCATACCCTCTTCCTTTGGATGGAGCGACCTGGGTACCTGGAACAGCGCCTACGAAAATCTTGAAAAGGATTACCTGGCCAATGCGGTAGCCGGCGATAATGTAGTAGTGATCGACGCCACCAAATGTGTGGTGAAGGCGCCTAATGACAAGCTGCTGCTGCTGCAGGGGCTTGATGACTTCATTGTCGTGGACACCAAGGATGTGCTGCTGATCTGCAAACGGGAAAAAGAGCAGGAGATCAAGGAATATGTGGCTGAGCTCAAACGCAGCAAAGGGGATCAATACCTCTGAAGGAGGAGACAAAGGAGATTCGTATATTCGTTGAATGTCTCCCCATCCACTCCATAACATTCTGTTCCTGGATATCGAAACGGTGTCCCAGCATTCGACATTCGAAGAAGTGCCTGACGAGTGGAAGCCATTATGGCGGCACAAGGCCGAGATATTGCTGAAGGACAAGCAGCCTGTGAGTCAGGAGGATGTTGAAAAGATCTACGAACGAAGCGCTATCTATGCTGAATTCGGCAAGATCATCTGCATCAGCTGCGGGATCGTCTCGGGGCCACCCACGGACCGAAAGCTGACGCTGAAATCCTTTTCCGGTGATGACGAAAAGGCGCTGCTGACGGGGTTTGCAGACCTGCTGCGTAAATGGGCGCCGGATCACTCAAAATATCTTTGCGCCCATAACGGCAGGGAATTCGATTTTCCCTATCTCTGCCGCAGGATGATCATTCATGGGATGAACATCCCGGCCGTGCTGAACATGTCCGGGAAGAAACCCTGGGAGGTCCAGCACATCGACACCATGGAACTCTGGAAATTCGGAGAATACAGAAGTTTTGTCGGACTGAACCTGCTGGCGCATACGCTTGGCATCCCTACGCCGAAAGACGATATCGACGGCAGCCAGGTGGGGAATGTTTACTGGCTTTACGGCGACCTGCCCAGGATCGTCACCTATTGCCAGAAGGATGTCATCACCGTAGCACAGGTGTATCTCCGCATGCACGGCGAGTCCCTTATCCGGGACGAGAACATTGAATTAAAATAGCGCCTTTCAAGCATTATTACCATGAACATCCCTTCTATCCCAAGCAAGCTGCCCCAGGTGGGGACGACCATCTTTACCGTGATGAGCTCACTGGCCACGGAGTTGGGGGCCGTGAACCTGGGCCAGGGCTTCCCGGATTTTCCCATGAATGCGGAACTGATCGGGCTGGTGGATAAGGCCATGCGGAATGGCTTCAATCAATATGCGCATATGCATGGGCTGCAGTCCCTTCGGGAGGTGCTGTCGGCGAAGATCGAATACCTGTATGGCACTTCGGTCGACCCTGCTACCCAGATCACCATTACCCCCGGGGGCACCTATGCGATCTATACGGCGCTTACCACGATACTACGGCCGGGTGACGAGGTGATCGTCTTCGAGCCGGCTTATGACAGCTATATCCCGAATATCGAGATCAATGGCGCTGTGGCCATACGCATACCGCTGAGCTTTCCCGACTACCGGATCGACTGGGCGGAAGTGCGCAGGCGGGTCACGCCCAGGACCAGGATGATCATGCTGAACTCGCCGCATAATCCCACCGGCTCGGTGCTGCGGGAAGACGATATCGCAGCGCTGCGGGCATTGGTGAACGATAGCGGGATCTTCATCCAGTCGGACGAAGTATATGAGCATCTTATTTTTGACGGGGTGGCGCATCAGTCTATTTTACGATACCCCGACCTGCTGGAAAGGAGCTTTGTCTCTTTCTCTTTCGGGAAGATCTATCATTGCACGGGCTGGAAGCTGGGGTATAGCGTTTCCTCGCCGGCGCTGATGGCGGAGTTCCGGAAGGTCCACCAGTTCAACTGTTTCAGCTGTCATACCCCTTCGCAGGTGGCGCTGGCGGACTTTCTCACCGACAGGAGCTCGTACCTGGAGCTTCCCGCTTTTTTACAGGGCAAAAGGGATTACTTCCAGGACCTGATGCAGGCCACGCGGTTCACGCCCCTCCCCTCTTTTGGAAGTTATTTTCAATTGTACCGGTATGACCGGATCAGTGATGAGCGCGATAAGGATTTCGCCATTCGCATTACGAAGGAGTATGGGGTGGCGATGATCCCGGTGTCGGCATTTTACACGGCAGGAAAAGATGATAAGGTCGTGCGGTTCTGTTTTGCAAAGAAGGAGGAGACGCTGCAGCGTGCGGTGGAGCGGCTGGTTAAAATATGAATGGCAATATGATAAAGAAGATGGGGGTGGCTGTTATGGCTCTTTGGCTGATGGCTTGTGGTGGTTCGGGAGGAAAGAAGGCCGCTGAAGATACGACAAGGACTGTTACTGCACGGCCCCATGATACGGCTGAGTATACGGGATCGGAGACAGACACGGCTGCCGGGATCGATACGACGGCGGTGTTTACAGGCCGGGATGAGCCGGTCCCTGCGCGGGTGTCTCATTCCATTCACTTACAAAAAGGGGTGGATCTGCAATTGAATACGCCGGAAGGATATCAGATCGGTGTTGCCTTTGAAGGTTTGCGGCGATTGAGGTTCCTTGCCAGAAGTCCGGACGGAAGGCTTTTTGCCACGGACATGTTCAATACCAGCGACAACAAGAGAGGGAAGGTATACATCTTCGACGGGTGGGACAGCACCGGCCGGCAGTTCAGAACGGTGCGCACTTTTATGGAGGGTTTGCATAATCCGAACCAGGTGGACTTTTATAACGATGAGGGCCGGGAATATATCTATGTCTCGGAGACAGGCAAGCTGAGCCGCCTGCCTTACCGATCCGGCGACACCGTGCCTTCGGGCCCGGCGGAGCTGGTAGCTACCTGGCCTGATCATGGGTTGGACTATAAATATGGCGGATGGCACCTGACGAGGAGCCTTGCCTTTCATGACCGGAAATTATATGTGAGCGTGGGCAGCAGCTGTAATGCCTGTATAGAAACGGAGGATGTGCGGGCCACGATCCAGGAGATGAACCCGGATGGCAGCGACCGGCATGTATTTGCGACGGGACTGCGTAATTCGGTTGGGATCAAATGGGTGGGTGATGAGCTGTGGTCCACCGGCATGGGGAGGGATTTGCTGGGGCCGGATAAGCCGGAAGATCTCCTTGAAAAGATCGGGCGCGGCGTCAGCTATGGATGGCCGTATTATTTTCAATATAACAGGACCATCTATCCCGATACAGCCATGCAGCGGATGGCAAAAGAAGCAGGGCGGGCGCTGCCGCCTCCGCCGCCTGTGGCCTATTGCGGGTTCCTGGCGCATTCCGCTCCGCTGGGCTTTGACTATTTCCGGGGTTTTGGCGACAGCCTGTTACGGAATGCTTTTGTGGTGGCATTGCATGGCTCGACGACGGTCTCGCGTCAGCGGGGCAACAGTATCGTAAAGATCACGGGGCGTGGGGGGTATGTTCCCATCGTGGATGGCTTCCTGTCCGGAAGAACGGAGGCTGATCGTAAGGGGCGGCCTTGCGATGTGCTGATGAAGGATGCGCGGTCCTTCTTTTTTACGGATGACAAGAACGGCGTCCTGTATTATGTTTGGAAAGAATGATCGTTATTCATCAACCGATAAAAATTGTTTATGGCCACTATTGATACGGTCGTGTTCGACCTGGGTGGGGTGCTGGTAGACTGGAACCCGGAGTACCTGTATAAGGAGATCTTCCCGGATGAAAAGGAACGGAGCTGGTTCCTCTCCAATATTTGTACCCTGGACTGGAATGAGGAGCAGGATGCCGGCAGGACTTTGAAGGAAGGGACTGAATACCTGGTGCGTAAATACCCGGAGCATGAAAAATACATACGGATGTATTACGATCGCTGGAAGGAGATGCTGGGGGGACCGATCCATGAGACGGTGGAGATCTTCCGGCACCTGAAGGAAAAGAGCAAGGTGCGGCTGTATGCCCTTACCAACTGGAGCGCTGAAACTTTTCCCATTGCGCTGGAGCTGTACGAATTCCTCCATTGGTTTGATGGCCGGCTCGTGTCGGGGGCGGAAAAAATAAGGAAGCCGTCACCGGATATTTATAAGTTACTCATCAGGAGATTTGATATCGATCCTACCCGGGCGGTGTATGTAGACGATAATCTCCGGAATGTGACGCCGGCCAGGGAGCTGGGTTTTTATGGCATTCATTTTCAAGGTCCGGGGCAGTTCCGGCAGGAGCTGGAGAAGCTGGGGGTGTGGTAGGCTGTCGTTTTATTTCAGCAGCTGGTATACCAGGAAGCTCACGATCCAGGCAAGGCCCGTCATATACACCAGCTGGATAATGGGCCATTTCCAGCTGCGGGTCTCGCGCCTTACAACGGCCAGGGTGCTCATGCATTGCATGGCCAGCACATAGAACACCATGAGGGAAATGCCGGTTGCAAGGGTATATACGGGCGTTCCGTCATTCCGGCGGGCGGCACGGAGGCGTTGCTGCAGGGTCTGCGGGTCTGCATCCTTTCCTCCTTCCACGCTGTACAAGGTCGCCATGGTACCGACGAATACTTCCCTTGCAGCAAAGGAGGTGATGAGGGCGATGCCGATCTTCCAATCGTATCCCAGGGGATGAATGGCAGGTTCGACGGCTTTGCCCAGGATACCGGCATAAGAGTTTTCCAGCAGGGCTGCCTGCTTTTCTTTATTCAGATCTACCGCATGGGCGGGGTCTTGCAGAGCCTGCTGGGCGTATTTGTCTTTGACGTCTTGCATGCGGGCGCCGGGGCCGTATGTGCTGAGGCCCCAGAGGATGAGGCTGATGACAATGATGACCTTACCGGCATCCACCACGAAGATCTTTGCCTTGTTCACCATGGTGACGAGCACGTTGTTCCAGCGCGGGGCCCTATAGATCGGCAGCTCGAGGATAAAGAAGCTTTTTTCCTTTATTTTAATGAACCATTTGGCTACATAGGAGACAACCATGGCCATCACCAGTCCCAGCATATAGAGTCCCATCATGACGAGTCCCTGCAGGCTGAATATTCCCAGCACCTTTCCGCGGGGAACGGCCACGGCGATGAGCATGGTATACACGGGCAGGCGGGCGCTGCAGCTCATGAGTGGCGTGATCAGGATGGTGAGCAGGCGTTCTTTCCTGTTCTCGATGTTACGGGTACTCATGATGGCGGGTACGGCGCAGGCAAAGCCGCTGATCATGGGCATGACGCTCTTGCCGTTGAGGCCTACCTTTCGCATGAGCTTGTCGGTAAGAAAGCTGATGCGGGCCATATAGCCTGTATCTTCCAGGATGGTGATCAGTCCGAAAAGGATCATGATCTGGGGGACGAAGACGAGGATGCCGCTGAGCCCGGCCAGCAGTCCATTGACGAACAGGTCACTCCACCAGGCTTCGGGCAGCAGCTGGCCCAGCCAGGCGCCCAGCCGGGAGAAGCTCCAGTCGATGGCGTCCATGGGATATTGCGCGATCCAGAATACGCTTTGAAACAGGAGGAAGAGGACGCCCAGCAAAATGATATAGCCCCAGGTCCGGTCCAGGAATAAATTATCCAGCCGCTCGGTGAACAGGGTCTTTTGCAGCGGGTCCGGTTCTGACACCGTATGCTGCATGATCTGTTTGATGCGGCTGTAGCGTTGCATGATCTCGTCGGCCTGGATACGGGTGTGATTGAAAGCATGGGCGCTTTCGATGTGCTCGATCTTATCCTGGAGACCTTGTTCAAAGTCGAAGCTCTCGTGGTTGATCAGGTAGTGAATGGCTGTATAATCGCTGATCTCCTTTCCATGGAAGAGGGCTTTTACGTCGTGTACGGCGCCGGCGGCCAGGGCATTGCCTGCGATGAAATCGCGGGGCGGCGCCTGGTGAAGCTGCTTTCCCTCAGCTCTATTGATCTTTTTCAGCTGGGGGATACCCTTGTTCTTACGGGGATTGACGGAGACGACGGGAATGCCCAGCTCCCGTTCCAGCCCTTCGATGTCGATGTCGATGCCTTTGGAGGCGGCCAGGTCCATCATCGTGAGGGCGACTACGACGGGTATTTTCAGGTCGATGATCTGGGAGCAGAACAGGAGGTTTCGTTTCAGGTTGGAGGCATCCACCAGCAGGACTACCATGTCGGCGTGAATGCCGTGATCCTGTCCCAGGAGGACCTTATAGGTCACCCATTCGTCTGCCCGCTTTGGGTAGAGGCTGTAAGTGCCCGGGAGGTCGATGATCCGGACGGAGTGGCCAGCGGAAAGGTCGGTGGAGCCTGTTTTCTTATCGACGGTGACGCCGGGAAAGTTGCCTACTTTCTGGTTCAGGCCTGTAAGGGCATTGAAAAGGGAGCTTTTTCCAGAGTTTGGATTGCCCACCAGCGCGACATGTAATGTATTCTTTTTCTGTTCCACCGATCTGATTCAGCGGGCAAAGGTAGGCGATAATACTTGGTTTAGGTTTACGAGATCGGGAGTGATTAGAAGCTTGGAAGCGTTATTAACTTTCCGTTTTCATACAGCGGCAGCACCGGCGCCATGTCCGGCGTCAGGCAGTAGCGGATGTCCTTTTCGAGGCCGTAGCCAGAGAGCCGTTGGTAATGGGAGGCGTTTTTGGCCTTCATGAACTCGTACAGGTCTTTTTTGGCGTCCAGGTAAAGGGTTTCGGCGATCTGGGTGGAGTCGCAGTTGATATGGAAATTTTCTTTCACCTTGTTGATCACGGCCCCGGCGAAGAGCAGGTCCTCTATATTGACCCGGTCTTTCCAGGCTGCGCAGGCGAGTACGACGGGGAGATGCTGGGCCAGCAGGTAGTCACAGACGGCGGTCAGATTGGCAAAAGAGCCTGTGATGATCTGTCCGGCACCTCTGTCCAGGGCCATGTGCAGCAATTTGGTACCGTTGGTCGTGGTGAGCACCAGGGTCTTTCCTCCGATGAAACTGGTGGGATATTCGAAGGGCGAATTGCCGTGCTGCAGTCCTTCTGCGATCATGCCATCCCGTTCGCCGGCTGTGATGCCGTCGATCTGCCTGCCCAGCTCGATGCATTTGGCGACGCTATCCACTGGGATGACGCATTTGGCGCCGTTGTGCAGGGCTGTTGCGATGGTTGAGGTAGCACGGAGGACGTCGATGATCACCACGATGGCATGGTTCAGATCATAGAGGTGCAGTAATGCGGGTGATAAAGCCGTATGTAAACTGGGTCTGGAATTTGTCATAGCGAATGGTCTGCAAATGTAAGTGTTATAGCGGTTTTATTTATTCAAAATAAACTTCCATTTTTCAGACTCAGCGTATTCCCTGATCAATTGATTGCGTAATTCCAGTAGTTTTTTAAGATAATCGGTCAGAAAGAGGCGGTTGGCCAGCTTACCGAGTCCGCCATATGGGGATTCAAAATGAAAGAGATCGATGATGAGCGTGCCGTTGCCGACGCGTTTGAAATGATGTTCGTGCCGGAGGCTTTTGAAGTCGCCTTCCACCATCTCGTCGGTGAAGGACAGGGGGCGATTCATGGCTGTGATACGGCTGCGGAGAATGCGGGTCTTAAAAAAGTGACGGGCTTTCCATGTGACCGTCTCATCCTGGCCGATGAGGCCCGCGACGGTGCCGGCAATCGCTTCCTCACCGGTATGCGCCATGGATTTCCGGTGCAGTTCGATGCTGCGGCTGAGGTCAAAGACCCGCTCCGTGGGGGCGGCAACAAACGTCGTTAGATGAATAGTTGGCATGGCTGACAAATAGGTCCTGGATGATTGCTGTTTCCGGAGCATATTAGCAAGAAAAAATCATTCCAACCTTGGTGATTTCCATGAAAAATGGAAGATAGGGGTAAATTCGACCGTTTTTATGGGTGAGGATCAGCTGAAAGGAAGCTTGACGATCCTGGCCAGGAGGAGCTTGTCCCGGACCTTGATATAGACCTTGGTATCCAGGGTTGCGAAGACGGTGCTGACATAGCCCATCCCGACGGCTTTTCCCAGCGAGGGGGACTGCGTGCCGGAGGTCACCTTGCCGATGGGCCTGCCGGAGAAATCCTTTATTTCATAGTCATGGCGGGGGATGCCTTTGTCAATCATTTCGAAACCTACCAGCTTGCGGGAAACGCCTTCGGCCTTTTGTTGCTCCAGGATGGGCCGGGCGGTGAAATCCTTGGTAAACTTGGTGATCCAGCCCAGGCCTGCTTCCAGGGGAGAGGAGGTATCGTCGATGTCATTGCCGTAGAGGCAGTAGCCCATTTCCAGGCGCAGGGTGTCGCGCGCGCCCAGTCCAATGGGTTTAAGGCCCTGGGGACCTCCCACTTCGAATATTTTATTCCAGATGGTGGCTGCCGTGTCGTCCTTGTCTTCGAAATAGATCTCGATACCGCCGGCGCCCGTATAGCCTGTGGCGCTGATCAGCACATTGTCCACTCCCGCGAAACGACCTTTTTCGAACGTATAATATTTCAGGTTGAGGACATCGATGTCGGTGAGGGCCTGCATGATCTTTGTTGCATTGGGTCCCTGGATGGCCAGCAGGCATGTTTTTTCGGAGATATTGTGCATCTCGGCCTTATGGATATTGTGCCGTGCAATCCATTTCCAGTCTTTTTCGATGTTGGAGGCATTCACCACCAGCATATAGGCTTTATCCGGCTCCAGGCAGTAGACGATGAGGTCGTCCACGATGCCGCCTTCCTCATTGGTGAGCGCGCTGTACTGGGCTTTACCGGCGGTCAGCTTCGAGGCGTCATTGGTTGTCACCCGCTGGATCAGGTCGAGGGCATGCTCCCCTTTCACGATAAACTCGCCCATGTGGCTCACGTCGAAGATCCCGGCATTGGTGCGAACGGCCTGGTGCTCGTCATTGATGCCGCTGTAGCTGATGGGCATATTGTATCCGGCGAATTCGACCATTTTGGCGCCCAGGGCTTTATGAAAAGATTCGAAAGGGGTGGACTTCATGTGATGATGGTTTTATTAAGCGCGGCAAAGGTAGGGATTTAGGGTGTAATTAGATGTTAGGGTGGCTTGGTTAGGATGGATTGGCTAACGGGCCTGACGGCCCGGGGTTATTTAGACTCTAACCTATTGAGAACTTCGTCAGAGCTGCTTCGACACGCTCTTTCTCGTTCGTAACCTTCGCTACGCTCGGTTATGGACGGCCTCGCTGTGCTCGGCCTTTGACAAAAAAGGCCCCCGGCCAATGCCGGAGGGCCTTGTGTTCCAACTTCAACCAACTATTGAAATAGTGCTGATAGCAAATACAAATGAGCGTCCGTGGCGCGGCTGTGTCCGCCTGCTGGCAGGAGAGCAGCTGTCTTTTTCACGGAGTCTCCGGTGGCCGCGGGACGCGTGGATTTGGGAGAATGATAACGGTAGCCGGGATCATCCTCTGTGTTCTTTTCGTCTGTGCCCTTCTTTTCTTCTCTTTTTTCCTCTTTCCTTTCGTCATTGTCCACTTTTCTTCTGTCGGTGCGCACGAGCCCGTCATTGGTCATGATATACTCTACATCTTTGGACCAGCCATATTGGCTGCCTATGTTGAGGTCATCGTCCCATTCGCGGCCCCAGTCGTCGTCCCAGCTCTTGTTCCTGTTCCACCGGACGTGGTTGTTGTGCACGTCGACGTTGAACCAGGAGTATTGGTCGATGTTGCGGCTGATAAGGATACGCCGGCCGACAGGGATTGAGACGACGACAAGCACCTGCTGGTTACGGAATTTCTGATTGCGGGAGATGGTAAATCCATGGGGCAGATAGAGTACGCTGTCCATTTGCTGTACGGGGAACTGGATCTGCTCAGCGAGCCCCCGGGCTATATTGGCATTACTTCCGTGGCTGAATTTCAGCAGTTTAACGCGGTAGCTGCTGTCTTCGCTTTTCACGAGGTTGATGCGTACGGTATTCAGGATGAAGCTGTCCTCGTTGAGATTGTAGAAAGGGCTGTTCCGGTCCCAGCTGAAATCGAACCACCAGTCGCCGTCAAAGTAGTCGTGTCTTCCTTCGGCGGCTTTCACGATCAGCTTATTATGGCTGGGATGGGACAGGGTGAGCTCTTCTTCCACGTGCTGGCGGGAACGGAAGTTGTTCATGATAACCCCGGCCAGGGCGATGGTGCTGAACAGGCCGATGACCCATAAGGTGATGAAAGCATAACGAAGGTAGTGCTGACGGGAACGTACCCCTGTGATGCGGCGGATCAGCCAGGTAAGCAAGGCGATGACCGGGATGACCAGGAAGAGGAAGAAGCTTGCCCAGAGCAGGACATTCTGCCAGAACCCGGTAAGGATGTAGTTCTTAATGGTCAGGATGGCGGGGCCGCGAAAGACCAGGGATATCAGGACCATGATCAGGCAAAAGGCGATCGTCCCGGCGATGAACAGGAAGAAGGCTTTGAACAGGATGCCGATGGCGCGACCGATACCGCTGCCGGTCCTGCGGGCGGCAGGATAGGCTTCCGATGCGAAGTTCTGGGTGGTTTGTTTCACCTTTTCTCCTGTGCTTTGAAAAGTGCCTTTCAGGTCCACACCAACATTGCTGGCTTTTTTGGCAAAGCCTTCCAGGTCGCTCTTGATGGTATTCTTTATAGATTCCAGGTCAACTTTTTCGCCGCGCATTTCCAGCTTTTGCGAAGAGGATATGGCTTCGGGCAGGACGATCCACAACACTATGTAGGCGATGAACAGGGTACCTCCGAATCCGCCTGTATAGAATGCGGGGCTGTCCCAATCGAACCACATATGGCGGAAGATGGAGGTTAAGATGCTCAGGATCAGGGGCAGGCAGAAGATGAGCCGGGGTATCCAGACCTCAATATGGAAGTAGGCTGCCAGGCCGCTGGCTACGCCGCCGATGACGCGGTCGTCGGGGTTGCGGTACAGTCGTTTGCGGGCGGTGACCGGCAAGGACTTGGTTGGCAGGACCACCCAGAGAATGATGTACAGGAGAACGCCGGCGCCCCAGCCAAAGGTGATGAGGACGAAGATGATCCGCATGATGGCGGGATCAATGCCCATGTAGTTGGCCAGGCCGCCGCAGACGCCGCCGAGGATCTTTTCATTGTCGGAGCGGTACAGGCGGCGGGGCTCTTCGCTGGCATAGGAGGAGGATTGCTGCTCGGTGCTGGCGCTTTGTCCCTGCCCTCTTCCGGAGCCGGCGGCAGCGGTGTCATCGTCTTCAAAGTCTTCGGGCCTTCCCATGCTGGCGATGATGGTGTTTACGTCTTCGTCGGTGATACAGGCGGCACCTTTTTTCAGGGTTTCGGAGAAAAGCTCGGCAAACCTATTTTCAATATCACTAATGATCTCATCCCTCCCTTCTTCATTAGCGAAATGTCTGCGCAGGCTTTCGATATACTGCTGCAGAATTTCATAGGCGGTCTCTTCGATCGGGACTACCCGGCTATGAAAGTTTATGTTAATGATCTTTTTCATTTGAGTTGTATTTGAAGGTTGAAATTTGAAACAGGGGTCTTTAGGGTCTAGGTTTTATTGGCAAGGGCATGGACGGCGTTGGCCAGTTCGTTCCAGGTGGCTTCCAGTTCGCTGTAGAAGCCCTCTCCCTTTGGGGTCAGGGAGAAATATTTGCGTGGGGGCCCTGAATTGCTTTCTACCCAACGATAGGTGAGCATGTCTGCATTCTTCAGGCGGGTAAGCAAGGGGTAGAGGGTACCTTCCAATATATTCAGATTGGCGGCCTTCATCTCTTCCACGATGTCGGAGGGATAGGCCTCGCCGCGCCGAATTACCGAGAGAATACAAAACTCCAGGATACCTTTTCGCATCTGGCTCTGGGTGTTCTCAATATTCATACGCTTCTTTTTTATACTTGTACGGTGATATAAATCAGCTTGTCGAAACAAAGATAAATACTTTTTTAGTACTATGCAACACAAAGTACTGAACTAAGGAAGGTAATTTTCATAGGCCACTAATAGGGATTGAATGGGATCCAGGCTGGACGGGGGTTTTAGACGTTTTTGGGGTTTGGAGGAAGAATTTGTGGATTGTAGGAATGGCAAAAATTGTCTGATGAGCGGCGGCTATTGAAAAGAATTAAGGTCAAGGGCTGGCATAAAAATTTAGGTAGTGGCGCGATGGCGGGCAAGTTCGGCGAAAGCGTAAGCGCCGATTAAAAATTATAAATAAAAACTCTTAGCTTCGCGATATCGTAGGTTAACGTACATCGTACACACTTTTTATCGACTTTTTAGACCATGATTAGTAAGTTCAAGACCCTTGGCAACGAGGAAAAGGTCCTTGTTGTCGCAAAGCTGTTACTCTGTTTTATTGCTGGCGCCTTATCTGCCTTCCTGATATTCAAGCTCTTAGGCTTATAGGCGGCTATTTTTTCAGACCAATCTCCCGCAGCCGCTCGTCCAGGTATTCTCCGGCTGTCGCATCCGGATATTGTTTGGGGTGACCTGCGTCGATACAGCCCGGCAGGCAGGCAAGGTTCATCGAGCTCTTGGGATGGAGGAAGAATGGAATGGAAAACCGGCTTGTTCCCCATTTCTCCCGGGGAGGGTTCACCACCCGGTGGGTTGTCGACCTCAGTTTATTATTGGTGAGCCGCTGCAGCATATCTCCCACATTTACAACGATCTGTTCCGGTAAGGAGGTAACGGGTACCCACTCGTCCTGTTTGGATAGGATCTCCAGGCCGTCGGCGGAAGCGCCGATCAGCAAGGTGATCAGGTTGATATCTTCATGTTGTTCAGCGCGTATGGCGGAGCGGGGCTCACCGGTGATGGGTGGGTAGTGAATGGCCCGCAGGATGGAGTTGCCGTTGTGCACATACTGATCGAAATATTGTTCTTCCAGTCCCAGGTACAGGGCAATGGCTCTCAGGAGCCGGCTGCCGGAATCTTCGAAGGAGCGGTAGGCTTTAAAAAAAGTGGGTGTAAAGGTTATGACCTCGGTCACTGTAACATTCGGGGGATATTCAGCGGCAATGGGGTCGCCATCCACAACGGTCTGTCCGAACTGGAAGAACTCTTTCAGGTCGGCGGCTTTGCTGCCTTTTGCGTGTTCTTTGCCGAAGGAGGTGTAGCCCCGCTGACCGGCCAGCCCGGGGATCTCGTATTTCTTTTTTACATCGAGTGGAAGCGAGAAAAATTCTTTTGTATTGGAATAGAGCTCCTCAATTGCCGCGTCTGTAATACCGTGGTTTTTCACCGCCACGAATCCAACTTCTTCATAGGCTTTACCCAATGCGTCTACAAAAGAGGCTTTTTGTTTTGCGTCACCAGAAAAATCAGCGAGATCTACTACCGGAATGGCCATGGCAAATGTATTTGTGTTTTAGAATAAAGTTTTTGTGATTAGCTTTATCTGTAAATTTAAAACATTTTGAAACACCGCAGGCGGCGTTTTCCGCATTGGATGTTTGTCTTGCTGACGGCCGGCTGTACACCGGCGACCGGGCGATATATTACGGCGAATAAGTTCCCTGAGCTGCCGGCCGGGGCTGAAAGGTATGCCCTGATGGAGTGCTGGGCTGCTCATCCGGATAAAAGGGATGCTTCGGACAGCATACCGGAGCCATTACGTGCGAGCTGGGTAGCGGACACTACGACAGACGTATTCTTCCTTCATCCTACTACGTTGGTGGATAAGCGTGACGAACGATGGAATGCGGACATTAATGACTCTGCGCTCAACAGGAAGACGGATCGTACGACCATTCTTTTCCAGGCCAGCGCCTTTAATGAATGCCGGGTGTATTCCCCGCGCTACCGGCAGGCGCATATACGTGCATATTACAGCAGCGATACGGCCCGGGTACGGGAAGCCCTGGACCTGGCTTATGCGGATATCCGCGAGGCATTTATCTATTACCTGGATCATTTCAACCGGGGGCGGCCCATCATTATCGCCTCGCACAGCCAGGGGACGACGCATGCCCTGCGGCTGATGAAGGAGTTTTTCGAGCATAAGCCCCTGGCCCACCGGCTGGTGGCCGCCTATATGATCGGGATGGCTTTGCCGGCGGGTTATTTCTCTGCGCTTGCGCCCTGCGCCGACTCGACCGCTACAGGATGTTTTGTAGGCTGGAGGACCCTGAAGGAGGGATATATGCCGAAGTATGCGAAAAGGGAGCTGTCGCCGTCGGTGACGGTCAATCCCCTGACCTGGACGATGACGGATACCCTTGCCCCGCGTGACATGAATGAGGGCGCCATCCTTACCAAATTTAACCACCTTGTCCCGCATGTGACGAATGCCCGGATCCATGAGGGGGTATTGTGGGTGCACCGGCCTTATTTTCCCGGCAGCTTCCTTTTACGGACGCGCAATTATCATATCGGGGATATCAATTTATTTTATTTGAATATCCGGGAGAATGTGCGGACAAGGATAAGGTCTTACCAGGTGCGGGAGGGCGCCGCTAAGAACTGATGGTCAATGAGCGCTTGTCGCCAGGGCTGTGATCTGCGCCTGTTCGTTCCCGGGGAGATCCAATAAGGCGAAGCGTGTGATATCGTTGATCAATTTCTCGTCCATCAGGCTGACAATGTTCTGATAGCTGGATTCGGAGGAAGCCTTTAACAACAACATCAATTCTTTTCTGCCGCCTTTGTAGGAGTGGTCCATGGCCATTTGTTTTTGCCGGATGATGTCACCGATGCCGTTGTGTTGCTGGTAAGTGGTGACGCCATAGCTTCTTTCGTTGATGGATTGGTCCAGATCGCCATTGTAATAAAAAATTTTATTGTCTTTGAGGGCCACGACGGTGAGGACAGCGTTGTTGCCGATGTTCGACGGAGGTCCATCGACAGGCATGTTCAGGTTAGTGACTTTTGGTTTTGTCCAGGCTGTCGTGACCATGAAGAACGTGATGAGCAGGAAACCCAGGTCCACCATGGGGTGAGGTCTACGCGTGTAGAAAGTTTCTTACTTCGGCGCACCCCCGGCTTACGGGAGTGTGTGGCCGTGCTGGTGAGCTCCGCCATAAAAAGGTTGTTTCTATAGAGAGAGCGCGGACAGAAAGAATTCCATAAAAATTGTGCGGCCTGCTAGAACTCCGCGCTCTTTGGTGCGCGGGGAAAAGCGATGACATCCCGGATATTCGTCATGCCCGTGATGAAGAGCATCATCCGTTCGAAACCCAATCCGAAGCCAGCATGCGGTACGGAGCCAAAGCGGCGGGTGTCCAGGTACCACCACATTTCTTCTACCGGAATATGCATCTCTTTCATGCGGCCTTCCAGTCTTTCCAGTCTCTCTTCTCTTTGCGAGCCGCCTACGATCTCACCGATGCCGGGAACAAGAATATCCATGGCGGCGACGGTCTTGCCGTCATCATTCTGGCGCATATAGAAGGCTTTGATATCCCTGGGGTAGCCGGTGACGATGACTGGTTTTTTGAAATGTTTTTCCACGAGGTAACGTTCGTGCTCGCTTTGCATATCGATGCCCCACTTGACCTCGTACTGGAATTTCTTCTTTTTATATGCGGGTGATTGCAGCAGTATGTCGATGGCTTCGGTATAGCTGATGCGCTCGAACCGATTGTTGACGACGAACTCCAGCTTTTCTATCAGGCCCATCTCGCTGCGCTCTGCCTGGGGCTTTTGCTTTTCTTCTTCGGCCAGGCGCTGGGCGAGGAATTCCAGATCTTCGCGATTGTGCTCCATGACATATTGGATAAGGTAGCGGATGAAGGATTCAGCGAGGTCCATATTGTCTTCCAGGTCATAGAAAGCCATTTCGGGCTCGATCATCCAGAACTCGGCCAGGTGGCGGGCTGTATTGGAATTCTCGGCGCGGAAAGTGGGGCCGAAGGTATAAATTTCGCTAAAGGCCATGGCGCCCAGCTCGCCTTCCAGCTGTCCGCTGACGGTGAGATTGGTGGCGCGGCCAAAGAAGTCTTCGCTGAAGTCGATGGTGCCGTCATCCTTACGGGGAGGATTGTCGAACGGCAGGGTGCTGACGCGGAACATTTCTCCCGCGCCTTCGGCATCGGAGGCGGTGATGACGGGCGTATGCAGGTATACGAATCCTTTTTCGTTGAAGAATTTATGAATGGCGAAGGCCAGGGCGTGGCGTACGCGGAAGACGGCGCCGAATGTATTCGTCCTGAAGCGGAGGTGGGCGATCTCCCGGAGGTATTCCAGGCTGGGCCTGTTCTTCAGCTGTAAGGGGTATTGTTCGGGGTTGCAGTCTCCGAGGACTTCCACGGTGATGGCTTTTACTTCTACTTTTTGTCCTTTGCCCAGGGATGGGATCAGCTCTCCCACGACTTTCAGGGAAGCGCCGGGCGTGATCCTTTTCAGTAATGATTCGTCAAAAGCGCCCAACGCTACCACGATCTGGAGGGTATTGTTGGTGGAGCCGTCGTTGAGGGCGATGAACTGGTTGTTACGAAAATTCCTTACCCATCCCATGACTGTAACTTCCTGGTTTGTCGGCTCGGTTGCCAGCAGCTCTTTCACTTTGACTCTTGTGTTGAACATATTTTGTTTTTATTAGGGAGGGCAAAGATAAAGCAAGCGAGGGATTGACGTTGGGCGAAAGTTTTTGGAAGTTGTGTTTATGTCTTTGCTAAATTTGTTGGCAAAACCTGATTTTATGAATACGTCGTTTTCTGAAAATGAATATAAGGCCTTTGTTACGGAAGTAAAGGCAAAGGTTTATCAGCTGCAGCATGAGGCGCTGAGGAGGGTGAACAAGTCTCTGGTTAATCTATACTGGGAAATAGGTAAGAGTATCGCTGAAAAGCAGCAAAGGCATGGGTGGGGCAAATCAGTGGTTGCTAATTTGTCAAAGGATCTTCAAAATGAGTTTCCGGGTATGAATGGATTTTCCGTGCAGAGTCTTTGGTATATGCGGAAGTTTTACAGGCAATACCCAATTCTCCAGCAGGCGGCTGGAGAAATAAGCTGGACGCATAATATGGTCATTATGGATAAATGCAAGAGCCTGAAGGAGAGTGAGTTTTACATGGCAATGACCAGGAAATACGGATGGACAAGGAACGTATTGATCCATCAAATCGAGGGCAAAAGCTATGAACAGTATCTGCTGGGCCAGACGAATTTTGACAAAACATTGCCTGAAAAGTATAAGAAGCAAGCTAAGCTGGCGGTGAAGGACGAGTATAACCTGGAGTTTTTGGAATTGACCGAAAAGCACAACGAAAAAGAGCTGGAGCTGGCCATTATGAGGAACATCCGTCATTTTTTAAGTGAGATGGGGGGAGATTTTGCTTTTATCGGGAACCAGTTCAAGCTGGAAGTCGGATCGGAAAACTTTTATATTGACATGTTACTCTTTCACCGGAGGTTGAAAGCATTGGTAGCACTGGAATTGAAGACCGGGACTTTTAAGCCGGAATATGCCGGTAAAATGAGCTTTTACCTGACGGTATTGAATGAAAAGGTCAAAACGGAGGAAGAGGTGGCTTCCATTGGGATCATCATCTGCAAGGACAAGGACAGGACCATTGTGGAATATGCTTTAAAGGACACGTCTCATCCTATGGGGGTTGCGTCTTACCGGGTTACTTCCGTATTGCCGCAGGCCCTGAAAGAATATTTGCCGTCCGCGGAAGTAATAACGGGCAGTGTTGCTCATATTCTGGACGTTTTGGCAAAATAGGTGTCTTTTAGAGAGGGACTACGAAAAAAATTTGTTATTTTTGTTGATGAAACCCCCTGGAAAACAAGTGGTTTTAAAATTTTTTTTTGATTTTTCCTTTTTTATGCTAAAATTGCAGTGGAATTAAGCTGATCAGTTTCTCTTATCCAATGCTCACAGCTCATCAGTTTTAACGCATTCCGTTCATCAATAATCAAAATTCATTTTTCACATTTTCAACTAGACAGGCCGGACTGTTTGAGAATGGTGTTCAACTCTCAAGTTATTTTATGTACGATATTCTCCAATTGAACGACATGCTCGTTCCAGAGCTGCTAGATATTGCTGAGCAGCTAAAAATCACAGGCGCCAAAAAGCTGGATAAACAAGAACTGGTATACAAGATACTGGACAAGCAGGCTTTGACGAGCGACAGCAAGCCTGAAGCGGCCGATGACAAACCTAAAAGGAAGCGCATTATAAAGACGACCACGGCCAATAGCACCGAGGAAGCCATTGTAGAAAGCGAGGAAAGACCCAAGAAGGGGGCAGCACCTGCTGCGGCTATTGAAGGAAAGAAAGATTCCCGCAAAAAAGATGAAAAGCCCCTGTTGAAAAAAATAGGACGCAAGAAAGAAGAGGCCGAAGAGGCCGCTCCCGCTGTTGTGGCGCCTGCGGCAAAGGTGCAGCCACAGCCGATGAAAGTGCATCAGCCTGCTCCTCAGCCCCAGCCTCAGGAACAAGGACAGATGATAGAAGACGAGGACGAAGGAGAAGACGATGACTCTTCCCGCCAGATGGAGCAGGACGATGCCGATTCCATGCAGGATGTGAACCGCGGTGGTGATTCACAGGCCAGCAAGCTTTATCCACAACGCAGAAATGAGGTTTTCAATATAGAGTTCGACGGTGTGATCCAGGCGGAAGGTGTGCTGGAAATGATGCCTGACGGGTATGGATTCTTACGCAGCAGCGATTACAACTATCTTTCATCTCCCGATGATGTTTATGTAAGTCCTTCACAGATAAAATTATTTGGCCTGAAGACAGGGGATACGGTGCATGGCGCTGTACGTCCTCCGAAGGAAGGCGAAAAATACTTTGCCTTGTTAAAGGTCGAGACGATCAACAGCAAGGGGCCCGAAGAAGTGCGTGACCGTGTGCCTTTCGATTACCTGACACCACTGTTCCCTTTTGAAAAGCTGAACCTTTTCACTATTCCCAGCGACTACTCCACGCGTATCATCGATCTGTTCACCCCTATCGGGAAAGGCCAGCGCGGACTGATCGTGGCGCAGCCTAAAACGGGTAAGACGATGCTGCTGAAAGCCGTAGCAAATGCTATCGCGGCCAATCATCCGGAATGTTACCTGATGATCGTGCTGGTGGATGAGCGTCCTGAGGAAGTTACGGACATGGAGCGCAGCGTAAAAGCCGAGGTGATCGCTTCTACTTTTGACGAACCTGCTGAAAAGCATGTAAAGGTTTCCACCATTGCGCTGCAAAAGGCCAAGCGACTTGTAGAATGCGGCCATGATGTTGTGATCCTGCTGGATTCCATCACCCGCCTGGCCCGTGCGCACAATACGGTGGCGCCTGCTTCCGGCAAGGTGCTGTCCGGTGGTGTCGAAGCCAATGCCATGCAGAAGCCCAAACAATTCTTTGGCGCCGCCCGTAAGATCGAGAATGGCGGCTCTCTCACTATCCTGGCTACCGCTCTTATCGACACTGGTTCCAAAATGGACGAAGTGATCTTCGAGGAGTTCAAGGGAACGGGTAATATGGAATTGCAGCTGGACCGCCGCCTGGCCAACAGGCGTGTCTATCCGGCGATCGACCTCGTGTCCAGCTCCACGCGTCGTGACGACCTGCTGCTGGAAAGAGATGTATTGCAACGGATGAACCTTTTACGGGTTTATCTGAACGATATGAATCCGGAGGAAGCCATGAATGAGCTGCTGAAGCGTATGCGGGGAACGAAGAGCAATGAGGAGTTCCTGGCGAGCATGAATTCGTAAGATCTCAAGTCATTATCATAGAAAAACCACTCCCCTTACGGAGTGGTTTTTATTTTGTCGATCTTTTTGGCCAGGGTCCTGTCCTTGTCGGTGACGATGTTTCCCGCGTCATGCGTGGATAACCAGATCTCCACCTGGTTGTAGACATTTGTCCACAAGGGATGATGATCCATCTTTTCTGCCGCCAGGGCCACCCGGGTCATAAAAGCAAAGGCTTCTGAAAAGTCTTTGAACTCGAATTTGCTATAGAGGCTGTTGTTTTTTTCTTCCCACATATGGATGGTTTTTTGGATGAATGCAAATTGCGGACCGTGCGGATCGTATAATATAAGCGTTAAAAAATGAGGTGTCCTTTGTTGCGGATCTTATCCTGTACCAGCTCGGTCACTAATTGGACGGCGGGCATGGCCCTTATGCAATTGATCAGGTCGCCCAGCTTTTCGTCCGTCACCAGGTCGCCTTTCAGGAGCCATAAAAAGTCCAGGTGCTTGAATTCGGGCAGGAGATATTCGCCGTCGAACTGGTTGTTATAAAGAAAATGCTGCAGGGAATTGTTCGTCTCGTGGAACTCGTAGACGCCGAAGAAATATTTCCGCTGTTTTTTTGTGAGCTGGATCTCTATATCGTGGTTGATGCGAAAATCAAACCGCAGCCGGTTGTTCAACTGCCAGCAGAACTGATAGTCCTTCACGGGCGCCACCACGCCCAGCAGGCGGGTGCCCTCGAAGAACTCCCCGGTCATGTCCTCTATGTTTAATTTCAGCTTCATGTCAAGTGGTTAGCTATCGATTCAGAATTGCACGGCTGCCTGGAGTAAATCGTTGCCGCGTTTGTACTTTACGGTAGCGGTATCTCCTTTCTGAAATTTCGAAAGGGCTTCCATGTATTTTTCCAGGGAGGGTACGGGATAGTCCCCCAGCTGCACGATGACGTCGCCGGCTTTTATTCCTGCTCTCTGGGCAGGCCTTCCGTCGCTGATGCCATCGGCGCGGACGCCGTTGCCGCTGAAGGTGTAATCCGGCATGATGCCCAGGGTCACGGTGAACCGTGGGCCTCCCATCTGCATTTCTTTTGTCTTCGTGAAAGCCAGCTTACCTTTTTTATTGAGCGCTTCCACTACCTCGTACACGAACTTCACCACTTGCAGCTCGCCGATGTAATTGATCTTATCGGCATCATCCGTTGGTTTGTGATAGTCTTCATGAAGGCCAGTGAAAAAGAACAGGACGGGAATGTCTTTCCTGTAGAAGGACGTGTGATCGCTGGGCCCTACTCCACTGCTGTCATAATGAAAGGCAAAGAATTTCCTGTCCTGTGCATTGCCGCAGGCTTCGGCCCAAATGGGGGAAGTGCCATAGCCGCCGATGTTCAGCGCATGGGTGCTGTCCCTTAGCCGGCCGACCATGTCCAGGTTGATCATATAGTTCACCTTACCCAGGTCGATGGTGGGATGGTCTACAAAGTATTTTGAACCAAACAGGCCCAGCTCTTCACCGGAAAAGGCGATGAAAAGATAATTATTGGCTTTCAGGGTGGATGCTTTCAGCAGCCGGGCCAGCTCGATGACGGCTGCCACGCCGCTGGCATTATCGTCGGCCCCGTTGAATATTTGCCTTTCGGCCCCCCTGTACAGGCCGTTGCTATCTTCTCCGTACCCCAGGTGATCATAGTGCGCTCCGATGACGACTGTCGTAGCTGCCCCGTTGTCCAGGTAGCCGACGATATTATGGCCGGTGCGTTTTTTTTCGGTGAAGCCGACCTTCAGTTGTATGTCCAGGCTGGCGGACTCGTCCTTCAGGTATTTTCTCCTTGCTTCCCGGGTGATGTAAAAAAGGGGAAAAACGGCCGGTTCCGAATGGTCTTTCGGATCGAAGGCCAGGTTATCGGCTATTTTGGAGGTATTGTACAGGATGAGAGCTGTCGCCCCCTTTTTGGCGCATTCTTTTGCTTTGGCGCGGACAGCGCCGGGCAGATCGAAATGGGGATTGCCTTTATTTGTTTCCAGCAGCTCTTTCAGGTCCATGAACCAGGGGTCTCCTTTTTCCTGCAGGGCAATGGCGGGGCTGCCTGTGACAGATCCCACGGCGCTAAAGGCGAGCGGAAAGTATTCCTTGTTGAGGACCAATGGCTTATCGTCAATGATAAAAGAGGTCTGATCGCTGATCTGCCTGCCTTCGTTGACTTCGAAGGATTGTTTCCAGCCGTTGTTATCTCCTTTTGGCTGGAGACCGGACCTGGCAAAGCTGATGCTGATATAGTCCCCTGCGGACTGTTCCCCCGGGGTCCCTGTGCGTCGTCCTTCGAGCTTGTCGTCGGCCAGGAAGCGGATATGGGTGTCCAGGTTGGCAAGGGTGACCTTGTCGGCTTTTTTCAACTTTTGGGCAGAAAGGGTCAGAAAGGGTAAAATCAGGGTAAGTATGACGATCTTGATACGAAAAAGCATAAAAATCGGTTTAAATTCCATCCGGTCTGGCAAAGGTAGGGGTCCGGCGGGCTTCCGGGTTAACCCAGGATTAATAATTGGTCAAAACTTTTCTACACTCGTCTTTTTTCCTTTAGTTTTGCAGATTGCCCTTGCCGGATCGGGAATGTCCGAAAAACGGAACCCCTGGACGAAAAAGGGCATATTGTCAATCTACAATATGGCATTACCGCACCTTATTAAGTATGTGTACACCAATGGAACCGACGAAGTGATCCGTCGGGGGAAAAAGATCCATGCTATTGGTTATGTCGAACTGGTGGAATACGATGAGCTATTTGAATCGGTGACCTTCCGGGTGAAGGACGATAGCTATTCGACGTATTACAAGGTATACGTGCAGAAGTTCAAGGATGCCAAGACGCTTTCCATCCGCTGCAGCTGCCCGTATAACCTGGGTGATATCTGTCGTCATGAAGCTGCGGCCCTTATCCAGCTCCAGGAGCTGCTGGACAGGAATATGCTGAAGGCGGAGGAGGTATTATACGACCAGCAGCATACGGTGGTGAAGATGAAGTTCATCGACCTGAAAAGCATCCGGCTGCTTTGCAGTGCGGAGAGCCTGGGGGAAGCTGAAAAATACCTGCGCACGCAAAAGGCCAAGATCGAATATGCCAAGGAAGAGACCATAAAGGCAACGGTGGACCTGGAAGGGAAGGTCTACCAGGTCGTGCTGCGAAAGAACGAGGAACGGAATTTCGATACCAGCAGCGATTATCCGGATACGGCCCACCCATTGTGCCTGCCTAAGGTGATCGTGTTCCTGCAGCTGCTGCATGCGCATGGCGCCCATTATTTCGACAGCATCCGTAACTGGGATAAGGAAAAGAACAAGCTATTAGAGGCATACGGATATTCTCTTTCGGATGACCTGAAAGGGAAATTCGAGTTTACGTATAAGGACGGCAAGCCGTTCCTACGGGTCCTGGACATGTCCATCAAGCGGGTGGCCCCCATTGCATCAGGCCGTAACAGGCCGGTGGAAGCGGAACAGCCTGTCGCCCTGGTGACAGAGGAAGAAAAAGCCGTTGGAGTGGCGCAAAGGCTGGGCATTGTATTTAATTTCAACCACGCCAGCTTTCCGGGTTTTGCCCTGGATGCCATTGCGGGAGAAAGTAATGAAGAACAGTCGGCATATTCTGGGAAGGTGGAAAAGATGGACCTTACCAAATTCGTCAACACGGACTCCTTCTCTGAATTCGATAAGCAGCTGATACCCTCCCTTCGTAAGATGCAGGGTCCGGAGATCAGCAAATATCTCAACCGCAATTCTCCTTTCAGCGGTATCTGGGAAAATATCATTCATCACGAGGAGGACGATCTTCCTGAGGAGACGAAAAAGCTGATGGTAGAATACCTGCATCCCAAGCTGAAGAAGCTGTTTGCGGAAGTAAATGCCAATCCGTTCATTTTCTTTCTCAACGGGCACAAGCCTTTTAAGACGACCAATCTCCAGCCCATCGGGCTTTCCGGAGATGCTGTCACACCTTTTTTCAGCGTATCTGCCGGGAAGGAAGGCTTTGAGCTGACCTGTTATGTAAAGATCAACGGGCAGCCGGTGGAGCTGGCTCAAAATGAGTGCAAGAGCAGCCTGGTCTTTTCCTACAACAACAACCTGTATTGCTGGAACAAGCCGGAAGATATCGCGCTGATCGAAAGGTTCTCGGGGAAAGAGAAATGGGTGATCGAAAAAGCGGACTGGGCAAAGCAGTTAAAGGAATTCATTCTGCCCCTGACGCGGGAATACCATGTGGAATTCGACAATGGCCTGGTGAAAGAGGTGAAGGACGGGGAGCCGGAAAAGAAATTATTACTGCAGGAAAAAGGCGATTACCTGGTGTTCCAGCCGCTGTTCTCGTACAAGGGTTTCGAGACCCGGCCGGGAGGTAAAGACGAGATCATCGTACCGGACGGCGACCAGGTGCTGATCGTGCATCGTAACAGGGAGGCGGAGCTGCAGTTCTTCCGCAAGCTGGAATCCCTGCATTCCCAGTTCCTTCACCCGGAAAGCGCCCATTCTTTGGCGCTGAAGGGGGCTGATGTGCTGAAGAACAACTGGTTCTTCCTCTTCGTGGACGCCATGGAGGAGATGAAGATACCGGTGTATGGATTTGAAGCGTTGAAGAATTTCCGGTTCAATACCGCCAAGCCGCAGACCAAGATACATATCAGCAGCAACACCGACTGGTTTGACGCGCGGGTGGACATCGTATTCGGCGATCAGAAGGTAACGATCGCGGACGTGAAAAAGGCGTTGGCGAACCGACAGCAATTCGTGCCCCTGGATGACGGTACGCTAGGGGTCCTTCCGGAAGAATGGATAAAAAAATATTCTCTCCTGTTCCGTGTGGGTGAAGGAAAGAGCAACCAGCTTCGCCTGTCGAAATATCATATGAGCGTCATTGACGAGCTGTATGACAATCGCAACGAGGAAGAGCTGATCATCCGCCTGGAGGAGAAATATGAGCAGCTGCGGGAATTCAACCGGATCAAGGAGATCCCTGCCCCTGCTCACCTGGATCCTATCCTCCGGCCATACCAGGTGCATGGTTTCCACTGGCTGAACTATTTGCAGGAGGTGAACTGGGGCGGCATCCTGGCGGATGACATGGGTCTTGGTAAGACCATCCAGGCCCTTTCTTTCCTGCAGCATTACAGGGATGTGAATGGCCGGCTGAGCGCCCTGGTGGTCTGTCCCACCACCCTGATGTTCAACTGGGAGAATGAAATAAAGAAGTTTACCCCGTCGCTGACCTACCATATCCATCATGGAGGCGACCGGACAAGGAATAAGCAGGCGTTGAGCGAATTCAACGTCATCATCACCACCTACGGCACTTTGCGCAGCGATATCAAGCTGCTGCTGGAGATCCCTTTTGACTATGCCGTGCTGGATGAATCCCAGGCGATCAAGAACCCGGGCAGCAAGGTGACGAAGGCCGCCTGTCTGCTGCATGCCAAGCATCGGTTGTGCATGAGCGGTACGCCCCTGCAAAATAACACGTTTGATATATTTGCCCAGATGAATTTCCTCAACCCGGGGATGCTGGGCAGCATCGAGTTCTTCCGGCAGGAGTTTGCCGTGCCCATCGACAAGTTCGGGGAGCAGGACAGGAAGGATCATTTGCGCAAGCTGCTCTATCCCTTTATTCTCCGACGGACTAAGGAGCAGGTGGCGAAAGATCTGCCTGAAAAGATGGAGACGATCCTCTTTTGCGAGATGGAGGACGAGCAGCGGAAAGTGTATGATGCCTATCGCAATGATTACCGGGATAAGATCCTGGGCACCATCGAGACGCAGGGTATCCAGCGGAGCCAGCTCACTATCCTGCAGGGCCTGATGAAGCTGCGGCAGATATGCGATTCACCGGCGATCCTCAATGAACAGGACCGCTACCCCAACCATTCCATCAAGCTGGACGAGCTGGCCCGTGAGATCACGGAGAATATCGGCGATCACAAGGCCCTTATCTTCTCCCAGTTCCTGGGCATGCTGGCGCTGATCCGGGAAAGGTTGAAGGAGCTGGGTGTCAAGTTTGAGTATTTTGACGGCAGCACATCGGCGGTGGAGCGTGAAAGGGCGATACAGAGCTTCCAGGGGGACGATACCTGCCGGGTATTCCTGATCTCTCTCAAAGCCGGCGGCGTGGGTCTGAACCTGACGGCTGCCGACTATGTATATATTGTCGATCCATGGTGGAACCCTGCTGTGGAGCAACAGGCCATCGACCGGACCCATCGTATCGGCCAGACCAAGAACATCTTTGCCTATCGTATGATCTGTAAGGACACTATCGAGGATAAGATCCTGCAATTACAGGAGAAGAAGCGTATCCTCGCCAAGGACCTCATCGCGGATGACGATGGTTTTGTGAAGAGTCTGACGAGGGCGGATGTGGAATATCTATTCTCTTAAGCGTCGGGATTAATTATTGAGCACAATTGGCCTTTGGGAAATTTAGCCCAATTGCGCCAAACACCTAATGTCTGTCCTTCGGACAACGAACCTCCGGTTCGTTAAAAGCGCATTAGACATTCACCGGTAAAAATTGGAGAGTGTCGGTATGGTTCACCCTGCCGGCAGTCTATTTTGCCATTGGTATATCCCCGATTGCAGGGGAGTAAACCAGCTATTATTTTTGAGGTCCATGAGAAAGCACCGTTCAAAAATGATTGGATATGATCAAGTATTTACTTTTTGTAACAATAGCTTTGTGTTTTCTTACAACCGCTTCATTTTCACAGACTAAGGTCAAGGGGTCCGTGAAGGGCACCCTTGTGGACACGGTGGGGGGATCCCAGGTCCTCGGCAACGCTACTGTTGCGCTGACGCCTGCCAAGGGTGATTCCACGGATACGGAATTCATTATTACCGATAAAAAAGGAACGTTTGCGTTCAAGGGGCTGGATTCGGGGGTGTACCGCCTGGAGATCTCTTACCAGGGATATGACCCCATACGCAGGACGATTACGATCGACGCAGCGACACCGGACCATGATCTGGCGGTGCTGTATATGAATCGCAGTAATGATATGATGGAGGCGGTAGTGGTCCAGCGGCCGCCTATCAGCATCAAGAAAGATACGGTGGAGTATAACGCGGGTATGTTCGCGACCAAGCCTAACGCAGTGGCGGAAGACCTGTTGAAGAAGATGCCGGGGATCCAGGTGGATAAAAGCGGCGCTGTCACGGCCCAGGGGGAGACGGTCGCCCGGGTGTTGGTGAATGGCAAGCGGTTCTTTAGCGATGACCCGAAGATGGCGACGCGCAACCTGCCGCCGGACATCATTGACAAGATCCAGGTATTCGACGATCTGAGCGACCAGAGCAAGTTCACGGGTTTTGATGATGGCAACAGGGTGAAGACGATCAACATCGTCACGAAGAAGGATAAAAGACAGGGTTATTTCGGGAAGGTCGTAGCGGGCGCCGGCACGAATGAGAATTATGATGCCAGCGTCAACATGCATCGGTTCAACGGGGAACAGCAGATCTCTGTCCTGGGACAGGCCAATGACATCAACAAACAGAATTTCTCGCAGGCGGATATTTTTGGATCAGGTGGCGGTCGTCGTGGCGGTGGAGGAGGGTTTGGCGGCGGAGGCGGCGGTGGGACTGGAGGGAGCAGCAGTGGTATCACGACCGTTTGGGCGGGTGGCGCGAACTACCGGAATGCGCTGAGCCCCAAGACAGACCTGACGGCCAGCTATTTCTTCAACCAGCAGCATGTCACCGTCGCGCAGCAGGACAGTGTCATCAAGCCCATCAATGCGGATACCACGCAAACCAGCGCCGGCAACAATTACAGTTTATCGAGAAGCGAGAATCACCGGATCTTTATGAACCTGGAAGAGCGTTTTGACAGCAGCAACTCGCTCGTTTTCCGGCCGAATGTCACTTTCCAGCACAGCAGTCCCAACGCTACTTCCTCCAGCTATGCGGTGGATAATTTCGGTAACCCGATCAACCGGAGCGTGTCTCAAAACAACAGCTATACGCATGGATTCAACATCAATGGTACGAACCTCCAGCTGCGGCACAAGTTCAAAAAGCCGTTCCGGACCCTTTCGCTGGACCTGAATGTCTCTTCGAACGTGAATAACGGCACCGGTTTCAACAATGCTGTCAATACGTTGTACAAATTGGGAGAGGTGGACACGCTGAACCAATACTATGTCAATTCCTATCATGGTACGACCCTCAGTCCGACCGTGTCATATACGGAGCCCATTGCCAAGGACCAGATCCTGGAGTTCAATTACAACCATTCGTATACGAACAACAGGACCCTGAACAATACCTTTGATTTTTCCGATTCCACGCATAGCTATAGCAGGTTTGACAGCCTCTTCAGCAATTCCTACAAGTTCGTATCGAACTCGGACAGATTTACCCTGAACTACCGGATCCAGAACGTGAAGTATAATTTTTCCGCCGGCTCGGGGATCCAGTTCACCAATTACAATAGCGACAATCTTACGAAGGGGATTACGGTGGCGCGCAATTATGTGAACTTCACTCCTACGGTGAACTTCCAGTATCTCTGGTCCCGGACCTCTCATCTTCGGGTGAACTATTCCGGCAGGACGGGGCAGCCATCGGCCTCGCAGCTGCAGCCGCTGACGACCACGGGTGACCAGATCAGCTATACAGTGGGCAACCCGGACCTGAAGCCGCAGTTCACCCATAGTCTCCGGGTGCTGTATACGAATTTCCAGCCTGCCAACCAGCGGGTGCTTTTCGCCACGCTGAATGCCAGCACCACGATGAATGATATCCAGTCCCTTTTCTGGTACAATGCAAAGGGCGGTCAGACCACCACGTATGTCAACCTGGGGGGTACATGGAATGTCTCAGGCTATTTCAATTATGGGTTTCCCCTGAAGAAGCCGAAGTCGAACCTGAACTTCATCACGAATGTCAACTATTCGCAAAGCCAGTCTTTGTGGGCGCAGGATTCGCTGTCGGCGCTGGCTAACCAGGTGAAGCATCTTTTCGTGCACAATACTACCATGACGGAGACGGTGAGCTGGACGACGAATATCAAGAAGAACTTCGACATGAATTTCAGCTCTGCCACGACGTATAATATCGCAAGGAGGCAGTCGGCTATTATTGCCAAGAATGCGGGTGGGGCGAACAACAGCAATCTGAATTATTTTACGGAGGTCCTTTCGGCGGAGATCACGGCTTATACCAACAATGGCTGGCTGATAGCCACTTCTTTCGACTATACGTATACCAATAACCATTCCAGCGGGTATAATGCCAGCGTGCCTTTGCTAAATCCCAGCATTGCCAAGCAGCTGTTCAAGAAGAAGAACGGGGAGCTCCGGCTGACAGTTTTTGATCTGCTGAACCAGAATGTCTCCGTTACCAAATCGGTGGGTAATACGGGTCAGATCACGTATAACAGGACGAATGTGCTGACGCGGTATGCTATGCTGACCTTTACGTATAATCTTAACAATTTTGCCGGCTCCAATCAGCGGCGTATGCCGGGGTTCTTCCCTGGCCGGAGGGGTGGCGGTGGATTTCGTGATGGCGGGGGAGGCGGGTTTCGCGGCGGACCGCTGGAGTAAGCTGGTTACAGGAAGCGTAATGACATAAAAAACCCCGCTATGCAGCGGGGATCTTTTTTTAGTATCTTTTTTGGGTCACCGGCGATTGGCCTACCAGGATGACGGACAATATCGTGCCCAGGAATCTGGAAATTTTAGAAGAAGGGCGATATATGTCCTTGTAAATCTTTGTGTTACGTGTGTCGAAAGACATATGGGTCTTGTTCATCGGCATTGGGTTTAAGATTGTATTTTAATCAATTTGTTCAGAGTATAACGTTATATAACGGTGAATATACGATTTTATTATACAATTTATCCACAATAGATTGTTAAACGACGTAAATTTCCTATTGCGGGGGGGTTAGAATAATTGTATTTTGGCTGAAATCCTTTCTATGAGAAACAACATTCTCACGATTGCTGCGGTGTTGCTTTCGGGTGCACTGACAGCGCAGGGGGTTTTTTCCAATAAGACCCAATCCATACTTGAAAAAGTCATCCAGGATTATCCCCATCATTTTCATAACATCAGAGGTGAGCTGGTGAGCCAGGCTCATCAGACGTCGGCCTACCGGTCTACGGTGCAATTACCGGGCAGTCCTTCCTGCATGGTGGTGTTGACCGGGGCCGGTTCCAATGGTGCGGCGGCGGGTGAAGGTTATAGCTGGACCTGTACGGTGCTGGATGCCGAGAGCTTTGAGAAAGCACAGGAACGTTTTCACGATATTTATGGGCAGTTAAGCAACAGCATTATCCATACGAATCCGCAGAAGACCTTTATATTAAGCGGGCAGTATGAGGAGCCGTCGGTTGACAGGAAAGTTACGCGCGTTGTGTTTTCGCTGGTGCCGGGTGTGGGGGAGATGAAGTGGCTGCGGGTGGAGTTGTTGCTGCAGCAGGATACGGAGGGCAGGTGGAAGATACTGCTGTCTGTGAATGATCGGGAGGCGATGATGGCGGCTGTGACGGTGAATTGACTTATTACCCCTTTTTAACCTTGATTAACCTTAAATCAAAGCTGGTTAACCCGATGCGGGAACGGGAGCCGCTACATTCGTTGCTTATACGGCAACGATATGAACCACCTTTACCTTTTACCTTTTTTATTTTGTATGACAGGGCTGCCGACATTTGGCCAGGCTGACGGCAGTGTGCGGGGCACATTGAAAGACACGGTTGCGCATGCGCCTGTTGCCGATGCTACGGTGACGGTGTTCGATGTGCGGGATTCTTCGCTGGCGGGATTTGGCCGGAGTACGGCATCCGGCGATTTCGTGGTGTCGAGGCTGCGCAGGGGGGCTTACCGGCTGTTGATCTCTCATGTAGGCTACCGGTCCGCGAGCCGCAATTTTGTCATTACTGAGCAGGTGCGGGATGCAGGGCTGGGGGAGATCGTACTTACGGACAAGAGCAGCATGCTGGATTCGGTCACGGTGCAGCAGGAGGTGCCGCCGGTCAGTATGCGGCATGATACCATCGAATATAATGCGGGGTCGTTCCACGTCAAGCCGAATGCGGTGGTGGAGGACCTGTTGAAGAAGCTGCCGGGCGTGCAGGTAGATAAGAATGGGAATATCAAAGCGGGTGGCGAGCAGGTGAAAAAGGTGCTGGTGGATGGGAAAGAGTTCTTTGGCAATGACCCGAAGATCGCGTCGAAGAACCTTCCCGCGGATGCGGTGGACAAGGTGCAGGTCTTCGATAAGAAGTCGGACCAGAGTCAGTTTACGGGGTTTGACGACGGCAATAGCCAGAAGACGATCAACCTGACGATCAAGAAGGACAGGAAACATGGCTTATTCGGGAAGCTGACGGCGGGGGGTGGCCGGGATGCGGGCAATGCCGCGGGAGGTTTTGGAGATGCTGCTGTCCGGGACGGCCGGCTTGAAACGAAGTTCAACCTGAATCAATTCCGGGATACCCGTCAGCTCTCGGCGCTGGGCATGTGGAACAACACGAATAAGCAAGGATTTTCCTTCCAGGATGTGCTGGGTTTCAACAACGGGGGCGGCATGGGCGGCGGGGGTGGGCGGATCTCGCTGGACGGCAATTCAGGCGTTCCGATGCAGGACCTGGCGCAAAGCAGCCAGGCGATTACCACCACGAAGGCCGGGGGGCTTAATTTCAACGATACCTGGCGGGGCGGAGCGGAGGTCGGCGGCAATTATTTTTTCAACCGGGCGGACGATAAGGTGCGGCAAAAGGAAGCCAAACAATACCTGTCGCCAGAGAACAGCTTTAACCAGGACCATACCGGTGTCACGGACCGGAGCAATGAGAACCAGCGGATCAATGTCTTTTCCGACGTTCGGCTGGACAGCTTCAACTCGATGAAATTTACCAGCGCCTTTACGTATCAGCGCAGCAACAGCCGATCTTCGGCCGTTGACAGTTCCAGGTCCCGGGACGGCAACGAGCTGCTGAATACAAGCGCATCCAATACGCTGGCGCAAACCAGCGGGTATAACTGGAATAGCAATGCGCTGCTGCGCCATCGATTTGCCAGGAAGGGCCGGACCTTGTCGGCGAACCTTTCCTTTGGGCTAAGCGACAATTCGGGCGGCGGAAAGCTCTATTCCGTCAATCACTATTACAAAGGAGGAGGTGCGGATACGTTGAACCAGGTGTATGATCAGTCGGGCCATGGCAATAATTACAGCGCTGTCCTCAACTATACGGAGCCGTTGTCAAAAAGATCATTGCTGGAGGCGAACTATAGCTTTTATCAAAGTCATAACCTGGCAGGTAAGCAGACCTTTGATGCGGACCTCAACGGAAAATTTACGCTGCCGAACCGGCAGCAGACGAATGATCTGCGGAATACGTATACCTATCACCGGGAAGGGCTGGCTTTCCGGCATCAGCGAACGGGCTTTAACTTCACGGCGGGGGCTACGCTGCAGCAGGCTGCATCTGTGAACAGCTTTGGCTATATCGGCAAGGACAGCCTGCTGCGGCAATCTTTCCGGAATGTGCTGCCGAATGCGCTGCTGCAGTATGAGATCACCAAATACCGCAACCTGCGTCTGCAGTATATGACCTATACTAATCAGCCATCCCTTACGCAGGTGCAGCCTGTGCCGGACAACTCTGATCCTTTGAATATCAAGGCGGGTAACCCGGGCCTGCTGCAGGAGTATTACCATGCAGTGCGATTGAACTACGGATCTTTCGATCCTTTCCGGCGGACCAGCTTTATCGCCATGCTGGGGTACAACGGGATCAGGCACCGGATCGTGAATGACGACGGGCTGGACAGTGTTGGCGTACGCACTTCCAGGCCGGTGAACCTGGATGGGCTTTACCAGGTGAATGGCTTTATATCCTGGGACTTTCCCATCCGTCCCATCCGGAGCATGGTGAATCTGAAAAGCGACCTGCGCTATGATCATAATGCCAGCCTGGTCAATGGAGCGCGGAACAATGGGAATACCTGGACGATGGGCCAGGGCGCCGATCTGCAATTTTCCTATAAGGAGCTGCTGGATATCAGCGGGGGCGCCAAGGTGGAATACAATGATGCCCGGTATTCGCTGCAGCCGGGACAAAACCAGCATTACTGGACGGAGACCTATACGCTGGACTTTAACTGGTACCTGACGAAGGTGTTCAGTCTTGCCAGCGACCTTGACTATGTGCATCGAAGCGGCTTGCCGGCGGGCTATAACAGCAGCCCGTTGGTTTGGAATGCGGGAGTAGCCGCGCAGGTCTGCAAAAACAAGCGGGGGATGTTCCGGCTGCAGGTCTTCGATATCCTCCGGCAGAATACGGGTTTCTCCAGGAATACGAGCCAGAACTACATCGACGATGTGTCCTACCAGGTGCTGAACAGGTATTGGCTGCTGAGCTTTACGTATAGCATCAGCCGGTTTGCCGGGAAGACGCTGAAGGGGGGGATTGAGAGAAGGGGGCCGGATATTAAGATCGTAAGGTAGGGGTGGTGAAGAAATCCAAGGCTCAAAAATAATAACCTGCCTACAAGGCTGGCCTGTGCTTTATTGATCTAGCGGATAATTTGAAAAATTGTCCATCGCAGCTCATAAAAATCGAAATAGTCAAGGGCATAAGACGCAAGCACATTCATTGGATGGCTGGATTCTTTTTCGAATTCCAGAGGAGCACCTATATTAACGGATTCGAAGTGACTTACTATTTCCTTGTCGACGATCTCCATCTCATCCAGTTCGCTCATCCATTCCTCAAGGCCGGATGATACTTTTCGTATCAGTTCTCCTTCTTTCCAAAAAGAGAATTCCCCAGTGTCTGTGGTATCCGAATTTTCGACTTGCAATACTTCGGCGGGATATGCTGCTGTGAATGGCGGAATCATTTCCATGTCGATATTACGGGCAAAGTCGACAAAAATAATTTTTCCATTGTGAGAAGTAGCTGCCGTGGCCGCAACAGATGACTGGTCCCAAAGGCGACTTAACGTGTGCTCGAAATCCAGGTCGTCTTGCTCAACGGCCGCGTGAACACGCATTCCTTTCAATATTTCGCTCGTATTTAACTCCTTATCTTTAAGTGGTTTTACAATTATGATCGTAGTATTGACGCCCATGGAACGAAGATACAAAACCTAATCGTTTCCTATCTGAATGCAAAAAACCCTTCAGCAGAGCTGATGAGTCATTGTGCACCGGAGTGGAGGGTTTTCGAACCAGTTTTGGTATCATCTTAACATATTATCATCAATGGGTGTTTTGATCAATGCCGATGAAATTGTAATTTCCAAGTGTGGAAAGTCACAAACATACGAAAACGCAGGCCCGTAAAATTGGCGCTTATAAAGCTTTGAAGTATACGCTGATTGTCTTTTTAGCATTCGAGGCCTGGATGCTTTACCTGGAGACAAGGGGTGATTTTGCCAATGGCATCCTATTTTTTATGCAAGAACAAATGAACAGCCTGATTTTGTCCGTTGTTTTTCTCTTATTTCTATGCGCTTTCGTTCTTGGCCGATGGGCTGGTATCAAAATACTGATGGACGGGAAAAGTCATGTTTTAATGACCATACTGTTCACCATTCTCTCCTGGGGGATTCTAATGGGATATCTTTTTCTCCTAAACTCCATTGTAGGAAAGGGCCCTGCTGACTGGAAAGAGCCTGCATTAAGTATGTTCCTTGTTTCGTTGATAATCTGGGGAGCTACAGGTTGGAGCATAAAACGCACGCGAGCCTAAACATTAACCCAATACAGAAACCCCGACGATAGCCGGGGAGTGTGTCCAGAACAGGGCTACCTATGGCTCCGCCTCGGTGCTCCTATACTTCTACGAGAGGCGTTTTATGTCCGGAAGTGGAAAAAGTTCGAACTAATTCCGGGAAGATTTTAAACTTTTAATACAAGTTTAAGTCGACAGTATCAGGTGACGCCGGTCATTTATTTTTTACTATTTTGGACTTCAGCCTTTTAATTATATAAAATGCAAAAAAACGTCCTTGCTTTTTTGATATTGATTTTACCTGGCTTTCAGACGGCCTTCTCTCAAAAATTAAACAAAGAAAAACTGGATAGCTTCTTCGACAGCCTGTCGGCGTATAATAAATCGATGGGTAGTGTTTTGATTACCAGGAATGATTCCATCGTTTATAGCCGGTCTATAGGCTATGGTATTTTTAGCGATGCTAAAAAGGAATTATTAAGCGAAAGGAGCAGGTATAGAATTGGATCTATCACAAAAATGTTTACTGCTGTTATTGCCTTTCAATTGATAGAGGAACATAAATTGGCGCTGTCCACTCCTTTGTCGGTTTATTTTCCTCAGATTGCCAATTCGGAGAAAATTACAATTGCTAATTTGCTTAGCCACAGAAGCGGTTTGTATAATTACACCAACGATTGGGACAAATGGCGATTCGCCCCTCAGACACAGGAACAAATGCTGGCTATCATAACAAGTAAAAAAACCGACTTTGAGCCAGATACGAGAATGGCATATAGCAACTCTAATTATTTATTACTTGGATATATTATCGAAAAAATCTGTAAAAAGCCGTATGCTGAGGTTGTAAAAGAAAGGATAACTTCAAAAATCAGCCTGGGAGATACTTACTATGGTGGAAAGGTGAATGCCGGCAATAGAGAAGTATATTCCTATCTATGGGCGCAGGGAACCTGGCAACAACAACCTGAAACGGATATAAGTGTTGCCGCCGGTGCGGGGGGAATGGTTTCCTCTCCATCGGATTTGACAAAATTCATAGGAGCCTTATTTTCGCATAAGCTGGTTAGTGATACTAGTTTGCATCATATGCTTACGATAAAAGATGGCGAAGGGTTAGGGATTGAACAACTGCCATTTTATGATAAACCAGTATATGGCCATTCAGGAATGATAGATTTATTCCAATCCTGGCTATTATATTTTCCTAAAGAGGGTATATCTGTAGTTTATGCTTCTAATGGTTATGAGGGATTTGGGATAAATGATATTTTGAAAGGAGTCCTGCATATTTATTTTGATAAGCCTTTCGCAATTCCAAACTTTAACGTTATACAGTTGAAGCCCGAAGAATTAGATAAATATACGGGTGTGTATAAATGCAAGCAGCCCAATATGCAATTAACGATAACGAAAGAAGGCAATGCATTGATTGGACAGGCGACGGGGCAATCATCCTTTCCCCTGGAGGCAATTGGACAGAATAAATTTCAATTTAATCAGGCTGGTATTATTATCGAATTTTTTCCCGATAAAAGGGAAATGATGCTGCATCAAGGTGGTGGCAGCTATTCATTTGCCAAAGAAGAATAAATGATTATCTCCACTACGACCCTGAAAAAAGCTAAAAAATCAATCGCAGTTCCCGGTGCTTCAAATTACAGATTTTTGTGTGCTTGTTCATCGTAACCTGGCACTACTTACAAGAGTGAACTGCACCGCGTTCGTCACACTCCTGAATGCAAATGCCTCTCAGGTTTCCACTGAGGGGCGTTGGTACCCCACACGGGAATCAGATCGAACCCAATTTATGCAGGATCTGAAGCTGTTATATCGGCTAAGAGCGTTGCTAAAACCAATCCAATAGGGGGGTAACAAGTTGATTAATAAGTCAATAAAATGGCGCAAATGTTCTTTTTTGGCACAAAAAAGTAGTTTTTGGCGCATATTTAGGTGATCTGGCGCGAAATTTTATTTATGCGCCATAATTTCATTACTTTTGGCGCGTAAATCTAGTTTATGGCGAAATTGAATTTAAGCACCAGGGCATTTTCCCAGGTCGAAGCCATCAAAGTTGCCTTAAAGCAATCAGGTTCGGAAGGAGCAACGCTGGAAGAAATCAAAAGAGCGATTCAGACAAAGATACCCCATCGCACGCTGCAAAGGCGATTGGAGCACTTGCGGAAAGCAGGTATTGTTACTACTTCCGGGGATACGCGTTCGACCCGATATTACCTTGCCGAAGCGGATGTAAAGGAAGAAGAAAAAGGGGCGGCCAAGCCGGTGTTACCATTATCAGAAGAGAGCAGGCATATTCTTTCCCTGGTTTCCCGACCTCATCAGCAACGTATGCCAGTGGGATACAACCGGGAATTCCTTGAGTTGTACCAGCCCAATGTTACCAACTATCTCTCAACTGAAGAAACAAAGCAATTATTCCAGTGGGGGCAAACACCGGACAGGAACCAAACCGCAGGCACTTATGCCAAGGAAATCCTGCAACGCTTGCTGATCGATCTTTCTTACAATTCAAGCAGGCTGGAGGGCAATACCTATTCGCTGCTGGATACAGAACGTCTGATCAGGCTCGGGGAAGAAGCGGAGAGCAAATCGGCCATGGAAGCTCAGATGATCCTCAATCACAAAGATGCTATTGAATTTCTTGTCCACTCGGCTGAAGAAATCGGGCTCAACCGTTATACAATATTAAACCTGCATGCACTTTTAGCAAACAACCTGCTTCCTGACCCCGCAGCGCCTGGCCGGCTGAGGACCCATGGCGTTGGCATTGGGCGGTCTGTATATACCCCGCTTGCCATACCCCAACTCATCGAAGAAATGTTTGAACTGATGCTGGCCAAGGCCCGCCAGATAGTGAACCCTTTTGAACAGGCATTTTTTATGATGGTGCATTTGCCTTACCTGCAGCCTTTTGAAGATGTGAACAAGCGCGTTTCCCGCCTGGCAGTCAATATACCGTTGAATAGTCATAATCTAATTCCGCTGTCCTTTGTTGACGTTCCCGATGACCTTTATATCCGGGGACTCCTTGCAGTATATGAGTTGAATAGGGTTGAGCTGTTGAAAGATGTCTTTCTTTGGGCCTATGAACGGTCTTCTGCCCGTTATGCAGTAGTCCGACAATCAATCGGTGAGCCGGATCTTTTCCGGATGAAACACCGGCAGGCCATTCGTTCATTGGTAACTGAAGTGGTGTCTTCTGCCATGAGCCAGGCCGCCGCGAGTACTTTCATCGAACAACGTGCCGTCAGTATTCCTGAAAAAGAGCGGGGAAAATTTATTGAATACGTAGAGACGGAATTATTATCCTTGCATGAAGGGAATTTTGCGCGTTATTATATCAGCCCTTCTGAGTTTGATCGGTGGAAAGAGGCTTGGCGCAAACAATAAGAGTATGTCTCTTAATAAAAAGGCGAACCGATTGAAGGTTTCAATATCCTGGAATGAATGGCTATTTGCTTTTGCCGCAAAAGTATTAACTTATTGATATTCACTGTAAAAAGGTGCCAATAATCACTTATAACAAGTTGGTCTAGTACGAATGACATATTAAAAGGTCATGGAAGGTGTGATCTGGTCGCAGGTCCTTAATTTACTTTCCGGAAAACCGTATCGTACTGTCCTGACTTTACAACAACCTACGCCTTATTATATGGTATATTCTCCCTGCATGTCTAGCACATGACCTGGATCAATATATTCTAAGTTGATGTATTCACGACGACGGTCATTCCTGACCGCACAGACACTTTTTTTACGCCTTGTGAACCATGCAATTGTATCGGAAAAGTGTTTCTATTTTTGACGGAGTCAGCTTCGGCCAGAAAATATTTTTTAAATTTAGAGTTGGTTGAATCTGCCTCTTTTGCCTATTACATACACCAAGCCTAGTTGAAGATCCTCTGGTAACCATTATAACCATCCTTCCTTTAACCTGCTGTTGAAATTGTCTAAGTAACAAAAACGGCTGTCTGTTGTCTTGCTTATGCTTGCTAAACCGACGTAGATCAAAAAAATCGAGTTGTCAAGGTCGTTGATAGGCTGGAATGGCTGTTCCTCCTCTATTCGACGGGGTAATTCGTGGTAACACAAGAAAAAAATAAATTGTTGACGTATGAGCCAGGTCGCAACCGCCAAACAAACAGGAGGAGGAGGCTTTACTTACGAGGATAAAGTAGGGGCTTATTTTTTAGTATGTATGCTTACTGAGACACCCCCCTTCCAGAAGGATTACGGAGTCATTGAAAAGATCAAGTTCCAGGTACGGGTCGACGGGTGGCTGTTTGATGATCTGTTGTTATCGATGAAGACGGCGGGTAAAAGCCGCCGTATCGCTATCTCGGTGAAAAGTGGCCAACAGTTAACGACCAATGGCATCCCGGCTGACCTGAACATGCTGTTGTGGCAGCAATATCGGAAGGAAATATCGGATGTTTTCCAGGTGGGTCAGGATGCGCTCTGCCTGGTGGAACCGCCGCTGGCGACTGGACTGTCCGACAACCTACATATGCTGCTGCGGGAAGCGTATGAACAGGAGGCCGGCGAGATGAACCGGCGGCAAGAGACGGAAAAATTTTCTTCGGTAGAAAGAAGAAGGATATACCACAGCTTTGCCTGCCCTCCGGCGCTGACAGCCATGCCCGATAGGGCCACTATCCAAACAGGGGACGTCCTGAAAAGCTTTTTACATATCCAGATGGACTTCGAAGCCCCGCATTCCACCGCTGAACAACGGGCAATAGGATTTTGTCGGGACGCGTTGCAAGATCCCCAACTGGAAACCGCCAGCCAATTGTATAAGAGGCTATGCGGGATAGTGCGGGAGCAATCCGGGGTGGCTGGGTATATAGATATACCCAAATTGGTGGAAAAGCTGGGCGGACAATTTCAGTTGAAGGACTTTCCGTCGTATGTCGCTGATTGGCAACGACTGGAGCAGCATACCCGGACCAGGGTGGAGGTTATCTTGGACAGCATCGGCAATAGGGTGGAACTTCCACGACAATGTACAATGAACGCCATCACCGACAAGCTCAATGACAGTAAGGCGATCATTTTGAATGGCATATCCGGAAGCGGCAAATCCGTCTTGGCCAAAAAGCTGGCGCAAGAGTGGCAAGGGGCTGCGAAAGTCATCTGGTTGGACAGTTCCGATTTTGACGTCCCTTCTTGGGAGACAGCCCTGGGATTAACCAACAGTCTGCATGACGTGATCCGGAACGTAGCCACCCGCACCGCCTATCTGATCATTGATGGCGCGGAGAAACTATACGCGGCTGCACAGCACCAGCGGATGGCAGCCTTGTGTAAGTTCTTGTTGCAGACACCCAACTGGAAGATCCTATTAACCTGCCCTTCGGAATCCCTAAGCTCGGTGCTCGAGAAGTTACATCAATGCAACCTGAATACGCTCCTGTTCACTCCATTGCCCATGACGGATCTGCAGGAAGAAGAAATGACGATGCTCACTGAGGTGTATCCGGCCCTGGTGCCTTTTGTGGTGAAGAGCAATATCCGCATGTTGTTAAACAACCTGAAGCTGTTGGATAAATTGGTCATACATATGAGTGCCATCCATCTTCCTGAAGAGCAGGAATTGGGGGAAACCACCCTGATCGATTTTATATGGGAAGAAGAGATAACAAAAACCCGTGACGGGATTGCCAAAGGAAAGTTCCTGCAGCTGATGGCGGAAAAGCAGGCAGACAACCTGTCCTTATCGGTGAGCGATGCGGAATTCGGGGTGCCGGAACTTGGCCCCGTAGAGGAGCTGAGGAAAGCTCGTTTTATTCAGTATAGGCAGGATCGTCTCTATTTTGCGCACGACCTGTATGGCGACTGGGCCAGGTATAAGCTATTGCTGGCCCATCGAACCACCCTCCAGGACTTTCTGCATGCCAAACACTTATCTTCCCCTTTATGGGCAAGGGCGATCCGTTACTATGCGATGTCCTTATTGGAAAAGGAGGGAGAGGTGGATACATGGAGAGTAACGTTTGCCCAGTTCGACGGTAGAGATCCCGAACACGTGATCATTCAGGACTTGATGCTAGAAGCCATCTTCTTCTCCCACAACGCCTTTCATCACTTACTACGCTACAAAGCCTGGCTGTTTGGAGGCAACGGGGTATTGTTCAGGCGGTTGATCATGTTGTTTGACCGTCGGGCTACCATGGCCAATCCTGCGGTGCTGGAACTATCCGGAAAATTAGGCCTGGAGGAGGCTACCGCGGTAACGATCAATCGCTTACCCATCTGGCACTATTGGCTGGATGTCTTGCAATTCATCCACCTGCATCGTCAGGAGGCGATAGCCCTGGACGCGGTAGGTGTAGGAAAACTGGCGCATACCTGGATAATACACACGATGCCTGACTTTCACCTGCGCAAAGAGGCCAGTGATATTGCCCTGCTGGTAGTCCGGAATATAAAAGGGATCGGATATGGCAAAGAAGGGGAAAAAGGACCGATCTACGAAGCCATGTTATGGAGCTTCCAGGAAAATCCGGAGGAGATCAAAACGCTCTGCCGGCAACTTTGCCGTCGTATACCGCCGGGTCCGCCCCAGAAGGAAGACGACGACGAGGAGGTAGATTTTGGTGATACATCGAGCTTTGAATCGACGCTACGTCCCCTGACGGTTGCCTACCGGAAGGCTGTCCAATGGGAAGATGGTCCATACGAACGGGTAGACGGTATCTGGCAGGAGACCGTGTTGAATACACAGGCAATATCGCCGATCATGGTGCACGATCCGGCACTGGCAACAGAAATACTGCTGGCGGTGCTCATTGATGAACCGCACGAACGCTATGGGGGGCGAGGCCATCGGGATTATTGCCTTTTCGAGCCATGGAGGTGGAACCCGCCCTTTTATAAAAGAGGCCCCTTTTTGTTTTTTTTCAGGGTCAATCCGTGGGAGGCATTAAAATTTACCCTGAAGCTCATCGACTTCGCCACCAACCGGAAGCTGGATGCTGTTGAAGCCAACGGGGTACCGGAAGGAATAACGGTGGTGTACGAGGGACAGATCAAGTTGTACAAAGGAGATCAAGAGGTTTTCGGCTGGCATAAGGATATAGGGGAGGCGCCACATGTGGTCGTGTCGTTGCTGATGACGATGGAGCAATTCCTATACGAAGAGATCGAAAAAGGGGAGTCTGTTCGGGAATATGTCCGGCATGCGGTCGCCCATACGAATTCGCTGGCGATAGTGGGGGTGGTACTGGTCGTCGCAAAAATTCAACCGGACTTATACCAACAGGAGCTGCGGCATCTGCTGCCGGTGTATGAATGGTATGCGTGGGATCATTACTCGCACAGCTATGATGACTTTACCTTTTGGCGGGAATTGCCAGTCACCTGGCATGCAGAGGTAAATCAATGGAAAGCAAAGAAACATCGTTTTTGGCCACTCAAAGACGTGCTCCTGCGTTATTGGTTCGGGAGTACAGAATTACAGCAGGACTATGTGGTTATTACGCGGCAGTGGGAGGAGCGATGGAATAATGGGAAGGCAGCCGGTAACGACGATGTCTATCTACTGCAGATGATCCAGCAGTTTAAAAAGGAGAACTGGCAAACCGATGGGGAAACGGTCAGCTATGTGGAGCCTGCCTATATAACTGCACACCTGCGCGCCGGCCGGGAGTCCAGTCTGGAAACCATCGACTATGGGAACTTCGCCTTTCGATGTGAACAGGCTATCAACGAAAACAAAGGTATCACCCTGCAAGAGGCAGAACAGATTTGGAGCAAGCTCCAAGCATTTTTGTTGGCGCTAGAGGCCGATGATGCCAAAGACAATTTTGACATAGCTACCTGGGCATCGCCCTATACCAATATAACGGCAGCGATGGCGATACTCCTTCATTTCACCGCGACGTGGCAGGAGGTTCACCCGGAATACTATATCACCATCAAACAGTTTAGCCATCAGTTGATGAACAAGGTGATCTGGACTGAAGTAGATAGGCACCGAACGGGCACCGGCCATGACTGGCATACCTTCCTGGCCATCATCGCCGCCAGGCTGTGGATGGAGGACGAAAAGGATGTAGATTGTCGGAGAATGGTGGCCGGAGTGGCGGTGCAATTCGATGGCAAGACCATGGAGAAACTGCTGTTCGGAATAGGCAGGTATCGGGAATGGCAGGACCCCGGCTTCGTGCAACTTCAAAATTTCCTGGTACGGTTCAGTACCGCTTACCATCTGTATCTTCGGAGCAAGCACGACACGGACAGTTCCTTCCAGGTAACCAAACTACAACTCATCGATCAATTTACGGAAGGAAGAGTCTCTCTATCCCCTGACCCCTGGTCGGCACACCGGGCGCTGGAACGAAAAAAAACGAAGGGGCGAAAAATCCGGCCAGAGCTGCTATCGGAAGACGACTACACGAGATCCCCCGGGTTATATACTCCGGTACTAATGCATATGCTGCAAGCCGTGCCCGAGCTGGAAGCGGCCCGCAGTGATGCTGAAAGGAAACATATTGTATACTTATATAAGCAGGGATTGGGTCAGTTAGTGTATGAGTTGGGGGATGTCACGGAGGCGGCCCAGCCCGTCGACCATTTCCCGGATGATTTTAATTTTTTAATACTGAAACGAGTCGCCACCTTACTACCATTTTTAACGGAGGAAGAACAACCTGCTTCTTTCTGGGAGCCGCTGTTGCAGTATGGCTGCATCGCTCCGAAGTGGGTCGATCAATTTTGCACCAACTTCTTTTTGTACAACATAGAAAAGCCGGATCGCCAACTGCGCATGGTACAATTATTAGAAAACATGGTATCGTTTTCCGAAGGCTGCCGGACATGGAAAGCAAAACATGCCGTTGTCAAAGGGGAGGATTTTCGGTTATGCCTGCTGGGAGTGCAGCCGCGACTTATCTCGATATGGAAAGACGATCTAACAAGATTTACGCATCAGGCCACGCACCTATACCAACAGTGGTTTTTAAAAAAACGGATCAACCCCTATGCGATCATCGCCTTACTAGACTTTGTCGTGACAAGATCCGGGGAGTTTATGCTGAAGGAGGCGCTCGGGATCATGCAATATTTTGCCCTGTTCGAACAAAAAATGGCTGAAGCGGATCGCCCCCAAGGCCTCGTGTATCGGGGAGTTCCCAACTTGGAGGCAAAATTGGCCAACGTATTGGGGTATATATGGAAGAACAAAAAAACAATGCTGCAAGCTAATCGTGCCATGTTGACCGTCTACCGGGACTTGGTAAAATATTTGGTGGCCCAACGAAACATCACAGCCATGGAATTGCAAAATGAATTACAGGTAGGGATATAAGTCGAATGGCCCCTATGGTGTGCTTTGCTTGGCTGCCAGTGAAAATTCTATGTTGTCCAGTATGCATAGAAACATACTGGATATCTTAAACCCGCTTCCATGTCGGGTCACAGGAATCTTAACCCAGCAGTGGCCAAGGGCAGTGGCATACGCTCCTTCCAATACCCAGGCCAGGCTGCCACCATGGTACTGTTCGCAGGATAAATAGGAAATGGGAACAGCTATCTTTTTGGAGCAATAGGTATATGCCAGACGCAGACGTAGTTGGAAATACTTTCCGTTGGGCATAATAATAGAAAGGTTGCGTAGCATCGTACCCAAGATCGAGCATGAAGGTCTGCGCAGCTACCTCGGTGGACGGTGCATGTTGCACGATACACAAGGTGGATAAGGCATAACGCTGGGATTTGTCGAAGGAGAATGTTGGATCATTTGTTGTCAAGGTAGCGCCTGCCGTTGAGGGGAGATAACGGGAATCAATAATCGAAGTCGGATGAGATTGGCTGGTACAGATATTACATGAAAACACTCATGCTTGTAGTAGGATTCTAACACCGTAAGTGGTGGATAATCAAAAAATAAAGGCCAAAAATCTGCATTTTTTAGCCTTCGTACCCGGAACGGGAATCGAACCTGCACAATGTTACAAATACCAGATTTTAAAGCTGCCATCGCCAATCCCGTGGACAGCCTGCGGACAGAGTAGCTTTATTGCCGGATGATACGGATGGTGGCCCTGCCGCCGGGGCCGCCTTCGCCGAATTGCTCTTCCATCATTTTTTTGAAAGCCGCGCGGGTGATTTTTTTACCATCGGCAGGCGCCTGCACCAGCTTGCGATCGAAGGTGCTGCTGATCTCCACGGCCGTGAAGACTATTTCACCGTCGTTGCTGTCGAGCTGAAGGATCAGGCCGGGAAGGCCGCCATAGACTTCGGGTCCCGAGGGTGACTGAAGGTCTTCGGCATACCAGGCGATGATGGCGTTGCCTTGCTGGCCTTTGCAGGCGGCTTTTTTACAGAGATGGCCCTTGATGGTCTGGGTGTCCGACTCCAGCTTCCAGCTTTGGTGGGGGAAGCTGTCTTCGATGATGTATTTTTTGGGGCCCATTTCCTGCTGCCGGATCATTTTTTCTTCCCTGTAATTTTTGTAGGTCTGGTCGTCACCGCCGCCGAAACGGATGTGGACGGCGGCGCCATTGTTGTCCTGTCCTGCCTGGTCGCGGATGTCCTCTTCTTCTTTGATATTGCGCAGGAGCGATTGATCGGAGGAAAAGAGCAGCTCTACCTTGTTGGTACTGAATTCCGGCACCATGCTTTTCATGCTGGGATCTTCCAGGCGGCGGTGCATGTTTATTTTCCGCTCGTATACGACGCGGCCTTCTTTTACCTGGGCGTGTGCAGTCCGGAGGCTGGTGAAGAGGAGGGCTGTCAGCAGTATTTTTTTACCGGGGGTCATAATTGTTTTTTAAGCCACAAATCTATTTTCGGGGCCGGGTAAAGGAGGTTAACGGCCATTGGTTTAATGTTAATTAAGGTTAATACTTTCCCGGGGACAGGGGCTTTTTTTCTACATTTAGACTTTGATAAAGTGAACAAGCTCCGGATATCCATAACGCTGATGGTGCTGACGATCGCTGCGATCGTGCTTTTCCAGGCATACTGGCTTAAAAAAAGCTATGCGGAGGAGAGCAAGGTGCTGACCCTTCGTACCCAATTGCTTTTCCGGGAGACCCTGTTCAAGCTGCAGGCCACCAAGCTGCATCTCGATACTTCGTTTAGTTTCCGGCGGGACGAACCTTCGGGTGTACTGAATATGGTAAATATCATACGTGACAAGGTGTCGATGGATAGTGGGGGAAAGAAGCGTCGTGCCGTGATGGTGCGTGTGAGTGGGCGCGCGGGGATGAGTGAGGGCATCGATCCGCCGGATTCCGGGTTGCACCGGGTATTTTACCGGTCGCAGGGTCCCGGGGCAAGGGTCGCCGAGTTCCTGTTGGGGGTGGATTCGCTCCAGGACTCTGTTACGGTGAAGGAGATCGATGCAAGATTCAGGCAGGTGCTGGACCGGGAGGGCATCCGGGCGCCTTTCGCCGTGCTGGCGGCGCCGCTGGACAGGAAGAAAGATGCTTTTTTCCCGGATAGTACGGATCAGCGGGTGGTCCTTGGATTTGCCAATCCCATCGGCTATCAGCTGCAGCTGGGCAATACTTTCTGGCTGACAGCGCGGCGGCTGGGTCCGCAGGCATTGTTCTCCCTGGTGCTGGTGGGAGGCACTATATTTTCTTTCCTTTTGCTTTACCGTAACTGGCGGCAGCAGCAAAAGCTGACCCTGCTGAAAAATGATTTTATCAGCAATATCACCCATGAGCTGAAAACGCCTATTGCGACGGTGAGCGTGGCGGTGGAGGCGTTGAAAAATTTCAACGCTTTGCAGGATCCTGTGCGTACGCAGGAATACCTGGAGATCTCCGCGCATGAATTGCAGCGGTTGTCCCTGCTGGTGGATAAAGTACTGAAGCTGTCGCTTTTCGAAAAGCAGGAGATCGAGCTGAAGCGGGATGATTTCGACCTGAAAGTATTGGTGGAAGAGGTGATGGGGTCCATGCGGCTGCAGTTTGAAAAATACCATGCGAAGGTGGATATGATCGCAACGGAAGATGGGCTGTTCCTGCTGCGGGCGGACAAGCTGCATTTCACGAGCGTGGTCTACAACCTGTTGGATAATGCTTTAAAATACAGCCGGCTCAACCCTATCCTGCGGGTGGACCTGGCGGCGGAGCAGGACCTGCTGGTATTGGCAGTGACGGACAATGGAATAGGCATTCCCGCAGGCTACAAGGGCCGGATCTTCGAGAAGTTCTTTCGCGTGCCCACGGGAGATCAACATAATGTCAAGGGGTATGGCCTGGGGCTCAGCTATGTTGCCTATGTCGTGCAGCGCCAGGGTGGCGTGATCTCCGTGGAAAGCGAGGAAGGCATCGGCAGCAGATTCACCGTCAAAATTCCCCGTGGATATGCGTAAAATAAAAGTGCTGTATGTTGAGGACGAGCTATTCCTGGGCAAGATCGTAAAAGAGAGCCTGGAAAGCCGCGGATTCGAGGTGGTCATGGAAAATGACGGAGCGAAAGTGCTGCCTTCCTTTACGAAGCTGCGTCCCGATGTATGCGTGCTGGATGTCATGCTGCCCAACAAGGATGGCTTTGAGATCGCGGAGGAGATCCGTGACCTGGACAAGGAAGTGCCGATCCTTTTTGTTACGGCCAAGGGAAGGACGGAGGATGTGGTGAGAGGTTTTACCCTGGGCGGCAACGATTATATCCGGAAGCCTTTCAGCATGGAGGAGATGATCGTGCGGATCCATAACTCGCTGCGGAGCAGGGAAGGCGCCGTTGTTGCTTTATCGGACGGTCCGGTGAGCATTGGGAAATACCGGTTTCTCTGGAAGCGGCAGGTGCTGGCGCTGAATGACACGGAGCGGAAGCTGTCTTTCCGGGAAAATGAGCTGTTGAAATTCCTGTATGCACACCGGGATAAGGTGATCGACCGGAAAGATGTCCTGCAATTGTTGTGGGGCAATGACAGTTTTTTCAACAGCCGTAACCTGGACGTGTATATCACGAAGATCAGAAGCTATCTGAAAGAGGACGATTCGCTGGAGATCATTACTATCAAAGGGGTGGGCTACCGGTTCGTACTATGAGGAGCTGTTATACCACGAGGGTGTAGGCGCGCAGGACTTCGTCGATCTCTTCCAGGCGGAAGGGCTTGGAGATATAGTTAGTCATGCCGGCGTCCAGGCATTTTTCCCGGTCGCCTTTCATCGCGTCGGCGGTCAGGGCGACGATGGGGAGATTGCAATAAGGTTCCGGCATTTTGCGGATGGCGCGGGTAGTGGCATAACCGTCCATTTCCGGCATATTGACGTCCATAAAGATGATGACAGGCTCACAATGGGGCAATCTATCCAGGGCTTCCCTGCCATTGGTGACCTGTATGACCTCGAATCCCATCCTGCGCAGAACTTCGGAGATCAGCAGCATATTGATGGGGTCGTCATCGGCGACCATAACGCTGGTGGGTTCGGTGATCTTTTCCACATTGTTGGGGAGGTAGGGATGGAGACTGTCGTTCTGCATATTCTTTTCGAAGAGGGAAAGCAGGGTGGCGTGCAGCTCATGCATTTTCACGGGCTTGGAGAGAAATTTATTGATACCTGCTTTTACCGCCTCGCTTTGGTAGATGTTCTTTTCCGGGGATGACAGCATCAGCATGAATAACTGTTCCTGGCCGGGGAAAGTCTTTTTCATTTCTTTCACCAGGGCGATGCCGTCCATTGCCGGCATGAGGTGGTCGGTGACGATGAGATCATAAGGCTCATTTTTCCCTATGGCTTCCTTCATGCCGGCGAGTGCGGCGGCGCCATTGGAGACAGTCTCGGCGGGGATGTTGAAATACCCGAAGATCTCTTTCATGAGCTCCAGGTTGGAGCGATTATCATCTATGATCAGTACTTTTTTCAGCAGGGGGTCTTTCGGCAACAGGACTTCCGGCTGCTCGTTGGCTACTTCCAGGATGAGGTGCAGGGTAAACGTGCTGCCTTTGACGGGTTCACTTTCCACTGTCAGATGGCCGCCCATCAGCTCCGAGAGGCTCCTGGAGATGGTGAGGCCCAGTCCCGTGCCGCCGTATTTACGGGTGGTGGAAGTGTCGGCCTGGGTGAAGCTTTCGAAGATCTTCTGCAATTTCTCTTTGCGGATGCCGATGCCTGTGTCTTTTACCCCGATGGCGAGCTTCATATACTGTTTTCCATTCTGCTGGTAGCTTTCTCCGGCCTTTTGGATGGACACGATGATCTCTCCATCGCCGGTGAACTTGATGGCATTGCCCAGGAGGTTTACCACGATCTGCCGGATGCGGACGGGGTCACCCAGGAATTGAGAAGGGATGGAAGGGTCTACCTTGTACAGCATCTCCAGCTTTTTCTCAAAAGCTTTGAGGGTAAGCATGTCGATCGTCTCTTCTATCAGCTCGTCCAGCTTGAAGAGGGTATGATCGATGAGCAGCTTGCCGGCTTCGATCTTCGAGAAGTCCAGGATATCATTGATGATGCCCAGCAGGCCATAGGCCGACCTCTTTACATTCTGCAGATAATCACGCTGGGCTTTTTGCAATTCGGTGGTCAGCACCAGGTCGGTGAACCCGATGATACCGTTCATGGGCGTACGCAATTCGTGGCTCATATTGGCCATGAACTCGCTTTTGGCGTGGCTGGCGGATTCGGCCAGCTCTTTTGCCTGCACCAGCTCCACTTCGATCTGTTTCCGCTCGATCGCGGCGGCCAGGGAGGAGGCATAGGAGCGGAGGATAGAAAATTCTGCTTCGGACCATTCCCTTTCCTTTTTCAATTCATCGAATCCCACGAAGCCCCAGAACTCGTTCTTCAGGAAGATGGGGACGGCGACGGAAGACAGGATGGTGCTCCGGTTGTAGATCTCCACCAGCTGGGGATCACCCTCTTTGCTCTTGTAGCTGACGAAAGGTTGTTTAGCCAATAAGGGCCGGATGATCATTTTTATGTTGTCGAAAGGGATATTCTTTACGTTGGGCTGATGGATGCGCAGGTCCACCGGGTCTTCTGTCCATTCGTAGGTCTCGGTGGTGAACCATTTCTGCTGGGTGACGTCGAAATGGTTCTGGAATACATAGACCCTGTCGACCAGGGCCTTGTTGCCCAGGGTCTGGATGGATTCTTTGATGGCCTGGTCCAGGTCCGTATTGATCAGCAGCGAATGGGTGGCCTGCGCTACGGCGTGCAGCAACTGGTCTTTTTTCTTCAGCTTTTCCTGTGCGATCTTCCGGTCCGTTATGTTACGGGAAGTGCAGATCAATTTGACCAGCTCTTCTTCATCCACGATGGGCTTGATGATGGTCTCGAGCCAGATATAGCTGCTATCCTTGCAGAGGATGCGGTAACGAACGATGATGCTGTCCTGATCGGAGAAGGAGGAGGGCATTTGATCCGCCTTGAGAAATTTCAGGCGGTCGTCGGGGTGGACATATTGTTCGAAGGACCTGCCGATGACATCGTCCACTTCATATCCCAGCACTGTCTTTACGGAAGGCGAGAGGTACCAGATGGTGCCGTCGATAGCGTGGACGCTGATAATGTCCTCGGAGTTCTCTGCCAGCAGACGGAATTTCTGCTCACTATTGAGCAGGGCATTTTCCGACTCTTGCTGGGAGGTGATGTCCTGTGCGATGCCGAACTGCACCTGTTCGTCCGTCACTCTTCCTTTTATGGAAAGGTACCGCATCCATCCCTGTTTGGTGATGATGCGGCAGGAGAGCGCATTTTCGTAGCCGGTGCTCTCTTTATGCTGCATGGCCTTTGCCAGCTCCTCGGATACCATGGCAAAATCTTCCGGCACCACGTAGGTGTGGAGGAAGGTATCCATGGAGATCTTATCGGGATCTTCCTCGTCCATGGCCAATAGCGCTTTGAATTCCTTGCTGAGGGAAAACTCACCTGTGACGAAGTCCAGTTTCCAGGAACCCATTTTGGCGTAGGTCATTGCGTAGGAGAGCGTGCGGATGGCGTCTTCCTTTACCTGCTGTGTTTGTAGTTTTTCCGAGACGTTGAGCCCGATGCCCTGGATCTCGTTGACCTGTCCATTTTCATCCTGGAGGGCGAGGAATTCCCATTCCGTCCAGAGGAACTGACGGGACTGCCCGATGGGCTTGCGGATCAGCAGGCGGGAGATCTTCCCGGGATTGTTCCAGCATTCGTTGGCTACCTGCTGACAACGGGCCAGATCTTTCGGAAAGATGGTGTTGTAGAAAAGGACATGCTGCAGCTCCTGTTCGGTATATCCGAAGGTTGTCCGGAAGGCCGGGTTGGTATAGGTGAAATGACCATTCCGATGGATACGGATGACATAGTTGGTCTGGGATTGGAGGATAGAAGCCAGGAATTTCTTTTCGTTCAGCAGTTCGTTGCGCGCCTTTTGCAGCTCATTGTAATTGGTCTCTCCTTTCTTGAAGGCCGGCTCCAGCACCAGGAGGGCCATGCAGATGATGGCGATGACCAGGGAAATGAACTTGCCGGTATCGATGGTAGACACCTCGCCGTTCTTTTCATTCGCCAGGGCTGAATAGTACACCGTGACCTGGTCCATCAATGCGCTGTATTCCTGTTCGCTGTGCAGCAGATCGCGGAGGTACAGGTGTCTGTTGATCGCTACAAATGCTGAATCGCCCTGGGCCAGCTCCTGCCCGATGGCCACCAGGGACTGGAAAAACTGCTGGGAGCTGGATAATAACAGCTTGATCTGGAAGATCTTATCAGGAACGGGCGGCTTGGCGCCACCGGCCTGCTTTTGCAGCAGCTCCTGCTCTGCCAGGAATATAGCCAGGTGCCGGGAGAGGGAATCTTTGAGTGCGGGGATGGCTTTTTTCTCCGGATCGTTGAGCAGCAGGATGGATTCCCTGGTAATGAGCTGGCTACGGGACTGTTGTTGGGCAGATTGGTGGATTGCCTCCGTTAACTCCCTGTTTTCTAGCGATTTAAGGTGATTTATGTAGTACCCGAAGAAATTGAACAGGAGTACCAGCACAAACAGGATGACCGATATGCGTATAAGTTTGCGGAACGGGCTTTTCATGGATATTGTAAAGCTGTTCTTAACAAACGTAAAATCGTCCGTTTAAGTTTCCGGGACTACAAAAAAACAAGGGTAAATACTTAGCCCGTGAGTGTTAGTAGTTTATGACCTGCTCTTCCATGGCTGCCGGGAGGGGTCGCCATTCGTACTGCTGGTTGCGCAGCTGGGGTTCAAAGCCTGCCTCCCTGATGGCCTCCTGGATGCCTTTGGCGGTGAAGCGGTGAGGGGCGCCGGCGGCGCTCACAACATTTTCCTCCAGCATGATGCTTCCGAAGTCGTTGGCGCCTGCGTGCAGGCATAGCTGGGCTGTCTGCTTGCCCACGGTGAGCCAGGATGCCTGGATGTTCTTTACGTTCGGGAGCATGATACGGCTGAGCGCGATCATACGGATGTATTCTTCCGGGGTAGTGAGGTTGTGTACGCCCCTGATGCGGGTGAGCAGGGTATCGACGTCCTGGAAGGTCCAGGGTATGAAAGCGAGGAAACCTTTTGCTTCGGCGGGCTTCCTCGATTGGACCTCGCGGATCTTCACCAGGTGCTCGAATCGTTCGTGGAGGGTCTCTACGTGTCCGAACATCATGGTGGCGGAAGTGGTGATATAGAGCTTGTGGGCCTCGTGCATGATGTCCAGCCATTCCTGGGAGCCGCATTTGCCTTTGCTGATGAGGCGTCGTACCCTGTCCACGAGGATCTCGGCGCCGGCGCCGGGCAGGGAGTCCATTCCTGCTTTTTTCAGGGCTGTCAGCACGTCGTGATGGCTCATTTTTTCTTTCTTACAGATATGGGCCACTTCGGGCGGTCCCAGTGTATGGAGCTTCAGGGCGGGGTAAAGCTCTTTCAGCTGGCGGAAAAGGGTTGTATAGAATTCCAGTCCCAGCCCGGGGTGGTGTCCACCCTGCAGGAGCAGCTGATCGCCTCCCCAGCGGAAGGTCTCTTCTATTTTCCTTTTGTAAGTATCGATGTCGGTGATATACGCGTCAGCGTGACCGGGGATACGATAGAAGTTACAGAATTTACAGTTGGCGATACAGACATTGGTGGTGTTGACATTCCGGTCTATTTGCCAGGTGACCTTTCCGTGCGGCACCTGCATTTTACGGAGCTCATCGGCCAGGTACATCAGTTCGGTGAGGGGGGCGTTCTGAAAAAGGAATACACCTTCTTCGATGTCTAAGAATTCGCGGTCGTAGGCTTTTTTATACAGGTCGGGTAGGTTCATTGCCAGGTGAATTATTTTGTAAAGGTAGGGCAGGGATATGGAATATCAAGGCATGGGCAAAGGCGGCTGGTCCACGGGAGAGATCCTTGTATCCATTGAAAACAGCTGTTGGTAGAAAAATATCCGGCGCATGAACTTTGTTGAAGCCAGGCTGCTGGCGGTTGAAGGCCGATCTGCGCCTGTTTAAAAAGAGGATGAATGGCTTGTGATAACGATAAAATGATGATATATTTAGTGTTCCGAATCCAAACGGTGCACACCATTCAAATGCTTTGCCAGAAAAAACACCCTTTCCTCATGCCTTATCAGCTGATCAGACTTTTCCGGTGCGTAGTGTTCTTTTTGATCCCATCGGTCTTTTTTTCCATTCGTCCCCTGGAGGCACAGGAGAAGTTCGTGCCGCCGTCTGCCAAGCTGATCACCAGCTTCCCTTTTACCGTATTTACGGGAGGGGTGATCCTGATAAGGGCGTGTGTCGGTGATTTCCCGGACAGTCTCAATTTCATCCTGGATACCGGTAGTGGCGGGATCTCATTGGATTCGGCCACCTGTCAGCGGCTGAAGATCGTTGCTCTTCCTTCCGACAAGACGATCCTGGGCATTGCCGGCGTGCGGCAGGTGAAATTTATTTACAATGAGACCCTGCACCTGCCCGGCCTCCGGGTGGACAGCCTTAACTTTCACGTGAACGATTACGATATACTCAGCAGCGTATATGGGGAGAAGGTAGACGGCATCATCGGCTATAGCTTTTTCTCCCGTTATATCGTCCACATCAATTATGACAGCGCCAAAGTCTATGTATATACCAAGGGGACTTTCAAGTATCCGAAGGGCGGTCACCTCCTGAAGCCTGTCATTGCCAGCCTGCCGATCCAGAGCGCTACCGTGCGGGATGCGGAGAGCATCAACGCGCGTTTTTATTTTGACACGGGGGCGGGGCTTTGTATGCTGTTGTCCTCCGATTTTGTCAATGACAGCAGTGTATTTGATCCCAAGCGAAAATTCTACCAGACGCAGGCCCAGGGCCTTGGCGGCAAGGCGAATATGAAGCTCACCACATTGAGGGAGGTCCGGCTGGGTCCATACAGGTTCCGCAAGGTGCCTACCTATGTTTTTGACGACGATTATAATGTGACCTCTTATCCCAACCTGGGTGGGCTGCTGGGAAATGATATCCTGCGCCGCTTCAACGTGACCCTGAATTACGACCGGAGGGAGATCTTTTTGCTGCCCAATACCCACTACCGGGACCAGTTCGACTATTCCTATACGGGACTGGGCATCTACTGGCTGGAAGGGGAGATCCGGATCGGGGATGTCATGCCGGAATCGCCCGCGGAAAAGGCGGGTCTGAAGCTGGACGATGTGGTGATCGCTGTGAACAACAACTTCAGCAATAATATCCAGGTCTACAAGAACATCCTGCAAAGCGTGGGCGAAAAGGTAAAGATCATCGTCAAGCGGAATGGGGATCTTCAGGAGCATGTCATGCGCGTGAAGAGTATTCTTTAAACTTTCCGTAAATTTGCCCTCCCCCTCACCAAGGGGGTATGCATTTTATGATACAATACGATAGATTTCAGCTGTCCAACGGACTGAGGGTTTTGGTACACGAGGATCATTCCACCCCCATGGCGGTGGTGAATGTGCTATATGATGTGGGCGCCCGGGATGAGGATCCGAAGAAGACCGGCTTTGCGCATTTGTTCGAGCACCTGATGTTTGGCGGCTCCGTGAACATTGAAGATTTCGAAACGCCGCTGCAGCTGGCGGGGGGAGAGAACAACGCTTATACCACCAACGACTTCACCAACTATTATATCCAGCTGCCGGCGGAAAATATCGAGACGGCCTTTTATCTCGAAAGCGACCGGATGCTGTCCCTTGCTTTTAGCGAGAAGAGCCTGGAAGTGCAGCGGAAGGTGGTCTGCGAAGAGTTCAAGGAGCATTATATCAACAAGCCTTATGGGGATGTTTGGTTTAAAATGCGGGAGCTTGCCTATAAGCAGCACCCTTACCGCTGGATGACCATCGGCAGCAAGCTGAGCCATATCGAAGATGCGCGGCTGGAGGATGTACGGCAATTCTTCTTTAAATACTACCGGCCAGTGAATGCCATCCTGGTGGTTGCCGGCCAGGTGAAGACGGAACAGGTGCGGGCCCTGGCGGAAAAATGGTTTGGGGATATCCCTTCCGGAGAGAAGTATGTACGCAATCTGCCGAAGGAGCCTCGCCAGCAGGAGGTAAGAAAGCTGGAAGTAACGGCGGACGTGCCGCTTGATGCCTTGTATAAATCCTATCACATGGCTTCCCGTTTGGAGCAGGGCTATTACGTGACGGACCTGATCACGGAAGTGCTGGGTGGAGGAGGTTCTTCCCGCCTGCACCAGGCCCTGATCAAGGAAAAGAAATTGTTCAGCCAGATCGAGTGTTATCACACGGGCTCGGTAGATGAGGGCCTGGTGGTCATCGAGGGTAAGTTGATCAAAGGGGTGAGCCTGGAAGCTGCGGATAAGGCTGTAGAGGAAGAGCTTCAGAAAATGCAATCGGAGAAGATCTCTGAAAAAGAGCTCACTAAGATAAAGAACAAGACGGAGTCTGCCATTGTGTTTGAAGACATGAGCGTGATGAACCGCGCCAACAGCCTGGCCATTTATGAGCTGCTGGGAGATGCCGAGATGATGAATACGGAGCTGGGAAGATACCAGGCCGTCACTGCCGAAGAGATCCTTGCCACCAGCCGGCAGCTATTCGATCCCAACAACAGCAACACGCTTTATTATCACAGTCGTCAGCCCAAAGGAGGAGTTTCCCATGCTTAATAGAACGATCGCACCCCCTATCAAGGATGCCAAGGATTTTAATTTGCAATTACCGCTGTATCGCAAGCAGGTGTTAAGCAACGGCGTAGAAGTATATTTCATTGACCTGGGCAATGAAGATGCCCTGATGATCGGCTGGATCTTCGACGCGGGCAACTCGCATGAGTCGCAGAACGGAGTGGCTTCGGCTGTAAGCACCTTATTGAAGAACGGTACTTCTGCCCGCAGCGCGTTCAATATCAACGAGCATTTCGAATATTACGGCGCTTACCTGAGCCGGGCCGCTCATCATGAGACAGCGGATATCACTTTACATTGCCTGAACAAGCACATATCCGAGCTTTTGCCTGTGGTAGCGGAGCTCATCTCGGACTCCATCTTCCCGGAAGAGGAGGTAGCCATCTATAAGAAGAACGGGCAGCAGCGACTCCAGGTGAACCTGAAAAAGAGCGATTTTGTTGCGGGCAGACTGATCGAATCCTATTTATATGGTCCCGGGCATCCTTATGGGAAATATTCCAGGCTCGAGGATCTCCAAAATTTACAACGGGAGGACTTGCTGCGCTTTTATCAGCAAAACTATAGCCACGGCGCCTGCCGGATCATTGTCGCCGGCAAGCTGCCCCCTACCCTTTCCGATGAGCTGGAGCGTTATTTCGGGGCTTTGCCGCTGCACGCGCCTGTAGCCGCCGACGCATCTGCCTTGCCTGTCATCACGCCGGCGACGCAGAAAAAGTATGACGTCGTGAATGACCCGGACGGCGTGCAGGGCTCTATCCGGATCGCGCGGAATTTTCCCAACCGGCATCATCCGGACTTTCAGAAAGTGCAGGTGTTGAACAATGTCTTCGGGGGATTTTTCGGGTCCAGGCTGATGACGAATATCCGCGAGGATAAAGGATATACCTATGGCATCCACAGCTATCTCCTGAACAACCGGCAGGAGAGCGCACTGCTTATCTCGACCGAGGCGGGAAAAGAAGTATGCAGGGCTACTATTGAAGAAGTATATAAGGAGATGGAGCTTTTGCGTGAGGAGCTCATCGATGAGGAAGAGCTGGCGATGGCCCGTAACTTCACGATCGGCAGCATCCTGGGCGACCTGGACGGGCCTTTCCAGGTGGCCAGCCGATGGAAGAACCTGCTGCTGAACGGGCTCGACGAGCGCTATTTCTATGAAGGCATCCGGATCGTCAAGACGATCACCCCCGAAGAGCTGCAGGAGCTGGCAAAGAAATACCTGGATCCCGCAGCTTTCTTCGAATTGGTGGTGATATAATACTATTGCTGGTAACCCTCGTTCTGTTGCAGAACGGCGCCTGTATTCTGTGTTATTTCCGTTGAAGGGATCGGCCACAAATTATGGTACTGTTCAATGGTTAACCCGGATCTTGGATTGTACCTTTTGTCGCGATCGTACAGCAGCCCCAAACGGGTAAGCGTGACGGCCCTGAACTCTTCCAGATACAGCTCTCTCAGGCGTTCGTCCAGAATATAGTCCATATTCATTTCCGCTGCCGTAGCAGGCGTAGCGTTCGCTCTGTTCCGCAGCACGTTTATATCATCGGCCGCGTTCTGCAGCTGCGATTTGCCAAGATAAGCTTCCGCTCTAAGTAAGTAAGTTTCTGCTGCGCGGGCCATATATTTTTGCATAAACAGCTTTGTTGCGCCATTTAGCAGCATTCCTCCGAACGGATTGGTCAGGTTCGTCACCATTGCCGGGCCTGCTGCCGGAACAAAGTCTCCCGCTGAAGGAGATGTCTTTCTGATCACGGGATAGAAATTACGAATGGTGTCTCTGTAATCCGCGGGCAACGTCTTATCCTTATACCCATCTTTTACGTACCATTTGCCATAATCGGGGGAAGTTGAAGGAACGCCGGAAATGCGCAGATCTCGTACAATATTGTAAGACGAATTGCGCATATCGCCCGGCGTCCAGATCTCATAAAAGAAATGCGCTGTTGGCCGGATCCATCCAATGCCGTTGGAAGAAATGCTATCTACAAAACTTCCGTTGAAGAGTACATTTTTCCTGGTATTGGTCGTTGTTTCCATAATCCTTAAGCCTCCCAGACTTGGAACTACCGCCCATGCCGTCTGATCGCCTACTGCAGCCAGGTTGTTCAATGCTGTTTGTATGACCAGGAGCCCCTCGTGGTTGCCCGTACTGTAGTTTTGATTGTTGTACTCAAATAAGTCACGATATACATCTCCCGGCGTACCCGCTCTTCTTCCAAACCGGCTTGTCATCAAAGACACTCCGGAGTAATTGATCACATCGGAGGCGCTGGCAATAGCGCCGTCATAGTCTTTTAAGGAGATCAGCACTTCGGTGAGTATGTGCTGTGCAATTTGTTTGTTTACCACTCCGTCGCTTACTTCATTAATGTTTTTTAATAGTCCTATAGCCTGCTGCAGATCCTTTTTACATTGTTGATATACCTCGTCCCTGGAAGCCCGCACATAATCATACTTAGGTTGTGAAAGCTGATTCAGCTCGATAGGCACCCCGCCATATAAGTTCGCCAGGATCTTGTATGACCAGGCTCTGAAAAACAGCGCCTGTCCAAGGAAACCATTCTTATCGGCATCAGATAGCTGAGCGGCGTTGGGCACCCTGGCGATAACCAGGTTGGCGTTGGTAATGATCTTATAGTATGCGGTCCAGATATTTTGTGGAATAAAATAGCTGGGTACCATGGTGGCCTTATAGGCATTCAACTTTGCTGCAGGGTCATAGTCCGTGCCATTAAAGGCAAAGTCAGTGGCATAGTACAATCCGAAATAGGTATCGAGGTTCATATTCCCCATATAAATATTCCTGACGCCATTGTAAACGTTGTTAATAGCCTGCTGGAATTGTGCCGGGGTTTGGAGCGAGTTGTCCGGCGTGTACACGGACAGGGGATCTTCGTCTAAAAAGCTCTTTTTGCATGAGAATAGAAGCGTCCCTATAGTAAGAATATATAATAATTTTTTCATGGTTTTAAGTTTCCTGTATGCTTAAAATGTTACGTTTATTCCCAAAGAGTAGTTCTTCATGACGGGATATCCATTGGGGTCCAATCCCAGCCCTCCCGGAATTCTTTGTTGGAGTGATGATCTTTGCGTGGAGGGTGGATTTGCCTCGGGGTCCCATCCATCCCATTTGGTAAGCGTCAGCAGGTTTTGCGCATTCACATAGATGCTTAACGCTCTTATTCCTTTTAACCGCCCCAGGATACCCTCGGATAAACTATAAGTAAGCGTTACATCCTGCAGTCGAACAAAGCTCCTCGACATGTAAGGCCAAAAATTCTCTCCCAACGTAGCCACATATGCGGCTATGCTTCTATACCGGGCATTCGGGTTGTTGGGCGTCCAGTAGTCGAAGACAAAACCGTTGTTATTCCTGATCTGATCAGGATTTTGCAACATAATACCGGGTTTGCCCAGGTATCCGTTGCTCCCTCCCTGGACGGAATTGATAAAAAATTTTAATTGAAGATTTTTGCAGGTAACACTATTTGAGATTCCAAAACTGTATGATGGATCTAATCTCCCTAATATTTGTTTGTCGTCAGGTGTAATTACGCCGTCCTTTTTAATGTCTTCGATCTTATATTGCCCTGCCTTAAATCCCTGTGCTGCTATACTTGCCGGAATAGCTTCGCCCAGCTGATACATACCGGTGATCTTATAGTCGTACACAACACCATAAGGTTGACCGATGAAATAACTCAGGATGGGGTCTGCGCCATTGATCAGATTTTTACCAGTGCCGTCAATATCCAGCACTTTATTCCTGTTCCTGAAGAAATTAACCGTTATGTCCCACCTGAATTTTTTTGTAGAGACCGGGACGCCTGTGATATTTAACTCCTGGCCCCTGTTTTGAATTTTACCGATGTTGATCAGGTAGGAGGTAAATCCGGTTATGGTCGGAGTAGCCCTGGCGTTCAGGAGATTCTTTGATTGGGAGAAATAGAGATCCAGTGATCCGGAAAGCCGATTGTTGAACAATGCAAAGTCTACACCGGTATTAAACGAGTTGGTGGTTTCCCATTTTAAATTGGTATTAGGCAGCTGGCTGAGGAATGATCCAAGCTGCGCGCCTCCTGACGAACCGTATAAATATCCGTTGCCCAATCCAACACTTATCTGGGATAGGGTTTGATATCTGCCCACCGTCCTGTTGCCTGTAGATCCGTAGGATACTCTCAGTTTGAGGTCGTTTATCCATGAATAGGGTCTCATGAAATTCTCATTGGTCATACGCCATGCAAAGGCAATAGAAGGAAATACGGCGAATTTATTCTTGCTGGAAAAACCGGAGAAGCCATCTCTCCTGATGGTACCGGTGAGGATATATTTTCTATCAAAGGAGTAGGAAGCCCTTGCCATTTGGTAAACGGCCTGTTCCTTCCATGGCAATATGGCAGGATCATTGGACACGGTAAGGCGGGAGGCATCGCCAACATCCAGTCTGTTGTAAGATAATACACCGTTGAGAATGCCTGCCGCTGAATCCTTGGAGCCATTGTGCCTGTTTAATTCAGCGCCATAGAGCAAGGTGACATCCACTCCATGAACGCCAAAGTCCCTTTTATAAGTCAGGATATTATCTATTGTGAGAAAATAGTCGGTCATATAGGTTTTGTATGCTGTGGCCTCAACAGTCGGAGCATTGTAATTAAATCTGTTATAGTATATGTAATTGTTCCCAAAATTCACACGATAGTTCAGTCCTTTGATGTAAGGGATATCTGCGCTGGCGTAAAAATTACCTATGAAATTGAGGTTCCTGTCCAGGTCCCTCGATCTTTTTAGTATCTCTATGGCAGTTGGAGTGGTGGTGTTCGCATAAAATTGCACCATGTTGCCTGTTGTGGGGTCAAAAGGCAAGGTGTACGGTTTTAGGTACATGATATCGGAAAATGTAGGAGATACGCCGCTATAATCGTTGATGGATAATCCGGTTTGTGCACCGATGGTCAGCCAATCCAGCGCTTTGGTATCAAGGTTCAGCCGTACGCTATGTCGTCTATAGTTATCATTCTGTATCAGGTTCTTTTGATCAAAAAAACCGTAGCCAAAATAAAATTTGGTCTTCTTTGATCTGCCGCTGAAGCCGATGGTATGATTTTGAATCCGGGGTCTGGGGTTTGTAAGCAAGCTCCACCAGTCTGCGGTATAGCCTTTTTTATAGTTGCCGGCCTCAACAGCGGCAAGTTTGGTGCTGGGATCCCAGTTAGGGTTCATTTTCGTCATGTCGTTGGGGTCCCTGCTTTCTGACAGGTACCAGTCGCCAATTTTTTGAATAAACCGGGGTCCGGACATCGGGCGCATGTCTTTTTTTGTCATTTCCTGCGTGGAATAGGAACCGGTGTAATCGATCGTTACCTTGTCCATCCCGCTTGCGCCGCTCTTTGTCGTAATCAATACAACACCATTGGATGCCTGGGAACCATATACAGCAGCAGCGCTTGCATCTTTGAGCAGGTCGATACTTGCAATGTCCGAAGGGTTAATGGATGTGATCGATCCCCTGTAGATAAGACCGTCAAGTACGATCAGCGGAGCTGTCGTCCCGGAAATCGAGTTCCTACCCCGGACCATCAGCGTGGGGTCGCTGCCCGCGGTTGTAACCTGTCCCACGGTGAGACCCGGAACGGTTCCTCTTAAAGCGGACATAACATTCGAATTGGGCGATTGCTTCTGAACCAGTAAGTTGGCTTTGACCACTGCGCCTGTAACGTCCTGGCGTCTTTTTGTACCGTAACCTACTACTACTACATCACCTAAAAGAGATTCACTGAGTTTTAAGGTTACAGCAACCTGGGATGCATTACCAATAGTAATTTCTACCGGCTCATAGTTTATTGCGGAGATCTCGAGGATCTCTCCTTCGGCCACTTCAATGGTAAAGTTGCCTTCGTTGTCCGTGGTTGTACCCCGGGTCGTATTTTTTACTTTCACCGATGCCCTGAAAATAGCTGTCCCCCCTTCAGCACGTACCACACCTGTAACCCTTTTATACTTTACACTGCCAACGAATGTTTGATTGGAAAGAGAAATGACAACCTTGTTATTATGTATGAGCTTCCAATTGTAATTGGTTCCGCTAAACAGCGTAGAAAGCGTTTGATTAATCCCTGCATTTTCAATGTTAATTGAAAATCGTTGATCGGCCGGCAGGTCATCGCTGCTATAAAAAAATCTGTACCTGGTCTGATCTTCTATTTTCTTAAAGATCTCCTGAATACTTACATTGACAACTTTTAGGTTAATGGTCTCTTGTGCATGATTTTTAGCCGAAACTTGTAAGGCGATAAAAACGAATAAGGTGGATAATCTCATAATCAATTTAGTTTTCCATAAGCATGAAAAGGCCCTTACAGACGAAAAGCAATCGCTAATTTTCATAATTTTGGTTTTAGACAATTCAGATTTGGCAGGGGATTTATAGTGGGGAAGTGTGGGATATTCTCCACTTTTTCAATGCAGGTGTTTAGCCATAGGCAGCCGGGATAGATTAGTAAATGGTAATTTGTTTATTATTAATGGTATATTTAAATGGTTTGATCATTTGTAATATCTTCAGAATATCTTCTGCATTATCTTCATCATAAACACCGGTGTATTTATACCCGCTCACGACTTCATTTCTAATCTCAATATTTACATCAAACTGCCGCTCCAGGTCCAATGCTATTTCTGAAAATGGTTTATCAAAAAAGGCCATCTTGTCATTCAGCCACGAAGTTTCAATTATAATGCTATCGCGGACCTTAATGCTTGTCAGTTCAACTTTTTGAACCCGGGTGGCAGTCATTATATCTTTGCCGCCAGCTGCATTTTTCTTCACAATAATTTTATCGGAAGGTTTCAAAAGAATGCTATGCCGGGGATCTTCATGCAGCGTCAGTTGAATGCTCCCAGTCAGTAGTGCGGCTTCCATCCTGTGTTCATTCGCGTAGTTACGCACATTGAATTTCGTGCCTAACACTTTAATATCAGCTTCACCTGTATGCACAATAAAAGGCAGCTGCTCATTATGTGTTACTTCAAAGTAGGCTTCGCCTGTCAGGAAGACCTCTCTGGTTGTTTTGCCAAATCCTTCTGCCTGACTAACCTTGCTCCTGGCATTAAGACGCACGATCGTGCCATCGGGCAAGGTAATAATGGATCTTGATTCTTTATGTGTACCTGTTGCAGCAATAGCCGGCTTATTATCCGGCGTGGTTTTGGTTTTTTTTAATAATTGCCAGATCAATACCAGGATAAAAGCAGCGGATGCAGCGATCAGGCCCTTAACCATGGTCCGTTTAACAAAAAAATGCCGCCGGGGCGCTGTAATAACTTCCTTCGCTTTATCCGGTTCACGCCCTGTATACCTCATTTTCAAAGCATGCGTCAACCAGGCCGTCTCCATATCAACATGCGTCGTTTCGGAGGGATCCTTTACTATTTGATCATAAAAGAATTGCAGCTCCGGATGACTTTGAAGGATAGAAACCAGCTCTTTTAGCTCTGCCGCCGGGCATTCGCCTGAAAGTTTACGGCCGAGCAGATCATAAAACCTATTTTCTACGGATGGATGCATACATTTTCGTATTTGAATAGACGTATAAAAAAGGGGCTTACCGTGAATGGAGCAAAAATTATTTTTTTTCAGTCAGATACGCATTTAATGCCGTGCGGATCCTTTTTAGCGCAAGGCGCATATGTGTTTCCGTCGTATTGAGGGAGATGCCCAGCACTTCGGACACCTGCTTATAGGCCAGGCCTTGTTCTTTTATCAGCCGGTATACCAGCTGGGATTGGGTAGGTAATGCGCAGATGATCTTGTCAATACATTGCTCCAGCTCCCCTCTGGCATATAAGCTTTCAGGAGAGTCCCTGTCAATCATGTATTGCTGTATATTATCAGAGATCTCAATAGTTGAAATTTCGCGGCTTTTCTTCCTTAGTACGTCGTATGCTTTATTCCGGGCAGCTTTGAAGAGATAAACGGCTAGATTCTCGACATGGTTCAAGTCTTTTCCCATGGTCCAAACCTTGAGCATTACTTCCGAGGCTACCTCCTGGGCATCCTCCTTATTGTGGAGGATAGTTGTACAAAAGCTTAATAATGTGGGATAAAAATGATAGAATAATTTCTTATAAGAAGCTTCGTTCTGTAAATAAGACAGTTCTTTTTGCAAGAAGCATATTTCCTGAGCGGCAAGTTTCACTAACTGGTTATGAATTGGGTTGCGCGTAATTTAAACTTAATAAGTGCAACTAATCAGCAATTTACAAACAAAAACAAAGTCGGAATATCATGACGGCATGCCAGGGTTCACCCGGATCCAACCTGGGGTATTTTTGGTGCAATTGTTTGTAAATCAGTAAATTGTGTCTCTTGCCGGATGGGCCCCTTAAATTCATTGGAGGAATATTGTCTACAAGTCTTAAATTGAATGCACAAATAAGATCTGCATGAATTTTCTTCTCCGCATTCTGATCACGGCCGTCGTTGCTTTTGGCCTGTCTGCGGTGATGAGAGGTGTCTATATCGATACCTTTTGGACGGCGCTGGTATTTTCGCTGGTGCTGGCCATCCTTAACGCATTGCTAAAGCCGATCCTGATCATCCTTACCTTACCGATCACGATCTTTACATTCGGATTGTTCCTCTTTGTTATCAATGCCGCCATTGTCCTGCTGGCCGGGAATTTTGTAAACGGGTTCCGGGTCGACAGCTTTGGGTGGGCGCTTTTGTTCAGCCTGTTATTATCCATTCTTACATCTATTCTCTATAAGGATGCGAGAAGGGAGCGGCGGGAAGATTAGATCCCAGGCGGGCTGATGGACGGCTTTTATAATTATCGTATGAATTTTGACAGAAAGAATTTTAACAACGACGAGCTTATTCATTTTTACAGGAGCATTTTACTGCCGCGGATGATAGAAGAGAAGATGCTGTTGCTGTTGCGTCAGGGTAAGATCAGCAAATGGTTTAGCGGCATCGGGCAGGAAGCCATTGCCGCGGGTGCTGCTATGGCGATGGAGGCCGACGAGTGGATCATGCCATTGCACCGGAATCTGGGGGTGTTCACTACCCGGAAAATGCCGTTGGCCAGGCTGTTCCTGCAGTGGCAGGGAAGCCAGGACGGATATAGCAAGGGCCGGGAGAGAAGCTTTCATTTTGGCAGCAAGGAATATGCTATTTGCGGGATGATCTCACACCTGGGGCCTCAGCTGGGGATCGCGGATGGGGTGGGGTTGGCGTATAAGCTTGGCAAAAAGAAAAAGGCGGCGCTGGTTTTCACCGGGGAGGGCGGCACCAGCGAGGGAGATTTTCATGAGGCGTTGAACACGGCGTCTGTATGGGACCTGCCTGTCATTTTCCTGGTGGAGAACAACGGCTATGCGTTGAGCACGCCCGTTTCGGAGCAGTACCGTTGCGAGAGTCTTGTCTATAAGGCGGAAGGCTATGGGATGCAGGGGGTACGGATCGACGGGAACAATATCCTCACGGTCTATGATACCCTGCGGGGTGTCAGGGAATACTGTATAAAATATCAACGGCCCTACCTGGTGGAATGTATGACGTTCCGGATGCGGGGGCATGAGGAGGCCAGTGGTCTCAAATATGTTCCGCCGTCCCTGCTGGAGGATTGGGGGCGGAAGGATCCGGACGAATTTTGAGGTTTTTTTTTAAAGGAGCAGGGGGTGTTGACTGATGAAAGGATTGGCAGGATTCACGATGAGATACGGCAGTATATAGAATCGGAGCTGGCTGCGGTGTCTTCTGATACGATGGTGGTGGCGCCTGATACGGCAGCTGAGCTGAGGGATGTATATGCGGGGGAGCTGCGGGCCGGCGAAGAGCTGCAAGCAGAGGTTGGTGAGGCGTCGGGCGGGGAAGGTTTGGGTGGAAATGTTGGTTCGTCGGACGGGGTGGGTTCGGGTTCACAAGGTGAGACAGGTTTGCGGAGTGAGACTGGTCCGTCAGATGGTGTTGGATCGCCGGCTGAGGCAGATACATCAGGCGGAGCAGGCACGCCGGCCGGGACAGGCTCTCCCTATGAGCGATCGACTTTCCGGAGGAGGCCGGTCCGAGAGGTGGCAAAGTCTATTGCTATGGCGGCGCCTGTACCTGTTGCGACGGCTGTTCCCGTGCCGGAGTCTGCGCCGGTGGCTGTGTCTACGCAAGCCAATGCGTCTTCGCCGGTGACTATGTCTATGCCGGTGGCGCCCCCTCAGGTTCCCGCGGGACCTGTTTCCGAGAAGCGTTTGCTGGATGCTGTCCGGGAAGGGCTGCGTCAGTCCATGCAACATCACGCACAGCTGATATTGATGGGACAGGACATTGCCGAATATGGCGGCGCGTTCAAGATCACGGAAGGGTTCCTGGAAGAATTCGGGAAGGAGAGAGTGCGGAATACGCCACTGTGCGAGAGCGCCATCGTTGGCTGTACCCTGGGGTTAAGCCTGGAAGGATATAAGAGCGTGATGGAAATGCAGTTTGCGGATTTTGTAACATCGGGGTTTACGCAGATCGTCAATAACCTGGCTAAGATACATTACCGTTGGGGGCAGAAGGCGGACACGGTGATCCGGATGCCGACGGGTGCAGGAGTTGGGGCAGGGCCTTTTCACTCGCAGAGCAATGAAGCCTGGTTCATGCATACGCCGGGATTGAAGGTGGTGTATCCATCTACGCCGGAGGATGCCAAGGGGCTGCTGATCGCGGCGATCAATGATCCCAATCCTGTCCTTTATTTCGAGCATAAAATGTTATACCGCAGCATCAGCGGTCCCGTACCGGAGGCTTATTACGAGACGCCGATCGGGAAGGCCCGGCGGGTGCGCGCCGGAGAGGATATTACGATCATTACTTATGGTGCAGGGGTGCATTGGGCTATTGAATATGCGGAGGCGCATAAGGATATTTCTTTCGAGATCCTGGACCTGCGGACGTTGCTGCCTTTGGACTATGAGGCGATCCGTGCGGCGGTGGGTGTGACGGGGAAGGTGCTGGTGCTGCACGAGGACACCCTTACGGGTGGGGTAGGTGCGGAGGTGGCTGCGTGGATCGGGGAGCATTGTTTTGCATTGCTGGATGCGCCGGTGTTACGGTGTGCGTCGTTGGATACGCCGGTACCTTTCAATATTGAGCTGGAGAGGAATTTTTTGGCGAAGTCCAGGTTGGATGGATTTGTCAGGAGGTTGACGGCGTATTAACGCATATTCTCCTTCAACACTCTAATAAAGTTCCCCCCCAATATTTTCTCTATATCTGTTTTACTATAGCTGCGTTTTAACAGTTCCCGCGTGATCAACGGATACGACGTCACATCATCCAGCTCGCGGGGGGCGGATTCGATGCCGTCGAAATCGGAGCCCAGCCCTACGTGGTCTGCGCCGATGAGCTTTACGATATAATCGATATGATCTATCAGCAGGGACAGGGGCGGCCGCAGGGCGCTGGTCTCCTGTGGGTAAGTGTGCGCGAAGTATTCGTTGATGGCATAGTCGGGTGTCCGGACTGCTGTCAGGGAGTCCAGCTCTCTCTTGTGGGAGGAGGTGAAGGCCTGCATTCTTTTTGTGTAGTTGCTGTCGAGGAAGCCGGAATAAAAATTCACCTGGATCACGCCTCCATTTTTACCGATGGCTTTTATCTGGTCGTCTTTCAGATTGCGGAATACGGGGCACAAGGCATAGACGGAGCTGTGCGATACCAGGACGGGTTTGGTCGTGGTGCGGATGGCATCCCAGAAGGTTTGCTCACCAACGTGGGAGAGGTCTATCAGCATGCCCAGTGCATTCATGCGTTGTACGATCTTTTTGCCTTTGGCGGTAAGTCCGTATGGGGTGACGGTCCATGCATGGTTTGTCTCGTCCCTGGCGGAAGTGGCCCAGGAGGTGCTGTTGTTCCAGGTGAGGGTCATATAACGGACGCCTCTTTTAAAAAGGCTGTCCAGGTAGTCCATCTCGTCCTCGATCATGTGACCTCCCTCCACGCCCATCATAGCGGCTAGCTTGTGGTGACGGACGGCGTCCTGCAGGCCTGCCGGGTCTTTGACGATCTGCATTTTATCAGGGTTGCGAGCGGCAATGGCATACAGGGAGTCTATTTCCTGCAGGGCCCGGCGGAAGGCGGTGCCTTTGCCGAAGCGGTCGTCGCAAAAAATGGAGAAGACCTGTACGTCCACGCCTCCCTTGCGGAAACGGGCGAGGTCGGAATGGGTCTTGCCGGTGAGGTCCCCTTCGATATTCATTCCCTGCATGACGACGCCGGAGAGCACATCATTGTGGGTATCAACAAGAATGGCTTTATTGTGCAGCTTCAGGTAGGGTTGGGCGGAGATAAAACCGGGAAGAAACAAAAGGAAAAAGAAACGAAAGGTCATAAGCCGCTGATTTGGTAGCAATAAAAATAAGCAAACGTTTGCGTAAGGGGAAGTTTTGCACTTTTCTTGCACAATTATTGAAAATTTCTTGCAATTCACTATTTTTAGCGCTAATAGGATAAGGTTTAATGGTAATGGAACTGATTAGAGCAACCTCCCCAAAAGGGAGGTTTTTCTTTTATTCTCCACTCCCCTTCTCTCCCACGAACCAATGCTCTTTATTGCGGAACAGCACATTGAATGTTGTAAAGCTGCCGTAGATGCGCGTGATATATTGCTGAAGATTGATCTTTTCCTCGTCGCTCAATCCTTTGTGGCCGTTGATCTGCTGCTCCAGGACCCGGAGTCTGTCGCGGGCCATGACGATCTTATGGAAGAAGACATCGATGGGAACTTCTTTCGGCTTGATGGAATTGTCCGAGGACTTGAGGATCATGATGCCGCCGCGCCACTTATCGCCCAGGGGAACGTTCTCAGAAAATCCTCCCCAGAGCCGCAGGATCTTCAGCAGGGATCTCTCTACGTCTGAATGGGTTTCGATCTCTTCGGTGACATTCTCCGGGATGATCTCGTCCAGGTGGGTGTCATTCTTGTCGACTTCCTTGATACCGTGATTGATGAAAGAAATGAGATATGTGGCGAAGCGGATGCCGACGATCACGCCGGGACCGTACTGGGTATGCTGCAGCCGTGTGCCTATGCCGAGGGTTAGCTGATCCATAAGTTCGGAGGTTTTTTGTGACAAATATAAGCGCTACGGGCGTTTGATAAATTCGTAGGGGGTGTACTCTACGAAGTCGGCTACTTTCACTGTCACGGACTTTACCTTATTGCCTTCCACGGAAAAAGGAAAGACGGCTTTGCTGAATTCGGGGTCTGAGAAGGTGGCGTAGAAGCGGTTGCCTCCCAGGGGTTCCAGCCGTGCGAACATGTCCGGGTGGTGGGCAAAGACCATGCGGAGCTCCCCCTTCTCCAGCACCACCTGCATGTCTCCGTAGACCTCGCTGGCATATTGTCCTGTATAGGATGCAAGGGGAAGCGCCGGAGATCGGTGGAGGGCGACGGAATCGCGGTATGCTTTATCTCCTTTTGCTTCCGTCTGTCTTTGGCGCAGGCTGCGCTGCAAATAGACCTTGCTGTAATTGCGATAGGGGAGCTTGAGCCAGGCGTCGAGGATCTCCCATTTCAGGGCCTCGAAGAAGGAGTTCTGGTCCGTATTGGTGAGCACGACGATGCCCAGGTTCTCCTCCGGCACCAGTGTGACGCTGGTGACGAAGCCATTGACACCGCCGGTGTGGGAGACGATCTTTCTGCCGTCATACTCTTCCAGGAACCAGCCCAGGCCATAGAGCGCGAAATGTCCTTCATTGAATTGATGCCCGCCGTTGCCCAGGATGGAATGGGGCCAGCGGGTCTGTGCGATGGCTGAGGAGGGAACAATCTGTCTGCCTTCATATTTTCCTTTATTCAGCTGCATGATGACCCATTTGCTCATGTCGCTGACGGAGGAGCTGATGCTGCCTGCGGGCGCCAGGTTGTCAATGCTGCAATAGGGGATCCTCATCAGCTTGCCGTCGGCCATGGTATAGGGGGCGCATTTGTTGGGGGCGGCGGGAAGGTCCTTGCTAAGCGCAAGGGAATGTGTCATGCCCAGCGGCGTGAAAAGGCTGTCCTGAATGAATTGTTCCCAGGAAAGGCCGCAGGCTTTCGGGATGATCTGGCCAGCGGTGAGGAAGGCGGCGTTGGTATAGCCCCAGGTGGTTCGGAAGGGGTAGACTGCCTTGATATGGGACATCTTTTCGATGACCTGCTCCCGGGTGAGGTTGCTGGTCCAATAAGTGAAGTCGCCCTGGAAGGTCATGAACCCCAGGCGATGGCAGAGCAGGTCCCGGATGATGGCCTGTTCGCCGGCCGCCTTGTTGTCCAGCCTGAAATCCGGCAGCCATTGGGTGACCTTGTCGTCGAGGGAAAGTTTTTTATCGGCGTCCAGCATGGCCAGGGCAGTGGCGGTGAAGGCCTTGGAGTTGCTGCCGATCATGAATAAAGTGTTGGTATCCACCTTGTCGGGCCTGCCCAGCTCTTTTACGCCGTAAGCTTTCATCAGTACGACCTTTCCATCTTTTACCACGCAGACAGAGACGCCGGGGATCTCCCAATCGGTGAGGGCCCGTTCGACATAGGTGTCGAGGCTGTCGCGGAGGAAGGAGGGAAGGGTGTCAGTGGCGGGGTGGCTCCAGGCACAGAAAGGAGCTGCTATCGTCAATAGAAGCAAAAGATATTTGTTCATGGGAAAGTGTTTTGGTCAGGCTAAGGCTGGTCCTTTCGGTCTGCCTTGTATTGTTTGAATGCTATCTTAATATAGTCAAAAAAATCATAGTCGGTGGCTTTTACGCAAAATTCGTAGGAGGGCCTGTATCTTACCATGAAGCTGTCCAGCTCGTCGCCAGTAAGGTGCGTAATCTTTTTGACGGTGTATTCGGAAAAACGGTGATCCACATATTTTTCTTTTTCTTCATCCACCAGCCGGCCCTGGAAGGCCAGCATGCGCCGGGTGCGCTGGCGGCGGAAGACATTGATCAGCTCGTCGAGGTCTACTCCCGCACCCAGGCCGCCGTTGGTGGTGGGGCTGGTGAGCTTGAAGCCGGGTTTCCTGAAATCGAAGACCTTGGCGTAATCCTTCCGGTTCTGGAGGGAGTCCATATGATAGTTGCGGGGCATGACCCTGACCTCCTTTAACTCAAGGGGGTCTACGTGGAGGGCGATGTCGAAGCCTGTGATGGCGTTGATGTCTTTGACGGGGAACATTTGCGTGGCCCTGCCCAGGTAGGAGAAGGAGAGGGAGTCGTTCAACGAAAGCTGGATGGAATAGTTGCCGTTGGAATCTGTAGCCGTGCCTTTCCCGGAAGCAGCGAGCACGCTGACCCGCTCCAGCGGCCGGGTCCTGTACATATTATATACGGTCCCGTGGATCGTCACCTGTTGGCCCCTGGCGTTCCCGCAGGCCAGGATCGTGAAGGATAAAGTCAGAACCAGTAATGCTTTATGGGTAGAATGGGCCAAAAGACGTCTAATTTAAGAAGTGATATTACTACCAAATCGGGAAATAATGGCGCGAGGGTTGTTGGTTTAACGTTTTTTTGATCAGCTGCCGCCCAGGAGGACCTGCTCGATGATCCGGGGGAAATGCTCGTGCTCCAGCCAGTGCACTTTCTGCGCCAGGGTCTCGGGGGTATCGTCTTCGTCGATGAAACAGGTGGCCTGGAAGATGGTCTGGCCATGATCGTATAGTTCATCGACATAATGGATGGTGATGCCGGATTCTTTCTCTTTTGCAGCAATGACGGCTTCGTGCACCAGGCGACCGTACATTCCCTTGCCTCCGTATTTGGGCAGGAGGGCCGGATGGATATTGACAATTTTGCCTTTGTATGACTGTACGAGTCCGGAGGGAACCTTCCACAAAAAACCTGCTAATACGATGAAACCAATGTTTAGCTCTTTTAGCAAAGGCACGTACGCGTCGCCCCGGAAGAACCTTTCTTTTTCGATCAGCAGCGTGGGAATATGCTCCCCGGCGGCAATATTCAGCACACCGGCGTCCGGTCTGTTGCAAACGATCAGGCTAATTTTAATAGAGGGATGATGTCGGAAATGGGCTATGATACGGGCTGCGTTTGATCCGGCGCCTGAAGCGAAAATGGCAATCTGCTGCATCTGCAAATGTATGGAGCAAGGGGAAAATAAAAGCGTTAATGTGACGTTTTCCAGGAAGTCCCGTATTTTTGGGACCTTTCCATCGATTGCAGGAACTGGTAAAGTTCTTCTCTCCCTCCCGAATTGAACATTGAAAATTGTTCAAAAATCCCGCTGACAGTAATATGACAGAAGGTCATACATGACTTGTACAATTCGCTGAAACCCACGCCAAATGCGGGAAAAAAAATTTCGACGATGTTGATATATTGTTAAAATCCTGGCTTATTTTTGCAACCTGTTAAGGAGATTTTTCCACATTTATACAACAGATTGTATATATGATCCATCATCGACCGATCGTAAAAACGTTTATCTTCAGTATCCTCCTCTCCTCGCTGGTTTCAATGGGTAATACGGGTTATGCACAGGATGCGGCAAAGGGTAAGACCCTTTTCCAGACGAATTGTGCTTCCTGTCACAGCCCTGTAAAGCAAGTCCTCGGACCGGCGTTGAAAGGAGTGACGGAGAGAGTGCAGGACAAGAAGCTGCTGCATGACTGGATCAAGAACAATGCAAAAGTGCTTCAAAGCGGCAACCCATATTTTACTGCCTTGTATGCGCAGTTCAATAAGGCGGCGATGAGTACTTTTCCCAACCTCTCCGATGCGGACATCGACGACATCCTGAAGTATGTGGAAACGTACCAGGCTCCCACTACGACACCGGGAGAGGGTACGCCCAACCAGAAGGAAGAAGGCGACAATACATTACTGTATGGTATCCTGACGCTGATCCTGGCTATCATCATGATGGTGCTGCTGCAGGTGAACAGCAGTCTGAAGAAGCTCTCCGACGATAAGGAAGGTATTCCCGCGCAGGAGCCGATCCCGTTCTATCGCAATAAGGTCTATATTACTTTCGTCATACTCATCCTCTTTGTTCTCGGAGGTTACTGGGTGGTGCAGGGTGCTATCGGTCTGGGTCGTATGAAGAATTACCAGCCGGAGCAACCCATCTTCTATTCGCACAAGGTGCACGCCGGGATCAACCAGATCAGCTGTCTTTACTGTCACACGAATGCGTGGGAGAGCAAGCATGCTACGGTGCCTTCTCTCAACGTTTGTATGAACTGTCATGCGGCGATCAACGACTACACCAAGGGTCCGAAGCTGTACCGTGAGGACGGCAGCCCGGTGGATGGAACGGCCGAGATCCAGAAGCTGTACAGCTACACGGGTTATGATCCCAAGACGCAGCGCTACAGCAATGCTGCAAGCTCCAAGCCTGTAGAATGGGTGAAGATCCACAATCTCCCTGACCACGTATACTTCAACCATTCCCAGCATATCCGTGCGGGCAAGGTGCAGTGCCAGACCTGTCATGGTCCTATCCAGGAAATGGACGAGGTGAAGCAATTTGCCGAGCTGAGCATGGGCTGGTGTATCAACTGCCACCGTACCACCAAGGTTAATTTCGGCGATTCCACGGGCAATGGCAACAAGTTCTACAGCATTTACGAAAAATTCCATAAGAATTTGAAAACAGGCAATATGGACAGTGTCACCGTTGAGAACATCGGTGGTACGGAGTGCCAGAAGTGCCACTATTAGTCCCTGTTCCGCCTTCGCACGGGTGGATGAACCGTGCCGGCCTGCCATAACGGAAAAGCTTTAGAAGAAGATCTATATATATAATGTAAAAATCAAACCCCTTAAGGATCTGTCCGGGATCGTCCGGAGACCGGGGTGAAATTTCTCAAATATGAGCGACAAAAAGTACTGGCAAAGTTTCGGAGAGCGCAATAACAGTGAAGCGTTTCAGAAATCAACGGAGAATGAATTCAAAGAGGATTTACCGTTGGAAGGCCTGGATGGAAAAGGATTGCTCGATGCGAAAGCCCCCCGGAGGGATTTCCTGAAATATTTAGGGTTCAGCACGGCTGCCGCTACGTTGGCTGCCAGCTGCGAGATCCCTGTGAAAAAGGTAGTACCCTACCTGAACAAACCGGAGAACATTGTGCCCGGTGTGGCCGATTGGTATGCTACGACTTACAATGTCGGCGGGGACATCGTTCCTGTTGTCGCCAAGGTAAGGGATGGCCGGCCCATCAAGCTGGAAGGTAATGAGATTTCGTCCGTTACCAGGGGCGCTACTTCCGCCCGCGTGCAGGCTGCCGTACTGGACCTGTATGATACGGCCCGTCTCCGCTTCCCCGTGCAGATCGTTGACGGCAAGCCCCAGGAAGTGAGCACTTTCGAGGCGTTCGACAAGCTGGTGAGCGATGCGCTGGCGGGTGCTGCCGGAGCGCCGCTGGTTGTGCTGACCGGAACCATCACCTCCCCTACCACCAAACAGATCATCAGTGAATTCTTAGCAAAATATCCCGGGAGCCGTCATGTGCAGTATGATGCCGACAGCTACAGCGGTATCCTGCTGGCCAATGAGGCTACGTATGGAAAAAAGGCGCTGCCTTCCTACCGATTTGAGAATGCAAAGGTCATCGTGAGCCTGGGCGCCGACTTCCTCGGTACCTGGGGTGCGCACCTGGAATATAGTCTTGGCTATGCTAAGAACAGGAAGATCGACGAGAAGAACCCGTCGATGAGCAAGCACTACCAGTTCGAAAGCCTTCTGTCGATGACGGGTGCTAATGCGGATGACCGCTTCACCCACCGTCCTTCGGAGGCCGGCGCTGTGGCTTTGGCCCTGGCGGCGGAGCTGGGCATTGGCGTTACTGCCCCTGCATTGGATGAGAAGCTGAAAGCGGGTGTGAAGAAAGCAGCCAAGGACCTGCTGGAGAACAAGGGCAAGGCCCTGGTCGTCAGCGGCAGCAATAATCCCGATATACAAGTGGTGGTTAATGCCATTAACGAAGCCATTGGCGCCGGCGGTACGACCATCGACTGGTCGGCTCCCCTGCAGACCCGCCAGGGCATCGACAGCGAGATGAATACGCTGGTGGCTGATATGAACGGCGGAAAGGTCGGCGCGCTGCTGATCTATGGTGTCAACCCCGTTTATGACTATTACGACGGCGCCGGCTTTAAAGCTGCGCTGGCGAAGGTAAAGGTCTCTGTATCTTTCAACGACCGCCTGGATGAGACTTCGGAGCTGGTGAAGTTCGTGCTGCCTGCCCCGCATTTCCTGGAAAGCTGGGGTGATGCCGAGGCGAAGCCCGGCTATTACAGCTTTATCCAGCCGACCATCTCTCCCCTGTTCAAGACCAGGGCTTTTGAAGACTCCCTGTTGAAATGGAGCGGAAGCGCTACTACTTACGAGCATTATTTTACACAATATTGGACGAGCAAGCTGGGCAGTGTCGAGGCATATGAGAAGGCCCTGCAGGAAGGTGTGGTGGAGCCTGCAACGGCTGCTGCTGCCGGTGCATCCTTCAGCGGCGCAAAGCTTTCGGAGGCCGCCGGCGCTATCGGCAATACGAAAAAAGGCGCCGGCTTCGAGCTGGTGATCTACCAGAAAGTGTCCATGGGCACTGGTGCGCAGGCCAACAATCCCTGGCTGCTGGAGCTGCCCGATCCTGTCACCAAGGCTACCTGGGACAACTATCTCATCGTGTCACCGAAGTTTGCCAAGGACAACTGGAAGCTGGACCTCGCTGACCGTCGTCAGTCGGATGCCTATGAGGTACACCCTGAAAAACAGCTGATCAAAATAAAAGTAGGCAATAAGGAAATGCCTCCCATGCCTGTGGTGATCGTGCCCGGCACGGATAATAACGTGATCGGGGTCGCTGTAGGTTTTGGCCGCAGCAGCGCCAAGCCGGACAATACATCCGAATTCATCGGTAAGTCTGTCGTGGGCGCCGGTTGGAATGCTTTCCCCCTGTTGAGCTTCAACGGGACCACGGTGGAGTGGAGCGCGCCTGTCGCCAGCTTTGAGAAAGTGGATGGCAGCTACCAGATCGCGCAGACGCAGACCCACAGCACATATGAAGAACGCACCCAGGTAGTGAAGGAGATCACGCTGGACCAGTTCATCAAACATCCTGAAGAGCTCCATGAAGAGCGCGAGAAGGAGTTGAAGCCTTTCGGCGGGATAGAGAATTTCGATAAGCAGGGAACGCTGTATCCTCATTATGATAAGCCGGGCATCAAATGGGGCATGTCCATCGACATGAATGCCTGCTATGGCTGCGGCTCCTGTGTGGTGGCCTGCCATGCGGAGAACAACGTATCCGTCGTCGGCAAGAGCGAAGTGCTCCGTTACCATGATATGCACTGGATCAGGATCGACCGTTATTTCAGCGGCGACCTGGATGATCCGAACAGCATCCAGACGGTGTTCCAGCCAATGCTTTGCCAGCATTGCGACAATGCTCCCTGCGAGAACGTATGTCCTGTGGCTGCAACGAATCACAGCAGCGAAGGGCTGAACCAGATGGCTTACAACCGTTGTATCGGTACAAGATATTGCGCCAACAACTGTCCTTATAAAGTACGTCGTTTCAACTGGGCTGATTATACGGGCGCCGACAGCTTCCCGAACAACCAGGACCAGACGACTGTCGGCAAGCTGGATCCCACTGTGTTCCAGATGAACGACGACCTGACCCGCATGGTGCTGAACCCGGATGTTACCGTCCGCAGCCGCGGGGTGATGGAAAAATGTTCTTTCTGCGTACAGCGTCTGCAGGAAGGCAAGCTGAAGGCCAAGAAGGAAAACCGTCAGCTGAAGGACCTGGAAGATGTACGGACGGCCTGCCAGCAGGCATGTTCTTCGGACGCTATTGTCTTCGGCAACGTCAACGACCAGGAAAGCCTGGTGAGCCGGACAAGGAAAGACAATGCGCAGCGCCTGTTCTACGTCATCGAGGAAGTGCATACGTTGCCCAATGTCAGCTACCTGGCCAAGGTCCGTCACACGGATGTGATCAGGGGTGTAAAAGAAGCGGTAGAAGCAGGAGCAGCAGAAGAGAAGCATGCTTAAGCAGTAAAAAGGTATTATAACCAGAGAAGAATAAACAGCGGGCCCGGGGCCTGGCTAAAAGCTCAAAATACTATGGCATCATTAAGGTACGAATCACAGGTAAGACCAGCCTTGGTAGAAGGTCAAAAAGGTTATCACGAAGTCACGGAAGATATAGTGCGTCCCATAGAAGCTACTCCTTCCCGTGCATGGTGGATCGGCTTCCTGATATCGGTGGGTTTGCTCGCTTTCGGGATTGTTTCGGTCACGCATGAAGTGATCTTCGGAGTCGGTCAGTGGAACCTGAACCGCACCATCGGCTGGGGCTGGGATATCACCAACTTCGTGTGGTGGGTCGGTATCGGTCACGCCGGAACCCTGATCTCTGCGATCCTGCTGCTGTTCCGTCAGGGATGGCGTACAGGTGTGAACCGTGCGGCGGAAGCCATGACGATCTTTGCGGTGATGTGCGCCGGCCAGTTCCCTATCTGGCACATGGGCCGTGTGTGGATGGCGTTCTTTGTAATGCCTTATCCCAACACCCGCGGGCCGCTGTGGGTGAACTTCAACTCACCGCTGTTGTGGGACGTATTCGCCATCTCGACCTACTTCACCGTCTCCCTGTTGTTCTGGTATTCCGGCTTGCTGCCTGATCTGGCAACTGTCCGGGACAGGGCCAAACTGAAATGGAGGAAGATGTTTTATGGCCTTACTTCTTTTGGATGGACCGGCTCTGCCAAGCACTGGCAGCGTCATGAGGCTTTGTCGCTGGTGCTGGCGGGTCTCAGCACGCCCCTGGTACTTTCCGTACATACCATTGTATCTTTTGACTTCGCCACCTCTGTTATTCCCGGCTGGCATACGACCATCTTCCCTCCTTATTTCGTTGCGGGCGCTATCTTCTCCGGATTCGCCATGGTACAGACATTGCTGCTGGTGACGCGGAAAGTGCTGAACCTGGAAGAATATATTACGCTGGAGCATATCGAAGTAATGAATAAAGTAATTGTGCTGACCGGCTCTATCGTGGGCGTGGCCTACCTGACGGAGCTCTTCATTGCCTGGTATGGCCAGAACCCCTTCGAAGGCTGGGCTTTCATGCAGAACCGTGTGAACATCTTCAGTCCTTATGGCTGGAGCTATTACCTGATGATGGGCTGTAACGTACTTTCTCCCCAGATCTTCTGGTTCAGGAAGATGAGAAGGAATATCACCGTCACTTTCTTCATGTCCGTGATCGTGAACATCGGGATGTGGTTCGAACGTTTTGTGATCATCGTTACTTCTGTTTACCGTGATTATCTTCCCAGCAGCTGGTCCACTTATTACAGGCCGACCATCTGGGAGATCGGGTTCTATATGGGTACTTTCGGGTTGTTCTTCACCTGTTATTTCCTGTTCTCGAAGTTCTTCCCTGTCATTGCCATCGCAGAGATCAAGCATATCCTGAAGAAGTCCGGCGCTGTTTACAAGGACAAGATGGGTGACATCGAGAAGAAATCGCCGGAAGAGTTTGGGGACGAGTACGGACATTCCGATGGCCATGGGGATGGGCACTAATGGTTATTTGTTAAGTAAGAAGAAGATCATTAATAATAAAAGATTATGGCAGTAAAAAAATTTGTAGTAGGATATTTCGAGGACGAGCCGGAGCTGTTCACCGGAGTGAAAAAAGTCCGTTCGGCAGGCTATAAGATCCATGATGTATACACGCCCATGCCGATCCACGGATTGGACAAGGCGATGGGTTTGCGGGATACCAGCCTGCATACGGCAGGATTCATCTATGGCATCACCGGGACTACGACGGCGCTGAGCGGCATCGGCTGGATCTTCAATTCCGACTGGCCTATCAATTTTGGCGGTAAGTCGCATTTCGATCTTCCGGCCTGGATACCTATTACATTCGAACTGACCGTATTGTTCTCTGCTGTAGGGATGGTGTTGACATTTTGTTATCTCTGTAACCTGGCGCCTTTTGTACGCAAGCATCATTTCAACCTGCGGAGCACGGACGACCAGTTCACGATGGTGATCGAGCTGACGGCTAAGAATAATGAGGAGACCGTAGCGGCTTTCCTGGCATCCATCGGCGCCAAGGGGATCAATACCCAGGTGGCTGAGACGGGCTGGTGGCTGGGCCGTTATGACAAGGACAAGACGCCGTTTGAGCACAAAGGAGCGGAATTAGTTTAAGTATAATTAGAAAAAAGGACATCAATTCCAGATGAAAAAAATATCCATCCAAGCGGACCACAGGGACGCTGACCGAAGGTCAGACATAAGTGCATTTGAGGCAAAGGCCTATATTTTGGGAAGGACTTTGACTCAAATAATGTTTATTGTAGCCGCGGTAGTGCTGATGGCCAGTTGTGACGGCGTAAGGCGCAACCCCGGCCGAGTATACATGCCAGACATGGCTTACAGCCGGGCTTATGAGACTTACTCCGTAACGGACTCGGTAAAAGCGGAGCTGTTAAAGAAAGGTATTCATTTCAGCAATATGCCGGTGCCCGGTACGATCAAGAGAGGCGAACTGTTCCCTTTCCTGCTGAAGAAGGATGCAGACGGGGATACGACGAACTATGCGGCTTCCAAACAAGTGAAGAACCCGCTGACTTCCCTGGATACGGTGGAAGCCACACGGCTGTACCTGGTAAACTGCGCCATCTGCCATGGAGCGAAGCTGGACGGCAATGGTCCCCTTTACAAAGGCGGCGACGGTCCTTTCCCTTCGAAGCCGGCCCAGCTGGTGGGAGACGCCCGGTATGAGGCGATGCCCGAAGGACAGATGTTCTATTCCGTTACTTATGGAAAGAATAAGATGGGAAGCTATGCGTCCCAGCTGAACACGCAGCAACGCTGGATGGTGATAGGTTATATCAAGTCGCAACAAGGGGCGGGTAAGACTACGGCAGCATCGGCCAGTGCGCCTGTACCGGCGAAGAACGCTGATTCAACCGCTGCCAAGAAATAAAAGGATTAAAGAACACATTAAAACATTCCCGGATGTCATCGATTAAAGAGCATTTTGAAATACCCGGCCGATACAAGCAATGGTCCCTTGGTCTGATGGGTGTGGGTTTACTTTCCCTGATCATCGGATTTATTTTATACGGCAGCGCCGATCATGGTACGCGTTTCTGGTCCACCTTGCTGCAGAACAGCGTATATTTCTTACTGATCGTCAATGCGGCGATGTTCTTCTTCTGTGCGACCACCCTGGCCTGGGGCGGTTTCCAGATGGCATTCCGCAGAGTGACCGAGGCCATCTCCGCCTCCGTGATCCCCATCGGCATCATCACCTTTATTATATTGATGTGCATCGTGTTTGGCGGTAAAGAGACCATTTACGAGTGGCTGAACAAGGACCATGTTGCGCATGACGAGATCCTCAGCGGCAAGAAAGGATTTTTAAACCCCACCTTCTTCACCGTGTTCACCACGCTGACCATTGGTCTGTGGATCGTCCTGGGGATAAAGATGCGCAGTCTTTCCCGCAGCATCGACAACACGCGCCTGAACGTGGAGGAAGGAAAGAAATATATGTGGAACAATACGGTGTGGGCGGCGATCTATATCGTATGGTTCGCCCTGACCGTGGCATCCGTAACGCCCTGGCTCTGGCTGATGAGCATCAATGCGCACTGGTTCTCCACGATGTACAGCTGGTATACATTTGCCAGTTCCTTCGTATCCGGCGTGGCGCTGATGACGGTGTTCATCATCTACCTGAAGAACAAGGGTTACCTGGAATATGTGAATGAGGAGCATCTGCATGACCTGGGTAAGTTCCAGTTCGCCTTCTCTATCTTCTGGACGTACCTGTGGTTTGCGCAGTTCATGCTGATATGGTATGCGAATATTTCGGAAGAGACGATCTATTTCAAGAACCGGTTCGAGGGTACCTATCAGGGCATCTTCTACCTCAATTTGATACTGAACTTCCTCTGTCCGCTGCTGATCTATATGAAGCGGGGCTCGAAGCGCAACTGGGCTACGGTGACCTTTATGTCGATACTGATCATTTTCGGGCACTGGCTGGATTTTTACCAGATGGTATTTGCGAGTACCTTTCCCAAGGAGATCCACATGAACCTGTTCGATTTTGGTATTGCGCTGGGTTTTGTGGGCCTGATCATGTGGCAGACGGCGCAGGTGCTGAGCAAGTACCCGATGCTGGCGAAAAACCATCCTTTACTGAAAGAAAGTATCATCCATCATACTTAAAATCGTTTAAACCATCATGTCAACTATTTTTCTGTTACTGATCCTGTTATTGGGCTTCCTCATCACCTTTCAGATCGCGAAGGCAAGTGAGTATGTAGGTGTATTGAAGGGCGAAAAGAAAAATTTTGAACAGAACAACCGTATCAACGGCTTCCTGATGATCGCGTTCCTCGTATTGGGGCTGATCGGGGTGTACTGGTGTAATGAGCTGTACAGGGGCAAGATCCTGGGAGAGTCTGCTTCCAAGCATGGCGAGCAGATCGACACCATGATGTATATCACCATCGCCATCACGGGCGTGGTGTTCGTCATCACCCAGATCCTGCTGTTCTGGTTCGCATACAAGTACCAGTATTCCGAGAAAAGGACGGCGTTCTACTTTCCTCATGACAACCGCCTGGAGATCATCTGGACGGTGGTGCCAGCCATTGCGCTGACGGTCCTCGTGGGTTTCGGGCTGTTCTACTGGTTCCGCATTACGGGAGAAGCTCCTGCCGATGCCGCGCAGGTGGAGGTGACGGGCAAGCAATTTGGATGGATCTTCCGCTATCCCGGTAAGGACGGCGTATTCGGCAAGAAATATTATAAGAACATCGACGAGGCGGCGGGCAATTCCCTGGGGATGATCTGGGATGATCCTTCCGGGCATGACGATCTTGTCGTGGGTAATGAACTGTATATCGAAGTACTCAAGCCGATAAAGCTGATCATCAATTCCCGTGACGTGGTGCATGACGTAGGTCTGGTACATTTCAGGCAGAAGATGGATGCGGTGCCGGGCACGCCCACGACGATGTGGTTCATCCCCAAGTTCACGACGGATGAGATGAAGAAGCGGGAGAAAAACCCTGACTTCGAGTATGAGCTTTCCTGCGACCAGATGTGCGGAAAGGGGCACTTTACCATGCGGGCTGTCGTGAAGGTGGTGACGCATGACGAGCTTATCCTGTGGAAGGCCAAGCAAAAGGCGGCGTATGTACTGGCGTTCCCTGATAAGGACCCTTCTACGCAGCCGAAGATCGACACATTGCCGAAGAACCCTTCGACTGCGGCGATAGGAAACTAAAAAGAAAGAATAAAAAATCAGAAGCGACGCGGGTTATCAATAAAATTTTTTCTCATGAGCAACGAAGCAACATTACACGGACACGCAGGTGCAGCTACATCGCATGATGCCGATGTGCACCATGACGAGCATGGCCATCACAAAGAGACCTTTATTACCAAATATGTCTTTAGCCAGGACCATAAAATGATCGCCAAGCAATTCCTCATCACGGGGATGATCTGGGCGATCCTGGGTGGGTTGATGTCGGTGTTGTTCCGTCTGCAGCTGGGGTATCCTGATGCGCATTTCCAGATCCTGGAAGACCTGCTTGGCAGCAAGTGGGCCAAGGGTGGTCAGATCCAGCCGGAGTTCTATTATGCGCTGGTGACCATGCACGGTACGGTACTGGTGTTCTTCGTATTGACGGGTGGATTGAGCGGCACGTTCGCCAACTTCCTTATTCCCCTGCAGCTGGGCGCCAGGGATATGGCGTCTCCTTTCCTGAACATGCTGTCCTACTGGTTCTTCTGGCTGGCCAGCGTGGTGATGCTGTCTTCATTGTTTGTAGAGACCGGTCCTGCCAGCGGTGGCTGGACGTCCTACCCTCCGTTGAGTGCGCTGGGTGATGCATCGGAAGGTTCCAAGGTCGGGATGGACCTGTGGATCACTTCGATGGCGCTATTCGTCGTCTCATCGCTGCTGGGCGGCCTGAACTATATCTCCACCATCCTCAACCTGCGTACGAAGGGTATGAGCATGACGCGGATGCCGCTGACCATCTGGGCGTTATTATTCACCGCCATCCTGGGTGTCCTTTCCTTCCCCGTACTGCTGTCCGGCTTTATCCTGCTGTTGTTCGACCGTCATGGCGGCACCAGCTTCTACCTGAGCGATATTTACATTGCTTCCGGCAAGGCCCTGCCCAACGAAGGTGGCAGCGCGATCCTGTACCAGCACTTGTTCTGGTTCCTGGGTCATCCGGAAGTGTATATCATTATATTGCCCGCGATGGGTCTCGTGTCCGAGGTGATGTCCGTGAATGCGCGGAAGCCCATCTTCGGTTATATGGCCATGGTGGGATCCATGTTTGCCATTGCGGTACTTGCGTTCCTGGTATGGGCGCACCATATGTTCGTAACAGGGTTGAATCCTTTCCTGGGATCGGTGTTCGTGCTGCTGACGCTGCTGATCGCCGTGCCTTCCGCCATCAAGGTATTCAACTGGCTGACGACGTTGTGGAAGGGGAATATCCGGTTTACGCCGGCCATGCTTTTTGCCATCGGCTTTGTAAGCATGTTCATCTCCGGTGGTCTGACGGGTATATTTCTAGGGAACTCGACATTGGATATCCAATTGCACGATACTATGTTTGTTATCGCCCACTTCCACATCGTGATGGGGGTTTCGGGGATACTGGGCATGTTTGCGGGGATCTACCATTGGTTCCCGAAGATGTACGGAAGGTACCTGAACAACACCATGGCGTACATCCATTTCTGGATCACGCTGGTGGGCGCCTACCTTATTTTCTGGCCCATGCACTATGAGGGTCTGGCTGGTATGCCGCGCCGTTATCTCGACACCAGCGGCTGGCTGTCGTTCAACCAGTTCGGCGGCCTGAACAGGTTCATCTCCACGGTGGCGATGATCGTCTTTGCCGCACAGCTGTTGTTCGTGTTCAACTTCTTCTATTCCATCTTCAAGGGAAGGAAGGTGATCACGCAGAATCCCTGGGGTGCGACGACGCTGGAATGGACAGCGCCGATCCGTCCGGGACACGGCAACTGGCCTGGGGAAATTCCTGAAGTGCATCGTTGGGCCTATGACTATGCCAAGGACGGGAGGGATTTCATTCCCCAGACCGAGCCGCTTGGCAGCAATGAAAGCGCTCATTAATGGGCGCGTCAAGCTCTTTCAAATTATCCGGCAAGCTGCAGGATTACAAGCTGCTGATCAAGTTCAACCTCAGCTTCATGGTGGTGTTTTCGGCGCTGATCAGCTATTTGCTGGCGCCGAAAGTAAAGGAGTATGACCTTGTCTCGATCCTGCTGTTCTTTTTAGGCGGGATGCTGGTGACGGGCAGCGCCAATACGATCAACCAGGTGGTGGAGAAGGATACGGATGCAATGATGAAGCGGACGGCTAACCGGCCGGTGGCATCCGGGAGGATGAGCACGGGAGAGGCCTGGGGCTTTGCGGTCTTTGCGGGGCTGGCGGGGGTGTTGATCCTCTGGTGGCATTTCAACCTGCTTTCCGCGGCGCTGGCTGCCTTCAGTCTTTTTGTATATGCGTTCATCTATACACCGCTGAAGAAGGTGAGCTCGATCTCAGTGCTGGTGGGCGCCATACCGGGCAGTCTGCCCTGCCTGATCGGCTGGGCGGCGGGAAATGACGATCTGAGTGTTGGCGGCTGGGTCCTGTTTGCCATCCAGTTCTTCTGGCAGTTCCCCCATTTCTGGGCGATTGCATGGATTGCTCATACGGATTACACGAAGGCAGGCTTCAAGCTGCTGCCGTCCAATGAAGGACCGACAAAGTATTCCGCCATACAGGCCATCATCTATTCGTTGCTGCTGCTGCCTGTAGGTGTACTGCCCTACTTCACCGGGATGAGCGGGATCGTGAGCCTGGTGGTGGTATTGATAGCCAACGTGTTCATGGTGGGTCAGTGTGTAAGGTTGTACAGGGAGATGACAGTGAAAGCGGCGCGGCGGGTGATGTTTAGTAGTTATATTTATTTACCGGTAGTATTACTGGCTTTATTAGCGAATAAAGTTTCCTGAGGTGATTGAAGCAAACATAAAAGTGAACGAACAGCGAAAGAAAATACATCCCCATAAATTCACGTTATGGGTAGCACTGGGCAGCATTGTCATGATGTTTGCTGGGCTAACCAGCGCCTATATCGTCAAGCGGGATGCGCCGGGCTGGACGACGTTTTCTATTCCCCGGGCGTTCTGGTATTCCACGGGGGTCATGCTGCTGAGCAGCGTGACGGTACAAATGGCATTGAAAGCATTCAAGGAGCGGGAGATGATGAGATACCGCAACCTGATCACGCTGACGGCTTTCCTGGGTGTGGCTTTCGTGGCGTTGCAATGGATAGGGTTCAAGAGCATCTGGAACAGTGGCGTTACGTTGAAGGGTTCGGGCGGCGGACAATTCCTGTACATTATCGCAGGGTTGCATGCGCTGCACGTGCTGGGTGGGATCGTAGCATTGATCATACTGTTTATCAAGGCCTTTGCATCAAAGGTCCGCCGATATAACAGTATCCCGATAGAGTTGATGAGCACTTATTGGCATTTTGTGGACTTGTTATGGATCTATTTATTCATTTTCTTTATTGGCATAAAATAATTTTCGTCAATAGTTAAATAACTTTACAAACCAACTAAAATAGCAACATGGCACATAGTGTACCAGCAGGACAAAAATGGTGGAGCGGCGGGAAGAGTCCGTTCAATGTGGAGTATGGGAAGCTGATGATGTGGTATTTCCTGATGAGTGATGCTTTCACATTCGGCGCTTTTCTTATATCGTATGGCTCTATCCGGTTTGCCACCAATGGCTGGCCTGACCCCAACGAGGTCTTCAGGGCTTTTCCGTTGATGGGCGACACGCACCTGCCGTTGGTATTTGTGAGCCTGATGACGTTTATCCTGATCATGAGCTCGGTGACCATGGTGCTGGCGGTGGCTGCGGGCCATCAAAATGACCGTAAAAAGGTGACTTTCTATATGATCCTCACGATCATTGGTGGTTTTATGTTCCTGGGTTGCCAGGCCTGGGAATGGACGCACCTGCATAGCGAAGGCGCCTGGTGGGGCAGGAATCCATTCGTGAATGCAGACGGCAGCGCTGCCACGACCAACTTTACGAACTTCTTCTTTACCATCACGGGATTCCATGGATTCCACGTATTCTCGGGTGTGATCATCAATATCATCATGCTGATAAAGAACCTGCGGGGAGATTTTGCCAAGCGGGGCCATTACCTGATGATCGAGAAGGCCGGTCTTTACTGGCATTTTGTGGACCTGGTATGGGTATTCGTATTCACTTGTTTTTATCTGCTTTAAAAAATCAATGTATTAAAATATTTGTATGGAAAATATTCAGACAGCCGGCAGTCAGCATCACGAACCTGAATTCAATACGAAGCCCATCTGGAGGACGTTCTGGATATTGCTGGGTATCACCCTTGTGGAACTGGTGCTGGCGACGATCCACCTGAAAACGGGTTTTCCCCCCAAGTTTGTGCTGAATGGGGTCTACCTGATCCTCACCTGCGCGAAAGCATTTTATATTATTGCCGAGTTCATGCACCTTCGTCATGAGCTGAAGAACCTGATCATGACGGTAGCCATTCCGGCAACATTGTTCATATGGTTCATCATCTCATTCCTTTATGAAGGGAATTCGTACAAGGAGCTGCGCAACAGATATGACAGGCATCACCTGGAGATGAGCAAGGAGAAGGCGCCTGCGGCAGAGGGAGAGCATGAAGGGCACGAGCCTGCTGCGAAGAAGCCCGGAGCGGCTGAGTAGCCCTACGGCGATGTTTAGCATAAATTAAAAACTATATAACCATCGCGCCAAGCGATGGTTTTTTTTATTATGAACAGAAAAGCGTGGTTGGCAATAGCGGTAGCGGTCTTTCTTCCCCTGGTGTTCTATGCGGTGGCCAGCCGGTACAATGTAGACATGCCCCGGAGGTATTACCCGGACTCGGTGGTGACGAAGATAAAGAACGGCAAGGAGGTCACTGATACATTGTGGCATCAGGTGGCCAATCTCAGCCTGCAGAACCAGCTGGGCGAACAGGTATCACTGGACCAGGAGAATGGGAAGGTCTTTATCGTCGATTTTTTCTTTACGCATTGCGGCAGCATTTGCCCGGTATTGACGCATAATATGCGAAAGCTGCAGGATGTGCTGAAGATCCGCAACGAGGTGAAGCGGGTGGATACGACCTTTGTCCGCTTCTTATCCCTGACGGTGGACCCATTGAGGGATTCCGTGCCGGTGATAAAGAAATATGCCGACAAATATGGCGTCAACCCGGAGGTATGGTGGATGCTGACGGGCCCGAAGAAAACCATTTATGACTTTGCGCTCAATGAGCTGAAGCTGGGCCTGCAGGACAGTGTCAGCGTCGATTCGGACTTTGTGCATACGGACTATGTCGCTTTACTGGACAAGGACCGCGTCGTCCGGGGATACTATCATGGTACGGATACGGTGGAGATGGCCAGGCTGGCGGAGGACATTGTTTTTATCATGCTGGAAAAGGATAAGAGAAGAAAGTCCATTTTTACGGAGCTGAGACCGTTGATGATCCCCTTTGGCATCGTAATTTTGGGGACCATTGGCGGAGTGGTGTATTTTTCCCGCAAACAGAAAAAGAAAGAATTTATATGAATCGCAACCTTACTGTCCCCATTATCATCGTTAGTATTGCTATTCCGGCGGCCGTGGCCTTCCTGATCCTGGTGCCGCAGGTGAAGATCGACTTTGGGTTCAATACGCATTTCCTGCCCCTGTTCCATGCCATCCTGAACTCCAGTACGGCCATTCTGCTGATAGCCAGCCTGTATTTTATCAGGAATGGGCAGGTAGCGGCGCACAAGCGGGCGAATCTTAGCGCTGTCGTGCTCAGCAGCATTTTTCTCATCTCCTATGTAATCTATCATTCTTCCAATCCTTCCACGCTGTATGGAGATGTGAACCATGACGGCATTGTCAGTGACGATGAGAAGCTGGCTGCGGGGTCGCTGCGGTATGTATATTATTTTATCCTCAGCTCACACATCATACTTTCCGGCATTATCATTCCTTTGGTGTTGTTCACCTTGCAGCGGGCTTTCCAGGAAAAGTTCGATAAGCACCGCCGTCTGGCGAGGATCACCTGGCCTATCTGGTTTTATGTGGCTGTCACGGGGGTGGTGGTCTATCTGATGATCAGCAGGTATTATTGAGGGGTGTCAGGCGAACCGGAAGCATTTTTGTTTCGCTCTTCAAGCAATTTTGAGCGTCGTGGTTCCGGTACGTTCTTGTAATCATAAGGACAATGCCTGCACCCGTTGCCACAGCAATATCCTTTTTGCAGATGATATTTCGCAGTGAGGACCATCAGGCCATTAGGGTCGTAGTAGAAGTCTTCTCCTTCTTTCAGCTGATTCATTCGCCGGCGATTTGAGGTGCATCGGGCTCCATCTCCCGAACCTTTTCCTGCAAGGCTTCATCCAGGTCGGGTAAGGGTGTCGAAGGCAGTGTGAAAAGAAGATAGTGTACACGATTGCTTTGTGCGATGTCGAGGCTTTCGTAATGGGTCTTTATTTTTAATTCTTCTTTTATGGGGCCGGCGTGGATATTATCCGAGCTTTCGAGGAGGGTGAGACCGTACATTTCGATGACGAGGCGGGTGAAATTATACAGGACGGGTGAATCCGTTTTCAGGTGAATGTGCCCTCCGGGGACCAGGATCTGTTGATACAGCCGGAGGAATTTGGGATGGGTCAGCCTTTTCCGGGCTTTGGACTTTCGCAGCTGGGGGTCGGGGAAGGTCAGCCAGATCCCGGACACTTCACCGGGCTGGAAATAGGTGGGAAGGCGATCGATCTGGGTACGGAGGAAGGCGGCGTTGGTAAGGTTTTCCCGCAGACTTGTCTTTGCGCCGATGTAGATGCGATTGCCTTTCAGGTCTACACCCAGAAAATTCCTTTCAGGGTACATCCTGGCCAGGCCGACAGTGTATTCTCCTTTACCGCAGGCCAGCTCCAGGGTGAGGGGGTGATCATTTTTGAAGAATTCCGCCCATTTTCCCGCCATGCCTTCGGGGTATTGGAGGACGTTGGGGAAGGTGAGGATCGCCGCGAAACGGATCAGCTTTTTTTGGCCCATGGGGCAAAATTAAACAAAGTTGTCCACTGGAGAAGGGATGAGATATTAATAAAATTGCACATGGCTTGACAGCATCAGGACAAAAATGGTTGTTAGATTTAACCGCATAAGATGTTTTCACGTTTTTTGAACTTAAAATTGTCAATCTTTGAGTTCAACCCCTAAACATATGAAAAAACTCTTATCCGGAATAAGGGCCTGTCCCTCTTTTTACTCCTCTCCTCCATATCTGCAAAGACAAACCTACCAATAGAATAAGGTAACAACTTTTAACAGCAACGAGTAGTTGTTGAAGCACCGCATTGCGGCTGCGGCTCTAATTCTTTTCTTTAGGTACAGAATAATACATTATGCTTGCATTTTCGTCCAAAAAAAAATTCCTTTGGATCTATATTTCCGCATGCGTGTTCGTGCTTCTCTACGCATGGTATTATTATCCGTTCGTGGCGGATGATGCCTTTATTTCTTTCCGGTATGCTGATCGATTGCTGGAAGGCAAAGGTCTTACATGGACAGATGGCCCGCCTGTCGAAGGATATTCCAATCTATTGTGGGTGTTGCTAATGGCTTTGCTGAAGTACATCACCCATGCTGAATTGTGGATCATTTCATGGGCGACGAATTTTTTATGTTCGATCATTACATTATGGCTGCTGCTACGGATCATCGGACGGGCGACGGGCTACAATACCTCTGCGCTCGTCGTTAGCGGGGGGCTTTTTGCCGTTTCCGCTTCTGTGGCCATCTGGATCAATGGCGGACTGGAGTCGGCGCTGATCATGGTGCTGCTGGCGGCGGCGATCTTTTTTATCATGCGGGATATTCCCCGGAGGAATGGCTGGGTTCCCGGTATTTTTCTGGGCCTGCTGTCATTGACCCGGCCGGATGGTCTCTTATTTACCTGGAGCATCAGCCTGGGCCTGGTGCTATTTTATTTTTTCAGCAGTACGGCGCCGCTGTCATTCAGAAAACTGCAAGGCGTCATTGTCAAAAATTTCAAACTGCTGCTGATCTTAAACCTGCTCCCTCTGTTGTTTTACGGCGGGCAGCTGTTATTCAGGCTTTCCTACTATGGCGAATGGGTTCCTAATACGGCGTTGGTAAAGGTCAGCTTTACCCTGAAAAGAATAGGCGAAGGGTTTCATTATGTGGCAAGCATGCTAAAGGTCTATGCTCCCTTTCTCGCCCTGGCCGTCTATTTTGCTTTTAAGGCAACACCGAAGTACAGAGCCTGGTTGATCTTTTTGGCCACGATCCTCCTGATCTCCTCGCTCTATCTGACCGTGGTTGGAGGAGATACGTTCCCGGGTTTTCGGCATTGCCTGCCGCTCGTACCCTTACTGTGTGGACTAGGCGGACTTGTTTTCATGCTGCTGATGGAAAAGCTTCGCGCCCATACCCTTGGTTTTTCAGTGATGGCGGCAGCTACGCTTTCAGTCGTATTTATTTTACAGCTGAGCGCCTACTCCAACCGGCGCGCTATTTTGGAAAGATGGGAATGGGATTCCAGGAATATCGGGGAGACGATGCAGGAAGGGTTTGAATCCTGGCAGCCGTCTATTGCCGTGTCAGCGGCCGGCGCAGAACCCTATTTTTCCCGGCTGCCTACATTGGACTTGCTGGGGCTTAATGACTATTATCTTCCCAGGCATCGTCCAAAGAATTTTGGGCAGGGTGTGCTTGGGCATGAACTGGGCGATGCGGACTATTATTTGCGCCAGCTGCCTGACATCTTTTTATTGAATGGTTATGGCGTCTCTCCGGATCCCTATTTCTTAGATGAAGAAATGCGCATGTTCAAAATGGAACAATTCCGCTCCCAGTATGTTGGGGTGAAACTCGTATGCCATTTCAATTATTCCCTACGAGTCCCCTTGTGGCAAAATGGATGGAAGTTTAATATCCGGTCTGACGAACCAGGTTTTCCGTTTATCCGGAAATATAGTCAGCGTGTCGGCATCCGCAGGACCGGAAAGGACACCATCCTGGCGCCGGCCTGGTTTTTTATAAACCGGAGATCACCGGATAAGCGATCGGTCATACAGCTGAACGATCAAAAACAGCTGGTGCTGGCTATCCAGCCGGGTGAGCGTTTTTTTCTTCCCAAAGGGTTCCTTTCTCCATTGCTGAGTGAGGACCAATTGACCGGATGCAGGTTGATATCGGGTTCATCCCCGGATCTGCCACTGACAGTATCTTTCGACCGGGGAGAAATTGAAGTGACCAATCCCTGGCCGGTCAGCGTTGGGTTAATGGAGGTTCGGGTTATACATCAACTACCTGCCGGCACTGTCGGGACACAAAAAACCCCCGCGGTTGCGGGGGCTTATTATGCGAGGGTTTTTCTTTACCAGCCGGGCGTTTGTTTATAGACGCCGTTGCTTAAGGAAATCTCGTCGGGATTGATGGGCCATGCCATATGTTTGGCCGGGTCGAAATTACGTGCGGGCCAGACTTGCTGGATGGTGTAGGGAGAAGCGGGATCGGTCTTAATAGCATGGATGCGGCCATGGAGGGGCGCATTGATGGTGGCAACATCGCCCCATCTTTTCAGGTCTTCGAACCTGTCTGTCCATTCGCAGGCCAGCTCGCAGCGGCGCTCGTGCTTCAGGTCGGCCATGGTGGGGCTGGCGATAGGTGACAATCCTACTCTGGCCCGTACTTCGTTGAGCGGGGCGGCGGCATCGGCGTTCCTGCTCTGCTGAATAAGTGCTTCCGCTTTGAATAGCAAGATCTCGGCATAGCGCATCAGCGGCAGGTTGAGCCGGGTGGTGGGATAGTTGCCGTCCTGGTTGATCATGGGATTGGTGGACGCATCCCCATTGGAACCATAGCTGTAGGGCTCCATATACTTATTGATCTGGAAGCCTGAGAGGCTGTTGGTGGAGTAATAGCTGCGGTTTTGCCCGAAATAGGTGAACTGGTCGCCGAATTTCAGGATGGTGGCCTCCCGCCGGGGATCAGTTGGTTCGTATTCGTCATAGAGCTCTTCCGTGGGTTGGAAATAGCCCCAACCGTTGTAGAGTCCCCAGCCTGTGTTTTCCAGCACCACACCCACGAATTCCGAACCGCCCTGGGTGCCGGAAGTAACGGACCAGATGTATTCGGAGCTCCAGTTGTTGGCGATCTTGAAAACCGCCTTGTAATTGTCCGCGGGACTAGCATTGCCTGTTATCAGCGCCCTGCCGCATTCATTTTTGATCCTGTCGCAGAGATCGGGGATCAGCGCCCATTTGGAGGGGTCGTACTGGGCCCAGTAAGCATAAGTCTTCACCAGGTAGCCCAGGGCGGCTGCTTTATGTGCCCGGCCTTTATCGGCATCGCCATAGGTGCTGAACAAGGGCAGCAGATCTGCTGCCCTTTGCAGGTCGGCGGCTATGATGGCATAGTCGTTCGTAACCGAGGGCAGCTGAGGGGCGATGCGCAGTCCGTAATGGGCGTCTTCGGCACTGTCGTAGGGGACGCCCTGGTTTTTATGGCCCCAGAGGTAAGCGATCCAGAAATGGACAAAGCCGCGCATGAAATAGGCTTCGCCTAAGCAGCGATTCCTGAAGTCAGCGGACAGGCCGGAGGATGCTTTGATCCCAACAACCGCCTGATTGGCTTTGCTGAGCATGGAGTAGAGATCGCTCCAGCCGCCGGCCATATAATCTTCATTGCCTGTACAAACAAAATTCTTGATATTCTCAGCTTTGGCCTTGGGTCTGCCTACGATGAGGTCGTCGCTGGCGTTTTGCATCCAAAAGAGGTTGCGGCCCCACGTAGGTTCGTCCTTCATCGCCACGTACAGGGCGGCGGTACCTTTTGTCGCATCAGACTCGTTATCCCATAAATAGGCAGACGATGCGGTGCCGTTGGGCTTGGTATCTACCCAGTTCTTGCTGCATGAACCGAGGCCAAGCACTGATAGAATCAGAAAGTAGTTTAATATCGTGCGTTGCATAACTTGATCGATTATAAAAATTAAAAAGTAAGTTTTACGCCGGCAGCATATATCCTTGACACAGGGAATTGCCCGCCGTCCAGACCGATGCCGCCTACTTCGGGGTCCATCCCACTGTAATGGGTAAATGTCAGCAAGTTGTCGCCGCTGATATAGACCCGCAGGTTGCAGTTCTTAAGAAGCTGCGGAAAATTGTACCCAATTACCAGGCTTTTCACGCGCAGATAATCCCCATTCTCCAGGTACCAGTCGGAGGCGGTACCGAAATTATTATTGTGGTCGCTGGCGGAAATGATCGGGATAGTGGAATGCGTGTTCGTAGTCGACCAAGCCTCCAGGATCTTATCCCAGCGGTTGTACCCTTGCTCGGACCCGTTGAGGGTGGATTCTTTGAAGGCGTGGAATAATTTCACGCCGCCTACGCCCTGCAGGAACATGCTGAGGTCAAAACGCTGCCATTTCAGGTTCACTGTAAATCCATAAGTGAATTTGGGGGCGGCGCTGCCCATGTATACCCTGTCGGAATCGGTGATCTTGCCGTCGTGGTTTTGATCGATGAATTTCAGGTCGCCTGCTTTGGCATTGGGTTGAATGCGCGTACCATTGGGGCCTACGTAGTCCTGGGTTTCCTTATCGGTCTGGAAGATGCCGGCACTTTTGACCAGCCAGTAAGAATAGTAAGGTTGTCCAACGGTAGAACGGTAGGGTGTAAGCGAGCCATTTCTCCAGGAGTCGCCATGCGCCCAGTATCCATCGGGTTTCCCATTGATGTATTCCACCCTGTTCTTCAGCGTGGCAATGTTGCCACTGACCTCATATGCCAATTTCCCGGCTGTGCCTTTCAGGGTGGCGGTGAGCTCAATGCCCGAGTTCCTGATATTTCCCTGATTGATGTACGGAGGATTTAGACCCATGGTAGAGGGCCAGTTCGGCAGCGTCTGTATCAGGTCATAAGTGTGCTTATTAAAATAATCCACGGTGAATGACAGTCTTTCTTTGAACAGACTGATATCCAGGCCCAGGTCTTTTTGTTCCGACGTCTCCCAGCTGAGATTGGGGTTAATGGCCTGCGCCATGTAAAACGCCGGCGTATGGGGCGCTGCATCGCCTACCTGGTAAGTATAGTCGGAAGTAAGTGTCGGATAGCCATAATAGTAATTTATTGAACCCAGGTTACCAATGCGGCCCCAGCTGGCCCTTACTTTTAGCAGGTCTACCATTGGCACATTAAAGAACGGCTCGGAGCTTATTTTCCATGCTGCAGTGGCGCCGGGGAGCCCTTTACCCCGATGCCCGGGGGCCAGCCTTCCTGCAATATCATAACGGTAGCTGCCTGTCAGGAAGTAGCGGTCGGCCCAGCTATAGGATAATCTACCGACATAGGACGTGTTGCGGTCTTTCCTATCCCAGTCGTTGGGATTGATGGCTGTAAAGTCGCCCGCATTGACAAAGAACTGAGCCCAGGTGGCTTCATTATCGAAAGTCTTGGCAGAGGCGGAGAAGCCCATGTCGGCTACTTCCTGTGAAGTGGTGGAGGCCATAGCCCCTATGCTATGTCTTCCGATGTTGCGGTTGTAGTTAGCGGTGTTTTCCCAGATCCAGCTATGGGTCTTATGCGTGGTATAGTCCAGCTCGTTGTTATTGTTCGGTTTGCCCGGCTCTGTACGTTTGGGGGTGAAGTTCTTATACAGCGAGCTGCCCTGGCGGAACGAGAAGCGTGTGAAGAAGGAGAGCCCGGTGATGACATTGGCGATCCTGAGCTCTGAAACAGATTGCATGTCCGTGGACTTGTTATAGGGTTTGTTGCGCAGCAGGGTGGCGACGGGGTTGACAGCATCGCCATGGATACCTGCATAGGTTAGTGCATCCCGGGGGACGGTGCCTCCGAAAGTCCCATCAGGATAGTACACGGTGGCTGAGCGGGGCATGTAAATAGCTGAGAGGATGGTGCCGTCGTAACCGCTTTCTGTGCTGGTGCCTCTGTTGTCATTGTTGTTTAGGAACACATCCTGCCTGAATTTTATTTTCGGACTGAATGTGTAGGAGGTGTTGAAGCGACCGGAGATATTCTTGCTATAGGTATTCAACAGCGTACCCTGGTTCTCCTCATACCTGCCTGCGAAGAGGGTGGAGAACTTATCCGTGCCTGCATTGACGACAATGTTATGCCGCTGAACGAGACCGGTCCTGAATATGGAATGGACCCAGTCGGTGCGGGTGACCTGGTCGTATGGATTTTTAGTAGCATCCCACCCATCCAGGGGCGTTAGGCCAGCGTTGGTATAGGCCAGGTTGGCTACCTGGGCTGTTTTGTCCGCTGTCAGCGACTGGGGCAGTCTCCATGCTGTCTTCGCGCCGACAAAGCCGGAATACTCTATGCTGGGCTTGCCCTGGGTGGATTGAGCCTGGCGGGTAGTGATCAGGATGACGCCGGCGGATCCGGAAAATGCCCCATAAATAGCGGCTGAAGCGGCATCTTTTAAGATGGTGACTGACACCACATCGGCTGGGTTATAGGGGGCATTCGGTACGCCGTCCACTACAAACAAAACGTCTTCGGGCCCCTGGGAGCCTTTGCCCCTGATGACGATGTTCGGGCTCTTGTCAGGATGTCCTCCCTCGCTGACCACAGTGACGCCGGGGACCTTGCCCTGGATCATATTGGCCACATCCAACACCGGCCGCTCTTTGATCTGGTCCATGTCCGGCACTTCGGATACAGCAGCAGAAAGGTCTTTTTTACGTACAGCGCCATATCCAATCACCACTACCTTATCCAGGGCTGAATTTTTATTTTGCAGGACAATGCTTAAAGAGATGCGGCCATTTTCTTTCATTTCATAACCGGACAGCGTATCGTTGTCATAACCTATGGAGCTGAGGATAAAGCGGTAGTTGCTGCCTACCGGTACATTGCCGATACTGAAGATGCCTTTGCTGTTGGTGGTGGTGGCGCTTTTAAATGCATTCGAAGCGTTGTCCAGGCGAACGGTGACGCCCTCCAGTGCTTCGCCCTTGTCGTTCTTTACGATGCCCGTGGCCATGTTGGCGGCGGGCTGGGCCATCGCCTGCAACGAACAGGCGAGCAGTAGTAAGACCCATGTTAGCATCCGATTCATAAGCTGATGTTTGTTTTAAATGTTTAGGTTTTTTAAAGTCGGAACAATAGCCTGCCTTGCGCATATTTTACTGCGCTTTGTCATTGATCTGAATATGTGTTTGGGTTATTTTACCTGAATAGAGAAACTGTTGTCACTGATTTTTTTAAGTGATAGTTCGTTAAGATCGCAAAGGGTGTTTAAGAATGATTCCAGGGATTCCTTATCCTTATTCAGGCTGCCTGTAAAGGTCATGTTCTGCAAAGCTGCCGGATCGGAGGAAATGGAAACATTATATTCCTTTTGCAATAGAGAGAAAATCTCTTCCAAAGGACGGTTGGTAAAATGCAGGATCTGCTGCGGCGAGGGCTGGACGGGCACTGCGGAAGCTTTTGCCTCCAGGGGAACGGTGTTCTTTATCTGCACAGAAAAATCCTCTTTGTTAATAACCAATTGCTGACCGGGGACCAGGTAAATATTCCCGAATGAACCGCCGCCTTTTCCTTCTTCCTTTTTGATCACGATCCTTCCGCTGAACAGGTGGACTGTGGTAAACAGGCTGCCTTTATCGCTGACGCTGAAGACAGTGCCCAGGGCGGTGGTGGTGATATCTTTTGAATGTACGACAAACGGTCTTGCATTGTCTTTCTTTACCGTGAAGACGGCCGCGCCCTCCAGGAACAGGTCTCTGCGGCCATTGATGAACGCGCTGTCAAACGACAGGTCGCTGTTAGCGGATAATTCCACTTTGCTGCCATCGGGCAGGGAGAAGACCTTTGTTTTAGACGATGTGTTGTGTATGTCTTTCAGACGGGGTTGTGGTTTTTCCGGCTGAGGAGTTGCTGCTGCGATCTCCGGCTTTGTATTGTCACCTTTATTTTTATAAAGCAGGAAGAAGAGAGCAGTGAGGGCAATAACAGCGGCCGCTGCCACCCAGCCATACCTGATCCTTCTCACCGGGGTGGGCATTTTGCCGATCTCATCTTCGATGGCCTGGCGTATTTTTTCCGATGGCGCTTTATGCAGGTCGTTGGGGGTAAAAGCTTCCCAGCTGCCCTCTGTAAGGTATTGCGCTAACTTTTCAGGGTTGCTGTTGAAGTACGCCTGTACCTGCTGCCGTTCCTCTTCGGTGCAGTCGCCCTGGAAAAAACGCTCTATCAAGTGATCTGGGAGGCTCATATATTGTATTCGTATGAGCGGGGAAAATCCCCTGGTCTCTGTGAAGATTTTTTTATTAAAAAAGGGAAATTAGGCCTTTTCTGAGGTATTTCAGCGCCCTGGTGATGTGGCCTTCAATGGTTTTGGGAGAGATGGAAAGGTGCGTGCTGATCTCTTTGTGGGAAAGGTCGCCGAGGCGGCTCAATTTAAAGACTTGCCTGCTTTGGGCGGGCAGCTGTTCTATAGCGGAAAGGACATGCTGCAGCTCTTCCTTATAAATGAACTTTTCATGCTCTTGCGGACCAGCTATGTAAGTATCTGAAAGTTCCTGTGTTTCCCGGACCTTTTCCTTGCGAAGGAGGTCGATGAGGGTGCTTTTGGCGATCCTGAACAGTTGGGTGGAGATGTCGTATTCTTCTGACAGGCCTTCTCTTTTTTCCCATAGTTTGACGAAGGTGAGCTGGACTGTCTCTTCCGCGAGATAGGTGGATTGGGTATATCTATATATGTACTGGTAAAGTTTATGATGGTATTCCTCAAAAACTTTACTGTAGACTAATCTGTTGCCTTCTATTATCTCTTTCACCTGGCTCATAGCAGTGGCGCAAAGTTCTGGTCAAAAGTCCGGATCCTGCAATCGTATATGGTTATTTTAATATTAAGAGTGTTCGCGGGTTGTTAGTTAGTATGGTATGGCTAAGATATGGAGAAAATTGATTATGCGGTGGGTTTATGTAGGTGGGGGGAGGGTTTGAGGGAGGATTGCCTGCGGCGATCCTCGGAGGGGGAGGCTAAACGTCAATCGATAGCCCCAGGCGCTGGCGCGCCTGATGATTTTTCATCCCGTCCGCTTTGGCGAGTAAACTCGCCCCGCTCCCGGAATGAAAAATCCCCGCCTTTTCAGGCGGGGCTATCGATTGAGGTTTGCTGTAGAGGGAGGATTCGAACCTCCACGGGGCAGTTAGCCGTAGCGCAATCTGTGGTGGTCAACCCCAGTCGAATCCGGTGAGAGCCGGAGCCGGCATTACACTATGTTTATCCTGGATCCCCACCCCCGAGACAAGAGGGCATGTCTGCCAAATTTCATCACTCCACATTATTATGGACCCTGCTGAGGGTCCGGTGGCTGTAGGAGGAGGACTCGAACCTCCACGGAGCGGTTAGCCGTAGCGCAATCTGTGGTGGTCAACCCCAGTCGAGTCCGGTGTGAACCGGAGCCGGCATTACACTATGTTTATCCCGTATCTCCACCCCCGAGACAAGAGGGCATGTCTGCCAAAGATTCCATCATCCCACAGTATCGAGCATCTAAAAAGAGCTGCTTTGATGTAAAATTAAAGAAATAGGCCAATTTTTCGTGTTTTTTCAATAAAAATTTTTGTGTTTTAAAAATTTATCAAATATTTGCATAATGCTGTAGAGAAAATTTAAAAACACTATTAAAGATGGCGGTAAAATTGAATCTCGACAAATTGGATTTGCAGATAATCCATGAAATGATGGACAATGCAGAGATCTCCTATGCGGAATTAGGAAAAAAACTATTCGTTTCGGGAGGTACAATCCATGTACGGATCAAGAAATTACAGGAGCTGGCTGTCGTTAAAGGTACAAAATTACATGTAGATCTGAAGCAATTGGGCTACGATGTCATTGCCTTTATTGGGATTTACCTGGAAAAGAGTTCTTTATATGACAGTGTTGCCCGGGAATTACAAAAGATACCCGAGATTGTAAGGTTGAACTACACGACGGGGAACTACAGTATGTTTGCCGAGATAGCCTGTAAGGACATCAATCAGCTGCGTTATGTGCTGCATGATGAGCTGCAGAAGATCAAGGGTATCGAGCGTACGGAAACCTTTATTTCCCTCGATGAAAGTTTTAGCCGGAATGTACAGGTCTTTAAGGAATAGTCGTTAAATTGAATTATCAATACAATTCACTTATGAAGCAACGATTTGCCTTCAAAGGCATGTTAGCTATACTGGTCATTGCACTAGTCCCGATGCTATGGGGCTGCGGCGGCGGTAAAAGCACCCCTGAACCTTCCCTGACCGTGACGATGAACCCTGCAAACGGTACTGTCGTGTCTCCTTCCCTGGCGCCTTTCAACCTGAATGTAACTATTACGTCCACGATGCCTTCGGCTGGCGTAACTATTTCAGTTATAGCAACAACGGACGGGAGCTCTACCACTTTCTTTTCCACTTCGAAGAGCACGAAGACGGCCTCCAATGATTTTACCATTACTGGGCAGACTTTAGGGGACCTGAGTGCAGTTACGGTCACGGTGAAATCCAATTCTACATCGTCCAATACCTGGACGGGTGGCTACAAGTTCACGCAAAAAGGTTAGGTTCTGACATCCAGCGCATCGCGCAGTCCATTTCCCAGGAGGTTGAATGCCAGGACCAGCAGCATGATGGCCAGTCCCGGCGCCAACGCCAGCATGGGGTTATGGGTAATGATGAAATTATAATTCTCCTTGATCATCAGACCCCAGCTGGGTTGAGGGGGCTGTACGCCTACGCCCAGGAAGCTCAGGCCGGCCTCGATGACAATGGCGGAGGCGAAATTGGATGCACATACGACCCAAACGGGTCCCATGACATTGGGCAGGATATGAAGGAAGAGAATGCGGCTATGGGAATAGCCCAGGGCGCGGGCGGCTTCTACAAATTCTCTTTCCCTTACGGCCAGTACCTGGCCGCGGATGATCCTGGCCACATTTACCCACAGCGTCAGACCGATGGCGATGAAGACCTGCCAGAATCCTTTCCCCAACATCAGCGTGATGGCAAAGACCAACAGCAGTGTGGGAATGCTCCAGATGACATTGATCAGCCAGAGGATGCTCTCGTCCACCCGGCCCCGGAAATAGCCGGCCAGGGCGCCCAGCAGCACGCCGATGCTGAGTGAGATTAATACCGTGACCAGTCCTACTGCGAGGCTTACCCGGACGCCCACGAGCAATCTGCTTAAGATATCACGGCCATACTTATCCGTGCCGAGGAGGAAGGTGCGGGTCTCCACATTGTAAGGGTTGCGGAGAGGGGCGCTGTTGATCCGGATGGCGCTCATGGGATAGCTTCTTCTTTCCTCCACCCCTTCGTCCACGTATTTCTGCACCACGAGGCTGTCTGTTTTGGCTGTGTAGCTGTTGATGGGGATGTAGTAGTACGGGTCTGCTTTGCCGGCAAGCAGCTGTTGAAAAAAGGAGGGAGGAGACGGCGTCCTGTCCTTTGGCAGCCGCAGGAATTGTTGTTGGAAGCCCGGTTTGCGTCCTCCTATCTCGACGATCATACGATTGGCGTCGGGAGAGGCGTCGGGGGCGATGAAATAGGCGGAGGCGGCCACAAAAAGGGCCGCACCGATGATGATCAGTCCAAAAGCAGCGCCTTTGTTCCGGAGCAGGCGGCGCCAGGTATTTCGATTAGCACTCATTTCTTTACTTTTCGGTCTTTCCACCTATAGCTGCCAAACTGGCCAAGCCAGCCGATGATAACAGTATAGGCTATGTGAAATGGCTGTAAGGCCGGGAAATACACCATGAGGCGCTGCTGCCCGAAGAAGCCCGCGACCGAGCGGACGAAAGGGTATTCCAGCAGGACCTTTACCATGCACAGCAGCAGCAGCAGCCACAGGTACCAGATATTCCACCAGGCCGCCAGCAGGAGGACCGGGAAAAGGAGATTGGTTATGTAGACCAGCAACAGCACCCAGAAGATCCGACGATCGTCATAGCTGGCGGCTTTGCTGGCCCAGCGGATGCGTTGGTTGACGAAACCTTTCCAGCTCTGTTCCGGCTGTGTGGATACGATGGCGGGGCGGCTTTTCAGGAAGAAGACCTTATCCGGATGCCGGCGGTAGATCTTATGCATCAGCAGCATATCATCTCCGGAGGGCAGCTGATCGATGTCCCTGAAGCCTTCCACTTCTTCAAAAGCTTTTTTCTCATAGGCCAGGTTGGCGCCATTGCACATGGAATGGAACCGACGGGCCACGGAGGCTGCGGTGATACCCTGGAGGGTAATGAAGTCGAGGGTTTGCAGGAGGAACAGCAAGCCGGAATTCTTATTGCCGGGGCGGTCATATGCGATGCGTACGGGGGCGGCTATAAATTTTGCACCGGTGGCTTCATGATAAGCGGCGATCGTCTTCAGCCAGTCGGGATTGAACCGGCAGTCGGCGTCGGTGGTCACGATGAGGCTGCCGGTGGCGGCGAGGACGCCGGTCTCGATGGCGAATTTTTTAAAGGCCCGGACAGGCGTCGTATGGTCCGACAGGGCACGGCAGGTAAGTGAAAAGGGGGCGGTGGCGGCAAATTCCTTCACCAGCTGTGCGGTGCTGTCCGTGGAATGATCATCGATGACAATGACGTCATACAGGTGACGGGGATAGGATTGGCGGGCAAGGGATCCCAGGCAGGAGAGGATATTCTTTTCTTCATTGCGGGCGGGCACCAGGACGGTGATACGGGTCTGCGGGGGCTTCGCCATGGCCGGCAGCGACTACTGGGGAGTCGTTCTCCATGCCCGGCGGTACCAGAGGATCAGCCCACCGTAAAGGGTCAGCAGCAGCAGGGATATGAAGGTGAGGACAAACATGTTACCGATCGGTAAATATAGGCGAACTTGTCTTTAGGAAGATGGGGGCCTTATTCTTTTAGCAGCGAAAGCAGGGTCTCCAGGTGCCGGGCCTGCATCAGGCGATGGCCGACCTCCAGCACTTCCAGCTTGCAAAAGGGGGTGATGGCCGTACAAAAATGCTGTCCTGTCTCTACCCGGATGACCCGGTCGAAGCGACCATACAACAACCGTACGGGCAGCTGCTGCTGGCGGATGTGTATTTTAACGGTATCGATATGAGGCCGGAAGCTGCGGAGGGAGATCCAGCGATTGTAAAGATCCTGGCGCACCTGCGCATCTCCGATGTAGGAGACGACGAACTTATAGATGCTGAGGTTCACCAGCCGGAGGACATTGCCGGCGCGGAGCGTAGCCAGGAACCAGCCGGGATGGTGTATGGTCCACCGGAAGAGCCGGCGGCCGGGGCCTGTTTGTGTGGCCAGCCAATACCAGAAGTTCAGTTTCAATCCATCCGGCGCCACCAGGACGAGACGTTTTACCTTTTCCGGCATTTTCTCCATCAGGCTGAGCGCTATGCGGCCGCCCATGCTATAGCCCAGCAGCCACCATGATGCGGACAGCGGCTGGCCGGCCGTCATGACAGTGAGGAGGAGCACCAGGTCATCGATGTTAAAAGAGAGCCCGTCCTGCCAGTCTGTGGAGCCGTGGAAAGGGAGATCGATGGCGAAGACAGTAAATGTATCGCCCAGGGCTTCCCCGAGAAAGGAAAAGCCGGCAGCGGACTCGCCATAGCCATGAAAGCACAGCAGCACCTGAGGGCCGTTGCCCCATCGGGAATAGCCGACCCTGGATGATCCGAACGTGATAAATGAGGTATGCATATTAACCGTTACTACGGGTTAAATCTACATACTTGTGGTGATATGCTCACCGGCCGACGGCAAAAGACTTTATGATCTGATCACCATCTGCTGTCGAGATCTTCAGGAAGTAAACGCCGGCCGCGAGAGACGGCAAAGTGGCCGTGAGCATGGCCGAGGGCGCCCTGCACGTATAGGACTGCTGCTTTACCGGCCTGCCGGCAGCGTTGAGAATGGTGAGCACGATCACCCCGTCTTTTGGAAGGCTGATCTCAGCTGTGATGCTGCTGTGCCCATCCCCGGTGTAAAAGCGCTGGACACCCAGCTTTTTACGGAGAGGATCAAAGCTGATAACATTAGAGAAAGTAGGCGAACCGTCGACCACGATCTTCAGCCGATAGAAAGTCCGGGTCGTTAGCGCCGCCTTATCGGTGAAAAAGTATTTCCGGGTTGGTGTCGAGGGGATCGCTTGTTCATCGTCGATGTCATGATAGGAAGCTCCGTCAGTGCTGCGTTGTACGATGAAGTCTTCCGTGCTGCCCTGTGCGGCGGCTGCCCAATCAAGCTCGATGCCTTGTTCTGTCCGATGGCCGGAGAAATGCTCATAGAAGAGGGCCAGCGGAGGTGTGGGTGTGCAGGAAATGATGTTTGCGCTTATCACCACCTGGAAAAGCAGGCGGTGACCGGCGTTGTTGGGATGAATGCCGTCGGGCGTAAGGGACGGGTTAATATCCAATGAAGGAGGCGGGGCCACCAGGGGATCGAAAAAGTTGAAACTATGTCCGGGAAATTCCGCCAGGATGGAGTCCCGTCCTTTTTGCAGGATGAGCTGCTGCGAGTGGTTGGAAAGGTTCCTGGGCTGGGTGGAGCACACATAACATTTTTTGCCCGCCGCCACGACGATGTTGTACATGGTACGGAGATTGGCGAGGTAGGTTGACAATGGAATGTCTGATACAGCATCGTTCGTCGGAAAGCTGATCAGGACGATGTCCGGATTAAGGCTCATTGCTTTGGTGATGTTGTGGCCTGTGTCTGAAGAACCGGGCAATCCATTGAAGGTGGTAAAGCCGCCTACGGCCAGATTGATCACGGTATCCAGGCCGCACAGGGATTTATAATAGGATTTTGTCCGATTGACCCACGAACTATCAATGGGGGAAGCGCCGGTGCCGAATGCGGTGGAGGAGCCTATGACGACGATCCTTGCGTTCGTCTGGGCGGGGGAAATAATAGGCATAATAATGCCTAGTGCGATAATGTACAGTGAATTACGCATAGCGAAAGGTTTAGGGTTGTATGAAACAGAAGGGAAAGACCTTAAATATAAGGAAGTGTTCCGCAGCCAAAATGCAGTCCCGGGGACGCCGCAAAAAAACTTTGCGGCGGCTTTGCCGTTCCGGAAAATATTAGTAATTTCATTTAGTTGTTTAACTAACTATATGCCAAACAACCAGTTTAAGAAAGGTGAATTATATAGTTTTATTACGGGGAAGGCCAGCACGGCCATTGCCCGCAATCTGCAGAAGAAGTTCAATACGGCGGGGCTGAAGATCACCATCGAGCAGTGGAGTGTATTGTATCATTTGTGGAAGGAGGATGGCAAAAGCCAGCAGGAGCTGTGTAATGCCACGTTCCGGGACAAGCCCAGCATTACGCGGCTGGTGGACAACCTGGAGAAATTGCAGCTGGTGAAGCGGGTGCCTTCGGGCAATGATCGCCGGATCAACCTTATCTACCTGACGAAGCAGGCGCAGAAGCTGCAGGAGGAGACGATGGGGCTGGCGGAGGCCACGCTGAACGAGGCGCTGGAAGGTGTGCCTCAGGATAGGATAGAGATCTGCAAGGAAGTCCTGCAGGTGGTATATGACAATCTTCGATAAAGGGTCGAATCAAATTTTCTCATTCAATAAACTGTTTTTTTATGGGCGCCTCAACCGACAAAAAACAAGCTCTCAAGGGAGCTGAATGGCTGATAAAAGAAAGCAATGCTTTTGAGACCTTCATCCCTGAAGACCTTAACGAAGAGCAGCAAATGGTGAAAGACATGTGCAATGCTTTCCTGGATGCGGAAGTATTACCTGTCATCGATCGTATTGACAAGCTGGAGCAGGGGCTGATGCCCTCGCTCATTCAGAAAGCCGGTGAGCAGGGGCTGCTGGGAGTGGCTGTGCCGGAGGAGTTCGGGGGATTGGGAAAGGATTTTATCACCGCTACGCTGGTGAATGAAGGACTGGGCGGCGGCTTTTCTTTTTCCGTAGGCGTTTCCGCGCATACGGGGATCGGCACCTTACCTATTCTTTATTTCGGCACGCCCGAGCAGAAGAAGAAATATATCCCCAAGCTGGCCAGCGGCGAGTGGAAGGGCTCTTATGGATTGACGGAGCCCAACAGCGGCAGTGACGCGCTTGGCGCCAAGACTACGGCGAAGCTTTCCGCTGACGGGAAGTATTACCTGCTGAATGGTCAGAAATGCTGGATCACCAATGGCGGCTTTGCGGACGTATATACTGTCTTTGCAAAGATCGATGGCGATAAGTTCTCTGCCTTTATCGTGGAGAGAGGCTTCGAGGGTTTTACCCAGGGGCCGGAGGAGCATAAGATGGGGATCAAGGGCAGCAGCACCGTGCAATTATATTTCCAGGACTGCAAGGTGCCGGTGGAAAACCTTTTGGGAGAGATCGGCAAGGGCCATGTAATCGCATTTAATATTTTGAACATAGGCAGGCTGAAGCTGTGCGCTGCCGCGCTGGGCGGAGCGAAGCGGGCGCTGACCACTACCGTTCAGTATGCCAACACACGGGAGCAGTTCAAGACGGCGATCGCCAATTTCGGTGCTATAAAACATAAGCTGGCCGAGATGGCCATCCAAATCTGGACGGGGGAAAGCGCCTTGTATCGTACGGCCAAATGGATCGACGACAAGGAAGTGGAGCTGGTGGCTTCGGGCAAGCCTTTCAATGAAGCGCTGCTGGGCGCCGCGGAGGAGTATGCCATCGAGTGCGCTGTTTTGAAAGTATTCGGCAGTGAAGCCCTGGATTTTGTCGTGGACGAAGGTGTACAGGTGCATGGCGGCAATGGGTACAGCGATGAATATACCATTTCGAAAGCCTATCGTGACAGCCGGATCAACCGGATCTACGAGGGTACGAATGAGATCAACCGGCTGCTGACGGTGGATATGGTGATGAAGCGCGCCATGAAGGGCAGATTGGATATCATGGGCCCTGCCATGGCGGTGTCGAAGGAGCTGATGAGCATACCGGAATTCGGCAGTGATGATGAAACGCCATTTGCCAGGGAGAAGAAGGCGATCCGCAATTTTAAGAAAGCTATTCTGATGACGGCCGGCGGGGCTGCCCAGAAGCTGATGGCAAAGATGGAAGGCGAACAGGAGGTGTTGATGAATATCGCGGACATGGCCATGGTGACCTTTATAGCCGAGAGCTCCCTGTTAAGGGCTGAGAAGCTGGTGGACCAGCGGGGTGAGGCGGCCTGCGCTTTCGAGCTGGATATCGTGCGCACGTATCTGTACGATGCGGCGGACTTGATCAGTAAGGCAGGTAAGGACGCCATCAACGCATTTGCCGACGGGGACGAGCAACGCATGATGCTGCTGGGGCTGAAGCGGTTTACGAAGGTAGAGCCTTTCAACAGTAAGGAAGCCAGGAGGAGGATCTCCGCCCGGCTGATAGCGGATAATAAATATCCTTTATAATTTTCTGACGCCCCTTTGAGTGGGGTGATAGACTAGTCACACATGAGCGCGAAGGCCCCCTACTGAATAAAGTAGGGTGGCCTTTTTCGTTTAGAGCCATTATCTTTGGAGATGCAGATGCGGTCCATCGTATTTTACCTTCTTTTCATCCTGAGCGGTCTGTCCGCCTGGTCCCAGGACAGTGTGTGGTGGGCCCGCACTACCGGAAAATTCCCTTTTATGGAATATGGTATCGGGGATGATCGTCTCGGGGGAGCCAAGCTGGGTTTTCTCGACTCGAATGTCCTGGTGAAGATCGTGGACAGCTTTGGCACGGATTATAAGATCCAGCTATCTGCCGCGCATAGCGCCTATATTGCCAGGACGAGCGTCGTCCCCCTCTACAAGCAGGCGGCACGTCGTGCGGCGCACAATACCCATCTCAGCGGCAACATGAAAGTTTACGGCGATACCGCCGTTGATCTTGTTGCGATCAGCCTGGACGAGCGGATGCCCTATCATGCTTTTCAAATGACAGATCCTTCCAGGATCGCAGTGGATATTTTTGGCGTCACCAGCAATACTAATTGGATCACGCAGCTGCGTTCGGTGAGGGAAATAAAAAATACCTGGTATGAGCAGGTGGAGGACGATGTATTGCGGGTGTATATCCAGCTGAAGCATAGCCAGCACTGGGGTTTCAGCCTGGAATATGACAGCACGGGCAGGAGACTGATGGTAAGGGTGAAGCGACAGCCCGCGGTGCTGGATATCAGGAAGCTGCGGATTGCCATAGACGCGGGCCATGGGGGTGATAATGCAGGCGCCGATGGCGTCACCAGCCATGTCCTGGAGAAGAATTATACATTGCTGATCGCCACCGAGGTGCAGAAGACCCTGAAGAAGATGGGCGTTCAACATGTCTTTATGACCCGTTCGAAGGATACTTCCCTGTCCATGCCGGAGCGGATGGAGATGTTGAAGCAATTCAATCCGCATCTGCTGGTGAGCATCCATCTCAATTCCGCGAGTCATGATACCGTACAGGGTACGAGTACCTATTACCGCTATATCGGCTTCCGGCCGCTGAGCGTGGCGATCTTGAATCAAATGCTTTCTTTGAAGTTAAAGGAATACGGCAATGTGGGGAATTTCAATTTTTCGCTCAGCGGGCCCACGGACTATCCAAACGCCCTGGTGGAGGTGGCTTTTCTCAGTAACCCGGAAGATGAGAAGAAGATCCTGAGCCCGAAATTCCATAAGGCGGTGGCGGGTAAGATCTATCTGGGCATTGTGGACTGGCTAAACCAACTAAAATAAACGCATGAACGGATACCTGATGCAGGAGCTGGACCTTGTTCCGGGGGAAGACAATTTTTTAGAAAGCTTTTCCCCTGAGAACCAGTATGGGGTTGTCTTTGAGGATGACGGAGAGACCGGCTATTTCTATGCGGTGGAGAAGGATAAGGAAGGGGGCGGATTGAGGATACTGGATGCGCTGCATATTTATGAAGGCAATGAGATCGGCAGGTCCAAGCTGATGATCGTATGGTCGAAGGACTGGCTGAAATGTGCGCTGGTGCTGGATGGGTATTGCCATGCGGTCTTTGATTTTATCGCACAGGGCGGGTATAATATCAATGAGTTCCCTCCTCCGAACGCGATATGGACAAAGGGTGACAGGAAGCTGACGAATGAACTGATCCAGGGGCTGTTCTAAATTATCAATATTATGTTTGTACATCATGTTTATTTCTGGCTTCAGCATCCGGACCGTGCGGAAGATCGCGCGGCTTTGGTAGCCGGATTGCAAAAGCTGTCGAAGGTGAGCACTATACGGCAGCATCACATCGGCGTGCCGGCAGCGACCGACCGGGGCGTCATTGACAACAGCTATTCCGTCAGCTGGATGCTGATGTTCGATACGCCGGAGGACCAGGACAGCTACCAGGTGGACCCTATCCATCTTCAATTTGTCAAAGCGTGTTCGCCTTTGTGGAGCAAGGTGGTGGTATATGATACGATCGACGTACCCGGCCAGGTTTGATGTTTAAAGGCTGGCTTAATATTTGCAAATCCAGGGTTTATATTTTGAAAACAGTAACAACCATCATCGTCACCTACAATGGCCTCAAATGGATCGACGAGTGTCTGAAAAGTGTGCAGGCCAGCAAATATCCCAGCCGTATCCATATCATTGACAACGGGTCGACGGATGGTACGATCGACTTTATCCGGGAGCATTATCCTGAGGTGGAGCTGACGGCGAGCCCCCGTAACCTCGGGTTCGGGCAGGCGAACAACATAGGGATGAAAAAGGCTGTGGACGAGCGTGCGGACTATGTGTTCCTGCTGAACCAGGACGCTTTTGTAGAGCCGGAGACGATTGGTTCATTGATCGGGGTGCATGCCGCGGACCCGTCACTGGGGATTATCAGCCCGCTGCATCTCAATGGGAAGGGCACTGCGATGGACGCCAATTTCCTGGAATATTTTCTCCGGAGCGCTGTCACGGAGTGGGCGGAGGGGGTCTTGCTGGAAAAGGGTGAGCAAACACTTGTGCGGACGGATTTTGTCAATGCGGCGGCCTGGTTGATCACGGCCGATTGTCTTCAGCGGACGGGGGGCTTCGATCCCGTCTTTTTTCATTATGGGGAGGACGACAATTATGCGCAACGTGTGCGCTACAGGGACTTTGGCATCGGCGTTCTTACGAAGGCCCGGATCAGGCATGACCGGGAGTCGCGTCCCGGTGCTGTTACTTTGCCGCAACAGATGAAAAAGGAGTGGGTGAGGATCCTGATCTATGCATGTAATGTCCGCAGGCCCGGCTATCGCGCTTTTATTGTCCGCCGTACGCTGCGCCATGCGGTGAGGGCTGTCCTTGCCATCTGCACATTGAGGCTGCCCTGGTTCCGGTACCATTTTACCCTGGCGACCCGGACGCTGGGACATATGGGGAAGGCCGGGGACTGCCGGCGCCGGTCCCTGCAAGAAGGATGGTGGTCCCGGTGGACGGGCGATCAGGACAATTCCGCTGCTGCCGCGTCGTCCACGAACCAGTGAAGCTCACCGGCGACCGGCATGATGGTTTGAGACGGGTACAAATCGGGATGATATTCTCCTTTCAATACTTCTTTTAAAGCATGGGCTTTTTTAGGGCCTGTCGTCAGGAAGGCGATGCGTGCCGCCCTGTTCACGATGGGGCGGGTGAGCGTGATGCGATGCATGTCCTGGGCTTTTAGGAAAAAGGAGGTCGCCCAAACTTTTTCTTCATGCACCACGGCTGTTCCCGGGAAAAGGGAGAGGGTGTGGCCGTCGTCGCCCATGCCCAGCAGGACGAGGTCGAAGCTGGGACCTCTTTCTCCGAAATATTGATGCAGGATCTTTTCGTATTCGATGGCCGACTGTTCGGGTGAGATGTCGGTGCGCATGACATGGATGTGCGCGGCCGGTACAGGTACGTGGTTCAGTAATGTTTCGAAAGCCATCTTCGCATTGTTCCGGCTGTCCTGGAAAGGAACGGCCCTTTCATCACCCCAGAAGATATGCAATTTGGACCAGTCGACCTGCTCTTTGTAGGGCGAGGCGGCCAGGATCTTATGGAGGCGTTCCGGTGTGCTGCCGCCTGAGAGGGCGATGGTAAACCGGGGACGATGCTTCAGTGTCTCCGCAATGATATCTGCGATCCATTTGGCGACGGCTTCGCTTAAGGCTTCGGCGTCCCTGAATTTATGTAACTCCACTGGTAGTTATTTTAGTATGTTATACCTATTGGGCCGGGGGCATGGTGATCCAGTTATGTCCGTCCCTGGCGATGAGTGCTTCCGCGTCTTCGGGTCCCCATGCATCCGGTGTATAGTTCGGGAAATCCACCGGGGGGCGGCTTTCCCATGTTTCCAGGATGGGCATGACGATCTTCCAGGCGGCCTCTACCTGGTCGGCGCGCATGAACAGGGTAGGATTGCCTTCCATGACATCCAGCAGCAGGGTCTCGTATGCTTCCGGCTCATGTGCGGATTCGGAGCTGAAGACCATGTCCACGGGGTCCAGGTTCATGGACTGGCCTGGGCGTTTGGCCTGGAAGCGCAGCCGGACTTCCATCTCAGGCTGTATGCTGATGGTCAGCCGGTTGGCCCTCCATGTATCCGCCGCTTCCGGAGGGAAGGCGTAGCTGGGGGCTGTTTTGAACTGGATGGTGATGTTGGTCGTCTTCTGGTTCATGCGTTTGCCTGTTCGCACGTAGAAGGGGATATCCTGCCAGCGCCAGTTGTCGATGTAAAATTTGACGGCGGCAAAGGTTTCGACGGCGGAACCGGGATTGACGCTTTTTTCCTGTTTGTAGCCCGGCACTTTCTGTCCTTTCATCCAACCTTCGGCGTATTGCCCCCGGACGGCATAGTGATTGACGTCCTCTTTTGCGATCTTGCGGATGGCGTGGAGCACGTCCACTTTTTTATTACGGATCTCGTTGGCGTCGAAAGATACGGGGGCTTCCATGGCGATCATGCACATCAGCTGAAGGATATGGTTCTGCACCATGTCCCGCAGCGCGCCGGACTGTTCGTAATAGCCGCCACGGCCTTCCACGCCTACCGTTTCGGCAGCGGTGATCTGTACGTATTCGATGTAGTTGCGATTCCAGATGGGTTCGAAGAGGGCATTGGCAAAGCGGAGTGAGAGGATGTTCTGGACCGACTCTTTACCGAGATAGTGATCGATGCGGTAGATCTGTTCTTCCTTGAACATGCCCATGAGCAGTTCGTTCAGCTCGTGTGCGCTTTTCAGGTCGTGACCGAAAGGTTTTTCGATCACGATGCGGGTGGTACGTGTATCCGAGCAGAGGTTGAGGCCTCCCAGCTTTTTGGCGATGTCGGGCATCAGCTGGGGTGCTACGGAGAGATAGAAGATCACGTTGGGATGTTCGCCGAACTCTTCTTCTTTTTTCTTCACCAGGTCGGCAATTTTCTGATAGTCCTCCCCTTTTTCCGCGTCCATCTGGAGGTAGGACACGTGTTGGGAGAAATCGTCCCATTGTCCGTTGGGCTCGCCTTTCCGCCGGCTGAATTGCTGGATACCTTCCAGCAGCCGTGTGCGATAATCGTCGTCATTGTATTTGCTGCGGCCGATGCCGATGATGCCGAATTTCTCCGGCATCCAATTATCGATGGCTAAATTATATAAGGCGGGAGAGAGCTTTCTGAAGTTCAGGTCGCCGCTGCCCCCGAAGATGAAGATGAGGGAAGCGGGTGGTCTTTTATGGTTTTGCATATACTATCTGTTGATTCGATTATGTTCTGGCTGACGGACCTGTGGTCCGTCCTGATTACTATTTGCTCCATTCCGAATGGAAGACGCCTGGTTCATCGATGCGCTGATAAGTATGGGCGCCGAAATAATCCCTTTGCGCCTGGATCAGGTTGGTCGGCATACGTTCGCTCCTGTAGGCATCGAAGTAGCTGAGGGCGGCCATCAGGCCGCCCACGGGATAGCCCATATGGATGGCGTGAATGATCACGTTGCGCATGTTCTGTCTTTTCGCGGACAGCAGCTGGCAGATATCTCCATCCAGCAGGATGTTGGGCAGGGCAGGATTTTTTGTAAAGGATTGGTAGAACACTTCCAGGAGGGACGAGCGGATGATGCAACCGCCTCTCCATACCCGCACGACTTCCGGCATGGGGATCTGCATGTCCAGCTCTATGGATGCCTTGTGCAGCATAGCCAGGCCCTGTGCGTAGCTGATGATGGTAGCGAAGTAGAGGGCGTCGTGTACCTGCTGGACAAATACTTCCTGGGGAACGGGCATGTCAACGGTGGAAGTCTTGTACATGGTGGCGGCCTTCGTTCTTTCGTCCTTATAGGCGGAGAGCTCGCGCATGGAGACGGCCATATCGATGACAGGGATGGGCAGGCCCAGGTCCATGGCATCCTGGGATGTCCATTTGCCCGTGCCTTTGGAGCCGGCTTTGTCAAGGATCATGTCCACGAGGCGATTGTCTGTTTTTTCGTCCTTTTTGAGGAAGATATCGCGGGTGATCTCTACGAGGAAGGATTGCAGCTCGCCTTCGTTCCAGCTTTTGTAGATCTTGTGCAGCTCGTCATTGTCCAGCTCCAGTCCTCTGTGCAGCAGGTCGTATGTTTCGCTGATCAGCTGCATGATGGCGTATTCTATTCCGTTGTGCACCATTTTTACATAGTGACCGGCGGCGTCCTTACCCAGGTGGGCGACGCAGGGAGAGCCATTGACCTTTGCGGCTACGGCTTCCAGCAGGGGCTGTACATGGGGATATGCTTCGGGATCTCCGCCGGGCATGATGCTGGGGCCTGTCCGGGCGCCCTGTTCGCCGCCGGAAATGCCTACACCCATAAAGTGGAAGCCTTTTTCCTGCAGCAATTTCACGCGACGTAAAGTATCCGTATAATGTGAGTTGCCTCCATCGATGACGATGTCTCCTTTATCCAGCAGGGGGAGGAGATCGTTGATCACATCGTCTACCGGCTTGCCGGCGGGGACCAGCATCATCAGCCTGCGGGGCTTTTCCAGCGCCTGTATCATTTCGGCCAGTGTATTAACTCCTTTTACGGTGGTTCCCGGAGTGGCGGTGGACTCGAGAGCGGAAGTCTTCTGAGGGTCTTTGTCGAAGCCGACGACGGGGAAACCATGATCAGCCATATTGAGCAACAGATTGCGACCCATAACGCCGAGGCCGATCATACCGAACTTAAATGAATTGTTTGCCATGATGTGAATTATTTGTTCGCTTAAGAGCGGGTAAAATTAGGCAATTTATTATTCTAAATAATGTCTTGGGAGGACAAGGAGGCCTATAGGACGGATGAATACAGGATAATGATCGAATAGTACAAGGCAAAAGCGCACGCCCCTTCGAAAGAGCGTGCGCTTTTATGAATAAATGATTATTTCTCTTCGGGATGGGGATTGCCGCGATGGCAGGTCATACAGGTGACGGATGGAACGACATCGCCTTTATCATCCTTATTAAAGCTGAAGTATTTCTTATTGATCTTTGCCGTCATCTTAAACATGTGGCGGGCGACCTCTTTTTCGGGCTTGGCGTCGCTGGCAAAATCCAGCCGATGGGAGGTGCTGTCATTGGAAGGGGCATGGCAGAAATTACATTTCACGGCCAGTGCGGCTGTCCAGTTGTGCATGACCTTGTCCAGGTCTTCATGGCTGATGTCTTTGGGCAGGACCTTGAGGTTTCTGTGCGGCTTGTCGGCCAGGGGCTTATCCGCCGGGCGGGTGGCGGCCATGCCAATGATCATCAGGGCTGAAAGTGTCAATGCGACGGCTATTTTTTTACCATGCAACATAATTAGCTGTTTAAGAGCCGAATTTAAAGAATTGACGCTACAAAAAATTCTTTTTTTGACAATATTTTGACAATCGGGGCTATGAGATTATGGGTTTGGTGCGATCGGGCTAAGATTTATGCCTGCCGATCGCGCTCAATAGTGAGGGCGTATCTTTGCGGGTAATATGGAATCACTGGAAAAGGATCAGTTATCGAAAGGACTTATTGTACTAATGGCTGTTTGCACCGGGCTTATCGTGGCCAATATCTATTATTGTCAGCCATTGATCGTACTTATCAGCAAGGGTTTTGGGATACCGGAGAGCAAGGCCGGGAGGGTTGCTTTTTTTACGCAGGCGGGCTATGCGCTTGGGCTGTTGTTCTTCGTACCATTGGGGGACAAGCTGGAGCGAAAGAGCCAGATCGTATGGATGACGGCCAGTGCGGTACTATGCTTGTCATTTGCGGCGCTTTCTCCCAACCTGCTGTGCCTGGAGATTGCCAGTCTGCTGATTGGGGCCAGCTCTGTCATACCGCAGCTGATATTGCCACTGGCGGCTTACCTCGCCTCGCCTGCCCGGACGGGGAAGGTCATCGGAACGATCATGAGCGGACTGCTGATCGGAATTCTGTTGTCCCGTACGCTCAGCGGGCTTATCGGCGCCTGGCTGGGGTGGAGGGGGATGTTCTGGGTAGCTGCCGGTCTCAGCTTTATCCTGCTGCTGACCATGCGGAAGGCTTTTCCCAGGAGCGTGCCGGCTTTTTCGGGGTCTTATGCGTCGCTGATGCGGAGCCTGGTCACGCTGGTGCGGGAGCAGCCCGTTCTAAGGGAGGCTGCTTCGATCAATGCATTGGGTTTTGCTACTTTCGGCATGTTCTGGACTACGATGGTGCTGCACCTGGCGGGTCCTCCCTTTCATTTCAAGAGTGATCTTATCGGACTGTTTGGATTGGCGGCGGCAGCCGGCGCCCTGGCGGCTCCCCTGGTAGGGGGAGCGGCGGATAAGCGCAATCCGCGTATTGCCATTGGGTATGGTCTGGGCCTGTTGTTCGTATCCTTTGTTCTTTTCTACCTATTCGATAATTCAGTGGTTGGTCTTATTGCGGGGATCGTCCTGCTGGACCTGGCGATGCAGGGGATCCATGTGTCCAATCAAAGCAGGGTCTATGCTTTGATTCCCGGGGCGCGCAACCGGCTGAATACCGTGTACATGACCGTAAGCTTCATGGGGACGTCCCTCGGGTCATTCATCGGGCTGTATGTTTGGGAAAGGGCTAACTGGAAGGGGGTATGTGTGACGGGGATGGTCCTTGCGTCGCTGGCATTCGTCGTATATTCCGTGACCAGCAGGAAAATGAAGCCGTCGTTAACAAATTACTAATTAGCAGATTCGGGCCTATTTTCTGCTTGTTTTTTGATTACAATATTGTATCTTTGTGGAGTAAATTTGAGCTTACAGCATTAGTAATTGAATGATCGCTTCCGCTAAACCATCTCCGGTAATCGTTAGTTTTCTTTACTCCCTGCTATATTTTCTCAGATTGGTATTATTTATTTTTTTAACCAGTTAGTTAATTTATGAACATTTACGTTTCTAATTTAAGTTTCAACGTCACGGACGAAGACTTACAAGATTATTTTGCAGAATACGGAGAAGTATCTTCTGCTAAGGTTATCATGGACAAATTCACCGGCAAATCCCGCGGTTTTGCATTTGTGGAAATGTCTGATGATGCTGCTGCCCAGAAAGCCATTCAGGAACTGGACGGTGCATCTGTCGATGGAAGGACCATCGGCGTATCCGTAGCTAAGCCAAGGGAAGACCGTGGCAATGGCGGCGGTGGTAACAAAGGAGGCGGCGGCTTCCAACGCAGGAACAACAACTATAGCAATAGCAGATATTAATAGTTTTTTTCCAGGAGGAAGGGGATCCGGTAGGGTCCCCTTTTTCTTTTTCCAGATCTGAGCACAGCGAAGATGTCCGAAGGATAACCGAGCGAAGCGAAGGTTACGGACGAGGAAGAGCAAGGAACGTAGCTCTGACGAAGTACTGGTTAGAGTCTAACTAAACTTCGGCCGTCAGGCCGGTCAGCGGACCACAGGTCCGCTTTTGTTTTTTTAGGAACAGCCTTCCTATGCCGCATTCTTAATAGTAAAAGCAATCGTAGTACTGGTATCACCGGTGTAATCGATGCTGATGGTGCCGCCTAATTTTTCGGCGGCGTATTGAACCTTACGGAAACCGTGGCAAACGGTGCGATAGAAGTAAGTGCCTGCGTTCCGGACGCGGATGAGAGTGGTATCGCCTTCCGTTACCGACTCAATGTGGATGCATTCGTTCTGCGTGCTGTTGACAGCTCGGTCCAGCAGGTTCCACAGGACATAGGCCAGCATATTCTCGTCTGAACCTACCTGCAAATTCCTATCTATTTGATTGATAATTATTGATTTCCGGCTAACGGCCAAAGGTAACAACCCCAGGGTCAGTTCATCTACGAAGTGGTGCAGCGAGATCTGGCTGTGCATGGTTAAGGGCATATATTGGATTTTGAAGATATTAAATGTCAGTATAACAGCAATAAAATAACGACGATAATACGGAGATTCGTGAAAGAAATTGTGAAAAGAGCACTAATTGAGGCTATGGAGTAAGGCGACGTAAATGCTTTCACTTAATAAAAAGCCCGACAGGGGTATGGCATAACCTTATCGGGCATAAATGGCTGGAAATGATGTGCTTTATCTCCAGCGTCCTCTGTTCCAGTGATAGCCTCGGGGGCCGTGTTCCCAACGGCCTGTCTGCCAGCTGCGGCCGGCCCTCGCGCGACGCCAGTAGCCGGGATGGTAGTTATATCTTCCGCCGGTGTATATCCAATCTCCTTCGATCCATACATAATCCGGGCCTGGCGCCAGGGGCCGGGTGTAAACAACGGCGGCCGGCTGGGTTTCCACGTAGCCGTCCACGGCGCAACCGGTGAGGCCCATCAGGCCGCCGGCGATGGCTATGATCAAAATCAATTGCTTTGTCATATAGGTGGTTTATGTTAATCTCCGTCCAATAGCATGCCACTGAAAACACCTGTAAGGTGACTAAAAGGCGACTTTATTTATTCTGATAATCAATTATTTGGGCCAGATAAGGAGTATGGCATAGCCTTTGTTTTCAAGGGGTAAAATCTCTACAAATGAAAGCCATGACTTACAAACCCCTAAAAGAGAAAAGCATGCATAAGAATTTATTTTTCCTGACCCTGATCTGTCTGTCCTGTAGCCTGGCCCAAGCCCAAAAGATAATCCCCGGTTTTAAAGGGGGCCTGAATGTGGCCAATATCTCCAACCTGTATGGCGACAACCGGATCAGCGGACATGTGGGATTTTTCCTGCATACGAGCATCGCGCGGGACTGGGCATTCCAGCCGGAGATATTGTACAGCGGTCAGGGGCAGAAATACTGGGACAATGGCGGCAGGTATACCTGGGCCCTGAATTATATCACTATCCCCCTGATGTTCCAGTATTACCCTGTGCGCAGGTTTTACCTGGAGGCAGGGCCTCAGCTGGGCATTCTCGCCGCCGCCCGGGATAAGGGACCAAACGGGTATAATGCGGATATTAAATACGCGTTTCACAAGACGGATGCGACCTTGAACCTGGGTATGGGCTTTTATGCCAACCGGCAGGTGGGTTTTTACTTCCGGTATGGGCTGGGGTTGTCGGACCTGACGCCTGATGACAATTATAGCTATGCCAACCGGGTATTACAGCTGGGTATGGAATTGCGATTACATTAGTACCTTTGGGGTATTATGAGCGCAACAACTACAGTTACCCCGCAGACCCTTACGGCAAAAGATTTTGCTACCGACCAGGAAGTGCGCTGGTGTCCGGGATGCGGCGATTATTCTATACTGGCACAGGTCCAGAAGATCATGCCTACGCTGGGGATCCCCCGCGAAAATATTGTTATTATATCGGGAATCGGCTGCAGCAGCCGGTTCCCTTATTATATGAATACCTATGGGATGCATTCCATTCATGGGCGTGCCACGGCCATTGCGTCCGGGCTGAAGGCTACCCGGCCTGAACTGAGTGTCTGGGTCGTCACGGGTGACGGCGACAGTCTCAGCATCGGCGGGAATCATACCATCCATTTGCTGCGCAGGAATTTCGATATGAATATCCTTTTGTTCAATAACCAGATCTATGGATTGACCAAGGGGCAGTATTCTCCTACTTCGGAAGAGAATAAGGTGACCAAGTCCACTCCTTTCGGCAGCATCGATCATCCTTTTAATCCCCTGGCGCTTGCCATGGGTGCTGATGCCAGCTTTGTCGCCCGCAGCATGGACCGTGATCCCAAGCATCTCCAGCAATTGTTGTTACGCAGCGCGGCTCATAAAGGCGCTTCTTTCCTGGAGATCTACCAGAACTGTAATATTTTCAATGACGGCGCATTCGAGGTCTTTACGGAGAAAAGCTCGAAGCCCATGGAGGCATTGTTCCTCGAGCAGGGCCAGCCTCTTGTATTCGGCGCTCGGCAGGAGAAAGGGATTCGCCTGGATGGGTTTAAGCCAACGGTGGTTACGATCGGAGAAGGTGGTTACAGCAAGGATGACCTATGGATCCATGATGAGCGGGATTTTTACAAGGCCCAGATACTGGTCCGCCTGTTCGACGACGTACGTGTTGAAGGTCATCTGCCCAGGCCTTTTGGCGTATTATATGAGACGGACCGTCCTTGTTATGATGAGATGCTGAATCTTCAAATAGAGGAAGTGGTGCGTAGCAAGGGGAAAGGGGATCTGGATAAACTGCTCCGGGGTAATGAGACCTGGACGATCGTCTGATCATTCATCTTCATAAGGACCCCTGAAACATGAAATGTTTCAGGACATAAAACGAAAAAGAGGCGGCTCCGTTTTTTTACGGGTCTGGAGCCAGCCTCCCCACTGAAACATGAAATGTTTCAGGACATGAAACGAAAAAGAGGCGGCTCCGTTTTTTTACGGGTCTGGAGCCAGCCTCCCACTGAAATACAAAGTATTTCAGGACATGAAACGAAAAAGAGGCGGCTCCGTTTTTTTACGGGTCTGGAGCCAGCCTCTTTTTATTTTGGTTTTTTCACAGTGAAATCTTTTAACTTTTTGGCCATGGAGTGAGGCCTGTGGTGCGTCCGGGGATATTGCCGGAGAAAAAAAGAGCCAGCGATAGACATCGCCGGCCTGTGCTTACCTCTGAAACCACAAAAAGAAAGAGATCGAATATATTTTTATTGAACGCATGTTCACTTGTTGGGTTGACGCTTGTCTTTTATTCAAAAATTCCCCTTTCCCGCATAAGCCTTTCCGTAATATCAGTCTTCTTCAGCCAGAATATTTTCCGGATAAGTGTTGGTATTTCAAATTCAGTTACAGTGAAACCGAGGGTTAGATCGTTGGAGTACCGGCCATGAGCCATTACGCCAGGACATTATTCAAAAGGGTATAGATAGATATATGATAGGACACTAAGGATCAGTAGACTAAAACAGCATGAAAGAGGTTACTCTTCATACAATTATTGGAAAACCGGATATTTTTTGGAAATTGGAATCTTGGGACGGAAATTGGATAGTCGGAATGTGGAAATTGGATCGGATTCTTGTGGGTGAGCGCTAATAAGATAAACGCTTTCAGAGTATAAGCGGGGTAAAAATAAAGACGATTTCGGTAAAAAGCAATATTTTTTTTAAAGTTTTTTAAATATGAGCAAGGGTTTCCTGCACAATTGCCTACCGAAAGACACCTAAATACCTTAAGGAGCAAAGGTTTCGAGCTCCTTGTTAGCGGCTTTGAAGGTTTTTTCTTTTTTAAGGTTGAACCACCATTCGGGGGCGGTTTTTTTCATCAGGGTATCGATATTCCGCATTCCGAGGAGGTACCAGGCTCCTTTTAGCTTACCTGTCAGCGAGGTCTGCAAAGCCCGCAGGCTCATGGCGAAGCCGCTATCCAGGTACTCCATATGGTGCCAGTATCCTGCCGGCATGAACAGGGTGTCCCCGTGATCCAGGATCACCTCGTATCCTTTTGCCAGTTTTAGGGCAGGAAATCTGTCGATCTCCAGCTTGTTTTTGCAATCGTCAAAATAGTGCTCGAAATTGACAAAGCTCAGCACTTCCCAGGGTTTGCGGTAAAGTTTATGCTGTTCTTCGAACGGGAAGAGCAGGACTCTTTTACGGCCACCGAACTGTGTATGCATGATATGGGAAAGGTCGATGTCGAAATGCATGTGGGTGATGGACCCTTTGCCGCCGACAAACAGCATGGGGTAGCGTTTAATGAAGCCTTTCATCAGGTCCTCCGGCCATTCGAAATCAGCGGTGATCTGCGGGGCGTGTTCGAAAATATTGAAGAGGAAGATGCGCCATTCAGCAGGTCCTTTCCGGACCATATCGATGTAGTCGCCGAAATTCATGTAATCGTCCGCAGTATTGATGGGTGTGTAAGCGTCGCTTTTGATATTGTTATAAACGCCCACTTCCACATTGCCGACAATGGATTTGAAAAAATCCCAATTCCATTTTTGGTAGGCGGGCCATTGTTTTGAGAGGCCGGTGATCACCAATGGTCTCATTTGGGTGAAATACTGGTCCCTGAAATCTTCAGGACGGATACTGTCCACCCGGTCGACCTTATGTAGTTGCATGGGTCCAATTTTCGCAAATTTAATACTAAATTCAGGTTAAGATAACCTTGTTAATTTCTTAGCGTTGGCTTAACATTTTTTCGGTATATTTCCGGATGCTCCTGCATCTCCATCCGGATAATCCTCAGCCCAGGAATATTAAGACCATTGTGGAATGTTTGCTGGACGGCGGTGTGATCATTTATCCCACGGATACCATTTACGGCCTGGGGTGCGACATCTTCCAGCACAAAGCCATCGAACGCATCTGCCAGATCAAGCAGGTGGACCCGGCCAAGGCCCAGCTGTCCTTCATATGCTATGACCTCAGCGACCTGAGCAAGTATACCAAGAGTATTTCCACTCCTTTATACCGAATGTTAAAGAATTACTTACCAGGCCCTTATACATTTATCCTGCCGGCGAGCAAGCAGGTGCCCAAGATCCTGAAAAGCAAGAAGGATACCATTGGTCTGCGGGTGCCGGATAATACAATTACGGCGGAGCTGGTGAAGGAGCTGGGGCATCCCATTCTCAGCTCTTCCCTGCCGGGGGAAATGGTAGAAGAATATACCGATCCGGAGATCATTCACGAGAAGTTCAATCATGTCGTGGATATCGTGGTGGACGGCGGCATTGGAGGGATCGTTCCTTCGACGGTGGTGGATTGTACGAGGGAGGAGCCTTCGGTGATCAGGATGGGACTAGGGGTGTGGGAGCTGGAGGAAGGTTGAGCATTTCTTCGGATTCTTCGGGTTGATCAGTTTCGCCAGGCCGAATATTAAAGCTTTTCCGGTGGTATTTGCAGAGTCCGTACTGCTCTATGGCTGTCCGGTGCTCCCGGGTGCCATATCCCTTGTTGGTGTCCCAGCAGTAATGTGGAAACTCCAGGTGGAGGGTCTGCATGTATTCATCCCGCCAGGTTTTGGCCAAAATACTTGCGGCGGCGATGGAGGCATAGATGCCATCTCCCTGGACGATGCAGTGATGGGCGGTACGTCTGTATTTAATAAAGCGGTTGCCGTCAATGAGCAAGAGCCTGGGGCGTTTCTTCAGCTTATCCAGCGCCAGGTGCATGGCTTTGAAGGAGGCCTGAAGGATGTTGATCCGGTCTATCTCTTCATGATCCACCATACCTACGCCGTAGGCCAGGGCGTTGGCCTCGATAAAGATGCGGAGCTCCTGCCGGTCGTCAGGGCTCACCTGTTTGGAGTCGTTCAATAAGGGGTGGTGGAATCCATCCGGGAGAATGACGGCGGCCGCGAACACAGGACCGGCATAGCAGCCTCTGCCGGCTTCGTCACAGCCTGCTTCTATCGTACCCTCCTTGTAAAAAGCCTTTAGCAAATCCGGATTTTTTTCAAAAATACAGGGATTGGATAAAATGGAAGATCATCTTTTGTCCACATGATGATAACTTTAATCTTTTATAATATGGTTTTTTTATGCAAATAATAGAATGGTTACGGCAGCCCTGGCCCTGGTATGTTGCGGGTCCGCTGATAGGGCTTTCTGTCCCTACCCTGCTCATCATAGGCAATAAGGGGCTGGCGGTCTCTTCGTCACTCCGACACATTTGCGCTGCCTGTCTGCCGGGAAAAGTACCTTACTTTCAGTATGACTGGAAGAAGGAGATGTGGAACCTGTTTTTTGTGGCGGGTATTTTAGCTGGCGGGTGGGTAGCTGTGCATGTCCTGGGCAATCCGGCTCCGGTGAAGGTGGATGCGAGACTGGTTCTTGAGATGAGGGGATATGGGGTGCAGGGTTTTGGAGACCTGATGCCCGCGGGCTTATTCAACTGGGGGGCTTTGGCGACATTGAAAGGCTGGCTCTTGATGGTGATGGGTGGATTCCTGGTAGGGTTTGGCACCCGGTATGCGGGGGGATGTACTTCAGGGCATACTATCATGGGGCTTTCTACCTTACAGTGGCCTTCGCTGGTGGCGACCACCTGTTTTATGGCGGGAGGTTTTGTTATGGCTAACTGGTTGTTGCCAATAATTTTAAAATTATAATGATCGCACGATGCTGAAGTATTTCATAGCGGGTTTGTTTTTTGGCATTATCCTGGTGAAGGCGGAGATCATTTCATGGTGGAGGATCCAGGAGATGTTCCGGTGTCAAAGCTTTCACATGTATGGGGTCATCGGATCGGCGGTGGCGGTGGGTATTTTGTCGGTGTGGGTGATCAGGAAATGTAAGATCCGGACGCTGGCGGGAGAGCCCATCGTTCTTTCGGTCAGGAAGTTCAATAAGGGGCAGGTATTTGGCGGGTTGCTGTTTGGATTCGGGTGGGCTGTTACGGGGGCCTGTCCGGGCCCTTTATTTGCGCAGATAGGGGCAGGGTTTACCGTGGTGAGCGTGACTTTGCTCAGCGCTATTGCCGGGACGTATGTGTATGGGGTGGTGCGGGAAAAATTACCGCATTGAAAGTCCGGCACGTACCTTTGCGCCGCTATGCAAACCTCCACTTCCTCTTCCCGCCCGGTGGCGATCTGGGTGATGACCGGGGTCATCATGTTGCTGATACAGGTGATCCTGGGTGGCATTACCCGTCTTACCGGCTCGGGGCTTTCCATCACGGAATGGAATATTGTGACGGGCACGCTGCCTCCGCTGAACCATGCGCAGTGGCTGGAAGCTTTTGACAAGTACCGGCAGACGCCCCAGTTCCGGCTGATCAATGCGGATTTCAGCCTCTCCGATTATAAGTTCATTTTTTTCTGGGAATGGTTCCACCGGCTGTGGGCCAGGCTGGTAGCGGTGGTATTCGTGGCGGGCCTTGCCTGGCTGTTGTGGAAGAAAAAGATGCGGCAGGACATGATCCGTCCCCTGGTGATACTTTTTTTACTGGGCGCATTGCAGGGCGCCGTCGGATGGATCATGGTAGCCAGTGGTCTGACGGGAGATGCGATCTATGTACGTCCTACCCGGCTGGCCCTTCATTTTGTATTTGCATTGGGGCTGATCGTATATGCTTTCTGGTTTGCGCTGCAGCTGTTGGTGTCCGGGGGGCATCTTGTCCGGGCGCCGGCTGCGGGGAAAGGCGCCGGTCTGCGTGGCTGGACCATCCTGATCCTGGTGGCGGTATTCTTTCAATTGTTGTACGGCGCCCTGATGGCCGGCAATAAGGCGGCAGCCGTCGCTCCTACATGGCCAACCATCAACGGGGACTGGGTGCCGGATGCCCTGTTCAGCCAGCGTCCTTTTTTGCAGGACATCATCGGCAATACGATCACGGTTCATTTTATCCATCGCGGCCTCGCTTACCTGCTGCTCGTCCTGGTGGTGATATGGACGTTCAAGGCCTGCAGGCTCCCCGTCGTGCCGAAATATTTCCTTACATTCCGGTGGCTTCCCCTATTGTTGATCGGGCTCCAGGTAATTTTGGGTATTACCAGCCTGCTGACCAGTCCGGGCATTATCCCCAACCGGTGGGTGGCCTTTGACTGGCTGGCCCAGCTGCACCAGATCACGGGGCTCCTTTTTTTACTGACAATAGTAGAGATGTTGTACATTGTGAGACCTGTAAGTCATTCTGTAACCGCATGATGCGTACGCTTAAATCGATCTACTATTTCTTCCCTGTACAACTACTGTTGCTGCATATTAAGAAGTTCCAGGTGTTGCTGGTGTTTTGGTTCATTCTGTTCAGTACGTTGAACGGCGGATTTATGAAGAGCTATGGAGCAGCAGCCCTTTTTCTCTCGCCGGAATATCTTGGGGAGGTGAGCTGGGCCAGCTTCGCCATCGTGGGGGCGGCTACGGGTATCTTTCTCATGAGCTGGAATATCACGACATTCATTCTTTTTTGCCGTCATTTCCGATTTTTAGCCACCACGACCAAGCCTTTCTTAAAATACTGTATCAATAATGCCATACTGCCCCTGATCTTTTTGATATTCTATTGTATAAAGGCGGTGCAGTTCAGCAGTACCAGGGAATTGCTTCCTGCGGGCCGGATCCTCTGGCTCAGCGTGGGGTTCATGCTGGGCTTTGGTTTTATCATCATCGTGTCGCTGCTGTATTTTTTCCGGGCGGACAAGAGCATTATCCGGCGCATGACCCCTGTGATCAGCAATCCCAGGCTTTTCAAGTCGCAGTTCCGCAAGGAGGAGGTGAAGCTCAACGAGAGCAGGCTGATGCGGGTGAAATGGTATATGAATTCGCCCACCACGATCAGGAAGACACGCGATGTCTCCCATTATAGCAAGGACTTTATAGAAAACATTTTCAACCGGCATCATATTTCCGCCGTGCTGTCCATTTTCGTGGCCTTCATTTTTTTGATCGCCGTGGGTTTTTTCATGGACAGCCGTTTTTTCCAGCTGCCGGCGGCGGCCAGCATCCTTATCTTCTTTGCCATTCTTATCTCCCTGTCCGGCGCATTTACCTACTTTCTTCAGAGCTGGAGCATGCCGTTCTTTGTGGTGTTGTTCCTCGTGCTGAACCTGCTGTACCAGTTCAATGTCATCGACCCTACCAATAAGGCCTATGGGTTGAACTACACAAAGGAGGAGAGCCGGCCATTATATGACAAGCAGACCTTACTGGAGCTATGCTCGGAGCAAAATGTCGCTGCCGACAAGGCGAACATGCTGAAGATCCTGGAACGCTGGAAGGCCCGGCAAACAGAGGCGAAGCCGGTGCTTTTTCTTGTCAACACCAGCGGCGGCGGTAATCGCAGCGCTACTTTCACCACGAGCATATTGCAGCGGCTGGACAGTCTCTGCGGGGGGCAGCTGATGCGGAAGACATTCCTGATCACGGGCGCTTCGGGAGGGATGCTGGGAGCAGCTTATTTCAGGGAGCTTTCGCGTATGAAGGAGGCAGGCAATGCGTCGATCCATCTGCAGGACAGACGGTACGTGGATAATATCTCCGGCGACCTGCTGAATACCCTGTTCTCCTCTTTTGTGGCGAGAGACCTCGCTTCGCCGGCACAGAAATTCAAAGTGGGCAATTATGAATATATCAAGGACAGGGGTTATGCCTTCGAGCAAAAGCTGAATGCCAATACAGAGGGGGTGTTGAACCGGCAGATGAAGGACATTGCCGTGGATGAGGCGGCCGCCAGGGTGCCCCTGATGTTCTTCAATCCTGTCATTACCCGCGACAGCCGGGCATTGATCATCAGCAGCCAGCCCGTCAGCTTTTTAATGCGTCCCCGCTATGACAGCACGAAGATACCGCGTATGGACCCGGATGCAGTGGACTTCGGAGCATTGTTTGCCAACCAGGAGCCTAAGAACCTGCGGCTGCTGACCGCCTTGCGTATGAATGCCACTTTCCCTTATGTATTGCCGAATGTCTGGCTGCCTACCATCCCGGTGATCGACGTGATGGATGCCGGTTTCCGCGATAATTTTGGCGAGATGAATGCCATCCGGTTCCTGAATGCTTTCCGGGAATGGATACAAGAGAACACCAGCGGGGTGGTCCTGTTACAGATACGGGATCGTAAGACAGGCGGCTGGGAGAATCCTTATGAGTCTGTGAATGTTACCGAGATCATTACCAAGCCGATCTTATTGCTGCAGGATAACTGGTACAAAATGCAGGAGTACAGCCAGGATGATTTGTTGAGCCTGGCGCAGAACGGGATGGGATTTCCTTTTCATAAACTGGTGTTTCAATATGCACCCAAGTCGGAAGATGCGGGAGCTGCGCTCAATTTTCATCTTACCACCCGGGAGAAGCTGAATATCATCAGCTCGTTGGATAACCTGGACAATCAAAAAACTTTCGGGCAGTTCAGGCAATTTGCAAATGGCCAAGTGCCGAATTAGTAAAGGAGGGCCGCCCGGTTTTATTTTGAAGCCGTTATGGCTGGATCAGCTGAATTATTTTCGGCAGGATGCGTATGTTAAATACCGGCGCGGTGTCCTTAGGGTCGCCGTCGATATGGAGGGGGGCCAACCGGCTGTTGATGATGCGTAAGGAGGGTGTTTGAAAATAGAGGATATTTTTTGGCCGCCCGCCCAATACCTGACGGGAAACGGCGAGGAAGGTGCGGAGCTTGTTCATTTTTTTTACAATGACAATATCCAGCAGGCCGTCGTCGAGGCGTGCTTTGGGGGCGATGGTGAAGTGGTTGCCGAACTGA